>ERZ772871.2-NODE-2-length-505582-cov-15.5796_pt1 | contig 505582 bp, 467 predicted proteins | sample MGYA00511899_ERZ772871 | MGnify/ENA primary metagenome ERZ772871 (study PRJEB29015, sample SAMEA2737693) | human gut metagenome | biome: human gut; feature: human-associated habitat; material: faeces | place: China | collected 2012 ...
GCATACAGCTATGAATTTTTCTATTGCGTTCCCCTGACTTCGGAATAGTGGCAGGGCTGGCTATCCTTGTTTTGCTTTGTGCTTCTCTACCGTACATGAGCATTATCACCGGATATATAAATATTTTGGCTATTTTTATTTTCTGGTTTATTGTTATGATCTTCATCAGGAATAATAACAGTAGTAGTATCTACAGAAGCTAATAAACGAGCATAATTTTTTCCAAGAAACTTTAATTCATATCCCTCATTGTTTACTGTAAGTTTATCATTTAAGTATTCCCTAAACCTTTCAAAATCGAAGTTGCCATCTTCTTTAAAACAAGCTGGAAAATTTTCTTTTAACACTTCCATTTGCTTTGTATCGGGAAGAAGTGATTCGTTTGCATTTATAATGTCTTTAATCATATTTCTTTTACCTCCACTGTATAATTAAACCACATCTATTAAATATTAGTTTATTCTAAATTATTTCTAATGAAGAATTCCTTTATAGTATTTATTGCAGTGAGATTCCGTTTTGATATTCCACTTTCCAGTTTGTTTAACATAGAAGATACTATTTTTACTTTTCGAAATAGTTTCTCTATGTTATGAAACATCGTTATCTAAATTTTCTTATTTATTTTGAAAATCTCCTATTAAATCTCTTCTTAAAATATCTCATCATAGCAGAACCATTATAACATAAATATATAATTATTTCTACTATTAGAGCCCATCTATAGCCATTGTAGAGAATTTTTTATTTTCAAAAACATCCAATTCATCATTTCTCATGGCAATTAGGTTAATAATTGTACGAATTTTTTAATTTTTACAATAAAGCTGGAATTGTAATTTATAAATTTCCTTATAAAATTAGACGTACAAAAATTTTGCATTTAATCAACTCAAAACAAAAGTATATATTCAATTGAAAAATGCAAGGACAATTTTAGGATAATTTGGTTTAAAAAAACTAAATTATCATTTAATAATTAGAAGAAGCAATATCTTCTTAGAAAGTAAGACTTGCAGATGTATAAACAAGGTAAAAAAATAAATGTCGTATTTTATGCGATAAAGTATTATTATAATTCATTTGAATCTCCTACTTTAATTGATTAATTGGTTGTCAGATCAAATTTATTATGTCATTGGAGGTTCTTTTTTCCTATCAATAAGAAAAAAGCGGTCTACCGTACAGAAGCAGACCACTCTTAAAGACAACTATTTTAATTTAATTTTTCTACAATATGCAGACTCCAAAGTACAAATCACTCCACTACTGTCTGCAAAGCACAGAGAAGCCAATTTTTTCCATTTTATTAATAAAAGCTTCTTTAAACCCATTGACCTTGTTCGCATTAACTACAATAATAAGATTTTTTCTTGCTCGTGAACAGCCTACATAAAATAATTTATATGCTGTTAGTATACCTTCAACCTTTGAAATTTTAAAAATTTTCTTTGCATTTCCAACATTCTGCTTAGTTAGATATGACACAAAATCATCTTTACATAAAGTATTAAACAATATATCTCCTTGATATATTTTTAAAACTTCTTCGCTATATTTAGACAAAATATCTTTATTCTTTTCACTTTTATTATGTGTTTCAGCTGTAAGCTCTCTAATTTTCATTCCAAGCTCTGCCTCTACTTTTTCTATTATCCTTCCATATGAATAAAACAATGTTTCAAATTGAGGAAGCGAAAAATCTAACTTCGACCACAACTCAAAAAATGGATACATTCGCACATTCGGAGTAACATTGTTGTCAGAAGCCATAAAAATTACAGAGGGGTGGCTTTCTCCCTTTACACCATGCTGTGTTGATATATGAGGCGTATTTAAATAGTTTACTAAATTTTTAACTTCTATGACTCTAGTATCTAATACTCGCTGATATTCCGTACTTTCTTCAAAATCATTTTTCACCGCTTCTGGTATAAAGCCATTATTAAACAAGCTCTCTATTACATCCCGAATTAGACACTCATCTTTTTCATATTCAGCTTGAATCTTATCAAATTTATTCTTTATCCTTTTCTTATCCGTATGTTTTTTTATTTTGAACTGCTGTGAATCAAAATATCTACTCTCTTTCTTACAAAGTGAAATAACCATACCATAGTTTTCATTTGCATAAAAACTCATTATACTATTTAACAAAAATAGAAACTTCATCAAAATATCTGGATTGTCATTTGACATGTCAGACAAAATATCTGTTGGAGAATACTTCCTTCCAAATGAATATTTCTCCATACTTTCATATGCACTATATAGATTTTTTGCTCCAATTTCCTGGTATTTTTCTTTGTTCATTAAGTATAATGTTAGTATATCTGGGAATTTCTTTTGCAACTCACAAATACACTCCTGTACATTGGGAGAAATAATCAACTTTGGCATTATATCTGGGACAACATCAATATTACTTTCTGTGGGGTGCTGTTTAAATGAAGAATCATTGTAAATATTATTCAAAATAGATACAATTTTCCCTATAGAACGAAAGTTAGTTTCCAGTCGATCGGAAGTATCAAACTCTTTCCATTTTTCTTCAAATGAACCGTCATAATTTTTGTATATTTGCTGCATTCGATCTCCAAAGAGATATAGCTGAATATTCTCTCTATTTTCAACCGCATCATTAAAAATATCAAGTACATAAGCTGATGTATCTTGATACTCGTCAATAAAAATATAGTTATATTTATCTCCTATTTTCCTCAGCAAAATCGGATATCTTTTTATCAATTTATTTGCAAACATAAGCAAGTCATCATGAGACAATTTGCCAGTATAAAAAGAAGTAAACTGTGTTTCTCCATATGATAACTCTAATAAATTCTCATGCACAGTTTTCTCAGTTAATTCACCATATTTTTCAATATAGTACTGATTACTTTTATTAATATTCTCATCGTTTGTAACATTCTGTATCCTCTCATTAATTTTTTCTGCATATATCTCCCAATATAAATCTAACACTTCTTTATGAGAGTAGAAGGGACTAATTAAATCATTAATATAAGAATGAATAGTGCTTACTGTAATATTAGTACTTTCCAAATCTTTCTTAAGTTCATCTGCTGCTCGATTAGTATATGTAATACATAAAATCCTACTACCCGGTTTATTAAAACAAATACTCTTTAGCTTATTGCGTATATATGTGGTTTTTCCACTTCCTGCTGGAGCATTTATTAAATGTTTGTTATTTTTTATTTTGCCAACCATAATAATCCTTTCTCTATGTAATCTGGAAGCATTTTCCTCTCATTTCCACTCAAAATAACAGAATACATAAAATCTGTTTTATTATTAGATGTTGCTTCTACAATTTTACGAATAGAATATTCACTGTCCTCTTCGCCTTCTTTATTTTTCGGTATAGAAAATGTCAGTTTGTTATTCTTTTTTATTTTTTTCCATTCACTGCTCTTTACCATGTAAAACACATCAACTTCTAATAACTTTTTCAGCATAGCCTCTTCCAAGGTTCGAGCAGTACTGTTTTCATCCTGAAAAGCAAGATATACTAACCCATTACACAATATAATTTCTTCTTTTGTTTGAAAATCATATATTTCTTGAATGGTAGGAGAATACTTTTCTCCTCTATCAGGATGGATTAACCTATAGCAATGATTTATCGTTGCATTTGTACTTTTAGATTTTTTCACTTTGTCTATGTTTAAAACATCTTTACCATAGTCCAAATCAGTTATTATCAGCGTCTTCATTTTAAGCATTTTAAGTATTGGTAAATAATTGTGAGCATATGCGCCTCCAACTTGAATAAATGCTATATAACTGTCAGCTAAAGCTGAAAATTCTGGCAATTTAATTAATTTTCTAATATATAATCGTTCCGAATCCCCCTCATACAGTATAACTCTATCTGCAAAAATCAATTCCGAATACCCGATTTCAAAAAACCAATCAAAGAAGTTTTCTAAAAGAAATTGAGATTCTTCATCAACATTCTCAACCTTTTTCCCTTTTATTGAATTTCTAAATTTACTCAAATTAAATAGTTCACTTTTTGATTTTCCAGTTTGCCTAATCACTCTAAGACTATCGAGACCAACCATTCTTGCAATTTCATTAGAATGTGTTGTAATAAGTCCCTGTATTTTTTTATCGATATAATATCTTTGTAGGAATCTGATAAATACATTCTGCATTTGAGGATGCATATGCGATTCAGGTTCTTCTATAAAAAACACATTCACTTTATTACTATCAACCGATTTATAAAATTCCTCTAGTCTCATGTGCAAATAAATCAAATTGCTAAATCCTAATCCTTGAGAATCTTCATTTAAGAGTAGCCCATCTATATCGTATTTTGCTCTCGTAATCCGCTGAATAAACTCCTCTACATCACGTTCGCTAACATCCATTTCCAGTTGAAGTTTTCCAATATGTCCACCACTTGTTTTTGAAATGTCTCTTATCGTATCATCTAGTGATATAACTGATGAATTTTTAATTTCTTTTTTTGCTCCAGAATTTTCAATATCGCTCATTAACAAATCAGGAAGTTTTTTCGTTGCTTTTACCCAGGTATCATTATCTTTCAGTAACGAAATAACTCTTTTGCTAATTCCTTTAGAAGAATCCGATTCACTATCATCCAATTCTCTGATTGCAGGTATATTTTGAAAATTGAATAATTTTTTAAATTCAGATACTTCCATTGGACTTATATTTTCATAATCCGAATTACAAAAGTAGCATTTTTCAATAGCTGAATTGCAGTATAATCTAAGTAATTCCTCTTTTAAAAAATAACGCTTAGTATCTTTCTCAACACATTCTGGATTTTTAATATCCTTAAAACGAGCCGACATTCTGTCATAATGCTCATTTAGATTTTTTTCAAAAGAAGATATACTTGGTTCATATGTATAAATAAAGTAAAATGAATGTTTAGTATCGTCCAAATCCATAAGATAATCTGCAAAATATTGGATATCATCACTCTTCGGATTATAATCCACTTGAATCTGTGCTTGAAAGCTATCCATGATATACTCACCAATAAATTCATCATTAACCGATATTTTATTAATAATTTCACGAACACCTGATTCTTTATCCATTTTAATCATAATTGGTTCAATAATAGTCAGTATTTTATCTAACCAAGCAGATGATAAGCTTATTGGAATATCGTTATAGTTAAAATTTAACCTCTTGTCACAAAACATTCCCTTCAAAACAGAAATCAGTGTTGTTTTTCCGCTATTATTAGGCCCTGCTAATACAGTTAAAGAATCTTGCATATCTAACTCAACATTATTTTTTAATTGTCGATAATTTTTAATTTTGACTTTTTTTAAAAACATGCATCTATACCTCTCTTATTCCTCTCTTAAAAGATTACTACACCATAATAAAATCTAATGTCTAAATCGTATTTTTATATTCTCTTTATAGTATACACTTTTCAAGAATTTTTTCAATATATTAAAAATAAAAACTTATGTCTAATAATAAATATATCATTATTGGTTTTCTATAGATTTGCTACATAGTATATATATCACTAATTAATCCATTTCTGTACAACCTTTGCCAACATGAAGCAGTATGAATATTGTATTTACTATAATAGAATCTTTTCTCATAACTTTTTTGATTTATCGACCCTCTTTACTTCTATTATCGCAATAACTTTATCCTCTAGGTATAAAAAGTCAGTTTACCTCTCAAAGAATATGTTTCTATAATATAACAACTAACCATCGAAGCACTAGTATTGATTTAAAAATGAAAGAGTCAAAAAGCCTGCTAAAAAAATTTGATATGTCCCCTCCTTACCGGTTGTCCAGTAAAGATAGTACATATCAAATCAATCCTGTTCTTTTCGTATTTAAGTTTTACAGTCTATTAAAATCCAATTAATTATTAAACTACCTCTTTACCTTTCCATATCAAATTTATCGTGTGTCTTTTCCTTTTTACTATTACCTAAATATGTATCAAGTTGCTTTAACAAGTTTTTTAAATTTGTAAAATTTTTACCTGTATTTTTTCTTATTTCTTTTTCTATTTCTGATAATGATATAGCATTTGCTCCCATTTCTTGATTTAATTCAATAATTTTAGTGTCATCCAATTCTTCAATGTCATTTTTAGCTAAAAATTTTTCAGCTGTAAAAAATTTATTTAATTGATTTTCATATTTACTTCTAAAGGCTTCTTTATCTTTGGCTTGTGCTAATCCATAAGTATATTTTTTAAAATCTTGATAATCTTTTATATACCTAATCGTTTCCTGACATCTTTTAATTTCTAATTTATGAAATTCTACAATCTCTTTTAAATCATCTGTTTGCATTTCCTGACTAATTATATAATTTCTTAAATTTTCAACAGAAGTAAAGCCATTACTTCTTAGAAGATTAAATAATTGGTCAGCTGTTTCCATATTCTTTTTGTTTGCCCATCTATTAAGTCCTATACTCTCTTGAAACTTATTTTCATTAGTATCAATAATTTTATCAATGGGTTTACTTTCAACATTTTCCTTAATGGACTTAATTTTATTTTCGCTCTTTATTCTTTCTATAATCTTATCTTCTGAATAGTTATCTCCTAAAGTTTTCCCTCGAATAGCTCTTTTCCCTTCCTTTTGAAATGTTATGTATTTTTTACTATCATTCACAAAAATATTTTCTTGCCTCATTTTCAAAACAAACTCATCATAAGATTTTGCAATGGCAATATTTTTATCAATTATATCTTTTAATTCCTGTTTCCAACTTGTGCCGTTTCTATTGGTTTGCCATTCTTTATAAGTCTGCCAATTTTTACGATTATATTCTATAACCGACAAACCATTCTCTTTACAAATTTCATCACTTAAATTTCTTCTACGATAAATATCTTTTAACCCTCCATCGTGATATTTATTACTTCCGTCTGTAGAATAGGCACAACTTATAATGTGATTGTGAATGTGTTCTTTATCAATGTGAGTTGTTACTATGTATGCAAACTTTTCACCAAATTCTCTTTTTGCAAACTCTTTACCAATTTTATGTGCAAGCTCTGGAGTAACTTCACCGGGCTTAAATGATTGTACTTGATGATATGCCTTAACTCCTTGATTGTATTCTTTCACACTGTTATCATATCTATAACGATAGAAGTCAAATTCTAACTTTGCACAAAATGGTGAACAGTTTGAACAATCTATATATAATTCATCGTCTGTCTTATCAGGATTGCAAATATAATCAACTGCTTTTTGAACAGTTGCTTTTATCGGTATGATTTTAGTTACAGCCATAACTACACCTCCTATTTTATTTTAAAACTTTTAAAAACTTTCTTTATCAATTCTTCGTTATCCATTTTTATTTTCTTAATTTGGCTCTTTATAAAAATTAAATCATCAGAATAAAGTTCTAATTTTTCAGGATTGGAATTTACTCTGTGGGCAATCTGATTTATATTCGTTCCAATTTTATGAATTTGAGAATTAACTCTTATCCATTCATTTGTTAAATTATAAAAATCTTGAAAGACAAATAATGTACCAAAAATTGTAGCTTCTCGAATATAGTCAGAAATTTTTTCAATTTTTAACAGTTGCATTTTTCTCTTTATTACCATATATTCTGGAAGATTAACTCTTGCCTTTATAAAAATATTTTTCGATTTTAAATTTTCTTCCATTTTTTATTAACTCCTTTCTGATATGAAATTGAATTTGTGAAATTAAATATTATGGATTTTAAAATTCATAGGTTTACAATTTATGAATAAATTGTAAACAAGGGTCTTAGGGGACTTCCCCTAACAAGCCAAAATTTTCAATTTTGATGTATTTGTGACACAAATGCAGAGCTTGCTAGTTTCTCTCTACGCCGTAGGCAATGGGTAGGGAAAATCCCCTACCCATTTTGTACTCGCTTGTTGGCGAGGTTATTTTTTCCCTGCTTATACACAATTAATATAACCAACCAATTTACCACATAATTAATAAATTACAAACTTTCATCATTTTCATAAAGCTCTCTATACACTTCCAGCATTTTTTCTTTAATTTTTTCTTGGTCAGCCGAACCAAACAAAAGAAGAAGATATGCTTCTGTTGCTATCGGTTGACGCTCTATAAAGTTAAAATTTAATTCTCTAGTATTGTTGTTTTTCATAAAAATACACTCCTTTTTAATAGTTAGTACAAATTTGACTTTAATCCTCAAAAATTCTCACAAACGTTTTAGCGTTCTACAAATTTTTTCTTTATTTTTTTACAAAACCAAAATTTAATAATTTTTAATTTCAAGATATTAAATCAATCAGAAAATTTAAGACATCATACTATTTTTTTATTTCTAAGTCTTTCTTCAATTTCTTCGTCTGTGTAAATTCTCTGTTCGAAATTGTTCCAACTGTCCTTTGGTGGCATCATTGTACAGCTTTCAATTATCCCATCTTCCCATCTCCTATTTTTAAGCCACTGGACTAAAAATGGTATGTATCTGCCATTTTCTATTTTCCAATTCTCTTGTCCCTTTTGTTGCTTAATAGACTTCACCATTCTATCAGCTAATTCAGCTGACACATTCAAAGAACAAAATTCTTCTAACGCCTCTTGTTTTTTAAATTTCTTAGGATACACGCTCCACACTTTTTCAAACAGTTCTTTTGTTTGGTTTTGTTTAATTTGATTTAGTTTTCTTTGTGTACTTGCTGTAACATTAACCTCTGTTTTTGTTACATTAACTCCTGTTTCTGAACCATTTTCCTCTGTTTTGGGTATACTAATTAAAAGGTATTTAGAACAAATTCTTTCATAGCCTCCTCTTTTTGCCTCAACGTACCTTTGCTGAATGCCTTTGGAGGTCAATATGCTGTACTTCTTGTACATTTTTTCATCAAATATACCTTTTTTTATTGCCGTATTTAATATTTCAGACACACTATTTGCACCCACTCCTATTCGCTTAGCAAACACAAATAGCACATCTTCATCCCATTCACAGTAATAGCCTTTTGTTCCGTATATATGTTGAAACAACTTGACGATTACTGCAAACCCTTTAATTCCAAATCGAGCTTCAATAATTTCAAATTTGGAATTTAAAACTACATTCAGAGGAAAGTAATCTAGCCCTTCTTTAATTGGTCTAGCCAAAACTTTCACCTCCAACAGGCACTGTAGCTACCCTTATAGAACAGCTACAGCACTCTATCTAATATATACAGACACTTTAACCAACTTCATTTATATCAATTAAAGTACCTTGTTATTTTTCTCAAAAGATTCTAAAATTTTTAACATTTCGAACAAACAATTTTTCAATTCTTCATCAATACCTTCGCCATCTTTTACCATTAATTCAATACGCTCCAGTACTCTTTTAAATTGTAAAAACATTAATGGGTTTCCAACTGCTTCAATTTTATGATTTAATAAAGCCGAAATAATATATTCTTGTTTGATCTTTTCTCCAGACAGCTTAACTTTATTTTCCAAATCTATCTTTTCAGCCTCTGACATACGAAAGGCAATAGTTTTACTTCTAATTCGTCTTTTTTCTGACATTTTAAATCACCTCTCTTTATCATTGCATTCCATCTCACAATTCAACTTCTTAGCCATATCACTTTGCACCGTTGGGAACAAATGAGCATAATGATATGTAATTTCGACAGATTCGTGACCAACTCGTTCACCAATAGCAACAGCTGAAAAGCCTAAATCAATTAGCAACGAGATATGACTATGTCTTAGGTCGTGAATCCTGATTCGTTTAACTCCTGAAATCTTAACTCCTCTATTTAATTCAGAGTGTAGATATCCCCTGCTTATCATAAAAATTCTATCCGTTTTCTCGAAGCCAAACAGCATTGAGATATAACTTTCTAACTCCACAGCCAAAAAGTCCGGTAGTGAAATAGTTCTAACACTTTTGGGAGTTTTAGGTGTTGTAATATATTCTTTGCCTTTAAATTTTTGGTATGACTTATTAATTCGCATAGTTTTGTTTTTAAAATCAAAATCTTCAACTGTCAAAGCCAAAAGTTCTCCAAGTCGACACCCAGTCCAATAAAGCACTTCAAACGCATAGTAAGAAATAGTCTTATCAGCAATAGCCTCTCTGAAAAGCAAATATTCATCTTTAGTCCAGAACTGCATTTCACTATCAGGTGTCTTTGACCCAATCTTTCCAGCTTTTTTGGCTGGATTTGCTTTTAATTCATATAAATTAACTGCGTGATTAAAAATTGCTGACAATTGATTGTGAATAGTTTTTAAGTAAGTAGACGACAATCCCGATTTTATTAATATATTCTGCCACTGAATAATATCCGCTGGTTTAATTTCATTAATCTTCTTATCCTTAAAATATGGTAAAATTTTATGCTCCACAATATGTCTTTTTGTCAGCATAGTATTGTGCTTCAATCGTGGTTCAATATCACCAAAATATATTTCACAAAATCGGGCAAAAGTCATATCTAAACTAAAATTTCTTTGGTTTTTGAAATCCTGTTCCCATTGTAATGCTTCAGACTTTAGCTTAAAGCCTCTGCGAGTTTTCTGCTTTAATTGTCCATCAATATTTTTGAAATAAGTTCGAACCTCCCATTTGCCTGTTTTTGCATTTTTTGAAACTGACATCTAAACCACCTCTAATTTGCTACTCCATAGAATCGTTCTTGGAAATATTTTCGACTCAATTTCCCTGAAATGGTTACAAAACCTTTAGCTTTCAATTCTGAATTTAAATTTCTTATAAGTTTGTAAGCAAAAGGCTTAGAAATATTTAATTCTTCTGCTACATCGTCAGCATTTAAAAATATTTTGTCGTTATTCATAATGATACCCTCTTTCTTTAACATTTTATATAATGCACGTTTGTGAATTTGTATTCACATATGTATATTACTCCACATTTGTGAATTTGTCAATAATTTTATCAATATTTACAAAATTTACTTTTTGAAGTATAATGTGTATGAGTGTTTTCATTATTTTTGTTTGAGGTGAAATTATATGACCATTGGAGAAAAAATTAAAAATATTAGAGAATCTAAAGGACTTACTCAAATTCAACTTTCCGAATTGTCTAAAATACATGTTAGTACTATAAGAAAATATGAACTAGGTATTAGGAATCCTAAGCCTGACCAAATAGAAAGAATTGCCAACGGTTTAGGTGTTTCCTCTTATATGTTTTATGATTTTGATATTGAAACAGTTGGAGATGTAATTTCTATTCTTTTTGCATTAGAAGATAATGTAGATATTGAGTTTGAAGGTGAACAAACAGATGATGATAAATACATCCCTAAAACTATGTCTATAAAATTTAAAAATCCATATCTACAAGATTTTTTAGCTAAATGGGCAAATATGACACAGTATTTAAACTCAATAAAAAATGCATTACCAAGTGTAAAGGGTTCTATTGAATCACCAGATGGAAGTGATTCTGTACAGGAAGCTATGAGAAAAAATATTAATGAACAATATTTAAGTTTTAAAAATCTATACAGCATAAATTCAAAAAGCAATGTCGTTGTAAAAAAGGGAACAGATGGAATAAAAGTTCGTATATCAAACAATGATAAGGACAACAAATAAATTTTTATAATAAAAATATTGTCATTTTATTGTCACTGCATAAAAAGAAGCCCCGAAACATTGATAAATTCAATGTTTCGGGGCTTTTATAGATTATTCCCACTCGATAGTGCTTGGTGGCTTAGTAGTAATATCATACACTATTCTATTGATAGATGCCACTTCGTTTACGATTCTGCTACTAATCTTTTCAAGAACTTCATAAGGAATTCTTGCAAAGTCTGCTGTCATAAAGTCAGTAGTTGTTACACCTCTTAAAGCAAGTGTATAATCATATGTTCTGCCGTCGCCCATAACACCTACACTACGCATAGAAGTTAATACTGCGAAGTACTGGTTAATCTGTCTATCCATACCAGCTAATGCAATTTCTTCTCTAAAGATTGCATCTGCATCCTGTAAAATAGCAATCTTTTCTGGAGTAATATCTCCAATAATTCTGATTGCAAGACCAGGACCTGGGAATGGCTGACGCCATACAAGGTAATCTGCAAGACCAAGTTCAACACCTAACTGTCTTACTTCGTCCTTAAATAAAAGTCTTAAAGGTTCAATAATATCCTTAAAGTCAACATAGTCAGGAAGACCACCTACATTATGATGACTCTTGATAACTGCTGCATCGCCTGTACCAGATTCAATTACATCTGGGTAAATTGTACCCTGAGCAAGGAAATCTACCTTACCAATCTTCTTAGCTTCGTCTTCGAATACTCTAATAAATTCTTCGCCAATAATCTTTCTCTTTGTTTCTGGGTCAGAAACACCAGCAAGCTTATTTAAAAATCTTTCGCCTGCATTTACTCTTACAAAGTTTACATCCCAATCAGCAAAAGCCTGCTCTACTTCATCGCCTTCGTTCTTTCTCATAAGACCATGGTCAACGAAAATACAAGTAAGCTGATTACCAACAGCCTTTGATAAAAGTGCTGCAAGTACAGAACTATCAACACCACCACTTAATGCAAGAAGAACTTTGCCATCGCCAACTTTTTCTCTTACACTCTGAATAGCAGTCTGTGCGTAGTTACTCATACTCCAATCGCCTCTACACTCACAAACTTCATAAAGGAAATTTCTAAGCATAGCTGTACCATTTTCTGTATGCATAACTTCTGGATGATACTGCATACCATAGAGTTTAGCATCCTTATTTTCCATTGCAGCAACTGGACACTCACTTGTATGTGCAATAGATGTAAAGCCTTCTGGCATACCTGTAATAAGGTCAGTATGGCTCATCCATGTAATACTTTCTTCCTTTAAGCCCTTGAATAAGAGACTATCTGTATTGAAGAAAGTTTCTGTCTTACCATATTCACTTGTAGTAGCTGATTCAACTTTACCACCTAAAACATGTGACATAAGCTGGCAACCATAACAAATACCAAGAACAGGAACACCTAATTCAAAAATTTCCTTACCAATACTTGGAGAGTCTTCAAGATAAACGCTATTTGGTCCACCAGTAAAGATAATACCCTTTGGATTCATAGCCTTGATTTCCTCAAGTGGTGTCTTGTAAGATTTAACTTCACAATACACATTACATTCACGAACTCTACGAGCAATCAGCTGATTATACTGACCACCGAAGTCCAAAATCACAATCATTTCGTGCATTAAATTGTCCTCCATTAAAAATTTTACTTCTTTATATAAGCTCTTCTTGGGGATAAATCCACATATACAGCCTTTAAGATTTCTTCACAAGGTTCTATAACAAACCTTTTCTTTTTGTTCTTGTAATTTGCTACAAAAACATAAGTATTTTCTTTCTTCTTGCCACTTGAAAAATCAACTATAGGCAAGTTTTCATACATAGCCAAATGTTCCTTATCATCAATATGAGCAAACACTTCAAACTCTGTTGCATTACCCTGAAACACAGTTTTTCTCTTGCTCTTATTCATAATAACATCTATGTCAAGACTACCATTTGTATAAGCATACTCAAACTCTTGATTTAAGTACCTTATTTTAACAAATGCTACATAGGCTATAATTCCAATAAGTATAATGCCAAGCATCATAAACGCTACAAACATTGTATCCGTTTTTGCTGCCGTTGCACTATCGCTACAAATCTGCCAAACGAAAACTGCAACTGCTATGGCAATACCTATAATATAAATTCTTTTGGTTCTGTCCTTTTGTGAAAATTCTTTCTTCACAAGTTGTTCCTTAAAAAAGTCAGACAACAAACCACCTCTATTCGATAATTTCTACAGAATCTTCTGTTTCTTCTGTTTCTTCATCGTCAGAGCCACCAAAAGATTTTATTTTGCTAGCAATGCTAGGAATCATATCAATAAGTTTATTGACACTATTCTGGTCATTGACATTTACCATCTGTACTGTTCCATCATTTATTACTAAAATAGCAGATGGCGACATTTTTGCACCTAAACCTGCTGCTGAACCATTTTTTGTATCAGAACCAACTTTGTTAGCTTTATTCTGCTTTGCACCAGCTCCAACACCAAATGATACATCTATCAGAGGTACTAAAATGACTTTACCTATGGTAATGGGGTCTCCTATTACAGTTTTGGTTGACACAAAATTCTCCATTTTGTTAAACAAAACTTCAAGATTACTGCTTACCTCACTCATTTTCTATCCCCTTTCACATAATCAATAACAACAGTTCTAACTGGTTTTTTAAGAAGATACCATATTACCGGAAAAACTATACTACTAATTCTAACTTTTCCCTTAATATAAAAGCTTCCCTCCAAGACATTATTTTCAAAATCGCCTTGAATATCAATATCAAATGGCACAAAAGTTTGTACCACAGAAATCAAACCAATAGCTTGTCCTGTTGAACAAGGATTATCTAATCCAATTATTCCACAGATTTGGAATAATTTCAACCCCAAACCTTTAAAAATTTTCTTAAATAGCAAAATTGTTACATCAAAAATACCTTTTAAGTCATATTTAGCCTTTAAATCTTCAAAAAATTCAATTTTTTCTTTTATAAAAGCCTTTTTATCTTTTGTAAAATTTAAAATTCCTTTTAACTTACAAATAAGATTTACAACTTTTTTTCTAATAAACCTTGTAATATTTTCGCATAAAACACTTTTTTCAGAATTTTCCTCGGTATCTTCTAAATTTTCAGCTATTTCTTTTTCTGTATCTTCCTTAATTTCTTCCTTAACTTCAGAAATCACATTGTCCACAGTTTTTTCTATTTTTTCTTCTGCTTCATTTCTTAACTTTTCTACTGTAATATCATCATCAAAATATTCATCCTGATTATTTTCAATTTTGTAAACAACCTCATTGTCTGATTTTTCTTCTTCATTATCATCAGACAATAATTTGTCAATCCAAGACGGAATTTTTATATCATAATCAGTTTCGCCATCTACAGTTTTTAAGTTAAAAGAAAAAGTTTTAAAAAGCCAATTCACAGTACAAAAACCATTTAATTTTTCGTAATATTCATATTGACTTTCATAATGTATAGGCACAAAAAGCACAATAGACAACAATCCAATAATAAGTAATAAAACAGCTAATATAATTATTCCTATTACCTTCAATATGAGAAGAAGTATATTTAAAAATAACAATTTTATCACCTACTTTAAAAGCTATTCTGATTGTAATGGCTTTTAAATCCAGTTAAATCCGAATGTGTAACAAGCCAATTTTCAATAAGCCTTACAGATTTTTTTCTAGCTTTATTTCTACCTTTCACTAATGCAATTATACCATAATTCCCATAAGAATTCACTTCTTTAAGTAAATTTTCTGTAGACATTATTTCCATTAAACCATTTGTTTTTGGACTAACACATATGGCATACACATTAAACAAAGATATACCCTTGCTAAACAACTTCTTAGCTTTGATAATATCAATGTTATCTTCAACAATTAAGTCTTTATAGTATCTTATAAAAATCACTCCACATTTATATAATCATATTTTGCATACGATTTATGTGTTTCACTATTTCCTGATGTGCAATAAATTCCTATTTTGCCACCAACCCAACTTTTTCTTGAAACTTCATACTCAACAGTATTCCCAATTTTTACATAATTCTTATTATCAGTACTGATGTAGCTTTCAATACAATTAGGATAACTAACTTTAAGTCGTAAATACAATTGGTCAGTTTCTAGTGGCATAGAGCCTCCAACAATTTCCTCTTTATCTTCAGAACGGGTAAGCTCATAACTAACTTGTTGAGCAATTAGTTTACCATTTATTTTTGTAATTTTCAAGCCATAGTAACTACCACCTGTAACTATAAGTCCACAGCTATCGCCATTTTCAAGAACGGCTTTTACATTCGTAGTTACAGTAAAATTAGGTCTATTTATAAGCTGGCACATTACATTAGGAGCTGATGAAATATTCTTTCCCTTATTTCCTATTGCAAACAACTTAATACTATTGCCTGTCAAATCATAAAATTCTTTTGTAAAATGGGCTTGAAACTGCCATTGTAAACCTAATTTATTGCCTGTAAAATTATCAGAGTCTAATGGATATAGTTTTTCGCTTTTGTCTAATTCAGGCTTTTTGTATTCCAAAACTGGCTCGCCAATATTGTCTTTATTGTTATCAACACCTATTTCAAGCCAATCATTAACCCATTTTGCTGGTTGCAAATGTGTAACTCGACCATACATATTTAAGTCTTGAAAATGTATAAACCAATCTTCTCCACTTTCAGTATCAACCCAACCACCTTGATGAGGTCCATTTATAACTGAATTTCCTTGATGAAGTACAACCTTATGCTCATAAGGTCCATAAATATTCTTACTTCTTGCTTCCATTTGCCAGCCAGTCTGAACACCCCCAGCAGGAGCAAAAATATAATAATATCCATTTCTTTTATACATTTTAGGACCTTCTATGGTTGGATTATTTATTCTACCGTCAAATACTAAAACTCCATCGTCTAAAAGCCCCATACCGTCAGCAGACATTTTATGGAGAAAGAGCTTACTTTTATAGCCTATGCGACTTTTTGCCACACCTCTTATTAAATAAGCCTGCCCATCATCATCCCAAAACGGACAAGTATCAATCCAACCACAAGATTTTTTCACAAGTTTTAAATTCCATTTACCATAAGGGTCATCTGTTGTACTAACAAATATACCCTCATCAGGTGTTGCAAAATAGACATAAAACATACCATTGTGGTATCTAATACTAGGTGCCCAAACGCCTTTACCATGTTGTGGAACATCATAGTCATCAAAAGGCAATTTATCTACTGCATAACTAATTATTTTCCAATTTATTAAATCCTTTGAATGTAAAACCGGAAGTCCTGGAAAATAAGTAAATGAACTGGCAACCATATAAAAATCCTTGCCAACTCGGATTACATCAGGGTCTGAATAATCTGAAAGCAAAATAGGATTTTTATAAGTTCCATTTTCATTATCCCCTATCCAAGGTCCATTAAACTCTTGATACATAAATGCCTCCTAAAGCTTATACATATCCTTTTCAGTTTCTTTTGTCTTACCTCTAGTCATAAGGTCGTATACAGCCTGTTTAACATCTTTTTTATTATAAAGGACTTCGTTTATCTGCTTAGTAATAGGCATACTTACATTATATTTTTCTGATAATTCATAAGCAGCCTTAGCATTTACAACACCCTCAACTACCATATGAATTTCTTCTAATGTTTCTTCTAAAGACTTACCCTGTCCCAAAAGAATACCGGCACGCCTATTACGGCTGTGCATACTTGTACAAGTAACAATTAAGTCGCCTATACCTGAAAGTCCACCAAAAGTTTCCTTTTTAGCACCCATAGCAACACCAAGACGAGCTATTTCAACAATACCTCTTGTAATAAGTGCAGCCTTTGTGTTATCGCCATAGCCTACACCGTCAGAAATACCAGCTGCTAAAGCAACAAGGTTTTTAAGTGCACCACCAAGTTCAACACCAATTAAATCATCATTAGTGTAAACTCTGAACATAGGTGTAATAAAAGTATCCTGAATTTCTTCAGCAACAGCCATATCTTCGCCAGCAGCAACAAGAGTTGTTGCCATACCAAGGCCAACTTCTTCAGCGTGACTTGGACCAGATAAACAGCCTATTTTACATTGTGGAATTTCTTCCTTTATTACTTCTGAAAGACGCATAAGAGTGCTTTCTTCAAGACCCTTAGCAACATTAACAATTATTTCATCTTTTCTTACATAAGGAGCAAATCTCTTTGCCATATTTCTTACAAATTTAGATGGTGTAGCAAATATAAGCATATCTGCCCACGCAACATCTTCGTCTTTATAAGTTACATTTATTTCCTTATCAATTTTTACACCTGGGAGAAATTCTTTGTTTTCTCCATTTAAAAGAATAGCCTGTGCTTCTTCTTCTTTGAAAGACCATAAAATAACATTATTTCCTGCTCTTTTAAGCTGAACTGCAAGAGCTGTACCCCAACTACCAGAGCCGATAACTGCAACCGTTTTCATTTATTTAACCGCCCTTTCTTTGCTTCTTGTACCTACTTTACTTTCAGTACCATTCATTAATCTCTGTATATTAGCTTTATGCTTGTAGTAAGCTAATACGCAAAGAACAAACATTAATATAATTTCTTCTGGCTTAATGCCCTCAATATTACGCATTATAACCATAACAATAGGGTATACCAAAGCCATAGAAAGTGATGAAGCTGAGATATACTTTGTTGCTAAAACAACAACAATACCTACTGCATATGTAATAAGAGCAATTTTCCAATCTATGCAAAGCATAAGACCAAGTGTACAGGCAATACCCTTACCACCTTTAAAATTAAGGTAGAAAGGGAAATTGTGACCAAGTACAGCACCTACACCAGCATAAATTCCTGGCAAATGGCTTGAGCCATCAACAAATGTACCACTACCTTTAAAAAGCATTGTACAAATGTAATAAGCTAAAATAACCTTAAATAAATCAAAAATAAAAACAATAGCACCGAGTTTTCTGCCTAATACTCTGGAAGTATTTGTAAAGCCAGCATTTCCACTACCATATTCTCTAATATCAATATGTCCGAAGAACTTGCCGACAAAATACGCTGACTGCAAACAACCCAGTCCATAGCCTATAATGAGGCAAAATAATCTAAACATAACTTATTCCTTTCTGTTTCTGGCAATAAAGTGTATTGGAGTACCTACAAAGCCAAAAGCATCTCTAAGCTGATTTTCTAAATATCTCTTATAAGAGAAGTGTAAAAGCTCTGTATCGTTTACAAATAAAACGAATGTAGGTGGCTTTACAGAAACCTGTGTCATATAGTAAATTCTAAGCTGTTTACCCTTTTCAGCTGGTGGCTGATTCATAGCCATAGCCTCAATAAGAACATCATTAAGCATACCTGTCGCAATTCTTCTTGAATTGTTTTCGCTTACCATTGTAATTAATTCAAAAAGTTTTGTTACTCTCTGACCAGTTGCTGCTGAAATGAAAATTCTTGGAGCATATGAAAGATACTTAAATTCTGTATCAATGTCCTTTAAGAACTTATTCATTGTGTGGTTATCTTTTTCAATTAAATCCCACTTATTTACTGCAATAATAACAGCCTTACCAGCCTCGTGAGCAATACCCGCAACCTTTGTATCCTGTTCTGTAATACCTTCAACAGCATTAATCATAAGAATACAAACATCTGCTCTTTCAACAGCAGCTACAGCACGAATAATAGAATACTTTTCAATACTCTCCTTAATCTTTGCCTTTCTTCTCATACCAGCTGTATCAATAAATACATACTTCTGGCCATTGAGTTCGTATTCTGAGTCAATAGCATCTCTTGTAGTACCAGCTACATCACTTACAATAACTCTGTTTTCGCCTAAAATTCTGTTTACAAGTGAAGACTTACCTACATTAGGCTTACCAATAATTGCAACCTTTATTGCATCATCTTCAGCTGAGTCATCTTTATCTGCTGGGAAATGCTTTACTACCTCATCAAGAAGGTCGCCCAAGCCAATCATCTGTCCACCAGATACACCAAATGGGTCGCCAAGGCCTAATGAATAGAATTCATAAACCTGCATACCATACTTAGCTAAGTCATCAACCTTATTTACAGCAAGTACAACTGGCTTGTCCGCTTTTCTTAAAATGTTTGCAACCTGCATATCCATATCTGTCATACCTGTTCTTACATCAACAACAAAAAGTATAACATCAGCTGAACTAATAGCAATTTCAGCCTGTGAATACATATGCTTGAGCATCATATCATCGCTATCAGGTTCAAGACCACCTGTATCAATAAGTGTAAAATGATGGTCTAACCATTCTGCATCTGCATAAATTCTATCTCTAGTTACACCTGGCGTATCTTCTACAATAGAAATTCTTTCGCCGGCAATTCTGTTAAATAATGTCGACTTACCTACATTAGGACGGCCAACAATAGCAACTATAGGTTTTGCCATAAATTTAATCCTCCGTATCAAAAAATCTATAAAAGGGAATTTTACCTTGAGTTTATACAACTGGGCAAAATTCCCCATTAAACATCATCATTCCATAGTATTATAACACACAATAAAAAATAAATAAAGTGTGATATATGACTTATTTACAATAAATATATACACTTATACTATATATTTTTGCCTATAGTAGACCTACAAACTCATAAAGCCTGCCAAAGTACCTCTTTTAGCTCCCATAACCCTGTGAGAGAAAAATCTATCTGGGTCACATTGTGTACAAATTCTGCTATTTTCAATATTTTCTCTTTTAATTCCGGCATTTACAAGTATTTCTTCGTTTATACTGTGTAAATCAATAAACCATCTTTCAGCCATATTTTTATCAGGATAAATAAACTTGTCAGCCCAATCATAAGCCTGTCTGAAAGCTGTTACTACTGGTATATCAACTTGAAAATGGTCAACACCAATAGCCGGAGCAATACCACAAACTATATCTTCCGGATTTGAGCCAAATTCTTCTTTCATTCTCTTGACTACTTTTCCTCCAATGCCTAATACAGTACCTCTCCAACCACTATGGGCAATAGCAATAGCATTTTTAACCTTATCATAAAAATAAATTAAAACACAGTCTGCTGAAAAACCTACTAAAACTACATCTTTTTCATTTGTCATAATAGCATCGTAGCCATCTTCCTGTCTTTCCTTGAAAAGACCTTTTCCTCTATCTTCAGCAGTTACTCTCAATATATTGTCAGTATGAACTTGTCTTGTCCATACTGTATTTTCAGCCTTTACTCCAATGGCATTACATATAATATCGTAGTTTTTCAATACATTTTCTTTTTTATCTTCTCTCCACGCTAAATTCATTGAAGAAAAAACGCCTTCAGATACTCCACCATATCTGGTAGAAAAACAATGTTTTATTTCTGGCATATTTTCAAAAACCAAATATTCTAATTTATCTTTTTTAACTGTTTTCATATTATTTCTCCTAAAAAGCATTTTTAATATGAGTAATCTTAAAATTCAATATTTCTATAACATCAAATCTTATATCACTTTCCATACAATTTTTGTACTTTAAATAACAGAGAGCTGTATTTTGTATATGCTTCTGTTTTCTATAATTAACAGCCTCCCTAGGCAAACCCTTTTCAGTATTAGTTCTGAACTTAACTTCAACAAAAACTATAGTTTCGCCTTTCTTTGCTATTATGTCAATTTCTCCAGTATTTGTTCTAAAATTCTTTTCTAAAATCTTATACAAATGTAATCTAAGATATATTCTTGCAATACACTCTCCTAGTTTGCCTTTTGCTTGACTTTTCATATAAAATTACCTGTAAAACTCTTTCTATGAATTGGGCAAAGACCATATTTTTTAATTGCCTCAATATGAGTTTTTGAGCCATAACCCATATTAGAGTCAAAATCATACATAGGATAAGTTTTAGCATATTCTGCCATCATCCTATCTCTTGTAACCTTTGCCACAATACTTGCTGCACCTATTGAAATACTCTTTGCATCGCCTTTTATAATAGGCTCTTGAGGTATATCAATATTAGGTATAGTAACTGCATCTACTAAAAGCTGCTGTGGCTTTATTGGCATACTGTTAATAGCCTGTTGCATAGCCTTGTATGTAGCCTGTAATATATTTATATCATCAATAGTGTTGTTATCTTCCATACCAATGCCAACAGAAACAGCCTTTTCCATTATAATATCAAAAAGTTCATCTCTCTTTTTGGCAGAGAGTTTTTTACTATCATTGACACCTAATATTTTACAACCTACAGGCAAAATTACACAAGCTGTAACTACTGGTCCAGCCAAAGGTCCTCTGCCTACTTCGTCTATACCACCAATATATTCTATACCTTGAGAAGCATACTTTTTTTCAAAAGCTGAAATAACTTCTAATCTTTCTAACTCTGCAATATATTTATCATAATTCTTCTTACCAGATGCTATAATATTTTGAACACCTTTTCTTTCATCAGAAGAAAATTCTTCAATTAAATTTGGAATACTCTTTATATCAGCATTATTAAATATTTCCTTTATTTCAGATATAGATTTCAAAAACTACACTTCCTTTTCTATATAAAACTTACTTTGAATTATATAACCTAAAGTTAAAAAAAGCAAGCACAGTTACAATAACATACAGGGAATTACTGCATAAAATATAAATATAATTTAAGGAGTGTCAGTATTGGAATTTATAGCAGAATGCGACAAGCATATGTTGCCTACTGAATTATGCAATATAAAGTACAGTCTGCCACTAATTAACAGCTATGTTATTGAAGTCAGTAATAAAAATATTTCAAAGTTAAAAAAAATTAAATCTATTAATGCCCTTTATCCTAACAAAACTATAGATACCCAAATGAATATTGTTAGAGATAAAGTAAAGTGCATAAACACAAAATACACAGGCAAAGGAATATCTATCGCTTTTATAGATACAGGTATATGTAAAAACAATGATTTTGATTCAAGAATAAAGTGTTTCTATGATGTTGTTAATCATAAAAATTATGTATATGATGATTGTGGTCATGGTACTCATGTTGCTGGTATCTGTTCTGGAAGTGGTGCAAACAGTAATGGCAAATATAGAGGAATAGCTCCTGAAAGCAATATTGTAATGATAAAAGCATTAGATTTTGAAGGCAAAGGAACAGCCTCCGATGTATTAACTGGCATACAATGGGTAGCTGACAACTACAAAAAATATAATATTCGAATTTTAAATATGTCTATTGGTGCCGGAATTGCAAATACAAAAGACCCTCTTGTGAGAGCTGCTGAAATATTATGGGATATGGGCATAGTTGTAGTTGCTGCAGCCGGAAACAATGGTCCTCAAAAAGGAACAATATCTTCTCCCGGCATTAGTAAAAAAATAATTACTGTAGGTTCAGTAGATGATATTAATGTACCTGAAAACGATATAGGAAAAAGTTATTCTGGTAGAGGTCCTACTAAAGAATGTGTAATAAAGCCAGATGTAGTTGCCCCTGGAACAAATATAATATCCTGTCTTTGTGAGGATAACAAAAACAACAACTACTATAAAAGCCTTAGTGGTACATCTATGTCAACACCTATTGTAAGTGGTGCTATTGCCCTTTTATTAGAAAAAGCACCCAACTTAAAACCTGATGATATTAAGTTTATGCTTAAACAAAGTTGCCACAACTTGGAATGTTCCCCAAATAGACAAGGTTGGGGTCTTTTAGATATTGAAAATTTATTAAATCGGGAGGTTATTTATGTCAGAAAATAGCAATATCTATAATATTTTTAGTAGACTTTCTAATTCCAATAATATAAAAGAGGATTTGAATGAAGCCCTCTGTTTAATAGAAAAACACTTCAAACACAAATATCTTACACCAATAGAACAAGATATTCGTTGTTGCTCACAAAATTGTGCATCAGAACCTACAAATGAAATAACACTACTTAAAGCCTGTAAACCATTTACTAATGACAAAGGCAATATTGATAATATAATAAATATAATAAACACAGTAAGAACTTTCAATCGTATTTGCGATGGATATAATCAAAATATTGTGCCACAATCTTGTGATAGAGAAGTTTCGACACAGACAATAAAGGATTCAGCTATACACAATGACGGAATATATGAAATTGACAAAGACTGCGGTGTTAGTATAAACAGCAAAGAAACACCGGACAATAATATACTTTTAATATTATTACTTCTTTTACTGTTTAATAAATAGAAAAAGTGGGTGCTATTGTTGCACCCACAAAATTACTTTTCTTCTTTTTCTATTTCACAAATACCTTCAATAATTTTCCATAATTCATCTCTACCAGATTTTGTTTCACTACTAAACGGAAGTATAATATCCTCTTTTTGAAGATTAAAACCTTTTTTAAGCATAGCTACATGTTTCTGTAACTGACTACGCTTTAATTTATCAGACTTAGTAGCAACAATAATAATCTTGTGATTATAATGCTTGAGCCAATCATACATCATTAAATCATTAGCTCCTGGCTCATGTCTTATGTCTACAAGCATAATAATAGCCTTTAAAGATTCTCTCTTTGTAAGATAATCTTCTATTATTTTACCCCATTTTTCAATTTCTGAATGAGAAGCCTTTGCGTATCCATAACCCGGAAGGTCAACAAAGTAAAGTAAATCCTCTACATTATAGAAATTAATAGTACGGGTTTTACCTGGGTTTTGACTTGTTCTAGCAAGAGCCTTTCTATAAATCATTGAATTTATAAGAGAACTCTTACCTACATTTGACTTTCCTGCAAATGCTACCTCTGGTTTATTATCTGTAGGATACTGACTAAATTTAACACCTACTGCTGCAAGGTTTACATTATTTACAATCATTTTTTTCCTCCATAGATTATTACACATTTCATAGTTAGAACAATTATAACCTAAAAAATAATTATTTGCAAGTTTACAATGTTTAGGCTATATTTTTTCAAAAATTATGTAAAAAACATTCTATTTTTTATAATCGTAATATTTTTTTAAGCTTTTTCTACATTTCATTTTAAGAATTATACCATATAATAATAACTGTAATAAATAATAAAACAATTTACCCTTAAATTAATTGATTATGTGCCCCCAATCACATTAATCGTAAAAAAAATAGGAAGTTTTTTTATATTCCTTCATTTTATTCCTATTTTTATATTTATTACACTCTTGGATTGTTTGCCCGCAATCCATCGCTAACACCCTTTTGTTAGCAAAAACCCGTAGTTGCCCCTACGGGTTTTTTGTTTGTCAAAAAATAATGTTAACCACCTGAAAATATTTGGGTTGACAATTTATAAAATTTGTACTATACTCTCCTTAAATCAATTTAATTTTAGGAGTTGTTAACTTATGAAAAACTTTTCTACAAAAGATATGGTATTTACAGCTTTATTTGCTGCAATATTCTGTATACTTGCTCCATTTTCAATACCGATAGGAGAAGTTCCTGTTTCTGTAACTAATTTTCTGATTTACATTACAATTTACGCTATAGGTTGGAAAAAAGCAACTGTAAGTTACATCATATATTTACTTTTAGGCTTTGTAGGTCTTCCTGTATTTGCAGGATTTACTGGTGGTATTTCAAAATTAGTGAGCCCTACAGGTGGATATTTGGTAGGCTTTATTTTTACATCAGTTATTAGTGGCTTAATAATCGAAAAATTCAATTACAAGAGAATACCTAACATTATTGGTATGATTGTCGGTTTAGCTATTACATATATATTTGGTACAGCTTGGCTTGCCTTTGGTATGGGTAGAACATTTATGGAAGCCTTAGCCATCGGTGTTTTACCTTTCCTTATTTTCGACTTTGGAAAAATAATTATAGTAGCTATTATTGGTCCAGAACTTCAAAAACTTATGAAAAAAGTTGCTTAACTTGATATTAATTTATTAATTAATATATTCTCACTAACATCAAAAAAATTAGCTGTTTACTGAAAAATGTAAACAGCTAATTTTTTATTCTTGATTTTCTATTTTTTCAGCTAATTCATTAAGATACATCCATCTATCCATCTTTTCAGAAAGCTGATTTTCCAAATCTTCTTTTTGCTGAGAAAGTTCTTGTAACTTAGAATACTGACTAGCCGATTTCTCCATTTGCTCCTCTGTATCAACAATAGCCTTTTCCAGTTTAGCAATATCGTCATCTATAGTTTCAAATTCTCTCTTTTCATTGAAAGACATTTTTAACTTTCTTTCGCCCTTATTCCAAGTTTTGCTTTCCTTAGCCTTACTTTCAGATGCTACAGCTTTTTTACTTTCTTCTAAAGTAGCCTTATAATCACTATAGCCACCCTCGTACTGCTTTATATTTCCACTTCCGTCAAAGGCAAATATTCTATCAACACATCTGTCAAGGAAATATCTATCATGAGAAACAATAACAACAGCACCAGCAAAACCGTCAAGATAATCCTCTAATATAGCAAGGGTTTCAATATCCAAATCATTTGTAGGTTCATCTAGGAACAATATATTCGGTGCTGACATAAGGACTCTCAACAAGTAAAGTCTTCTCTTTTCGCCACCGGAAAGTTTACCTATAGGAGAATATTGCATATCTCCATTAAATAAAAATCTTTCCAAAAGTTTTGTGGCAGACAACTTGCCGTCAGTAGTTGATATGTATTCTCCTACCTCTTTTACATAATCTATAACTCGCATATTATCGTCCATATGCTCTGTACCTTGAGAAAATACACCAATTTTAACAGTATCGCCTACCTCAATAGTACCACTATCAGGTTGTAGCTTTCCTGTTATCATTTTAAGGAGAGTAGTTTTTCCTGTACCATTTTGTCCAACTATACCAATTCTATCATTTTTAAGTATAATATAGCTAAAGTCATTAATAAGTTTCTTATCGCCAAAGGACTTAGAAATATTATTAATCTCAATAGTTTTTCTACCAAGACGAGAAGAAAGGCCAGCAATTTCAACATTTTGTTTCTGGTCCGGAGCTTTAATTTGAGATATAGTTTCAAATCTCTGTAATCTAGCCTTTTGTTTTGTAGTTCTAGCCTTTGCTCCACGCTTTACCCATTCAAGTTCTGTACGGAGAAAATTCTGACGCTTTCTCTCTCCTGCCTGTGCAAGTTCTTCTCTCTGAGCCTTTTGCTCCAAAAATTCTCCATAGTTTCCCTGATAAACATATATTTTGCCTTTATCAAGTTCAAAGGTTTTATTTACAACTCTGTCAAGGAAGTATCTATCGTGAGTTACCATTAAAAGAGCCTTTGTTGTAGACTTTAAATTATTTTCCATCCACGCAATAGTTTCACTATCAATGTGGTTTGTAGGTTCATCTAATATAAGCAAGTCTACAGGAGAAATCATAGCTGCACCAATAGCAACTCTCTTTTTCTGTCCACCTGAAAGAGTATCCACATCAGCATAAAAATCGTTAATGCCTATTTTAGTAAGTACAGTCTTTGCCTTACTTTCTTCGTCAGCATTTGTAATTTTACAAATACGAATCATATAGTCCATTACGACTTCGCCTTTTTTGAACACAGGAGATTGAGGCAAATAGCCTACTCTAAGACCATTCATAGTAATTACATTACCACTATCTGCCTCCTCCTCTCCTGCTATAATCTTCAAAAGAGTGGATTTACCAGTACCATTTACACCAATGACACCAATTTTATCTGTATCGTCAATACCAAAAGTCAAATTATCGAATATTATTTTTTCGCCATATGCTTTTGATAAATTTTCTACTGAAATCAAATTCATTTTAGTAAGTTCCTACTTCTATAGATTCAATCTTAACATCTGTCTTTGGCTTATCGCTCTGGTCTGTATCAACTGCTGCAATCTTATCTACAACATCCATACCCTCATATACCTGACCAAAAACAGTATAGTTCATATCAAGTGATGGATAACCACCATTTTCTTCGTATTCCTTAACTACCTTACTAGGGAAAGCCTTACTAAATGAAATCTTTGTACCATTACTTTCGCTAAATGCCTCATCACTCTTGCTTAATTCTTCAAGCTGTGACTTCATTTCATCGCCAATATCAGGATTTTGAACAATGTAGAACTGACTACCGTTTGTGTCAGGGCCTGCATTTGCCATACATAAAGCACCTCTGAAACTTCTTAAATTGAGGTTAACTTCGTTTTCAAACTCCTTACCCCAAATACTTTCGCCACCTGCACCTGTACCTGTTGGGTCGCCACCTTGAATCATAAAGTTATTTATTACTCTATGGAAAATAAGTCCGTTGTAATAACCCTCTTTAGCATGAGTAGTAAAGTTTTCTACTGCCTTTGGTGCGTATTTAGGGAAGAACCATACTTTAATATCGCCATAATTAGTATGAATTGTAGCTATTGTATCCCCTTTCTTTACACCTTCAAGCTGAGGAAGTTCTGTAACTTCATCATTAGTCTGTTTTTCTGTTGCCTGTGTAGTTTCACTTGTTTCATCTGATGTTTCTTCAACAGAAGTGTCAGCCGAATCCTTATTTGAAACCTTTGCCTGACCACAAGCTGTCGTCATAACCATTGCACCTAAAGCAAGTCCAAGTAATAATTTCTTTTTCATAAAAACTCTCCCTATCTATTAAATATACCTATTCACAGTATTCTTTACTGTATATTATCCTTATATTAATTAAAATTGTCAAGGCAAAAGCCTATATTTAAAAAATACTTAATAAATTACTGTTCTACATATAGCTTTTCCTATTACTTCTGCCATATTTATAACCAAAGAGAGCCTTGTATTCTGTAATTGAAACATAGGATTAATTGTCATTTTATTTACTACACCTGTTATAGATATATCCCCTACACTACCTAAAACCTTTGCCACCCCACTTCCAGGGTGCAAAGGTCCTTTCCATATGTTTATGCCTCCTATTTGCTCACTTTTTCCCAGACTTGCATCAACTGCAATTATAAAACTGTTCTCATATTTCTTATTTATAAATTCTATATAATATCTTAAATTTTCTGCGTGTACCGGTTCGTCTACTGTACCATAAACATTCTCTAAACCATTTTTAAGCAAATAAGACCCCACCAAAGGACCTAAAGCATCTCCTGTTGCCCTATCAGTTCCTATACATAGAAACACTACTGTTTTTTCTCCGTCAAAAGTTTCCAAAATCATATTTGATAGTTTTTCCAAAAATCTTTTTTCTGGTTCGTTACTATTTACATACAAATATTCTCTTTTACATAATAAGGGCATAAAATACCTCCTTTACAATAATTATGGCTTACTACTGTAAAAATATGACTTGTAAAAATTAGTAAAAGTTCTATATAAATTTTTTGGGATTATTTGCTATTTATTTTTTAATTAGCCCTCCATTGTTTGACATTTTATTTTTGTCGACTGTGGTATGCTTTCAACTACAAAAATATAAATATATTAAGAGAGGGTGTCAGTTATGACCAATGAGGAAAATAATTTCCAACTGCCTACAAATGTGAAACAAGTAGGTAGCATTTCCGACGGCAGCAGAATTTACATGGAAGATTATGCTTGCACTTACATAGAACAATATGCTGCCTCTGAGCCTTCAAAAGAAAAAATTGCTGTTTTAATAGGCAAAACAATGACTGTAGATAACGAAACTGTTATTTTTGTAAGTGGTGTTTTACAAGGTAAATACACAATAATGAGAAATGGTATGCCGGAATTGACAGAAAAAAGCTGGCAATATGTAGAAAAACAAATAGAGTTATATTTTAAGGACTTAGGAGTAGTTGGCTGGGCATATATTCAGCCTGGCTTTGAGGACTACATAAGTGACAAGCTTTGTCAATTTCAGAGGAACAATCTTACAAGAGGTTTGCAACTACTTTATGTTACAGACCCTACAGAAAACATAAGCAGTTTTTATAAATGGGATGTTGACGGACATGTTTTTAATATATTAAAAGGCTATATTGTATACTATGAAAAAAATGAAGGTATGCACGAATATATGCTTGAAAACAAGTTAAAGCCTGTAGTTAACAAGGATAGCGTACTTCCGGAATTAAAGAAAGATTCAGAAGCATTACTCAGAAAAATCACTTCAGGAAAAAGAACACTTCACGCAAAACACAATATTCTTTCCCAAGAAAAAGGATTACTTAATTTACTAGGTGGCGTTAGTTTTATAATGCTTTTGGTTTGCTTTGTTATGGGAGCAGGACTTATACAAAGTGACGAAAGAATAAGTGCTATGGAACAACAAATAGCACAACTTCAAGAAACCCTTGACGGTACTCAAAGTGTGTTTGCATCTCAAACACAACAAACAACTGTACAAGCTGTTAAAGCACAAAAAACAACTGTAGAAAACACAACTGTTCCAACTACAGTTCAGACTACACAAGCCCCAACAAAAGCTCCTGAGCCAGAAACTCAAAGACATTCTGAATATGTAGTAAAAGAGGGAGATACTCTTATTAAAATCAGTAAAAGTGTTTACGGAAACACATCAAAAGTAAATGAAATAAGGGAATTAAACAAAATTGAAGACAATAATATAGTAGTAGGACACAAGTTACTTTTACCATAGAAAGACGGAGGATAATATGAACGGAAAAGAACAAATTGCAGCAGTATTGGCTCACGAAGTTAAAAACCCTGTTAGCCTTATTAAAATGAATGTACAATACATAAAGGATTTTTGCCCAAAAGCTCTTGAAAATAATTTTACAGTCATTGAAAAAGAGCTTGAAAAGCTTAATCATATAATTAACGACTATACTATAATGGCTGAAAACACAAAAAAAGAAAATATTGAAATGATTTTTATAGATGAGTTATTATCAGATATTATTGAAGAATACAACCTTACTCCTTATGACAAAAAAATTGAATTTGTTTTAGACTCTCCTGATGATGTTAAGCTGTATGGAGATTATAACAAAATCAATATTCTTTTCTTCAATATTTATAAAAATGCAATAGAGGCTATTAAAAATAAAGGTATTATAAAAACAACTGTTACACCAGATATAGGCAAAACAACCATAACAATAGAGGACAATGGAGGTGGCATATCTCCCGTTGTTCTAAATAATTTAGGTACACCTTTTGTCACTACTAAGGAAAATGGTAGTGGCTTAGGTATATTGATATGTAAAAATATAGTCCACGAACACAAAGGTAAAATTGACTTTGAAAACACAGATAATGGTTGTGTTGTTACAGTTGAATTGCCTAACTATCTTTTCAGTAATTTTAAAACAAATTAAATCACATAAGAATTGGCTGTTACACAACAAGTGCAACAGCCTTTATTTTTATAACTTAGGAACAATTTCTTTATTAAAAAATTCTTCTATATTTTCTGGAGAAACGCTGTAATATTCATTATCTACCAGTACAGAAACATCATTTCCACAATGACCAGTACAGAAAGTTCCAGCTATTTCAACTTTATCGCTGACATTATTTTTTTCTATAACATGCTGAAATCCATTTATAACATTATAAGAGCCTTTTAAATGACATGAACTTCCTATACAAACTGAAATTTTTATCATACATTTTCCTCCTTTACATAATCAACATGAAGTAATTTGTGTACCTTTCCCTTTAACAAGCCATTATAAAGTGACATCATAAGAGGATTTTCTTCACTTCTCTTATTAGTACACATTCTATCTGCTTCATACAAGGCATCGCTTCTATTTTTAATACCATTTCTATCTGTAAACGGCTGACCTGCACCATTTATACAACCATTAGGACAAGCCATAACTTCCACTAAATCAAAATGTTCACCATTTTTAATACTTCTGATAAGTTTATCGGCATTTTTAAGACCGCTAACAACGCCTATTCTCAAAGGCTTTCCACAGTATTCTATTGTAATTTCCTTTGTACCCTCTAATCCTCTTACACCATTAAAGGCAAGAGTTCTCAAAGCTGAAAGAGATTTATCTGATGAAACTCGTCTTATAACAGCCTCTGTTACGCCACCTGTTACACCAAATATAACACCTGCACCAGAAATTGAACCAAAAGGCATATCTATAGATTCCGGCTCTATTTCTGAAAATACAATACCTGCCTCTTTTATCATCTGTATCAACTCTTGTGTAGTTATAACATAATCTATAACCTGTTGATTTTCGTTCCACTTAAATTCTGGTCTAGCTGCCTCAAACTTTTTGGCTGTACAAGGCATAATAGCTACACTAACAATTTTTCTACTACTTGTTTTATACTGTTCCTTTATTACTGAGCCAAACATTTCCATTGGAGAACGACAAGTAGATACATTAGGCAACAGTTCAGGATAATTTTTTTCACAATATTGCACCCAACCTGGGCAACAAGATGTAAACAACGGAAGATTTTCGCCATTGGAAAGTCTTTCTAAAAATTCGTTAGCTTCCTCTAAAACTGTCAAGTCTGCACCTGTTACAGTATCAAAAACTTCTTCAAACCCTATTCTGTGCATAGCTGCAACAATTTTACCCATCACATCGCCGTCACTAAGACCAAAAGCCTTTGCAACTGCAACTCTTACTGCCGGAGCAATCTGTGCTACAACCTTTACATTATCTTTTCCAAACTGTTTCCAAAGGTTTGAAGTATCATTTTTTACAACCAAAGCACCTGTTGGACATACTGCTGCACATTGACCACAGCCAACACAGCTACTTTTGCCCAAAGGTTCATCAAAAACAGTAGATACCACCATTTTAGAACCTCTATTTGTAAAATTAATAGCACCAACATTCTGAACTTCATTACACATTCGTACACAGTCACCACAGAGAATACATTTACTTCTATCTCTTACAATGCAAAGTGATGAATCGTCAATATCCGGTTCTGCTGCTGTATTTTCAAATCTAACTTTTGTTATTCCAAATCTTAAAGCAAGTTCCTGTAATCTACAATTTCCATTTTTAGCACAAATGGTACAATCTCGACAATGATTAGAAAGCAAAAGTTCAAGTATCATTTTTCTATGTTTTCTAAGTTTAGGTGTATTAGTAAAAATTTCAGCACCAGCCTTTGGAGGTGTAGAACAGGCAGCCTCCATACCACCCCATTTATTTTCTACCATACACATTCTACAAGCACCATAAATAGAAAGCTCTGAATTATAGCAAAATGTAGGTAAATCAATACCAGCTTTTCTTATAAGCTCCAGCATATTTTTTTCGCCCTCAATGGCAACAGGAATATTGTCAATAAGCATATAATTTTCATTTGACATATTCTACACCTCCTTTACAGCACCAAAGTTACAAGATTCTTTACAAGCTCCACATTTAATACACTTGTTTGTATCAATAGTGAACGGCTTTTTAATTTCTCCGGTTATGGCACTAACAGGACAGTTTCTGGCACACTTTGAGCAACCTCTACATAATTCTGGGTCAATCTGATATGTAATTAACTTCTTGCAATTTCCAGATGGACATTTTTTGTCATATATATGTGCCTCATACTCACTTCTAAAGTTCTTTATTGTACTTACAACTGGCATAGCAGCTGATTTACCAAGACCACAAAGGGCTGTACTTGATATTGTATCTGCTAATTCTAACAAAAGTTCAATATCTCCATCTCTGCCATTACCATTTACTATTCTTTCCAAAATTTCAAGCATACGCTTAGTACCCTCTCGGCAAGGTACACACTTGCCACAAGATTCATTTTGAGTAAAGTGCATAAAGAAACGAGCAACTTCAACCATACAAGTATCTTCGTCCATAACTACAAGACCACCTGAACCAATCATAGCTCCTACTTTTTTAAGAGAGTCAAAGTCAAGTGGTAAATCCAAATTATCAGTTATAAGGCAACCACCTGACGGTCCGCCTATCTGAACAGCCTTAAACTCTTTGCCATTCTTCATACCTCCACCAATATCAAATATTATTTCTCTCAAAGTAGCACCCATAGGCACTTCAATAAGTCCAGTATTTTCAATATTACCTGTTAAAGCAAAAGCCTTTGTACCAGGACTTTTTTCTGAACCTACACCCTTATACCATTGAGCACCTTTATTTATAATATTAGGTACATTAGCAAAAGTTTCTACATTGTTAAGTACAGTTGGCTTACCAAATAAACCCTGTTCAACCGTTCTTGGAGGTTTAACTCTTGGCATACCTCTCTTACCCTCAATAGAAGCAGTAAGTGCTGAACCCTCTCCACAGACAAAAGCACCAGCACCCTTGTTTATATGGAAATCGAAATTAAATCCACTACCTAATATATTTTCGCCTATAAGACCATATTCCTTCGCCTGTTTTATAGCATTTTCCAATCTATTTACAGCCATAGGATATTCTGCTCTTACATAAATATATCCATGTTCTGAACCTGTAGCTATACCAGCAATTATCATACCCTCAATCATTCTGTGAGGGTCGCCCTCCATAATACTTCTATCCATAAAAGCACCAGGGTCGCCTTCATCGCCGTTACAGACTATGTATTTTTCATCAGCATCGTTATTTTTAACCTGTGCCCACTTTTTGCCTGTTGGGAAACCTCCACCACCTCTGCCTCGAAGTGATGATTCTGTAATAGTATCTATAATATCTTCAGGAGTTATTTCAAAAAGTGCTTTTTCAAGTCCACTATATCCACCTATTCCCAAATATTCCTCTATTGATGTAGCATCAATGTGACCACAATGTTCCAAAACTACTCTTGTTTGCTTGGCATAGAAAGGTATATCCTCCTGTTTTACATAAGGTTTGCCCTCTACTTTGTAAACAAGCCTTTCTACTATTTCATTTTCCATAATAGTTTTTTCAACTATTTCTTCGCAATCAGACAATTTCACTTTTGTATACAAAATTCCCTCTGGTTCAATTCTGACAAGAGGACCCATTTCACAAAAGCCATGACAGCCACTCTTTTTTAAACCTATACTATCTCCATGCGGGTCTTTTTCCAATTCTACAGTACACTTCAATCCCTTTTCTTCTATTAATTCCTTTAATCTGTGGTGAATATCCATTGAGCCACCAGCAAGACAGCCTGTACCACAACAGACAAGTATTTTTCTTTTCTGAGATTTTAAAGCCTTACTATATATTTCTCTAATTTTTCTTAAATCCGTTCTGTTACTTAACATCATTCTCAGCCTCCCTTAACTCTTTAATTAAGGCACTGGCCTTATCTGGTGTCATAGATGGATTAACCTTGTCATTTACTGTCATTGCCGGAGCTAGTCCACAAGCACCTAAACAGCTTACTGTTTCCACAGTAAAAAGCATATCATCTGTTGTTACCTTTTTATCAGTCAAATTAAGTTCACTTCTCAATCTTTCCAATATAGGTACTGACTTTCTAACATGACAGGCTGTACCGTCACAAACCTTTATAACATATTTTCCCTTTGGTTCAAGAGAAAAATTTTCATAAAATGTAGCAACACTATAAATTGTAGATGACTTTGTATCCAATTTCTTTGCTATGTATTCAAATATTTCTCTTGGTAAATAATGATAATACTCTTGTATATCCTGCAAAATAGCAATAATATTAACTGCTGAATTTTCGTGATTAGCGACTATTTCATCAATTTTACTAAAATCAAAACCTTCTTCCATTAATACACTTCCCCTCTATATACACAATATTATATTTCCCTCTCGATTATTATAATATATTTGTGTATTTTTATCAATAAGAAATATTTTTTCTCAATACAATTGCATTTTTGCACAATTTACAGTATTTTATCTTATATAACACAAAAAAGCCCTACATACAAATCGTATGCAGGACTTTTTCATATCGCACATTATGAGTTTTTTATAAATTTATATTATTCAGTAAATAAAGGAGTTGAGTAATATCTGTCCCCACTATCAGGGAAAATAACTACAATAGTCTTACCCTTGCTTTCTGGACGCTTAGCAATTTCAACAGCAGCTCTTAAAGCAGCACCAGCAGAAATACCTACTAAAATACCTTCTTTTCTTGAAATAAGCTTACCATATTCGAAAGCATCTTCATTCTCAACAGGGATAACTTCATCATAAACATCGTGAAGGTTCTTTGGAATGAAACCAGCACCAATACCCTGAATCTTATGTGGACCAGCAACACCCTTGCTAATAACTGGAGAAGTTGCAGGTTCAACAGCAACAACCTTAATATTCTTGTTCTGCTGCTTTAAGTATTCGCCTGTACCAGAAAGAGTACCACCTGTACCTACACCAGCGATGAAGTAATCTACATTACCGTCTGTATCGTTCCAAATTTCAGGACCAGTAGTCTTAAAGTGAGCTTCTGGGTTAGCTGGGTTATCAAACTGGCTAGGAATAAAGCTGTTTTCAATTTCCTTTGCAAGTTCTTCAGCCTTTGCAATAGCACCCTTCATACCCTTAGCACCGTCTGTAAGTACAATTTCAGCACCATAAGCCTTTAAGATATTTCTTCTTTCAACACTCATTGTTTCAGGCATTGTTAAAATAGCTCTGTAACCCTTAGATGCAGCAATAGATGCAATACCGATACCAGTATTACCAGAAGTTGGTTCAATAAGAACTGCACCTGGCTTAATCTTGCCAGCCTTTTCAGCCTGTTCAATAATTTCCTTTGCAATTCTATCCTTTACACTACCTGCTGGATTGAAGTATTCAAGTTTAGCAACAATCTTAGCTTCAAGTCCTAATTCCTTTTCAATGTTAGTTAATTCAAATAAAGGTGTGTTACCAATTAAATCTGCTGTACTCTTGTAAATTTTACTCATAATAATTTCCTCTTTTCTTTCTTATTTATATTAAATCTCATTTATATTTATATTAAATCAATATCCAAACATTCTAAATATTAATTACAACATCTATCAGTTATTCCGGAAGCTTTAAAAAATCTATTTTTCATTTATACGCCTCTTTTCATATATTTCCTACTTGATATATAGGATTATAGTATTATTATTCCATTTTGTCAAGTCCTATTTTTAAATTTTTCAAAAAATTTTTTCTCATTAAAATATTTCTTCCTTATAATATGTATTTTTTTACATTAAAATTATAATAAAAAACCTACCATAAACAAGTAGGCTAAAAGTCTAACTTTTAATGGTAGGTTTACATAACAGTTAATTTTTCAAATTTCTTTTCTTTAATTTTTTCTTTTCATACATAAGTTTATCAGCAGTATTTATTATATATTCCATATTTATTTCACTATTAACAGTAAATTCTGAAACACCAATACTTATATCTACTTTCCTTGGAAACACCTTTTTACTATTAAATTCATTTAACAATTCCTTAAATTTAGCTATAAACCCATCTACTTCCTCTTTTGGGGTTATAACAATAAATTCATCTCCACCATATCTGATACAGGTAATCTTTTTATTTCCCGCTGATTTTTCTAATATTTTTGAAATGATGACTAAAATTCTATCTCCATAAATATGACCATATAAATCATTTATATCCTTAAAATCATCTATATCAAATACTATTGCTGAAAATTCGCCTTTTCTCTTTCTACTAAGTTTATCTATATATAACTGTAATCTTCTTCTATTTCCCAGTCCTGTTAAAGGGTCTACAAGCATTTCCAGATTTTGAAAACGCAAAAATACAATAAGCATAAACAACAAAAAAGTTAAAAGCACAAAACTATCTTCCCAAAAATAAAGTTGCAATATAATTCCCAACGCTACCAATGACATTCCTAAAAGTATATGTTTACCCTCACTTCTAAACCCTCTATTTCTTGTTATAGCCAAAACAATAACTACAACAGAAGCTATTATGTATACCACACTTAAAACCACAATTAACCAAAACCCATCTCCCCTTTGGTATCGGTTATTGCTATCTATATAAAAAAATAAGTCTGTGAAACTATTTATAAAAATTAATAATAAATATAGTAAATAAGGAATTGTAGTAATATAAGAAGTAGATTTTTTAGGAGAAGTATCATAGAAAATATACATATACTTAAACCATAATAGTGGTACAAGTCCATTTAATATAAAATATATTACAGTAAAGACATAATTAATGTAATAACTTCCAAAAAATTCAGTCCCGTTAATACAAGACAAAACTCCATTACAAAAAATCATAAATGAAAGAGATGCTGAAAGTTCTACAACAACACTCTTATATTTCGAACTTTGTGGAATATACATTATCTGATTGTACAAAACTATTATCATTACAATAAATTCAAATACTGATATCTTTAAATTACCAGTTCTTATCACCCATTATCATCCCTCTCTATATTTTTAGTGTAACATAGTAATCCGTTTATTTCAATGTTATTGTTTTATATGGCATTTTCTTAGCTATAAATCTAATATTTTTCTCAAAAATTTCAAAAAATTTTTGAGAATATTTTTATAGACAAATTTTAAACACCTCTCAAACCCTCTTAAATGCTGGAAAAATCAGCCTCAAAAAAAAGTTTAAAAAAATTAAAAAAAATGCTTGACATTATGCCCACTTGCTGTTATAATAATTCTTGTCTTCAGGGTTGAACACAACGAAGACAACAGATTAAAAGAATATTCCAGTTATCTTTTAAATCTTTTATGTCATGGGAGCATAGCTCAGCTGGGAGAGCATCTGCCTTACAAGCAGGGGGTCACAGGTTCGAGCCCTGTTGTTCCCATCCATGGCGAGATAGCTCAGTTGGCTAGAGCACGCGGTTCATACCCGCGGTGTCGAGGGTTCGAATCCCCCTCTCGCTACTAACTTTAAGGTCTTGAGATTTGCTTTTAGCAGATTTCAAGGCTTTTTTCTTTGTAAAAATAAAACTAGAGGTTTCTTAATCCTCTAGCCGTATTTCTATACCATATATTTCTTAATAGACTCTATATATTCTCTTGCCAACTTGCTTAAACTGACATTTTTGTGAGTTACAATACCTATTTTCATATTTTCTTTTACATTTAATTTTCGTGCTATAATTTGCTCCCCATTTAATTCCTTATCTATAATACCAGAACTTATAGTATAACCATTTAAACCAACAACTAAATTAAATAATGTTGCTCTATCTCTAACTTTTATAGATTTCTCTCTTTCCATACTTCCCAAAATTTCTTCATAAAAATAGAAAGAGTTATATTGCCCCTGTTCAAAAGATAAATATGGATAAGGTGATAAATCTTCTAAATTAACAGATTTCTTTTCCGCCAAAGGGTGCTTATAACTAATAAAGACATGAGGTTCAGCCTCCATAATTTCTTCAAAATTTAAATTATTTTCCTTGAAAAGTTTATTTATTACACTTTTATTTTCACTTGAAAGGTATAATACCCCTACTTCACTTTTTAAAGAGCTTACATCGCTTATAATTTCATTAGTCTGGGTTTCTCTTAATGTAAAATCATAATTACTATAACCGTACTTCTTCACTACATCTACAAAAGCATTTACAACAAAAGAATAATGCTGACTAGAAACACTAAATTTCTGTTTATGATTTTTATGATTAATATATTTATCTTCTAATAACTGAGTTTGCTCTATAATTTGTCTAGCATAGCCTAAAAATTCTTCACCCTCATTAGACACTATAACACCTTTATTTGTACGAATAAATATTTCAATTTGCAACTCATTTTCAAGTTCTTTTATAGCATTTGTAAGGCTAGGTTGAGAAATAAAAAGTGTCTTTGCCGCCTCACTTACAGTTCCTTTTTCAGCAACCGTAATAACATACTTTAATTGTTGTAATGTCATATTTTCACCTCTTTTCACTTATTATATCATAATTACAAAAAAAGAGGTACTTAATAAAGTACCCCTTTAAAAATTAAAATAATTATTTAATTAAGTTTTGCATACTTCTAAGGCTTATTGCCAAAGTAGAAGTATTGTGGAGCATAGCTGATGTTGTAGGCTGAATTATACCAGCAACACCAAGGAAAATAAGGGCTGAATTAAATGCTACAATAGTTTTGTAGTTTTTATTAATTCGTTTCATAAGACTATTACTGATAGCCTTTAATGTAACTATTTCATATAAATCATCAGCGCCGATTGTAATATCAGCAATTTCTCTTGCTATTTCAGCACCGTCACTTATGGCTATACCAGCATTAGCAGCAGAAAGTGCAGGAGAATCGTTAATACCATCGCCTATCATTATTACCTTTCTACCCTTTGCCTTTTCCATTTCAACAAACTTTGCTTTATCTTCCGGAAGAACTTCTGAATAGTATTCATCTACGCCAACTTTTTCAGCTATAGCCTTTGCAGTTCTTTCACTATCCCCAGTCATCATAACAACCTTAGAAATTCCAGACTTTTTAAGAGCATTTACAACACCCTTAGCTTCTTCTCTTACAGGGTCTTCTATACAAATAACTGCTGCAAGTTCATTTTCAATGGCCATATAAAGATGTGAATACTCTGGTTTAAGATTTGCAAATATATCTTTTTTATCCTCTGGTATAGTACACTTTTCATCTTCGAATACGAAGTGATGACTACCGATAATAACTTTCTTATCATTTATCTTAGTAGAAATACCATGGGCAACAATATAGTCTACCTTAGAGTGCATTTCCTCGTGAGTAAGTCTTAATTCCTTAGCCTTATCTACAACTGCCTTAGCCATAGAATGAGGGAAATGTTCCTCAAGACAAGCTGCTATTCTTAAAAGTTCATTTGCACTAAAGTCATTAAATGGTATTACATCTACAACTGTTGGCTTAGCCTTTGTCAATGTACCTGTTTTATCAAATACTATTGTATCAGCCTCTGCAACAGCCTCAAGATATTTACCACCCTTTACAGTAATATTGTACAAACCAGCCTCTCTTATAGCAGAAAGTACAGAAATAGGCATAGCCAATTTTAATGCACAAGAAAAATCAACCATAAGAACAGATAAAGCTCTTGTAACATTTCTTGTAAAGAGGTATACAGCTCCTGTACCAAGTAAAGTATAAGGCACTAACTTATCAGCTATTCTTTCAGCTTTACTTTCCAAAGAAGATTTAAGTTTTTCTGATTCTTCAATCATTGTAACTATCTTTTCAAACTTACTTGAACCACCAATAGCTTTAACCTTTACAGTTAATTCGCCTTCTTCAACTACAGCACCTGCATATACATAACTTTCCTTATGCTTTCTTACTGGTACAGACTCGCCTGTTAATGATGCCTGATTTACCATAGCTTCGCCGTCAATAACTTCGCCATCAAAAGGTATTACATTACCAACATGAACTACAACTTCATCATTAAGCTTAATATCATCGCAAGATACAAGCTGTTCAGTATTTTCAATTTTTTTCCAAACCTTGCTTACATTTAATGACATACTTCTTGCTAAATCATCAACAGACTTTTTATGAGTCCATTCTTCAAGAAGTTCGCCTATGCTTAACAAGAACATTATAGAGCTTGCTGTTGATGTATCATTTCTCAATACTGAAACACCTATAGCAGTTGCGTCTAATACTTCAACCTGTATTTTACCCTTTAACAATATCTTTGCACCCTTGCAAATATACTTTGCTGATTTCCAAAGTGCAATTATTGCCTGAATAGGCTTAGGAACAAAAAGAAGATTCAGTCCTCTGATAACAACCTTATTTATAAGCTGTTCCTTATAATGTTCATTTAATTCTCTGCCTGAGTTTTCAAGAAAATTTTCAGGAACTCCAGCAGTTTCATATTTAAACTTTTGTAGAGCATTTATAACTTCCTGTCTGCTACCAACGTAATTAATTGTAGCATCACAATTAATTTCTCTTACCTTAACACCTGTAATATGTCTTTGAGAACTGAGATAAAAAAGAAGTATATCTGCCTCTCTACAAGTCATTCTTTTTTGGTGCATACGAACACGCATACGACATTTAATTTCATGCTTAATTTCAAATTTCATAAGAATTCCTCATCTCTATAGCAAAAAGCACCCGTATAAACAGGGTGCTTAATATGCTTAACAAATATACACTACGCCTTACTCTGTAACTTCTTCCTGTTCATCATCAGTTGCAGCAACTAAATCTTCTACATCTTCGAAATCATCATCAATGAAAGAATCTGCAACTCTATCTTCATTAATCTGCTGAGCTTCTGCGTAAATATCTTCAGCATTTTCCTGAATACTTGTAACAGTCTTCATTACTGTGCTCTTTGCTCTAAGTGCAGCAGCTGTACAATTAGTGTAAAGCTTTCTAGCATCCTTACTAGCGAGAATCTTTACGCCTGCTGTACCGAATAAAACACCTGCAGCAAAAATACCTGTTTTTTTGAAATCAATTTTTTTAAGACATTTTAAACAATCTAACATAACTAGACCTCCTATTTATTTATACTTATATTGTGTGTAAACACCTTTTACACATCTTTCACCATGATTATACAATACTTTACAAAAAAAGGCTCGGCTAACTTTTCTTATTGAAAAATTTTCTCAATAAGTCTTATTCGCCACATCTACAAGTATTTGCTCTCACACAGCGTATAGCTTTATCCTTGCAATATCCGCAAGCACTAAGTCCTTTTTGTATAATAGTTTTCCAATTATTATCAGAAAGCTCAATAACTGAATTATCTTCAAATTCTATAGTACAAATATTACTTTCTTCTCCACAAGATACTTTATAAAAATTCTTACGACTAATTGCCCCTATTTCCTCAAGCATATTTATAAGTCTGTAAACCGTGGCAAAACCAATATTTTTATTTTTCTTGGATGCCTTATAATAAATCTCTTTACAGCAAGAACAGTCTTCCTCAAGAATAATATCCAAAAGCATTAGTCTTTGCTTCGTAATTCTGCAACCACGGTCCTTCAATCTCTGAACAATAATATCCTTTTTCATATTTGAAACACGATAATCTTCAGAACATTCAGTATCGTAATTTACATTGTTTATATTCTCAGACATCTGCGTCCTCCTTATCTGTTGCAATGACCTCCACAATGTGCACAATCTCCACCACATCCAATGGACTTGCCATTTTTCTTAGCCTTTATCATACTATGAACAATAAGGCAAATTATAACCAAAAGTATTAATCCAACAACAACTGTTCCCATGGGAACACCTCCTTAAAAACATAGGGGACTGCACCGGCAGTCCCCTACTCAAACAGATTGCTTATCTTTCGCCGGCAACCTTTTTCATATCAACTTTTAATGTCTTACTTTCCTTATATGGTCTGAAAAGTAAGTAAATAAATGCGATTACAAATAAGAATGCTACTACTGTACCAATTCCGAATACGCCTGTTGTAGCAAATGTACCAATCTGGTAAATGCAAAGAGCAACAACATAAGCAAGAGTACACTGGTAACCAATGGCAACTAAGAACCACTTTGTATTGTTCATTTCTCTCTTAATAGCACCCATAGCTGCGAAACAAGGAGCACAAAGAAGATTGAATACAAGGAAACCATATGCTGCAATTGGAGTCATAACCTGAGCTAAGTTACCCCAGATTTCAGAACCATCTTCTGCAACTTCTGCGAAACCGAAAAGTACACCAAATGTTGCTACTACATTTTCCTTAGCGATAAGACCAGAAACAGCAGCAACTGCCATCTTCCAACCTTCGCCAGCCTTTGTCCAACCAAGTGGAGTAAATATCCAAGCAATAGCAGAACCAATCTTAGCAAGAATACTAGAATTTAATTCTTCTACCATACCAAAGCTTCCGTTTTCCCAACCGAAACTCATTAAGAACCAAAGAACGATTGTAGATAAGAGGATAATTGTACCAGCCTTCTTAATGAAAGACCAAGCTCTTTCCCACATACTTCTTAAAATGTTAGTAACTGTTGGCATATGATATGCTGGAAGTTCCATAACGAATGGAGCTGGGTCGCCAGCAAATAACTGAGTTTTCTTTAAAATAATACCTGAACAAATAATAGCTGCAATACCTACGAAGTAAGAACTTGTTGCAACCCAACCACTATTACCGAAGAATGCACCTGCAATCATAGCGATGACTGGAAGCTTTGCACCACAAGGAATAAATGTAGTTGTCATAATTGTCATTTTTCTATCTCTGTCATTTTCAATAGTTCTTGATGCCATAATACCTGGAACACCACAACCACTACCAATAAGCATTGGAATAAATGACTTACCAGAAAGACCAAACTTTCTGAAAATTCTATCCATGATGAATGCTACTCTTGCCATGTAACCACAAGCTTCAAGGAAAGCAAGGAAGATGAAGAGTACAAGCATCTGAGGAACGAAACCAAGAACTGCACCAACACCGGCTACGATACCATCAAGGATAAGACCATTTAACCAATCAGCACAACCTACTGCGTCAAGAGCGTTACCAATAATAACTGGAACACCTGGAACCCAAACACCATAGTCAGCTGGGTCTGGTTCGCCAGCATCAACTGTTGCCTGAGCTTCACTCTGAACATCAGGAGTAATGTTTACAGTTTCTTCAACATTACCTTCGTCATCAGTAATATCTACTGAAGTTTCGCCATTCTGGATAGCTTCAATAATCTGGTCAGCCTTGCCATATTCGCCACTAGCATCTTCATAAGCAGAAGCACCAATACCGAATAAGTGCCAACCATCACCAAATACACCATCATTAGCCCAGTCAGTAGCCCATGTACCAACTGTAGTTACTGAAATATAGTAAACAAGGAACATAATAACAGCAAAAATTGGAAGAGCTAAAATTCTGTTTGTAACAACTCTATCAATCTTGTCTGATGTTGTAAGTTTCTTCTTGTTTGCCTTTGTACAACAATCCCCAATAATTGAAGAAATATATGTATATCTTTCGTTTGTAATAATACTTTCTGTATCATCATCAAACTTATCTTCAAGAGCCTTAATATCTTCTGAAACATTAGGAACACTCTTTAACTGCTGTGCAATCTTGTCGTCCTTTTCGAGAAGTTTAATAGCAAAGAATCTTCTCTGTTCTGCTACAACATCGTTACCTAATTTAGCCTCAACATTCTTGATTACATTTTCAACATCTGTTGCAAATTCATGAACATGAGTTGCTGCTGATTTATTCTTAGCAAGTTCAACAGCCTTTTCAGCCATTTCCTTAACACCCTTGTTCTTTAAAGCTGAAATTTCAACTACTGGACAACCAAGCATTTTGCTAAGTTTGTCAAAATGAATCTTGTCGCCATTCTTTTCAACAACATCCATCATATTTACAGCCATGATTACTGGAATACCAAGTTCCATAATCTGAGTTGATAAATATAAGTTTCTTTCAATGTTAGTACCATCAACAATATTGATAATTGCATCAGGTCTTTCATTGATAAGATAGTTTCTTGCAACAACTTCTTCAAGTGTGTAAGGTGAAAGTGAATAAATACCTGGAAGGTCCATAATAGTTACATCTTTATGACCTTTCAACTTACCCTCTTTCTTTTCTACAGTTACACCAGGCCAGTTACCTACGAACTGGTTTGAGCCTGTAAGTCCATTAAACAATGTAGTTTTACCACAGTTTGGATTACCTGCCAAAGCAATTTTAATCATCGTAATACTCCTTTTCTTTGATTTTTATTGAATTAGCCTGCCCTACCTACATTAGTGTAAGCTAACTAATGACTAAAAAAAATTACTCTACTTCAATCATTTCAGCATCGACTTTTCTTAAAGAAAGCTCATAACCTCTAACAGTTACTTCAATTGGGTCACCTAAAGGTGCAACTTTTCTTACAAAGATTTCAACGCCCTTTGTAATACCCATATCCATAATACGCTTTCTTACAGGACCTTCGCCTGAAATTTTCTTTACCTTAACTGTTTGCCCACAAGCAACCTGTCTAAGATTTTCCATCTTGCCTTTTACCTCTTTTCTTAAACCATAATTCTGTTTGCCATATCTTTGCCTATAGCAACTCTTGAATCTTTTACATTTACAATAAGATTTCCTTCAATTTCAGAAACCACACTTACAGTTCCACCAACAACGAAACCCAAGTTCTCTAAAAATCTTTTGGTATCTTCGTTGCCTCCGACTTTCTTTATTACGCTTTCTTCTCCGGTTCCGACCATTGATAACGGCATCATTTCCTCATCTTCTTTCTGTATCTTATTGATAAATTCATTTCATTTACTTAGTTAGTATACCCTAACCTAAGTTAGCTGTCAACAACTTTTTTGATTAATTTTTATCAATAAGCCTGTCATTTATCAAAACATTATGATTATTTATCTGTTAAAATGCCAAAAAAAGTGCCTAAAACCATAATTTTTACAGCTCTTTTAGACACTTTTATATTTTTTTCAAATATTTTTATATTCTTCATATTTCATTATTCTAGGATAATATTTTCTATTGTCGTGATATGACTCTGCTTTTCTTATTTGCCCTAAAACTTGCTCAAGCCTATGTACAGTTTTTTTAATGTCTACATCTCCTATTATATTTGCCAAAGGTGCATCTTCTTCAACTATATTTTTATAATATCTTCTGTCTCGTAGGCAATCCCTTAATTTGGTCGCCAACTTATTTTTCTCCGAAACACTTAATTTTTCAATTTCTAACTGATGCAATAGGTCACATTCTAAATTTTCGCATTTTTTCATCATACTTAAAGCTGTAGAATACTCTATTTCTACCTCTTTCATAAAATTTAAAAACTCTGCCAAATTCTCTGAAGTTAATTTCCTGTTTTTCACATATATTCCTCCTCTCTTTATTTTATTATACTTCTATATAAGTCCTATATTCCGTACTATACAACAAATTTTGACAAAAAAATTACATACTTAAAACTAAGTACGCATTTTTTCATCTTTTATTGACATATATTATAGCTGTATCTACCATAAGGACTAAACCTAAAATCAAGTATAAATCTATTACATAGACCAACATTCCTCCAATAGCCACACTTCTTACTAAGTTACCTAAGCAAAATGTTGAAACTAATGTTGAAATCATATTAACGAAAAGTCTATTATTCTTATTAAATATAGACAATGTTGTAACGCTTATTAATAGAGCAAAACTCATTATTGTTGTATATCCTGTACCATTTTCCATTTTGTAAATATAATTGGCATAAATTACAAAACCACAAATTAAAACACCTATTAAATAATTTAAACAAATTTTATTTTTATTTATTATACTCATATTTTTTCTTCCTTTCTCTTTAAGTTCATATATATAATAACTTACGGAAATTAAGAAATCATTAGAAAATAGTAATAATACCGTAAAAAAAGAGAAAGTTAAATTTTAATCTTTAACTTTCCCTTTTAAAATTTTTTACTTAATACTATTTAACAATGTAATAGCATCAATCAAATCCACTTTACTATCATTGTTTACATCAGCTTTAGTTAAAATTGTACTGTCAGTAATAGGTTGAACTCCTGAACAATGTTTTAATATTATGGCTACATCTTCATTCAGAACCCCATCGCCATTTATATCTCCAATAACAGATGCTCTATTAATGACTACTTTGTTATAAAAAGCTGTTCCTGAGCTTGTACTATCTGTATATATAATATAATTTCCGTCATCAGCAACATTAAATGTTATTTTATAATCTCCTGTTTTTAATGCCTCTACTGATTTGGTATCTATTGTTGTAAATGTATTATCATCATTAACCTTTGCAAGAGTCAATGCTACAGTATTTCCAGCTTTAGAACTATTATAGTTTACATATACTGTCAACTTATCCTTTGCCTTTGCATCTAAGCGAATATAGAAATAATCTAATTTATTTGACTTCGTATTTTTATCAAACTTAAAACCATTTATACCACTTGCTGTACCATTATGTCGTACTGTAAGTCCATTTACTGTATATACTGTTTTTGTAGCTGTTTTATCAGTCCAGTTACTATCTGTAAAATCCCACTCTAAAACACTTCCACCAGTATTCTCTGTTGTAGTTTCACTTGAACTTTCACTTACTGTTGTAGTTGAAGTAGTGCTTTCACTTGATGTTTCTGTTACTTTTGTAGTAGTGGTTGTTGTTGTTTCACTTGATGTTTCAACAGTTGTCGTTGTAGTAACTTCTGAACCATTATATTCATAACAGCCTATATCAATATTGTTAATATTTCTTTCATTACTTAAAATATCGTATTTGCCACTATCAGCAGTTGAATCGCCAGCATCTATACAAGGAGAATTTTTCAAAAGGCTATATTCTTCTCCAAAGTTTGGATTTTCATATATACCAGTTTCTCCTGATGCTGTTTTCCAATTATCAAAACCTCTAAATGTTTCTCCATATCTTATAACCTTGAAATTACTTGCTGTACGAGTTGAGTAATAACAGTTATTTTTAAATGTTAAATCTCTAGCTAAATCTTCTGTAAATCTTACTCTGACAAGTTCTAAATCATTATCCTTATAGAAAATATTATTTCTAATATCTGTTCCACTTGTTTTATTTATACCCAATTCCTTACCACCATCAGAGTTTCCATTATTAACAAGTGTATTGTTATAGATTTTGGTATTATAAACAATACCTGTAGCATCGTTATCATAACCACCTACAGAAAGTCCAGCCTGTGTATTATTGTATATTAAGTTATTTTTAACAACTACATTTTTTACTGGATAGTTTGAATATTTAGCACCCTCTTCTGAACCAATTTCAATACCACCAGAACATTCGTAAACAACATTTCTATCGAAAGTATTATCTCTGCCACCGTCATTATAAAGACCATAACTTGTAGCATTAGGACTTACACATTTGCTGACTACATTCCCTACAGCCACACAGTATCTAGCTTGGTCAAGAGAACTATCTTTACAAGCATTAAAATGACCGGCAAAATCAAGACCAATGTTCCCTATATTTTCAATTCTGCTGTTTATAACATTTACATATTCACTATTACCATTAACTGTTACGGCCTCATTCCAACCTGTCTGACAATCGTGAACATAACAATTATCTATAAGAACATTACTTATAGGTACAGAGGCATTATTTCCATAAAGTATTATTGCATTAGCACCAACCTTTGATGATGTAGGGTCTGGCACATTAATGTTACTGATTTCTACATCTTTAATAATAATGTGGTTACCCTGACGCATAAGAATACCATATCCACTATTGGATTTTAAATCCTTGTTACAGAGTTTAAGTCCCTGTATATGTATATAGTTTACCTTTGAAAGTTCAATTATTGCACCACCGTCAGTAGCATAATTTGTATGGTCAAATACCGGCTTTTCATTTGGATAGTTTCTTATTGTAATATAGTTACCCTCTGTACCGGATTTTGTAATAACAATATTTTGATTGTATGTACCACCTCTAACATATATTGTTTGTCCAGCTTTCGCCTTTGAAATGGCATAATAAACGGTTTCATATGGACTATCAATAGTACCTTTGTTACTATTACTTCCATCTGTTGCAACATAGATAGCATTGTCTACTACTGTATTATCCTCTTTTTGAAGTGACAATATTTTATTTATAAAATTATCATCACCTCTTAAATCCTCTGCTGTAATAGTTGCTGCAAACAACTGACAACTAAGCAACCATAACATAGCAGTAAACAACATTAATCCAAAGATTTTTTTCATCTTTCTTCCTCCTTTTTTAGAAAAAATTAACTTCATTAATTCGATTTACTAATTCGAATTACTATGTACAAAAAAAGGACATAAACTATGCCCTTTCTTCTTTAAAAATTATTTAATTTTATAGCTTCGCTATACATAAAATGCCATTTTCATTTTTTGCTGGACGAAATACAACAAAATCATTTGTATGAACTCCAAAATCCTGCTTTGGTTCGCTAATTAACTTAGCTTTAACCCCTTGCTTTTCAGCTTTTTCACATCTAACCCAAACAATTTCAGGATTTAATCCGTCTTTAACTAAATATATTATAACATCATCTGGAAAATCTTCGTGTCTGCAACTATCAATTTCTCTTACGCCTCTAGTCTTGTCAACATCTTCTGTATCAGCAAAAAATGTATCAATAGTCTTAAACTTTTCATTGTATTCTTTAAAAAGGCTTCTATCTTCGTAAATGCGAATTTCTCTATCGTTTACACTAGATTTTCTAAATTTCATTGACACTTCATCGTTGCCTAAACCTCTTGAAAGCACACCGTTTTCAAGTTTTCCAGTTGTCAAAACTTCAAAAGTAAATCCATCTTCGTGGTCAATATATCCATAAGCAAGAACACCATTATCCTTTTTACTTACATTAAATACCTTTTTTAAATTCTGTATTTGGTCTGCACATTCTATAAAACAAACTTTATGATAAATATCTCTAAAATTGCAATCCTTTGTCAGCATTTTTTACCTCCAAATTACTTTATTGCTATAATTATACCAATTTATAAACTTTTAATCAATACCTTTTAAAATACTCTTAAAAATACCTATACCCATTGAGTACATAGTCAAATTATGTTATAATACTTCCATTGTATTTTTAGATTTTTCGGTATATATAGGAGAAAACAATGGCAAAAACACTTTTTGACACAAAAATTGATATTGTAGATTTAGAATTTCCAAATAAAGGTGTAGGTTATTTTGGAGAAGAAAACAAAAAAGTAACAGTAAAAAACACTATTCCTGGTCAAACAGTAATAGCTGATGTAAAGAAAAAAAGAAAGAATTTTGAAGGCAGACTTAGAAGTATTGAGAAAAAAGCTGAATACGAAATTGAACCAGCTTGTAAAAATTTTGGACTTTGTGGTGGTTGTACTTATCAGAATATTTCATATGAGCAGGAATTAGAATTTAAAAAAAATGTTGTTTTAAAATTGCTTGACAACGCAGGCTTAACAAATTATGAATACTGTGGCATTAAACCAAGCCCTTCTATTACAGCCTATAGAAATAAAATGGAATTTAGTTTTGGTGATGACGGCTTAGACGGTAATCTCTGTTTGGGTATGAGAAAAAGAGAAAGTAACTACGAGGTTGTTACTGCTGATTGCTGTAATATTGTAAACGAAGATATTTGCAAAGCCCTTTCTACTGTTTTGGAATACTTCAGAGGTACAGATGAACAGTTCTACCACAGAATGAGACATACAGGTTCTTTAAGACACTTGCTTGTAAGACGAGGACATTTTACAGGCGAAATGATTATTAATTTGGTAACTACATCTGAATTAAAAACAGATTTAAAGCCCTTAGTTGATAATCTTCTTGCCTTAGAATTAGATGGTAAAATCGTTGGCATAAGCCACATTGTAAATGACGGTGTTGCTGATGTTGTTAAGGCTGACGAAATGAATATACTTTATGGTCAGGACTTTATTATGGATAAATGCCTTGGTCTTAATTTCAAAATTTCAACATTTTCATTCTTCCAGACAAATTCATCTGGAGCAGAAGTTCTCTACTCTACTGTAAAGGAATTTGCTGGCACAAGTAATGATAAGGTTATTTTTGACTTGTACTGTGGTACTGGTACTATAACACAGTTGTTAAGCGAAAATGCTAAAAAAGTTATTGGTATTGAAATTGTAGAAGAAGCTGTAGAAGCTGCAAAAATAAATACTGAACTTAATGGTATTAAAAATTGTGAATTTATTGCTGGCGATGTTCTTAATATGGTTGACCAGTTGGAGGATAAACCTGATACAATAATTCTTGACCCACCAAGAGAAGGCATTAATCCAAAAGCTATTGAAAAAATAATAAAGTTTGATGCAGAAACTCTTGTTTATGTTAGCTGTAAGGCTAGTTCACTTGCTAAAGATTTGCTCCTCTTTGAAGAAGGTGGCTATAAGGTAAGAAAAATCTGTAGTGTAGATATGTTCCCTAGAACTTACCATGTGGAGACGGTAGTGCTTTTAAGTAAGGTTACAGACTGATTTTATTAATTAATTCAACTTAATATTTTACTTTTTACCACCATTTTCCCACCAAAAATTTATTTGGTGGGAATTTTTATTAAATTCTTTTATATATTTTTTGTTTTTTATTTTCATTTTTTATTCATATTATTCAAAATTCGTTTTATTATTTTACAATAAAATGGATTATTTTGTCGAATTATGGGATAATTTTTTGAGTAAAAAGGTATGGAAATTTTGTTGTTTTTTATTATATAATATAAGTAGGTAAGGATTTAATTAATTATCAACTTTTTAAGGGGTCTTAATTTATAATCTAAAAATTAATTTTATTCGAACTTGGAAATAATTTTCTACCACATTTTATAACACTTCATTTTTAACATTAAATCCTTATTAATAACATTTTAGGAAATAAAGGTGATATTATGAAATACAAAGAAATAAATATTCCAGACAAAGAACTTTTTAGAAAAAAGATTAAAGAACTTTATGGCAGAGATATTGCAAATGCTGAATGTCATTTCAGTTCACGAAATTACACATTTTTATTCAATGGTTTAAAACCATCAGTTATTAGGGTTTCTGCTAATGCTAAAAGAAAGATTTCAGATATTAAACACGAAATGGAATGGTTAGATGATTTAAGAAAATACATATCTGATATTACTTATATCATTCCTTCTCTTACAAATTCTATAGCCGAAAAATTTTCAATAGATGATAATGAATATTGTGTATCACAATTTAAGTTAATACATGGCGAAAAAGCCAATGCTGAAAACAGAGATGACCAATATTTTTACATTGTTGGCAAATTGTTAGGCAAAATACATTCTATAAGCTATAAGGAACAAAAAGAAGGTCTAAAATTCAATAGATGTAAGTGGTATGAAAAAAATTCTTTTGACTTTTCATATTTAAAAGACTATGTTTCTTCTGAAATATTATCTAAACTCCATACAAGAATTGAAAAAATAAAATCCTATCCAGAAGTTCCGGAAACATTTGGTATGATACATGGGGATTTTCAGGTTAACAATATATTGATAGAATGGGATAATGCAAAAGCATTTAATTTTGATAATTGTTGTTATGGCTACTATATGTCAGATATAGCTACAGCCATATTTTCATTTATAGTTGACCCGGAAACTCCTTTGGAAAACAACAGAAATGACTTGTTCTTTAGCTATTTAGAACCTTTCAGAAAAGGTTACGAAACAGAATTTACACTTCCTGATACCGAATGGAATAAAGTAGATGATTTCGTGCGTTTACGAATTTTTGAATGTGCCTGTATGTTATCTCGTACTAATACCGACACAGTATGGAAAAAAGGTGTAATAAATAGACTTATAAATACTGCCTCTGCTGATAATTGCCTTGAAGCCTTTAATACTCATCATAAAAACAGAGTTTTAGGAGCATAATTATCCCCTAAAAAGTAATTTTGGCTGTCGATTATATTTACACAAATCGACAGCCTTATTTTTATAAAATAATTTGACCTTCTTCATTATATATATGAGAATAATCTTTATAATTATCCCCTATATCATCTTCATCAACAAATGGAATATAGCACAAACTTCCATTATAAATACAGAAATTAACCGTTCTTATATTTATTCTACCTTTTTCTTCAAAAGTATGGGCATCTAATTTTAAAATTGTATTATCATTCTGATAATCACTTAAATAAATATATTTGCCATCAGTTTCAAAGAAATAGCAGTTACTACCTTCGTACACATTTTTAATTTCCTTAGTCAATAGTGACAATGAATATATGTTATCTCTATTGTTTTCAAAATATATATGATTATTAGTGACCCTCAAATGAGAAGTAGTCGCATCGCTTACTTTTATATTTTCTTTTCCATTAAAACAAATGCTGTAAATCTTATTTCCATCACTTTTATTGGCATAATAAATTTTATTGTTATATATATCCATATCTGCTGCGTCGATATTTCTTAACTTATATTTTTCTGTATTTTTTACATTAAATATATAAACATTTTTATTATTATCCTTAGCACAAATATATTTTCCATCGCCACCCATTAATTTTACTCTTTTATAAATGATAGCACCTCTGTGTCCTTTAATAGGCACTTCTCTTAAAAACATATTGTAGTCATTATAAAAAATGCTGTCACCAATAGGTACTATTCTACTATTTGCATAAGCTAAACTTTTTCTATTTTGAAAAACAATACCTCCAACCACAATCGCTACAACAACTGCAAGTATCATAACTTTATTCAACAAGTTTTTCAATAAAACCACCTCTTTAATTAATGGGTATATTTTGACATATATTTAATATATCTTTTCCCAAAAGATACAACTGAAATATCATCATAATAAACCCTATCAAGTTCATCTTCATCCCATTTAGCCATATAATCAAAGTATTTAATTTCTATGTACTCCTCTGTAACTTTTTCCACTTTACCAATGGAAAAGCTATAGTCTTCGTCATCATATCCACCACATTCGACTATAATATCTTCTTCATTATTTTTAAAATAATTAAACACATTAGTGAAATTTTCAATATTAATATTTTCTACCTTAGGTGGATATATTTTTTCTTCTTTGCATATATGGTTTATAAATTCGTATGTTTCATCATAACATATATTTTCAATTTCTGTTATATCAAATATACAGAAGCCGTCAAATTGAAAATCTTCGTATATGTTTACCATTATATATTTTTCATTGTATTTTACAGGTACTCCACTTATATCATCAAAGATACATTCAAATTTACAGATGTCAGATTTCCTAATAATTTTGTCCAATAACTCCTTATTTATCATACCAACACCCCTTTTCAATTATGAGTATACTTTGACATAATTCTAGTATACCTATCCCCAAACAAAATTTCTGAAATATCACTATAATATATTTTATTTTCCGGATACCACTTTCCTACTCCATCAAATCTTTTAAATACTATATAATCATCTTTAATTTCTATTATTTTACCTATATTTAAAGCAGTAGTTGTATCTTCATCTACATATTTTTCAGAACAACTATCACAATATATAGTTATATTTTCATTCTTATTCAAAAAATGATTAAATATTGTTTTGTAACTATCTAATTTTATGTCTATTACATTTTCTATATCTGGTTTACCATTTTCATTTTTTATTATTTTACTTTCAAATATTGCCCGTTTATTATACTCTATTTCTTCAATATTTTCCCATTTAATTATTATATATCCGTCATACTCATAATCACAAGTATCAGCAACCATCAAAAATTTTTCATTATACTTTATTGCATAGGATAATTCCAAAGAATATTTTGTTTTACTACTAATATAACAAAGGTCATTTTTGTTAGACACTTTTTCTAAAATATTAATCATATTTTCTCTATTCATAGTAACACCCCAATTCTATTACACTCTCTTTACTTAATTTTACCATATATGTTCTCACTGTCAACAAAATTATGTAACTTACGCACCAAAACAAGCTATCAAAAAAAGAGTATAAACCACTGTTTATACTCCTTACACAAAAGAAATGTCATAAATATCTTCAAATTTAATTACAGTTTTTATTACTGTTAAATTGTTGTATATCTTATCTATATTTGAAATCATTCCCTCTATTTCCACATAACTGTCAACATCATAATATTTCACTTTTATCATAATGCCTTTTTCTATCTTATTTAATTTTTGAGATATTATTTCTAACATATCCTCAGTTAATTCTATTTTTGGCTCTTTTATCCTCTCACATTTTTCAATTAAATCATAATAGCCTTTTAAAGGCGAAAAAGGCATAAACTGTCTTGCTCTATCACTCACCGTTGTGTCCTCCCACAAGTTTATTTCTTATTCTGGCTGTAGCCTTATCCTGAAGGCTACAGCACCTCAAAACCGCATTTTTACCAAATTTATTCTTAATTTCAATAATGCCTTTTTGTACCTTTATCTCCTTGTCATCATCTACTTTTCCAAATAAATCAAGCTGTTGAAATTCATCTTCTTCAATATTGTTAAGTCCTACATTTATTTGTCTAATAGGATAATTTTTCTTTGTAGTTTCTCTGTAAAGTTTTTCAAACTCTGATAATATTTTTCTATAGGAACTACTTCTAAAATTCAACTTCCTTGTACCACCTGTAGAGGCTGTACACTCCTTTGAATACCTTACATACAATGATATTGAATTCGTCTTTGATTTTCTTTGAGTTAATTCCAATACCAACTGGTCCACCATTTCATAAAGTACAATTAATGCATCATCAAAATTGTAATCATTAAATAAAATTTGTCCATTTGATATAGATTCTGTTTTAGGCTTATAATCGTGAATTTCTTTTATGGTACAGGGTTCATATCCCTTAGAATGGTCTATTAAAAATTCTGCATTTGCTCCAAATTCCTTATACAAAATGCTTTCATCCATATGTGCAACACCGTATAAATCCTGAACACCATATTTTTCAAGTCGCTTTGCAATTCCTTTGCCTATGTTCCATATATCTGTAATTGGTCTATGGTGCCATATAGTTTTCTTAAACTCATTTTCATCAAGAAAACCTATATTGTCTGAAACGTGTTTTGCTGTTATATCCAAAGCCACTTTTGCCAAAAACAAATTTGTACCTATTCCAGCTGTGGCACAAACTCCAGTATTTTTCATAACAACTTCCATAAGCATAACAGCAAATTCTCTTGGTGTTTTTCCATAACTGGATAAATAAGGTGTAAAATCGAAAAAACATTCGTCTATAGAGTATATATAAATATCTTCCTTACTCATATATTTTAAATAAATAGAATATATATTCGCTGAATATTCCATATATTTTTTCATTCTAGGCAAGGCTGTAATATATTTCACATTTTTAGGAATTTCAAAAAGTCTACATCTGTTTTTTATACCCAAATTTTTCATAGCAGGGCTAATAGCCAGACATATTCCCCCACTGCCACGAGAATGGTCAGCAACAACAAGGTTAGTTTTAAATGGGTCTAATCCTCTTTCAGCACATTCCACAGAAGCATAAAAACTTTTTAAATCTATGCAACCATATATTTTATTCTCCACTTGCTTACCCTCCTCAAAATAGTTTTTATATAAATATTATATAGAACATTTGTTCGTAAGTCAAGTTTCAAAATTTGGATTTCTATTTAGATTTTAAACAAAAAAATCCCCTAAACAATTTTGTTTAGAGGTCAAATCCATTTTCTATATTATTCCACATATTGTTTTTAAAACAAAATTTACTACGATACATAGCACAACACCAACAACTGTAGGCAGTAATGCTGAAAAAACTGTCCATTTTATACTTCCTGTTTCTTTTTTAATTGTCCACAGTGTAGTAGCACAAGGGAAATGGTTAATAAAAAACAATGCTGTACATATAGCTGTAATAAAAGTCCAACCATTTTGCACAAAAATTGATTGTATATCAGCTATATTTTCAATAGAAATCAGTCCACTTCCACCTGTATAGCACATAATTATAATAGGCAAAACTATTTCATTAGCCGGTATTCCCAATATAAAACCAGTTAAAATATAGCCGTCTAATCCCATAAGTTGACCTAACGGATTTAGAAAATTTGCTATGTGGGCTAAAACACTAATTCCATTTACATTAAGATTTTGCAAAATCCATATTAATATGCCGGCCGGAGCAGAAACAACTACAGCTCTACCTAACACAAAAAGTATTTTCTCTCTTACACTTCTTACAATAATACTCCATAGGTTCGGCTTTCTATAAGGTGGCAATTCCAATACAAAAGAGCTGTTGTCTTTTTTTAAAACTGTGCTACCCAATACATATGAAACAATCAATGTAATAAAAAAAGCTAATATTACGGATAAAAGAACAGCCAAAGCTGATTTTAATGTAATCAACTTTCCACCTACAAAGACACTTGCCAATATTATTATTGACGCAAATCTACCATTACAAGGTACAAAATTATTTGTAACTATTGCCAACAGCCTTTCCCTTGGAGAATCTATAATTCTGGCAGAAATAACACCTGCTGCATTACAGCCTAAACCCATACACATAGTAAGAACCATTTTTCCATGGGATTTTGCTTTCTTAAAAATATTATCCAAATTAAAAGCCATTCTAGGCAAATAGCCAAAATCTTCAAGAAATGTAAAAAGTGGAAAAAATATTGCCATAGGTGGCAACATTACTGCTACAACCCAGCTAAGAGTTCTGAACATTCCCTCTACAAAAATTCCTCTTATCAAATTATGACCTGCTGTCATATCCATTAAATCATTTTCCATAATAGAGAAAATTTCAGCAAGGACAGCCGATGGATAATTTGCTCCTACAACAGTTATCCATAATAACAACGCCATAAGTAAAAGCATAATAGGTATTCCGTATTTTCTACTCATTACAATATTGTCAATTTTTCTGTCAATATTGTCACGAAAATCCCTGCAATCCTTAACACTCTGCGTATACACTTCTTCTGGAGTTATAGGGCAACTGTAAATTTCTTTTTTATCAGATATATAAACAGCCTCTTTAAGTTCATTTATACCAATACCTTTTCTGGCTTTCATTGGAATAACAGGCAAATCAAATATCTTTTCCATAACATCTGTATTAATGCAAACGCCCTTTTTCTCTGCCTCGTCTAAGAGATTGACACAAATTACAACATTACTTTTTATTTGTGCCACTTGAAAAACCAAAGGCAAACTTCTTTCAAGGCAAGTTGCATCAAGCACAACAACTACCACATCAATGTGTTCATTTTTTAGATATTCCACAGCACATTTTTCGTCTTTTGAAACTGGATTAGTAGAATAAATGCCAGGTAAATCTACAATTTTAAATTCCGTATCCTTATATACAAAATCTCCCTCAGCACAGTCTACTGTCTTGCCGTTCCAATTTCCAGTATGCTGGTGCATTCCCGTAAGGGCATTAAAAATTGTACTCTTTCCTGTATTTGGATTACCTACAAGGACTATGGTTTTCTTTTTATCCATAATTATTCCTCCCCTATAGTAACCAAAATATTTTCAGCATCTTCGTGTCTGACTGCTATAACCACACCTTTCACAAAGTATGCTACAGGGTCGCCCCCTGGACTAATATGGAGAGGAATTACTCTTGCCTTTTTAGTAAAACCCATTTCTACTAGGCGTTTTTTACTACTAATATCTGCGACACAATCTACAAAACCAACTGCACCAATAGGTACACAGGAAAGAGGCAATTTTTTCATACAACAATCCTCCGAATGGAATTATATATTGTATTATACTTATGAAAAAACTGTTTTGTGCTTATCTAATGTAATTTGTTTTAACTTTTGCTTCAGCAACTGGCTTTTCGATACCGTTATTTTTACCAGCTTCAATACACTTTAAAAGCCAAGCCATATTTTTGCCAAGCTCTCTACAAGTCTGCATACCTTCTTCGTCCTGAACTACTTCAGCTGGTGTGTTACCATGTACCATATTCCAGTAGTTTGAAGATACAACAGGCATATTGTTAATTGTAAAATACTTGTTTATCTGTTCAAAAGTTGATGATGCACCACCTCGTCTGCAACTAACAACAGTTGCACCTGGCTTATAAGCTAAATCCTTACCAGCTACACCAAAAATCTTGTCAAGGAAATGAGTAAGGCTACCTGTTGCAGAAGCATAGTAAACTGGAGAACCAATTACAAAACCATCACTTTCAGCACACATATCCTTTACCTTTAAAAGAGTTTCCTTTGAAACATCTTCGCCAACATAGTAAATTTCAGTATCAATACCCAAAGAATTTAAGCTTTTTGCTACTTCTGATAATGCTGTATAAGTACAACCCTTTTCATTTGGACTACCATTCATTAATAATACTTTCATTGTATATAACCTCCAATTTTGTTTTTTTCGTTCTGTAATTATAACATATTTTCATTTAATTTAAAATATTATATTTTCTGTTGTTATTGCTTTTTTACTGTGATATAATTAAGAAAAAATTTAACTTTTAAGAAAGAAGGTTCTATTACCTATGAAATATGTAGTATTATTATGCGATGGTTGTGCAGATTATCCTGTAAAAGAACTTGGCAACAAAACTCCGTTAGAAGTTTCTAAAACTCCTAATATGGATAAACTTGCTAAAACTGCTGTTATTGGTAAGGTAAAGACAGTTGCTGACAATTTAAAGCCTGGTAGCGATGTTGCTAACCTTTCTGTTATGGGTTATGACCCACAGGTTTGTTATACAGGCCGTTCTCCATTAGAGGCTGGAAGTATCGGTATTGATATGAAGCCAACTGATGTTTCCTTCCGTTGTAATCTTGTTACTCTTTCTGATGAACCAAATTACGAAGACAAGACTATTATTGACTACTGTGCTGGCGATATTTCAACAGAAGAAGCAAAAGTTCTTATTGACTACTTATGTGAACACTTCAACAATGAAGAATTCCAGCTTTACTCTGGTGTAAGCTACAGACATTGTCTTATTTGGAATAATGGTACTCTTGAAGTTGGTACTCTTACTCCACCTCATGACATTACTGGTAAGCCAATTAAGGAATATATTCCAACTGCACCAAATGCTAAAAAACTTTACGATATGATGGTTAAAAGTTATGATTTATTAAAGGACCACCCTATTAACAAGGCAAGAGTTGAAAAGGGTCTTCGTCCAGCTAACTCTATGTGGCTTTGGGGCGAGGGTGTTAAGGCTAGTCTTTCTCCATTTGAACAGAAATACGGTCTTAAAGGCTCTATGATTAGTGCTGTTGACTTATTAAAGGGTATTGGTAAATTTGCCGGTATGAATGTTGTTCATGTTGACGGTGCAACTGGTTATATTGATACTAATTTTGAAGGTAAGGCTCAGGCAGCTATTGACGAGCTTGCAAAGGGTCAGGATTTCGTATACATTCATGTTGAAGCTCCAGACGAATGTGGTCACAGACACGAAATCGAAAACAAGGTTAAGTCTCTTGAATTAATTGACGAAAAAATTCTTGGACCTGTTCTCAATGCTCTTGAACAGTACGATGATTACAAGGTTATGATTTTACCTGACCACCCTACTCCTCTTGATTTAATGACACATACAAATGACCCTGTACCATTTATGATTTACAAAAAGAGTACTCCAGCAGCAGGTGGTACATATTCTGAAGAAGGTGCTAAGGAATCTGGTATCTTCATCGAAAACGGTCCTAAGATTATGGAATATTTCATCAATTTATAATATTTACAATTTAGGCTATATTAAATTTATAAAGGAGGTTCTATTATGGGATTAATAAAAGCAGCTTTTTCATCAATTGGAACTGTACTTGCTGACCAATGGAAAGAATATATCTATTGCGATGCTCTTGACGGTGACACTCTTATGGCTAAAGGTGAGGTTCGCATAAACAAAGGCTCATCAAACACTAAGAGAAGTGACAATATTATTACTAACGGAAGTAAGATTGCTGTAAATGAAGGTCAATGTATGCTCATTGTTGAAAACGGCAAAATTGTTGATTTTACTACTGAAGCTGGTGCTTATACTTATGACACAGGAACAGAACCTTCTCTTTTTGATAGTGGTTTTTCCGGACTTAAAGAGTCTTTTGCAAAGGTAGGTAAAAGATTTACATTCGGTGGTCAGCCTGAAAATGACCAAAGAGTTTATTTCATTAACACTAAGGAAATAATGAATAACAAAATTGGCATAGGCGATGTCCCTTTCAGAGATAGTGAGTTTAACTTCACTATTAAAATTCAAGGCTATGGAACATACTCTTACAGAATTACAAATCCTGTTATGTTCTACACTAATGTATGTGCAAATGTAGCTGATGTTTACAAAAAAATATCTATAGATGAACAGCTCAAAACAGAGATTCAAAGCTCATTACAGCCGGCATTGGGCAGAATTGCTTTAAAGGGTATAGCCTACGACCAATTACCTCTTTATACTAAGGAAATTGCCAATGAATTAAATACAGAACTTACAGCTGATTGGAATGAATTAAGAGGAATTTCCATTGTTTCTGTAGCTTTTGCATCAATTACAGTTGATGGTGAAAGTGCTGAAAAAATTTCTCGTATGCAGGAGGCAAGAGCATTTTCTGACCCATCACTTCTTGGTGCTAGATTAGGTACTGCTCAAGCAAATGCTATGGAAAGTGCAGCTAAAAACACCAACGGTGCGGTAAATGCCTTTATGGGTATGGGTATGGCTCAGAATGCCGGTGGTGCAAATGTTCAAGACCTTATGAAAATGGGTCAATCTCAACAGAATACACAAAACAATACCCCTACTCCTTGGACTTGTAGCTGCGGTCAAACTAATAATGGTAATTTCTGTTCCAATTGTGGCAAAGCTAGAAGTTGGACTTGTGAATGTGGTTCTGAAAATACAGGAAACTTCTGTTCTAACTGTGGCAAACCTCGTCAATAGGAGGTAACAGCCTATGAAAAAACGAAATTTATTTGTTATACTGCTTTGTCTTGTAGCCATAGTGATGGGATTAAAGCTTAATGCCTTTGCTGACTTAGGCAATTTTAATGACTACAGTAGTGGTAGTAGTGGTGGCAGTAGCTATAGTGGAGGCTATGACGGTGGCTACAGTAGTGGTGGTAACTATGGTGGTAGCTATTACTACTATAGTGATTCAGATGACAGCGACATAACTGGGTCTGACATAATACTTACTATTATTGTTATAGGTGTTGTACTTTTTATTTCCTATTTAAAAACAAAGAATAGCAAAAATTCATCTCCTACTACTGGTGTTGTCCCAACAATACAAAACCACACAGATGAAATAGTAAACGCTATTACAAGGACTGACCCAAATTTCTCAAGTGAAAAATTTATAGGTTGGGTAAAAGAAGTATTTATAACATTACAAAATGCTTGGTCTGAAAGAGATTTTGAAAAAGTTCGTCCTTTTGAAAAAGAAGAACTTTATAAACAGCATACAGAATTGATAAAACAGTACATAGAAAATGGCAAAATAAATGTTCTTGATAGAATAAATGTCAATCAGGCATATTTATTCAAATACTATAGAGATAGTCAATATGAATTTATGCATGTCTATATTCAGGCTCGTATGACTGATTATATCAAAGATGAAAAAACTGGCAAGGTACTTCAAGGCAACCCAAATACTGAATATCATTTACAATATATTTACACATTTATGAGAAAAGTCGGCGTATTAACTGACCCTGTTAAAAGTGGTAAATCAACAGTTGCTTGTCCTCATTGTGGTGCTCCTACAAGTGTTACAAGCTCTGGAAAATGTGAATACTGTGGTTTCATAATCACTACTGGGGAATTTGATTGGGTACTTTCTAATATTGAAGCCGTTAAGCCAAATACAAACTTTGGCAACGGTGGCGTAGTTATTAAACAACAAAATAATGATTAATATTTTATGGGTGGACAATAGTTCACCCATAATTTTAGGATAAGGGTATTAAAATGAAATTTATAAAAGCATTTTTTAAACATATATTTAACAGAATATGGCGATTATTGCGTTGGATTATATTTGCATCAGTTACAGGTGTTATACTAGGACTTGTAGCCGCTGCATTTAATTTTTGTCTTACAGAGGCAGTCACACTTCGTGAAACCAATGTAGGTATTGCTATTTTCTTACCTATTGTGGGTCTTTTAATTGTATATCTCTACAATAAATTTTCGAACGCTCAAGATAAAGGTACGAACCTTGTTCTGTCTTCTATTAATTCTGACGAACATATACCTCTTAGAATGGCTCCACTTATTTTTATAAGTACAGTCCTTACACAGATGTTTGGTGGTTCAGCTGGTCGTGAGGGAGCAGCTTTACAGATTGGTGGTAGTATAGGAAATTATCTTGGAAATTGGTTTAAATTAGACTCTAAAGACAAAAAAGTTTTCATAATGAGTGGTATGAGTGCTGCCTTTTCTGCTATATTCGGCACACCTGTTGCTGCTGCTATATTTTCTATAGAAGTTGGTAGTGTCGGTATTATGCAATACTCTGCCTTAGTTCCCTGCACTATTTCTTCTTTAGTAGCAAGTTCTATAGGAAAATCCTTAGGGTGTGAATCTCCTAATTATCTTATAAAGGGGATTACAGAATTTAATTTACTTACAGGTGGAAAGACAATATTACTTGCTTGTCTTTGTGCTGGTATTAGTGTTATATTCTGTATTATGTTACACAGCTTTGGTAAAGTATTTAAAACATTTTCCTCTAACCCTTATGAAAGAGTATTTTTCGGTGGTACAGTAATTTTATGTATTACTTTAATTTTAGGTACTACTCGCTACAGTGGTACAGGTATTGAAGTTATTGCATCTGCTATAGGTGGTACAGCTCGCAACTCAGACTTCTTTTGGAAAATGCTTTTCACAGCTATAACTCTGGCTTGTGGATATAAGGGTGGTGAAATCATTCCTTCATTCTTTGTTGGTGCTACATTTGGTTGTGTTATTGCACCTATTTTAGGCTTATCTTCATCTTTAGGTGCTGCTATTGGTATGGTTTCCGTATTCTGTGGTGTTACAAATTGCCCTATTGCCTCTCTTTTAATAGCCCTTGAGCTTTTCGGCAAAGCCCCTATACTCTACTTCCTATTAGCTATAGCTATAAGTTATATGCTCTCAGGTTATTACAGCTTATATAAAACTCAAATAATTGCTGTATCTAAATACAAAAACGAATATGTTGATAAAAAGACACATTAAAGGAATGTTGTATTATGATTAATTTTGATAGTGACTATATGGAGAGTTGTGCTCCAGAGATTTTAGAAAAAATTTCATCTATAAACTTAGATAAAAATAGTGGATATGGTACAGATATATACTGTCAATCTGCAAAAGAGAAAATAAGAAAAGCCTGTAGTTTGTCAGAAGATGCTGAAATATTCTTTTTAGTAGGTGGTACTCAGACAAATGCCACAGTAATAAAAGGCATTTTAAGAAATTACGAGGGTGTTGTTTCTGCTGATACTGGTCATGTTTCTGTTCACGAGGCCGGAGCTATTGAAACAAATGGCCACAAAGTTCTCACTATACCCCACACTAATGGTAAAATCAATCCTACTGCTTTAGATAACTACCTTAATACATACCATACAGATGGTAATCGTGAGCATATGGTTTACCCTGGTATGGTCTATATTTCACACCCTACTGAATATGGAACTCTTTATACAAAAAATGAATTGGAACAGATACGAAACATCTGTGACAAATATAATATAAAACTTTATTTAGACGGTGCTAGATTAGGCTATGGGCTTTGTGCTGAAAATACTGATGTAACATTAAAGGATATTGCAAAACTTTGTAATGTATTTTATATAGGTGGTACAAAAACAGGGGCAATGTTTGGCGAAGCTGTTGTTTTCAGCAATATGAAAGTTCCTCATTTCTTTACAACAATAAAACAAAATGGTGGACTTTTGGCTAAAGGTTGGTTGCTAGGTATTCAATTTGACACACTTTTTACTGATGACCTTTATTTCAAAATATGTAAAAACGCAATTAATCAAGCTACGAAAATAAAGAACATTTTAATTTCAAAAGGCTACAAAATTTATATAGATAGCCCTACTAATCAGCAATTTGTTATTATGGATAATAATAAATTAAAAGAATTTGAAGGCAAGTTGTCTTACGGATTTTGGGAAAAATATGATGAAAATAATACAGTTATACGGTTTGCTACAAGCTGGGCAACAACTGATGAACAGGTAAAGGAATTAGAAAAATTATTATAAACGCAAAAATGTGGCACTTTTTCTAGGTGCCACATTTTTGTCTGTTCAAAAGCCCAACTTAATTTAGGACTCGCTTTACAAGTGCAATACTTCTAAAGTCTTTTTTATATACAATATTGTCAGGCATTGTTTTTTATCGTTCGTTCCCTATACAAAGAACGCATTGAAAAAAATGACAATAAAAGCTTATACAAGCCGCTTGTCGGATAAAAAACGCCTTCTTTTCAAAGAAAGAAGTTAATTAATTTATTTAGCCCCTTTCGTATTCAATTATAGCAGTCTTTTTTATATTGTCAAGTATGTTTTTATTTAAAAAATTCAATAAAATATTTATAAAACATAATTATATTTTAAACCCGTACCTAAGATAATATATAAATTTCATATCTATTTACCATAGTTCCTAGTTCAATCCTCTTTCAGAAAGCCATTTTTCAATATGGTCAGCTATTTCTTTGTTGTTCTTTTCTTGGAACATAAAGTGGCTATTACCAGTAATACCTTCCTTAGGTAAATCTACAACTGTACAATCTCCACCATCAGCATTATACTGTTTAGCAAATTAATTTTTATTGTTTTAAAAAAATTCACAAATTTTACTATTGACTTATAGCTAACTCCAAGTTGTATCATTATATTAAGAAGAAATTATAGTAATTATTAACGAGGATGTAATCTATGAAAAAACGCTCTGCATTACATTATCTATGTTATTATTAATTACATCTATGCCCTTTTCTACTTTTTGCAAAGGACATAGTAAAGTCAACAGAAACAAAAAATGGTACAAATTATGAAACAATTCAAAAAGAGGAGGACAATAATATGTCAGAAAGAGAAAAATTAGCAGTTGAAAAATTTAATGAACTTTACAAAGATGGTAAAATACCAGAAAATATTGCCAATTCAGATTTATACAACATTGTAAATAACCTTGTATATGGCGAAATTTATCAGCAGGGTCAACTTACTGATAAGGACAGAGAGTTAATATCTCTTGTAGCACTTACAACTTTAGGAACAAACACACTTTTAAAAACTCATGTTTATTCAGCATTAAATTCTGGTTTAACACCTGTAGAAATTACAGAAGCTGTATACCATTGTACTCCTTATGTTGGTGCAGCTAAAGCTCTTGAATCTGTAAATGTAATCAATGAAGTATTTAAGGAAAAAGGACTTGCTATACCAACTGGTCAGGGTACTGTAACTGAAGAAAATCGTTGGGATAAAGGTAGAGAGGCACAGACTGATATTTTTGGAGCTTTAAACTTCAATAAGCCAGCTGAAGATGAAGTAAGATTAGGTGGAAGCTATTTACCTGATTACTGCTTTGGCGATTTCTATACAAGAAACGGTCTTACTCTTGAACAACACGAACTTTTGACTTTTGTTTGTATTGCAACTTTAGGTGGCTGTGAATCACAACTTACCGCTCACACTAACGGCAACAAAAATTTAGGCAAAACAAAGGATTATATGCTTGAAGTAATAACTGTTTGTATGCCATACATAGGCTACCCAAGAACATTGAACGCAGTTGCAGTAATAAATTCTGTTTACGAAACAGAAAATAATTAATCTAGTTTAAAATGGAAACTTTTGTATACTTTTAAAATTTACTATAAAACATCTTTTCCCTTGTAATAGAGTATACATTGTTTCCATTTTATATAAAAGGAGGAATTTTATGAGAAAATTTATATCTATTCTATTATCTTTACTTTTAATTCTTAATACACTAACTACTGTATTTGCTGTTGGCACAGCAATTACATTACAAGTAGATAGTAATACTATTAACATTGGTAGCCGTAGCGTTACTATTAATACCGCCCCCGTTATTATTAACGGCAGAACACTAATACCTGTCAGAGGTGTAGGTGAGGCTATGGGTGGAAATGTAGATTGGAACGATGATACAAAAACAGTTACTATCACCCTTGGTTCAAACAAAGTTGAAATGACTGTAGACAGTAAAACAGCCTATTTCAATAATAAAGCACAAACTCTTGATGTTGCTCCTGTTATATTAAATGGCAGAACAATGTTACCAGCCAGATTTATTGCTGAAAGTTTTGGCTTTGATGTAAATTGGGATAATGATACAAAGACTATTTCTATTACACCCAGGCAGGAAACTACTACAGAGATTACTACAGTAGAAGAAAGCACAGAAACAACAACTGTTGAAAAAACTGAATCTGACAGCAAATCTCTTGTAGTGTATTTTTCAAAAACTGGTACAACCGAAAAAATTGCCAATGAAATAAAGGACATTACAGGTAGCGATATTGTAAAAATTGAAACTGTAACTCCATATCCTGAAGATTATAATGAAACAGTTGAAATTGCTCAGAAAGAAAAAACTGAAAAAGCAAGACCTGAAATTAAGATAACTGTTGATAACTTAGATGAATATGATACCATTTACATTGGCTATCCTATTTGGTGGGGTACAATGCCTATGGCAATGTTTACTTTCATTGAAAATAACAATTTAGATGGAAAGACTATAATTCCATTTTCAACTCATAAAGGTTCTGGATTAGGTTCAAGTGTAAGTGATTTAAAAACTGCCCTCCCTAATTCAACAATAAAAGACGGTTTAGCTTGTAATTCATCAACAACAACTACACAAATTAGGAACTGGATTGAAAACTCTGAAAAGTGAGGTGTAATTATATGCAAAGATTATTAATTTTACTTGTTTTAGGTACAATAGCATTCACTTTAAACGGCTGTGGTAGCTCAAATATTACTTCTACTTCCGAAACATCAACTGAATCAACTACTATTGAACATACAGAAAATACTGAAAGCACACCAAACAATAAAGTTTTAACAGTATATTTCTCTTGGTCATCAAATGTTGAAAATAACAATGTTGACGGTATTTCTTCAGCCAGTATAGTAAATGGAAATTACCATGTTGTAGCAGATTATGTACAAAAGGCTACAAACAGCGATGTGTTCGAAATAAAGACACAGGAAAGCTATCCTGTAGACTACAACGAAACTGTTAATATAGCATCTAACGAAAAGAAAGAAAACAAAAGACCAGTTGTCACAAACCATATTGATAATATAGACAACTACGACACAGTTGTTTTGGTTTATCCAAACTGGTGGGGAACATACCCTATGGCTGTAGCATCATTCTTGGAAGAATATGATTTTACAAACAAAACTATACTTCCTATTTGCACTAACGAAGGCAGTGGTATGGGTACAAGTGAAAAAGACTTGTCCGCCCTCTTACCTAACGCACAGGTAAAAGAAGGTTTAGCTATACGTGGTGGTAGTGTAGAAAATTCAGAAAACGAAATTACACAGTGGTTGAAAGATAATGGTGTAATATAAGTTTATGAATAAAAAGGTTATAAGAAATATAATTAATATTGCTATGCCAATTATGATGATTACCCTTATGGCATATCAACTAATTGGCAAAGCATACCACGAATATGCCGGAACTGCTCTATTTATCATTTTTATCATTCACAATATATTAAACATAAAATGGTACAGCAAATTATTTAAAGGAAGTTATACACCATACAGAATTTTAAGTACCATAATAAATATATTGCTTTTAATAACAATGATTTTACTTATGATAAGTGGTATTATTATTTCTGAATATACATTTTCATTCCTTAATATAAACTCTGGAATGGCTATTAGCAGACTTATACACTTGTCAGCTTCTCATTTAGGATTTATACTGGTGTCTATACATATGGGTATGCACCTTGGCATATTTTTACCAAAAAACACAAACAACATAAATAAAATTAATTTTTATATTAATAGCTATCTATGGTGCATATGCCCTGTATTCCAGAAAAATACTTTCCTATGTTTTCCTCACTAATAAATTTATGTTTGTGAATTTTAATGAAAATATATTCAAGTTTGTTATAGACTACACTTCTATAATGATATTGTTTACAATCATAGGATATATAGTTTCTATTTTAATAAAGAAACATATAAAAAAGTTCTCAAATTAATGAGAACTTTTTTGCTTTATTTAAAATTACTTCCGTCCCAAATTTCTGTACAAATATCCTTGTAAAACTCTGGTTCGTGACAAACCATTAAAATAGTACCCTTATATTCTTTTAAAACTCTTTTCAATTCGTCTTTAGCATCTACATCTAAGTGGTTTGTAGGTTCGTCAAGAACAAGAATATTAGTTTCCTTATTCATTATTTTGCAAAGTCGTACCTTTGCCTGCTCTCCACCACTTAACACATAAACCTTGCTTTCTATTTGGTCAGTTGTTAAACCACATTTAGCCAACAAACCTCTTACTTCTCCTTGATTTAAAGACGGAAATTCATTCCATACATCATCAATACAGGTATTAGTATTATCGCTCTTTATTTCCTGTTCAAAGTAACCTATAAGCTGATTACCACCAAGTTCCACAGAACCTGAAATAGGCTTAATTTCTCCTAAAAGACTTCTTAAAAGTGTAGTTTTACCAATACCATTTGAACCAACAACAGCTACTTTCTGTCCTCTTTCAAGCAAAAGATTTAAAGGCTTAGACAAAGGCTTGTCATAGCCTATTACTAAATCCTTTGTTTCAAAAATAAGTTTGTCAGAAGTTCTGCCTGCAACAAATCTGAACTCTGGCTTTGGTTTTTCCTTTGCCAATTCAATAATATCCATTTTATCAAGCTTTTTCTGTCTTGCTCTTGCCATACCGGCTGTAGCCACTCTAGCTTTATTTTTTGCAATAAAAGTCTGAAGTGAATTAATTTCATTTTGCTGTCTATTATAGGCCGCTTCAAGCTGTTTTTTGCCTAATTCGTACAGTCTTAGAAATTCATTATAATCTCCAACATAACGGGTAATATGGGCATTTTCAACATGATAAATAATATTTACAACATCGTTTAAAAATTCCATATCATGGGAAATAAGAATAAAGGCATTTTCATACTTTAATAAATACTCTTTAAGCCAAGCAATATGTTCTTCATCAAGATAGTTTGTAGGTTCGTCTAAAAGCAAAATATCAGGATTTTGTAAAAGCATTTTAGCAAGAAGGATTTTAGTTCTCTGACCACCGGATAAATCGTCCACATCCGAATCAAGTCCTAAATCTGTAAGACCTACACCTCTTGCAACTTCTTCAACTCTTGTGTCAATCATATAGAAGTCACTAGTATCGAGAATATCCTGCAATTCAGCTGCATTTTCCATTAATTTATCAATATCTGCACCCTCATCGCCCATTTTTGCATATATGTCATTCATTTCCTTTTCAATATCAAATAAATAGTCAAATGCAGTTTTTAAGGCATCTCTTATAGTCTGACCTTTTTTAAGTTCGGCGTGCTGGTCCATATATCCTACACGAACTCTTTTAGCCCATTCGATTTTACCCTCATCTGGCATAAGTTTATTAGTGATAATTTTCATAAATGTAGATTTACCTTCGCCATTAGCTCCAATAAAACCAACATGCTCCCCTTTATTTAACTTAAAGGAAACATCTTCGTATATTACTCTACCACCAAAAACATGGCTCATATTTTCTACCGTTAAAATGCTCATAAATTACTCCTTACATAAAAATTATAGATAGATTTTAACATTGAAAAAACAAAAAGTCAACAAAATTGACACAGTTAAAATATTATACAAAAAATCATTTCAATTTTTGTCAATTATGCTGTAGCACATAATCCAAAACTTAATAAAATTAAGTATAACTATCATTTAACACATTTATTAAAGTAAAACCTATTAATAAAATAAATTTTATTGATAATTTCAAAACATATTTACAATTTTTTAATACGGTGCTATTATTTCAAACATCAAATAAAACAACGACAAATAAACAAACATTATTGGAGGTAAATTATATATGAAAACTAGAACTGAATTTGATTCCATTGGTAGCCTTGAAATTCCTGTAGATGCTTATTATGGTGTACAAAGCCTTAGAGCAAAAAATAACTTTCACATTACAAAAAAGTCTATGCACTATGAATTTATAAACAGTCTTGCACAAATAAAGAAAGCATCTGCTATTACAAACGAACATGCTGGACTTTTAAATTACAAAATAGCAAATGTAATATCTATTGCCTGTGATGAGATTATTAATGGTAAATTTCACGACCAGTTTATAGTTGATGCCGTTCAAGGTGGTGCTGGCACATCAGCAAATATGAATGCAAATGAGGTAATAGCAAACAGAGCCATTGAGCTTTTAGGTTGTACTAAGGGAGATTACACAGTAGTTCATCCTAATGACCATGTCAATATGGCACAATCAACAAATGATGTAATTCCAACTGCTGGCAAACTTACAATATTAAAACTTATACCAAATTTATTAAATGAGCTTGAAGAATTATATAGTGCTTTAATTTTGAAATCAAAAGAGTTTGACCATATTATAAAAATGGGTAGAACACAGTTACAGGATGCTGTTCCAATGCGTTTAGGTCAGTCTTTTCACGCATATGCCAAAGTTATAAACAGAGATATAACTAGAATAAAAGAGGCAATTAAAGAGGTAGAATATGTAAATATGGGCGGTACAGCTATTGGCACAGCTATCAACACAAGCCCAATGTATTTGCACCATATCGTAGAAAATCTTTCACTTATAACTGGTATTTCCTTTAAACAGGCTGATGATTTAATTGATGCAACACAGAACTTAGATTGCTTCGTATCAGTTTCAAATGCTTTAAAGACATGTGCTGTAAACTTGTCCAAGTTCAGTAATGATTTAAGACTTCTTTCAAGTGGTCCAAGAACAGGCTTACACGAAATTAATCTTCCTGCAAAACAGAATGGTTCTTCAATTATGCCCGGAAAAGTAAATCCAGTAATTCCGGAGGTTGTAACACAGGTAGCCTATCTTGTAATTGGTCACGATACAACTATTACAATGGCAGCAGAGGCGGGACAAATGGAATTAAACGCCTTTGAACCAGTTTTATTCTACAATATATTTGAATCAATAGAAACTCTTACAGGAGCTGTAAACACCCTTACTAATAACTGTGTTACTGGCATTACAGCTAATGAAAAGGAATGTAGAAGTTATGTTGAACATTCTGTAGGTATTTCTACTGCCCTTTGCCCTTATATTGGCTATAAAAAATCAGCTGAAATAGCTAAACTTTCACTTAAAACAGGTAGAACAGTTAAGGAAATAGTATTAAGTGAAAATTTACTTTCAGAAAATCAGTTAAATGAAATTTTAAATCCTGTAAATCTTACAGAACCTGAAAATGAAATAGAAACAATAGCTAAGGCTATGTAATAGAAATGATAAGGACCTTTCCAGTTTCGGAAAGGTCCTTTTTCTAGTTACTAAATTCATATGTTATCCCTGTTTTATACCATACATCTTTATATACAAGCATTAATTCCATTTTGAAATTATCACCTTTATCCTCACTAATTTTTGATTTGTCAAAAGAGCCAGTAAACCCACAATATTCAAAATCTTTTGACAAATTATTTGCCTCAGTTACATCTAATCTGGATTCATTTGCACAAGTATATTCATAGGGAGCAACATAATATAAGTCATATTTATCATCAATTATTAACCACTCTTTTTTGCAACTGTTAGTTGGAAATTTTTTGTTAAAAACCCAACCCCTAAAAGAAATAATATTCCCATCTTCTTTTATATATTCAATATTACTTTTAATATTTTTATTTTCTTGTATATCTAAATCTCCAATACACTTATAGGAACCTAACTCTGATGTATGTCCAAAATTCACAATTATTGCGTCATCAGTTTCCTTTATATAACCTTCTTCAGGATATATAGGCATATTCTCAGCTATTGATTTACATTGTTTATAAATAATATCGTTACCTTCATTTACATGTAATCCTAATAATTCAAAATATTTATATATTCTAAATCCGTATGTTTCATTAGCAAGAATATTGCCTCTATCTATATCCTGACAAAATATTGAATCAATCCCTATGTTATCAGCATAACCCGAAAAGCTATAATAAAATGATGGACCAGCACCTATAAAAACAGTTGGCTTATTCCAAAGAGACGAGCTAGAGTTAATATTTTTATTAATATCAGCATAAATTGTTCTTGCCATATTTTCATCATACTCCGACATTCTATAGGCATCAAAATTAACCATATTTACATTAAGACAATTATTGTATATAAATATAACAAATGCAAAACCAGAAATGACAACAATTATTTTCTTACTATTTTCTATAACAAAATATAGGCAAACACTTGATATAGCAAAGAAAAAAGGCATATACAATGTAAATCTTTGATTAATCTTATAATTTCCTGTAACCAAAATCATAGATACACTAAGCAAAACAAGTAAACAAGCTATAACTATATTCTTTTTACCTTTTTTGCTCACATATCTAAATATAGCAAAAACTGAAATACACCCATAAATGAAATACAAAGGCTTACGGAACAACTTGTCAATTAAAAAACCTTTAATTGCATTTATCATTTGAGTAATATTTTTACCAAAAGTTTCTTTAGCATCATATCTAATATAATTATTTGCATAGCTATCTAAAACCACACCTGCAATCTTCATTACAACAAATACAATTAATTTACTTAAAATAAATGAGACAAGGGATAATAAAATAGGCACTAACAAATCCTTTATATTAAAATTTCCATCTAATGTAAGCATAAAAAATGTAAGCATTAAAGCTATAATTATACCTGTTTCAATATTAAATACTATAAAAGCATTTAAACAAAATATTGCAAAAAGCGAAAAAGACTTCTTTCCTATATTCTTCAAATAGCTATAATAGAAATAAACAAGTAAAACTGCACTTAAATATACAAAACCAAATTGAATTAAACCTTGTGTGAAAATAAATTTATATGCAAAAGTAGGATAACTTAATACTGTTATAGAGAATACGCAACTAGCAATATTATCAAATCTGCCATTTGAAACAACCTTATATAAATTTACTAATATGTGATTTGCAAATACCATAAGCAAAAAACATACTACCATATAGAAAGTAGGCAGGAAATACCTTACACTAAAAACAGAATTAATAATATTAAGTCCAAAATGACCTGTTTCAAACAATCTCCAATCTAATAAGCGTGCCAGATTTTCATTATCTACACTAATAGTACAATTAAACATAGCAAATCCATAAGCAAGTATAATGGTTATAATACTAGAAAAGCAAAACAAATTAGAATTTTTACTTTTGATTGCATCTATTAGCCTCATATAAACCCCACCCCATTTTTATTTTAGTTTATCATAAAATACTTAATATGTAAATATTAAGTATTACTGTATTAAATTGTAAATAAAAATAAGATTTTAAATAGTATATTTCAGTATAAAGTAATAACATTTTGTAGTATATTCTCCATTTATTACCTATTCATTGTACAAAAAAAGAGAGGATACATTGTATCCTCTCAAAAAATCAAATTAAACTAATTCAATGATTACAACTTCAGCGCCGTCACCGCGTCTAGCACCAATCTTAATCATTCTAGTGTAGCCACCATTTCTGTCAGCATACTTAGGAGCAACTTCTTCGAACATATGGTTAGCCATATCGATGTTCTTAGTGTTAGCCTTCTTCTTTCTGCCGTTAACAGGAGCTTCAACTACTGGGTAGAAGTAGCTTAACATCTTTCTTCTAGCGTTAAGTCTTGAAGGCTGATCCTTCTTGATAGTCTTTTCAACTTCATCAAAAACAGTAACCTTCTTACCGTCTACAACGTTCTTTACTCTCTTGCCATCAGAATCCTTCTTAGCAACCTTTGCTGTTACAGTTACTTCATCGAAGTTATCCTTTTCCTTAACTGCAAGAGTGATTAACTTTTCAGCAATTCTTCTGATTTCCTTAGCCTTAGCTTCAGTAGTCTGAATCTTGCCATGGTATAATAAATTAGTTACCTGGTTACGAAGCAATGCTTTACGCTGACTTGCTGTACGACCAAGTTTTCTATATCCAGCCATTAACTTAATCCTCCTTAATCGTCACTTGGACTTAAACTCAATCCAAGTTCTTCTAACTTTTTAAGTACTTCGTCTAAAGACTTGCGTCCAAGATTACGCACCTTCATCATATCGTCTTCAGTCTTATTTGCCAAGTCTTCAACAGTGTTGATACCAGCTCTCTTAAGACAGTTGTAAGAACGAACTGAAAGGTCAAGTTCTTCAATACTCTGTTCAAGAACCTTTTCCTTAGTTCCAACTTCTTTTTCAACGAGAATTTCAGCATTTTTAGCACTGTCAGACAAGTCAACAAATAAGCACAAATGCTCATTTAAAATCTTAGCACCTAAACTTACTGCATCATCAGGAGAGATAGTACCATCAGTCCATACTTCAAAAGTAAGTTTATCATAGTCAGTAATCTGACCGACACGAGTATCCTCTACCTTAAAGTTTACTCTTCTAACTGGAGTATAAAGAGAGTCTACGGGTATCATTCTAAGGGGTTGGTCAGCCCTTTTATTTTTAGAGGCTTCTACATAGCCACGACCTTTTGTTATGGTAATTTCCATAAAAAGCTTGCTGTCTGCACCACCGCTTAAAGTAGCAATGTGTAAATCTGGGTTAAGGATTTCGATATCAGAGTCAACTCTAATATCGCTAGCCTTAACTTCACAATCACCACTTGCGTCGATGTAAGCCATTTTTGGCTCATTGCTTTCGCTGTTGTTCTTAATAGCAAGATTTTTAAGATTCAAAATAATTTCAGTAACGTCTTCCTTAACACCAGGAATAGTGCTAAATTCGTGAAGAACGCCATCTATCTTTACGTTGCTTACAGCAGCACCAGGTAATGAAGAAAGTAAAATTCTTCTAAGTGAATTACCAAGAGTAGTACCATAGCCTCTTTCTAAAGGCTCTACTACAAAGCGACCGTAAGTCTCATTCTGTTCTGCAATTTCGATACGAGGTTTTTCAAATTCAAACACTCAGCCCAACCTCCTTAAAAATAGTTAAAAAACATTTACCAAAAGCCATACTTTGCCAATTATTACTTAGAGTACAATTCGACAATAAGTGTTTCGTTTACAGGTAAATCTAACTGTTCTCTCTTTGGAAGTGTTACAACACTACCCTTGAGGTTATCGTGGTCAGCAGATAACCACTCAGGAACGATACGAGTTGAAGTAACTTCAAGAACCTGCTTAAATCTTTCAAGGTCCTTCTTAGTTTCCTTAATTTCGATTACATCGCCAACCTTAACCTGAATAGATGGGATGTTAGCCTTCTTGCCGTTTACAGTAACAAGATTATGTCTTACAACCTGTCTTGCTTCCTTTCTAGTACGACCATAGCCTAATCTGAAAACTACGTTATCAAGTCTTGTTTCAAGAAGCTGAAGTAAGTTTTCACCAGTAATACCGTTCATCTTATCAGCTTTCTTATAGTAGTTTCTGAACTGCTTTTCAAGTACGCCGTAAATGAACTTAACCTTCTGCTTTTCCTTTAACTGAACGCCGTATTCACTTAACTTGCGCATATTTCTTTTACGATTGCCTAACTTCTTAGAAGAGCCGAGTACACTAGGTTCAATACCAAGGTATCTGCATCTCTTAATGATAGGACCCATATCTCTAGCCATTAATAATGTACCTCCACAAATATATTCTACACTGTATTAAAATTAAACTCTTCTTCTCTTAGGTGGTCTACAACCATTGTGAGGAACAGGAGTAACATCCTTAATCATAGTAACGTCAAGACCAACTGTCTGTAAAGCTCTGATAGCAGCTTCACGTCCTGAACCAGGACCCTTAACGAATACTTCAACAGTCTTTAAACCATAATCCTTAGCAGCACCTGCAGCCTTTTCAGCAGCCATCTGTGCAGCATATGGAGTAGACTTCTTAGAACCTCTGAAACCTAATTCGCCAGCACTTGCCCATGATAAAGCATTACCAGCAGCATCTGTAATAGTAACAATTGTATTATTAAAAGTTGACTGTATATGAGCTTGGCCACGTTCAACAACTCTTCTGTCACGACGTCTACGGCCTGCAGCTTTCTTTACTGTCTTTGCCATTAAATTAACCTCCTTAAATCAATTACATTGATTAATTATTTCTTCTTGTTCGCAACAGTTCTTCTAGGACCTTTTCTTGTTCTAGCGTTTGTCTTAGTCTTCTGACCTCTACATGGAAGACCTCTTCTGTGACGAATACCTCTGTAACAACCGATTTCCATAAGTCGCTTGATGTTCATAGCAACTTCTCTTCTTAAATCACCTTCAACAAGTGTATGAGTTTCATCGATAGCTTCTCTAATCTTTGCAACTTCATCATCTGTAAGGTCTCTAACTCTAGTGTCTGGATTAATACCAGTCATAGATAAAATCTTGTCTGCCTTAGCACGTCCGATACCGAATACATAAGTAAGGCCGATTTCAATACGCTTTTCTCTAGGTAAATCAACACCCGCAATACGAGCCATTCTTTGCACCTCTTTCTTGTAATAAAATTACAGTTTCTTATAATAATTTCGGTATGATATTTTAATTTTAGCACAGGATAAAACCTGTTACCAAGGGGCAGCCGCTCCCCATCTAACGGTACTTGGGCCTTTAAGGGCAATTAACCCTTTCTAACCATATTGTATACACTAAAATAAAATACTTACCGAATACTGAGTATACCACACTTGTTTTCATAAATCAAGTGTTTTTTTACATTTTTTTGAAAAATATTTAATATTTTTTATTTTGCGTAAAAATAAGCACAGGGCTGTCACCAGCCCTGTCCCATAATCTGTATAGTAACAGATGCCGGGCATATTAAAAAATCAGCCCTGTCTCTGCTTATGCTTAGGGTTTTCGCAGATAATTCTAACTGCACCCTTTCTCTTAATTACTCTACATTTTTCACACATTGGTTTAACTGATGGTCTAACCTTCATTTGAATTCTCCTTTCATTTACCTCTCCAGGTAATTCGTCCTTTACTCAAATCGTATGGTGACATTTCAATTTTAACTTTGTCACCTGGTATTATTCTGATAAAGTTCATTCTTAACTTACCTGAAATATGGGCAAGAATCTGATGTCCATTTTCCAGTTCAACTGAAAACATAGCATTTGGAAGTTTCTCGAGGACAGTGCCTTCTACTTCTATTACGTCATTTTTTGCCAAGGCTTTTTACCTCCTTAAAATCAATTACAAGTTTTATTATACTTTGCCAGAGCTTTTCTTATATGGGAATCATTAATATATAATTCATTCTCCAGCATATTTTCAATCTCAGAATTTACTTCATTTGAAATCTGAATATGAATTCTTTTCTTTTTCTTTGGTTTTTCAAGTGTTCTCAACTTTCCGTCTGCTATATAGGCGTATGTGTCATCACTGTGCAATATGATAAACGCACCACCTTTATCATGACCGGCCTTTGAGAAACATATTTGACCTTTTTTCAACAATTCCTTCACCTCTTATACTAAGGTTAATAGCTCAGGCTCATTATCTGTAACCAGCACAGTATTCTCATAATGAGCTGAATCACTGCCATCATTAGTCACAACGGTCCATCTATTAGGAAGTGTATGTACTTTATAAGTACCTACAGTTACCATCGGCTCGATTGCAAGTGTCATACCCTTTACAAGTTTTGGACCCTGTCTTCCTGTTCTGTAATTAGGTATCTCTGGGTCCTCGTGCATATCACGTCCGATACCATGTCCAACATAATCACGAACAACGCCGTAGCCATTACTCTCAACATAGTCTTGAATAGCAGCTGATACTTTGTTCAAGTAATTACCTACTTTTACTAATTTAACGCCTTCAAAGAAGCTTTCTTTTGTAATATCAATAAGTCGTTGCCTTTGTTCTGAAATTTGACCTACACCGAATGTTCTCGCAGCATCGCCATGAAAACCATCGATATATGCACCAGTATCAATTGAAATAATGTCGCCCTCTTTTAAAACAGTATTACCTGATGGAATACCATGAACGACTTGTTCATTAACTGAGGCACAAATTGAGGCCGGATAGCCATACAATCCCTTAAAAGAAGGAACTGCTCCACAAGAACGAATATATTCTTCAGCAATTCTATCCAATTCCTTAGTTGTTATACCAGGACGGATACTTTTTTCAATTAAGTTAAGTGTTTCACCAGTAATTCTACCAGCAATACGCATTTTCTCAATATGACTTTCCTTCTTTATCGTAATAGACATTACTATTTATCCTCTAAGGCATTAACAACGGCATTAAATATTTCATCAATATCGCCTACGCCGTTAATTTTAACCAACAAACCTTTTTCATCGTAATAGTTAATAACTGGAGCAGTTGTTTCATGATAAACTTTAAGTCTATTCTTAACTGTTTCTTCATTATCATCCTTACGCTGAATCAAAGCTTCACCACAAGCATCGCATACGCCATCCTGCTTTGGTGGATTATACTTAATGTGGTACATTGAACCACACTTTGGGCAACCTCTTCTGCCTGTCATTCTGTCAACAATAATGTTATCATCAACATCAATACAAACAACCTTATCAAGAGGACCTGTAATAGCATCAAGACCTTCTGCCTGAGATACATTTCTTGGATAACCGTCAAGAATGTAACCATTCTTACAGTCATCAGCTTTAATTCTTTCAGCTAACATTGCAGAAACGATTTCATCAGAAACAAGACCGCCTGCATTCATTATTTCACTAACCTTTTTGCCAAGCTCAGTACCCTGCTTCATCTGCTCTCTTAATAAATCACCAGTTGAAATATGAGCTATTCCATAGTGCTTAGAAAGCTTCTTAGCCTGAGTACCCTTACCTGCGCCTGGACAACCGATAAGTACCAATTTCATAATTTAATACATCTCCCAAAAAAAGAGCCGGGAGACCCGGCTCCTTTATATAGTTTAATCTTATTTATTTAAAAAACCTGTATAATGTCTCTTAACAAGCTGTGATTCAAGCTGCTTGATAATTTCAAGAGCAACGCCTGTTACGATAAGTAATGTTGTACCACCGAAGCCCATATTTACGCCTGTTACCCAGTTTAATACAACTGGAACCATAGCGATAATTGAATAAGCGAATGCACCAATAAGTGAAATTCTGTCAACTATCTTCTGGATGTAATCAGATGTAGGCTTACCAGGTCTAATACCAGGTACAAAACCACCATTCTTCTTCATATTTTCTGCAACTTCAACTGGGTTGAATGCAAAAGAAGTATAGAAGAATGTAAAACAGAAAATAAGAATTACATATAATACTGCACCTACAGGATGGTGTGTAGATAATACATTTGAAATCTTAGAAAGAGTTGTACTCTGTATTAACTGATTGATAGTATATGGGAACTGTAAAATAGAAATAGCAAAGATGATAGACATAACACCAGCAATATTTACCTTAATAGGAATAAATGAAGTCTGTCCACCAACCATCATTCTACTTCCGCCTGCAAGTTTATTTGAATACTGTACAGGAATGCGTCTTTCACCGTCTGATACTAAAACAACGAAAACCATAACTACAAATAAGATTGCAAGAATAACCACAATCTTAACCCAACCCATAGCACTGCCTGAAGCAGCTGTAATAAGGCTATTAACTCCAGTACCTAAACCAGAAAGGATATTAGCAAAGATGATGAATGATGCACCATTACCAATACCTATTTCAGTTAACTTTTCGCCTAACCACATAATAAAGATAGTACCGGAAACCATTGTAAACAGAGCTACAATATAAACATACCAGTTAGGGTTTTTAAAAGCACTGTGAATTGTGTACACCTGTCCGGCACCCTGTAAGAACGCCAATGCAACAGACATTATTCTAGTGTACTGAGAAATCTTTTTTCTTCCCTCTTCACCATCTTTTTGTATCTGTTCCAATCTTGGAATAGCAACTGTTAAAAGCTGCATAATGATAGAAGCAGTAATGTATGGTCCAATACCCATAGCGAATATTGTACCATAGTTACCTCCGGTAATAAGTGAGTAGAGAGTATCGCTAGCACCGGCATTATGCAGGGCATTAATATTAATACCCGGCACCGGAATAAAAGTACCCAAACGCACTATTACCAATACTATTAACATATTCAATAACTTAGCACGTATTTCCTTAACTTTGAATGCGTTCTTAAGTGTACTAAACAATTAAATCACCTCAGCTTTTCCGCCTGCGGCTTCAATTTTCTCCTTTGCAGAAGCGCTGAAATAATTTACCTGAACTGTAAGTTTCTTTGTGATTTCGCCCTGACCTAAGATTTTAACGCCATCTCTTGGGTTAGATACAAGACCCTTAGACTGTAATGCCTTGATATCAACTACATCGCCGTCGTTAAATACATCTAAAAGAGCTAAGTTGATAGCAACGATGTTCTTAGAATTAATGCAAGTGAAACCTCTCTTAGGAATTCTTCTATATAATGGCATCTGACCACCTTCGAAACCTGGTCTTACGCCACCACCTGAACGAGACTTCTGACCGTCACGACCTCTACCTGCAAACTTACCGTTGCCTGAACCGTGACCTCTACCCTTACGGAACTTCTTTGTCTTTGCGCCGTCAGCTGGCTTTAATTCATTTAAAAACATTTAGGTACACCTCCTTAAATTAAATTTCCTCTACCTTTACAAGGTGCTTAACCTGGTTAAGCATACCTCTAATTGCAGCATTGTCCTGCTGCTCAACAGTTGAGTGAAGCTTGTTCAAACCAAGAGCCTGAACAGTCTTTCTATGTTTAGGGATTGCACCTATTGTAGACTTTACTAATGTAATTTTTAACATCTCAATATCCCCCTTAACCAAGAATTTCTTCAACAGTCTTGCCTCTAAGCTTAGCAACCTTCTCTGGAGAAGTTGAATTTGCTAAACCGTCGATTGTAGCACTAACTACATTTCTCTTATTACGAGAACCTAAAGACTTTGTTCTGATATTTTTGAAACCTGCAAGTTCAAGAACGGCACGAGCTGGACCACCTGCGATGATACCAGTACCTTCTGGAGCTGGCTTTAAAAGAACTGTTGCTCCACCGAACTTACCATAAATTTCATGGTAAAGACTACCATTTTCATTTAAGTCAACCTTGATGATATTCTTGATTGCATCATCCTTACCCTTGCGGATAGCATCAGGGATTTCAGTTGCCTTACCTAAGCCTACGCCTACATGACCGTTACCGTCGCCTACTACTACTAAAGCAGCGAAACGCATAGTACGACCACCTTTAACTACCTTTGTTACTCTCTTAATGGTAACTACGTTATCCCTTAAATCGAGAGCGCTAGTATCGATTTTTGTTCTCATGTGTTCCCCTCCTTATTAGAATTGTAAGCCGGCTTCTCTTGCTGCGTCAGCTAAAGCCTGGATTTTGCCTGTATAAACAAAACCGCCTCTATCAAAAACTACTTCTTTAATACCTTTTTCAATAGCCTTCTTAGCTACTGTTTCGCCAACAACTTTAGCAGCTTCTACAGTATTTGTAAATTCAACCTTGCTCTTAACGTCAGCTTCCATAGTTGATGCAGCACAAATTGTGTTGCCTACTGTATCATCAATAATCTGTGCATAGATATGCATATTTGATCTGAATACTGCTAATCTAGGTTTCTGAGCTGTACCTGAAATGTTATTACGAAGTCTGTAATGACGCTTTGCTCTAGCTACAGCACGTGATGGCTTTCTAATCATTGCACATTCACTCCTTTATTATTTCTTACCAGTCTTACCAACCTTACGTCTGATAGTTTCAGTTGTGTACTTAATACCTTTACCCTTGTATGGTTCTGGTGGTCTCTTAGTTCTGATTTCAGCTGCGAACTGACCAACCTTTTCCTTGTCGATACCGCTTACAGTAATCTTGTTACCGTCAACCTTAGTTTCGATACCTTCAGGGTCTTCCATTTCTACTGGGTGAGAGTAGCCAAGAGTTAAAGTTAACTTCTTACCAGCCTTTGCTGCTCTGTAACCAACACCGTTGATTTCGAGTTCCTTAGTATAACCATTTGTAACACCTTCAACCATGTTGAAAATAAGTGTTCTAGTTAAACCATGTAAAGACTTATATCTCTTTAAGTCGCTAGGTCTTGTTACAATAACTTCTGAACCTTCAACCTTAATATCTAAATCATCTACTAATTTACGAGTTAAAGTACCCTTAGGGCCCTTAACTGTAATCACGTTACCTTCCTCAAGCTTAACTTCTACGCCGGCAGGAATAGCAACAGGTAATTTACCAATACGTGACATTCAATTTACCTCCTTCTATTACCATACGAAGGCGATAACTTCGCCGCCAACGCCGAGCTTTCTAGCTTCCTTATCAGTGATAACACCCTTGTTAGTAGAAACAATAGCTGTACCCATACCGCCTAAAACTCTTGGTAACTCATCCTTGTTAGCATAAATTCTAAGACCTGGCTTAGAAATTCTCTTGATACCTGAAATAACCTTTTCGTTCTTGTTGGCACCATACTTTAATGTAATGCGCATTGTCTTCTTAACGCCGTCTTCTATAACTTCATAACCTGCTACATAGCCTTCCTTAACGAGGATATCAGCAATAGCCTCTTTCATCTTACTGCAAGGCATTTCTACTGTATCGTGCTTAGCAGTGTTAGCATTTCTAATTCTAGTGAGCATATCTGCAATAGGATCACTCATTGACATTTGAAAAAACCTCCTTTCAATTACCAGCTGGCCTTCTTTACTCCAGGGATTTCACCCTTGTACGCTAATTCACGGAAACAAATTCTACAAATACCGAATTTTCTCAAGTAAGCATGTGGTCTACCGCAAATTCTGCAACGAGTATAGCTCTGAGTTGAAAACTTAGGTTTTTTTGCTTGCTTAACCTTCATTGATGTCTTAGCCATAATTGTTTTCTCCTCCTTATTTCTTAAATGGCATACCGAATAATCTAAGAAGCTCTCTTGCTTCTTCATCAGTATTAGCTGTTGTTACAAATACAATATCCATACCTCTGATTTTATCAATCTTATCAAACTGGATTTCAGGGAACATTAACTGTTCCTTGATACCTAATGTGTAGTTACCTCTACCATCAAAAGAGTTAGCACTTACACCACGGAAGTCACGAACTCGAGGAAGAGCGATGTTGATAAGCTTACTTGCAAAGCTGTACATCTTTTCACCTCTTAAAGTTACCTTACAACCGATAGGCATACCTTCACGAAGTTTGAAATTGGCAATAGACTTTCTTGCCTTAGTTACGATTGGCTTCTGACCAGAAATGATAGTCATATCATTTACTGCATTGTCGATAGCCTTAGAGTTATCTTTTGCTTCACCAAGTCCCATGTTGATAACGATTTTTTCAATCTTTGGAACTTCCATAATATTCTTGTATGAGAATTTAGCTACCATTGCTGGTACTACTTCATTAACATAATATTCCTTAAAAGCGTTCACGTTTAGTTACCTCCTTCCCAGATTAGTCGATTACTTCGCCAGTTGACTTAGCAATTCTCTGCTTTACACCATCTGTAACCTTGTAACCAACTCTGGTAGGCTTGCCTTCGTGTAAAAGCATTACATTAGATGCGTCAATAGCTGCTTCTTTAGTAATAATACCGCTGTTTGGATTCTGTGGGCTAGCCTTTACATTCTTCTTAACCTGGTTAACACCTTCAACAACTACCTTGTTGCTCTTTGTAATAACCTGGATAACCTTACCTGACTTGCCTTTATCCTTACCTGCAATAATCTGAACTTTATCGCCTTTTTTAATCTTCATACTGACCCTTACCTCCTATTATAATACTTCAGGTGCAAGAGACAATATCTTCATATACTGCTTCTCTCTGAGCTCTCTTGCAACAGGTCCAAAAATACGAGTACCTCTAGGGTTTTTATCTTCTTTGATAATTACAGCTGCATTTTCATCGAACTTGATGTAAGAACCATCTGGTCTGTGAGTACCCTTTACAGTTCTAACAACAACAGCTCTGACTACTTCGCCCTTCTTAACAACGCCGCCTGGTGTTGCATCTTTAACAGTAGCAACTATAACATCACCAATATTAGCATATCTTCTTGTTGAGCCGCCTAATACTCTGATACATAATAATTCTTTAGCACCTGAGTTGTCTGCGACAGCCAATCTGCTTTCCTGCTGAATCATTGTGTTTCCTCCTTATATTCAGGAATTACTTAACCTTTTCTACGATAGAAACAAGTCTCCATCTCTTATCCTTAGATAAAGGTCTAGTTTCCATAACCTTTACTTTATCACCAATCTGACACTCATTATTCTCATCGTGAGCCTTTAACTTGTAAGTTGTCTTTACAATCTTCTTGTATAATGGATGTCTTACGTTATTTTCAACTGCAACAACGATTGTCTTGTCCATCTTGTTGCTAATTACTTTACCAATTCTTGTTTTACGAAGATTTCTTTCCACTTGAAACTTCCTCCTTCCATTATGCAAATATTAAAGAGCCTTTTCCTTCTGAGTCAAAACTGTCTGAATTCTAGCAATATTCTTACGAACTAATGTAATTCTTGAAGTGTTGCTCAACTGGTTAGTGGCATTCTGAAATCTTAAGTTAAATAATTCCTTCTTAGCTTCTACTAAATCGTTATTTAACTCAGCAACAGTCTTTGAATTTAATTCTTCAATAAACTCCTTAGTTTTCATTCTTGTCACACTCCTTTTCCTGGTCAGCGCGTGAAACGATCTTGCACTTGATAGGTAACTTATGAACAGCAAGTCTTAAAGCTTCTCTTGCAACTTCTTCAGATACACCTGCAATTTCAAACATTACTCTACCTGGCTTAACAACAGCTACCCAATATTCAGGAGCACCTTTACCAGAACCCATTCTTGTGCCGGCTGGCTTAGCTGTAACAGGCTTATCAGGGAAGATTTTAATCCAAACCTGACCACCACGCTTAATATATCTTGTCATTGCGATACGGGCTGCTTCAATCTGGTTAGACTTGATCCAGCATGGCTCTAAAGCCACAATACCGTAATCACCGTAAGTAATCTTGTTGCCTCTTAAAGCCTGACCTCTCATACGGCCTCTGAACTGCTTACGTCTTTTAACTCTCTTAGGCATTAACATTACTGAACACTCCCTTCTGCAACTTTCTTCGCAGGAAGAACCTCACCTTTGTAAATCCAAACCTTAACACCAATCTTACCATAAGTAGTGTTAGCTTCTGCAAAACCATAATCGATATCTGCTCTTAAAGTCTGAAGAGGAATAGTACCTTCATGGTATGTTTCTGTACGAGCCATTTCAGCACCGCCAAGTCTACCGCTACAAGTAGTCTTGATACCCTTAGCACCAAACTTCATAGCTGTCTGCATAGCCTTCTTCATTGCACGACGGAAAGTTACACGATTTTCAAGCTGTCTTGCAATATCTTCTGCTACTAACTGGCTGCTTGTTTCAGGTCTCTTGATTTCTTCAATGTTAACCATAACCTTCTGGCTAGTCATTGTCTGAAGTTCAGCACTTAATTCCTGAATTGCAGAACCCTGTCTACCGATTACGATACCAGGCTTTGATGTATATACTGTAATTTTAACTCTTTCGTTTGTTCTTTCGATAGCAACCTTAGCAACACTTGAGTTTGCTAATTTGTTCTTAACGAAAGTTCTAAGCTTATTGTCTTCAACTAAGAAGTTAGCGTAGTCCTTCTTATCAGCGTACCAAGTTGAATCCCAATCCTTGATAATGCCAACTCTTAATCCATGTGGATTTACTTTCTGACCCATGGTTGACCTCCTTATTTCTTCTCATCTAAATATATTGAGATGTGAGCAGTCTTTTTGTTAATTCTGTATGCTCTACCCTGAGCTCTTGGACGAATTCTCTTAAGAGTTGGTCCCTGATTAGCTACAACATCTGCAACATAAAGATTATTCTCGTCTAATTCATTATTATTTACTGCATTAGCAATAGCAGATTTTAAAACCTTTTCAATAATTTCGGCAGCGTATCTTGGAGAGTACTTTAAAATACCCATAGCTTCAATAACGCCTTTACCCTTAATCTGGTCTAAAACGATTCTAGCCTTTGTATCAGAAATTCTTACGAACTTTACATGAGCCTGTGGACGTCTGTCCTTGTTCTGCTCATTTCTAGCTTTCTTTACCTGGCTTCTATGTCCCTTTGCCATTTAAGGTTCCCTCCTTCCAACAATTGTTTATTATCTAGCGCCTGACTTTTTCTCTGCGTCTTTACCGTGACCTCTGTAAGTTCTTGTTAAAGCGAATTCGCCTAACTTGTGACCTACCATATCCTCTGTAACGAATACAGGAACGTGCTTTCTACCATCATGAACGGCAATTGTGTGACCAATCATTTCTGGGAAAATAGTAGAACGGCGAGACCAAGTCTTTATAACATCCTTTGTATTGGCTGCATTCTGAGCTTCTACCTTCTTCATAAGGTGTTCATCACAGAATGGTCCTTTTTTAAGTGATCTACTCATTTTAGGTCCTCCTATTATTTATGTCTACTACGAACTATATACTTATTGCTTGCTTTATGCTTCTTTCTTGTCTTATAACCAAGAGCTGGCTTACCCCATGGAGTACAAGGAGCTGGACGACCGATAGGAGCTCTACCTTCACCACCACCGTGTGGATGGTCGTTAGGGTTCATAACAGAACCACGAACTGTAGGTCTGATACCCATGTGTCTCTTCTTACCTGCATTACCAATGTTGATAAGTTCGTGGTCGATATTACCTACCTGACCAATTGTAGCCTTACATTTAACTGGTAATAATCTCATTTCGCCAGATGGTAATCTAACTGTACCATACTTAGCATCCTTAGCCATTAACTGAGCAACATTACCTGCTGAACGAACTAACTGTCCGCCTGCACCTGGTACCATTTCAATGTTGTGAATTTCAGCACCAACTGGAATAGCACTTAATGGTAATGCGTTACCAACTCTAACTTCAGCTTCAGCACCGCTCATGATTGTTGTACCAACCTTTAAGCCGTTTGGAGCAAGAATGTATCTCTTTTCACCATCAGCGTAGTTGATTAAAGCGATATTAGCTGTTCTATTTGGATCGTATTCGATTGCTGCTACAACACCAGGAATACCATCTTTATTTCTCTTGAAGTCGATTAATCTATACTTCTTCTTAGCACCGCCACCGATGTGACGAACTGTTATCTTACCCTGATTGTTACGACCTGCAGTAGTCTTAATATGAACTACGAGGCTTTTTTCAGGAGTAGACTTAGTGATTTCAGAGAAGTCAGAAACTGTCATCTGTCTTCTTGAAGGTGTATAAGGTTTAAATCTCTTAATACCCATTTTTTACACTCCTTTATCAAAAATTATCACACTCAACTGTGTGTCTATCCGTCAATTAATTACATACCCTGGAAAATTTCGATTTCCTTGCTTTCTGCTGTAAGCTGGACAATAGCTTTCTTTCTGTTGTTTGTCTTACCGAAAGTATAGCCGCGTCTCTTAGTCTTACCTGAAATATTCATTGTGTTAACACTTGCTACCTTAGTGCCTTCAAACATCTTTTCAACAGCCTGCTTGATGTCAATCTTAGTAGCTTCTGGATGAACATAGAAAGCGTACTTCTTGTTAGCCATTTCGTTCATTGACTTTTCAGTAATAACTGGCTTTAAAATAACGTCATAATACTTGATATTAGCCATTATGCGTACACCTCCTCAATCTTCTCTACTGCTGCCTTAGTAACAACAACTGAATCATACTTTAAGATATCGTATACATTGATTGTGCTTACTGAAGCTGTCTTTACAGTAGGGATATTTCTTGCAGCTACAACTGCCTTTTCATTTGCATCTTCAAGAACAACTAAAGACTTGTTTACATTAAGGTTGTTTAATACCTTAACCATTTCCTTAGTCTTCATTTCTGGTAAATTGATTTCGTCAACTACTACGAACTTACCATCATTTACCTTAGTAGTTAAAGCAGACTTTAACGCTAATCTCTTAACCTTCTTGTTAAGCTTGAAAGAGTAATCTCTTGGCTTTGGAGCGAATACAACACCACCGCCAGTCCACTGTGGTGAACGTGTTGAACCCTGTCTAGCTCTACCTGTACCCTTCTGTCTCCAAGGCTTTCTACCGCCTCCGCGAACTTCTGCACGAGTTAAAGCACTCTGTGTACCCTGTCTCTTGTTTGCAAGATACTGTACAACTGCCTGATGCATAACATGTGTATTAACTTCTACAGCAAAAATGCTGTCATTTAATTCTATTGAACCAACTTCGCTACCGCTCATGTTGAATACTTTTACATTTGCCATTATCGGTCTTCCTCCTTTCGTAAAGATTAATTAGCCTTTACGCTATTCTTAATAACAAGAACTGCATTCTTAGGACCTGGAACAGCACCCTTAATGAGTAATAAGTTCTTGTCTGCGTCAGCTCTTACAACTTCAAGGTTCTGGATTGTAACCTTAACTGAACCCATGTGACCTGCCATCTTCTTACCCTTCTTAACCTTACCAGGAGTAGTGGCAGAACTTAATGAACCAACAGCTCTGTGGAACTTAGAACCGTGACCCATAGGTCCTCTTGACTGTCCATGTCTCTTAATAGGACCCTGGTAACCATGACCCTTAGAAACACCAGTTACATCAACCTTGTCGCCAGCTGCAAATACATCAGCTTTGATTTCAGCACCTACTTCATAATTTGAAGTATCATCTAATCTGAATTCCTTTAAAACCTTCTTAGGTTCTACGCCAGCCTTATCAAAGTGACCCTTCATAGGCTTAATAACCTTATTAACCTTTACTTCGCCGAAACCAACCTGGATAGCTTCGTATCCGTCGTTTTCAACTGTCTTCTTCTGAGTAACAACACAAGGACCTGCTTCGAGAACTGTTACTGGAATAAGTAAACCATTCTCTGCAAAAATCTGTGTCATACCGATTTTCTTTGCAATAATAGCTTTTTGCATAAATCTTAACCTCCATTATAAACTCTACAGCGGATTGTCCCGATTGGGATAATCATTCTAGGTCTACATAAGGCAACTTATATAAACCAAATTTTGTGTAAAACTTTTTTTAATATCAAGTCTTAAATCATCTTTAAAGTGATATCAACACCAGCTGGTAAATCAAGTCTGCTTAAAGCATCAGCAGTCTTGCTAGTTGGCTGTAAAATATCAATCAATCTCTTATGAGTTCTAAGTTCGAACTGTTCTCTTGAATCCTTGTACTTGTGTACAGCTCTAAGGATTGTTACAACTTCCTTCTTAGTAGGAAGTGGAATAGGTCCGCTAACCTTAGCACCTGTTTTCTTAGCAGTCTCAATAATCTGAGAAGCTGACTGGTCGATCAATTTGTGATCGAAAGACTTAAGACTGATTCTAATCTTCTGATTAGCCATAAAAAAAGTCCCCTCCTTTTCGCACTTTTTAGATTTTCTAGTACGACAAGTGGTGACTGCACAACTCATCTGCGTGTTCCATCGCAACGCGGGCATACTATCCCGTATGAAACTCACAATTCATTATTTAGCACTCTGACCTTGTCGCCCGGTTTCTTGAACTGGACATCGCTCCGCAGAAAACCCTATCTCTAGGCAACCTCTGCATCATCGCTCCTATGTCACAACAATATGTATTATACAATAGTTTAAGCCAGAGTGCAAGCATTTTTTTATTTTTTTTACAAAATAAATCTACAATTTTTCACAAAAACACAGCCTAGCTTTTGTGCATCTTTACCTGTACCATATTTTAATAATAAAATGTCAATTTTTCTTCTATAAATTAGAGATTAACATACATTATATCATTACCATGCTTTTCTATTACTTTCTTTATATCCTCAAAACTAATCCATACAGTAGCAGTATTTAAGTTAGGATGAAAACCTAAACTTTCTTCACCTACAAGGCTTTTATCAAATACAACCTCTACATCACAGTTCACATCATTTAATATTCCAAAAGGAGAAACTGAACCTGCCTCTACATTTAAGTATTTATGTAATCTTTCTGGAGATGCAAATGAAAGTCTACTAGAACCTATTTGATGTTGAACATCTTTTATATTAACTGGCTTATGTTCTTCAGCTATTAAAAGAAATTGTCTTTTGCCACTTCCATCTCTAAGGAATAAATTCTTACAACCTACTCCCTTATTAAATACACCCATCTTATCAACTTCTTCTATTGTATAAACAGCCTCGTGTTCATCAACTGTATATTCAATTCCCATTTCATTAAGGTAATCATATACCTTTTGTCTTACATCCATATTAATCCTCCAATATTTAAAACAACCTTTTTATAACCTGTTTTAATTCTTCATAAGAAATCAAGTATTTCATTTTCCTATTTATCAATTCTATAACAATTATATCAAGTAAAACCACACCTAAAAATTCAAGACATATATTAATCCCTATATAATAGGAAGAAACTCCTACTTTTGAAACTATATATTGGCTCAAATTTGTTAAATTAAAGGTCCTGTGGGTACACATTATTGGTAAGCTCATCTTTCCAAAATACTCTAATAATTTATTCTTCTCCAACACCTTGCAAATTATAAGTATTGAAATTGAAATTATTATAGCACATACCCAAAACACTTTGGGACTATGTATTACACAGTAATTTATATCTGTTTTCTTGTGATAAACTTTTATAATGTAGTAACTTACACTTACACCTACCAAAGCAAATAACAACCAATATTTCTTTATTATTTTAAAATATTCCTTTATTGTATATCCTAACGATATAAAAGATAGAGCAAAACATACCTTAGGAAGTATCAGACAATATTTCTTATACATTTTCATAGGATTTTCTTTAAATAAATCCGTCTTCGAAAGGAATACAGCTATCAGCGTTGCTATAACAGCAAATGATATACCCCAAAGAACTATATTCTGCCTATGCTTAATTAAATATATAAAAACTATTTCAGCAACAAACAATACCGGCAAAAACCATAGACAATTCATACCTCTAAAGTATACTGAATTTTTAACCACTAATTTAAACTGGCTTTTTGACACCAAGTTCAAATTCAAACCTATGTAATTGTAAGCTACTATAATTAAACTGAATATTACATAGGGATACATTATGGATTTTGCTTTCTTTTTTATTGTTTCCAGCATAGAAACATTATTATAGTCCTTTCCAGATAATAACATTCCAGATATTATCCAAAATATAGGCATATGAAAAGCATATACTAATAGGTAAATACTATTTTTAGAATCTAAAGACGATAAATGACCAAAGATAACAGATAATATGGCAATACCTTTTCCCATATCAATCCACTTTTCTCTTTCCAAGTTATCATCTCCTGTATTAAATCAAATCTCCCATACAAAACCTATTATATATTTTTACTGAAATAAATACAACCCCATATATTCAAACTTTAATTGTATAATAATTCCATACTTTTAACATTATTTATACCCATAAACATAATAAAACAGGCATAAATCTATATATTAGACTTATGCCTGTTTATTATATTAACTTATTTATATAACGGTATCAACTAATGTAAAAGATTATCAATTAAGGAATAAACCTTTATTAAATAAGTTCATTCATATACCTTAATCTTCTATTTCTTCAAATTCATCATCTTCACATTCTAACTCATCTTTTCCTATAAGTTCTCTAACCATATCAATACCATCCTCAATCATTAAAAGAATATTTGCTATAGCCATAACCATTAACCCAAATCCTGCTAGTTTCTTTCCTTTTTCATCGCCTTTCTTATCAAAATCATTCTTTGCAATCCACATAAATATCATAACAACAAAATTAGCTATTCTACTAATATTTCTATTCATTTCCTTATTTATACAATAAATTTCACTCAACATTTTCTTATCTTTCATTTTAAATTCCTCCATATAATTTATTTGTAATAATTATGTTACTAACATTACATTTATTATTTTACTCTATTTTCTTAATTTCTTCAATACCACTCTGATATATCTCAGCAAATTTACATCATTGTTTAAACAATAGCAAAAGCATATGTACATATAATTGATACAACTATTATATATATCATATCAAAAATAATTACTTAGAGCTTGAACATACTATCAAAATAAAAATCGCCATCACAATTACAACCACTAACAATATTGGTTGTGTAAATAACCACATCATTACAAACAGCAGCACAAAAAATCCAACTATTTTCCCTATGGCAGCTAGTCCAGAAAAATCTCCACTACAAGCTGCTATTATTGAGCCTACTATAAACATTAAAATAAATGCCAATATGTGCATAACCTTCACTCCCCTATAAAAATATATAAATACTAACCTTTTTCATCTCTAATAAACCAAATTTCCATAACCATAAAAAATAGGAATTATATAACCTCACATCTTATCTATTTTTTATTATAAAGCCTAGCGTGTCCAATAAACAGCCCTTGTATATCAAAATTTTGTTCGTTTTACTTTCTATATTGTTCTATAAGTCTATCTATTTCTCTGTGCATTTGTTCCACTACAAATTTAGGTTCAATAATTTTAGCACCATTTCCCAAGCCTATTACCCAAGCCAAAAACTGCCTGCTAGTCACAACCTGAACATTAATTATAAAATGTTCATCATCTTTCGGAATTATTGTTATTTCCTTTCCAAATCTATCTATCATAACACCAACAAGAGTATTTTCACATTCAATCTTAACCCATTCTTCTTTCCCACCATACATTCCAAAGACTTTCTTAGCATATAACGCCATATCAAAAGACCTAAACTCCTGTTTACTCTCTCTCTTTTTGCTATTAGCATTAATATTGAGCATTTTATCCACACGAAAATGTTTAATAATTTTATTGTAGCTATCAAAAGCAATAAGATAGTAATTTTCATCGTCCCAAGATAAGGCCCAAGGACTTACTTCATACTCTGTACCATTGTGTCGTAATTCCATTTACTTGTTTACATTCCATTTAAAATACTGAAATGTTATTTTAGAGTTTTTAGCTATTGCCGTATGTATTATATCAACATTGTAGTAAATACTTTCATTCATAGTCTTAACTCTTCCTGATACATATACCTGTCTATGTAATTGCATAGCCTCATATTTACTTGCAAAACCATCTATTTTCTTAATAAGTTCATTAGATTTTTTCTCTGTTATAAACTTCGCTGACTGTACAGAATCTACCAATAGTTTAAGTTTTGCCAGCTCAAACTGTCTATTTACTACATTATAATAGTAAGTTCTTTCTTTCTGTACCCCAATAATGTCAATGCCATAGTTTCGCAAATTTTCTATATCATTGTATAAACTCTTGCGTTCAGCATTTATTCCATAGCTATTTAATATATCAATAATTTCATTCATAGTAATACTGTGTGTTTCATCTGTCATCTCCAGCATTATTTTCATAAGATACATTAACTTCAATTTTTGATTTGAAGATTTTGCCATATTGCCCCTCATAATTTTATAGTTCTATTATTATATCATACATATTCAATATCAATATAACTTCTATTTCTAAACATAAAATAAAATCACTATAATTTTATAATACTTCTATATTATAAAATTGTCAATTGTACAGTATTTTTACTAAAAGCAATATATAAATATAAAAAAAGGTATGTATAATTTTAATACATTCCTAAAAACTTATGATTTATTTCAAAAACACACTATTTGGTAAAGAACCGTTAATATAAAAAATGGGAATGTATAATTTCTCATACATCCCCAAAACTTATGTTTTAGTTCAAAACCACACCATTTGGTAAAGAACCGATAAATCCTGTGCATTTAAAACAATTATTCTTCTGTTTTGTTACCAGTTTCAATAGGCTTCATTGTCGGGAATAAAAGAATATCTCTGATTGTGCTTGCATTTGTAAATAACATTACAAGTCTATCAATACCCATACCCATACCACCTGTAGGTGCCATACCGTATTCAAGAGCCATCATAAAGTCTTCATCAATCATATTAGCTTCTTCATCGCCACTAGCTCTAAGCTCATCCTGACGCTTAAATCTTTCTCTCTGGTCGATTGGGTCATTTAATTCGCTATAAGCATTTGCATATTCGTGACCGCAGATGAAAAGCTCAAATCTTTCTGTATAATCTGGCTTATCTGGTTTTCTCTTTGTAAGTGGAGAAATTTCAACAGGATGGTCCATAAGGAATGTAGGCTGAATAAGCTTATCTTCAACAAATTCTTCGAAGAATAAGTTAAGAATATCGCCTTTTTCGTGAACTTCTTCAAATTCAACATTATGTTCCTTAGCAACCTTCTTAGCTGTTTCAGTATCAGGAATTTCATCAAAGTCAACGCCTGTGTACTTCTTTACAGCATCAAGCATTGTAATTCTTTCAAAAGGCTTTGAGAAATCAAGCTCTACCCCCTGATATACAATCTTGTCGCTACCTGCAACCTTTTCAGCAACTTCCTTGATAATACCTTCAGTAATATCCATCATACCGTGGTAATCAGTATATGCCTGATATAATTCAAGTAATGTAAATTCAGGGTTATGACTTGCGTCCATACCTTCATTTCTGAATACTCTACCAATTTCGTATACTCTTTCAAGACCACCAACAATAAGTCTCTTTAATGGAAGTTCAAGAGCAATTCTCATATACATATCAATATCAAGTGTATTGTGATGTGTAATGAAAGGTCTTGCAGATGCACCACCTGGAATAGTCTGTAAAATTGGAGTTTCAACTTCAAGAAAGTCTAAGTTATCAAGGTAATTTCTAACAGTCTTAATAACCTTACCTCTTGTAATAAAGTTCTTCTTTGTTTCTGGGTTTACAATAAGGTCAACATATCTCTGTCTGTATCTTAAATCCTGGTCCTTTAAACCATGGAACTTTTCTGGAAGAACCTGAAGTGACTTAGAAAGTAATGTAACTTCTTCTGCATGAACAGAAATTTCTTCCTTCTGAGTTTTGAATACATAACCCTTTACGCATACAATATCACCAATATCGTATTTCTTGAAAAGCTTGTAGCTATCTTCGCCAAGACCATCTCTTGTAACATAGCACTGAATTCTGCCATCTCTATCCTGAACATCGCAGAAACTAGCCTTACCCATAACTCTCTTGCTCATAACTCTACCAGCAACAGATACAGTCTTGCCTTCAAATTCTTCAAAGTTTTCCTTAATTTCTACGCTATGGTTTGTAACATCACACTTTACAATCTTAAATGGGTCCATATCCATTTCCTGTAAAGTAGCAAGTTTCTCGCGTCTTAATCTTAAAATTTCATTTAAAGCCTTACCTTCAGCAGCCTGCTTCTTGTTTGGCTTATTCTGATTGTTTTCCATTTGTCTTTCTCCTATTTAATATCTAAAATCTTAAATTCGATTACTCCGTCTGGAGCCTGATTTTCAATAATATCACCTACTGAATGACCTAACATAGCCATACCAAGAGGAGATTCGTTAGAAAGTTTACCCTGCATAGGGTCTGCTTCTGCTGGACCTACGAGAGTGTAAGTAATTTCTTCTTCAAATTCTTTATCCCAAAGAACTACTGTATTACCAAGGTTTACCTTACCTGTGTTAAGCTCATCTTCATCAATAACTTCAGCATTTCTGAGCATTTTTTCAATCTGAGTAATTCTTGTTTCGATTTCCGCCTGTTCTTCCTTAGCAGCGTCATATTCAGCATTTTCGGAAAGGTCGCCCTGCATTCTAGCTTCCTTAATCTTAGCAGCAACTTCTTTTCTTCTTACTACTTTGAGGTTTTCTAATTCTTCTTCAAGCTTTTTTAAACCATCATTTGTTAAAATTATTTTCTTTTCTTCAGCCATAATAATATCGCTCCTTATTTAATATACATTGTTTTATTATATATCAACAGTTAAAAAATGTCAACATTCTTACCCTAATTAGTTATTGTTAGAGGCTATTAATTCCCTCATATAATTAAGAACATCTCTCATATTTTCTCTGCCAGAAGTGGCATTTATTTTTACCCTCATTTCAGCACTATGTGGCAAACCTTTTATATACCAACCTAAATGCTTTCTCATTTCTCTTATGCCTATAACTTCTCCCTTGTAATCGGCAAGCATATCCATATGCTTTTCTGCAATATCAAGTCTATCTTCCCAAGTTGGTTCTGGAAGTAACACACCATTTTCAAGGTATTCAACTGTTCTTTTAAAAATAAAAGGATTTCCCTGAGAACCTCTACCAATCATAACAGCGTCACAGCCAGTATATTCAAGCATTTTTTTTGCGTCCTCTGGTGTAAAAATATCCCCATTGCCTATAACAGGAATTGTCTTTATTTCCTCTTTTAATGCCTTAATAATATCCCAATCTGCCTTACCGGCATAATACTGTTCTCTGGTTCTTCCATGTATAGTAACAGCCTTTGCACCACTTTCTTCCGCTATTCTACCAATCTCAAGAGCATTAAGGTGTTGGTCATCAAAGCCTTTTCTAAACTTTACTGTAACAGGCTTTTCTGATGCTTTTGAAACAGCAGATATAATCTCTCCAACTAATTTAGGATTTAAAGTCAAAGCAGAACCTTCACCATTTTTAACTATCTTTGGAGCTGGGCAACCCATATTAATGTCAAGTATGTCTATATCCTCATACTCGTTTAATTTTCTTGCCATTTCAGCCATTATTTCAGGGTCAGAACCAAACATCTGCATAGCAACAGGTCTTTCCCTTTCGTCAACCTTTAAAAGCTCTTTTGTATTTTTGTTGTTATGTTGTACGCCCTTTGCACTAACCATTTCGGAGTACACCATACCACAATCCATTTCTTTGCAAATAACTCTAAATACAAGGTCTGTTACTCCTGCCATTGGTGCAAGAAAAACATTGTTTTTTGTTTCTATATTGCCTATTTTCATTCTGTCACCTTGCCCATTACAAAAGTTTTGTACCAAAGTGTAAGGGAATTAAAAAGTTCGGCGTGTTCCTTTTCCACTCTTGCAACTTCAAGTTTTGCGTTTATTTCATCATAAGAAAAATCATCTTCCTGATTTCTGACTTCCACAAATAAATCCCCTGTATCCTTATAAAAACCTATTGTAGCAATACCTCTTATCTTTTCAGCCAAAAGAACATTAGCAATTTTCAACTCTTGTTTTACTGATTCTGGTAATATTGGCATTTTATCATTGTAAAAATAACCCTGCTTGTAAAATGACGCAGAACTTAATATATCCTTTATATCTTCCATAATTCCTCCTAAATGTAACTGTTATCTTTTTTTCTCAAAGACACTTCTCCTGTAAATACATCATGTATCTTTCCTGTACTATCTTTTATCATTAAACAACCCTCGGAATTTATACCAAGTGCTGTTCCCCCTAGTTCTTCTCTGCCTATAGTTTTTACCTCCTGACCTATATTAAGACAAAGTGAGTTATATTTATCTACAAAAGGAGCAAAACCCTCTGCACAAAATTGTTTATAGTATTCCATAATTCTGTCAGCTATAGGCTTTATAAAATCTTTTCTATAAAACTTTTTACCTGCTTCAATATACATTGAAGTAGCTTTATTTTTCAATTCTTCACTAAAACCGCTGTTATTTACATTAATACCTATACCAACAACAACATATTTTATACAATCTATTTCAGCACTTAATTCTGTAAGTATGCCTACAACCTTTTTGCCATTTACCAAAATGTCATTTGGCCACTTTATGCCTGGGTTTAAGCCTGTTACTTCCTTTATTGCCTCACATACAGCCATACCTGTTAAAAGTGTAAGCTGAGGAGCTTTCATCGGACTTATATCCGGATAAAGTAAAAAACTCATACATAGATTATCGTGGCTTTCGGCTACCCAAGTTCTGCCCAATCTACCTTTTCCAGCACTTTGATAATCACATACTACAAGCAAGCCGTCATTTTTACCTTTAACAGCCTGTCTTTTACATTCTTCATTTGTAGAGTCTACAGTTTCTAAGAAAAAAGCATTGTTATAATCTATTTCACTTATGTTCAAAATATCATTTGTTTCTTCAAGAAAATATCCTCTATTGCTTACAGACTTAATATTATAACCCTCATTTTTAAGTTTAGTAATATTTTTCCATACAGCAGTACGAGAAACACCAAAATGTTTTGCCATTTCTTCCCCTGATATATAATCTCTTTTTTCCTTTAGCAATTTTAAAATCTCATACTTCATACTAATCACCTTGTTATATAATACCCTAAAAAATACAATTTTGCAATTATTGAATAGATTTTTCTACTAAAATAGTTTATACTTATGTTAAGAGGTGGTGTTTTATGATTATAGGAATTGGAACTGATATTATTGAAATATCAAGAATACAAAAAGCTGTTGAAAATAAGTCTTTTTTAAGCAAAATATATACTAAATCTGAGCAACAACTTTTTCATAATTGTAATTATGAAACTCTTGCTGGAAATTTTGCCGCAAAGGAAGCTGTTGTAAAGGCTATGGGTACAGGATTTAAAGGTTGTTCCCCTAAAGAAATTGAAATTTTAAGACACGAAAGTGGTAAGCCTTATGTTGTATTACACAATAATACAAAGGCAATTTTTGACTCAATAAACGGCGGAAACATTTTAATTTCTATATCCCATAGTAAAGAAAATGCTGTTGCTTTTGCTGTAATCGAAGCAAAGGAGTGATTTTTTATGAATATAGTAACAACTGTACAAATGAAAGCTATAGAGGCTGATGCCATAGAGAAAAAAGGAGTTCCATCTCTTTTACTTATGGAAAATGCCGCCTATGGCGTAAAAAAAGAAGTTTTAAAATTTAACCCAAAATCTGTTATAGTTTTTGCTGGCAAAGGTAATAATGGCGGAGATGGTTTAGCTGTAAGCCGTCAACTTATGGCTATGGGGATTAATGTTAAAATCTATTTTGTTGGAGATTTTAACAAAGCTACTCCAGATTGCAATAAAAACCTCAATTACCTTAAAGCCTATAAAGCAAGTATCCACTATATCACAGATAATATTAACTTAATAGATGTTTCAGATGCTGACTTAATTATAGATGCCCTTATTGGCACTGGTTTAAATCGTCAATTAAGTCCCTTATATAGTGAAATAGTAAATATTATTAACACATCAGGTAAAACCGTTATTTCCGTAGATTGCCCTACTGGTGTTAATTCTGATACAGGAGAGGACTATGGTATCGCTGTTAATTCTGATGTTACTATAACTTTCCATTTACCTAAAGTAGGTATTTTACTTTATCCTGCAAATAGCCATATTAAAAAATTGGTTGTTTCAGACATAGGTATACCTTATATTTCAAAAAATAATATTTTTACACTAGATAAAAAATCAACCAAAGAACTTTTGCCACAGCGTGTAGAAAATTCCAACAAAGGTACTTACGGCAAAGCACTTTTCATCTCTGGCTGTGATACAATGGCTGGAGCAGCTATTATAAATGCCAAAAGTGCCTATAAATGTGGCTGTGGTCTTGTAAATATATGTTCCACTCGTCATGTTATAGGTGTTGCTCATTGTACAATACCAGAGGCAGTAACAACATTAAATTCTGATATACCAACAGCCTTAGACGGTAAAAATGCTATTGCTATAGGTTCTGGTTTAGGAATAAGTGATAATAGCCGAAAAATGCTTGAATATGTAATTGAAAATTCAAAAGCACCTTTAGTTATAGATGCTGACGGACTTAACATACTTTCTGAAAATACAGATTTACTTAAAAAGTTAAAGGTAAATTGTGTTATAACCCCTCATTTAAAAGAGATGAGCCGACTTACAAATGTACCTGTAAATGAAATTGCCAACAATATGCAACAGGTGGCATTGGATTTTGCTAAAAAGTACAATATTGTAGTTGTACTTAAATCCGCCCATACAGTTATTGCAAATCCTAACGGAAAAATATGTATAAATACTACGGGTACAAGTGCTATGAGTAAAGGTGGTTCTGGGGATAGTCTTACAGGTGTTATAACTGGACTTATTGCACAGGGTTTAAAGCCTTTTGATTCAGCTTGTCTGGGTACTTACTTAAATGGTAAATCTGGCGAAATTGCAGAAAAGAAACTTTCATCTTATTCCGTAATGGCAACAGATATTTCAGATTGCATTTGTGATGCAATAAATGATATTTTAGCCTAAAACTAAAGCACAAGGCATAATGAAGTACAATTCATTACAACCTTGTGCTTTTTTAATTTAATTTATTTCCACATTTAGGACAATATTCAAAATTTTCCTCTGTTACATATCCACAGTAATTGCATTTTTTAATTACTGGAGTTTGACCCTCATATTCTAAATCATTTTGGGATATAACTATAGGTTCGCCCTTTTCTATAGCTCTACCTACTTCATTATCAAGTTTATAAGTTTTGCCACAGCAAGAAGTCTGTACATAATATTTTCTACCCCATTTAAAAATAGGTATAAAAAATAATGATAGTACAGTATAAGCCACAAAGACTTGATACTCCCCTACAATCCCACAATCGGGGCAAACAAAATTTTGAATAAAATTCAACTTTTTATAGTCGCTATTTATTCCCATTATAAAAAACATTATAATTCTCCTTAAAAAGGCACACCAAAAATGATGTGCCCTTCAGTAATATTAAAATATTAATAATTAATCAATATGAACTGGCTTTAAATCCCAAATATCCTCAGCATATTCCTGAATAGTTCTGTCTGATGAGAACTTACCACTATTAGCAGTATTTAAAATAGCCATCTTAGCCCAATGTTTCTTATCTTTGTAAGCCTTGTCAATTCTGTCCTGTGCTTCTGCATAAGCTGCAAAATCTTTGAGGACAAAGTATTCGTCTGGTCTGTTACCATTTATACCATTGAGAAGTGAGTTATAAATATCTCTGAAAAGTTCTCTGTCTTCATCAAGAGTACCATTAATAAGCATATTCATAACATTTCTTACATCAGAATTCATATTGTAAATATCCCAAGGATTATAGTCATTCTTAGCATATTCAGCAATAACTTCATCAGCTTTCATACCGAAAATAAATATATTTTCGTCGCCAACTTCTTCTCTGATTTCAACATTAGCACCATCAAGTGTACCAAGAGTCAAAGCACCGTTTAACATAAACTTCATATTACCAGTACCAGATGCTTCCTTACTAGCTGTAGAAATCTGTTCTGAAACATCAGCAGCTGGAATAAGTTTTTCAGCAAGAGTTACTCTGTAATTTTCAGCAAATATAACCTTAATCTTGCCATCAATAGTTTCATCATTGTTTACTAAATCAGCTACTGAATTGATAAGCTTAATAATAAGTTTTGCCATTCTGTAACCAGCAGCAGATTTTGCACCAAAAATAAATGTTCTAGGTGCAATATCAAGACCAGGATTTACCTTTAACTTATTGTAAAGACTTAAAACATGAAGTATATTTAAAAGCTGTCTCTTATATTCGTGAAGTCGTTTTACCTGAATATCAAAAATAGAGTCTGGATTAATTTCAACACCAGTTGTCTTCTTGAAGTAATCAGCTAAAGCAATTTTATTTTCCTTCTTAATATCCATAAACTGTGCCTGGAAAATTGGGTCATCTGCAAGTTTTTCAAGACCCTTTAACTTAGTAAGGTCTTTTTCCCAACCCTCGCCAACTTTATTTGTAATAAGACTAGCAAGTTTTGGATTTGCGTGTCCAAGCCATCTTCTCTGTGTAATACCATTAGTCTTGTTATTGAACTTTTCAGGATAAATTTCATAGAAATCCTTTAATTCCTGATTTTTAAGTATTTCAGTATGAAGTGCTGCAACACCATTTACAGAATGTGAACCAACAATAGCAAGCCAAGCCATTCTTATCTGACCGTCAGCAACAATAGCCATTTTTCTAATCTTTTCTGGATTATTACCAAACTTAGAAATAAGCATATCGCAGAATCTTCTGTTAATTTCTTCAACAATCATATAAATTCTAGGAAGAAGTCTTGAGAAAAGTTCGATTGGCCATTTTTCAAGTGCTTCTGACATTATAGTATGGTTAGTATATGCACAGCACTTAGTTGTAATTTCCCATGCTTCATCCCAAGGAAGGTCATTTTCATCAACTAAAATACGCATTAATTCAGCTACAGCAATACTAGGATGAGTATCATTTAACTGGAAAGCATACTTTTCTGGAAGTTTAGAAAAATCATTACCAAAAAGTTCCTTGAACTTAGCAATTACTCTCTGGAGTGTAGCAGAAACAAAGAAGTACTGCTGTCTTAATCTAAGTTCCTTACCTGCATAATGTTCATCAGCTGGATAAAGTACCTCTGTAATAGTTCTAGCCATATTTTCCTGTTCAACAGCCTTTGAATAATCTCCAGCATTAAAGCTCTTTAAATCAAAACCTGCCTTTGGCTGAGCATCCCATAATCTAAGAGTATTAACTGTCTTGTTACCATAACCAACAACAGGATAGTCATAAGGAATAGCTACAATAGTCTGGCAGTTTTCCTGTATAAATTTATATTCGCCATTTTCCTTTTTAACAGCCTTTACATCACCAAAGAAATTAACATCAACAGCATATTCCTGACGTTCTACACCCCAAACATCACCGTCTTTAAGCCAATTATCTGGCTTTTCAACCTGATAACCATTTTCTATCTTCTGTTCAAAAATACCATAATGGTATCTAATACCACAGCCATAAGCTGGTAATTCAAGTGTAGAAAGTGAGTCTAAGAAACATGCTGCAAGTCTACCAAGACCACCATTACCAAGGCCTGGGTCGCGTTCTACATCTTCAAGAGCATTGTAATCAATCCCCAATTCCTCTAAAGCTTCTGAAACTGTGTTATTTGCACACATATTAAGAACGGCATTTCCTAAGAAACGACCCATTAAAAACTCCATAGATAAATAACAAACAACCTTACAGCCCTTGCTGTCATAAGCATCGTGAGTTTTAACCCAATTATCAGAAATATAACTTCTGATAGTGAAAACAAGAGCCTTATAAAGCTCAACACTACTAGCAGTCTTTACAGTCTTTCTAAAAAGGCTTTTCACATTGTTAGCAAGCTGTTCCTTAAATTCCTCTTTGTTAATTGTCATATTGTTCATCCTACCATCTCCTTCAAAAAATCCCTTAATATAACCCTTTCATTACATTGCCTCATCGCCGGCTTTTAACTTTTCAGCCTGTTCAGTTGTAATGAGTGCATCCATAATTTCATCTAAATCGCCGTCAATAATTGAGTCCAATCTGTGTAAAGTTAAACCAATTCTGTGGTCTGTAACTCTACCCTGTGGATAATTATATGTTCTGATTCTTTCGTTTCTGTTACCTCTACCAATCTGGCTCTTTCTTTCACTAGCAATTTCATCATGCTGTTTCTGCTGTTCCAAATCGTAAAGACGGCTCATAAGTACCTTTAAAGCCTTTTCCTTATTTTTTAACTGGCTTTTTTCGTCCTGACATGAAATTACAATACCTGTAGGATAGTGAGTAAGTCTTACGGCTGAGTCAGTTGTGTTTACACACTGACCACCATTACCACTAGCTCTGAAAACATCAAATCTACAATCATTCATATTTAACTTAACATCAACAGCCTCAACTTCTGGAAGTACGGCAACAGACGCAGTTGAAGTATGAATTCTACCACTAGATTCAGTAGCCGGTATTCTCTGTACTCTGTGAACACCACTTTCATACTTTAATCTTGAATAAGCACCCTGACCTGAAATCATAAATGAAATTTCTCTGAAACCACCAGCTTCACTTTCATTTACAGACATAATTTCAGTTTTCCAGCGTCTTCTTTCAGCATAACGAGAGTACATTCTATAAAGGTCGCCAGCAAAAATATTTGCTTCGTCACCACCTGCACCACCTCTAATTTCAACAATAACATTCTTGTCATCATTAGGGTCTTTAGGAAGCATAAGAATTTTTAACTCTTCCTCTGTGTCAACAATTTTCTTTTTATTTTCTGAAAATTCTTCTTTTACAAGAGCCTTAAAGTCATCATCAATAGAACTGTCATTAAGCATTTCTTCTGCCTCTGCAAGTTCTTCCTTTATCTTTTTGTATTCTCTATATTTTTCAACAATAGGAGTAATATCGCTGTGTTCTTTCATCAGCTTTCTCCATCTTTCATTATCGGCAATGATTTCTGGGTCATTTATAAGGTCCGATAATTCTTCATATCTTCTTTCTATATCTGCAAGTCTTTCAAGCATTTTTTTCCTCCTGTTCGTATATGGTCAGTATATCATAATTTAAACCCAATTACAAGTCTGTCAAGTCCTGCCAAATCCTGTTTAACATTAATATTAACAAATCCTGCATTTTCTAACAGACTTTTTACCTGTCCCCCTTGATTGTACCCTATTTCAAAGACTATGCAACCATTTTGGTTAATATAATTCTTAGCTTGATTTATAATATTTCTGTAAAAATCCAAACCATCTTTTCCACCATCTAAAGCAAGCATAGGTTCATAATCTTTTACCTGTTCCATAAGTGTGGGTATAACTTCACTTTCAATATAAGGTGGGTTTGAAACAAGAACATCAAAAGTTTCATTAATATTTTCAAACAAGTCACTTTCTATAAAGTTGACATCTGCATTTAATATTTTGGCATTTTCTCTGGCTACTTCCAAAGCCTTTGAAGATATATCTGAGGCTGTAACTTTAGCTTTTGTGTAATGGGCAACACTTATTGCAATAGCTCCTGTACCAGTACACATATCCAATACATTATTATAGCCACTATTTTCTATAGTGGCTATAACCTCCTCAACTATATTTTCAGTATCCCCTCTTGGAATGAGAGTATTCTCTGTTACTTTAAAATCAAGTCCCATAAACTCACAATGGCCCAAAATATACTGCATAGGCTTATTTTTTAATCTTTCTTTCACAAGATTTTCAAGTCTGTTAATCTGTTCTTCAGTAACTTCATCTCTATCGTGAGTAACAAGCTGTATTTTAGTAAGCCCAGTAACCTCGCTTACCAAAAGACTGCTATCAAGGGAATAAGTATCAATGCCCTGTTCTTTTAAGCGTTTTTTTGTATCGTTTAAAACTTCCTTAACTGTTGGCATTTTCTTCTGGTTCCTCCTCAAGTACAGCATTTAAAGATGCAATAGCAACCTCAATCATAGAGTCATCTGGCTCGCTTGTTGTAATAATCTGCATAGCAATACCAGGGGCACTAATAATATTTACAAGTAAATTGTCGTGCTTACCTGCATATCGTATAAATTCATATGAAATACCGGCAATAGCTGGTACTAATATTATTCTTGAGAGAACTCTGAGCCAAAGTACATCTGTTCTTATAAAGAAGAAAAGTATAATACTCACAAGCATAACTATAACTAAAAAGCTAGTACCACATCTCTTATGGAATCGTGAGTTGTGTCTTACATTTTCTACTGTTAATTCTTCTCCACTTTCAAAGCAATTTATTGTCTTATGCTCTGCTCCATGGTACATAAACACTCTTTTAATATCTTTCATTTGAGATACTAAAAACATATATCCCACAAAAATAATTATCTTTATAACACCTTCAATAACACTTCTTAGAGTGGCATCTCCATGTAAAAGGTTTGTAACTGCACCGCCTAAAAATGTAGGTAATACCATAAAAATACCAATACATAAAATAATTGATACTGCTACACTAAAATAAATAAGATAGTCAGCTAACTTATCTCCAAACTTATTTTCAAGCCACTTTTCAAACTTACTTTCTTGGTCATATTCAATATCATCAAGACCTGCAAGAGTAGCAGACTTTGTTGTAACCTTCATACCCATTACAAGGCTATCTACAAAAGCAACCACACCTCTTATAATAGGCCAACCTAAAATTTTACACTTTTCTGCTGCTGGTTTTATAGGTGTTTTTTCAACAACAATTTCCTTTTTAGGTGTTCTGACTGCTAAGGCGTAAAGTTTTTTACCTCTCATCATTACACCCTCTATTACAGCCTGACCGCCTATGCCCTTTCCACCTACTGGGCATTTCTTTTTATTATCCATTTTATCCTCCAATTACTTAATACTATTTACAGCAGAAGAAATCTGCATATTTAAAGCCTTACTTTGCTCTAAAATTCCACTAATCTTTTCCTTAGCATCATCAGCATTTAACTTTCCATTAAACAATGAATCCAATATATCACAAAGTTCCTCAAGTTTATTGAGAGATTGACCACAAAGATTATGTAACTGTGTCAATGACGGTGGAACTGATAAAGAATTATGTATACTCTTTGCCTTTTCTAAATCACTTCTGACAGTTGTAAGCTCTGAAATAAGCATAGGCAATTTTCCCTCTGCATTATCGCTTGTTACCATATACATATTATCAGCAAGCTCATCAAAAGATGCCATATATTTTACAATTTGACTATAGCTATCTAAGTATTTTTTTATATCCTCTTTGCTGTCTGTTGAAATATTAGTAACCTGAGCAATATTTGTCATTACTACAGTTTTTGAATTACTATCCCATACTACAGAAAGTCCAGCTGCTTCGCCAATAGCTCTTAAAGGTAACATTAAAGAGCCATTTAAAATCTGAGCTGGAACATCTAATTTTTTTCCTACTCCGTTTACACTAAAGCTATCTGCTCCAGTTTGTATTGATATAGATTTATTATCTTTTTTAAGTGTAGCGGTTTTGGTATCTGCGTCCCACTCAATACTGTATCCTAAATTTTCAAATATTCCTCTCAAAGGAACCATAGTTCTGTTATTTATTACTGTTGGTTCTTGACCGGAAAATTTCACATAATTTCCGTCAAGTTTTACTTGTATATTTGACTGAGCATAGGTCAAAGCTGGAAAGGCAATACATACACAGCTCAGTAAAATAGCAATTTTTTTCTTCATATATATGCTCCTTCCCCATTCTATCTATATAATTTAAACACAAAAGCATAAAAAACACAATAGTTAATGGTGTAAAATCATAATTTTTTAATATAAAAACTACATTTTTTTACTTATATAAAAAGAGGCTACATATGTAACCTCTAAAATATCTTCTTTAAAGTTGTAATTACAAAAATAATCAAAAAAACAACGGCAATTAATTTTATAACACCCACTAGGCAATATAGAATCAATAATATTATAAAAATAAGAAATGCAATAGTTAATAAAAACTTCATCAAGCTTAATAAACAACCCATAACATCACCTCTAATATAGTTTTTATAATAATACCATATTTTTCAAATAAACACAATATCAGAGTAAATTATACATTAGTATTTCTTGAGCATTTTTCTGCATCAATAGCTAATGTAAACATAAGGGCATAAAGTGCATCAGCATCATTTACAACATCTATAACATATGTATCTGTCAGCTTAAATACTTCTTTACTTATAACAGCCACTTTTTTGCCTGTTCTATCTTTTATTACGTAATCCCATTCTAAAAAATTTCCTGATACTTTCCAACCATTGAAATCAATTTCGTAAGACGGTTTAAAAAGTGTCAATTTTTTAGATACTTTTCCTATATAATTATCATTTGCATATAATTCAAAAGCCGGTAAAAAAGTAAGCAATACCTGTTTTACAGTACCTATATGTACACCATTTTTATCCATTATATTTAACTTATGACCAAAACTCAATTTTCCTTTAACCGTATATACAGTATTTCCAAACTGGTCATATATATCATAACTATCTAGCAAAGAAAGCAACCTTTGTTTAAAAATCAATTTCATATCAATCCCTCCTCTTTATTTAGTTTAGCATTTTACAAATTTTAAGTCAATGCTACGCACCTAAAACTATTTTCAGAATATAATATCAACAAATAATTAATGAGGTGAAAATATGATTGGTAAATTTGTAGCTAAATGTTGTGATGATAATTGTGTTCCTTTTGAAAACCCTATTCCTGTTACTTCTCTTGCACAGGCATATGTACCTTTTCAAAAAATTTGTGGATATTTCGAACCTAGAGAGGCACTAAAGGAAGGTACTATTTTTCCAAGTTTGACAGGTCTTTATAATTATAACAAGGAGTGGTAATATGGATAGGGAAAATTTATTAAAACGCCTTACAATGCTTGATTTTATGGCTGTAGATATGCAACTTTTTCTTGACACTCATCCTGACGATACAAACGCTATAGCGAAGTATAATAGCATAATTAGAGAAGCTGATAATCTCAGAGCTCAATATGAAAAATCCGTAGGTCCTCTTTTCTCATTCCGTTCTTACTCTCCAACAGAGAACTTCCAATGGGTTGATAATCCATGGCCATGGGAAAATAAATTTAATTTTTCGCTTGATTAGGAGGTATGAATAGTGTGGATTTTTGAAAAGAAAATGGAATTTCCAGTAAAAATAAAGAATACTAACCCTGCCCTTGCAAAACTTATCATAACACAGTACGGTGGCTGTGACGGCGAGGTCGCTGCATCTCTCAGATATTTAAGTCAAAGATTTTCAATGATAACACCACAAGCAAAGGCCGTTCTTACTGACATAGGTACAGAGGAATAGGCTCGCTACAGATACAAAAAAGTGCCATTCCTAAGAACAGCACTTTTAATAATTCACTTATTCAATTTTTCCATAAAAATTATTCATAAGAACTGCCATTTGTGCTCTTGTAATAGACTCCTTTGGGTCAATAGTATTGTCAGATGTACCATTGACAGCCTTTATACTAAGCAAACCGGCAACAGCCTCTTTATATTCCGGTGCAATTTGACTTGCATCTACATATGAATTTAAAATTGAAGTATCAGTATTCATACTAACACCTTTATAGGCAAGTGCCTTATAAACCATAGCCATTACTTCTTCACGAGTAATATTGTTTTTAGGGAAGAAACTGTTGTTACTTTCTCCTGCTGTAATGTTTAACTTTTTAGCAACTCCAACATACTTACTGAAATAAGCTTCACTATCAACATCAGAGTAAGCTGAACTATCAGGTGTTTCATTATCAACGCCTAACATTTTAGTAAGAACAATTGTAAAATCTGCTCTTGTGCATTTTTCATCTGGAGCAAATTTACCTTTCTCCTTACCCACAATAAAATTCTTTGATGCCATTTTTTCAATAGCAGGTACTGCCAATGCTCTTTCTGAAATATCATTAAATGTAGCTGATGTATTAGTAACTACTGGTGTACTAGGAGTATTTTCTTTCTTTTCTTCTGTCTTGCTTACTGTATTAGTTGTATTGGTTGTATCACTCTTACTTGTTGTATTTGTTTTATTTGTTGTTGTATTTTTTGAAACATTATTACTTACTGTACCAGATACTTTTACTATTATCTGAACGCTTTCTCTATTGCCATCACAAATAATATAGCTAGTACCATTACTGTTAGCTGTAATTATGCCTTTTGAGTAACCCATAACCTTACTATCATAAGCTGAAATACTGTATTTAGAAATATCCTTTGATAAATATTTAGAAACATCAAGAGTTTCTCCTACCTTTAATTCTTTTATTATAGAGGAATAATCGTCAGATACTCTTACAGTAAAGGCATATGAATTTCCACCTTCTGCATAAACAGTTGTATTTCCGGATTTTATACCCAATATCTTACCTGTACTTCTATTAACTGTTGCTATATTTGAGTTACTTGTTGTCCATGTATAGTTACTTGGATTTTTTGCCAATAAGCTACTTAAATTCACATTTTCGCCAGTAGGCACAAGTATAGTCATCTTTTTATCAAAATAACGGGTTACAGTACCTTTACCACCACTTGGCTTATCCTTTATTGTGATTTTAAAAGTATATTTCTTTATATCACTAGAGTTATTGTTGTAGCTGTAGGTTGCTGTTACTTCAACATATCCAGATGCTCTTGTTACGAAAGTACCATATTTATCTACTTTAGCTCTGCTTGTATTAGAGCAAACCCAGTTATAATCTCTACTATCATGTTGAACATATCTTGATAAATCGCAATCATTACCATTATAAATAGTTAAATTTCTTTCTGCTGAAATATCACTACTATTTACACTAACATGGAATATATAAATATAAGTTTCACTATAGGCTGTAACAGTTGTACTACCGGCTCTTACACCATATATTGAACCACTATCGTCAGCTGTAGCGATTTTTGAATCAGAAGTATGCCATACAAACTGTTTTGAAATCTGTCCAGCCATTAAATATTTTTCTAATGACATAGCCTCATCTAGTTTTATTGTTACATTGTACTCCCTAATAGTCGCCTTTTTTTCTGGAACTTTAGTTGTTGTTTCTGTTGAACTTTCACTTACTGTAACTGTTGTAATTTCAGTTAATGGGTCTGTAGATGTTTCAACTGTTGGTGCAGTTGTTGTTTCAGACTTAACTTCAGCTGTTGTTATTTCTGTAGGCAATTCCTTAGTTGTTGCCTCTGTTTTAGCCTCCGTAGTTTGCACCTCTCTTGTTACTGGTTCAACCGGTGTTTGTGTAGCTATTTCAGTCGTTCTCTCTGTTGTTTTAATTTCAGTTTCTTTCTCAGTAGTAGCCTCTGTTGTTTTCTTTTCTGTAGTAGCTTCTGTAGTTCTTTCAGTTGTAACAACCTTTGTTGTTTCAGTAGTTGTTTTATCTTCTTTTGTAATTGTTGTTTCTGTTATTACTGGTAAAGGTCCTGTAATATCCTTTATATCTGCAAAGGAATTTACCCCTAAAATAGACGATGTAGTAATAATAGTTCCCAATCCTACACCAATTAATCTATTATATTTTTTCTTCATAAAAATCAACCCTTTATTCATTTATTTTCTAAACAATTTCTACTATTATTATAATATCTATTATTCTGTAAGGCAATATATTTTTAAAATTACTTGCATTATTATGCAAAAAGTTATATAATTTAGTCAGTAGATTTTTATATTTATGAAAAGAGGGATATCATGCTTGATATTAAAATGCAACTTTCTACAACTCCAAAGGAAAAACCTGACCAGACTAAGTTAGGCTTTGGTATTTATTACACAGACAATATGTTCGTAATGGACTATACTGAAGGCAAGGGTTGGCACGATGCTCGTATCGTTCCTTATGCTCCAATTTCTCTTGACCCTGCAGCTATGGTTTTCCACTACGCTCAGGAATCTTTTGAAGGCTTAAAGGCTTACAGAACTCCAGACGGTTCTATTCAGCTTTTCAGAGCTAATAAGAACGCTGAAAGAATGCAGAACACTAACAAGAGAATGTGTATTCCAGCTCTCCCTGTTGATGATTTTGTTCAGGCTTGTAAGACTTTAGTTGAAGTTGAAAAGGATTGGGTTCCTTCTCAGGAAGGTACTTCTCTTTACTTAAGACCTTTCGTAATTGCTACTGAACCACACCTTGGTGTTCGTCCATCTAGCACTTATTCTTTCATAATTATTGCATCTCCAGTTGGTGCTTACTACGAAAGTGGTCTTAACCCTGTTAAGATTTTCGTTGAAGACGAATATGTTCGTGCTACTCCAGGTGGTACAGGCTTTACTAAGTGTGGTGGTAACTACGCTGGTTCACTTGCATCTCAGGTTAAGGCTCATGACCTTGGTTATGAACAGGTATTATGGCTTGACGGTGTAGAACACAAGTATGTTGAAGAAGTTGGTTCTATGAACTGTTTCTTCAAGATTGACGGTGTTGTTTATACTGCTCCATGTGTTGGTACAGTTTTACCAGGTGTAACTCGTATGTCTTGTATTGAACTCCTTGAAAAGTGGGGTTACAAGGTTTGCACAGACAGACTTCCTATTGCTGATGTTGTTAAGGCATCTAAGGAAGGTAAGCTTGAAGAAGTATTCGGTACAGGTACTGCTGCTGTTATTTCTCCAGTTGGTGAACTTCGTTATGAAGATGATGTTTGTGTTATCAACAACAACAAGATTGGTGAAGTTACTCAGAGACTTTACGATGAAATCACTGGTATTCAGTGGGGTAAAAAGGAAGACCATATGGGTTGGACTATTAAGGTTTGCTAATTTAATATTGCATACATACATAAAGGAGGTTGTCCACTTGGACAACCTCCTATTTTTGTGCTTAAAACATATTATATTTTACTCAAAACAAATGTGAAAAGTCTATCCAATTTATTACCCATAATAGTAAGACAATCATTAATATGTAAATATTTAAACAACAATAATCTTATTTTATCTGCAACTGTACAAGCAATGTATATGAGAATTGCAAACAATACAACTTCTATAGCCATAATAAAAGCATTAAATTGTGATAAAAATGTAAATTTACCATTAAATCTAAAATCAAAAATTATAGGCTGAACGTGTATAAGATATACACTAAAAGAACTTGATGCAAAACACTTTATAACTGTTTTAACCTTTTTACTATTAAATTTAAGCTGTGAAAAACACATAAGGAAAAATATAGATTCTAAAACAATTAAAGGATTTGTATAAAAAAGATGGTCAAACTGACCTGTTACATAACCAGTTTCCACACCCTTGTTATAAGAGTAAACAACAACTATTACTGTAAGAACTACAGCACATATTAATCCATATAAACCACATAACAAAGGCTTAAACTTTTTACCACTTATTCCGTACTTACCAAAATAAGCACCAACTATATACATAAGTGAAAGCCAAAATGTACTTGAACCATTACCTGTTCTGAAAAAGTCATTTTTAAAAGCAATAGGCATAATTGTAAAGAAAATAAAAATAAGAACACATACTTTTTTATGAAGTTCTTTTTCCATCCAATTTATTGCCCCATTTAATATTGGAATAATAATATACATACCAAAATAAGCTGTAAAATACCAATATTGAGAACGTGTAAGTGGTCTGAAAGCGTCTGAAATTTTATCTGCTGGAATGTTAGCATCTTTAAATATAATAAAATATAGTCCAGTAAGAGCAGATATAGAGAAAACTTGTCCCCACATATTCAACAGTTTTCCGGCCGTAGCCTTATGGTTATACATTACATATCCCGAAATAAGTGCATAACAATTAACAGATGCAAAACAAAAAGTTTCCCCAAACCACAAAGTTGTATACTTTGCATCTACATTTGGAAAACAACCCATTAAGCCCCCATTCATATTGATGTGCAAAATTACAATCATCAACATTGAAAAAATACGGAATAGCTCTATTCCATAATTTCTTTCCCCTTTTACCTGTGCATTTGACATTTTTCTTCTCCTTCATTTTAAAAAATTTATATTTCCATTGTATAGAAAATATGTACAAAAGTCAAATATATTGTTTTTTTTAACAAAAAAGGAGCAAGGCCAAACAACCCTACTCCTGTATAAATAATTACAGTTGCTCTACAACTGATTTTAAAACCTTACCTATACTATCATTTATTGCTACCTTTGCTAAATGGTCATAAGAGGTATGACTCTTATTAATAAGAACTAATTTATCCCCTTTATAAATATCCACAAGTCCAGCTGCTGGATAAACAACTAATGATGTTCCACCAACAATAAGCATATCTGCTTCTCTAACAGCCTTAAAAGCCTTCTGCCAAACTTCATCATCAAGAGGTTCTTCGTAAAGAACAACATCTGGCTTTATTAATCCACCACATTCACAATATGGCACACCATCCATAGCCATAATTTCATTTACATCATAGAACTTATGACATTTTGTACAGTAGTTTCTGAATACACTTCCATGAAGTTCATATACAGTTTTGCTACCAGCCATCTGGTGCAAATTGTCAATATTCTGTGTAACAACAGCCTTTAATTTTCCCATTTCTTCAAGTTTTGCTAAAGCATAATGGGCATCATTTGGCTTTGCATCAAGATAAATAAGATTTTCTTTATAATATTCGTAAAATTTATCTGTATGTCTTTGAAAGAATGAATGGCTTATAAGTGTTTCTGGAGAGTAACCATACTTAGTTTTAGCCTTGTAAAGACCATCTTCACTTCTAAAATCCGGAATATGACTTTCAGTAGAAACACCTGCACCACCAAAGAAAACTATGTTATTGCTTTCTTTAATCAACTTTACCAATTCATCATACATTTTTCTCATTCCTTACTTTTTCAACAAAATGAGCTATTTTCTTCAATGCCTTTTTAATTTCATCAATAGAATAAGCATAAGAGCATCTTATGTGACCCTCTCCACACTTACCAAAGGCTGTACCTGGAACTACAGCAACCTTTTCTTCAAAAAGAAGTCTTTCACAAAATTCGTCAGAACTTAAACCTGTAGACTCAATACTTGGGAATAAATAGAAAGCACCCTCTGCGTCAAAGCAATCAAGACCCATATCCAAAAAGCCTTTACGCATAACTCGTCTACGCATATCGTATTCTTTACGCATATTGTCAATAGAATCATCACAATTTTTTATTGCCTCAACTGCAGCCCACTGGCTAGTAGTTGGTGCACACATAATAGCATACTGATGAACTTTTGTCATTGCTGAAATAATAGGTGCTGGACCAGCAGCATAACCCAATCTCCAACCTGTCATAGCATAAGATTTTGAAAAACCATTGATAACAATAGTCTTATCTCTCATACCCTCAAAAGAAGCAATAGAAGCATGTTTTTTACCACCATATGTAAGCTCTGAATAAATTTCATCACTAATAACTAAAATGTCTTTATCCTTTAAAACTTCAACTATTTTTGCTAAATCTTCTTTTTCCATTAAAGCCCCTGTAGGGTTATTAGGATAAGGAAGTATAATAGCCTTTGTCTTATCTGTAATCTTTTCAACAAGTTCTTCAGCTGTAATTTTGAAATTATTTTCAGCCTTAGTATCGAGAACTACTGGTATACCGTCAGCTAATTCTACAATATTTTTATAGCATACAAAACTTGGTTCTGGAACAATAACTTCATCTCCAGGGTTAAGAGTTGCTCTAAAAGCAAGGTCAATAGCTTCACTTGCACCTACTGTAATAATTAATTCTGTTTTTGGTATATATCTTACGCCAAGTCTATCAAAAAGATAGTCACTTACGCCTGTTCTTAATTCCATAAGACCTGCATTTGAAGTATAAACAGTCTTACCTTTTTCAAGAGTATAAATGGCTCTTTCTCTTACTGACCAAGGTGTATCAAAATCAGGCTCACCTACGCCTAAAGATATTACACCCTCTATTTCGTTTGCTACATCAAAAAATTTTCTTATGCCAGAAAAAGGCATATCTTTAACCTTTGATGACACAAAATCCTCTGGTTTCATCATGGTGAAACAATCATCCTTTCATCTTCCGTATCTTTCTTTTCAAGAACTACACCATGGTCCTTGTATTTTTTAAGTACAAAGTGAGTTGCTGTACTAAGAACTGAATCAAGTGTAGAAAGTTTATTAGAGATAAAGAAAGAAATTTCTCTAATATTTTTACCTTCCATCATTACAAGTAAATCAAAACCACCTGACATAAGGTAAACTGACTTTACCTCGTCAAAGCCATATATTCTTTCAGCTATTTTATCAAAACCTCTGTCTCTTTGTGGAGTAACTTTGACTTCAATCATGGCTGTAACATATTCTCTATCTGTTTTATCCCAGTTAATAAGTGTACTGTAGCCACAGATGATATTTTCTTCTTCCATCTCCGCCATGGCTTCCATAATATCCTCCGGTGTTTTGCCCAACATCGCCGCTAGGTCTTCTACACTTATTCTACTGTTGTTTTCCAAAATTTCTAATATAAGTCTTTTCATGTCTTACTCCTTTCTCAATAAATATTATCTATTTATTATACTATAACACATCTTTAAAGTCAAACATACAAAATCTAAAACAGCCTTTATTTTTCCTCTTTTTTTGTTAAAGTAACGGCATTTATCAATTTTCCACATTCTTTCAAAATATCATCTATATTTTCACTATTACAATAGCTGTCATCTATAATTATCTTTATATTTTCAGTTTGGTCTACTTTTTTCATATTAAATCACCTCTTTTTATTCATATTCCCAATTATAAAAAATATAATTTTCTCAAAGTATTTCAGGTGATATTATGGCATATTGTATGTATTTAAGAAAATCCCGAGCTGATAAAGATTACGAAAATTCATCAACGGAAGCTATACTTAACAGACACGAAAAAGCATTACTGGAGCTAGCACAAAATAACAATTATAAAATTTCACAAATATTTAGAGAAGTTGTTTCTGGTGAAACTTTAAGTCAAAGACCAGAAATGCAAAAATTATTAGCCCAAGTGGAAAACAATATGTATGACGGTGTACTGGTAATGGAAGTTGAAAGACTTGCAAGAGGAAATTCTGTTGACCAAGGTATTATTGCCCAAGCCTTTAAATACTCAAACACATTAATAATAACCCCTACAAAAGTTTATGACCCACAAAATGAATTTGACGAGGAATATTTCGAATTTGGCCTCTTTATGAGCAGACGAGAATATAAAACAATTAACCGTAGACTTAATGCTGGCCGTCTAGCATCTTGTAAGGAGGGAAAATTTGTAGGCTCTATAACACCCTATGGATATTCAAAGGAGAAATTAAAAAATCAAAAAGGTTACAAACTTGTACCTGACCTTGAAGAAAGTAAGGTTTTAAAATTAATATTTGAATTATACACCAATTCTATGGGAATAAGAAATATTTGCAAGTACCTTGATAGTTTAGGTATAAAACCAAGAAATTCCCAAAATTGGAGTACCTCAACAATACGAGATATTTTAAAAAATCCTGTGTATACAGGCAAAATACTATGGCACAAAACTTATTCCACAAAAACCACAAAAGACGGTATTGTAAAATCCAAAAGACATAGAAATAAAGACAATTTTTACACTTTCGATGGAATACATAGTCCACTAATTTCAGACGATACATTTCAAAAAGCACAAAATATACTACTACAAAACTCCCACACACCAGTAAACAACTTGTTATTAAAAAATCCATTTGCGGGCATTTTGTATTGTAATTTATGTGGAAAAGCCATTGTCAGAAGATTTGTAAACAACAAATACCAATACCTTATGTGTAATAACCCTAACTGTCAAAATAATAGTACAGACCTTAAAGCCATAGAAAAATATATTCTAAATTCAATACAAAAATATTTTAACTATACTGTAGATTTTTCTAATTATGAAAGAAAAGATAACTCTACCGAATTATTCTATATTGATAGGGAACTAAAAAAGTTAACTCTTCAGCTTAATAACATTTTTGATTTGCTTGAACAAAAAATATATAATAGAGAAACTTTTTTAGAAAGAAAGCAAGTACTAGAAGAAAATATAAACATATTAAATTCTCATAAAGAGAAAATTCTAAGCAATACACCTCAATTAAATTCTATTGACTCCCCTATTACGATATTAGAACTATACAACAGACTAGAAAATATAAAAAGCAAAAATCAGTTGCTTAAAAACATATTTAGTAAAATTTACTATTCTAAAATTGACAACAATATTGAAATAACAATATATAGTAAAATTCCCATAAAATAATTTTACAACTGTAGTGTACCTAGGAATTGGCTCATATTGAAATTGTAGGTGCTATGTGCTTACAGCTTAGTGAAAATGCTGACCCTGAAGAAATTAAGGCTGCCGGTTTTGACTCCTATTTCGTAGACCATGGAACTGGTGTATATCCTTGTAGTGCTTCTGGCGTGCCTTTCAATGCAGCTTGCCTTGCATCAAAAGGTGACCCTATAACAGACCTCAATGAAGACCTTGCTGCCGAGCAGAAAGCCAGAACAACTTACGAATATCTTATGAAAATGACAGATGACCCTGATGTATTAGAGCCATTAAAGTTCCTTAGGGAACGCGAAATTGTTCATTATCAAAGATTTGGTGAGGCTCTTAGAATTGTTCAAGATAAATTAAATAGCAACGACTTTTTCTATATGCGTCCTAATAGGTCAAAAGATTGCAACAAACCTAGTAGCAGACCAATGGACAGATATATGGATAAAAATATGAAAGATTGTACACCAATGAAAGATAATAGAAAAGACAATATGCCAATGAATGATTCAAAAAAAGATTCTATGAAAGATTGTATGCCAAAGTGTAGATAAACACAAAAAAGGAGAGAACCTCATAGGCTCTCTCCTAAAACTTGAATTAAGCTGTAACTTCTGGTGTTACAGGAATATTCTTTTGTTTTCTCTTTTTATCGAAAATAGTGTAGCCAACAAGTGCAACAACAGAAACACAAGAAATAACAAGACCCGGTACAAGACCTCTAGTCTTAAACTTAAATTCTACTGTATGTTCGCCCTTTGTAATGTCAACACCAATAACACCTCTGTTACCAATATCAACCTTATCAACAGCCTTACCGTCTACAAACACATGCCAACCATCTACATAAGGAATTGAAGTAAACATTACGCCATCTTCAACTGCGTTAATAGTACCTGTAATATCTGTATCCTTAAAGTCTGTAATGTTGAATGTATGCTGATTAAGTTTATCATAAGCCTGCTGGAATACAGAATCATTATAGCTTGCAGCATAAATCTTAACAGTACCGTCTTTTCTGTAAGTCTTTTCGAATTCACCCTTGTTTGTAAGAGCAAATGAAACAGTAATCTTTTCGCCCTTTGAAACATGACCTACATCAAATAAACTCTTACCTGCACTAAGTTCTCTATCTTCATTAGCTGTGTTTGTAACATACTTAACTCTCTTAGCATTTCCGGCATCTACATATACGAATAAATACTGGTCCTTATCAGAAACTATTTCAGCAGTTACTGTAGGTTCTAATGAAAGATTTGCTGGTTCAGTAAGTGTATACTTAAATGTATTGTTGCCTTCTTCATCTCTTGTGTTCATAAATGTCTTATTAAGGCTTGTAATAGGAACATCTGTAAACATTTCGCCACTAACACCAGCAGCATCGTTTATAAACTGATTTTGAACAGCGAAAGGAGTTGAATCCTTAGTTTCCCAATTCTTAATCTTGGAATCAGTCATAAAACCTAAAGGAAGAACTCTATCATTTTGATATACCCAAACATTATCAATCTGGTCAATCTTATGATAACGCTCATTCTTAATTTCGCCATTACCACTATCATCAGCCTTGTTCATAACATACTTAACATCAAAGAGTGCATCAACTAAAGCAGTTGGGTCATAGTATCTGTATGAGTTACCTGTAGCAGCAATACCTAATGAACCAATAAAGTCTGAAATACCACCTGGAGCAAGAGATGAGAACTGTGAAAATCCTCTATAGTGATACAATGCTGCATCATTTATAGTTGTAAATCTTCTAAATTCAGTTCTATAGAAATTACCATTTTCCTTTTCGTTAAGTTTCGCTACAGCCTCGTCAGTTGCAGGAATGTACTTAACATATGAATCTCTGCTTGTTGTTCTATCAAGACCTACATAACTTGAGAACATCGCTTCTGCAATAGCAAATACAAAAAATACTGTAAATACAGTTGCATAGCCTGTACTTTCTGTACCCTTGTAGATATTGAGAAGTATAATGTAACAAATCATAGCAACAATATTAATTACAATATCGCCATTATCAAGAACTCTATCAATATCACTAATATTTGGAGCAAGTACAAATTCTGTTAAAAGAATTATACAAGTGTAAATTATGAAAGCATAATTTAAAATATCTAACTTAGTATTTTTAATATCCCAGAATGCTACAAAAGCAAGTCTAAGCATAATAAAACTGTATATAAATGTATATCTATGAGGCAAGTTAGATGGGAAGTGAGCACCATGGATAAGGTAATCCAAAGGCTTGATACAGCTACATAAGAGCATAAATATCAAAAGTGCTGCCATACCAATTTTTTCTTTTTTATTAACTCTCTTATTTGCAAAGTATAATGGAGCAAGCATAACTGCAAGAACCCCACTATATACATTTGGTAAGTCCTCATTTCTGGCAAGTACAACTGGTCTTGCACCAATGAAGTGGTTTGTAATAAGCTGATATACATTCTGATATATTTCAAATCTAGGGAAACCTGTGTTACTTGTTGCTGTCTGTCCCAAAGCAAGAGCTGTAGGTATTGTCAAGAACATTGAAATACCACCACCTATTATGGAAACAATGGCAAACTTTATAAATCTTGAAATCATTACTTTCTTGTCGTGTTTCCAATCATAGTTAGAGAACAATATAACAAGGAAATAAAGTGATGCAAAAATACAAATAATAAAGGCAATATAGAAGTTTACAATAATAACTATTGCCAATGTAATTGAATAGAATAAATGCTTATCTTCTTTTACAAGTTTTTCTATTCCAAGAGCTATAAGCGGGAATAATGCAACTGAATCAAGCCACATTACATTCCAATAGTAGCCAGTTACGAAAGCTGTAAAGGCATAGAAAACACCAAATACAACAATACTCATATCATTTCTCTTAAAAGATTCTTTAAGATAATATGCGAAAAATGCTCCACAAAAAGCAATTTTTAAAAGAATGAAAAGTGCAAGAGCTTCCGGCATATTTCCTTGAGGGAAAAACAATATTAAAAAGCTCAACGGACTGGTTGTATAGTAAGCCAACTGTGTATAGAACTCTTTACCTAAACCACCTTCCCAGCTATAAAACAGACTCTGGTGATTTATAATACGACTTCTTAATTCTTCATGGAAAGGTCCATACTGATGATACAAGTCAACCTTTAAAACAATTTGGTCACCAAAAGGATATACCCCTCTGAACCAATAAGTTGCACACATAATAAGTGCAGCAACAAAAAATGTCAAAATAACAAATTTGTTTTCCAAAAACCAATTTTTATTTCTTTCATAAGATGGTAGTTCAATACTTCCACCGTCAGCAAAAGAAACAAATTGCTTTTTCTTTTTACTTTGATAACCCATTTTCTTTCTCCTTATTTTTTGAATATAAATAATTTACTGAATACATAATTCATAACTACAATAGCAAACTGTGCAAGTATTTTGCATATTGTGTCATTTATTCCTATAAGTATAGCAGTTATGTACATCCAAGCCATTTCAAAACCGAAGGAAAAAAGTCTTGCTCCTACAAAAGCAGACATTTCTCTCAGCAGGTCCTTTAGTCCTTTAGTTTTTGACTGGAACACCCATATTTTATTAGTAACATAGGCAAAAGCAACTGCACATACCCAAGAAACAACATTTGAACACATTACAGTTTCATCATAGCCAATGAAATTAATCAGTATTCTACTTGAAATATAATAAGAACCTATACTAACAACTGTAGCAAGGACACCAAAGAATAAATAGCTTATGGTTTCCCTGTTTAACAGCTTAGTCATTATCTTCTCTATCATTTATCTCCTCCCGTAATCGTGCTTTGGGTCTTCAATGTTAGTCTTACCTATTATATATATAGGTCTGTTTTTGACTTCCATATACATTTTGCCAATGTATTCGCCCAAAATACCACAGCACAATATTATAAATCCACAGAGGAAAAGCATTATTGCTAAAAGTGAAGCATATCCTGGAACACTTTTACCTGAAACCAAAGTCTTTATAACAACGCCTATGAAATAAATGAAAGAACAAGTTGATACTACTGAACCCACAAGGGTAGCAATTTTCAAAGGTGCTGTAGAAAAAGCTGTTATACCATTTATTGCATACTTAAATAATGACCAAAAGCTCCACTTTGTTTCGCCAGCAGCTCTTTCTACATCATAGAATGAAATCCATTTCGTATCAAAACCGACCCAGCTAAATATACCTTTGCTAAATCTTTGAACTTCACTCATAGCAAGTATGGCATTTATCATATTTCTACTCATCATTCTAAAGTCCCCTGCACCGTCTGGCATATCAACCTCAGAAATTTTGTTTATCAGCTTGTAGAATTTCCTTGTAAACCAAGTCCTAAGAGGTGGGTCCCCGTCACGAGATGCTCTGTTGGTGGCACAGCAGTCATAACCCTCTTCCATTGCCTCAAGCATTTTAGGAATAAGTGCCGGTGGATGCTGTAAATCTGCATCAAGCAAAACAGCGTAATCCCCACTTGAATTTTTAAGACCTGCATACATAGCAGATTCTTTACCAAAATTTCTTGAAAAAGATATATATTTAATTCTCTCATCTTTTTCGGCAAGGGATTTCATAATATCCAGAGTGTTATCCTTACTTCCGTCATTTATAAATATAAAACCAAAATCATAACCCTCTATGCTATCAACTACTTTTACTGCTTCATCATAAAACATTTGTAAAACAGCAGACTCATTGTAGCAAGGAACTATTAATTCTACTTTCATAATAAGCTCCTTTCTTTTGTACAAAATACTTGTCTATAATAGACCAAATCCATTTTATTTTACTCCATAAATGAATTTATATCAACTGTTTTTTGTTGTTTTCAATAAAATTACATTTTAAAATTATATATAAACTTTTAAACATTATAGTGCAATATTCCTTTTAACCAAAAAAACATAATATTAACAGCACCTTTGTGCTTGCATACATAAAAATATATATGTTTTCCATAATTTTTTTAAGAAATAGATTGTAAAACTGTAAATTTTTTTAATTTTCAACTAATCGTAATATAAATCTATTGCTAGATTAGTTAAAATGTGGTATTATGTAGTTGTATAATATTAAGGAGGTAAGAAACCTAATGAACATTTTAGATAAGTACATTGACCAGTTATTGGAAAAAAGTACACCACAGGCACCTATTTGGAATATTGAAAAAATAAAGAGCGGTAAGCCATCTACTTGGAACTATATTGACGGCTGTATGATTAAGGCAATTCTTGACCTTTATGCTATTAAGGGCGACAAGAAATTCCTTGAATTCGCAGATAGTTTTATTGACTACTTCGTTCAGGAAGATGGTTCAATTCATTCATATGACCCTCTTGAATACAATATTGATAATGTAAATGCTGGTAAGACACTTTTCGAACTTTACAAGCTCACAGGTAAAGAAAAGTATCGTAAGGCTATCGAAACTATTTATTCTCAGGTTAAATTCCAGCCTAGAACTAAGGAAGGTAACTTCTGGCATAAACTTATCTACCCATATCAGGTTTGGCTTGACGGTCTTTACATGGGTCAGCCATTCTATGTTCAGTACGAAGCTGAATTTAATAACTGTGAAAACATCATGGATAGTTTCCACCAGTTTATGAATGTTTATGAAATTATGAGAGACCCTAAGACAGGTCTTTACTACCATGGTTATGATTCTACAAAGCAGATTTTCTGGGCTGATAAGGAAACAGGTCTTTCTAAGAACTTCTGGATTAGAGCTTTAGGTTGGTACTCAATGGCTCTTATTGATACTGTTGCAGTTATGCCTGACCAGTTCCAGGAACAGAAGGACAAGCTTTGCTCTATCTACAAGGAATTAATTGACTCTATGCTTAAATTCCAGGACCCAAGTGGTATGTGGTATCAGGTAGTAGACCAGGGTGGTAAGGAAGGTAACTACCTTGAAACAAGTGGTAGTGCTATCTTTGCATACTCTATTATGAAGAGTGTAAGAATGGGTATTCTTGATAAGTCTTACTTCAAGCACGGCTTAAAGGCATTTAACGGTACTTGTGACAAGTATCTTTCAGAAAAAGACGGCGAACTTCAGCTTGATGGTATCTGTCTTGTTTCTGGTCTTGGACCTTATGACAACAAGCGTCGTGACGGTACATTCGAATACTATATGAGTGAACCAATCGTTTCTAACGATGCAAAGGGTGTTGCTCCTCTTGTTCTTGCTTACATAGAAACTCTTTACTACTTAAAGAATTCAGAACACTATACTGAAACTAAGTAATATATGAGATTTAAGAACTCAAAAAATGCCCTACTTTGGATTTTTAAATATTCTAAGTCCAATCTTCCTTGGGTTGTTCTTTTATCTGTTATTACTGGTATAATTTCTTTTGGTTATATATATTTGGCACTTGTTTCTAAACAGGTGCTGGATATAGCAACCAAAGATATTGACGGCTCGTTATTACTTTCTATTTTAGAAATTGCTGGAATAATAATTTTACAATGTGTCCTCAACATAGTATATGCAAATATATTCATCAGAGCCGACGGTAGAATGGATGTCAGAATTAAGCAAGGTTTATTTTCAAAATTATTGGGTAAAAAGTGGCAGAATTTGAATGAATATCATTCTGGGGAAATCATAAACAGGTTTACCTCCGATGTCGATACAGTTATTGACGGTATTCTCAATATTCTGCCTACTTCTATTTCATTACTTACTCGTTTGATAGCTGGACTTTGGGTATTATTTGCTATTGATTGGCGATTTACTATTGCTGTAATGGCTCTTGGTGTTGTAATCTTTATTGCCGGAAAAATATATAGCAAGCATTTTAAGTATCTTCATAAAGAACTCCAATCTGCCCATGGTGTTGTTCGTTCTTTTATACAGGAATGTTTTGAAAACATTATGGTAATTAAATCTTTTGCAAATGATGACATAGTAAAGGATAGGCTTTTATTTAAGCAAAAAAATATGCTCAAACTTATGTATAAAAAACAGTCCATAAGTAATGTGGCAAATACCGGTGTATATATGTTGTTTACTGGTAGTTACTACATAGCTTTAATATGGGGTGCTTTAAATATAAGTATGGGTGTAATTACTTTTGGTACTTTAACAGCCTTTTTGCAAATTTTGGACCAAATAAAAGGTCCTATGGCAAATATTAGTGGCTTAATACCTAAATTTTACTCTATGACTGCATCTGCTGAAAGACTTATGGAGCTTGAGAATTTACCTGACGAAAAAGAATTAAATCAGCTTGAAAATATTTCTTCTGTTTATGAATCTATGAAGAATATTAATATAGAAAATATTTCTTTTTCCTACAAAAATGATTTAGTTCTTTCAAATGCTAGTGCTGTAATAGAAAAAGGAGAGTTAGTTGCTATTGCCGGTCCGTCTGGTATAGGTAAATCAACATTAATGAAACTTTTCCTTGGACTTATTGAACCTAAAAACGGTTCAATATTTTTTGACACTACCTCTGGTAAAATTGATATAACAAGTGGCACAAGAAGAATGTTTTCATATGTTCCTCAGGGTAATTTTATATTATCAGGTACTATAAAGGAAAATATTTCTTTTGCCTCACCAAATGCAACAGATGAACAAATTGAAAATGCAGCAAAAAATGCTGTTATTCTGGATTTTATAAATTCTTTGCCAGATAAAATGGAAACCATTGTAGGCGAAAGAGGATTAGGTTTAAGCGAGGGACAGATTCAGAGAATAGCTGTGGCAAGAGCCTTGTTAAGTGATGCCCCTATTCTTCTACTTGATGAAGCAACATCTGCCCTTGATGAACATACAGAAAAAAAATTAATCGAAAATATTAAATCTTTACATAATAAAACTTGTATTTTTATATCTCACAAACCATCTACAATAAGTATGTGCGATAGAATAATAAGTTTCAACAATAAAAAACTTGTTCCTACTACATATGACGAAATTGCAAAATCTTGGAAGTAGTCAAGTTATATTTATGTAATTTTTTGCAAAAAAGAATTAAGTTTATTGACTTTATATTTCAAAAGTGCTACAATTTATCTAAGCATGAAAAAGTGCGACAAATAATGAAAGGTGGATATATCTAATGAACGATGTATTAAAGAAATTAAGTGCAATTGGTATTGTACCTGTTGTTGTAATCAACGATGCTGATAAGGCAGTACCTTTAGCTAAGGCTTTAGTTGAAGGTGGTATTCCATGTGCTGAAGTAACATTCAGAACTGCTGCTGCTGAAGAAGCTATCAAGAGAATGGCTGAAGAAGTACCTGAATTAATCGTAGGTGCTGGTACAGTATTAACTAAGGAACAGGCTGACAAGGCAGTTGCTGCTGGTTCTAAGTTCCTCGTATCTCCTGGTTTAGACCCTGAACTTATTGCTTACTGTCAGGAAAAGAACTACCCACCATTTACTCCTGGTACAACTAACCCTTCTGACCTTAACCATGCTGTTAAGCTTGGTCTTGAAGTAGTTAAGTTCTTCCCTGCTGAAGCTGCTGGTGGTCTTAAAATGATTAAGTCTATGGCTGCTGCTTTCACTAACCTTAAATTTATGCCTACTGGTGGTATCAACGCTGGTAATGTAAACAACTACTTATCATTCAACAAGATTATTTGCTGTGGTGGTAGCTGGATGGTTCCTGGTAAGTTAATTGACGAAGGCAAGTTTGATGAAATCGTTGCTCTTTGTAAGGAAGCTGTTGCTACTATGCTTGGTCTTGAAGTTCTTCATGTTGGTATCAACACAGAAGATGACAAGGCTGCTATGGGTGTAGCTAACAAGTTTAACCAGTTATTCAACTTCCCTATTGACGAACATAACTCTGCTGTATTCGCTTCTAAGGGTATCGAAGTTAGAAAGCAGATGTTCAAGGGTAAGAACGGTCATATTGCTATTGCTACAAACTATATGGATAGAGCTATCCGTTACATCGAAGCTATGGGTGGCGAATTCGATATGGATAGTGCATCTGTTAAGGATGGCAAGATTACTTCTATCTACCTCAAGGAAGAAATCGGCGGTTTCGCTATTCACCTTGTTCAGAAGTAATATACATAACAAATCATTTGGTGGACAGTTTTCTGTCCACCTTTTTTATTTATCAGAACAAATTAACATCGTGGCTTGTAAACAAGCCATCGGATTTATCTTTCCGATTCATTATAAAAAAAAGACATCTGTTTTAAGATGCCTTTTCTACTTCTACTGATTTATTATTTCTTTCGCCATATCTTTGTACCGTTGTACCACTTCTGCTGGTTCAACTATTTTAACACCTGAACCCAATCCAAAGAGCCAACCGAAAAATTGCTTACTTACAGCTACCATAATATGTACTACAAAATGGTCATCATCTAATTTTCGCATAGACACATCAGTACCGAATCTATCTATAATAACATTTGCCATATTATTATCACAGCAAAGTGTTACCTTTTTCATTTCTCCATTAAACATAGAAAAATGTTTTTCACTAAATTCCAATGAATTAAAATCTCTAAATCTCTCAATACCCTCTGAACTTCTATCTTTATTTGTAACAGATACTTTGTCCATTTTGTCAACTCTAAAAATTCTAGCCTCTGTTGGATTTTCTGGTGTAGAAGTCATACAGTAGTAAGCAGTATTGTCCCAACACAAATCCCAAGGATTTACAACTCTTAGCTTACCCTCATTTGAATATTTTTTCTCTTTATCCGGTGTCCAACTATAATATCTAAATGAAACCTGTTTATTATTTTCTATTGCCTCCATAATTTTGTCAATAGCAATAAGAACCATTTCATTATCACTTTTAATCTTTTCTGTAAGTGCCTTATTTACCCTCATAGACTTAGCTTCATATTCACTTACAAGCCCCTTTAATTTTTCAATTAATTCTCTAGTTTTTTTCCTACTTATGAACCTAGAATACTGTACTGCATCTATAAGAGCCTTAACTTCGGCAGTTTCAAAATCTCTACCTAAAATTCTATATCCACTACGCCTTGAAGAATCTATATCTACGCCATATTTTCTAAGCATTTCTATGTCATTATAAATACTTTTTCTCTCTGCTGCAATCTCTTTTTCTGACAAAAGTTTGATTATTTCTTCCATTTTCAAATAATGTTCTTCGTCAGTTTTTTCCATAAGAATGTCTTTAAGATAAAGCAGTTTTAGCTTTTGTTTTTCTGATTTTGCCACTCTAACACCCCCATTTATACATACAATTTAATTATAGTTTACATATAAATATATTTCAACACGACTTAAATACATTTTAAAGCCAAATAAAGACAGATATATCCACAAAAGCCCATACAAAATACAACATTTTTATACTTCATTTACTTTTTTGCCTGAGCTAATGCCTTATCTACAGCTTGCAATATTATATCTTCTGAAACAGGATAGGCACTACTTCTTGGAAAATCTGTAGACTGATTTGCTACAACCTCCTTTGATACCTCTGCAATACAAGAGCTAAAAGATGGATAAAACACTTCTTGACTTTGATTTAAGTTACTTAAAGCCACATTTTCTATTTGATTTCTACTTACTGTTACCTCTACATTTATTGGACTTCCTTGTAAAATTATTTCAGCTGTATATGTACCTGGAGCATATGTAGCCTTTGATTCTCCTCCACCAAATAAATTGATTACCGCAAATATAATACCTGCCCCTACTAATACTCCAACTACTACCTTAATAATCTTTCCTAAACTAACTACCATAAATTTTGGTTGCATAAATTATCCTCCCTAAATTTCTAATGGTATATAATATTCTTACAATTTTTTAATTATGTATAAATTCAGTTAGTAAATATTCCAACAATATGCTATAATCTATTTATACTAAATTTTTAAACACAATTAGAATGAGGTGAATTAATTGGCATTACGATATATTTTAGGTGGAATAAATAGTGGTAAAACATTTACTTGTATAAATGAAATAATACAATCTGCAGACAATAAAGACAAAACTATCCTCTATATAGTACCTGAACAGTTTTCAATGCAATCTCAGAAAAATATATTATCTGGAATGAAAAACTGCGTATCTATGAATATTCGTGTATTCGGTTTTAAACATTTTGCCTACTACTTACTTTCAAAATGTGGTTCAATGAATAAAGTAGTATTAGATAATATAGATAAAGCCATTCTTTTAAAAAAAGCTGCCTATAGCTTAAAGAGAAATAGTAAAGAAAAATTTTACTATAATAAAGTTATGGAAAATCAAGGTTTTTTAGATAAACTAAGCACTTTAATAACAGAATTTTCCCAATATCAAATATCATCTGATGATTTATCAGATTTTGCCCTTTCTATAGAGATTGAAAAAGACAAATTTGACGGTCTTAATGATGATTTTGTTGGAAAAATAAAATCTATTTCTGCTTTATACAATGAGTATTCTAACTTACTAGAGGGCTTTGTTTCTGCTGATGGCATTTTAGATATATTATATGAAATACTTTCGTCTGATGAGTTACGACCAAAATCTTTGGAAAATGCCTCTGTATGGATAGATGCTTTCAATGGCTTTACTCCTCAAGAGTATAAAATCATTGAGGCACTATATAAATACACAAAAGATGTCAATATTACTTTTACTGTTGACAATCCTAAGACATATTATGAAAAAATTGACTTGTTAGAACCTTACTATGAAATAAAAAAATGTATTAATAGACTTACTGAAATGGCTGGCACAAGAAATGTTAAAATGTCAGTAGTTAGCCAAAACCAATGTACTAAAACACCTGAATTAGATTATTTAGGCAAAAACTTTCTCAATAGCTTTCCTGCACCTTACACAGAAGATGTGCACAACATTGAAATTGTAGAGGCTAATAACAAATATGATGAAATAGAGAATTTATGCTACTCTATCAGAGAGTTGGTTATGAATAAAGGCTATAAATATGGCGAAATAGGTATTATAACTTGTGATGATAGCTATAACATTCCTCTTTGCTACTGCTTAAAAAAATATGACATTCCTAACTTCCTTGATAGTAGAGTTAATATCACTAATCATATTTTGCCAATATTTATACTTTCAGCCATTGAAATCATAAATACTAATTGGTCGCCAAAAGCTGTATTTGATTATTTAAAAACAGGTCTTGTAACTTATATAACTCCTGACAGTACAGCAACATTAGAAAACTATGTACTTGAGCATGGTATTGCCTATTCTTGGGAAAAGCCTTGGGAATACGGTTTCAAAAAGAAAACCGATGAGTTTAAAAACCTTATAAATACTCACAGGGAAAATGTATACAATTCCCTCAAAATTTTATTAGATATAAATCCTAATAAAAAATATTCAATTAAAGAAATAAGTATAAAGATTTTTGAATTTTTAAAAGCTTCAAATATACAAAACAAGTTGAATACATCTGCTAGAAATAAAACTATAGAAAAACAAGAGTTAAATCATCAAGTTTGGAATACTGTAACAAATGTTTTTGAAAAAATGGTGGACAACTTAGGAGATGAAAAAGTAACTTTAAGAGAATTTTATGCCCTTTTAACAACTGGTCTTTCCACAGCTACAGCCGGTATGGTTCCTCCTACACAGGATAGCCTCGTAATTGGGGATATTGTACGAACTAGATTGCCAAAAATAAGAGCATTGTTTATTTTAGGTGCAAATGAGGGACTTTTACCAAAAACAAATAGTGATACAGCTCTTATAACTGATAAGGAACGAGAAAAAATTGCAAAAGTATCAGCTTATAAAATAGTAACTGCACCAAACATAATAAGTAAAATAAATCAGGAACTTTTAAACATTTATTTTGCTATTACAAAGCCTGATGAATACCTATATATAAGCTATAGTTTAAATTCTTTAAAATCTAAAGATGATTTTCTACCATCAGATGTAGTATTAAAGATAAAGAATATTTTTCCAAAAATTAAGACAACTAAAGCCTTGAATAATATTCAATCTGTTTATAACTTAAATGCAAAAAGACCAGCTTTTGAACATTTGATTAATACAATTTCAACTAACAATGAATTAAGTGACAATGAAAAAATGCTGTACAAATATTTTGCATCAAATAATCAGTCCTATTCAGATGAAATCAAAGCACTTTTTGATACTGTATCTGCTACTGATACTAACCGCCTTTCTGAGGAATCTATGAACAGACTACTTAGAGGCGATGATGATTTAATTAAAAAACTTAATTTAAGTGTTTCAAAATTAGAAACTTACTCAAACTGTCCTTTTAAATATTTCTTGAAGCATTTATTAGATATAAGAGAGAGAGCTATTTATTCTCTGAATAGTATGGATTATGGTAATATTTATCATTCTGTTACTGAAAAAATATTGAGGAATAATTATGATGAACTTGCTAAAGAATTGCCAGAAATATTGAAAGATTATTCTGATATTACAGATTATGAAAATTACAAAATAAACTACAAAAACACTTATGCACACTATAAAAATTTTGTTTCAAAATTTGTTGAAAAATATATTAACGAGTATACAAAACAAGAGCTTGACAAAGATAATTTTGCTACAAGCTTTACAGCTTTGGAGTCATTAAACAGAGTTAAAAAAGTCGCAACTGACTATATACTTGCAACAACAACCCAAATAGAAACAAGTCTGTTTAAGCCTTTTGATTTTGAAGTTAAATTTGGTGCAGACGGCACTTTTCCACCTATAGAAATACCTGTAAAAGACAATATAAGTATTAACTTTACAGGGCAGATAGATAGAGTTGATATATACGATGATGGCGATACATCATATGTAAAAATTGTTGATTATAAGAGTAAAAACCAGGAAAAGATAGAGCCTACGGATAGTCATAAACTTACATCAGATAAAATAGATAATATGATTTTAATGCAATTACCAACATATTTATCTGCTTTTGTTGATTTTTTAAACAAATATTTTGATGACAAATTAGAGCTAAACACACAGGATAAAGATACCGCTATAAGGTACAAAAAATTAAAGAGTAATCATCATAAGGCACAGCCAGCAGCTATGTTATACTCTGAAATTTTTAAGCCTATAAACTCTAAAAACTACAATAATAAAAATCTAGCAAATAAACGAGCCTACTACTACGGTGCCGAGGGAATGTTCCTTGAGTCTATGAAAGTTGCTTTAGACCTTAGAAATAAAGATACTGAAAAAAATAACTTTTACAATATAAAATATATAAATCCTGAAATCCGCACCAAAGAAAATATTTACAGTATTTCTATCTCTGATGAAGATGAATTTAAAACAGTATTAGACTCTAATGCAAACAATCTAAAAAAATTAGGCGAAAATATTGTTAATGGACTTATTCCTATTTGCCCTTTTATGCAAAATAAAAACAGCACAAAAAATTCAGCCTGCACCTACTGTCCTTATTCTGATATATGTAAAAAGGACATTAAGGAAATTAATATCCGAGAATTTGTTAAAAAAAGCTGATTTATTAACTTGAAGATTTAAGTTCATTTTTTTGATTAAAATATACTAAATTTGTTTACAATTATCCTTTGTCATATTTGTATAATTTACGGCTTATTTCCTCTATATAATTGACTTTTTTATGCCAATGGTGTAAAATAAAGAAGATATTTTTATGGAGGGTGACTAATGAATAATTCAGACGATAAAAATAAAGTAAATAATTCAAAATCAAAAAATATTTTTCCAATTTCATTAAATCTAAAGGGAATTGGTTTAGAAAAAACTGTGGTTGTACTTTCTATACTTTTATTAGTAATTGTTGCTATTGCCTCTGTTTTTCATTCAGTTATTGTTCCTATTACAAAAAATAACACTAAAATAAATGACCAACTTTATAATGCTTATGCTCATGTTGATGATTTTAAGAAAAATGTATACGGCGAAGACCAGACACCTAATATGGAAAATAGTGTTTTTCAGGATAAAAGCATTGTAGGTATTTCTTGTTGGGGCGATAGTTTTAACATCGCAGCTAACCAGCAGACACCATCTTTTGGTGCTTATATTGCTGCTGCTTGTCAGACTTATGTTTTTAATGTTGCAAGTAATAAGGATAATATTGAAATGGTTGCTGGTCGTCAGGGTGGTGTACCTATGATTGTAGGTCCTTGTGATATTCCAGCAAAAAAGGAAAGCGTTGAAATTACTCTTACAAATGAATATGGTACAGAGCTTACACCTGACTTTTCAAAGAACGGTGGTCTTAACCCTGTTACAATAAACGGTGTTGAAGGTGTTGTATCTTCTATAAATGGTAAATATTATTTCACTCGTTCACAAAGTGGATACGAAACTTTTGTATATCAGCCTACACCTATTCAGACAAGAGCTATGGGTATCAGAAATAATGATACTTCTATATTCTTTATAGGTAGTGTAGACAAGCTTGAAAGCAAAGACAGAATGATTGAGATATATCAAAAAATGGCGAAAGCACTTAATACTGATAAGTTCCTTGTTATAGGTCCTGTTAGTGGAGATACTGCAAAGGTTAACGAATACAATCAAGCCCTTGCTGCTGCTTTTGGCAATAAGTATCTTGACCTACATTCTTACATATGTAGCGACCAAATTTTGAAGGATAATAAATTTAAGCTTAACGAAGAAAATAAAAAAATGGCAGCTAATGGTCAAATACCAAAGGCGTTCTTGTTAGACCCTAAACACTTTAATCAGACAGCTAATGAAGCCATTGGTAAAAGAATTTCAAAGAAACTTTTAGAGCTTAAATATGTAAATAAAATACAGTAATATACGAGGTTTGCTATGAAAATACATTTAAAATATATTTATGTTGGTATACTTGCTATACTTGTCCTATGGTCAGGATTTAACATTTATAATGGCTATCACAAACTTAATGTTGAAAAGGCAGCTATAGCTAAACAGGCTGAGAATATGGATACTCTTGTTAGTCAGTCTATAAAGGCTTGCTACAAAGCTTATGATGATGTTCATGCTACACAAGAAGAAAAAGATAAATTAAAGATTTACGAAGAAAACATTTCAAAAGCACCTAATTCAAGAGTAAAAGCCGGAATTGCAATGTCTATGATTGATTACTCAATTATGCACATTACTTCAGCTACTCTTGAAACAATAACAGGCGATGATGACCAGTTTGTTGACCCTGCTCACAACTTTGCATTACAAGATTTAACAGATATTCAGACACAGCTTTTAGCCAGTCAGTCTACTGATACAGATGAAGATAGTGTTAATTCTTCTGAACAAGCTAGTTTTGCTGAAGAAACTACAAAATAATTATTATAATATAAAGGAGTATTGAAAAATGGTTAGAACAAGATTTGCCCCAAGCCCAACAGGCTATATGCACATTGGTAATTTAAGAACAGCACTTTACGAATTTTTAATCGCAAAATCTGCCGGTGGTAGCTTTATTTTAAGAATTGAAGATACTGACCAGGAAAGATTTGTTGAAGGTGCTACAGATATTATCTACAAAACATTAGAGATGTCTGGTATTACACATGATGAAGGTCCAGATGTAGGTGGAGAATACGGTCCTTACATTCAGAGTGAAAGAAAGAATGACTATATCAAATATGCTAAGGAATTAATTGAAAAGGGAGAGGCTTACTACTGCTTCTGTACTAAGGAAAGACTTGATTCCCTCAAGACTAATACTGGTCACGAAGATATTGTTCACTACGACAGACATTGTCTTAACCTTTCAAAGGAAGAAATCGAAGAAAACCTTAAAAACGGTGTACCTTATGTTATTAGACAGAAAATCAAGGAAGGTAAAACTACTTTCCACGATGAGGTATATGGCTCAATTACTGTTGATAACTCTGAAATGGAAGACCAGATTTTAATTAAGTCTGATGGATACCCTACTTATAACTTCGCTAATGTTATTGATGACCATGCAATGAACATTACTCATGTTGTAAGAGGTGCTGAGTACCTTTCTTCTACACCTAAGTACAACCTTTTATATGAAGCATTTGGTTGGGATATTCCTACTTATGTTCATCTTCCAGCAGTTATGAAGGACCAGCACCACAAACTCTCTAAGAGAAATGGTGACGCATCTTTTCAGGATTTAGTTGCAAAGGGTTACTTACCAAAGGCTATTGTAAATTACATTGCCCTCCTCGGTTGGTCACCATCTATCAATCAGGAAATCTTTACTATGGAAGAACTTATTGAAAACTTTAGTATTGAAGGCCTTTCAAAATCTCCTGCTATTTTCGATATTGTAAAGCTTACTTGGATGAATGGCGAATACATTAAGAAAATGGATTTTGATGAATTTTATGAATTAGCTGAACCTGAATTAAAGGCTGCTATTAAGACAGAAGGTATTGACCTTAAAAAGGTTGCTGGATACATTCAGACAAGAATTGGTACATTAAAGGAAATTGCTGAAAAGGTTGACTTTATTGATACACTTCCAGAATATGATACTGCTCTCTATGTTCACAAGAAAATGAAGACTACTGAAGAAATGTGTCTTGAAAATCTTAAAAAGGTTCTTCCTGTTCTCAAGGAATTAAAGGAATGGAACAATGACAGCATTTACAATGCTATGCTTACTCTTGTAAAGGAAATGGAAATCAAGAACGGTCAAATGTTCTGGCCTGTAAGAACTGCCCTTTCTGGCGAACCAACTTCTCCATGTGGTGCAAGTGAATTGGCTGAACTTCTTGGCAAGGAAGAAAGTATTGCAAGAATTGAAAAAGGTATTGACTTATTAAGTAAATAATTTATTTTTTTAGGAGGCTAGTTTTAGCCTCCTTTTTTATAATAAATATGAAAAATAAATAAATCCTATGCCTTGTTTACAAGCCACATTTAACAGGGTTAATTTCTGTATAAAAAAATCTGTAGCAAGCAATAAGCCTACTACAGATTTTTATTTATCAATATTTATTTATATTTTTCAATAGCCTTTTTAAAGCTAGGAAGTGATGCTTCTATCTTTTCTTTATCTACACAGAAAGCTATTCTAAAATGCTCTGGACAGCCGAAATTTGAGCCTGGAACAAGCACAAGACCAAATTCCTTAGCATCAGCACAAAACTGCTTATCATCAGCAATAGGAGATTTAGGGAACATATAGAAAGTACCCTTTGGCTCAACTATTTCATATCCCATTTCAACAAGTGCATTATAGAGTAATTTTTCATTTTCTTCATATATAGCAAGGTCAGCTGTTTTGCCTAAATTTCTTGCTACTACTTTCTGTATAAGACTTGGTGCGTTTACAAAGCCTAAAATTCTTGTAGCTACATTAAGACCACTCATAACATCTTCAAAGTCTGCAATTTCACTTGGCACAACAAGATAACCAATTCTTTCGCCAGGAAGTGAAAGGCTCTTTGAATAAGAATAACCAACAATGGTATTGTTATAATACTTTGTTACATAAGGCACTTCTGTATTATTAAAAGCTATTTCTCTGTATGGTTCATCACTAAATATGTAAATTTCTGTACCATATTCAGCCTGTTTCTTTTCAAGAATACTAGCAAGTTTCTTAATATCTTCTTCTGAATAAACTGCACCTGTAGGGTTATTAGGCGAATTTATAATAACAAATTTAGTCTTTGGAGAAATTTTTTCTTCTAATTCCTTAAAATTAATAGAAAAAGTTTCTGTATCAGGGCTTACTACTACGCTTACACCATTGGCATTTGAAATGTAGCTATTATATTCTCCAAAATAAGGTGCTATACAAATAATTTCATCGCCATCATCAACAAGAGTCTTAAATGTAACATTTATACCACCTGCTGCCCCTACTGTCATAACAATATTAGCCTTAGTAAAGTTTGTACCATAACTCTTGTTTGTAAATTCGGCTATAGCCTCTCTTACATCTTCATAACCTGAGTTGTTCATATATCCGTGAAGTTCCATTTCAGGCTCTGTATTTACAATATCTATGATACTTTCTTTTACACTCTTTGGAGGAACGATTGAAGGATTACCTAAAGAAAAGTCAAATACATTTTCTGCTCCTCTTTCAGCAATCATTTTTTTACCTTCTTCAAACATTGCTCTTATGGCTGAACCACCCTCAACAAGTGCTTTCATCTTTTTTGTTATCATTTCAAAACCTCCTGTTTCATTCTGTTTTGTCTATAAACTATAATAATACTTTTGTAATATAATTGCAATATAAAGTTGCAAACAAAATACAGACAGCTTCGTATATTATTATGAATTGATTAACATTAAGGAGGAATTTATATGAAAAAAACTATAAAGAAATCAATCGCTTTAGGTATGGCTATTTCAATGCTTGGTTCAGTATCAGCTATTGCCGGCACAACAGCCTCAGTTGCCAAAAATATTACAGTAAATGGCGACAAAATTACAGCAACTGCAATTACTCAAGACGGTAAAACTTTACTTCCTGTTCGTGCCGTAGCAACAGCTTTAGGCTTAAATGTAGAATGGAATGCCGAACAGAAGTCTGTTGTTCTTGAAGATTTACCACTTTATGTAACTTTCCGTACAGGCGTTGACGGCTACACATTTGCCAAAACAGCTCCTATGCCTTTAGGACAAGCTCCTATTATCATTGACTCTGTTACTTATGTTCCTGTTGAACTTTTCAGCGATATTTTAGCTTATACTGTAGATGATACAGACAACGGTATTGTAATTTTCGATGAAACAGAAGAAAGCTCTACTGAAGAATCTACTGAAACTACTACAGTAACAGAAGATAGTACAGAAACTACTACTTCTGCTAAAAGTGACGAAACAGCTACTGAAGAAACTACAGAAGTTGATGCAAAGGCTACAGGTAAGGTAGTTGAAATTGGCGATAAGGAAATTCTTTTCAATGATGAAGTAATGGGCGAAGTTAGATTATGCCCTAACGATGATACTAAAATAACTGATAAAGACGGTAATGAAATTAAGATAACTGATATTAAGGTTGATAATGAAATTGAGGTTGAATATAGTGATGTTATGACAGATAGTCTTCCACCTCTCAACAACCCTATTTCAATTAAAGTTGTAAAGTAATCTGTAGCAAGCCATAGAATTTATTACTACTAAAAAAGCAGAGGAACAAAACCTCTGCTTTTTTCTATTTGCCTGAACTACCTAACTTGCCATCGCCTCTCTGTGATGGTATCTTCTGTAATTCTTCAAATGTTATTTCTTCAACTGAAAGCTCATTATGAACACAATGAACTATACCTTGGAAAAGTGCCTTTGTGTATGGATATACGATATAAGCCTTTTCAATAAGCTCTTTTACATTTTCTGGAAGTGATGCAATATCCATTTTAGTAATAAGAATAGGCTTGTTATTTGTATTTGTAGTAGCTAAGAACCATTCGCCTCTATAGCTTGAATCAATAACACCGGCACTATACTTAATGCCCTTACTACCTGTAGAACCTCTTTCCTGTATCTGAATGTAGTAATTTTCTGGAACAGCACTCGCTATACCTGTAGGAACTAAAGCTGTAGTATGTGGTTCAATAATAAAGCTTTCTTCTTCAAAACAAGGGTAAATATCAAAACCTGCATTCCAACTATCTCTTGCTGGTATCTGTGCATTTTCCTTTACCTTTGCAAAAACAATCTTATCCATATATCCTCCTAATCCTCTAAAACAACGACTTTTCCACTATCTATGGTTTTCTTTACATCAATAACTCTCTGATTAGCAGAGCCTTTCCAATGAAGTTTAACATCTTTAACTTCCTTTTTGAAAGGTCCGTCAACTAATACATCAATATATTTTACAATTTCTAAATCCTTTATTTCTTCCCATAAATAGCCTGTGTAAAGCCATATATCCTTAGATGGAAATTCATCTTTTATTTTCTTTGCTAAACGAGTTATTTCATCTCTATTTTGAGTGTGTAGAGGGTCGCCTCCACTAAAGGTAACCCCCTCTACATAATTCTTTTTTAAATCGTCTAAAAGTTCTTTTTCGGCATCTTCATCAAATTCAACACCATTATTTACATCCCAAGTAATAGGATTTTGACATTCGTCACATCTATGATTACAGCCACTAACCCAAAGCACAACTCTAAGCCCTTGACCATTTAACATATCGTCATGGGTTATATTATGATATTTCATTTTAATCCTCTATTTTTACATACTTTTTCTGTCGGCAATTTCAGCCATTTTGGCAGCATTAAGTCTTGTATCGCCACCAACTCTTGAATAACTTAAATAGCCATTCATTCTTTCTATTTTAGTCAAATTGTGGCTACCACATTTAGGACAAACATCCATATCTAATTCCTGATGTCCACAATCATCACAATATGCAAGACTTAAATTTACACCTTCGTAAAATCCTAAATCCATAGCCCTGTTAACAAGTGCCTTTATAGCATTCTTATTATAGCTAATAGGATACTTAACATATTGTATTTTTCCACCATTTAACAAATTCCAAAATCTCTTTTCCAAATCCTGTTTTTGTATTGGTGTAATATCTTCTGAAACATGGCAATGAAAACTGTTAGAAACATATGCTCTGTCAGATACATTTTCTATTATGCCATATTTCTTTCTAAACTGCTTAACCTGTAAACCACAAAGGCTTTCTGCTGGTGTACCATAAATAGCATAAGCAATATTATCTTCGTGCTTATATTCATTTACTTTGTTATTTATGTATTCCATAACTTCAAGAGCAAAAGCACCATCAGTTACAATACTCTTGTGGTTGTATAATTCCTGTAATTCATTTAAAGCTGTAATACCAAAAGATGCTGTACTACTTCTTAAAACAGGCTTAATTTTATCGTGTGGCTTTAAATTTCCACCATAGAAACCACCCTCGCAATAAGCAACAGGGTTTGTAGATGCTCTCATTTCTCCTAAATAATCAAGAGTTCTCTTGTGAAGATTTCTAATCATTTCAAGATAATAGTCGAGAACCTCATAAAAATCTCTGCTTTCTGACCTAGATTTAGCTAAAATCATAGGTAAGTGTAAACTTATAGCACCAATATTAAATCTACCTACTACAACTGGCTTATCGTTTTCGTCAGCAGGTTCCATTCCACCTCTTTCGAACCAAAGAGAAAGAAAAGCTCTGCAACCCATTGGACTGATTACAACGCCATATTTCTTATAGGCCTCTGCCACATAGCTATCTCCTGTAAGGCTGAGCCAATCTGGATACATTGTCTTTGAAGAACAGTCAATAGCTGCATTGTACACATCTTCCAAAGGCTTTCCGTCGCCATGTAAATTCTCATCAAATAAAAATACAAGTTTAGGGAACAATACTGGTTTTTTATTACCATTTTTGCCCTGTCCACCTGAATGAACTTCAAGGGCAGTAATTGACGCCATTCTACCAAATCGTTCCTGTGAAAGACCAAAAGTAATTGTTATAAAAGGATAATCTCCCCTTGAAGAACCCACAGAATTAAGTTTATACTCTATTCCCTGGAAGCCCTGTTCAAAATCTCTCTTGATTTTTTTCATAGCTTTTTCTTCAATATATTTAAGGTCATCAAGAGAAAGTACATTTCCCTTCATATCCTCCATAATAGTCTTTATTTCATTATAATACTTAGCATAGCTTTTTTCTGCATAGGGAGCTAAAATCTTATCAATTTCTGGTACTGTAAAGCCACCATACTGCTGACTTGCTGTAGATAAAACTACATCACCGATAACATCAAAGGCAACAGCAAGGGAATTTGGCTCATTGTACCAAAGATTACCCATCTCAAATCCACCTTTTAATACTTTTCCCATATCAAAAAGGCAGCAATTCATTGTATCACGCCTAGCAGACATATCGTGAATATATATATAACCGTCATTTATTGCCTGCTTCTCATCATTAGTCAAAAAGAATTTCTTGTAAAGTTCTTTGTTTAACTGATTATAAATAAGGCTTCGCTTTGTTGCTACAAGTGCTGAATCTGTATTAGAATTTTCTTTATCTCCAATATACATAATATTCTGAGCTTTTCTATAAACATCATCAAGCATTTTTACGAAATCAATTTTATAATTTCTGTAATCTCTATAACTCTTTGCAACCTCAGGCTTTATATCCTCTAAAGCACTTTCCACTAAATTGTGCATAGTCTGAATAGGAACATTTTTCAATCCACTTTCAAGTAAATGTGACTTAACCCATTCTACAATTCTATCATATTCCTCAGCCTTAAACTTATACATAACTCTAGCTGCTGACTTAGTAACAGCTGCTACAATCTTCTGTTCGTCAAAGGGTTCTAAAGTACCGTCCTTTTTTATAATACATATACCTAACATAGTATTCATAACCGCACCCCCTATTTTTTCGTACAGGCAATATTATAACCCCCTAATTATAGTGTGTCAACAACAAAAATTCGGTTTATTAGCTCTGCCTATGTCATAAAATTTATATAAAAAATTACCCGAAGTAACTGTAATCGGCTCTCCAAGTGGATTTCAAAATTTTATTATTTTCGTCAATTTTAACATAAATATACTTCTTTTTGTATATAATAAAATATTATTTCATTGATATTTTAGTTCAAAGACCTTATTTAACTGACTTTTTACAAGATTTTTACTATGGTAAAAATATATAGCAAATTTTCAGTAAAAAAATTTACAAATTATTTGTAATTATCTGTAAATATACAATAATAGACGCTTGATTGCCAAACGCCTATTATCATATCTATATTATCTATTATCTACTTTCTCTGGATACATATCGTGATTAGCTAATCTATCCCAAGCAACCTGTTCCCACTTTGTACCCTTTCTACCATAGTTTGTATATGGGTCAATAGAAATACCTCCACGAGGAGTAAATTTACCCCATACTTCTATGTATTTAGGGTCCATAAGTTTAACTAAGTCCTTCATAATAATATTTATACAGTCCTCGTGGAAATCTCCATGATTTCTGAAGCTAAATAAATATAATTTTAAAGATTTACTTTCTACCATTTTTACATCTGGCACATAACTAATATATATTGTAGCAAAGTCTGGCTGTCCTGTAAGTGGGCAAAGACTTGTAAATTCAGGGCAATTAAACTTTACAAAATAATCTGTATCCTGATGCTTGTTTACGAAAGTTTCAAGCATTTCTGGAGCATAATCCATAGGATATTTTGTTCCCTGATTACCTAAAAGTGTTACACCATTTAATTCTTCTTTATTTCTACCTGACATAAATCCTCCTATTTTAAAAGTGGGTCAACTGTTCCATTAGCCTCAAAAGCAGCCTGTCTGTCTATGCAAGTACCACACTTACCACAAGGCTTGTCATTACCTTCGTAACAACTCCAAGTAAGCTCATAAGGCACACCAATTTCAAGACCAGTTTTTACAACGCCTGCCTTATTCATATTAACAAAAGGAGCTTCAACAACAAGCTGTCTACCACTACCCTCATATATAGCCTTATTCATAGCATCATTAAATACCTGACTGCAATCTGGATAAGCATTACCAGCAGCATCATCACTATGAGCACCATATAAAATTTTACTGCAACCCTTTGAAAGTGCAATACTGGCAGCAGAAGAAATAAATAAACCATTTCTAAAAGGAACATATGTTGCTACAGGCTTTCCGTCTGTTTTCTTAATCTGTTCCGCATAGCTTTCGTGGGCAATTTCCTGATTAGAGTGTGAAAGAAGTGAACAATCACTATAGTCAAAAATTGAACTTAAATTTAACTTAATATGCTCTACGCCATAGTAATTTGCAACTGCATCAGATGCCTTTAATTCCTTATCGTGTTTCTGACCATAGAAAATAGATAAGGCAACTACATTTTCCTTGCCATATTCCTTTACAGCAAGACCAAGACAAGTGCTAGAATCAATACCACCACTAGAAAGAACTAAAACTTTCATTTTCTTACCCCCTAATTCTCATTTGTAAAGCTGTATCTGTTTCAAATTTACCTCTTAAAGTTGTTGTATAAGTCTTTGAAGAAATATTCTTAATACCTCTTGCTGTCATACAACTGTGGCAACCTTCAATCATAACAGCAACATCTTCTGAACCTGTAACAATAGCCATAATTTCTGCAATATCATTACCAAGTCTTTCCTGAAGCTGTAATCTCTTTGCTGCCATATCAGCAATTCTTGCAATCTTGCTTAAACCAATAACCTTACCCTTTGGAATATAAGCAACCGAAACCTTCATATCGTACATAAGTGCCATATGATGTTCACAATAGCTAAAAACATTTATATCCTTTACAAGAACTACATCACTAGAGCTTGAACGATAATCCTCTGAAAAAGTTTTGTCAAACATATGGGCAATTTCTTCATTTGTATAGTTCATACCCTCGAAAACTTCTTCGTACATCTGTGCAACTCTCTTTGGAGTATCAATAAGACCCTCTCTGTTTGGGTCATCTCCAAGAGCAACCAATATTCCTCTAATATGCTCCTCTATTGCCTTTTTATCAATCATATTTTACACTCCTTTTTTATCCGGTGACCATATATACTTGTGCAACTGTAACTGCATATTTACATCTGTCATATTGTTTTCAATCATAAAATCAACTATCTTTGGTAATTCTATTGTGCCAAAAACAGGACTTATATACAAGTGACATCTATTTTTTAAATTATATGTGTCAATTATATACTTTGTTTTTTCCAAATCCTCAATGCTACCACAAACAAATTTTATAGTATCATTTTCATCAAGATATTTATAATTATCTGTAAGCATAAACTTTTCCATTCCACTATAAGGAGTTTTATAGTCCAATGTTACAGAAGGACAATTTTCAATAGTCTTTACATTTTTAATATCTACTGAACCATTTGTTTCTATTTCTATTCTTATATCTTTATCCTTAGCTAAATATTCCAATAGCTCCTGAATACCTTTTTGCAAAAGAGGTTCTCCACCTGTGAGGGTTACATTTCTAACTCCTGTGGACTTAATATAATCATATATTTCTTCTTTTGTCATTTGTTCAGCCGGTGCATCTGCTGTATTTGCCCATTTTGTGTCACAATATACACAATTAAGATTGCAACCTCTAAATCTAATAAACACAGCTAACTGCCCAGCAAATTTACTTTCGCCATTTATGCTGACAAACTTTTCAACTACATTATACATATTCTTTATACCTCGCTATATGTTGCACAGTTATTTGGTGTTTCATAAACTGTTGCACTTTTTACCTTATAGCCTTTTTTTACAAACTCATCATAAAAATATTTTGAAAAATTTTCAGCAGTAGGTCTAAAATCTACTTCTATTACCTTAAAATCTTCTTCCTTGAGTGCTTCAAGAGTTTTTGGTTTAAGTGTATTTTTTTCTATTATAAGACTGTGGTCAAAGAAGTCCACACTATCCTTTACCTGCTGTTTTAACAAACCAAAGTCAACTATCATACCTCTGAGTTGACCTTCTTTTTCAAGTTTATTATCCATAATTTCCATTACTACACGCCATCTATGACCATGGATATTACTACATTTTCCCTCATATCCACTTAAAAAATGAGCCGAATCAAAACTATGCTCTGTCTTTAATGTATACATAATCCACCTCTATTTTATATACCCTCTGTCAAAACAATAAAAAAAGGACGCAAAGCGTCCCTAGAATATTAACTAAAAAATTAATTTAAGCCTAGTTTTATTTATAGACAGGAGGGTCGCGAACTGTCTTCTATTAAATTATCCTAACAATAATAACACAAGTTATGTTATAAATCAAGTTTATTCTTCTCTTAATTTAACAATTCTTGCTGCTCGTCTTCTATTGTCATCACTTTGCTGTGCATAATGTTTCTTTGTTGTATTTACATCACTATGTCCTAATACATCAGCAACCAAGTAAATGTCCCCTGTTTCTCTGTACAATGTTGTGCCATATGTACTTCTCAATTTATGTGGAGAAATCTTTTTAAGTGTTGTAACCTGTGATGCGTATTTTTTAACCAATTTTTCTACAGCTCTTACGCCTATCCTCTTTTTCTGCATTGATAAAAACAAGGCTTTTTCATATTCCGGAGCTGTTTCAATAGCCTTTCTCTGCACCAAATAATCCTTTAATGCAATTTCAACTTCTTCCCCAAAATAAACAATCATTTCCTTTGAGCCTTTTCTTAAAACTCTGACACCATTAACATCAAAGTCTACATCATCAATATCAAGACCTACACATTCTGAAACACGCAAACCTGTACCCAAAAGCAATGTAACTATAGCTAAATCCCTAGTTTTAGTTTTTTCATAGTATTCCTTTTGCTTTGATGTCATTTTTGAACCATTTTCTATAATATCAAGCATTTCAGCTACTTCATTAGGCTCAAGTCTGACAATTTCCTTTTCGTGTCTTTTAGGAGTTATTGTTAATTCGGCTGGATTTGAAGATATTTTTTCTGTTCTATAAAAATACTTAAACAGCTTTCTGACTGCTGCCAATTTTCTTGCTTTACCATTTTCTCCATTTGAATACAACTGGCTATCCTCGTCTGAAACATAGTAAGCCAAATAATCCATAAACTGGTTTATATCAACAACCTTTATTTTTTGTAAATCATCTAAAGTCAAACTTTTAATATCTCTACCCAAAAATTCTTTATTTTCAGTAACCAAAAAATTGAAGAATACTCTTAAATCATAGGCATACCCCATTCTAGTTTTAGGTAAAGTATTTTGATTTAAGTCTAAGAAAAATTCATTACAAAATTCAGGTAATTCTCTTATTATTTCTCTTGTCTTTAAAACTGTTTTATTGTTTTCCTGTTCGTAAAAATTCATTCATTTCACCCCAGCCCTCTAATTCAGACCTTTTTATAGCACTAAACACAGTTTCCTCAAAGTAATCGAAATCCTTACCCATACTTTTCATAAAATTCTTTATTTCTTCTCGTTTTGTATTGCCGTCTGCCTTACATTTATTTTTTACAATAGGCAAGCCCTGCTTTCTGGCAAAGCCAATAACATCTTTTTCTGGAACATATATTAAAGGTCTAATAGATGCTATTTTCTTTTTACTTAAAAAAGTATATGGACTAAAACAATGTATTCTGCCTTCATAAAATAAAGACATAAAGAATGTTTCAATTACATCATCTCTGTTATGCCCCAAAGCTATTTTATTACAACCTAATTCCTCAACTTTATTATTTAAAGCACCTTTTCGCATTTTTGAACATAAGGCACAAGGATTTTTTTCCTTTCTGGCATCGAATATAATTTCGCCAATCTGGGTATCTACTATACTATAGTGAACTCCTAATTCATCACAGAATTTTTGTATAGGAGAAAAATCCATACCTTCAAAACCAAGACTAACAGTAATGGCCTCTATTTCAAATTTTTTAGGATAAAATCTCTGCAAACCTTTTAAAGCCATAAGCAAAGTAAGACTATCCTTACCGCCTGAAATTCCTACAGCAATTCTATCTCCATCTTGTATCATATCATAATCTTGTACAGCTCTTCTAACATAACTAAGAAGTCTTTGCATTTTCATATTCTTATCCACCTCAATGAAATAATATTATACTATTTTTTCCTAAAAATCAACAAAAATCAATTGACTAATACTACAATTTTAATTACAATATAGTTCGAGGTGTTTATAATGAACCAAATTAAAATTAGACCTGCAACATTAAATGATGTTCCAGAAATAAACGATATTTTAAACAATGCTATTTTAAATACTACCTACAATTTAAAGGAACAGGCTCGCCCTATTAATGAGGCCGAAGATTGGTTTAAAACCCATACTGAAGAAGGCTATCCTATAATTGTAGCAGAAATAGATAATGCAGTTGCCGGCTGGGCATCTCTTTCACATTTTCGTGATTTTTCAGGCTATGATTCTACTGCTGAAGTTTCAGTATATGTTTCTAGTTCTCATCGTCACAAAGGCATAGGCTCTCTTTTGTTAGCAGAATTGGAACGAGTTGCTGAATTCCATATGCTTATTGCTGTAATTACAGATAATAACACAGCAAGTCTTACTCTCCACAGTAGATGTGGTTTTGCTCCAATGTGCACAATTCACGAATTGGGCAAGAAAAATGGCGAATATCTTTCTATAACATTTATGACTAAAAAAATAAATAAATATTATTTAGATAAACAAAAAAATCCCACTTAAAATGGGATTTTTTAGTTATTAAGCTGTTTCAACAGCCTTGCTATTCTTTTCTGTAAGCAACACCTTTAAAAGTATTGGAGTTATTAAAGTAGTAATAATAACTACTACTACAATAGCTGGGAACAATGTTTCTGAAAGAAGTCCACAGTCAGCACCCTTTTGGGCAACAATAAGTGCAACTTCGCCTCTGGAAATCATACCAATACCAATACCAAGTGCCTCTTTATTATTAAATTTACAAATCTTAGCACCTAATCCACAGCCAACAACCTTAGTCAATATAGCCACTATAGTCAATACAACTGTAAACCATATTATATCCCCTGTTAAGCTTTTCATATTAGTTTGCATACCTATACTAGCAAAGAATACTGGAGCAAAGAACAGATAATTAAGTACATTGAATTTCTTGCCTATGTATTCTCTTACAGAGAAAGCACAGAACATAAGGCCTGCAAAATATGCACCTGTAATATCAGCTACACCAAATCCTTCTTCTGCAATAAAGCTCATAAAAAGACAAAACGCAAGAGCATAAACAGAAATTCTTCTTCTTCTCTTTACACTACCTATAAACCTATTCTTTAAGAAGAATACCACAGCACCTGTAAGAACAACAAAAATGAAGAACATAACTATTTTTACAAGAACAATAGTAGGATTTACTGATGTATCCTGCATACTTGTAATTGTAGTAAGTACAATAATACCTACAATATCGTCAATAATTGCTGCACCCATTATTGTAGTACCCATTTTGCCTTTAAGCTTGCCCATTTCTCTAAGTGTTTCAACTGTTATACTTACAGATGTAGCAGTAAGTGTAACACCTACGAAAACAGCCTTTAAAAAACCTAAGCTATTATTTGCATATTCCTCCGGAAACATATACTTAAAGCATAGGAAACCACCTAACAATGGTAAAACTACGCCTAACACAGCTACAAGAAATGATGCTAAACCACTTTTTTTAAGCTCGTCCAAATCTGTATCAAGACCTGCCATAAACATAAGGAGAATAACACCTATTTCAGAAGCTTTTTGAATAAAGTCCGTATACTCTATAAAGTCAAGAAAAGACGGACCAAGTATGATACCCGAAATAAGGGCACCTACAACGGCTGGTAACTGAACTCGCCTAGAAATAAGCCCCAAAAATTTCGTAGACAAGAGTATTACTGCCAATGAAAATAGATATAAATACTTATCTTCCACTTTTAAAACACCTCCTATTTAATTTAGTTTTTTAATCGGTACTTTCCGATTCATCATTCAGAACAAATTAACGACCTTAATTTGTGGCTTGACAAGCAAGCCATCGGATTTATCTTTCCGATTCACTATAAAAAATGCGTCTAATCTACAGAAGTAGATTAAACGCATAACTTCTATGTCTCTATTATTATTCTAGCAATATCTGCCATTTTCCTCCCTGTATCCATACTTTTTTTCTGCATATATCTATGAGCCTGAGATTCTGTCATTGAATAGACATCAATCAAAACACGCTTTGCCCTATCTATCATCTTTCGTTCATCGTCATTTTTAGAATTAATAGTAGGCATATATGAAGACTCTACTGTACTCAACATATCAAGAGAACACATTAAGTCATTTTTCTTTAATGGAACTGCTAATTTAAAAATTCTATCTCCACTATATCCAGCCAGTTGTTCACGATTACCTATAACAACAACACTAAAGCTATCAGATAAATCATAGATTGCCTCTTTAAGATAAGCTCCATTTTTGCCACAATCACAAATAATAACTCCGTCTTTATAATAGGAAACATTGTGTATAGTGTCAACTATATTGGTGGATACTGATGCAACTCTGTAACCTGATGAAATTACCATTTTAGCTATAGCTAAGGCCGTTTCTTTTTTGGAAAATGCTATAAAAACATTTACATCATTCATACAAATCACCCTTTATTTTTATAAGAAAAATAACCCCTTCAAAGTAATTTTCGTATCAAATACCTTGTTTTTTGCATTAAAATAATAATAAAAACACCATTTTTGTGCCTTGACTAATCAAGGCATCGGATTTATCTTTACGATTCATTAATTCAATATAAAAAACGAGCCCTACCATAACGGCAGGACTCGCTGATATTAAACAAATACTAACAACCAGTAAAAATACTAATTAGTAAATTGTCATATATTCATCTAATTCCCACTGAGATACAAACATTCTAAAGCTATCCCATTCCTTCATCTTAGAAGTATAGAATGCGTTGTAAGCATGTTCACCAAGAACTTCCTTAACAAGACCGTCTTCTTCCATAGTCTTAAGAGCTTCATATAAGCTACCTGGAAGGTTCTTAACACCAAGAGCATCTCTTTCTTCCTGAGTAGACTTGAATAAGTTAACATCTACGCTATCTGGAGCAGGTAAGTTGTTCTTGATACCGTCCATACCAGCTGCTAAACAGCAAGCTAAGCAAAGGTAAGGATTAGTTGATGGGTCTGGACTTCTTAATTCAACTCTTGTACCAGCACCTCTTGAAGCAGGGATTCTGATAATATCAGTTCTGTTAGATGCTGACCAAGCTATGTAACAAGGAGCTTCGTAACCAGGTACAAGTCTCTTGTAAGAGTTTACAAGTGGATTAGTAACAGCTGTAATACCAGCTACGTGCTTTAATACACCAGCGATGAAGCTGTAAGCTGTGTCAGAAAGCTGTAATTCGCCAGCTGGGTCAAAGAATGCGTTCTTACCGTCCTTGAATAAAGACATATTAGTATGCATACCTGAACCGTTGATACCAAAGATTGGCTTTGGAATAAATGTAGCATGTAAGCCGTACTTCTTAGCAATAGTCTTAACTGCTAATCTGAAAGTAACTACATTATCAGCAGTAGTTAAAGCATCAGCATACTTGAAGTCGATTTCGTGCTGACCTTCAGCAACTTCGTGGTGAGAAGCTTCGATTTCAAAACCCATCTGTTCAAGAGTTAAACAAATATCTCTTCTTGCATCAGTACCCATATCTACTGGGTCAAGGTCGAAGTAACCAGCTTCGTCATTAGTCTTAGTTGTTGGTCTACCATTTTCATCAGTCTGGAATAAGAAGAATTCACATTCGTTACCTACATTGAATTCATAACCTAACTTCTTAGCTTCTTCCATCTGCTTCTTTAAGATACCTCTTGGGTCACCATCAAATGGTTCGCCAGCTGGAGTGTAAACATCACAAATAAATCTTGCAACCTTACCAGTCTGTGGTCTCCATGGGTAAATTACAAATGTATCAAGGTCTGGCTTTAAATACATATCAGATTCTTCGATTCTTGCAAAACCTTCGATTGAAGAACCATCAAACATCATACCATCTGTTAAAACTTTTTCTAACTGAGAAGATGTAACTGCTACATTCTTAGGAATACCTAAAACATCAATGAACTGAAGACGAATAAATTCTACATCCTGTTCTTTACATATCTGAATAATTTGGTCCTTAGTATACTTTGCCATACTCTAGTCTCCTTCCAATAATTGAAATAAAAATAATTTTAATTTTAATTTTATATAGCAAAAGGACATCCAAACACAAATGCATACAATATGCCTGTATTTGAACGTCCTTGTTCTATAGCACATTATATTATTATTTTATTGTAATGTCAACACAAATTTTATAATTTGTAATAATTTAGTAATTTTTCACAAAATATAGCAACAACAATAAAAATAATATGTAATTTTGCAATTTACAACAAACATTCTTGCATGATTATATTAACTTTTATAAAAAATAATTTAAAACTGAATAAAATCACGCAAAGATAATGCAAATTATATTATCTGTAAAGAATTTCGTGACGGCCTGGACCGTTACTTACCATAGAAATCTTTACGCCAAGCTGTTTTTCAATAAACCCAACATAAGCCTTAGCTTCCTTAGGGAGTTCATCGTAGTTCTTAATACCTCTAATGTCACACTTCCAACCTGGGAGAGTTTCATATACAGGCTTAGCCTTATAGAGCTTATCAGTAGTAAGGAAATCTGTATAAACCTTGCCTTCGTATTCGTAACCAGTACAAATATGGAGAGTATCCATGTAACTAAGTACATCAAGACAAGTCATACAAACTTCTGTAGCACCCTGAACTTCACAGCCGTAACGAGTAGCAACAGCATCAAAATAGCCTACGCGTCTAGGTCTACCAGTTGTTGCACCAAATTCGCCCTTATCTCCGCCTTTTCTTCTAAGTTCATCAGCTTCTTCGCCAAAAAGTTCACTAACAAATGGACCTTCGCCTACAGCTGAAGAATAAGCCTTAGTAATAGCAACAATATTATCAATAGCATATGGAGGTACGCCTGCACCAACACTTGCGTAACCAGCAAGAGTAGAAGAACTTGTAACATAAGGATAAATACCATGGTCTGTATCCTTTAATGCACCAAGCTGACCTTCAAAAAGAACATTCTTGCCTTCCTTAATAGCTTTTCTTAAAAATGCTGAAGTATCTGCAACTCTGTCCTTGATTGCATCTGCATACTGGCAAAGAGTTTCATAAACTTCCATATAATCAATTTCAGGCTTATTGTAGAGATACTTAAACTGAATATTAATTTTTTCATATAATCCCTGAAGCTTTTCTTTAAGCATTTCCTTATTGTAAAGCTCCCAAACCTGAATACCAACCTTAGAATACTTATCAGAATAGAAAGGAGCGATGCCACTCTTTGTAGAACCAAACTTCTTATCGCCAAGTCTTTCTTCTTCGTATGTATCCATAAGAACATGATGAGGCATTAAAACCTGTGCTCTTTCGCTAATGAGCAAGTTAAACTTAATACCTGCATCTTCAATAGTTTTCATTTCCTTCATTAATGAATCAACATTAAGTGCAACACCATTTGCAATAACATTTGTAATATGCTCATGGAAAACACCGCTAGGTAACTGATGAAGTGCAAAACGACCATGCTCATTTATAATAGTATGGCCAGCATTTGCACCACCCTGAAATCTAACTACGATGTCTGACTGGTCAGCACACATATCGGTAATCTTACCCTTACCTTCGTCACCCCAGTTTGCACCAACAATAGCTCGTATCATTATTTTTTATCCTCCTTAAACGGATAATTCTGCATTATCAATTAATCCGTCTTTATTAGCCTCAATAACAGGCTTAACAACTTCATTTATATATTCCTCTGTCTGCTGTGGAGCACGACCAACATACTTCTTAGGGTCAAGTACCTTCTGTAAGTCTTCAAGGCTCATACCAAACATAGGTTCTTTAGCAATTCTTTCAATAAGGTCGTTCTTACCACCTTCGTTTTTAACAACAGCACCAGCTTCCATAGAAAGTTCTCTAATTCTTTCGTGAAGTTCCTGTCTGTCGCCACCAGCCTTAACAGCATCCATCATAATATTTTCTGTAGCCATAAATGGAAGTTCTTCCATAAGGTGCTTTTCAATAACCTTAGGATAAACTACAAGACCATTAGAAACATTGATGTAAATGTTAAGAATAGCATCTGTAGCAAGGAAAGCTTCTGGAATAGATAATCTCTTGTTTGCACTATCATCAAGAGTTCTTTCAAACCACTGGTTAGCAGCTGTGAAAGCAGGATTAAGTGTATCAACAATAATATATCTTGCAAGAGAAGCCATTCTTTCACTTCTCATAGGATTTCTCTTATATGCCATAGCAGATGAACCAATCTGATTTTTTTCAAATGGTTCTTCCATTTCTTTAAGGTGCTGTAAAAGACGCATATCATTAGAGAACTTAGTACAGCTCTGTGCAATACCACCTAATACATTGGCAAAAACTGAATCAAGTTTTCTAGTATAAGTCTGACCACTTACAGCAAAAACATCCTTAAAGCCCATCTTTTCAGCAATCATCTTATCAAGCTTCTTAACCTTGTCTGTATCGTTGTTAAAAAGTTCCATAAAACTAGCCTGAGTACCAGTTGTACCCTTTGAGCCTAAAAGCTTTGCACTAGAAAGAGCAAAATCAACAGCATCTAAATCCATCATTAAATCCTGAATCCAGAGAGTTGCTCTCTTACCTACTGTAGTAGTCTGAGCAGCCTGAAAATGTGTAAAACCAAGTGTAGGTAAATCCTTGTACTTGAGTGCAAATTCAGACAACTTTTCAATAACAGATAAAAGCTTAACTCTTACAAGTTTCATAGCTTCAACCATAAGGATAACATCTGTATTATCGCCTACATAACAGCTTGTTGCACCAAGATGAATGATACCCTTAGCCTTTGGACACTGCTGGCCATAAGCATAAACATGTGACATAACATCGTGACGAACGAGTTTTTCTCTTTCACGAGCTACTTCATAGTTAATTTCATCCTGATGAGCCTTTAATTCATCAATCTGTTCCTGTGTAATATCAAGTCCTAATTCCTTTTCTGTTTCAGCTAAAGCAATCCAAAGCTTTCTCCAAGTTTTGAACTTTTTATCTGGTGAGAAAATATACTTCATTTCCTCACTTGCATATCTGGAATTAAGGGGACTTTCATATGTGTTATTCATTTGTAAAATCCTCCTACTTTAATAAATGGTCTACTTCAACAGGGTAGTTACCTGTGAAACAGGCATCGCAGAAACCACAACTACTGTTTGGAGCAATGTTGTGAAGGTTCTCAAGGCTAAGATATTCGAGAGAATCTGCGTTAATAATCTTTCTAGTTTCTTCTGTAGTATGGTTATTAGCAATAAGTAAATCTCTATCAGGAATATCTGTACCAAAGAAACATGGCCACTTAAAAGCTGGGGCACTAATTCTTACATGAACTTCCTTTGCACCTGCATCTCTTAAAAGTTTAACAATTCTTCCACTTGTAGTACCACGAACAATACTATCATCAACCATAATTACTCTCTTGCCCTGAACAGCACTCTTTAAAACATTGAGCTTCATCTTTACAGCAACTTCTCTTGCACCCTGAGTAGGCTTGATGAATGTTCTGGCAATATACTTATTCTTAATAAAACCAGTATCAATAGGAATACCACTATATTCAGAATAGCCCTGAGCAGCAGAAAGACCAGAATCCGGAACACCAATAACTATGTCTGCATCTACTGGAGCCTGCATAGCCAAGAATGCACCAGCACGCTTTCTACACTCGTGAACTACTTCGTTTTCTATTGTACTATCAGGTCTAGCAAAGTAAATGTGTTCAAAAATACACATACTGCTAGGAACAGAATCACAAAGTTCTGTATCTTCTGTCATAAAGTAGCCGTCGCCACCATCTCTTGCTGCTTCAATAGTAACGATTTCGCCTGGAGCAATATCTCTTACAAATTCTGCATCAATGGCATCAAAAGCACATGTTTCGCTTGCAAAAACAACAGCGTCATCTCTTTTACCCATCTGAAGTGGTCTAAATCCCCACTTATCTCTAGCTGCAATAAGTTTGTTAGGACTCATAACCAAGAGAGAATATGCACCCTTTAACTTTTTCATTGCATTTTTAACAGCACTTTCAATAGAACCAGATGTAATTCGTTCTCTTGCAATTAAATATGCAATGATTTCTGTATCAGCAGTAGTCTGGAAAATAGCACCACTATGCTCAAGTTCCTTACGGATTTCATCAACATTAGTAATGTTACCATTGTGGCTGATAGCAAGAGAACCCTTAATATATCTAAGAACTAATGGCTGAACATTTTCTCTTGCACTACCACCAGCTGTAGAATATCTTACATGACCTATTGCCATTCTACCACTTAATTTTCCAAGTATTTCTTCGTTAAAAACATCATTTACAAGTCCCACATCTTTGTAGTGGTAAATTTCTCTATCTCTATTGACTGCAATACCACAGCCCTCCTGACCTCTGTGCTGTAAAGCTACAAGGCCATAATATGTAGTGTTAGCTGGGTTACCCTTTGGGTCAAATATACCAAACACACCACATTCTTCGTGAAGCTTTGCCATTTTGTTACCTCCGATTATTTGTAGAACTCAGTTAATCTGCCCCATACTTCTCTGTAAACATCACCAAATTCGCCAAGGTCGAGTCTGAATCTATCCTTGTCTAATTTTTTGTTTGTTTCTGCATCCCAAAGTCTGCAAGTATCAGGACTGATTTCATCAGCAAGAACAATTTCGCCATCAGCAGTCTTACCAACTTCTATTTTAAAATCAATAAGCTTGATACCAATATTAAGGAAAATCTTCTTTAAACATTCATTTACCTTAAATGCCATATCGGAAATAACCTGTAATTCTTCCTTTGTTACAATACCTAAAGCAAGAGCCTGGTAATCATTGATTAATGGGTCACCAAGTTCATCATTCTTGTAGCTGTATTCAAGAGTTGGAGAAGCAAAAGCTGTACCTTCTTCAACACCATATCTCTTTGAAAAAGAGCCTGCAGCAACATTACGAACAATTACTTCCAAAGGAATGATGTCAACTTTCTTAACCAAAGTTTCTCTTGGAGAAAGTTCCTCAACTAAATGAGTCTTAATACCATCCTTTTCAAGAAGCTTGAATATAAAGTTAGCCATCTGGTTATTAATAACGCCCTTGCCTTCAAAAGAACCTTTTTTAAGTCCGTTGAAAGCTGTAGCATCGTCTTTATATTCAAAAATACAAAGATTAGGGTCTTCTGTAGCGTAAACCTTCTTTGCCTTACCAACATAGAGTAAATCAAGCTTTTTCATTAATAATTACCTCACTTTATTAATATAAATAATGGTCCTTATTTATCATACCAAATTTTTGTTGAATAATCAAATTTTTTTTACATTAATAAAGACTAAAAATAAAGATTGATTTTTCCTATTTTATACAATATTGCCTATAGGGTGTAATTTTATTAAGCTTTATAGCTTTTATTTCTTTATTTGGATATTTATTTCTGTATTTTCATTATTTTCTGAGATTTCACATTTTGCATCTAATCCTGTGCTATTTACAGTTGCAACTGCGTCATTCAAAGCTGCTGTTAAATATCTCAATTCTTTCATTTTTCTTCTTCTGAAACTATTACCTGTCTCATTTTCTCCAGCAGCTAGTTTCTGTATTTCATAGTCCACAATTTCTTCAGTTCGTTTAGAACTAAGGTCCAAATTAATAACCTTTTTCAACACTTTTTCTTGTATTTTTTCATCTTCCAACTGAGATACAGCAAGAGCATTGTCCTTTGTTATTTTCATATCCACCATTAAGTTCTTCATTTCATTTGATAATGTTAATAACCTAGCTGTTTTTTCTATGTATTCAACAGGTTTGCCGGTAATGTGACTAATATCGCTGTAGGAATAGCCAAAACAGTCCCTCATAATTTTTATTCCCTCAGCCTCTTCCATATAGTTGAAATCTTCTCTTTGCATATTTTCAACCATATTTAACATTGCTGCTTCTCGTCCCTCAACATCAACAATAATTGCCGGCACAGCGTCAAAACCAGCTATACGACTTGCTTTTAACCTTCTCTCTCCTATTACAAGTTCATATATGTTTTTGTTCAATATTCTAACGCATATTGGTTGCAAAACCCCATATCTTTTAATAGAACTTGCTAACTCCTCCAAATCAGCCGAATTATAATATTTTCTGGGCTGATATGGATTAGGTAAGATTTTATTTACTGACAAATAAATTATTTCATTTGATGAGTAATAATCTCTGTTCATTTTTCTAACCCCCATTCATCTATAATTATATCATTTTAAGCCCATATTGCTAGAAAATTAATACCCTTTTTTTCGACTTAATAACTGTAACAAATTAAATAAAAACTGCATATAAATAAAGGTATAATATTGGAGGTATAATTATGGATACTTATCCTAATCAGTATATTCCCAAGCTTATATTAGATTATATGTCTGACGAATTGGCTGACAGCGATTTTTATAAAAAGCTCGCCTCAACAGTAAAGGAAAAAGATGTGGAAGAACTTTTGCGTAATATAAGTATGGACGAAGAAAAACATTACAAAATGCTAGAAAAAATATATGAAAGTATTACCGGTCAGCCAGCAAATGTAACTGACTTTACGCCGGAAGAACTTTCTGACAACATATTTTTAAATTTAGACAAAAGAGTTATGGAAGAATTAAATGCTGTTGAAAATTATCGTTCTCTTATGTTTGCACTATCAGAACAATGGATTAGAGATTACTTAACTGAAATTTATACTGATGAACAAAACCACGCTGCAAAACTTAGTTTCTTGTACAGCAAATATTTGAAATAGTTTTAACATTCCAATATAAAAATATAAAAACAGACCCCAAAAATTGGGGTCTGAAAAAAGTTATTATTTTTCATTTGGCATTGTGAATGTTGAATCCAATGCTTTCTGTAAAATATAAGCTGCATCTTTTGCTGTCAACTGACCGTCATTATCAGCATCAAGTAATTCAAAAGCATTTGTAGCTACATCTTCAAGAGCAACTTTTGCACCAGTAAGAACTTTCTGTAATACTAAAGCTGCATCATTAGCCTCTACCTTTTCATTGTCATCAGCATCGCCCTTAACTGGCTTGCTTGGTTCTGGAGCAGGAGCTTCTGTTGTAGACTCTGTTGTGCTTTCAGTAGTAGTTTCTGTTGTACTCTCTGTTGTAGTTTCAGTAGTTGTTTCTGTTGTTGTAACAGTTGTACTTTCAGTTGTTGTAGCAGTTGTTGTTTCTGTGCTTGTTTCTGTTGTACTCTCTGTAGTTGTTTCTGTTGTTGTTTCACCATTGTCTGGAACACCTACAACAGGTTTAGAAACAACTAAGTTTCTGTCTGTATCCTTTGTAGCTGTAACATTGTAAACAGCATTTACAGACTTAGCAGAAATAGTGCCGTTTAATACTGTACCGTCTACTGTAAGCTGTACTGTCTGGTTATCTAAATCAATTATAAATTCATATTCATACTTGTGGTTAGCTACAATACCATTACTTGAAGAAATATACTTGCTTCCACCTGTACGAAGTGCTATATTTTTAGCCTTTTGACTATCTGATGCCAAATCAGCTATATCTACAACATTTCCATTTTCATCAAGACCTTTTATCTGAACAAATGCCCACTTACCAGATACCTTCATTGGTATTGCGTAGCCTCTTACAACAACCTTTCCAGAACTAATAGGTTCAAAAGAATTTGTCCAAGTTGCTGCACAATTTGATGAAGTATCGTTTAAGAGATAGTCGTCACTTGCTTCCTGATAAATAACTTCTGCTTTGCCATTAGGAGTTGTACCTACAGGATTTACACCAGCCTCCTGTGTTAAATCAACTGTCACAATAGGGAAAGCTGTTGTTGTTTCAGTAGTAGTTTCTGTTGTTGTAGTAGTTGTTGTCTGTGTAGTAGTTTCTGTTGTTGTTTCAGTTGTAACAGAGCTAACATCAAAAGTTAAAGAACTGATATTTGATGTACCCTTACTTGTTACAGAATAAGTACCCTTTTCAAGTTCTACAGAACCTTCTGCAACAACTTCAACAGATGTACCGTTGCTTACATTTGTAATTGTAAGATTATCGCCAGTAAATGCTGGTATAAATTTAGTTTTTCCATCAACTGTAAAGCTAATAGCTGAATCGTCACTATTCTTTAATGTACCACTATTTTCAGCAATATCACTTAAAGCATAGTCAATATTTGCTACATTTGCTTCTTTTTCAATACAGTCGTTTGCACCTGTATTGGCTGTACCAATATTATAAGTACCTGAAGATACAACATTTGCTGTTGTTGTAGTTTCTGTTGTACTTTCTGATGTAGTTGTATCCTTTGAAGAATCGTGAACAGCAAACTTCAAACTTACAACCTTTGCTTCTTTGTAAACTTTTTTACCTGGGTCAAAAATACTAGACTGTATTACATATGTACCTGCCGGAAGAACTGCTGTGCCTGAAGTGTTGATATATTCCTTACCACCCTCTGAATAAAGGATAGGAACAGCTGTTGCCTGCATACCTTCCATTGTAACATCAGCAGTTTTATCTAATGTAAATACAAGGCCTAAATCTTTAATTGTAATACTATCTGGTGCAACTTTTGTAGGATTAATAACAATATTATCTACAGTCTGCTTACCAGTTGATGTAATTGTTGTCTTGTTATAAGCCTTTTCATAAGGAACTGTTACTGGAGCAGTTGGTAAATAATCACTATCAATAATAGAGGCATTTACTTCTTCAGCCTTAACAGGATTTTCTTTCATAGCACCAGCATAAGCCTTAACATCTGCCATAATTTCCTTAGAATCAGTCAAAAGTTTATAGTTTCCGTTTGGAATATAACTTAATGATGGGTTAGTATCAAAGTTAGCATATGTTGATGAACTAGATACTGTATCACTCTTGTTTGCTACTTCTGTCTGCTGCTGGTTACCAGAACAGCTAATAAAGAAGTTGTTATAACTCTTACAAACACCACCAGATTTTACCTGACAAGCATTCTTTACTCTGTTAAATACATTGTATTCAGCAAAAATAAAAGCATTAGCTCTTGGGTTTACAGCATAATCTGTCTGTCCTTCATAGTAGTTATTATACATATGAACATCTGCCTGTCTTGCTAATGGTCCTCTCGCCATACAATCAATATAGTGGTTATTAGCCATTGTAAGGTGGAACTGCATACTTGAATCAGCTGAACCTACAAGATTTGTCTTATGACAATTTCTGTAAGTACAGTATTCCATTGTATAATATTCACCACGCTTAAAGTCACAAGAGCCGTCGCCCTCTTTTTTATCACTTTCTGCTGGACTAGCACAATAACCAGCTTCAAAAGAATTGTGGTGAATCCAACATCTTCTTACAGGAGCAGTAATCTGTGTACCTGTCTGAATACCTTCCATACCTAAAGCATCTTCAGGATAATTCTGGAAGTTAAGGTTTCTAGCTTCAAAACCGTAGCCATACTGTGAATATGCACTAGAACACATAAAGTGAAAACCCCAACCGTCTATTGTAGCATCATAACCTATACCTTCAATAGTGACATTTGAAGCATCTTTCATTCTAGCCATATGACCGTTATCGCCCTCTGTACCACCATTATTTACACTATCATATTCTGTAAGACCCTCTGGACTTGTAACCTTGCCTATAAATCTAACATCAATAGGTGTACCGTCCATTGATAATTTTCTTAAAATATAGTTATTTGTATTGTATGTACCCTTTGATGCACCCTGTGCACCTACTGAGTTAAGGATATTACCAATACCTGTTACAGTTGTACCATCTTTAGATGTAACTGAAACTGTATCCTTATTTTCGTCTGTTACATAAAGTACAATAGCATTTGACTTTAATGTACCATCATCATTATATGCACCAACACCATCTGTGTAATTAAAATGTGCAAATCCGTCACGCCTAAAAGCCTGAGTTTTTACTGTCTTTTCAATTACATTACCATCAGATGATGTAATCTTCAAATTATAATCAGTATTTCCCTTTAAACCAGGAATATCAACTCTTGCTGTATTGCCATAAGCTCTGATAAGTTCAGAATCAACAGTAGTATAGTCTGCTGAACTAGCTAACTTGTAGGCTACAGTTGCCCCCTTTGGATTGCTGTCATTCCAAGTTGCATAGGCTGATTCAAACCAGCCACCACAACTAAGGGTATCGGCAGCAAAAACACTTGTTATCGTAAGTCCTGAAAAAACCATTACTGTAGCTAAAACAGCACTTACAACTCTTGAAAATAGTTTCATTTGTCATTCCTCCTATAATTAATTTTCACATCTTCGATAAGTGTAACATTTCAAAAAGCCAAAATCTATGCACATTTTGTATAATATAAACAAAATAATTTAGGAAATATTAACAAAAACAAAAAATACAATGTATATTTTATTAACTTTTATTAACTTTTCTTAAACAAATGTATTTACTAATGTAAAAATATGATGTAAAATGTGGATATAAATACAAAAGAGGGAGGTATAACTTTATGAAAAAATTTTTAAACGAGTTTAAGGATTTTGCTATGAAAGGCAATATGATTGACTTGGCAATAGGTGTTGTTATTGGTGGTGCTTTCAGTAAGATTGTAACTATGATTGTTGATTGTATTATTACTCCTCTAATTTCACTTGTAATTATTCTTCTTACTGGCAAAGCTGATACAAACCAGCTTTTTGGTACTATTACAGTAGGTCCTTTTCCTATTGGTCAGCTTATAAGCTCTGTAATTGACTTTCTTATTACAGCCATTGTCCTTTTCATTATAGTGAAGGCAATAAACAAATTACAGTCTATAGGAAAAACAGAAGAACCTGAAAAGCCAGCAACTAAAACTTGCCCTTATTGCAAGTCTGAAATTAATATCGAAGCTACAAGATGTCCACATTGTACATCTGAAATAGAATAAAAAAACAGGTAATACAGCGAAAATGCTATATTACCTGTTTTTATTTGTTATATGAAAAAGCGCCAACTATATCATTATCATAATAGAAATTTCCATTATAAAACCACCATTTATCTCCTATTGTATACCTACCACTTTTAATAACTTTTTTATTTTCTTTTAAATATGTATATATATTACATAATACTACCTTATTTAAACAATTTAGATTTGTCTTATTAGGCTCTTTATTATCAATAATCTTTTTTACATATCTGGCGTTTATATCTTTTTCAAAAATTATGTCTATAGATAAATTATCGTTATTCTTTTTCACATCTTGCCCTGTTATTTTTTCAAATTTAAAATTTTCATTTACCAATTCATCAAAAGTAGGATTGCTTTTGCAAAATTCATATTCTCCATATTTTAACTTCAAATTGTTTTCATACATATAATTAGCAACTTCGGCTCTACACTCCGGAGATATTTCTTTAAACATATCATATTTTCCATCGCAAAATGCAAAATCTCTGTAGTCCACAATCTCATTATTTTCAATAGTAATTGGAATAAAATCTTTCGTTGTCCTAATCTGGCTTAATTCATAACAGGTTAATCCTAGTAAAATAAGCAATACTATTACTATTATTATCACAGCATACAGTAATACATTTAAAATTTTCTTCATTTAACCCCCCTTAAAATATACCTCTTACCCTTGCATTTTTATTTTATCGTTAACAGTAAAATATGACAACGAAAAAAGGCATTTTCGAAAAACCGAAAATGCCTTTTACTATGCGGAATGTGGGACTTGAACCCACACGCCTTGCGACACAAGAACCTAAATCTTGCGTGTCTGCCAATTCCACCAATTCCGCACAACGGATTGATTTTATCATTTTTATTGATAATTGTCAAGGATTTTATTCTGAATTGTTTTTATTGCATTATTCTGATTATTTGATATAATAAGTACATTAAAACTTACGAGGTGAATAAAAATGCAGAAATGGAAAGAAAATATACGCAGTATAGAACCATATATTCCAGGTGAACAGCCACAGTTCTCTGATATGATAAAGTTAAACACAAATGAATGTCCTTATCCACCATCTCCTATGGTAGAAAAAGTCCTTAAAGAATGTAATTATTCTAACCTTAGACTTTACCCTAGCTTTACTTTTAAGCCACTTAAAGAAGTTCTTTGCAAAACTTATAATATTGCAGAAAATGAAATTTTCTTTGGTAACGGTTCAGACGAAGTTCTTGCCCTTGCCTTTATGACTTTTTTTAATTCTAAAAAGCCAATATTATTCCCTGATATTACATATTCATTTTATGATGTATGGTGCAATTTATACCAAATTCCTTTTGAAAGAATACCTCTTAATGAAAAATTCGAATTTAATATTGAAGATTATAAAAGAGAAAATGGTGGTATTGTAATTACAAATCCTAATGCACCAACTGGTATTTATATGGAACTGGAGTCTGTTGAGGAAATAGTAAAAGCTAATCCAGACAGTATTGTAATTGTAGATGAAGCCTACATTGATTTTGGCGGTACATCAGCTATTGACCTTATACACAAGTACGAAAACTTAGTAGTAGTCCAGACTTATTCAAAATCAAGAGCTTTAGCTGGTATCAGAATGGGTTATGCAATGGCTAATTCTTATTTAATTGATGCTATGAAAGCAGTTAAGAACAGTTTTAACTCATATACTATAACAACTCTTTCACAGGATATTGCAACAGCCTCAGCAAAAGACAGTCAATATCTTAAAGAATGTACAGATAAGATTAAAAACTCAAGAAAATGGACTGTTGATGAATTAGATAAATTAGGTTTTGAAACATTACCTAGCTCTGCCAACTTTATTTTTACAACAAATAAGAACATAGATGCTAAAGACCTTTTTGAATATCTCAAGGAACATAGAATTTTTGTAAGATACTTTAACAAGCCAAGAATTAATCAGTACCTCAGAATTACAATAGGTACACAGGAACAAATGGAAGCTCTTGTTAAAGCCATTAAAGAATATAAATAGGAGAATTATATGAAAGATAAAAACGCCCTTTTACGCTACTTTACCGTTGATTTAGTTATATGGGCATTAGTTAAATTTAGTATTGGCCTTAGCCAAAGTGTTTGGGGACAGAGCCTCAACAGATATGTTTTATGTATGGTTATGGCAGGTACATTTTTAGTTCTTTATCTTGCTGCTTACGGCTTACTTATTACTGATGAAGTAAAGGCAAGCAAAATCAATCAACCAAGATTTAGAATGGCATCGTTGGCTGTATCATTTATGTTAGTTTCATTTGTGGAAAAATTGATTAATATGATTTAATAGAAAAAGTCGGTACAATTTCAATAACTGTACCGGCTTTTATTAATTTTGTGTAGTTGTTTCGCTTTGCTGTTTTTCTTTTATTTCATTGGCATACTTGCCTAAAGTATTCTGCTGGAAGTAATATTGTAAATATCCGCCACAAATATCATCGTATATAGCAACATTACTATCAAGAGTCCAATTTCCTTTTTTATCCTTTACAAAATTGAAAACTGTATCAGACTCTTTTTTATCTGCGTGCTTTATTTCATCATCAATTATTCCACTAAACACCTTATCCATATCTTTACCACTATTACCCGGTGTCATATATTCCACCATAAGACGGCTAGATATATTAGACATAATCTTTGCAAAATCAAGTGTTGTAATATGAGCCTTTACTGTAGCCTCGTTGCCATTTTCTGAACTTTCCACAATTTCACACTTTAAATTCTTAGCCATAGCCTTAAAAAGTTTAACATTGTTTTCTTCATCTGGCTTATACATTCCCTGAAAATATGGATATTGGTCACTTGTCAACTTGTACATAGCATCAAAATTTTGTGTTTGAAAATCCTGTACAAAGGACAATACATACTCTTCATATTTATTTTTAGGCTTTGAGCCACAGGCTGTCATTCCTATACACATTACTATACTTAAAAATAGTGTCAAAATTCTTTTCATAAAAAACCTCCAAAATATGTTACGACAATTATAACATATTTTTTTTATATTTTAAATCACAATTTTATTAGTTTTTAATATTATACATTGAGAGGGACAAAAAGGAGGATTTAAAAATGGGAGTATTTGATTTTGAAACTAATTGTGTAGGTGGAAACAATCGTATTAAAGACGAATGTATTATTGCCTTCAAAGTATATGATTCCTGCCGTCAGCAGGATTGCCTTGACAGAGCTCAGGTTGGTCTTGCAAGAGCAGCAAAATGCGGAACTTTCTGTGGCACTAGCTACGATGCTGGAGAATTAATTGTACCTCCTCCATTGGCTACAGGCGTATTTATGAAAGATGTAAAGGTTAAGAAAGTTAATGTATTAAGCAAAACTGAAAGCCAGTTTAAGCGTGGTTTCTGGGATATTGAACTTGCTTATATTATTGAATACAAACTTGTATTTAAGGGCGCTGGTGGTACTGAAATTTGTAGAATTCCTGCACAAAGCACATTTATTAAGTCTGTTTCACTCTTTGGTTCAGAAGCAACTAACACTACAATCTCTACAGATTTAAGTGTTTTCGGTACAAATTCTTTTGACCTTGACGCTGACCCATTTGTATATGTTGAATCTAAGGCTGTTGGACTTAAAGCACAGCTTTTCTACAGCCGTTGCTGTCCAGAAGAACAGACTGATACAGCTGACGGTGTAAGAGTTCACATTGGACTTTTCACAATTATAAAACTTTACAGAATTGTTAATCTTTCTGTTAAGTCAAATGGTTTCTGTATACCTGAAGAATGTGAAGAAACTGGTTCTACTGAGCCTTGCGAATTTTTCAATGGCCTTGATTTCCCTCTTGATTTCTTTGCACCACCTCAGAAACCAGAATTTATGGCAGGCATAAGCAATAATATACCAAATACAGCTAACGAAAATGATGACAATAACCACAATCATCGTTGCCCTTGCTGTAAAAAATGCTAGACTATAAAAATTTTATTTTTTGAATATTGACAAAATACAATTAATAATATATAATACGAACTAATGTAATTTTCCCCTTTGGCTCTAGTAGCCAAGGGGTTTTTCAATATAAGGGGGGTTGGCTTTGACTAACTTATTAACAAAATTTTTCATCAAAAATTCTGACGATATAAACAATCCTATAGTCCGTAAAAATTATGGTACATTAGCTGGAGCTGTAGGTATATGTTGTAACTTGCTTTTGTTTACAATTAAAATACTAGCCGGTCTTTTAACTGGTGCAATTTCTATTGTGGCTGATGCTTTTAATAACCTTTCTGATGCCGGTTCTTCCATAGTAACTCTTATAGGTTTTAGAATGGCAGGAAAGCCAGCAGACCACGACCACCCATTTGGCCATGGCAGAATAGAGTATATTGCTGGTCTTATAGTTTCTGCCCTTATTTTATTAATGGGATTTGAGTTATTAAAAAGCTCCGTTGAAAAAATTTTAAACCCAACACCTCTTGAATCTTCAAATATTTCAATTTTAATATTGATTATTTCTGTTTGTATTAAACTTTGGATGGGATTTTTTAATAGAAAAATAGGTAAAAAACTTAATGCCTCTGCTATGATAGCTACTTCTGCTGATAGTTTTAACGATTGTGTTGCTACAACAGCTGTACTTATTGGTTTCTTGGTATTCAAGTTTGCAAACATTAACTTAGATGGTTATATGGGTGTTGCCGTTGCTCTCTTTGTTATGTGGGCAGGCTACAATACAGCAAAAGACACTATTGAGCCACTTCTCGGACTTGCCCCTGACCCAGAATTTGTATTAAGCGTTAAGAACTGCGTTTTAGAAAGAAAAGAAATATTGGGTATACACGATATGCATGTTCACGATTATGGTCCTGGTAGAGTTTATGTATCAATGCACGCCGAAATTCCTAGTGATATGGATGTTTTAAAAGCTCACGATATTATAGATTCAGCTGAAGAAGAAGTTTCATCAAAGTTCAAGTGTGAAGTAAGTATTCATATGGACCCTATAGAGGTTAACAACCCTCTTGCCAATGAATTAAAGCTCAAGCTAATGGAAATTTTGAATACTATTGACCCTACACTTAGTTTTCACGATTTTAGAATTACTAACGGTCCAATGAGAAAAAATATTATTTTTGATTTACTTGTGCCTTTTGATTGTTACTATGATGATGTAACATTAAGAAAAATGATTAAAGAGAAGTTTTCAGAAATTGATAGCACTTATTTCTGTGTTATACACATTGATAAAGGTGTTAATTGACAATAAAATATTTTTGTTGTATAATAAGTGGGTTGAGTTTTCTCAATCCATTTATTTGTTTCTGTAGCTCAGCTGGATAGAGCGACCGCCTCCTAAGCGGTAGGTCGGGTGTTCGAATCACCTCAGGAACAGCATTTAGGATAGACTATTTTGTCTATCCTATTTTTTATTCACTATTCAGAACAAATTAACCTTGTTAATTTGTGACTTAACAAGTTAAGTCATCGGATTTATCTTTCCGATTCACTATTCAGAACAAATTAACTTCGTTAATTTGTGGCTTGACAAGCAAGCCATCGGATTTATCTTTCCGATTCACTATTCAGAACAAATTAACTTCGTTAATTTGTGGCTTGACAAGCAAGCCATCGGATTTATCTTTCCGATTCACTATTCAGAACAAACCAACTTTGTTAATTTGTGACTTAACAAGTTAAGTCATCGGATTTATCTTTCCGATTCACTATAAAAATCCCCTTACCTAATTGGTAAGGGGTAAATTTTACGCTTCTTCTACTTTTGCTTCTTCAATAGTTTTACATTGTTCAATAAGTTTATGAACATCTTCAATTTTATCAGTCTTTCTATTAGCTATAACATCAAAGCCACAATATTTAATAGCACCATCAACCTTACGCTCTAAAACAAGATATGTATGTTCTCTATGAGGATTTCTTGATACATACTTATTCTGAACATAATCACTTAATTCGCCATACTTATCTTTATTTTCTTCTTTAAGCAACTCAGTTGATGTAGTCATAAAAGCATCAACAATATCATTTTTTTCAATAATTCTCTTTAAATTACTAGAACTTACTTCTACGTTTTCTGGGAAACATCTTATCATACAAAATGCACCAACAGGTAAATCTGTACCAGCTAAATGACGAAGAAAAACTGAACATCTCAAACCCTGTTTTTCAAGTTCTTTTCTCTTTTCGTCAATAGAACTTTGAATATCTGCACCACTTGTAAAAATCTTAAAGCACATATAAAGTATAAAAGCAATTACAATAGCTATAACAAAATATCTGAGCATATAAACTACCTCCCTCAGAAAGCACCAAAGCTTTCTATTTTTTAGATTGTTAATATTATAACACTATTTTAAACAAATTTCAATAGTTTTTAAGATATTTTTTATTAATTCTTCACAAATAAAACTTTACAATTTTAAATTTTCCCCTAAATATAAATAAATTTCCACAATATATCGTATACTGTACAAAAAAAGATATTTTGAAAATATTCAAAATACCTTTTTTAATAGAATTATTTATTTATAATAAGTGCCATAAATACTAAATCTTCATTACCAGTATTTTCAAGACCATGACCATTGCCTTCAGCACAGAAAGTACAGTCGCCAGCCTTTACTGTATACTTTTCTCCATTATCACTGTATTCACCAGTACCAGAAAGAATGAAATAAGTTTCTGTATTACCATGATGTTCGTGATAGCCTAAAGAACTTCCTACTGGAATAGTAACCTTAGCATACATTTTACATTTACCGTCAAGTTCCTTTTCTCCAAGCAAATGCTCAATAGTCATAGGGCCTTTTCCGCCAGCATTATTTTCAACAGTTATAACTTTTCTTTCTCCATTAGATGTCATTATACAACACTCCCTTCTATGTACAGTTTAGCACAATTTTATAAAAAGTAAAGCCATTTATTTACAATATCAAATTAAATTACAACCTTAATTTGTCAATTAATTGTAAAAAGTGGCATAGAAAAATCTATGCCACTTCGTTTTTATATCTGCTTATTTACTGTTTTATATTCGTTATCAAATCTAAAGAATGGGCAACCTGCTGTATTTTCACGCATAAAATTTTCCATTTCATCTTCGTCTAAATCCACAAGACAAGTATAACACTCGTATTCTTCATCATAAACATAATTTAAACAGCTTTCGCAATTTCCCTGCTTACTCATCTTTTTTCTCTAAATCGTCAGGTAACTTATTGAAATAACCTTCAAGTCTAAAAATAGGCTGACCCATTTCAGAAAACTTCTTTTCATATTCTGTCATAACATTTCCTTCATAGTCACTATTATGTAAATCTAAAGAAATGTTGTGTAATCTCCAACCCTTATCTGCAATTTCATTAAGACTGAAATCAAATAATGGCTGGTTATCTGTCTTCATAAAGACTTCTCCACCCTTTTCACCGAAAAGAACTTCGTATAAATTAAGGAAATTTCTGTGAGTAAGTCTTCTCTTTGCCCACTTCTTACGCTGACGCCAAGGGTCGCAGAAGTTAATGTAAAGTCTTTCAACTTCGCCAGTTTCAAAAATTTCATTAATGTTGGCTACATTTTCAACCATAAATCTAATATTTTCGCCAACACCACTTTCACGACTTTTTTTAAGAGCAGCTGCCACAATCTGGTCTTCCTTTTCCATACCAATAAAATTGATATTTGGATAAAGTTTGCTCATTTCACTTAAAAAGCCACCTTTTCCACAACCTATTTCAACATATATAGGATTATCGTTGCCAAAAACTTCATTCCACTTACCCTTATTTTCTGTTGGATTAGTGACAAGAGCCTTATTATTAGCCATTTCAGCTTCTGACCACGGTTTTCTTCTGTGACGCATAAATTTATCCTTTCTAACACTTTAATAAACAATAGCAGGACTCCCCTGCCTTTAATTCTCCACCATTCATAGGTTTACATTCTTTAAAGCCTTGTATTTGAGCCTCTAATTTATAAGATGGGTCATATTTACAAGGCACACCCATCCAGTAATTTTTATCATCTTTGCCCAAAAGCAAATGTTTATATTCTCTACAGCCTTTTATAACAAAGGGATTGTTGCAATATTTCCATAAATCCTTTACTGCACAAATTTCTCTAATATTAACTTTAACCCACTTTATGTTATCATCGCCAAAAGGCTTTACTTCATTACGAGAAAATATGTAGTCTGTATTTGCTGACACAGTAATTGCCTGTATTTCATCAATACTATCACTAAATTCATTTACCAGCTGAACTATTTTTTCTTTGTCCTCCTGATTAATTTCTTCAGTAATATTTTCAGTTATGCTATTTTGCACTTTTTCAACATCTGCACTAGGTTGTTGAATTTCTGTATCTTCAACCTTGTCTTCCACAACCTGACTTACAATTTCCTCTGGTTCTTCAACCTCTATAATTTCCGGCTTAATGGCCATAATAGTTTCTGGCTGTTTATGGCTTTCTGGCTTTGCCATAAGGCATTGTTGCCAGTTATATTCCTCTTTTACAAAACCAATAAGAGGTGCTTTATCTTTAACAAGAACAGCAAGGGCTCTGATGTCTGAAAGTACACCATCAGGTTTAAACTCCCACTTTACTTCGCCCCTGCCACTATTATTTACATATAAAGGTCTGTCCACTTCAACACTATCATCTTTACTTAAAACACAAACTCTGTAATCATTGTCACTCTTTAAACCTTGAGCTTGTAAAAGAAGTCTGCCTCTGCCATTTCTGATTTCAACAATAGCTCTACCAACGCAACCTCTAATATCCTTTACATAATCATTACAGCCCTGTTTTAATGTAATAAAAGTTCTTGAATACGCCATAACTTAGCCTCCTATTAAATAGTATTTCTATTCAATAGAGTATGAGATAATTTGGACAGATATTCCTTTTTACTTTATATATTTTTCAGCCTCGTCAGTAATTTTTCCATAATCCTCAAGAGTAAGACTTTCTCCTCTCACTCTTTCATCATAGCCAAGACCATTAAGCATTTTACCTATTTCATCTTTTGATAAAGTAAGTAACCCACTACTAAAAATACAGTTTACTAAAGTTTTTCTTCTCTGACTAAAAGCAGCCTTTATAAACTCAAACATAAACTTTTCATTATTTACCTGTACCTTTGGCTTGTCCATAACTGTCAATTTAATTACAGCTGAGTCAACATTAGGTCTAGGCATAAAGCAATTTTGTGGTACATTTGCCACAAGATAAGGTTCACAATAATACTGAACAGCAAGGGAAAGTGAACCATAATCCTTAGTAGATGGCTGTGCCTTCATTCTATAAGCTACTTCTTTTTGTATCATTACTGTAATGCTTTCAACAGGAATATGATTTTCAAGCACATTCATAATAATAGGAGTAGTAATATAGTATGGTAAATTAGCTACCATTTTTATTTTTTTATCTGGATATTTTTCAGCAATAGCATTTACATCTACCTTCAAAATATCCTCATTTATTATTTCAATATTATCAAAATCTGATAAAAGCTCACCTAAAATAGGCACAAGTGTAGTATCTATTTCTACAGCTACAACCTTATAAGCCTCTTTTGCAAGAGCCTGTGTAAGTGTACCTATACCAGGACCTACTTCTATAACTACATCGTCTTTTGAAATTTCAGCTGAAGACACAATTTTGCCCAGAACTCTCTCATCAACGAGAAAGTTCTGACCAAAATTCTTCTTAAAACTGAAACCATATTTTTCAACTATTTTTTTTGTTTTATAAGCTAAACTGGCTTCCATTATTTTAACATATCCTCAACAGTTGTCTTAGCAGTTGCAAGGGCTTCATCAATCTTAGATGCATCTTTACCACCAGCCTGAGCCATATTTGGACGGCCACCACCGCCACCACCACAAACAGTTGCAGCAGCTTTTACAATATTACCGGCCTTAGCACCCTTCTTAACAGCCTCATCACTACACATAACAACAAAATTAACCTTACCGTCTACATCAGATGCAAGAACGATAACACCTTCGCCGCTCTTTTCCTTAATCTGGTCGCCCATATTTCTAAGAGCATTCATATCAATGCCACTTACCTTAGCAGAAACATACTTAAAGCCGTTTACATCTTCAGCCTTAGCAATAATTTCATCTACAAGACCACCAGAAAGCTTAGATTTAAGACTTTCTAATTCGCTTGAAAGCTGTTTATTTTCTTCAAGAACATGCTCAATCTTAGAAATAATATTCTTAGAGTTAGTACGCAATGTGCTAAAGATATTATTTAAAAGATAGTCAACATCTTCATAATAATTGAGAACACCTGCACCTGTAAGAGCTTCAATTCTTCTTGTACCAGCAGCTACACCAGTTTCAGAAACAATCTTAAATGAGCCAATCTGAGAAGAATTTGAAATATGAGTACCACCACAGAATTCAACAGAGTAATCGCCAACACTTACAACTCTTACTACATCGCCGTACTTTTCACCAAAGAGTGCCATAGCACCAAGCTTTTTAGCTTCTTCCATAGGCATTTCTTCCATTTTTACTGGAATACTTGCAAGAATTTTTTCATTTACAATGTGTTCAACTCTAGCTAAATCTTCTTTGCTAATAGCCTCAAAGTGAGTAAAGTCAAAACGCAACCTATCCTTTGAAACATATGAACCAGCCTGTTCAATATGAGAACCTAAAACTTCTCTTAAAGCAGCCTGTAAAATATGAGTTGCTGTATGGTTTCTAGCAATATCCATTCTAGTCTTTACATCAATATCAAGGTCAATAGTATCGCCAACCTTAATCTGACCATTTTCAACAACACCTGTATGGATAAACTTATTGCCACCAAACTTAACACAGTCATTAATCTTAATATCGCAGTTATCGTTGTGCATTGTACCACAATCGCCAACCTGACCACCCATTTCAGCATAGAATGGAGTCTTGTCAACAACGATAGAAACCTTATCGCCTTCGCTTGCAGTATCTACAACAGCGTCATTACTTACAATAGCAAGAACCTTTGCACCAGCATAGCTATAGTTTGTATAACCAACAAATTCAGTAGACATAGCAGGGTCAAGCTGGTTGAATACAGTTTCATCAGCACCCATATAAGTGTCTGTTGCTCTTGCATTTCTAGCTCTTTCTTTCTGCTTCTGCATTTCAGCCTTGAAGGCTTCCATATCCATTGTCATACCCTGTTCTTCAAGAATTTCTTCCATTAATTCAACTGGGAAACCGTAAGTATCATAGAGCTTGAATGAGTCTGCACCACCAAGAATATCTTCTCCATCCTGTGCCTTGATTTCTTCAATCTTCTGCTTTAAAAGTGAAAGACCTGTATCAATAGTTGCAGCAAATCTACTTTCTTCATTATTTAAGATATTGAAGATATGGTCCTTCTTATCCACAAGTTCAGGATAAGCCTTACCAGAATTTTCAATAACAACCTTACATACTTCTGTCATAAAGTTACCTTCAATACCAAGAAGTCTACCATGTCTAGCAGCTCTTCTTAAAAGTCTTCTTAATACATAACCTCTACCTTCATTAGATGGAAGTACACCATCAGCTGTCATAAATGCAACTGAACGAATATGGTCAGTAATAACTCTTATAGAAATATCAGTTTTTTCATTTGCACCATATTCAACGCCAGCAAGAGCACATACCTTATCTCTGATAGCCTTTACTGTATCTACATCAAAAATAGAGTTTACACCCTGCATAACAGTTGCAATTCTTTCAAGACCCATACCAGTATCAATGTTAGGGTGGTCAAGATTAGAATAAGAACCGTCTTCTTCCTTACAGAACTGAGTAAATACAAGGTTCCAGATTTCCATATATCTGTCACAGTCACAACCTACTGTACAACCAGGCTGACCACAACCATATTCTTCGCCCTTATCATAGTAGATTTCAGAACATGGACCACATGGACCTACACCATGTTCCCAGAAGTTATCTTCCTTACCCATTCTGAAAATTCTTTCTGGAGCAAGACCAATTTCCTTGTTCCAAATATCGAACGCTTCATCATCATCCTGATATACAGAAACATAAAGTCTATCTTCAGGAAGTTTTACTACCTGTGTAAAGAATTCCCATGCCCAGTTAATAGCTTCTCTCTTAAAATAATCGCCAAAAGAGAAGTTACCAAGCATTTCGAAAAATGTACCATGGCGTGCAGTCTTACCTACATTTTCAATATCGCCTGTTCTAATACACTTCTGGCAAGTTGTTACTCTCTTTCTTGGTGGAACCTGCTGACCTGTAAAGAAAGGCTTTAAAGGTGCCATACCAGAATTAATAAGTAAAAGACTCTTGTCATTGTGAGGTACTAATGACGCACTTGCCATTCTCAAATGACCTTTACTTTCAAAAAATGAAAGATATGCTTCTCTGATTTCATTTACTCCCATGAATTGCATTTGTAAATCCTCCAAAAAATTAAAATGAAAATTAAAAATAAAGAATAAAAAAAGCCCCTTTCTGAATAACAGAACAGGGGCGTTAATAAACACGGTACCACCCTGATTACGACAAAACTGCCGTATCTCAAGTAACTTTTAACGCAAGTCAAACGGTGCAGTATTAATGCACACAGCATATATGGGTAGCTTCGATTTATTTTACGGAAATACTTGCACCAACCGTATTCTCTCTTTACCGATATTAAAATCTACTTATCCCGCTGTTAAACCAAAGTTAATTATATAAAATACGCCGACTTTTGTCAACATTATTTTATCATTTTGCCACAAAATAAGCAACTTCATTTGCAATTTTTGCCATTTCGTGTTCTTTTAAGTTGCTATTGTTTGTAACTGCGTAAGTATAAGTCTTATCTGTCCAAGTAGCCTTTGGATAATTAATCTTATCGCCCTCAAGAGTAGCAAGACAACCATTTACAGTATACTTTGCAAGTGTTGAATATTTCTTATAATCACCGGAAATATCATCTGTACCCTTTGCTATACGAACAGAAAAATCCTTACTGCCGTTTGTGTAATCAAGCTGTAAAATCAAGCCTGATACAACATAAACATGCTCAAGAGTATAGCCCTCAATATCTACAGTATTTAAGTTGATTTTAAGTTCTGCGGCAGCCTGTGCAGCAGTATCATATTCTACCATAGGATTTACAGAGTTTTTGCCACCAACATATGCTTTAGTTGTAGACTCTGTTGTTGCCTCTTTATTAATAGAAAATGTAGTTGTTTCATTTACAATTTTCTTATCACTATCTACTTTAGCGTCAGCATTAGCCTGCTTTTTTCCACCGTTATCAATTTTGTTAATTTCTCCACCTCTAAGTGAAAGTGAGTTATCCACAACTGTAGTTTCTTCTGTAACTTCTTCAGCTGTATTTGGAGAAATTACAACTGTATTATTCTTAATAACAATGTCATACTGCTGTGAGTTGAGCATTCTGAAAAGTTCAAGAGGAACATATGTTGAACCATCTTTTATTACTGGTGCTGTAGCAAGTGAAATTGGAGTACCAGCTTTTAAATCCTTATTCTTAGTAATAGAATAACTATTTACACCAGTATTAAAATCAACCTTAACATCATTGTTTGAAATTTCAACAGCCTTTAATTCAGAATTCCATTGAACAGCATAACCAAGGGCTTCAGCAATACCTCTTAAAGGTACCATTGTATTACCCATATATTCAAAAGTTGAACCGTTCATTACAATGCTATTGCTTTCTTCTCCAACAGCTATAGCACGATGTGCAGAAGTAGTAGTTTCTGTTGTTGCCTCAGTCGTTGTAGCTTCTCTATTAATTTTTGTAATTGAACCAGTTTCAGTTTTAATTGTTGTACTTGTTTCCTGACTTGCCTTTACGCTATCAATGCCATTTTGTATCTTACCTTTACCATAAGTAAGGCTTGACAATACTAACATTGCACCTAAAGTAATGGCTAAAAATCTTTTCATAGTTTTACCTCCATATGGAATAATACTTTTTCTTTTATGTTTGTAACTTATTTATTGCTTGCTGCTGCCTCTTTCTGACTTTCTTCAAGGTTTTTATAAGCAGTTGAAAGCATGAGCTTAATTCTATTAAGCTGGTTTACTTCACTAGCACCTGGGTCATAGTCAATAGCAACAATATTACTATTTTTATTTCTTCTCTTTAATTCCTTAATAACACCCTTACCTGTAACATGGTTAGGAAGACAAGCAAAAGGCTGAGCACAAATATTGTTTGTAACTCCGGAATGTATAAGCTCTACAAGTTCGCCTGTTAAGAACCAACCCTCGCCTGTTTGGTTGCCAAGACTTACTATATCTTCTGCCATAGCACCAAGTTCCTTAATATCTGTTGGTGGGTCAAATCTCTTACTGTCTTTAAGGGCATTACCCATTACTCGTCTATAACCCTCTATAAACTTAATCGCCCAATTTGTAAGAACTGTTATAGAATGTTTTGCACCAAGATATTCTTCTTTATACTTGTTGTTGTAAAGACTGTATGTAAAGAAGTTGATAAGGTCTGGAACAACAGCCTCAGCACCCTCTTTTTCAAGAAGTGTTACTACATCGTTATTGGCAGTTGGGTGGAACTTAACAAGAATTTCCCCTACTACACCAACCTTTGGCTTAACTATTGTTTCATCTAAAGGAAGTTCATCAAAATCCTTTACTATTCCTCTGACAATCTTATTAAATTCGTTCTTCTTTGGAGAACGAACAGCCTTTTTACAAACTTCATTCCACTTGTGATAAAGAGCATTAGCAGAACCCTTTACCTTTTCATAAGGTCTTGTCTTATAAAGGACTCTCATAAATAAATCGCCATAAAGTACAGACTGGAGAAGTGCCATAGCAAATTTATAAGTAATCTTAAATCCAGGGTTCTTTTCAAGTCCACTAGCACTTACAGATACTACTGGAATATGTTCAAGACCGGCATTTTTCAATGCACGCCTTATAAAACCAATGTAGTTAGTAGCACGACAGCCACCACCTGTCTGACTTATTAACACAGATACCTTGTCTAAGTCATAATTTCCAGACTGTAAAGCTCTTAAAATCTGACCTACAACAATAAGTGCTGGATAACAAGCATCGTTATTTACATATTTAAGACCAATATCAATACAATCCTTATCTATTGCCGGCATAACCTCTACATTGTAACCACTAGCTCTGAAAGCCTCTTGAGCAATATCAAAATGTATAGGTGACATCTGTGGCATAAGGAGAGTATGAGTTTTCTTCATTTCCTTTGTAAATACAACTCTACTTTCCTTTTCAACAAGTTTCTTAGGCTTAAATTTCTTATTTCTTCTTTCTTCAAGAGCAGCAAAAAGTGAACGAATTCTTATTCTTGCAGCACCTAAGTTGCTTACTTCATCAATTTTAAGAACTGTATAAATCTTACCATAAGCATCAAGTATATCGTGTACTTCATCAGTTGTTACCGCATCAAGACCACAACCAAAGCTATTAAGCTGTATAAGTTCAATATCTTCCTGTTCACGAACAAAACTTGCTGCTGCGTAAAGTCTTGAATGGTATGCCCATTGGTCACGAACATTTAAAGGTCTTTCAACATTTCCAAGATGTGCAACACTATCTTCTGTAAGAACAGCAACACCGTAACCAGTAATAAGTTCAGGTAAACCATGGTTGATTTCAGGGTCAATATGGTAAGGACGACCAGCTACAACAATACCAGTCATATTATTTTCTTTAATATACTTTACTGTTTCCTCGCCCTTTTTACGCATATCTTCTCTAAATCTCTGTTCTTCTCTCCAAGCAGCCTTTGCAGCCTCTTTAACCTCATTCTTTGGAATATCTCCAAAAATTTCAGCCATTCTGTCTGCAAATATTTCTTCTGAGCTAAGAGCTATAAACGGATTTCTAAAATCTATGTTGTAATCTCTGATTTCTTCAACATTATTTTTAATGTTTTCTGGATAACTTGTTACAATAGGACAGTTATAATGGTTATCTGCACCACTTATTTCCTTATGTTCATAAGCTACACAAGGGTAGAATATAAACTTAACGCCGTCATTTATAAGTGACATAATATGTCCATGTACTATTTTAGCTGGGTAGCAAGCTGACTCACTAGGTATAGACTCTATACCCATTTCGTAAACCTTTCTGCTACTCTTTGGACTAAGTTTTACACTATACCCCAATTTCGTAAAGAAAGTGAACCAAAGTGGGAAATCCTCATACATATTGAGAACTCTAGGAATACCTACTACACCTCGTTTAGCCTCATTTTCTGGAATAGGCTCATAATCAAAAAGTCTGTCATATTTATACTGGAAAAGATTAGGTACGCAACTGTCTGATTTTTCCTTACCTAAACCTCTTTCACATCTATTACCAGAAATAAAGCGTCTACCACCACTAAACTTGTTTATTGTAAGCAAGCAGTTATTACTACAACCCTTACAACGAGTAAGTGATGACTGTATTTCAAGATTTTCCAAATCTTCTGCATTAAGAATTGTAGACTCTTCCCCTGCTACATACTTGTCACGAGAAATAACAGCTGCACCAAAAGCACCCATTATACCACTTATATCTGGGCGAATAGCTTCTCTAGTTGAAATCTTTTCAAAAGCTCTTAAAACAGCCTCATTGTAGAATGTACCACCCTGAACAACAATATGTTTACCTAAATCAGTTGGGTCAGTAACCTTAATAACCTTTTGAAGTGCATTTTTAATAACACTATATGCAAGACCTGCTGAAATATCGGCAACTTCTGCACCCTCTTTTTGAGCCTGTTTTACTCTTGAGTTCATAAATACTGTACAACGAGAACCTAAGTCAATAGGACCTTTTGCAAATAATGCTACCTTTGCAAAATCCTGTACGCTAAGTTTAAGACTCTTTGCGAAAGTTTCTATAAATGAACCACAACCTGCTGAACAAGCCTCATTTAAAAGAACAGAATCAATAACACCGTTCTTTATTCTGATACACTTCATATCCTGACCACCAATATCAAGAATGAAGTCTACATCAGGTTCAAAGAAAGCTGCTGCCTTATAATGAGCAACTGTTTCAATCTCACCTAAATCCACCATAAGAGCCTCTTTTATAAGAGCCTCACCATAGCCTGTAACACAAGATTTCTTTATTGTTACACCCTCTGGTAAAATACTGTAAATATGTTTTAAAGCTGTCATTACCATTTTAAGAGGACTACCCTCGTTACCAGCATAGAAAGAATAGAGAAGTTCTCCCTTATCACTAATAAGAGCTAACTTTGATGTAGTAGAACCTGCATCAATACCTAAGAAAACATCGCCCTTATATGATTCAAGGTCGCCTTTTATAACCTTTGCCTTGTCGTGTCTTTCCTTAAATCTATTATAGTCCTGTTCATCTTTAAACAATGGGTCAAGTCTGTTTATTTCCATTGCAATATGCTTGCCATTTGTAAGTTCCTTTATCATTTCATCAGCAGAGAAAATCTTATCATCTTTTGATGAAAGAGCAGAACCCATAGCAGCAAAAAGGTGGGAATCTTCAACTTCAACAACAGCATCTCCCTCAAGGCCAAGCACATCAATAAATCTGGCCTTTAATTCAGTAAGGAAGTGTAATGGACCACCGAGGAAAACTACATTACCCCTTATTGGCTTACCACAGGCAAGTCCACTAATAGTCTGATTAACTATAGCCTGAAAAATAGATACCGCCAAATCAGACTTTGCTGCACCCTCGTTGATAAGTGGCTGAATATCACTTTTAGCAAATACACCACATCTGGCAGCTATTGGATAAATGGCACTATATGTCTTTGCGTATTCATTAAGACCCTCTGCATCAGTTTGTAAAAGAGATGCCATCTGGTCAATGAAAGAACCAGTACCACCAGCACAGACACCGTTCATTCTCTGTTCTATGCTACCACCGTCAAAATAAATAATCTTAGCATCTTCGCCACCTATTTCAATAGCAACATCAGTACGAGGTGCTACATGAGTAATAGCTGTACTTACAGCTACAACTTCCTGTATAAATTCCATACCAATCCAATTAGAAATAGAAAGACCACCACTACCAGTAATTACACAAGAAAACTTAAATTCGCCTAACTGTTCTCTAGCATCTTTTACAAGACCAAGTAAAGTTTCCTGTATATTTGATAAATGTCTTCTGTAATCCTTAAAACAAATATTGTTATTTTCATCCATTACCACAAATTTAATTGTAGTAGAACCTATATCAATACCAGCTTTATAAAAACTCATATATATTCCCCTGTTCTAATTCTTACACAGTACAAAAGCCCTTATCTCAAGGCTTTTATGTAAACTGTTATATTCCAACTTGGTGCTTTATATTTTATGTGTATCTTCTTATTATAAAGCACTTTTATTCCAATGTATTATACAACAAAAAAATCTTTATTTCAACAGAAATTCAACCTTAAATTTATACTAAAAAATCTATGAAAACTATACTTAAAAGGTATAACAAAACAAAAAGGAGGACTACACACAGTCCCCCTTCTCACTAATATACATTTTACAACAATCAGACCAATAGTATATTGCCCTGTTTTACCAATTAAATCTTCTTATCTGTCTTGATAAATCATACATACTATTGTAAGCATTGTTTACATCAGAAATACTCTTGCACATTGAAAAGCTATCTACTATTGCGTCCATTCTATCCTTAAAATCGTCAGCCTGTGCCTTATACATAGCCTTTGATGTAGTGTCACTTGTTCTATTTGCATATTCGTCAATAGCCTTTGCTGCATCAGCAAATCTTAAATAAAATTCAGTAGCTACATCAATATAACTTCTTTCTTCATTACTATTTGCCATACTAAGCCATTGGTTTGATGCAAGCACAATAGCATCTCTCTGCATAAGGCTTAAAGTATCTGCATTACCTACATGATACTGCTTTTGTGCTTTCTGTAAATCTGCAATAACCTGTTTTCTTAAACTATATCTAACGCCAGCAAAACCAGCATATTCATCAACAGTAGCTGTTGTACTACCAGTTGTTGTTTCTTCAGTTGTCACTTCTGTAGTAGCTTCAGTTGTTGTTTCTGTAGTAGTTTCTATTGCCTTTGTTGTAGGTTCTTTCAAATCAAGGTTTTCTGAAGTACCTGCAACAATATAATTCTTGTCAGTATATACAGTTACTTTCTTGCCATTTAATTCTATAACAGCAGACTTATTTTCTTCATTCCAGCTTGTTTGAGCAGAAACTGCATCGCCTAAAGCTCTCAAAGGCAAATACATTGTTCCATCAATAATTGTCTGTGGTGTATCTGGCGAAATTGTTTTACCATTTACAACAAATGTATCAGCATTTTTCTGTATGCTTATAGAATAGTTTTCATTAAAAATCTGTGCTGTTTCTGTATCTGAATTCCAATAAACCTTAAAGCCAAGGTTTTCAAAAACACCTCTTAATGGTACAAGCACACTACCATTTCTAATAACACCACTTGCACCAAAACTTGAAGTGGCTGTTACAATGCAAAGAACTGTAGTAGCAAGTACACTCAACAATTTCTTTTTCATAATTTAGTCCCTCCGTAATTCCATATCTTTCCTCTGATATAATTATACCATAATATGTATACTTATTTTTTTAAATTTTTATTACACCACCTAAAAAATTGCACAAAAAAGTATGCACACTATTAGTTAGTGTGCACGATAGTATCGAAAAAAAATTAATTTAAGAAAACAATTTGCAATTTTTAACAAATATATTTATGTGTTTTTTCAGATTATCAAAGGAAAGTCAGAACATTTTGCTTTGCAAAATGTAGCTTGTAAACAAGCTATCGGATTATTCTTTCCGATTCATTGTTGTTAAGAAAACCTTGGTTTTCTTAAATCAATTCCGCAAGTGTGAACCGAAAGATAAATCGGTCACACGGAGTGTGGCTTTCAACGAAGTTGAAAGTTCTGACCAGAGCTTTGCCCGAGTGAGGACAGGGACTGTTTTGTGTTCTTGCATAGCAAGGACGCGAAATACACGGCTGGTCCCTACCTTAGACTAACTGCAAGAAATGCAAGCATTTCTTGCAAGTCGCAAAATAATTATCTGTTATAAATCTTTACAAGGTACTTCATACCCTTTGCCATATTGTCTGTCAACATATCTTCAGTAAATCTGAATTGCCAATTATCTTCTGCTTTACCTGGTGTATTCATTCTTGCATCAGAACCTAAATTCATAACATCTTGTATAGGAATTACTGCATATTTTGCAACTGAACCCACAGCCATTCTTATTAAATCCCAAGCTATATCCTCTCCGGATACATTGAGAAGTCTTCTGACATAATCTGTAGCTTTTTTATCTGCTTTACTATACCAACCTTTAGTTGTGTCGTTATCATGAGTACCTGTATACACAACACAATTAGTGGTTTCGTAGTTAAAAGGCAAGTAGGCATTAGCTTCATCTGAATCAAAGGCAAACTGCAATATTTTCATTCCCGGAAAACCCAATTCATCTCTTAAATCAAGAACTTCATCAGTTAAATCCCCTAAATCTTCAGCAATAATATTCAACTTGCCCAGTTTATTTTCCATTACATTGAATATTTCTTCCTTAGGGCCTTTTTTCCACTTTCCATTTACTGCTGTTTTTTCGCCAAAAGGTATTTCCCAATAACTTTCAAAGCCTCTGAAATGGTCAATTCTAACTATGTCACAAAGTTTAAAGGCATTTTCAATTCTCTTTGTCCACCAATCATAGCCTGTTTTGCTGTGTTCTTTCCAATCATAGAGAGGATTACCCCAAAGCTGACCATCTGCACTAAAATAATCAGGTGGAACACCAGCTACAACCTTTGGAAAACCTTTTGAATCAAGGGAGAATAAATTTCTATTGCTCCATACATCTGCACTATCTTCTGCAACAAATATAGGTATATCCCCTATTATTTCAATTTCTTTTTCGTTGGCATATTCCTTTAATTCCTGCCATTGTGTAAAAAATTCATACTGTAAAAATTTATAAAAATCTATTTCTGATTTTAACAATTTTTTATATTTTTCAACAGCCTTTGGCTTTCTATCTCTTATATCCTCTGGGAATGAATTCCAAGCACCACCATAAAAACAGTCCTTTATGGCATTAAGCTCCACTTTCTTTTCATTAGCACTATAGTAAGCCTTGTATTCAGCACTTTCATATGTATTTTTTCTCTGTTCTATGAAATAATTTTTTAAAGACATAAAAAGGCTGTAGTCCTCTAACCAAAAAGCATTTTTGTCACAAAAATCCAAATATTCTTTATTTTCCTTAAACTTTTTAAATGCCGTTCTGAATAGTGACATTTTATAATTTATTACTTTTCCATACTCAACATTTTTTTCGTCAAATTCCGGAACTATTTCAATATCCTTTTTACTTAAATATCCTTTTTTAACAAAAATATCTGGACTAATAATATAAATATTTCCGGCAAAAGCTGAAAAACTTTGATATGGAGAATCTCCAAAACTTGTTTGTCCTAAAGGCAATATCTGCCACAATTTTTGACCTGATTTTCCCAAAAAATCCACAAATTCATAAGCACCTTTTCCTAAATCTCCAACACCATATTTTGACGGAAAACTTGTAGGATGTGCCAATATACCTGATTTCCTCATATAAAACACCTCTTTTTGAAAAAATTTCCACACTAAATTTAAGTCTATTTGCAAACAATACAGTTGTAGTAAATATTAATAAACTGTAAGGAGGAATAATTTTGGTTAAAAAAATCTATCCCGCAGCCTTAATCGCTCTCACTCTGTGCCTTGTAGGCTGTGGAAATTCTACTTCTAATGATAATAATAACACAACAACTACAGACAACGCAAGTACAACAGAAATGACTTCACAGTATAACTCTGAGTATACATCAAATGACGGAGTTGCAAATGATATTGGTAATGCTGCTGGTGATGTAGTAAATGGTGCAGGTAATGCTGTTGAGGATATTGGTAATGGCGTTGGCAGAGCTGTTGAAGGTGTTGGCGATGCTGTAGGCAATATGGCAAATGATATGACTGGTAATGGCACTACCAATAACAATGGTACTACTAACGGCAACACTACAACTACTCCATAACAAATGGGCGTATATTCGCCCTTACATATTTATTCCAGTCCTCCGTACCTTGAAAAAAACTCACTTTTATGTTATTATTAATCTATATATTTTATAGGAGGATTTTATGAAAAAAATTATCATTTTAGCACTAATGCTAATATTAACAGGCTGTGGCTCTGCCCCTGTTAAAACTTCTAATAAGCCACAAATTTATACCAGCTTTTATGCTATTTCTGACTTTGTGGAAAAAATCGGTGGAGATAAGGTAGATGTACACAATCTTGTCCCATCTGGTACCGAACCTCACGATTGGGAACCATCTTCAAAGGATATGTTAAATCTCAATTCTGCTGATGTTCTCTTTTACAACGGTTTAGGTATGGAAAGTTGGATTGACAAAGTAAAGGGTGCTGTAAACGGCGAAAAGCCAAAATATGTTGAGCTTTCTGCTCCTTTTGAGCATACAAAAAATGACCCTCACATTTGGCTTGACCCAAAAAATGTAATTACAATGTCACAGGAAATTTGTGATACACTTTCTGACCTTGACCCTTCAAATGAAGAATACTACAAGGAAAATCTTGCAACATTTACAGCACAACTTAATAAACTTGACAATGATTTTAAGACACAGCTTTCAAATGTTTCAAGCAAAAAAATTGTAGTTTCTCACGAGGCATACAGCTATCTTTGCTCTGCTTATGGTCTTGAACAGACTTCCATTGACGGCATTTCGGCCGATAGCGAACCTTCGCCAGCAAAAATGAAAGAAATTGCAGACTATATAAAGACAAACAATGTAAAATACATTTTCTTTGAAGAACTTGTTTCTCCAAAGATTGCACAGTCCCTTGCTGATGAAACAGGTGTTCAGTTATTGGCTTTAAATCCTTTTGAGGGTCTTGACCAGGAAGATATTGACAATGGAGCTGATTACATTTCCGTTATGGAAGAAAACCTTAAAAATCTTGTAACAGCATTAAAATAGTAACCGAGGTGTTATAATTGAAAAATAAAGTTTTGGAAGTAAAGGATTTATCCTTTAGCTATCCCGACAAAAGCATACTCCACAGATTAAGTTTTGATGTAGACGCTGGAGATTTTATGTGCATCGTCGGTACAAACGGTACCGGAAAGAGTACATTACTAAAACTAATATTAAACCAACTCTCTCCCCTAGAGGGGGAAATTAAATTACTTGGCACTAATTCTGAAAAATATAAGGATTTCGCCTCTATAGCCTATGTTTCACAAAAGGCTACAAACATAAACAGGGATTTCCCTGCTACTGTAGAAGAAGTTGTTTCTTTAGGTCTTTACTCTAAAAAAGGACTTTTTAAACGCAACACAAAGGAAGATAAAAAACTTATAGACTCAGCATTAGAAAGAGTTGGTATGCTTGACTATAAGCATCGTCAGATAGGTTATTTATCTGGTGGTCAGCAACAGAGAGTATTTATTGCAAAAGCCCTCATTTCCAACCCTAGAATTATTTTCCTAGACGAGCCAACAACTGGCATAGACATAAGAGCCGTTGACTCTATATGCTGTCTTTTAGGCGATTTAAACAAAAATAGCGGAATAACAATAGTTATGGTAACTCACGATATTTCCTCAATTATTTATCATTCCAACAAAATTTTAGTCCTTTCAGAAGACGGAAGTGGCGAAGTAATGACAAGTGAGGAATTTAATTCACAATCAATGCTTGCCCATGTGCATCATCATTTATAGGAGGCAATTATGTTCGATATATTTCAAATGGCTTTTATGCAAAGAGCTTTAGTTATAGCAATTTTCATTTCCATTGTTACCCCTTTGATTGGTAACACAATTGTATTGAAAAGACTTTCCTCCATTGGCGATGCCCTTTCCCATGCTGGTCTTGCCGGTGTAGCTATTGGTTTATGTTTTAGTTGGAGTCCTGTAGTTTCAGCTATTGTATTTTCAGTAATTTCAGCACTTATTATTGAATACATAAGGCGAGGTTTTCCAAACTATTCAGAAATGGCAACAGCTATTGTACTTAGTTTTGGTGTTGGTGTAGCTGCCGTATTTTCCGGCTTTATAAAAAATGCTGCATCATTTAATAGTTTCCTTTTCGGTTCTATTGTGGCAGTATCTACATTTGAACTTGTAGTAGTTGTTGTACTTAGTATAGCAGTAATTATTATACTTGTTTTACTCTATAGAGAGCTTTTTTATATAGCCTTTGACGAAGAAAGTGCTGCCCTTTCTGGTGTGCCAGTAAAGAGTATAAACCTTATATTCACAATTCTTACTTCCATAGTTGTTTCTATTGCTGCAAGAACTGTAGGTGCTTTGGTTATTTCATCATTAATGGTTATTCCTGTAGCTTGTTCTATGCTTATTTCTAAAAGCTATAAACAAAATGTTATTTTTTCAGTTATATTTGCATTTATATTTACTATAGCCGGCTTACTTATTACAGCTGTATATGACCTTAAACCAGGTGGAACTATTGTTTTAATTGGTATCGCCTTTTTAATTGTACTTTTACTTTTAAGAAAGAGGAAGTGATATTCTATGAGTGAGAAAGGTAGAACAGAAGAATTTCTCGACTTATACAGAAAACTTGAACACATAGGTAGAGAAATATACTTTCCAAACTCTAACAACGCTCCCATAATAGGCAGACTTCAAGCACTCCCTGTTTTAAAAGAATTCAAGGAAGAAATTGATTATTGCCGAGTTGTTAGAAATTTTCTTGTACATAACCCAAAAGTAAATGGTGCTTATCCTATTGCACCATCAGAAGAAATGCTTGATGTACTTCGCAAATGTGTAGATAGAATAAGCAATCCTATATTAGCTATGAAATTTGCTGTTAGGCGTGAAAATTTATATTCAGCAACTTTGGATTGTAAAATTTCAGAAGTTGCGGAGTATATGGATACCCATGGTTTTACCCATGTACCTGTTTTTGAAAAAGAAAAACTGGTAGGTGTATTTAGCGATAACTCTATATACGCCTATGTATGTGCCCACAAGGAATTAAACATAAATGTTCATTCTACTTTAAGAGTTTTGGAGGAATATCTTGCTCTTGATATGCACACAAATGAATATTTTGCTTTTGTTGAAAAAAACGCAACACTTTATGAAGTTTCAAAACTTTTTACTATAGATGTTCGCTCAATGAAAAACTTAGCTGTAGTTTTCTTTACTGAAAACGGAAAAATAAATGAAAAAATATTAGGTATGATGACACCTTATTCAATATTGAGAGATGCTCCTGAATACTTATAATTTAAAGCCACTATTTACGGTGGCTTTTTTTATTTTACCTCCACATATTACAAATAATATTTTTCTACAAAAAGGTTATAATATTACAAAAGAAAGGAGGTTTAGAAATGAAAAAAGAAGAATTTAAGCCATATATTTCAGATGAACACATTCAAACCGAATTTACACCTACATCAATAATAATAGGTATATTACTTTCCGTAGTTTTTGGTGCTGCAAATGCCTATTTAGGTTTAAGAGTTGGTTTAACAATTTCTGCCTCTATTCCTGCTGCCGTTATTTCTATGGGTGTTCTTCGTATAATACTTAGAAAAAACTCAATATTGGAAAGTAATATGGTTCAAACTATAGGCTCTGCAGGGGAATCCCTTGCTGCCGGTTCAATATTTACTATGCCGGTACTTTTTCTATGGTCAAAGGAGGGTTTAACAGAAGTTCCAAGCCTTTTAACAATATCATTATTGGCATTCTTTGGTGGAATATTGGGCATACTTTTTATGGTACCTCTTAGAAATGCTCTCATTGTAAAAGAACACTACACTTTACCCTATCCAGAGGGTACAGCCTGTGCCGAAGTATTGTTAGCCGGAGAAAGTAATAATTCTGGTGCAAATACTGTATTTGCCGGTATTGGCATTTCAGCACTTATTAAATTCATTGTTGACGGTTTAAAAATAATACCAAGTACAATAACAGCTACTATACATTCTCTAAAAACTGAATTTTCAGTACAGGTTTATCCTGCTCTTACAGCTGTAGGTTATATTTGTGGTTTTAATATTGCCGCCTATATGTTTGCCGGTGGTCTATTGGGTTGGTTTGTGTTAATTCCTGCCATTGTATTTTTCGGTGGAAATAGTATAATAACTCCACAAGATATTGCAATTTCACAATTATCAGCTAGTGAAATATGGAGCAGTTATATCAGATATATAGGTGCTGGTGCTGTAGCCTGTGGTGGTATAATAAGTCTGATTAAGTCACTCCCCTTAATAATATCCACCTTTTCTTCCACATTAAGAGGATTAAAAGAGAAAAATTCTGTTACTAACAAAAGGACTAATATCAATTTAGATATTCGTATTGTAGGTATTTTAATTGCATTGGTAATACTTGCTATATGGCTTATTCCAGTAATTCCAGTAGGTCTATTAGGTGCAATTTTAATTGCAATTTTCGGTTTCTTTTTTGCCACAGTTTCTTCAAGAATGGTTGGACTTGTAGGCAGTAGCAACAATCCCGTTTCTGGTATGACTATTGCAACACTTTTAGTTACCGCCTTTATAATTAAATCTATTTCCGGCTCAACCGCCTCCGGAATGATTGCTACTATTACAATTGGTTCAGTAATATGTATTATTTCAGCAATGGCTGGAGATACTTCACAGGATTTAAAAACTGGCTATATTCTAGGTGCAACACCTATGCGACAGCAAATTGGCGAAATGATTGGTGCAAGTGTTTCAGCTATAACTATAGGTGGCGTATTGTTACTTCTTGATAAGGCTTGGGGCTTTGGTACAACTGAACTTTCTGCTCCGCAAGCTATGCTTATGAAACTTATTACAGAGGGTGTAATGAACGGTCAACTGCCTTGGGTTTTAGTTTTTATTGGCGTATTTATAGCCATTGCCATTGAGCTTACAGGTATACCTGTTTTGCCAGTTGCCATTGGTCTATATCTCCCTTTGGAATTGTCTTCCCCTATTATGTTGGGTGGCGTATTAAGTTTAATAATCAAAAAAATAAATCATTCTTCAAAAGCTGATAGCCATAGTTCAAGGGGGATTTTATTTAGCTCTGGTTTAATTGCCGGTGAGGGACTTGTTGGTATAATACTTGCCATATTGGCAGTAGTTGGTATTGACAAAAACATAAACCTACAAAACACATTGAATTTTGGCATAACCGGTTCAATATTACTATTATTATTTATTGTTTTATTAATGCTATATATGGGACTTAACAAAAAAGGTAATAAAAATGAATAAAAAAGCTCAAAATTATTTAGATTTGATACCTGTTCACAACAAAAATATAAGCTATTCTGTTGAAAATGGAATTGTAAAGCTATATATTAAAAACAAAGGCTTTTTACACTACATTACACAAAAATTGTGCAAAAAACCAACTGTATCAACTATTGAATTAGAAGAAATAGGCAGTTGTATTTGGCAATCCATAGATGAAAAAAATGATATTTTTAGTATTGGACAAATTATAAAAGACAAATTTGGTTCAGATATAGAACCATTATATGAAAGACTTTATAAGTATTTTAAAATACTGGAAATTTCAAAATTAATTATTCTCAAGTCATAGAATTTAACTTTCCGATTCATTGGTCAGAACTTTCAACTTTGTTGAAAGCCACACTTCGTGTGTCCGATTTATCTTTTCGGTTCATTGGTCAGAACAAATAACTCTGTTATTTGTGGCTTGACAAGTCAAGCCATCGGGTCTATCTTCCCGATTCATTAAAAACAGAGTACGCTATGGTACTCTGTCAATACATATATTAATAACCAAAATCTTCTCCAACGAGAACAACCTTTATTCTATTTTTAATTTTAGAATATCTAGTTGTTACAAACTGGCAACAGACAGTTTCTGGACTCTTACAATCGTGACAATGGCCTGTTTTTGTACAAGGTGTAGCTGTACCAAATCTTATAGCATTTGTAACAGCAGCCTTATTTCTTGCTCTTTTCATAGCTGAGTCTAAATCAGCAGAACATTTATTCATACCTGCTACAACAATAACATTCTTTGGTCCAAAAATAAGAGCTGCTAATCTATTGCCCATACCGTCAATATTCACAAGCTGACCGTCAAAAGTAATGGCATTTGTACTCATTAAGAAATTATCACAAGAAAGAGCCTCGTGCATAGCCTGTATTCTATCATCTGCCTTATCTCTATCAACAATCTTATACTTTCCACTTTCATAAACAGCATCAATAATACCTGCATCTACTAAAGTACAAGAGCCACCCCAAGAAACAGAACTACCGTCTTCCATAAGAGAAAGCACCTTTTCCCTAGCCTCTTCAGCTGTCTTTACATAATAGCCTTCCATATTTCTTGTTTCAAGATTTTTAATTATTGTGTTAGCTAAAGTTTCCTTATAGACTTCCTTTCGATTCATAATTATCCCTCCTGTAAAAATACCCTGTGGAAAAAACCACAGGGCATCATTGCTCAATATTTATTACTTAATAGACTTCATATGTCTAGTTAAGTCTTCTAATTCATCTCTTTCACGAACAAGAACAGCTTCGCCGTTTTCACGAATAAGAACTTCTGCTGGTCTTAATCTGTTGTTGTAGTTAGATGCCATACAGTAACCATAAGCACCTGCATCAAGCATAGCCATAGTGTCACCAACATGCATTTCTGGGCAAATTCTGTGCTTAGCAAGAATATCGCCAGATTCACAAATATTACCTACAACTGTAACATCTTCTGTATTGTCGCTATCGTTGTAAACTTCAATATCGTGGTGAGAATCATACATAACAGGTCTCTGAAGAACATTGAAACCAATATCAGTACCAATGTACTTGTCTTCGCCATTGTGCTTAACTGCTGTAACTGTACCTAAAAGTACACCACATTCAGCAGAAACATATCTACCTGGTTCAATCTTAAATGTAATTTCCTTACCATAATCCTTAACGAACTGTTCGAATACTTCGTCAAGCTGCTTACCTAATTCAACCATATCAAGTCTTGGCTGGTCATTTAACTTTTCGTAAGGAATACCGAAACCACCACCAAGGTCAACAAATTCAAGGTCATCAAACTGCTTTGCAATGTTTAAGATAGCCTTAACACCTTCAACATATGGCTTGCCGTCCATAAAGAGTGAACCAATATGCTGGTTGATACCAACAAGCTTTAAGTCATACTTTGCAAGAACTTCCTTAAACTGTGGAATAAATTCAGGGTTTACAGCAAACTTAGTTTTCTTACCAGCTGTAACAACCTTTTCGCTATGACCTGCACCAATACCACCATTGAAACGAGCAGCAATCTTTCCACCTGGATTAAGCTTACCGTAAGTTTCAAGCTGAGAAACAGAGTCAACACTAATAAGTACATCGTGGTCAATAGCAAACTTCATTTCTTCTGCTGTAACATTATTACTTATGTAGAAAATCTGTTCTGGCTTAAAACCAGCCTTTAATTCAACAAAGATTTCGCCTGGGCTCATAGCATCTACATTTAAGCCTTCTTCGTGAACGATTTCAAGGAAAGCAAGGTTGCTGTTAGCCTTTGCAGAATAGTTTACGCTGAACTTTGGATACTTAACAAGGTTCTTTACATCTCTACAACGCTGTCTTAAAATTTCCTCGCTGTATACATAAAGTGGGCTACCAAACTTAGCTGTAAGATCGCTAGGCTTATTACCCTTAAAAAAATCTACTGAATCTGTTACCTTAGTATTAATCTTAGACATTTGTAAGTTTCCTTTCTATTTATAAAATTTAATTATATTTTCAATTCTTGATGCCATATTTGTAAGCAATAAGTCCACCAAAGTAATAGCAGTCATAGCCTCCACTACCACTATTGCACGAGGTACAATAATTGGGTCGTGACGACCTGTAATAGAAATGGTAGTATTTTCTCCGCTGTTATTAACAGTCTTCTGTTCCAATGAAATAGACGGTGTAGGCTTAAATACTGTACGGAAAACAATATCACTTCCGTCAGAAAAACCTCCAAGAATGCCACCTGAATTGTTTGTATACTTGACTACCTTCCCATTATCCATATAGAATTCGTCGTTATTTTCAGAACCCATAGCCTTTGCAGCCTTAAATCCAAGACCAAATTCTATGCCCTTAGTAGCTCCTATTGATAAAACAGCCTTTGCAAGAGAGGCATCAAGTTTATCAAAAACAGGTTCGCCTACACCAGCAGGCATACCAGTTACGACACATTCTACTATACCACCAACTGAATTATTTTCACTCATTGCCTTATCAAGCAGAGCCTGTGCTTTTTCTGCTGCATTTTTATCTGGCATACAAAGTGGATTATTAAATCTCTCATTCATATCAATGGTTTCAATTTCTACATCACCTATAGCCTTAGCATAGGCATTTACTTGAACACCAAGATTTTCTAATATTTTTCTGGCTACAGCACCAGCTGCAACTCTAGCAAGTGTTTCTCGACCTGATGAACGACCACCACCTCTGTAATCTCTAAAACCATACTTAGTTTCAAAGCCAAAGTCAGCGTGTCCCGGTCTGTAAACATTCATAATATTAGAATAGTCTTTAGACCTTTGGTCAGCATTTATTACCATTAAAGAAATTGGTGTTCCGGTGGTTTTACCTTCAAAAACACCAGACATAATCTGTATAGTATCGCTTTCGCTTCTCTTTGTACCATACTTATTACTGCCGGGTTTTCTTCTGTCCATATCGACTTGAATATCTTCTTCGCATAAAGGAATTCCTGCAGGACAGCCATCAATAACTACTCCCAATCCTTTACCATGAGATTCTCCCCATGTTGTAATCTTAAATATATTTCCTATGGTTGAACCTGACAAAAAATCACCTCTTATAAAAATTATCAATATGCTTGAAAAATAATGCAAAAGATATTATAATAATCTAAATGTACTCATACATTTTAACATTTATTTTTTAATTTTACAAGAAATTTTACAACATATTTTAAAATAATTTAAGGAGTTGTATTTTGTGTCAAAATTTTTACACCTTTTAAGACAGCTTGACTCATCTCAGATTATAACATTAGGCTTTTTAACTGTTATACTGTTTGGTGCTGTTATTTTGAGTTTACCAATATGTTCGGCAGACTTTACATTTACTCCATTTGTAGATTCACTTTTTACAGCTACTTCTGCTGTGTGTATTACTGGACTTACTGCCGTTTCAACAGCCTATCATTGGAATATTTTAGGTAAACTTATTATACTTATGCTTATACAAATTGGTGGTATTGGATTTATGTCTATGGTTACAATGCTTTTCATAGCCGTGGGCAAAAAAATAACATTAAAAGAAAGAATTGTTATACAGGAATCCTTTAATCTTAGCCAAAGACATGGTCTTGTAAGTTTTACAATTTATATTTTTAAATTTTCTTTTGTAGTAGAACTTATAGGTGCTTTTTTCCTTTCATTGAGATTTATACCTCAATATGGTTTTGTCAGAGGAATTTTTTATGGAATATTCCACTCTGTATCAGCCTTTTGTAATGCTGGCTTTGATATACTTGGAGATAACTCCCTTATTCCTTTTTCAGGGGATGTAATTGTAAATATTACAGTAATGTGCCTTATAGTAGTTGGTGGTTTAGGTTTTCCGGTTTATTCCGACTTTACTACTCACTTAAAATTTGCAAAGGAACACAAACTCCATATAAATTATGTTGTAAAAAAACTTAGACTTCATTCTAAAATTGCACTTATAACAACAGCAGTTCTTATTATATTTGGTGGATTGTTCTTTTTCATTGCTGAATACTTTAATCCATACACAATAGGAAATTTTTCATTTTTCCACAAAATTATGGCAAGTTTATTCCAGTCTGTAACATTGAGAACAGCTGGTTTTGATTCTATGGGACAAGGCAATATGACATATGCCTCAAAGGTAATTTCCATAGTGCTTATGTATATAGGTGGTTCTCCTGCCAGTACAGCCGGCGGTGTTAAAACTGTAACATCAGCCATTCTCTTCTTAGCTGTATGGGCTGTAATACGAGGTAGAGAGTCTATAAATGTTTTCCACAAAAACATACCTTTTTATACACTTCAGAAAGCACTTGCCGTAGTAATGATGATGGTTACAATCACAATAGGTGCTAGTGTAATAATGACTTGGACAGAGGCACGCACACCTATTCATATGGAATATTTAGATATATTATTTGAAGTTGTTTCTGCACAATGTACAGTAGGTCTTACAACAGGTATTACCCACTTCCTATCAAACGGAGGAAAAATAGTCCTCATTTTGTGTATGTATATGGGTAGACTTGGTCCTATTTCTGTAGCTATTGCATTGACAAAGAACAAAAAACATAATAAAAACTATATTCATTTTCCTGAGGACAAACTTCTTGTAGGTTAATAAACTAAGGATTAGGGAGGATAATATGAAAAATAATAAACAGTTTGCAGTTATAGGTCTTGGCCGTTTTGGGCGTGCCGTAGTTGAAACCCTTGTAGCTAGTGGCTATGATGTTATGGGTTGCGACAAAAATATGGAAGCTGTAAAACAAATGGAGCATATCGCAACCGATGTTATGCAGTTAGATGTAATGAATGAAGACGCTATGCAATATATAGGTCTTAATAACTTTGATGTAGTAATAGTTGCCATTGGCGAATCTCTTGAGGCTAGTATTATGGCAACAATGTATGCAAAGGAAAAAGGTGTAAAAACCGTAATTGCTAAGGCTATTGGTACTCCTCAGAAGAAACTTCTTGAAAAAGTTGGTGCTGATAAGGTACTTATGCCTGAAAGAGATAGTGGTCAGAGATTGGCTATAAGTCTTGTAACATCAAATGTTTTAGAGTACATTACTGTTTCTGATAAATTTGGTATTGCAGAAATAGGCGTTGTAGATAAATGGGTAGATAAGACATTACAAGATGCTAATATTAGAGCAAAATATGGCATAAATGTTGTTGCTATAAAGCGTGGTGGAGATGTTATTGTCACTCCTCCCCCAGATATAAAAATTTTAGAAACAGATACTTTAGTTGTTATTGGCGAAAATGCCAATATTGCAAAATTCAGTTAAGATATGGAAAATATAATTATAGAAAGTAATCAAAACAAAATTATAAAAGAAGTTAATGCCCTTAAAGCTAAAAAAGAAAGAGATAAAACTGGTCTTTTTATACTTGAGGGCAAAAGACTTGTAGAGGAAATACCAAATTCTTGGGAAATAAAATATTTGCTTAAAGCAGAAAGCTATTCCGAAGACATAAATTTTGAAAATGTTTATACTGTAAAAGATAGTCTTTTTGAAAATGTTTATACTGTAAAAGATAGTCTTTTTGAAAAAATAAGCGAAACTGTAAATCCACAGGGTATACTTGCTGTCTGTCACATAAAGGAATTTGATGTAACTAATGTGGACTATAGCAATTCGCCTTTCTTTGTAGTTCTTGAAAATGTTACAGACCCTGGAAATATGGGTACTTTAATTCGTACGGCTGATGCTGCTGGTGCTGACGGAATTTTTCTTTCAAAAGGCTGTGTAGATATTTACAATCCTAAGGTTATAAGAGCCACTATGGGTTCAATATTCCATTTACCAATATATAGAAATCTAAATCTTATAGACTTAATGGAAGATTTTAAAAATAACAATGTAAAGACCCTTGCAGCTCATTTAAAAGGCACTTCAACACCTTATAAAGTTGATATGACAACAGCCTGTGCTGTTATTATAGGTAACGAGGCAAATGGTTTAAGTGATGAAATTTCAGAAATGGCATCAGATTTAGTTAAAATTCCTATGCCTGGCAAGGCTGAATCAATGAATGCAGGTATTGCTGGTGGTATTTTAATTTATGAGGCCGTAAGACAGAGAATTGAGGAATAAATATGGCAAGAATTAGTTGGGACGAATATTTTATGAGTATGGCTGAATTGGCAAGTAAGCGTTCTACTTGCCTTAGACGACATGTAGGTGCTGTTATCGTTCGTGACAATCAGGTACTTTCTACAGGATATAACGGAGCACCTAAAGGACTACCTAACTGCTGTGACTTAAATGAATGTTTAAGACAAAAATTAGGTATTCCAAGTGGCGAAAGACACGAACTTTGTCGTGCTGTTCACGCAGAGGCCAATGCAATTACTCAATGTGCTGTAAATGGCACAAGCTGTAAAGGCAGTACACTTTATGTTACAGCAACACCTTGTATTATGTGCACAAAGCAAATTATAAACGCAGGTATTGTTCGTATTGTAGCAGAAGAAATGTACCCAGACGAAATGAGCCTTGAAATGCTCAAGCAAAGTGGTATTTCTTTTGAAATGTTTACGAAAGAGGAGGAAAAATAAATGATTATTGTATTAAAGAAAAATGCAGATGCAAAAAAAGTAAATGAACTTGAAAACAACTTAAAGGATATGGGTTTTGCCCTTCATATTTCTGATGGCGAAAGCTCTAAAATTGTTGGTCTTGTAGGCGATACAACTAAGTTAAGCCAAGACGACCTTTTAGCAAACGAAATTATTGAAGATGTAAAGAGAATACAGGAGCCTTACAAAAAAGCAAATAGAAAAATGCACCCAGAAGATACTGTTGTTGATGTAAATGGTATAAAAATCGGTGGTGGACATTTTCAAGTAATTGCTGGTCCTTGTTCTGTTGAAAGCAAAGAACAGATGGAAGAAGTAGCATCTGATGTTAAGGCAAGTGGTGCTACACTTTTAAGAGGTGGTGCTTTTAAGCCAAGAACAAGCCCTTACTCTTTTCAGGGTCTTCACGAAAATGGTCTTGCCCTTCTTCTCAATGCTGGTAAGACAACTAACTTACCTGTAGTAACAGAAATTATGGATTCTAGTCACATTGATTTATTCAAAGATGTTGATGTAATACAGGTTGGTGCAAGAAATATGCAGAACTTCGAACTTCTCAAAAAGTTAGGTAAACTTGATAAGCCAATTCTTTTAAAGAGAGGTCTTGCAAACACCCTTGAAGAACTTTTAATGAGTGCTGAATACATTATGGCAGGTGGTAACGAAAAGGTTATCCTCTGCGAAAGAGGTATTAGAACTTTTGAAACATCAATGAGAAACACCCTTGATATTTCAGCTGTACCAATGCTCAAGAAAATGACTCATCTTCCAGTTATCATTGACCCTAGCCACGCTGCTGGTATGAGATGGATGGTTGAACCACTTTCTATGGCTGCTATTGCTGCTGGTGCTGACGGTCTTATGATTGAAGTTCATAATAACCCAGAAAAGGCTCTTTGCGATGGTAAACAGTCCCTTACTCCTGAAAGCTTTGATAATCTTATGGGTAAAATTAAAAAGACTGTTGAATTTTTTGGTAAAACTTTAGGCTAATATTCTAATATAGAAAATGCACTTCCTTTGATTTTTGGAAGTGCATTTTTTGTGGTTAAATACTATATCACAAATTTTTCAATTTTTCTTGAAGTTCTGCAATTTGAGCTTCTATTGCCTTTTTCTCTTCATTCTCTTTTAATGCAAGTCTTTCACAATCATCTATTAATATTCTGATACCTTCAAACTTCAATTTAATAAGTTCATCAGTAGGTAATCTTTCTTCTAAAATTTCAATCAAATCTCCATTAACTGCCTTAATATTTGCATTAAACTTTCTTTTTGTTGCTTCGTCCATAATAAAACCCTCTTTTCTAAATTATAATATTTTCTAAAACCGTATAATGTATTACTAATTAAATATAACTTCTATTTATATTTAGTTAACAAAGTAACCTATTTATTTTTATTTTAATATAGTTTTTTAAAATATGCAATTATCTTAATTTGTATAATATTTTTTATTATTTTTAGTAAAATTTATTCTTAATTCTACTTTAATAAAACAAAATTAAGCCTCTGAACAAAAGGGGGTTAAAATTCAGAGGCTTAATATATAACTAAAGGGGAAATATGAAAAATCGTTTTATCTTAAACAAGACCTAAAATTCTTGGTAAGAACATTGAAACTGCTGGAATATAAGTTACAATCATAAGTGCAATAAATATAATAAAGAAGTAAGGTAAAAGGTGTTTAATTACACTTTCGATTGTTGTTCCACCTACTCTACAACCTGTAAAGAGAATTGTACCTACAGGAGGAGTAATTGTACCAATTGATAAGTTGAAGCAAAGGAGGATACCAAACTGAATTGGGTCCATACCAAACTTAGTACAAATTGGTAAAAGTATTGGAGTGAAAATTAAGATTGCTGGTGTTACATCCATAAATGTACCAACAACAAGTAAAAGTACATTGATAAGGAGTAAGATAATAATCTTATTTGTTGTAAGTCCTAAAATAGCACTTGCAACCATATCAGGGATACCTGTGAAAGCCATTGCCCAAGACATAATTGATGATAAACCAATCATAAATGTGATAATACCAGTTGTCTTTGCTGATTCAAGGACAATTCTTGGAATATCTGTAATCTTAAATGACTTGTAAACAAGTGATAATACTGTTGCATATACAACAGCTACAGCTGAACCTTCAGTAGCTGTAAACACACCCTTTAAGATACCACCAATAACGATGATGATAAGTAAAAGGCTTGGAATTGCCTGCCATAATGTTAAAAGAGCAACTTTTAAAGGAACTCTCTGTTCAGCCTGATAGCCATGCTTTTTAGCCTGAATACCAGCTAAAATCATTACTGCACCACCCCATAAGATACCAGGAATATAACCTGCCATAAAGAGAGCTGCAATAGAAACACTACCTGCAATACTTGAATAAACAATCATTGTATTACTTGGAGGAATAAGCATACCAACTGGAGCAGAAGCTACATTAACTGCTGTAGAGTAGTTTTTGTCATAGCCTTCTTTTTCTTCCATTGGTCCAATAGTACCACCCATAGCTGCAGCTGCTGCTGCACCAGAACCACTAATAGCACCGAAAAGCATATTAGCAACTACATTTGACTGTGCAAGTGCACCAGGCATTCTACCACTAATAACCTTTGCACAATTTACAAGTCTAGTGGCTATACCACCATTGTTCATTATATTACCAGCCAGTATGAAGAACGGTATGGCAATCAATGAGAAAGAATTTGAACCGGCAAATATTCTCTGTGCTGATGTTGAAAAAGAAATGCCTGCTGGAATCATACATATCATTGATACTGCTGATGAAAGACCTATTGCAACGCCTATAGGTGCTCCCATTATAAGCAATATTACTAATATAGTAACCATTACAAGGGCTACTTGAACTGCTATACTCATAAAACTCCTCCTTTCTAATTTTCTTTCTTAATTTCCAACATAATGTTATATATACTGTAGAACACAATAATCACACCACAGACAGGAATTACTGAATATACAATACCTGTTGGAATATTAAGAATAGAGTCTATCTGTAATAAATTCATCTTTGAAATAACGAAACCACCATAGCACATTACAAGTACAGCAAATATGATTGTAACACATTCAATAAGAATATTAACAATTCTCTTTGCACCCTGTGATAATCTATCCTTTATTACACTAATGCAAATATGTTCTCTCTGACCAAACATATATGTAGCTGATATTATAATGAGCCATACAAATGAATATCTAGTTAAAGCCTCTGTAATACTACTAGGACTAGCAAAGAAATATCTAGCTATAACCTGATATGTTACCATAAGTACCATAGCTATAAAAACTATTATACTAGCTATTGATGTAACCTTATCTAATATATTTTTTAAAGTTTTCATTACTTGTCCTCCTCTCTCAAGGCTTCTACCTTGTTGTAAATATCCTTTGTAACTTCAGACTGATTTGCAATACTGGCAAGTAAAGGCTTGCACTTTTCTCTAAATGCTTCTACATCTGGATATACAAACTTTGCTCCATGTGCTTCTGCATCTTTCTTAGCCTGTGCAACTGATTCCTTAAAAGTATCAAATTCATAATTTGTAGAATCAAGAACCAACTTGTCAAAAATTTCTCTATCCTCTGTTGACATATCGTCAAGGAACTTTGTACTTGCAATAACAACATCTGGATGAACAATATGCTTAGTATATGAATAATAAGGTGCAACTTCATAATGCTTAAAGTCTGTGTAAACTCTTTCACTATTTTCGCCAGCATCAATAACACCCTGCTGTAAAGCTGTGTAAACTTCTGACTGTGACATTACAGTACCTACACCACCCATATACTTAACCATATTAAGATATGTAGGGCTATCATTTACTCTGACTATCATACCTTTTAAGTCATCTGGAGAATTAATTGGCTTGTCAGAATAAATATTTCTTTCGCCTGCTGTATAAACAGTTAATACTTGGAAATTAAACTTTCTTGTAGATTCAAAAAGCTGTTTAAATACACCAGTTTCTGTAGTTCTTCTTAAATGGTCCATATCCTGATATAAATATGGAGCACCAACAATAGCAAAATCCTTGTCATAACCTTCTGGAACACTACATGGTACAATAGCCATTTCAAGAGCACCTGTTCTTATAAATTCAGCCATTGAACCCTGTTCGCCAAGTACACCATTAGGGTAAATAACCATTTTATATCTGCCATTAGTAGCTTTTTCAAATTCATCGCCCAACTGTAGCATAGCCTTGTACTGAGGATGTTCCTCATTCTGGTTAAATGCAACTCTTATAATTTTTGTTTCTTGATTGTTGGCACTTTTGTCGTCACTACTATTACAGCCAACACACATAAAAGCAGCTACGATACATACAACCAACGCCAGTAATCTTTTACCCATAGCACTACCTCCTGACTATTCATCAAAGTAAATCTATACTCACTTTAACAACTACTTTTCTTACTGTCATAGGTTCACCATCTGCTACTGCAGGTCTGTGAACATCACTTGGGAAAAATACACAGAAACAGCCAGGAGTTGCTGTAATATAACCTTCATTTTCTACTGACTTGTAGAAAATCAAATCTCTTTCATCAAATCTTTCATCAACTTCATAATTGCCTGTATCTGGTGTAAAGCCAAGTTTTTCTCTACCTGATGCAAGGAACTGTACATCTAAAAACTTCTCATGTACTTCTGGTCTTTTCTTTTCTGCTGGTTCAGTTTCAGCATCAAAAACCTGTGCGTACATCTTTTTACCTTCTATTTCATAAACACCCGGTTCCATAGCTACAAAATCATTATTTTTTAAATAATTAATAGCTCTCTGAACTGCTTCCGGATAATTTTTATAGTCATCGTTAGAATTAATTGAAGAAAAAATCATATTTAAAACCTTCCTTTTCTTATTGTATTGTGTTTTGTTTATGTTTGTTTGTGTTTAAATTTGTGTTTTTGTTTTTTGTTTATGTTTGTTTGTGTGTTTGTTTTATTTGTTTTTATTTTCCATAGCGTGAACCATATTCACAATCATTTTATGTGATGGAACAGGAATACCCATCTTTTCGCCAGCCTTTACAACTGCTCCACTTATTGTATTTACTTCTGTAGGTCTACCCTTACTTAAATCAGTATAAATTGATGTACGACCTTCTGGAGAACCAAGAGATGTATTTTTTACTCTCTCAATCATTTCATCTTCATCAAATTCAAGACCCATAGCCTTTGCTACTGCCATAGCCTCTTTAATAAGAGTTACTGCCATACTCCAAGCGTATTCGTCTGTTGCTATGTAACCCATTGGTACTTGTAAAACACCTGTTAAGGCACTTAATGAAACATTTGTAAAAAGTTTGTCCCAAATAAGTTGCTGAATGTTGCTATAAATGTGTGTATCAAAACCACATTCATCAAAACATTCCTTTATTTTGCCTAGCATATTATTTTTATCTTCTACAAGCATACCAATATTGGTTTTACCCTTGCCACCGCGTCTAACATATCCTGTATCTAGTATAGCACCATTATCTTCAGTTGTCCCGATAATTGTTCTATCCAACGGTACAAATTCTGAAATTATATCTTCGTGACCTGCTCCATTTTGGAGAGTCATAACATAGGTGTTTCCACCTATGATATGACGATTTTCCATAAGAGCAGTTCTTGAATACAATGATTTTACAAATAATATTACTAAATCAACTTCTCCAAGTTTTGAGCTTTCAGATAAAGCAGTTGGTCTGTAAATTACATCTTCGTCATTTTCAAAGAGTTTAAGACCATCATTGTTTATCTTATCTACAAGCTCCTGTTTTTTATCTATCATATAAACATCATTGTGTAATGAAAGGTGACCACCGTATATTGAACCCATGGCACCTGCACCAAGTACTGCAATTTTCATAATTTTCCTCCTTATTTAGAGAATTCAGCAAGACCTTCAATAGCGTATGCTCTAATTGGGCAAGAATCTAAACCTTTAATAGGTAATGGAGTATAAGACATAAAGAATGTATCTGTCTTTAATTCTTCAAGATTCTTTAATACTTCAAGGAATACTACATCTACTTCCATAAGTACATCGTGGAATGCTGAAACATCTTCGTTGTTACTTTCGATTGAAACGCCATCACCAAAACCTACACACTTAACTTTCTTATCTCTGAACCATTCAGCAGTTTCTCTACAGATGAAAAGTCTTTTATCTTTTTCTGTATTAGAATCTGGAGTAAATGGAGCAAGCTTCATTGGTGAGTCGATAATAACAATATCGCCTTCCTTAATTCTATCGCCACAAGCCTTTTCAAGGTCTTCGCCTTTAATCTTAGCATTTGGTTCCATATGAGTAATATTAACATAAATTGCTCTACCCATAAATGTTGTTAATGGTAAACCCTGAACATCTGTCCAATCATCGTTGTGATGATAAGGACATTCAACATGAGTACCTAAGTGACTTGTTAAATCCATAATTGTGTGGAAGTCAGGAATAGGACCACCTGTGTTAAATCTTGTAAGACCACATCTTCTTGTTTCTGTCTTTGGGTCAAGTACCTTTGTTAAATCAACCACTCTTAAATTTCCTAATTCATAACTGTTCATAATTAATTCCTCCTAAATTTGAATTGTTTTGTATTTGTTTTCTGTACCTACAGTATACCAGTATACCGGAATACTGTCAATTGTCAAAAACTGATAAACAATTATCAACTTTTTTGTCAAAACTTCACAAAACCTGTATACCGGTATACAAATTCATTCTTTTCTCTTGACCTTTTTATTTTTTTGGTATATCATACTAATATAGTATATTAAAAAAATTTAACTTCCTATACAATTGAGGTACATATTTTATTTATATATTATTTTATAGAGATTATAAAATCTCTATTTAGGGAAAATTGTTGTTATTATTTTAAAGGAGGTTGAAATGCGAGCCAAATCTTCATTACAGCTTGAGGCTTACAACTATATAAAGAATTTAATTCTTACAGACCAATTAGATGTTGATAAAATGTATTCGGAAACAAAACTTTCTAAAGAAATAGGCGTTTCCAGAACACCTATGAGAGAAGCTTTACAATGTCTTAGCCAAGATGGATATATCACTATATTTCCTAGTAAAGGCTTTCAGATTAGACAGCTTAATCAAAAGGATATGAGAGAAACTATTCAAATACGATGTGCTATAGAGGGCTTTTGTACTCATGCTATTGCATCTGAAATAGAAACAAAAAAAGCTCAAAGGACTTTAAAAGAATTGGGCAAAATTCTTGAACTACAAAATGAAGCTCTTAATGAAAATGATGATTATGAGTCATTTATAAAGTATGACCACGAATTTCATCTTCTTCTAGTTAGCTACATAAACAATGAAGAAGTTGACCATATTTTTCAGCGTCTTATGTATCTTATACGACTTACTTCTAAGTCAGCCCTTGAAGTACAAGGTAGAACTGAAGGTACAGTACACGAACATAACCAATTTTTTGAATACCTCAAAAATGGCAATGGCGATGCTGCCTACAGTATTTTAATTAAGCACCTTATGATGCCTCTTAATGTTGTTAAAACCAAAAAATAATATAAAAACGCACTCCTCTTTGATATCTTGGAGTGCGTTTTATTACATTAATTCATTTATTAAACTTTGAATATCTTCTATTTTTAACCCTTGTTCACTTGAAAGGCTATAATTAACACCATTTTTATACCATATAGCAACTTTGTAAGTATCTTCATTACCTTTTATGGTTACTTCTGTGTTATCTACAGTCAATTTTTGTATGTTTTCATAGTCATTGTAATCCCCACTTATATCTTCAGCAACTTCTCCTTTTTCTAATCTATATAAAATATTATCAGAGCCATTAGAATACTGAATTTCAGCCATATTTGAAAAAGCCACACTATAACTATATGACTTATAATTCCTTATTTTATCAGGTATTTTAGCATTGATATTAACATTTTCTTTTAACTCATCTACACTATTATACTCTACATAAGGACTAGATGCAGTCTTTAACATCGGTTCGCCCTCTATACTGTCAATACTTTGTTCTGCTACTTCATTATCTTCATTAAGGCTTGTCATATAAAGTTTATCTGCCTGTGTAATCTTTTCTGTTGTAGTTTCAACATCACTTTTCTTTATTTTATTATCTGCAAGTGTTGTACTACTTTTTTCTCTTTTCGCTACAGCATTTTTTTCATATATCTTTCTTGCTGTAGTCATTTCGGTATTTTTTTCTACACTTTTAGTTGTAGTTATTTCAGTTGTACTTTCTACAGCTTGAGTGCTTTCCTGTTTTTCAGTTGTACTTTCACTACTTTTTTCTGTAGTTTCTACAACCACACTATCTGTAGAATATTTATTAGGTGAATCTGGTTCAATTTTGTTCTGTAAAGCTCCATATACCACAGCAATTACAACCAAACAAGCAGCGATATTTACAATAACTCTATAATCAAATTTCTTTTTTTTAGCATTTTGGATTATTTTCTGTTTTTGTTCTTCTGTAAGAGAAATACTATCCATAGCTTTTTTATACTTATCACTCAAAATCATATTCCTCCTTTAAAATAACTTTTAATTTTTCTCGCCCACGAGATAAGAGGGAACGAACTGTACTTTCCCCTTTTCCCAATATTTTAGCAATTTCTGGAGTTTTATAATTTTCGTAATAATACAAATGTATAGGCACTCTATATTTTACTGGTAGTGCCAAAACAGCCTCTAAAACTGTGTTATCCTCATAGTTATCACTATAGGCTTGCTCCTTTATTTCATCAATAGAACACACATTTTTGTGCCAGAAAAGCATTAATTTGTTTTTACAAAGATTTATTGTAACCCTCAAAAGCCACGACTTTAAGTGTTCTTCACTTTGTATTTTACCCTCATTGTTATAATATTTAATAAAAACTTCTTGAACTATGTCTTGGGCATCATGGGTGTTTTTAAGATAAGAAATTGCCAATCTATATACCATATTGCCATATTTATCTACAACTTCTGTCAACTTATCCACCCAATTCACCTCCTATTTATTTAAAAATGTTTTTATTTCACTTAAAGATATTCCCTACCTTGCAAAAATTGAGTATGTTACATCATTTTTTGTGCATAAAACATTATAAACTTTTGTTCCATTACCTTTTATTGTAACATCAGCGTCATTAATTTTCAACTTTTTTACATAAGCATACTTATTATAATCCCCTGTTATATCCTCCGTACCTTGTGCTGTTCTATATGTAATTTCATTTTTACCGTCACTATAAACTACCTGTAAGATTTTATCTGAAATAGTTTGAAAAGTTACAGCCTTATATTTTTCAGGCACATTTTTAGGAACTTTAGTATCAAAACTAAGTGACTTCTGTGCTTCCTCAATAGTATTAAAATCCTTTATTGGATTTGATATACCTATTACAATATCATCATCAACTTCTTTAGATTGACTATTTTCACTAATAACCATAACATCGTCATTACTTTCTGCCATAACTGGACTAATTGACATTAAAGCTACTGACATAAGTACCATTGCCTTGCAAATATTCTTTTTCATAATTAATTCCTCCGTTAAAATATCTTTAATTTTAGTATAGTTACAACGCAACATTCGACCGGTCATTTTATTTATTTTCTTGCGTCTTTCACATATAATACAAATGAAAAACAAAAACCGTTGCAAAAAATTGAAATTTTTTCAAAAAAATTTTTTAACATCAGAATAAATATTCATTATAAAAATATCCCACAGAGTAATTTCTGTGGGATATAATACTTATTCAGCATTTTGCTGTTCTAATTTTTTATACTTTTTCTTATACGCCAAATAGTAAATCATAGGCACAAGAACAAGGTTTATACACATTGAAACTGCCAAACCAGCCATCATAAGAACAGCCATAGGCACGAACATAGCATCGCCGAAAAGTGCCAAAGGCAACAAACCTAAAACTGTAGTCATTGTAGACATCATAATAGGTCTAACTCTCTTACCACCTGCACTCTTACAAGCATCTTCCAAAGGAAGTCCTGACGCCAATTCATCATTTATAAACTCTACAAGAACTATTGCATTTGCCAATACACAACCTAGCAAACTAACTGCACCAAGAAGTGCGAACAATGCAAGTTTTTCTCCTGTAACATAAAGTGCAATAAAGCCGGCACAAAGACCAAAAGGAATAGATGTAAATACAATAGCAACTTTCTTCATTGTACCAAACTGATACATAAGAAGTAAAAGCATTACAATAAGTGAAACCCCTGCTGCTGTTGCTACATGACCCATAAGTTCCATATAATCTTTTCTTTCGCCAGTTTCCTCTATTGTTACTGTATCAGGGAAATCTACCTTTTTAAGCATTTTTGTAAGTTTATTCTGCATATCAATATCAGAATACTTAGTAGAATTATAACAACCTACAACTCTACCTCTCTTACCATTTGCTCTTGTAATTGTTGTAATCTTAGGATTAAGGTCAACATTAGCAAACTGATTTACAGCATACTTTTTGCCACTTATAGAGGACTTAACCTTGAAATCCTGAATTTGTTCTCTTGAATCAATATCAGAGTCCAAAACAATGTTATATTCTTTATTACCATTCTTAAACTGTGAAACTGTTCTGCCCAAAAGTGCATAACTAAGTTCATTCTGAGCTTCAGCCTTTGTAAGTCCAAGAGTATTTAACTTTAATGTATCCATATCTACATAGTAGTTATAGGTATTTACTTCATTATCATTTATAATACCCTTTGTACCCGGAATACTTGCAAGCATATCATTTACTTGCTGTGCAGCTGAGTTCAAATCATCAAGATTATCGCTATATAACTTAACTTCAATAGGCTTTGCTGTAAGTGACATAATACCAAGTTCATCAACCATAAAAGTCGCTCCACCTACTCGTGAAGAAAGCTCATCCTGTAAATAGTCAACCATTTCGCTAGTAGTTTTAAATCTACCGCCCTTTTTCAAGTCAATCTTTACAGAAAAATCGCCAAGGGCATTACCCTGACCTAAAGGTCTGATTGAATAATCATATCTAGGAATAGCCTTACCTACACCGGCAAGATAATACTTTGTTTCTGGCTGTTCATCAAGAACTTTTTCAACATTATCAATAACTTCTCTAGTTTTTGAAAGTGAAGAATCGTTTGTACCATTTACTGTAATTGTAATAACATCCTTATAAGCCTTTGGAACTACCTCAAAGCCAAGTTGAGTAGCTAAAAGAAGACCTACAACAATAATAGCAAATGAAGAAACAAAAGTAATCAACTTATGATTAAATGTCCAAGCAGAAACCTTGTTATAGGTATCTATTAATTTGCCATCGCCCTTTTCATTTTTCTTATGCTCTTTTTTCTTCAAGAAGAAATAGCACATAAGAGGTGTTATAACTATTGAAACCAAGAAAGAAAGTACAAGGCAAGTTATAATTACTGATGGGAATGTAAATGCCAACTGGTGGTAAGCTCCCGGTAAAGTTAAAAGAGAGGCAAAAGCTGCTACAGTTGTAAGCATTGAAACAAATACAGGAACTATAACACTAGATGTACCCTCAATAACAGCATTTCGTTTATCAAGTCCGGCATCTAACTGCGTCTGTATAGAGTCACTTACTACAACGGCATTATCAACCAACATACCCAGTACAACTACAAGACCGGCTAAAGATACGAAGTGGATATCTAAGCCAAACAACTTCATAACTATAAAATTACCCAATATGGCAAGAGGCATAGCAAAAGAAATTACAAAGGCATTTCTTAAATTCATACCTACCATAATAACTAATATTACAAGTACAATAGACTCAATAAGATTAACTATAAAGCCGTTTACTGAACTATCTACATCTGTAGGCTGGAAATATACAGTATTTGCTGTTATACCCTCTGGTAATGTTTTACTATAATTATCTATTGTCTTTGTAAGTACATCGGCTAATGAAACAGCGTTTACACTATCATCAAAGTATACAGCTATTACATCACTTTTTTGCTTATTATAAAGGTAATAAGCATCATCTTCCGGAACATCAGTTGTAATAGTAGCAATATCTTTTAATCTAGTAATAACGCCACTATCTGATGCACCAATTACCAAGTTACCAATGTCATCAACTGTTTTAAATCTGTCAGTTGCGTCTACACTAATTTTATTATCGTCTACTTTTATTGAGCCTGTAGGAACAACTTTATTCTGTGCACCAATGAGAGTTGCAATTTCAGCCATTGAAACAGACTGATTATTTAACTTGCTACTATCAACAACTATTTTAATTTCTGATGCAACATCGCCAGAAATTGAAACCTTTGATACACCGTCAATATCTCTTAAATCATCAGCAAGCACATTTGTTCTCTGATTTAATTCATCATTTGAAATATTGTCCCCAGAAACAGCAACTAAAACACCAGCTACATCCATTATATCGTCATCAACTCTAATGTAGCTAACTCCTGATGGCAATTCAGACTGGAGAGCATTCATTTTAAGTCTTAAATCGTCCCAAGCATCGTCTACTTCGTCTTGTGACAAATTCATATTAAGAACAACACTTGTTGTACTTACATTTTCCGAAATATTTGTAGTACAGTTGTCATATCCGTTAAGCTCCATACATTTTTGCTCAACAGGTTTTGCAACTAATTCTTCCAATTCCTCAGCTGACGCACCAGGATATACAACAGAAACTGCAGCAACTGGTACTATAACCTTTGGGAAATGCTGTTTAGGAATCATAACATAAGATACCAAACCACCTATAAGTACAAGTATCATTATGAGAATAATCATAGGTTTTCTATCCAGAATACCTGCTACGAAATTCTTTTTACCCATATATTATTCCCCCTCTACCTTTACTGTATCATTTTCTCTCAGGCTTCTTACGCCGTCAGTAATAATAGTGGCAGTTGGGTCATCAATTTTTACTTCTACCTTGTCGCCGTCAATACTTCCTCTTACAACCTGTTTTTTATAAACCTTGTTTTCTGAATTTATTGCATAAACATAGTCAACACCGTCCATATTAAATACAGCATTAATAGGAACATAACAGCCTGTAGCATTACCTGTTACAATCTTTACATTAACCGTTTCGCCAATAGTAAATTTATCAGCAGGAACAGATATATCTACAGCATAAGTTCTTGTATCCTCATTAGGGTACTGTGCTATAGTAGATATTGTGCCTGTTACGCCGTCTTTAATTATAGCCTTTCCGCCTAACTTAATTTTAGAAATATCCTCATCAGATACCCCTACTGATACCACCATATCTGTACTCTTTGCTACAACAACTGGATAACCGGCAGCTATTACTTCACCCTCTTTGTAAGGAAGTTCCATAACATATCCGTCAGCATCAGCTGTTATTGTAGAGTCGTTAATATTCTTCTGAATAATATCTCCACTTGTGTTAGCAGAATTTACAGCAGCCTGTGCAGCCTTAACATCTTTATCCTTACTTACATAGAGGTTATTAAGTGTATCTTGAGCTGTCTTTTTCTTATCATAAAGTGAGCTAACTTCTGCTTTTTTAGACTGTAATTCAGCCTTTGCACTATTAAGTTCAGCTACCTTAGTATCATATTCTGCCTGTTTAGAAACAAGGTTTGTTTCCAAATCCTTTACATCACTATCTGAAACACCACCAGCATTATTTAAAGCCTTTGCATCACTTAATTTTTGTTTAAGTCTGTTTAAAGCATTTTCGGCTGCATCAAGAGCAACTTGGTTTGCGTCAATAGATTTTTGACCAGCCTCAATACCCTGCTCTGCTGCTGCAATAGAAGTATTAAGTGTTTCAATACTTGTTTTTGCAGCCTGTATGTTTGTATCATAAGTGCTAATAGTCTTTTCAAGGGTAGCCTTTGCAGTTTCAGAAGTATTGCCACTTATATCTGCTGTATATTGCAAAGTCTTAGTGTCCATAGTTGCCAAAACATCGCCCTTTTTGAACTTCTGACCTTTTTCTACATTTATTGTAGCAATCTTACCACTCATCAAAAATGAATAATTTTTGGTATCCTTAGCCTTTACAACTCCAATATATGTTAAGCCATCTACCAATGACTGTTCCTGAACTGATTGAGCTTTTACAATCTTAGGTGTAACTTTGACATCTTCGTCTTTTTTAGTTCCACAACCTGACAATAGGGAAACACAAAGTAAAGATGCAGTCACTATCGCTACATTTCGCTTCATATATATTCCTCCTTAAAACATTTTATTGCCATTTATTAACAGCAATTTGCCTTATAACAGTATTTTATATTTTTATTATAAATTTATCAATGGGCAATATTTCCGTTAAAGTGACTTATTACACATTTTATAACAAAAGTGTGTAATAAATCTTAAATATATTAAAATTCGATTAAAAAACAATTAGTTTTCGCTAAATTTAATCTTCATATTCAATATTTATGTAAAAAAAGGGAACGCAAAAGCGTTCCCAAAAAATCAATATAATTATTTTTCACAAGGCATCTTGAATGTTGAATCAAGGCTCTTCTGTAATACATAAGTTGCATCAGCAGCTGTAAGAACTCCACTCTTATCAACATCAATATAAGTCATATACTTATCTGTAACTGTTTCAAGAGTAGTAGGAGTGTCTGTTAATACTTTCTGCATAATCATAGCAGAGTCAGCAGCTGTAACTGCTGTATCGTTATTAGCATCGCCATAAACATAAGTTTCGCCTTCAGAAACTACACCAACAACAGGCTTAGTTACTGTAAGTGTTCTTTCTGTATCAGAAGTAGCTGTTACAAAGTAAACGCTACTAATTTCAGATACATCAATAGCTGCTGTTAATGGAGCCATATCATCAATAGTAAGTGTAACTGTCTTATTATCAATATCAAATTCAAACTTATAGTTATAAGTCTTATCTAATTCAAGAGCAGTTGTTGATGAAACATATTCCTTGTTGATACCTCTTAAAGCAAGGTTCTTATTTGCATCAGTTGTGAAAGCAGCAATTTCGTTTGCTTCGCCTGCTGCATTAATACCCTTTACACGACAGAATGCCCATTTACTACCTGCTTTACCACCAGCTGTAAGCTTACCTGTAATAACAAGCTTGCCACTCTTTTGTGGTTCAAATGTATTGTTCCATGCACTTGAAGCATTTGTTGCATTATCCTGCAAGAGATATTCGTCTGTATCAGCAAAGTAGAGTACATCTACTGTACCATCTGGAGTAACATTAGCTGGTTCAAAAGTCTTTGATGAAGAAACATCAAGGTGCTTTAAACCGTCATCTACTGTAGTTGTTTCTGTTGGTGCTTCAGTAGTGATTTCTGTTGTAGTTTCTGTAGATACTGTAGAAACTGTTACATCAGGGTTTGTATTTATAGAACCTGCATCAGCCTTTGTATCTTCAAGAACACCTGCATAAGTAGAACATTCAGCCTTTGCCTGTTCAGCTGTATTCATCTTTTCTACATTACTTGCACCATTGCTGTAATAGAACACACTTGAGTTTGTATCAAAACTTGGGTTTGCATTCTTATTACCAGTTGTTGTAAGAGCTGCATCTCTTGATGCATCATTCATAATGTTATCTCTCTTAGTGTACTTAGAAGAAGTAAGTATATCGCCAACAGCCTTTATAGCTGGGTTACCTTCTGAACTACTTGCTGTTACCTTATAGCAGTTTGAAGAACCTTCAAAATACTGATTTTCACTTAATACTAAAGCACTTGCTCTTGCATCAATACAAGTACCACAGTTAAGGTAATAGTTGTTGTACATATGAAGATTTACCTGTCTTGTAAGTGGAAGTCTTGACTTACAACCATTGAAGAAGTTGTGGTGGTATGTATAGTTATAACTCTTTACTGAGTCAGAACCACCATTAAGGCTTGTCTTATGTGTCTGGTTATATCTACAGTAAGCAATAGTTACATTAGAATTACCATTCATATCTGTAGCACCATCACCATCACCCTTATCCTGTTCTTCTGTAACGTCATACTTGTTTTCGCCTATGTTAAATACACAGTTGTGAAGCCAGAAATACTTTGAATCTTCTGCAGCACAGGCATCTTCAGGATACTTTGAGAAAGTAAGGTTTCTTACTTCAACATCCTGACAATTACTCTTGAAAGTGAAACCCCACTTTAAGATATTAGCATCATCGCCAATACCTTCAACAGTAAGTCCACCCTTAGAACCAGCTACATCAAGCATATTAAAGTATGAATCTTTGCCATTTGAAATAACCTTATCAATAAGACCATCAATAGCAACTACACCATTGTTAATATCTGTAGTCTTTGTGCCATCAGCATCTCTAGTCTGAGTATCAATAGTACCAATAATTCTTACTGCAAGTGGCTTTGAAATTCTGCTAGCATTTTTTAAGATATTACCAATACCTGTAATACCATTATATGTAACAGTATTCTTTGTTTCATTTGTAACATAAATTACATCAGCATTTGACTTAAGTGTACCGTCTTCGTTGTATGCACCAATACCATTATGGTTAAAGAATGCGTAACCTGAACGGTCGTTTGCCTTTGTAGTTACATTATAGTACACTGTTGTACCGTCTGTACCAACAAACTTAATAGTATATTCCGTATTTTTTGCAAGGCCAGGAATATCAACTCTACCTTCTGAATTTCTGATAAGTTCGCTATCTACCTTAGTGTAGTTATTTTCAGTAGTTTTCTTGTAAGAAACTTCTGAAACACTACCAGTAAACTTGGCATAGGCATATTCATTCCAGCCATAGCAACCCTGTACAGAAAAAGCTTCTGTTGCTGATGCTGTAGCTACATCTGCATTTGCAGTTACAGGAACAATGCCTAAAGTAGCAAGCATAGCAATACTTAAAAATAAGCTAAATATTTTTTTCATATAGCTCTCCCTTTCTATATAATTTTTCTGTGTAATTATATCACATTTATCCACTATATGGAACTTATTTTTGTAAATTTTTTCTTTAATCCACATTTTTGTGAAATATTACTTTTAATCTTTTGCACATATTAACCTTTTTTAAACTTAATATTTGTTGTAACATTCTATTTTTTATGTTAAAATTGTTCAAAGTACAGTAAGGGAGGCAGTTATGGAAAGAAAAACTGATTTGAGAATTATAAAAACAAAAAAAGCAATCAAAACAGCCTTTTTAAATCTTTTAAAGGAAAATAAATATCACAATATAACAATAAGTGCAATTTCTGAAACTGCCCTTATAAACAGAAAAACATTTTATGCACATTATGAAACTAAAGACGAACTTTATGCCGATGTTATAGAAGATGCTCTCAGGGTACTTTCTCCAGCAAATGTTCTAAATGAAATCGGTACTGTTGAAACTGAAAAGAAGAAAAAAGAATTTATATACCAAACTTTATTAAACTGGAAACAAAATAAAGATATGTTATCTGCCCTACTTTCAGAAAATTCTGACGGAACTTTTCAGCAAAAACTTATGGAACAGTTATCACAAATTGTAATTTCTAAAAAAGAAGTTGCAAAAAACTTAGAGGGAACACCTTTTGATATAGATGTAATATGCAATATATATTTCAACACATTCTTTTGCATACTTTCCCATTGGATAGAAGGAGAGTCACAAGACCCAATGCAACCTATAGAAATGATAACTCATATATTTTCAAAAGAATATTTAGGATTTTTAGGACTTTCATAAAAAATACCTTTCACATAGGAACCTAGCCTTTGTGAAAGGTATTTTTTATAACAATCTTTTACCACTCAAATGGTGTAAGCTGATATACAAGATAATTTATCCAATTTGTATAAAGCAAGCTACTATGTGCTTTCCAAAGAGAAATAGGCTCTTTAGTTGGGTCATTATCCTTAAAATAGTTTTTAGGAATTTCAGGATTTAAGCCCTTTTCACAATCTCTAAAATACTCGTTCTTGAGAGTATCTGAGTCATATTCAAAATGTCCCATTACAAATATTTGTCTACCTTCCTTTGCATAAACTATGCAAACTCCAGCTTCCTTAGATGAAGAAATAATCTGTAATTCCGGATTTTTTTCAATGTCTTCCGCTCTTACCTCTGTATGTCTTGAATGAGGTACATAGAATACATCATCAAAACCTCTTAACAAGTCATAGTGGTTGTAAACCTTTGTATGTTCAAACACACCAAACATCTTTTTATCAAGTTGATACTTTGGTATACCATAATGATAGTATAAACCAGCCTGTGCACCCCAGCAAATATGGAAAGTAGATGTAACATTTGTTTTACTCCATTCCATAATTTCACACAATTCACTCCAGTAATTTACTTCTTCATATGGCATTTGCTCAACTGGTGCACCTGTAATAATCATACCGTCAAAGCGGGTATCTCTTATATCATCAAAGACGCTGTAAAACTCATCAAGATAAGCCTCACTTGTATGCTTTGAAATATGACTTTCCATTCTTATAAATGTTACCTGTAACTGTAATGGTGTATTACTTAAAAGTCTTAAAATCTGAACCTCTGTCTGCTGTTTATTAGGCATCAAATTTACAACAAGAATTTTAAGAGGACGAATATCTTGGTGGAATGCTCTATCCTCACCCATTACGAAAATACTTTCCCCTCTCAGTATCCCCTTTGCAGGTAAATTATCCTTAACCTTTATAGGCATATAATCACTCTTTCCTTTTCTGAATACTAATACTAATTATAGAGTATAACATATTTTTTCAAAATTGAACAGACAAAATAAAAAAAAGACTGGATATATAGGTACTATTATTGTAAAATACATTTAAAGGGTAAATTTTAAATGTACATAAAAATATTTTACGGAGGTTTTTATGGAAAAAACTGACTTTAAAGTAATATTACCTATATTTAAAGACAACAAATATTTCATTACTGACTTTGGTGCAGTAAATGACGGATATACAAATAATTCAAAAGCCATTGAAGATACAATTAATCACTGTTCTTCCAACGGTGGTGGAAAAGTAATTATCCCTAAAGGATTATGGTTTACTGGTCCTATTGAATTAAAAAGTAATGTGGATTTACACTTGGAAAGAGGTGCTGTTTTACTTTTTTCTAATGATTATAAAGATTATCCTCTCATAAACACAAATTTTGAAGGATATTTTATGTATCGCTGTAAATCACCTATTTATGGCAAAGACTTAGAAAATGTTGCTATTACAGGCTACGGTGTAATTGACGGAAATGGCGATAACTGGCGTCCTATAAAGCATTTTAAAATGACTGAAAAAGTTTGGGCTAAACTTGTAAGTCAAGGTGGTGCTATTGATAATAGTGGAAAAGAAGAAGTATTGTGGCCATCTGAAACAAACAAAGAGGCAAACAAAGCCTTTTTAGACAATTATCTTCTCTATAAAGATAAAGAAACTTGCGAAAAATACCATTCTTTTCTTCGTCCTGCACTCTTTAACCTAACAAGATGTAAGAATGTACTTTTAGACGGTGTAACATTCAGAAATTCTCCTGCTTGGTGTGTTCACCCTTGGTTATGCGAAAACATTACCATTCAAAATGTACATATACAAAATCCTTGGTATGCACAAAATGGCGACGGTCTTGATTTGGACTGTTGCAAAAATGCACATATTTTAAATTCTACATTTGATGTAGGAGATGATGCTATATGTATGAAGTCCGGCAAAAACGAAGATGGTAGAAAGCTGGGTGTTTCAACTGAAAATGTACTTATAAAAAACTGTACTGTCTACCATGGTCATGGCGGATTTGTTGCCGGTAGTGAGATGAGTGGCGGACTTAAAAATATTTTCGTAGAAGATTGTACTTTTATAGGTACTGATATAGGTTTGAGATTTAAAAGCTGTCTAGGGCGTGGTGGCATTGTCGAAAATATATATTGCAAAGATATAAATATGCTTAATATAAAAAATGAAGCTATTGCTTTCAATATGGGATATGATATGGATACAAAAGCTGGACAAGAAATTTCTCCTGAAGAAATACCAGAATTTAAAAATATATTTATGGAAAATATTGTTTGTAATGGTGCTAAAACACCTATTTCTATTTCCGGACTTAAAGCTATGCCTATACACCATGTATATTTAAAAAATATTTCAATACAAACTAATAGCAATATTGAAATTGAAAATGCAGAAAATATTTCACAAGAAAATATAAATATTATAAAAGAAATTTGAGGAGGTACTTATATATGAAAAAATTTATTACTTTATCTATGGCATTAACAATGGCATTATGTTCACTTTCTTACGGTGCTGTTATTAATCCAAAGCAAGACGGAAATATTGTAAAGTCCTATACAAAAACTGATGATACAAATATACAATGTGATATTATTGCAGCATATTTAAAAAGCGAAGATGTGCCAGAACTCCTTGCAAAAGAACTTACTGACAACACAAAAAGAACTGATAAAGATGTAAGCTACGAAGGTGAAGGTGGAAATATATACTTTAATAAAGCAACTGGTTTAATTACTGGTGCTGATACTACTGTAACAAAAGTTGATATTCCTCTTTATATTGATAAAGTTCTTGTATTAGGTATAGATGATTACGCATTTTTCAACTGTGGCAATCTTAAAGAAGTTTCTATGAAAACAGAACCTAAAACAATAGGTAAAAAAGCCTTTGCCTATTCAGGTCTTAAAAAGATTACTCTTTCTCAAAAAATTACAACTATAGGAGAAAGTGCTTTTGCTTACTGCCCTATTACTTCTTTAGTGCTTACTGACAATATTAGTTCTATTGGTTCTAATGCCTTTGAACAGTCTGCACTTACTACAATAACAATGCCAAAGACATTAACAGAAGTTCCTGAAAACTGCTTTAATGGTTGTTCAGCATTAAAGACAATAGGCTTGAACACAGGAGTTAAAACTATAGACAAAAATGCTTTAAAGGGCTGTTCTTCACTTCTTAACATTACTATTCCAGCCAATGTAGAAACAATAGGCGAATCAGCTTTCGAAGATTGTACTAAACTTTACAATGTAATATTTAATGCTGGCATAAAGTATATTAAGCCTAGAGCATTTGCAAACACTACTGCCCTTACTTCTGTTTCTTTCCCTTACACACTTACAGAATTAGATGGCACATCTTTCGAAGGTTCTGGTCTTAAAAATGTAACTTGCTATAACAAAAATGTAGCCAGCAACAGAACTCTTTATCCAAGTGGTGTAAAAGTAAAAACTGTAGCAAAAAGCTATATTCAAAAGTAAATAGCAATAGCCCTCAATACTGAGGGCTATTTTTATACACAAAAAAACGCCTGCTAAAAAGCAGGCGAAAATTTATCACTAGATATTAGATTTCAAAATCAGCCATAGAAGACTTTACAGCTTCATATTCAGCATCATCGTGAATATCAAGGCGTAATGGAGCGCTGATATCAAGAGAGAAAATACCCATAATAGACTTAGCATCTATTACATATCTTGCTGAAACTAAATCAAAATCGCCATCAAAAGTGTTAATTTTATTAACAAATTCCTTTACCTTATCAATTGTGTCTAACTTAATGTTAATTGATTTCATAGTGTTGTTACCTCCTATTATGTAAGTGTAAGCTATAAATACTTCCATATAATTTTAACTGTATTTTACTATTTTGTCAATGAATATCTAACAAAATTTTGTACTATTTTCATTTTATTTTGAATAATATTTACAAAGCAAAAGGAGGCTTGACTAAATGGAAGCATTTGATATATACAAAGATATAGGAACAAGAACAGGTGGAGATATATACATTGGCATTGTAGGCCCTGTAAGAACAGGTAAATCAACATTTATAAAAAAATTTATGGAAATGTTAGTAATTCCTAATATTGAAAACCAGTACATAAAAGAAAGAACCGTTGATGAACTTCCTCAATCTGCTGACGGCACAGCTATTATGACAACAGAGCCTAAATTTGTACCAAATGAGGCTGTTGAAATAAATATAAATGATGTAAAGCTAAATGTTCGTTTAATAGACTGTGTTGGTTACATAGTAGACGGAGCTACAGGACATCAGTTGGAAAATGGTCCAAGAATGGTATCTACTCCATGGTCTGATGAAAAAATGCCTTTTACAAAAGCAGCAGAAATGGGAACAAAAAAGGTTATAAAAGACCACTCTACCCTCTGTCTTATGGTTACAAATGACGGCACAATTACTGATTTACCTAGGGAAAATTACATTTCGGCTGAAAATACTATTGCCGAAGAATTAAAAAGCACCGGTAAACCTTTTGTTATAATTTTAAACACTAAAGACCCAGAAAACCAAAAAACATTAAATACGGCAAATGAAATGAGCAAAAAATATTCTGCTCCGGTGTTGCCTGTTGATTGCAAAAATATGACTATGGACGATATTAACTCTATATTGGAAACTGTTTTATATCAATTTCCCATTATACAGATTAATATACATACTCCAAAGTGGATAGAAACCCTTGCCTCAAATCATTGGTTAAAAGAAAATCTTATATCCTCAATAAAGGAATTTGCAAAAAATATTTCAGGCTTTACAAGTATAAAAGATGCCCTTTCCGTTTTTGTACAAAATGAAAATATTAAGAAAAGCTATTCCGAAGCTATAGATTTAGGTACAGGTTCGGCAAATATTGAATTAAGTCTAAATGACAACTTGTTTTATAATGTACTTTCTGAAACTACAGGTATGAAAATTAACGGAGAATATGAGCTTATATCCACTATAAAACTTTTGGCACAAGCTAAAAAAGAATATGACAAAATGAAATTTGCTATTGATGAAGTAAAACGCAAAGGTTATGGCATAGTCAGCCCATCTCCTGAAGATATGACTATTGAAAAGCCTACTTGCATTAAACAGGGAAACAGATATGGTTTAAGTATTTCTGCAAAAGCACCTGCAATACATATGATTAAAAGCAATATTAATGCAAATGTAGCAACTGTAGTTGGAACTGAGGAGCAATCTAAGGAGCTTGTAAATTATCTTACTACAAAATATAACAATTCCACAGAAAGTGTATTGGAATATGAAATATTCGGTAGAAGTCTTAGCGACCTAATAAATGACGATTTAAACACAAAAATATTGCGATTAAACGAAGATACACAAAGTAAAATACAAGACACTATTGAGAAAATTCTCAATACTGGTCATGGTGGAATTATCTGTATTCTACTTTAAAAGACATTTTAATTGTCCATTTTTAGGGATTTTATACAAAAATTTTTTTTCATTTTTCTACACATTTACTATTTACAAATATAGAAAAATGTCCTATAATATACTTGATTGTTGAAAAACAATCATGCCCCTTGCTCTTGGACGAAGCCCCTTACCTTTCTAAACTTTGTCTAAGAGCTTTTCTTATATTTATTTTTGCCTCCAGTTTTTTGCTGGGGGTTTTTAAATACAAAAAAGCCACAGAGCAAATAACCCTGTGGCTAAATTTATACTTTACATTAGAATACTGCTACAACAGCACCCTGATACTTTTCATCAATAAATGATTTTACCTTATCACTCTGTAATGCAGAAACAAGAGCCTTAATCTTTTCGCTATCCTTGTTATCTGGTCTTACAGCAACAATATTTGCATATGTTTCAGCTGCAAGTGAGTCCTTTGCTTCTACAGCAATAGCATCGCTTACCTTTAAACCAGCTTCTACAGCATAGTTACCATTAATTGCAGCAATAGCTACATTGTTAATAGAACGAGGTAACTGAGCAGCCTCAATTTCTGTAATATCAAGGTTCTTTGGATTTTCAACAATATCATTCTTTGTAGCTGATAAACCTGCATCTTTTTTAAGCTTAATTACTCCATTATCCTGTAAAAGAAGTAATGCTCTTGCTTCATTTGTAGCATCATTAGGTACTGCAATCTTATCGCCATCTTTTAATTCGTCTAATGACTTAATAGTTGTTGAATAAAGACCAAATGGTTCATAGTGAATAGCTGCTGCTGAAACAAGGTCTGTACTGTTATTCTTGTTATAATCATCAAGATATGGCTTATGCTGGAAGTAGTTAGCATCTAAATCTCCAGCAGATAAAGCTACATTTGGCTGAATATAGTCTGAATATTCCTTAACATCTAATGTATAGCCCTGTTCTGCTAATACATCTTTAGCTACTGCAAGAATTTCTGCGTGTGGAGAAGGACTTGCACCAACTGTAATAACCCTGTCATCTGAATTTGCGTCTGCACTATTGCCTGTTGAGCCACAGCCTGTAATAAAAGCTGCTGTAATTAATAAACTTAAAGTAACTGCTAAAAATCTTTTCATTTTTTATTCCTCCATTTTTTATCTTATTCTTTTATCTTATTCTTTTATCTGTTTTCTTTGAAACTTTGTTACCAACCTCTTGTATAATCTGTACTATGATTACAAGAATAGCAACTGTCAAAAGCATAACATCTGTCTGGTATCTATAGTATCCGTAACGAATAGCAATATCACCAAGACCACCACCACCTACAAAACCAGCCATAGCTGAATATGCAAGTATAGTTGTTACTGACAATGCTCCGCCAATATATAAAGCAGGCTTTGCCTCAGGTACAAGAACCTTACAAATTATCTGCCAAGTTGATGCTCCCATTGATTTTGCTGCCTCAATTACACCATAATCAACCTCTAAAAGAGAGCCTTCAACAACTCTTGCAATATAAGGTGCTGCAGCTATTACCAAAGGTACAACAACTGCATTTGGACCTAATGTAGTTCTTACAATTAATTCCGTTACAGGTCTTACCATAATAAGTAATATGATGAAAGGTATTGACCTAAAAATATTGATAATAAAGCCTAAAACCTTTTCAACTCCAGCCATAGGGTGAATACCGTCTTTTCTGGTAACCACCAATATAATTCCGAGAGGTAAACCTATGATATAAGCAATGGCTGATGACAAGAGAACCATATACAATGTTTCTCCAATACCTTTAATAATCATAGATGAGGTCTGTGGGTCAAAAATCATTTTCAGTCACCTCCTCAAATGGAATATTAACTGTTTTCAAATAGTTTAAAGCTGAATCAACATTTTCTTCATTTTCAGAAAACTGAATTACCATTTCACCAACAGCCTTGTTGCCAATAGCCTTAGTCTGAGCATACATAATATTTACAGGTACTTTTGTTCTCAGCACAAGATTTGATATAACAGGTTCTCCTGCTTCTCTGCCGTCAAAAGTAATTCTGAAATATCTGCCACCGGAAAAATCAGTTTCCTTTATGGCATCTCCCATAATAAGCTGTTTACCTATGTGAGATTTTGGACTTTCGAATATTTCCTTTACAGGACCTCTTTCAACTATGTCACCCTTATCAATAATAGCAACATTATCACATATAGAAGAAATAACATCCATTTCGTGAGTAATTACGACTACAGTAATACCCATCTTTCTGTTTAAGTCCTTTAAAAGTGCTAATATAGACTTTGTTGTATTTGGGTCAAGAGCTGATGTAGCCTCATCACACAATATAACCTTTGGTTCAGTTGCCAAAGCTCTTGCAATAGCTACTCTCTGCTTTTGTCCACCAGAAAGCTGAGATGGATAAGCCTTTTCCTTATCAGCAAGGTCAACAATCTTCAGAAGTTCTCTGGCCTTTTCTTCTCTTTTTTTCTTGTCCATTCCCTGTAATTCCAAAGGGAAACATACATTTTGAAGAACATTTCGCTGAGCCAAAAGCTGAAATTGCTGAAAAATCATACCCATAGACTGTCTTGCTTTTCTCAGTTCTTTTTCAGTCATCTGACCTAAATCATTACCGTCAAAAATAACTTGTCCACCAGTTGGAACTTCAAGAAAATTCATACATCGTATGAGAGTTGACTTTCCTGCACCACTTAAACCTATAATGCCATAAATCTCTCCACTATTAATAGAAAGATTAACATTTTTAAGAACTGTAACAGTATTTTGTGAGCTTGTAAAACTTTTTGTTAAATTTTTAATTTCAATTAAAGCTGACATTTATACCACCATTTCGTATTTCATATAGGAATTATAGGAATATAATAACATTACATAAACATTTTGTCAAGAGAAAAAATGAAAACTGAATTTTTTTGATATTTATTAATATTCTATAAACCCTATATTCATTTATTGTTTACAATTTCAATTCTAACATTTTTATGTATACAAGTCAATTTAAATCCATTCAGAACAAATTAACTCTGTTAATTTGTGGCTTGATACCAAGCCATCGAATTTATCTTTCCGATTCATTAAAAACGGGAATGATTTTACACATTCCCGTTTAAAATTAAAGCATATTTTTTAAATATTTTCCTGTATATGATTTTTCAACCTTTACAACTTCCTCTGGTGTACCTGTAGCAACTATTGTGCCACCACCGTCGCCACCTTCCGGACCTAAATCAATAATATAGTCAGCACATTTTATAACATCAAGATTATGTTCAATAACAACGACTGTATTGCCACCCTCTGTCAATCTCTGAATAATATCAATTAATTTTCTGACATCATAGGAATGAAGCCCTGTTGTTGGCTCATCAAGTACATATATTGTTTTTCCTGTACTTCTTTTACTAAGCTCTGTTGCAAGTTTTACCCTTTGTGCCTCGCCACCTGAAAGTGTTGTTGAACTTTGTCCAAGTTTAATATAGCCAAGACCTACATCTTTAAGTGTCTGAAGTTTTACTTTTAATCTCTCTATATTGATGAAAAATTCATAGGCCTCATCAACTGTCATATCTAAAACATCGGCTATAGACTTGCCCTTAAATTTAACTTCAAGAGTTTCTCTATTATATCGCTTACCATGGCAAACTTCACAAGGTACATATACATCAGGAAGAAAGTGCATTTCAATTTTTAAAATACCATCGCCACTACAAGCCTCACATCGACCACCTTTAGTATTAAAACTAAATCTGCCTTTTTTGAAACCTCTTACATTTGCCTCCGGAGATTGAGCATACAAATCTCTGATAATATCAAAAAGACCGGTATAAGTTGCAGGATTAGAACGAGGTGTTCTACCAATTGGGCTTTGGTCAATATTTATAATTTTATCTAAAAATTCTTCGCCTTTTATTTCCTTATATTTTCCTGGGCGTAATTTTGCTCTATTTAAATCTCTGGCAAGGGTTTTATACAATATTTCATTTACAAGTGATGATTTTCCACTACCACTTACACCTGTAACACAAGTAAACACTCCTAAAGGTATTTCAACATTTACCTTTTTAAGATTATTTTCCTCTGCACCTTTTATAACTAGCTTTTGACCATTTCCGGTTTTTCTAATCTGTGGTACTTCTATTTTTTCTCTGCCACTTAAAAAAGCACCAGTTAAGGAATTTTTATCCTTTAAAATATCCTCATATGTTCCGGCAAATACAATATTTCCACCTTTTTCTCCAGCGTATGGTCCTACATCTACAATAAAGTCACTTTCTCTCATTGTATCTTCATCGTGTTCAACTACAATAAGGGAATTACCTATATCTCTCAAGTGCTTTAATGTGCCTAACAACTTATCATTATCTCTCTGATGAAGTCCAATACTAGGTTCATCTAATATATAAAGCACACCTACAAGTCCACTACCAATCTGTGTAGCAAGTCTTATTCTCTGTGCCTCGCCACCTGAAAGTGTACCAGCAGTACGACTTAAAGAAAGATAATCAAGACCTACATCAACTAAAAAGCCTATTCTTGCTTTTATTTCCTTTAATATTAAATCTCCAATTGCACGCTGTTTTTCATTTAATTCAAGATTATCAAAGAACTTTTGAATATCCTTTATAGACATTTCTGTTACCTGTGATATATTTTTTCCACCTAATGTAACAGCAAGGACTTCCGGCTTTAATCTTTGACCATGACAAATAGGACAAGGAACAGAAGTCATATAGTCCATATATTCTTCCTTTGCTGAATCGGAAGTAGTTTCTTTATATCTTCTCTCTATAGTAGGAATAACACCATCAAAATTAAACTCATATACTCTGGCTTTTCCACCAGACATATAAGCTACCTGTATAGGCTCGCTACAACCGTAGAGAATAGCTTTCTTTCCATCTTCTGGAATATCTTTAAAAGGTGTATTCATATCAAAGCCATACTTTTTGCCCAATTCTGTAACTACAGAATAATATCCTGAACTAGGGTCAGATATATTGTTCCAACCCATAGCACAAATTGCACCTTTTCCAATAGATAAATCCTTATTAGGCACAATTATATCTGGGTCAACCACCATTTTTACACCTAAGCCTGTGCAATCTGGGCAAGCACCATTAGGATTATTAAAAGAAAAGTTAGGTGGTTCTATTTCTCCTATACTTATACCACAATCTGGGCAAGCGAAATTCTGGCTAAAAACTATTTCCTCTTTACCTACAACATCAACAATAATAATGCCACCAGTTAAAGCTGAAACAGTATCAACAGCCTCACTTATACGCTTGTTTGCACCCTCTTTTATAACAATTCTATCTACAACTATTTCAATATTATGCTTTTTATTTTTATCAAGCTCTATTTTTTCACTTATGTCATAAATATTCCCGTCAACTCTTACTCTAACATAGCCACTTCTTTTGGCGTCTTCAAATATTTTGACATGTTCGCCTTTTCTATTTCTAACAACAGGAGCTAAAATCTGAATTTTTGTTCCTGTTTCCATTTCCATAATTTTATCTACAATTTGGTCAACTGTCTGTTTTTGAATTTCTTTTCCACATTTTGGACAATGTGGCACACCAATTCTAGCAAACAAAAGACGCATATAGTCATAAATTTCAGTAACTGTACCTACTGTAGAACGAGGATTGTTGTTTGTAGTTTTTTGGTCTATAGAAATAGCAGGAGAAAGACCCTCTATACTGTCTACATCAGGCTTTTCCATTTGACCTAAAAACATTCTGGCATAAGAAGAAAGACTTTCCACATATCTCCTCTGACCCTCTGCATAAATAGTGTCAAAGGCTAAAGACGACTTGCCGCTACCACTTACACCTGTAAACACAACTAATTTATCTCTAGGTATAGTTAAATCAACATTTTTTAAATTATTTTCTCTTGCACCTTTTATAATAATTTCTTTATTTTCCATAAATTCACCTATTTTACATTAAAGACAGCTTTTTATACTCTATCATTTTATCTCTTAACTGTGCCGCTGTTTCAAAATCAAGATTATCTGCTGCTTTTCTCATTTTTCTTTCAATCTTTTGAACTTCCTGTAAAAGTTCATCTCTAGTCATTGACTCTGGTGCTCTTTCCAGTTTAGTTTTCTTATGAGCTACAGGCTCTGTAGCCTTTATTATTTCATGAACTTTTTTTGTAATAGTCTTAGGTGTTATTCCATGTTCAAGGTTATATTCTTCCTGTATAAATCGGCGTCTATTTGTTTCAGTAATAGCATTTCTCATAGAATCTGTAATAGTATCTGCGTACATTATTACTCTACCCTCAGAGTTTCTGGCTGCTCTACCTACAGTCTGTATAAGGGAAGTTTCACTTCTTAAAAATCCCTCTTTATCAGCATCTAAAATAGCAACAAGACTTACCTCTGGAATATCCAAACCCTCTCTAAGAAGATTTATGCCTACAAGAACATCAAAAACATTAAGACGCAAATCTCTTATTATTTCCAATCTTTCAAGAGTATCAATATCAGAATGTAAATATCTTACTCTGATTCCTGCCTCTTGAAGATATTTAGTCAAATCCTCTGCCATTTTTTTAGTAAGAGTAGTAACAAGAACCTTTTGCTTTTTCCTTACTGTGGCATTTATTTCAGTTATAAGGTCATCAATCTGTCCTGTTATTGGTCTGACATCAATAGTAGGGTCGAGAAGTCCTGTTGGTCTTATAATCTGTTCTACAACAGCCTGACTATGTTCTGCCTCATACTTTCCCGGAGTAGCTGAAACAAAAAGCAACTGATTAATTTTGCCTTCAAATTCACTAAATTTCAAAGGTCTGTTATCAAGAGCAGAAGGAAGTCTAAAACCATAGTCCACAAGTGTAGTTTTTCTCGAACGGTCGCCATTATACATAGCACCTATCTGAGGAATTGTAACATGACTTTCATCTACTATAATAAGAAAATCTTTAGGAAAATAATCAATAAGTGTATTAGGCATACTGCCCTTTGGTCTGTTATCCAAATGTCTTGAATAATTTTCAATACCTGAACAGAAACCCATTTCCATCATCATTTCCATATCATAGTTTGTTCTCTGTGAAAGTCTTTGAGCCTCTAACAACTTGTCCTCACTATTTAATTCCTTTACCCTTTCATCAAGTTCTGCTGAAATATCTCTTAATGCTCGTCGCAAATTTTCAGAATTAGTAACATAATGAGATGCTGGGAATATTGAAATATGGTTTCTAGTACCCAATACCTCTCCTGTAAGTACATCTATTTCTGAAATTCGGTCTATTTCATCGCCAAAAAATTCTATTCTTATAGCTACATCTGTACTGCCGGCTGGATAAACCTCAACCACATCGCCATGAACTCTGAATGTACCTCTCGTAAAATTCATATCATTTCTGTTGTACTGAATTTCTACAAGCCTTTTAAGAACCTCATCTCTGTCTTTTATCATTCCCGGTCTTATAGAAAGAGTCATTTCCTTATAGTCAATAGGTGCACCTAAACCGTATATGCAACTAACACTAGCAACAATAATAACATCTTTTCGTTCAAAAAGAGCTGAAGTAGCCGAATGTCTAAGTTTATCTATTTCATCATTTACTGATGAATCTTTTTCAATATAGGTATCGCTCTGAGGTACATAAGCCTCTGGCTGATAGTAATCGTAATATGACACAAAATATTCTACAGCATTATTAGGAAAAAACTCCTTTAACTCATTATAAAGCTGTGCTGCAAGAGTTTTGTTATGAGCAATAACAAGAGTTGGCTTATTCAAATTCTGTATAACATTTGCCATAGTAAATGTCTTACCACTACCAGTAACACCAAGTAATGTTTGAAATTTTTCGCCACTTTGAAATCCATTTGTCAACTGCTCTATAGCCTGTGGCTGGTCGCCTGTAGGCTTAAATTTTGACACAATTTTAAACTGATTTTCTTCTTGAGCCATACTTTATACCTCCTTGCAATTATATATCGAACATCTGTTCTGATTATACTATATAGCAATTTATAAGTCAAGTATCCACAAAATACTACATATTTATAACACCCTTATTGACATAAAATAAAATATGTGATATATATTAGTTAGCATATGCTAACTATAAAGGAGCGTTTTTATGACCATAAATACTTTTATCGGTATTCTTATACCTTTTCTCGGTACTTCTCTAGGTTCAGCTTTTGTATTATTTATGAAAAAGGAAATGGACTTAGGGCTTCGCCGAGCTTTAACTGGTTTTGCGTCTGGAATAATGGTATCAGCCTCTGTTTGGAGTCTTATTATTCCATCTATAGACTATTCATCAAATCTAGGTAGGTTAAGTTTTTTGCCCGCCTCAATAGGTTTTATGATTGGTATATTATTTTTACTTGTTTTGGATAATATTATACCTCATTTACACTTTAACAGCAGTTCAGCTGAGGGGCTAAAAAGCAAACTAAAGAAAACAACCATGCTTGTATTAGCAGTCACACTTCACAATATTCCTGAGGGAATGGCAGTAGGCATTGTATATGCAGGCATATTATCCGGCAAAACACAAATCACTTTAAGTGGTGCTTTAGCCCTTTCTATTGGTATAGCCATACAAAATATACCGGAGGGAGCAATTATATCTATGCCATTAAAATCCGAAGGTATGAGAAAGGGAAAATCTTTTTTATACGGTGTGCTTTCCGGAATTGTTGAGCCTATAGGAGCAATAATTACAATTTTGGCTATGGCTTTAATAGTTCCTGTTATGCCCTATCTTTTAAGCTTTGCTGCCGGAGCTATGATGTATGTTGTAGTTGAAGAACTTATTCCTGAAATGTCTGGCGAACCCCATTCTGACATAGGTACAATAATGTTTGCCATAGGTTTTGTAGTTATGATGATTTTAGATGTTGCTTTGGGATAATATAGACACAAAAAAGCCTCAAGGAAAATACTTGAGGCTTTTAGTTTTCATATTAAGCATTATAATTATCAGTCTTTGAAACAGTAATACCGTTTATAATAGTACCACCATTATATCCTAAAATATTGTAGAACATTTCAGACTTTAAGAAGAAATCATCCCTATTACCAGATAATATATTAGCACCTGATACATCAATATTGTACCAAGCATTTCCCATTTTAACAACATTCCATTCGTGAGCCATTGCCTTACTTACAACTACATCACAAGAAACATTTAACTTTGTTAAAATTTCCTTATATGCAAGAGCAAATGTCTTACAAGTTCCTAACTTCTTTGTATATAAATCATAAGTTGTCTGATTTGAAAGAGTATTATCATATTTAAAATTATCTATTAAATAATCATAAACAAACTTAGCCTTATCATAATCTGTTTTACAGCTCTTAGCAGATGAAACTATAGCATTAACAACACTATCAATTTCTTTCTGCTTATTTGCAATTTCAGACTTATCATATTTGTAGTCTAATATTACCTTTACGACTTTATCTCCAGAAACTTCATACTTAGCAACATTCTGTAACATCCAAGCCTTGTCATCACTACAAACAAAATCTGTATATTCAGTATTTGCTTGATTTACTGTTAAACCACAAGATGAAACATCTACTTCTGTAGCTTTGTTGTTAACGCCATTTCTGAGGGCATCGCTTACTGGGCTAGCGTAAACGCCTGTTGCCATAGTCACTAAACCAACACCTGTAATAATAATAGCTGAAATAAAATTTTTCATAAAATTCACGTCCTTTTCTAATCCAAAACAATACAGCAACCCTATGTCATTAATCATTAGTGTTATTAATGTTTTGTTTCAGTTTTCGCAATTTCCAAAAAATTTTAAACGGCCAACAGAAATTGTATCTCCCCCGAGAAAACTAATTTATCAACATACTAAAATCTACACTTTCCTAAAATAAAATCTATAACATATTTTCGCTCCGTAACTTATATATCTAGTATACAAGTATTTTACATTGATTACAATATTCAAATTTTACAAAATATTTCCTAATAAATTGTTAATTTTTACAAATTTAATTAGTAATAATTATCTATTTCTATTACTTATTTGCAATTTATAGTAAATACTAGACAATAATTACACATATATTCCTGATTTTATACTTATATTTTTAGTCATTTTCACCACAATTGTTTACATAATCCTTTAAAATTTCATTTTCTAGCCATTCATTGACGCTATACTTTTATTTTAATATTGTCATTTACTTCATCGTTATTTTATACTACAATACAAGTATACAAACAAAAATATACATATTTTAACAAATATAACATTTAGCCTTAAAATATGTAAAAAGGGAGGTAATTTTTATGAACAAAAAAGCAAGTAAGCCTGCAACTCTTATAATTATTGTTTTTGTAGTAATATTTTTAATATGTAGTCTGTCAGGCAGTATATCTGTAAGTTTAGCTGTGGCTTGTCTTTGTGCTTTTCCTGTTTCTCTTGCAATATTTATAATCAAAACATTAAAGAAACAAAAAAGTATGTCCTATCTATTTTCCAGCATAGGATTAGTAATAGCATTTATACTATTCTTAGCAATTGCACCTACTACTGACAATAATAAAGAATTGGAAACTACCACTACAGATATTACTACTGAAACTACTACTGAGGAAACAACCACCACTACTGTGGCTACAACAACATCTACAACTACTACTGAAACCACTACAGTTGAATTTACTACAGAACCACCTACTTCAGCTCCTGTAGTTTCATCAAATAACTCCAGTTCTTCTTATAATGATAGTGCAGTTTCTGATAACAGTACAGCTAATACGGTTTACATAGGTAAAACTGGAAGTAAATATCATAGACAAACTTGTCGTACACTAAAAGGAAATGGCTCAGCAATTTCTCTTAGCGATGCAAAATCTCAAGGAAGAACAGCTTGTAAAATATGTAAGCCTTAAATAAATATATAAACTAAAAAATCTCTCCACAAATAAAATATTTGTAGAGAGATTTTTATTACTTATTATTAACAACTAATTTTCTAATAAGGTCAACAGGTATCATTGTAAATCCTAAAATAATTACAACTATCCATCCAATTATTCCAAAAGGAACACAACTAAACATTTCGCCAATCCATTTGAAAATCTCAAGGTTTACTAAACCAGCATTTACTATACAGGCTTGTACAGCTATAATCAAAAAGAACACTTTTAAGAAACCAGTATTTTCATTTAAGCCACTAAATATAGCAAACTTTTCATCTCTAACATTGAAACCATTAAATAAAGCACTAAGTATAAATAACACAAAGTAAGCTGTTAATTTCTGTTCTTCTGTATCAAAAAATTGGTCAAAAAATGGAAGTTTAAGAAATACAAAACTAATAACTACAAGCCAAGTTCCCATTGTAAGTATTTGTGCCATCATCTTCTTACTTATGATACTTTCGTCACGCCTTCTAGGAGCTTCTTCCATATATTTTTCTTTAGCTGGTTCATTACCAAGCATTATTGCACCTAAACCGTCCATTACTAAGTTTACAAACAATAAATGTGTTACTTTAAGTGGCTCGTCAACACCAAAGAACGGTGCAATAGCACTTACTACAACTGCTGCCACATTAATAACCAACTGGAATTTACAGAATTTCAATATATTATGGTAAATTGTTCTACCATAAAGTATTGCATCTTTTATTGACCTAAAATTATCATCTAAAACAACAATTTTACCGGCCTCTTTTGCAGCCTCTGTTCCGCTACCCATAGCAAAACCAACATCTGCCCTTTTAAGTGCCGGAGAATCATTAACACCATCGCCTGTCATACCAACTACAAGATTCATTTCCTGACATATTCTTACCATTCTTGATTTATCAGTAGGCAGAGCTCTGGCAATAACTCTTATATCCTTAATCATAGACTTTATTTCGTCGTCTGAAAGTCTATTAAGCTCTATTGATGTAAGTGCTTTATCAGATTGATTTTGTATAAGTCCAGCATCTTCAGCTATGGAAACAGCTGTTTCTAATCTATCCCCTGTTATCATTACAACCTGAATACCTGCATCAATTACTTCCTTTATAGCCATTTTTGCCTCTGGTCTTACATCATCTCTAATAGCTACAAAACCTATTAAAACAACATCATCATTAATAGTATTTTCTGTCATTTGACTATTTGAATAACCAAAAGCAAGGACTCTCATTGCTTTCGATGCAAGGGCATTTATCTTTTCATTTATTTCATCAAAGTTAAGTTCAACTTCATTACCATCTTCGTCTAAAGCCCTTGTTGCAACAGAAAGAAATTTTTCTGGAGCACCTTTATAGAAAGTTTTCCCCAATTCATTTATCTCAACTTGACTAAATTTATTTGAAGAATTAAATCCTTGTGAGTTATTAACACTATATTCACTTTCAGTTGTTAATACATTGTAAGTTTCCTCGCCTATGAATTTCATTAAGGCTTGGTCAGTTGCATTACCACCAATCACTCTATGATTAGCGTCAAACATAGATGCTGTATTTTTACCGATAGATATGTCTAATAAAGCCTTAATCTTGCTATGAAGACTTAATTCATTCATAGGTATTGTGTTACCATTAGGCATAAAAAATTCTACTACCTCTAGCATACCCTTAGTAATAGTACCTGTCTTATCACTAAATAAAATATTTAATGAACCAGCAGTTTCTATACCTTCGGCTTTTCTGACCAAGACATTATGGTCAAGCATTTTACTTGTATTCTGCATTAATACAAGAGAAATCATAAGAGGAAGTCCCTCTGGTACTGCACAGACAATAATAACAATAGCCAATGAAACAGCATCAATTACATTTTTTAAAATTTCTGTCCAGCCCATAGCTAGGTATTGTTCTATACCACCAGCACTAAGCACAAAGTAGACCATATAAAATATAGCTATTACAACTGCTCCTATATAGCCAAAAGTAGAAATCTGATGAGCAAGTTTACCTAATTTTACTTTTAAAGGAGAGTCAACCTCATCCTCTTGCATTTCTTCAGCCATTTTCCCCATCATTGTTTTTAAACCGACTTTTCTGACATCCAAAATGCCTGTCCCATCAAAAACAACAGCTCCCCTAAAAAGGGAATACTTATCTACAAATGTATCACCAGTAATTTCATCTTTCATTTCAGTAGAAACATCTGTAGCAGTTTTTTTACACTCCTCTGCTTCTCCATTTAAAGCTGAATTGTCCACCCTTAAATCGCCTTCAACTAATATACCATCTGCTGGAATTTTATCCCCTGATTGAAGTAAAACCTTATCCCCTACAACTACATCATCTACTTCAATAACTGTAACCATAGAATTGCGATATACTTTACAGACATCTTTTTTGGTACTGTTTTTTAATTCTCTATACTTTGTATCACTTGCAACACCTGTCTTAGCTGTAACAAATGCCACAATCAATACTGCAACTACTGTACCTATTGGTTCATAAATCTCCGCATATCCTAAAAAGAACATTATAACCATAAGCCCAGCAATAAATAAAAGTATCTTAATCATTGGGTCACTAAAAGTTTCTTTGAACTCTGCCCAAAATGTTGTAGGCTCAGAATCTGGAATTACATTATTGCCATACTTTTCTCGAGATTGCCTTACCTGTTGGTCATTCAAACCTTTTTTTAACATAACCTCACTCCTCTTGTTTTAGCATCTATAGATACAAAAAAGCCATTGAACCATTGTATGTATAACACACAAAGACACAATGACCCTCCAATATTTTGTCAACTAATTAAACTAAATTAATATATTCCTTATATTCTTTCAGTACATTATAACATATAAAATTCAATTATCAACATAATTTACAGAAATTTTATAAATTATATAAACAGTATATTTAAAGGAATATGTGGTGAATTTTAGGGTTGTTTTTATTAATATAATTCTAAAATTAAATGACACATATTTCTGCTAGTATAATCAATGCCTTTTATTTCAATATTTCTTGTATATTAATTACTAAAGCAATTTTTAGAGCATCAATTAAATAAAAGTATTCTAATAAGATAATAAAATATAAACTAATTTTGCTGAAATCGCCATAATAAACATAATGAATTAAATTTGAATTTCCTAACACCTATATATGTTACATTCTAAGATAAAATAGAATATTTAAACGGCAATAAATATATTTAAAATTTATTTGCAACTTATTAAATTGAAATGTAAAACCTAAAATCATCTGACAATTTGTACTATTTATATTAGATAGTACTACATAAATCCCTTTATTGAGCTTTTTTTATAATGTTTTCTATTTACATTACGCATTAGTACGAACTAATTATAACGGTGACTTTGCAAAAGGAAAAGCATTTACAAGTCGTTTAGGGTATGATATACTTAATCACAAAAATAAAAAAAAGAAATTCGTTATAGTTCTTCAAAGTATCCAGCAATATTTAAAAATAATAACGGGTATTGTAATAGATACAAACAAAAAATTTTTATATGGTAATAAAGGTAAACCAACCAATGTCGTTGTTGGTTGACTGTGTAATGATAATGGTACAAAAATGACAAGCGTATAGTATATATAAAAGAGGTGTAATACATTAAACATAAAACAGTACGATACTGTGTTATTGAAAGATGGTCGAAAGGCTACTATAGTTGAAACTTTTGATAACAAGGTTTTTATAGCTGATGTTGGGAGTTCTCCAAAAGATTGGGAAACGATAAGCATAACAATAAATGATATAGAAAAAATATTAATATAGAGAGCACCTAACGAATGATGTTAGGTGCTTTTTTGTTGCCTAGAAAGTTAAATATATTATAAATTTACATTTCACTATGAACTAATTATAACTCAGTTTTTGCTGAATTATGTCGATTTTATTCTTAATTTACATTTCACTATGAACTAATTATAACGGTATGCGATGAGATAGACCGTTATCCAGCGACAGCATTTACATTTCACTATGAACTAATTATAACAAACAAGAGTTTACAGATACTTGTTGCCCTTGCTGATTTACATTTCACTATGAACTAATTATAACTGAAGTTCTGTTTGATGGATTTGAAGCACCAAAAAATTTACATTTCACTATGAACTAATTATAACCCATATACAGTAAACAGATGTTCTCTCTTATTTCATTTACATTTCACTATGAACTAATTATAACAAACTTGAATAACATTTATGTTATTCCTTATAGCTCATTTACATTTCACTATGAACTAATTATAACAAATACCAGATAGAGTTATTGCCCTTACTGCTGCTGATTTACATTTCACTATGAACTAATTATAACTTGCAATAGTCTGCCCCATGAGCCTTAATGATTACATTTACATTTCACTATGAACTAATTATAACAAAATGTTGTTTTACAGTCGTTTTTGAAGAAAAAATTTACATTTCACTATGAACTAATTATAACTGCGTTTGCAAAATACTTATCATCTGTACCACGTAAATTTACATTTCACTATGAACTAATTATAACAATTGTCGTTGCCCTGTTATGACGAGCGGAATCGTATTTACATTTCACTATGAACTAATTATAACCGCATAGATATTCTTATAAATCAAAATGTACTAAATTTACATTTCACTATGAACTAATTATAACTCAGGTCCTATGATTTGTTCTATGAAGTCCTCAAATTTACATTTCACTATGAACTAATTATAACAGCAACTGTTTTTGCAGTTGCTTTTTTCTTGCCTTAATTTACATTTCACTATGAACTAATTATAACTGTAAGTAATTTTGAATTTACTGACTTTGACACAGAATTTACATTTCACTATGAACTAATTATAACAGAGAAGCATTACGATATCGTCTTCGTAAATACAATTTACATTTCACTATGAACTAATTATAACTACAATGCTTTTGATTTAGCTACTGACGCATTAGTATTTACATTTCACTATGAACTAATTATAACTGTTCGAGAATGTTTCTAAGTTGTATATGCTGTTCTTATTTACATTTCACTATGAACTAATTATAACACTGATGAGATAAGCCATAATAAAAACAAATACTAGGATTTACATTTCACTATGAACTAATTATAACTGACAGCAATGGGATATTCGGCAGAAGGGTCAACCAAATTTACATTTCACTATGAACTAATTATAACACAATGTGTTGTATTATATGCCACATTATGCAGACATTTACATTTCACTATGAACTAATTATAACACAATTTCTTTGCCCTTAAATACAACACCTGTACCGTATTTACATTTCACTATGAACTAATTATAACAAATTCAATATTGTAAAGAAACAATTTAACCTTTAATTTACATTTCACTATGAACTAATTATAACTGACGCCTTAAATATTGAAGAAGAAATCGCAGCTCTATTTACATTTCACTATGAACTAATTATAACCACTTATAGCTACTATAAAAGCTGTTAATGCAGCTGCATTTACATTTCACTATGAACTAATTATAACCACTATAGATTTTTCTAATATAGGAAATAGTTTATCATTTACATTTCACTATGAACTAATTATAACGCAATGGAAAAGATAAAGAAAACAGCAGAACGAAGCAATTTACATTTCACTATGAACTAATTATAACAATTGACTTTTATTAACTTTTGTGCTAAGTGCATAGATTTACATTTCACTATGAACTAATTATAACTAGCTAAAGGAGAATCAACAACTGACCATTCAGACTTATTTACATTTCACTATGAACTAATTATAACCAATTCAATACATTTGATATATCTGCTTGCTTGTTTATTTACATTTCACTATGAACTAATTATAACTTGAGTTGGAGGGAAACGAAAAATGAAAATAGATTGATTTACATTTCACTATGAACTAATTATAACAGTAATAGTGATGACAAAATGAAGCTTGCAAACGAAATTTACATTTCACTATGAACTAATTATAACACATCACTAATGAAGCAAATAAGGAGAAGTTCGATAATTTACATTTCACTATGAACTAATTATAACAGATTTTGTGATTCAACGTATGATCAGTTTACAGATATTTACATTTCACTATGAACTAATTATAACCATAAGTTATTACCTGAAGATATTTTCTTCGAAGTCAAATTTACATTTCACTATGAACTAATTATAACGCAAATTAAAAGAATATGCAAATGTGAGATGCACATTTACATTTCACTATGAACTAATTATAACGGTCTTGCTGTATTTTATAGGTGTAGATACATTAATATTTACATTTCACTATGAACTAATTATAACACAATGCAAGATTTGTAAAACTAGCAAAAACAATTAAATTTACATTTCACTATGAACTAATTATAACAATATGGCTATTATTGCTCCTAAAGATTTACCGAAATTTACATTTCACTATGAACTAATTATAACCAGTTACCAATTTATTTGCCAATAACTGTAACTGATTTACATTTCACTATGAACTAATTATAACGAATTTGGCTCTTGCACAAGTGACAAGCTCTAAATTTAATTTACATTTCACTATGAACTAATTATAACGATATATAAAAAACCTCGGAAATAAGCCATTTCCGATTTACATTTCACTATGAACTAATTATAACAAATACTGAAACAGGCAATCCTATTGCAACTAGCACTATTTACATTTCACTATGAACTAATTATAACCTTGTACAAAGAGAAAATAGAAGAATTAATTGGTCTATTTACATTTCACTATGAACTAATTATAACTGATTATGAAGCATAGAAAGTGAGGTTGATTGATAATTTACATTTCACTATGAACTAATTATAACGTGGATAACCATAAAGCTATTATTAATAAAGTTTCTAATTTACATTTCACTATGAACTAATTATAACCATAGTAATTAGCTATTTTAACTTTAGTTTCATCACGATTTACATTTCACTATGAACTAATTATAACTCTATGCAATCAAACGACACAATTACAAGGCGTAAAAATTTACATTTCACTATGAACTAATTATAACTCTGAGCAAGCTTTTTATTTGAAGCATTTAATTTTTCATTTACATTTCACTATGAACTAATTATAACAATTGCACGATGCAAGTTTTTATGAATATAGAGACAATTTACATTTCACTATGAACTAATTATAACTGTTTTGCAAATTTATTGCTTGATTTTCGTTGGGCATTTACATTTCACTATGAACTAATTATAACTCCATTTACCATCGCTACTTTGAGCTAAATATCTATATTTACATTTCACTATGAACTAATTATAACTGACTATGCAAAAAGAATATGAACTTAACAGAAAAATTTACATTTCACTATGAACTAATTATAACCATATAGTGCTTCAAGAGGAGCATTGTTAGAATTTATTTACATTTCACTATGAACTAATTATAACAAGAGTTTCTTTAGATGATTGGAGGTAGATTTATAATTTACATTTCACTATGAACTAATTATAACGACAAATGAAATTGGCGAAATTGTGATTAAATTGGATTTACATTTCACTATGAACTAATTATAACGTTCCGTCAACAAGTGTTACCTCCTTATTGTTGCCATTTACATTTCACTATGAACTAATTATAACGAACGCCTTATAATACTTTTAACTGAGGCAAACAAATATTTACATTTCACTATGAACTAATTATAACCAACTAAGGCTTTGAAGATAGATGTTAAATATTTTAAATTTACATTTCACTATGAACTAATTATAACATACAGATACTCCTTGTGTACTTGATTTTCACAATAATTTACATTTCACTATGAACTAATTATAACAAAGGTCTGAGCATTAAATCTGTTTCTGAAATTACATTTACATTTCACTATGAACTAATTATAACGTAAAGAAATGGTAACAATTTCTTTAGATATTGCAGATTTACATTTCACTATGAACTAATTATAACTTAAAGGAAAACAATCCTTTGATTGGGTTTTCCGATTTACATTTCACTATGAACTAATTATAACCCCAAGACCATCACCTATCCCATCTCCATCAGTGTCATTTACATTTCACTATGAACTAATTATAACAATTTCACTATAATCTGAATAATTCCTCACATCTTCATTTACATTTCACTATGAACTAATTATAACATTTGTTAAAGCTACTGAAGAAGTAGCAAAAGCTAAATTTACATTTCACTATGAACTAATTATAACCTGTATGCGTTTACTTGTAATAATACCCTGCTTAAAAATTTACATTTCACTATGAACTAATTATAACTCTCAATCCGAGATACCTGTAATAATAGCGGCTTCATCATTTACATTTCACTATGAACTAATTATAACCAAGCAGAAAGAAAGACGGTAGTCTTAATAGTATGATTTACATTTCACTATGAACTAATTATAACTGAAATACAGCAGAAAATAGAAGAAAAAGAGAAAGCATTTACATTTCACTATGAACTAATTATAACTAACAAGGAAACAAACATTTCCCCTATGCCACCCTTTGATTTACATTTCACTATGAACTAATTATAACATCTAAATGTGCTAAGTCCCAGATTTTGCTGGCTTCATTTACATTTCACTATGAACTAATTATAACGAATTTTCGGTATATTGTTATTTTCTACAATTTTTGATTTACATTTCACTATGAACTAATTATAACGTTTAATATTATCTTAGAATCTATGCTAGAAGCTAATTTACATTTCACTATGAACTAATTATAACCTGAATGTCAGCCTATCTGACTTACAGTTCTTAGATTTACATTTCACTATGAACTAATTATAACCTGTTGCTATTTTAGAGCAGAACCTTTTTCTATTATCATTTACATTTCACTATGAACTAATTATAACTGTAAATGTAGATATATGGATGAACTTACTAATTGTAAATTTACATTTCACTATGAACTAATTATAACGCCGTCCATTAACAGCTCACTAAACTGTTTTATTGCATTTACATTTCACTATGAACTAATTATAACTGTCAGTTTTTGCTGAATGTCGATTTTATTCTTAATTTACATTTCACTATGAACTAATTATAACCAAAACTACCTCTACCTATACTGTTAACACTCTCATTTACATTTCACTATGAACTAATTATAACAAGGAGGGCGGGGAGCATAGCAAAGTATGCGACCGACATTTACATTTCACTATGAACTAATTATAACTAATATTTCTGACGGACAGTATTTTTCATTTACAAAATTTACATTTCACTATGAACTAATTATAACTTGAGGCAGGGGTGGTTGCCTGAAAACCACTAGAGGAATTTACATTTCACTATGAACTAATTATAACACATAAGCGAACGGGTCGAACTCTAGTTTATATTCTATTTACATTTCACTATGAACTAATTATAACCGATTGGTTTTGGGTTTATAATGACGGAAGTATTCAATTTACATTTCACTATGAACTAATTATAACTTCAGTCAGCTGACAAAGTCGTTCAGCTCTTAGCCATTTACATTTCACTATGAACTAATTATAACCCAGTATTCCTCTGGGATAAAGTTCCACGCATTAATTTACATTTCACTATGAACTAATTATAACAACCAAGTCTTTAAATATATGAAGGAAGAGTTAAATTTACATTTCACTATGAACTAATTATAACTTGGTTTGTAGGTACTGTATGTGATGAATAGTTTTAATTTACATTTCACTATGAACTAATTATAACTATAATATAATGTAAAATATTGAAAGGAAGGGGGATTTACATTTCACTATGAACTAATTATAACACATCACTAATGAAAAAAATAAAGACGGTACAGACAATTTACATTTCACTATGAACTAATTATAACCAACCCCTTGTTCCTCTTTTAACCAACGGTGGAAATTTACATTTCACTATGAACTAATTATAACCGTACCTCCTTTTTTATTAAGATTGTATGTTTGCAAATTTACATTTCACTATGAACTAATTATAACATTTTATTTGTCAATGTACGATTTTGTACTTGTTTCAATTTACATTTCACTATGAACTAATTATAACGGGCTAGTCCGTCACCCTGCCCTTCTGTTTTAACATTTACATTTCACTATGAACTAATTATAACAGTAATGTAAATAGGTGTGGCAGTGCTCCCACACCACATTTACATTTCACTATGAACTAATTATAACTCTTTGCAAAGTATTCTAATCTGTTTTGTGAAGTACTCATTTACATTTCACTATGAACTAATTATAACGATGAGGGTTTTATAATTTAAAATTATAACACCTAATTTACATTTCACTATGAACTAATTATAACGACAGGCAATTTCTGACGAACAACTTTTAAAAGAGATTTACATTTCACTATGAACTAATTATAACACAAGTCTGTAGAATTAGTTGATGATGAAAGAGCTAGATTTACATTTCACTATGAACTAATTATAACAACAGAAGAGAAAAATAGACAGTTGATTGATGACCAATTTACATTTCACTATGAACTAATTATAACTTTTTGTAGATTATGATGACGATTACTTAACAGAGAACATTTACATTTCACTATGAACTAATTATAACGAAGGAATAACAATAATACTTCAGAGAGCTTCTGAATTTACATTTCACTATGAACTAATTATAACTCAACAAACAAAAATAGGCTTATAACTATAGTAAATATTTACATTTCACTATGAACTAATTATAACTGTGTAAACTTCTTGTACATCCATTGTCTTGTAAAAATTTACATTTCACTATGAACTAATTATAACGATGTATGTCATACACAGAATAATGTTCATCTTTATTTACATTTCACTATGAACTAATTATAACCATTATGTGCTGTACATCACAGAATGGCGGATAAATTTACATTTCACTATGAACTAATTATAACAATTTAGAAACAGTGGACTTATTTGGTTTGTAAATAATTTACATTTCACTATGAACTAATTATAACAATGTTTGTCTGTGTATCTCCTGCGTAATCGTCTAATTTACATTTCACTATGAACTAATTATAACAATCCTCTTACCGTCTACAATTTCATATTCTTTGTTTATTTACATTTCACTATGAACTAATTATAACGCTTTACTCCTGTTGCATAAGAACCATAGTTCATTACATTTACATTTCACTATGAACTAATTATAACCCTGTGTCGGGTGTTCTCGCCTCGCGTCTTGTCGGATTTACATTTCACTATGAACTAATTATAACCATAGTCTTTAAATCTTTCCTGCATTATAGCAAAATTTACATTTCACTATGAACTAATTATAACACAAGATGCTTTATATGCTCAAGGGCGTACAACTAAATTTACATTTCACTATGAACTAATTATAACGATAAGTTAAAAGAAAATGTATTAGATATGTTAGCACATTTACATTTCACTATGAACTAATTATAACAGAAGCACCAAAAACAGTATCAATACTACCTATTTCATTTACATTTCACTATGAACTAATTATAACCATAGCTGTTAAAGCTGATGCTAAAGACATTAAAAATTTACATTTCACTATGAACTAATTATAACTCTTTTCAAGTCCCATTATTAACTTTTTGGTTAGTGATTTACATTTCACTATGAACTAATTATAACACTTTTCTGCTGTCTAAAAGTATTATCATCTTGTATATTTACATTTCACTATGAACTAATTATAACATTTCTCCTGTTCTTAATCCTGTCTGTAATAAAAAGATTTACATTTCACTATGAACTAATTATAACCGCTTTGCTTATTCTAGTTATCCTGCCTTCTTGCAGATTTACATTTCACTATGAACTAATTATAACTGTCCTTGATATTTATTAATCGCATTTTTGGCATCATTTACATTTCACTATGAACTAATTATAACCCTACAGCCTGTACAGGTGCTGTACCAACAACAAAATTTACATTTCACTATGAACTAATTATAACTTAACACCTACAGACGCAACGCCTACAATTACAAATTTACATTTCACTATGAACTAATTATAACAGCCTTCGACGGCTTGTTTAAATTCAGCTTCGTATATTTACATTTCACTATGAACTAATTATAACAGTAAACGCTACTCTTAATATGTAATTAAGAGTGTATTTACATTTCACTATGAACTAATTATAACCATAACGTCATCTATGCAAGTATGACTTGCAAGCGAATTTACATTTCACTATGAACTAATTATAACTGCATTTTTTTCCATTGCTGCTTTGAGTTTTGCAGAATTTACATTTCACTATGAACTAATTATAACGAATATGGCTATTATTGCTCCTAAAGATTTACCGAAATTTACATTTCACTATGAACTAATTATAACAAGTCTTGTCCCGTCAAAAACTTTAATACAATATAATTTACATTTCACTATGAACTAATTATAACTATTTTCTCTTGTAAAGACCTTATATTCAGATTCAAATTTACATTTCACTATGAACTAATTATAACTCAGATTATACAGTAGATACCAATGCTTTAGCTAATTTACATTTCACTATGAACTAATTATAACTTTCTTTTTTGTTAGCAATTCCTTGTTTAAGGGCATCATTTACATTTCACTATGAACTAATTATAACTAACACAATACAGTGCTATAAAGATGACGATACAACATTTACATTTCACTATGAACTAATTATAACTATGTGTCTGTCTTATTTATTAGGAATAGATTTGGATTTACATTTCACTATGAACTAATTATAACGCTTGGATATATACAGTAAAAACGATATAGAACTTATTTACATTTCACTATGAACTAATTATAACCTGTTTCTCATTATATCAGTAAATAAGCCACTTTGCAAGTTTTATTTTGTCTATCTTTTTAAAATCACCTAAATAGTATAAATATAATTCCATCTTAAAATTCATAAAACACTTGTAAGTCCTTTTATTACTGAACTGTCGATACCCCCTATTTTTAACACTACCATAGGTCGACAGTTAAATAAAGTTATCTGTTGCATCATCATTTTTACCCCACATTTCCTTTTTCATCCATCTATTGCTACGGCTCTTAAACAAAATTACAGAATCCAAATCTTTTCTAATCCATTCACTTAATTCTTTATTTAATTTTAATATTTGCACTTCTGACAATTCGCCCTCAAACACAGAATTTTGGATATGTGTTAAATACTTTTTACATATCTTAAAAACTTTATTTAATACTTTTTCTCCGCCCTCTTCTCCTGATATATCATAAACTAAAATTACATACATACTATCACCACCAAATCTTAAAAGGCTCGTACTCTTTCTCTCCAATTAAATGTTTAATAAGCTTATAACACTCTAATCTTATTAAATATTGGTAAGATACATCCCTATTTAACTCTTTATGTTTGATAGTTGTTTGCATTCTCGAATCTAGCTCTCTTGCTATTATTTGAGATGCCTCTTTTTTCAAATGGAGAAAATTTAAAGATTCTGTAAAACTGCGTTCATTAATTTGATTTTTATTTAATAATGAAAATATTAATCTATCTCCCAATAACGGTTTAAATATTTCAGATATATCTAAAGCCAAAGAAAATCTTCTAGTCCCTGGCTCATGTAAAAAACTTACTGTAGGATTTAGTTGAGTTTTATAAATTTCACTTAGAACTCTTGTATAAATCATTGTATTTACAAAAGAAATCAAAGTATTTATCATATTGTCTGGCGGATTTTTCACTCTCTTTTCAAAATTTATATTTTGATTTACTATTGTATTCCAACTTTTATAATAAATTTTTCTAATGTTTCCCTCATATCCCATTAGTTCTGTAACACTTTTCGACTTATAAATATTCTTTCTTATATTATCAATATCATCTAGCGTACTCTGTAAATCTTTTCCCCTTGCATTATAATATCTGACATTTCTATATATATTGTCAGCTGCACCATCTATAAATTTTTGAGCAATCTTTAATCTTTTATCTGAATCAGTATAATGATTAACCTGATTAACTAACAACTCTCCCGAGATTATGCTTTCTTTAGGATAAAAACTTCCTATGTAATAATCATAATAATTATAACAATGCACCATAATACCATTTTGAGATAATATATTAAGAAAACTGGTGTTAAACTCCATCTGTGTCATAATATTTATTTCACCAACAGTTTCTATAGGTATATCTTTTTTATTTCCTGCTGTATCAATAAACCTAATAGTATTATCGTGTCTTTGTAATGTTCCCTCATTATAAACAAATAAACTTTTTTTCATATTTACACCCCCTAAATATAACACAAATCATAAAACGCACAATTCTTGCATATTTTTTTATTATCCTCTTTTGGTGCAATATCTTTATTTACTATATTTTCAATATCAATCAATATTTCATCTATTTTTTGTTTATCCTCTTCCTTTAATTCAACATCAATATTTTTCTTTAAAAGAGGATAATCTATTTTAGCCTTAACATTAACATCTCGCTTACTTAAATAATAAAGATAATACTTAACTTGCAGTATACTTGCTTCCTCAATTTTCTTACTCTTTTTTACTTCGTGTAAAATCCCTTTTTCCTTTATAAAATCAATATTAATTACATTGTCAATATTGATATGCTTTTCATCTCTACTATAACTGTTTTCATCAATAAATTTACCTATTGCAACATTTTCATTATTCTGTTCCATATTTATATTATGGTAGTAGTACCACAATTTTCTTTTGCACACCTCATAGTAGTATACCATAATCCCTGTAATATCCTTCTCCATAACATCCTCTCCTTACCAGAATGTAGCATAATTTTGAATCTTTCTATCAGCCTTAAATCCAATTTTTGAGTCATATTTACAATCTAAAACCCAATAATAATGTCGACCTTTTATTTTTATTTCTTTGCAATTCTTTGTTCTATCGAAATCATAATACGGTATAGAAACAACATTTTCACTTAATTCCTCTAAGAGTTTTATTCTTTCCACCTTATCCTCTTCATTTTCAAGCTGTTTTATAATAGATTCGTATTTTTCCTCATTTTCATAATATAAATCCTTTGGAATTATATCTACAGACCTTATATGTCTAACTTCAATTTCACTTATATCCAATGCATATGCAGGCGTATTTTTGATTCTTCTATAGTATGTATAATACTCTTCAAAAAATTCACTATTTCTAACTTTATCAGTTGTGAAAAATGTGTTTATTAAATTTAATTTATCACTTTCGCTTATAACCCCATCTACTTCTGAAATAGCTTCTTTAGACAAGTTGTACATTGTTCTATCTATAAAGCCTCTACTACCATTTGATATTAAGTTGCTGTCTATTTTTGTATATACAAAACAATTAGTTTCATCTATAGGCTTTTTACCTTTTCTATTGCATCGACCCATTCTTTGGAAAAGTGAATTTAAGTCTTGAAGCTCTGTAAATAAGTAATCAAAGTCAATATCAAGACTTGCTTCGACTACTGAAGTAGTAATCCAAATTTCATTTTCTCCACCTTCGTTTTTACCTGTTTTTATAATATGATTTTCTTTTTCTGCTCTATCCTTTTTAGTAAATCTTGTATGGAAAATATGTACATTATTCACTTTAAATTTTTTTACAATTTCATCATATATTGCTTGAGCTTTTCTAATTGTGTTACATATTACAAGTATTTTATTAGGTTTATTATCATTTGTATTTGCACAATGTTTAGCTACAATATCCTTAGCACTTATTTCATTATTTATAACCTTTACATTATGTCTTTTAACACTATCGTCAATAAATTCCTTATATTTAAACTTATCACCTAACAAATCTCTTATAAATGGAGGAAGTGTAGCTGTAATTATTGCAACTTTTCCACCCATTTCTGTTATCATTTCTATACCACGAATAAGATAAGCCAACAACTCTGGACCATACATCTGTATTTCATCAATAACAATTTTTGAATATGAGAATGTAGTCAATTTCATTTCATAACCATTATACTTAAATACAAAATCAAAAAGCTGGTCCATTGTAGTAACAGTCAATGGCATTGATAATTTTTTACCTCTGTCGTTGTATTCCTTTGGGTCATCAATTTCAGGATGTTTCTTTATAACATAGTTAAGACTTTCAGAATGTAAAATAGACAATTTTTCTTTTACATCATTTTTTAAAATATCTTCTTTTATTCTGTCATACATAGCATTTATAGCTGTTTTTAAAGGTAAAACAAAAAATCCTTTATGATTTCCAATCCATCTAAGTCCACCCTCTGTTTTTCCCATACCCGTTTGTGCTACAACTATAATGTTTTCATCGGAATTTTCATAACAATAATTTTGCATTTCTTTCCAATCTGCATTTGGATTGTCGACACGCCAACTGTTTTTTAAATCTTCCAAACTATTATCTAAGAAATCATTCTTAAATTCAACTTCACATTCAGCACTTGCACAGTAATCACATTTATGAAGAAAACCTTTAAGTAAAATACTTTCTCTTTCTTCCATTATTTTTGTTTTTACTAACTTACTTAAAACAGAATTTTTAACTTTATATATTTCAAAATTTTCAAGTAATTTATATATTAAATCTCTTTTTTTTCTAAAAACTTCATCTACATCACAATAATTGTGATGATATGCTACCGCAAAAAATACTTTCAAATAATCGTTAAAATCATCAAATTCATCACTATTTATAAAAAATGTAGATAATACATTATGAGCAATCTCAATATCTTTATCAAATTTTATCCATTTTATACTACTTACTCTTTTCTGAAATTCAGGATTTACTTTTCCGTAATCATGATATTTACAAGCTATATAAATAAGAGTTTTTAAATGCTCTGTTTCCACATACCCCAAATTCACCAAGACCTCCAGACAATGCTGGAGGTCATTAATGTGTTGGGCTATGGTTTTATTTCCTTTTGCTAAATATTTATCCAAATCCATAGCTACACCCCTCAAATTAAATTAACAATATACTCGCCATCATAAAAAACATTGTGTTCTTTACTACATTCCTCTATATAATATTCTGATGTATAGATAACTCTTTTCTTTTCAAAAATCCTTTTTCCATTTTCAATTTTATAAAGTTTATTTAAAGAATATTTAGTTCCTACTATAGCTTGTCCTTTTTTTGTCTTAGTATATACTATATCATCTCTGACTGTATCTATACCCAAATATGATGAATATTCACTTCTTATTTCGTCTTCTGGAAGTTCATCATACAATTCAACAAACTCTGCATCAGTTACATTTACAAAATCTTCACTTCTACCTATAGACTTGATATTATATACATTATTATAAATATCGTTCAATGTATCCTCATCTGCGCTAATATGTATAATAAGCTCAATACCATACAAAATTTCATAAAACTTTAAAGATGTAGTCAAAGACCTAAACTTAGATACTGGTAATGTATAGTTATTAAGTTCGTAATCTTTGACCCTTTTATTTAATTCTTTTTCAAGCCCCTTAACTCTATTTTCGCGACGCAAAGCAAAATTATATTCATCAGAACCTTTTTCTGACTTTTTCTTCAAATCTGCATATTTAGATTTACTTTTTTTCAACTTATCAAGAACAGCTTTAAGTCTATTTTTCTTAAAATCGCTAATTTCATCATTTAAGTTTTTTAAACTTCTGTATTCTTCTAAAAGTTCTTCATTTTCAACATTAATAGTTATTCCCTTTCTAAAACTATTCCCCTGTGTTTTCTTTGCACTTGCAACTCTAGTATAGGCCTTTGATAACTTTTCACTATCATTCATTTTTACCAAAATACCTCTATCATCCATAGTAGAGTTTAGAAAACAATAATCTGTATAAGCTTTCTTTCCCATTGACTCAAATTTTCCTTGAATACTAACATCCATAGGATGTGTTTCTGTATAGCCACAAGCGTTGTGTAGAGCACCTATAACTGTAGACATAGGAGGTAACGGATAAGTCATTTTATTAGTAACCGTTTCTTCTCTCCTATAATTGGCACTTGATTGAGTCAACTTAATTCTTAAGCATTTCATTTTCTCACCTACTTCCTGTTAATTATAAAACTAACAACCATAGTAAGCTTTAACATCACTTCTTAAATCATCAAAGAACTCTGAAACACTTATTGGCTTTAACTTTTCTACAATTTCAGATTCATTTTCAAAAGTCATACCTTTTAAAAATCCTACTCTAAAGCCCTTATTAATTTTATCTTTTAAGTCATCTGAAATAATAAGTTTATTAGTCTTTACATTAACTACATTTTCAAAATAATGAGTTTTTCTTTCACTTAAACCACCTACAACAAATAGCGGCTCGGCATTGTCTAAATTTCCTCTTACAACAAGTGAAAGATTCTCAACAGCATCAATTAATGAAATAACTCTTTTTGCTTTTTCTTCATTTAATGCTTCTTCTGTATCAAAATTACTATCTTTGCCAATCATAGTAAGGTCAATAGTCATACTATAAACCTTTAAAGACTTGTCATATTCATATTGAAATGGCATAAGACCTACTTCATTACCCTTACCTGTTCCCTCTTGAACACTTATACCAAGAGCTTTAGCTCTATTAGTCGCTAAATATAAATTGTTATGGAAACGAGTTTCATTTACAAATTCATCACAAGAAATAGCATCTGTTAAGTAAAAAGAACTGTTTCGTACATATGTAGTTCCCTTTGTACTTAAATATCCACCTTCTAAAGCTCTTGTTGTTGCCGCTGTAACTTCGTCGTTAACAAGTTTCTGAGCAGCACCATCAACCTGTGTTTGTAAATCATCATACATACCAGCCTGAACCATAATAGCATTTTTAAGGCTTTCTCTACTTCTCATAGAATAAATTTTACCCTTTTTAAACACTTTTTGAACACTTGCAATATTTCCTAAATTTTCAGAATAGTTTGATGTCATATTAGCTACAACAGTTAAAGTTAAAGAATTTTTACTCATAATTTATTCCTCCTCATTTTTACCTTCTGTTTCTTTATTTTTCTCATCTTTACCAGCAGCAAGTCCATTTACAAAAGCATATGCTATATCTTCATTTTCCTCAAAATCCACAAAAAGATTATAGGCAAAATCCAATTCCATATTTAAGTAATTAGCCATCTGCATTAATATATCACAATACCTCTTATAGTCTTTAAAAACTAAGGCACTTGTAAGTTTTGTTCGATAAGATTTTAACTTATTTGAATTGTTACCACTCATTAAGCTATTTTTTGTAATGTGAAAAGCACAATATTTTGCTGAATTAATACACTTTTCCTTTTCTTCGTACATATCCACCCCTCCTGTTATCATCACATTGACCTTTATTAATTTATCAATTAAAAAACTATACTTTAAAGAGTCACTTGCATTATCATCTTTTAATAATATTTGTATAATATCCGTAACATTTGTCATATTCAAAACGGCATCTATAACCTTATCTTGAATATCTATATAGTAATTATCATTTACTTTATATTTTCTCGCAAAGTAAGAGTAGTCCTGTATCTTTTTCTTTATACATTGAAAAACTTCTATACTTTCTTTTCTTATATAAAGTGTTTCAAAGTAATCATTTTCTCTTTTTTTAGTAATTACTTCAACATCATAGTCAATATAATCGCTACTTTCAACAATCATATTAAATAGTACATTCTTCGCACTTAAAGCACGATTATTGTCATTTTCCTTTTCTTTTTTGTCTAATTCCATAGCAAGTACATTATTCGTAGTTTCAAGATTTTTAATACTTGAATTATTATTTATAAATACTGCATCACTACCCATTACAAATCCAAAAGGAATAAAATCAAATACGACATCATCTTCCGCAACAAATGTAGAAGTATTGAAATTATAACCAACTGATTTACCTTTTTTAGGCATATCAATACAATAACCTAAAACTCTACAATTTTCTTTTTTCTCACTAAAAAGAGAATTTGTATTGTTATAATTTCTATAAAGATTTGTCTTGTTTCTAAAAGTTTCTCTTATTATTTCTTGTCTGTTTGCATTTATTAGGTCTAGTATTTCAGACTTATTTTCGCCATTAAATTTATTTTTTGAAAAATATTTCTTTAATGTCGTATTTCCCAAAAGTCTTTCATTAATGATTTTAATTTCATCTTCTGTAAACTCATTTTTATCTCTTATTGCATTTTCTACAAAAACATGGTGCATATCCTTTTTAAATGAATTTTCTGCAAAGCCTAAAAATAATTCTTCTGTTATATCCTCAATATTGTAGTAAATATAATCTTCATCATAATCGAATTTTAAGTCAAAACCCTTTATTTGAGCATACTCATAAAATTTAACAAGACCTAATATAGCTGCTGAATATCGCCAATCAATACATTCTGTTCTTGTACTATATTCAACACCATTTTTTTCATACATAAAAAACCTCCTCTCCCTTCTATATATTTTTCTGTGCAATTAAATCAATCATTCCAAAACCAATAGAACGATGAGCCAAAATACCTGCCTGATAAAAATATTGAAGTATATAAGGTTTAGCACTAATTTTGATAAAACCAGTATTAGCATCAATATAAGCCCCATAATTATATACAACATTTTTATTACAGTTAATCGCCTTTGCACTTATTTCATTAACATCACTTTGACTAAAACCTGCTAATACAGCTTGTCTTTTAAGTCCTTCTGTCAATTCAAAATCAAATTCATCATTGAAAGAAGTATAATATTTATCTGTATTATCTTCCCTGTTATGTTCTCTAACAACTATTGGAGCACCTGTAACAGTTTTGAATATACAACTGTTTTTATCAATAATCTTTTGATTAAATTGTTTTATTGATAATAGATGTATAGCATTACCATTATCCAAAGGCAAACTCTTGTTTAATAATTTTAAAAAAGCCGAATACATAAAATAGCCTGTATTTTCTCTGTCATATGTAGAGAAAATCATTTTTATTTCATTTTTTCCAAGTTTAATACCCTCTCCTGAAAAATCAGGCTTATTAAATATTACACTCCAAGTAAAGTCCTTTTGCTTTGTATCTTTATAAAACTTTTCAAAAAGCTGACCGTCCATATATCTGGATAGAGCGTTTTTAATAATACTGGCAAAAATTCTTCTATAATCCTTTGTTGGGATTTCTGGCTTGTCTAATGAAAAAGTTAATTGAAATTTCATTTTATCACCTCCATCTTATATTTTATGAATACATAATAGCACCAATATGTTAATTTGTCAACCACTAATATATATTCAAGCAAAAAATTTGCTTTTAATCTTAAAATATGTTATCATATTACTTGTTAAATTAGTCCAGGATAAAGTATTTTCTTACTTTGTCATTATGGAATGTAAATCTAATTTATATCCAAACTAATAATTTGTCCATATTGGAAAAAGTAGGTCGTTGCATATCAAGCAATGGCTTATTTTTTGTATAAATAACTTAAATTATCCTATTTAACTTATATCTAATTCAAATATATCACTCTTTAAGTACAATAATCAGGTCTATTGCTGATATACTAGAATACTTCTATAAAAAATTTTATAAGTTATTCTTCACTTTGAACTAATTAATATTTTTGTGTATAGCTTTTATTGCTTTACACAATAATTTACATTTCAATCTGAACTAATCATTATCCGTACATATAATAACCCATTTAAACTCAATACCAAATTACACTTTTTTGTCTATGTTAAAAAATACTTTTTATAAAAAATAAACTCATATAATCTTATTGTTAAACTTATCCTTTTATTTAAAACAACTATTATTCTGTCTATCCAATAGGTTTTATGCACTATCAAAAGTTAACAGATTTTCATAATCTATAATTTATTATAACTCTATTTATTATTTATTGTCAATATATGTAATATTATAAAATATATTAATAGATTGATATAATTTGTCGAATTATGTCAAATTAACACACCTAATTATTTTATAGCACAAAAAAGGTGCGAACCCACACAGGAATTCGCACCTTTTTAATAGTTAATCGGAAAGACAAATCCGACGGATTGACACATCAATCCACAAACTAAATTCGTTAATTTGTTCTAAATATTAAACTAAGCTATTACTTAAAACATCATTCATCTGTTCTGCAAGAACAAACTCAATATTTTCCTTACCATACTCTGGAATTTCTTCAAGGTCAGGAGCATTTTCTACAGGAATAATAATCTTCTTTACGCCTGCTCTCTTTGCTGCAAGAACCTTTTCCTTTAAACCACCAATAGGCATTACCTTGCCTCTAATGCTTATTTCGCCTGTCATAGCAATATCAGAACGCACAGGCACATTCTTCATAGCAGAAACCATAGCAGTTGCCATAGTTATACCAGCTGATGGACCATCTTTTGGAGTCGCACCCTCTGGAATATGAATATGGACATCAGTATGTTCAAAATCTATATCCACACCAAGTTCTTCTGCATTTGCTCTAATATAACTTAAAGCAGCATTATAACTTTCTTCCATAACCTTACCGACATTACCGGTAATCTTGAAGTTACCCTTACCTTTGAGAATATTAACTTCTACACTAAGAGTACAACCACCTACACTTGTCCAAGCAAGTCCTCTACAAATACCAACTTCATTCTTGGCATTTATAGTTTCTGGTTTAAATCTTCTTCTACCGAGATAATCTGTAATATTCTTCTTAGTAATTGTCACAAGTTTAGTTGAATGTATTCTTTCCTTTACTACCTTTCGGCATACAGCACCAACTAATCTCTCTAAACTTCTTACACCAGCCTCACGAGTATAACTCTCAATCATATCAGCTACAGCATCTTTCTTAAATCTAAGCTGAGATTTTGTAAGACCATTTGCTTTTAACTGCTTTGGAATAAGGAATTCCTCTGCAATATGCTGTTTTTCTTCTGCTGTATAGCTAGAAAGTTCAACAATCTCCAATCTATCTCTAAGTGGACCAGGAATTGTATCAAGGCTATTAGCTGTACAAATAAAGAGAACCTTGCTTAAATCATAAGGCATTTCAAGATAATTATCTCTAAAGTTTACATTCTGCTCTGCATCTAATACTTCAAGGAATGCAGCAGCAGGGTCGCCCTTATAATCCTTACCAATTTTATCTATTTCATCTAAAAGAATAAGTGGATTTGATGCACCAGCCTGACGCATAGCAGCTATAATTCTACCAGGCATTGCACCTAAATAAGTTCTTCTATGACCTCTGATTTCGGCCTCATCACTTATACCACCTAAACTCATTCTTACATACTCTCTGCCTAATGCTCTAGCCATTGACTTTGCAATAGAAGTTTTACCTACACCAGGAGGTCCTACAAGGCAAAGGATAGGAGCATTGATATTGTCTGTTGCTGCCTTTACAGCAAGAAATTCTACAATTCTTTCCTTAACCTTTTCAAGTCCATAATGGTCTTTATTAAGTATTCTTTCAGCTTTCTTTAAATCTTTGCTTTCCTTTGAGTAAATACCCCAAGGAAGTGATAACACATTGTCAATATAGTCCCTAATAACAGAACCTTCCTGTGCACCCTGCTGACTTCTTTTAAGTCTTTCAAATTCCTTTTCAAGCTTATCAACAGCGTACTGTGGCATATTGAGCTTTTTCATTTTTTCTCTGTAGCCATTAATTTCTTCGCCTACGCCACTTTTATCGCCTAATTCTTCATTAATAGCCTTTAATTCTTCTCTAAGGAAGTATTCTTTCTGAGCTTCTTCCATATTGGCTCTAGCTCTGTTCATTATTTCGTTCTTTACATTAGCTCTTTCTATTTCCTTTTCCATAAAGGCAATAGTAACTACTGTTCTTTCGTAAATATCAGTTTCTTCTAATATTTTACGCTTGTCATCAAAGGCCCTAACAACCTTATCACCTAAAACATCACAAAGCTGACCAACATCTTCAGCCTCTTTTACTAACTTTGAAGTCAATGGCTGAACAGGTATTTCTGCTCTAAAGTTATTAAATAAATCCATTAATATATCCTTAGACACATCAGCTCTTTCAACATCACTATTTATTTCAGTAATAGAGTCCACCTGACATAATGTAAAATCAGAATGTTTCTGAATACTGTTTATAAAGCCTCTTTCACTTGTAGAAACAGTAATCTTCAACACACCATCAAGGATACGCATAGCACCCTCAATTTTACCTACTACACCTATTCTATATATATTGCCTTCAACAATGCCCTCGTCAAATTTTTTAGCATTGGCAATAAGTATTTTATTATCCATACCTAAGGCAGCTTTTACTCCCTCTATGAGGGATTCTTGCTCAACACTAAAGGTATATTTACTATTTGGAAATGGCACAACACCGTCTATTAACAGTATTGGCATAAATCTACTGTTGTTATCCATACACAAACACCTCATTTAATATTCAAGCCATTATACCACGAAAAAAGCTGTCTTTCAACATATACTAATTTCTAAATTATTTGCTTTCTGCTAAAAGTTCCATAATTTTGTTACTTCTAGCTACAAAATCTGTCATTGCCTCCATTGATAATGGCTTGTGACTCATTATAGCAAGATCATAAATCTGCTTACAAAGCATCTTTGTTTCCTCGCCTTTATTACTATCATTCTTTAAATCCAATAAAAGCTGAACAACTTTGTTGTTTGAATTAAGCACAAGTGTTTCATCCTTTGTGCTATCAAAACTATTTTCCATACCATACATTTTGCTCATTTCCTGCATTCTTCTTGCTTGTTCATCAAGCTCAATCATACCAGAAACATCTTCGCTCTTTAACGCTTCAACTTTTATCTTTATATTATCATTTTCAAGATTAGCCTTGAAAAGTTCTTCAAGAGCAGTTGTATCAAGCTTTACACTTTCCTCGCCCTTTAAAATTTCAGATACATCTGAATCTATTCTAGCAAACTTAGTACCACCACAATTAGCCTCTAAGAAACCTACATAAGGTACATCAAGTCTTGTATCAAGTACAACAGCCTCAACACCATTATCCTTAAACAACTTAATATACTGTGCCTGTTGCTGTTTATCATTTACATAGAATACCTTTGAACTATCCTTAGCCTTAGCCTTGTATTCATCAAGAGTTTCATATTCTCCATCAGTATTTACAAATAAGAGGCTATCCTTTACCTTGTCATAGAAATCGTGTTCTCTCATACAACCATACTTAATAAATGGGCTAATATCATTCCAGAAACTTTCATACTGTTTTCTGTCTTTCTTGAACATAGAATTAAGCTTGTCAGCTACTTTCTTTGTAATATACTTGCTCATTTTTGTAACATAACCGTCATTCTGTAAGAAACTACGGCTTACATTAAGTGGTAAGTCTGGGCAGTCAATAGTACCCTTTAATAAAAGTAAGAACTCAGGAATAACTTCCTTGAGGTTATCGGCAATAAATACCTGATTGTTATACAACTTAACCTGACCTTCTACTGAATCAAGCTCATGCTTTAACTTAGGGAAGTATAAAATACCCTTTAATCTAAATGGATAATCCATACTTAAATGAATCCAGAAAAGTGGGTCATTAAAGTCAGTAAATACCTTGTGGTAGAAACTAATATATTCTTCGTCAGTACATTCACTAGGTTTCTTGAGCCAAAGTGGAGTAGTATCGTTTACAGGCTTTGGAGCTTCTTCTACTGGAGCAGTATCTGGATTTTCGGCAAGCTTCTTTGCTCTTTCTTCTTCTGCTTTCTTTACTTCTTCTACATCTTCAAAGTAAATTTCAGTAGGCATAAAGTAACAATACTTAGCTAAAATTTCTTTTAACTTCCAAGAATTTAAAAATTCCTTGCCTTCTTCTCCTACATGGAGTGTAATAATTGTACCTCTTGTTGGCTTTTTACCCTCGCCAATTTCATATTCAATACCGCCGTCACAAACCCATTTAACAGCCTTAGCATCTTTCTTGTAGCTTAAAGTATCAATTTCAACTTTATCAGCAACCATAAATGCTGAATAAAAACCAAGACCAAAGTGACCAATAATATCATTACCGTTTTCAAACTGGTCCTGATACTTGCTTATGAAGTCTGTTGCCCCTGAAAAGGCAATCTGAGTAATATATTCTTTGACTTCATCTTCAGTCATACCAATACCATTATCCTCTATTTCAATTAAGCTGTTTTTCTCATCAAGTCTAACAGTAACCTTATATGGACTATTGCTTTCTTCAGCCTCGCCCATAGAAACTAATTTCTTATACTTAGCAATAGCATCACAACCATTACTTACAAGTTCTCTAAGAAAAATATCTGTATCAGAATAAAGCCACTTTTTTATAATTGGAAAAATATTTTCGCTGTTAATTGATAAATTACCTTTTTGCATTTTATAAACATCTCCTAAAAGTATATCATTCTAAAATCTTCTACTATAATAATATTATAGTTACTGTACTATAAAATGTCAAGATTTTTTTAGCACTCATTTAATGTGAGTGCTAACAATTAATAATTTTGTAATAAATATATATTTTTGGAAACTAAAAAGTCCTTGAAAAATTTTATGCTCAAGGACTTTCTTTTTATTCATTTTGATTATTCCAGTATTCTAACAACTGATTTTTAACCTTTTTTATTGTATTTATGCTTATAGGTAAACTTTGCATATTTTTCATCATTAAGTTATAGCCCTCAACATATTTTGTATTTTTCATATTTATAATAGTACCTTTATTTATGAAAATAAAATCTTCTGACTTTACATTATCCATAAAAGTATGTAAATGCTTTCTTTCTCTCTTAACTTCTCCATTTTTCATATGATAACTTATGTACTTAGCCTTATAATCAATATACATAATATCTGACAATAAAATCTTATCTTTTTTAACATTAGACATTTCATAGAAATCTTTATCTTGACTTAACTCTTTTACATATTCTTCAATGGTGGATAAAATTTTATCTTTCATATTTTCTTTTGGTATAAACCTAAAAGCCTCTACTTCAAAGGCATTATAAACATAATCCGTATAACTTGTCAAAAAGATAATAACAGGATTTTTTATATGTTCTTTTATAACTTTAGCTAACTCCATACCATCTAAATTTGGCATTTCTATGTCAAGTATAAACAAATCGTAATATTCGCCATTTTTAATTTCTTCAGCCAACTTTGTGCTATCATCAAATAAAGAAATCTCTAAATAAGATAAACTTTTGACTTCATTATAAACTGCTTTTAAAAATATATCTTGGTCATCACAAACTGCTACTTTCATAAATCCTCCAAATTCTAAAAAAAGCCCCTAAATTGAAAACAATTTAAGGACTTTGAGCTATGCCGGTGGCGGGACTCGAACCCGCACGTAGTCACCTACAACAGATTTTGAGTCTGCCTCGTCTGCCAGTTCCGACACACCGGCTCATAACAGATTTATTTTAATATATTTTCATAAATTTGTCAAGATATTTTTAGACTATTCTCCCTTTAAAACAGCCTCTCCACATTTTAAACCATCTGTAGCAGCAGACATTATTCCTCCGGCATAACCACAGCCCTCTCCACAAGGATACAAGCCTTTTATAGATACAGAATTAAAATCTGTATTTCTTACTATTCTAACAGGAGATGATGAACGGCTTTCCACCGCTGTCATAATAGCATTATCCTGTGCAAAACCTTTAATTTGCTTATCAAAAGTCTTTATACCCTCCTGTAAAGCCTCATACATATAATCAGGGAATATATTTTTAAAATCTGATGGCGTAACAGCAGGTTTATAACTAGGTTTAATATCTCCTAATTCTAAAGTCTTTTGTGATTTAAGAAAATCTCCTACTTTCTGAACCGGAGCATTATAGTTTTCTCCACCCTCTACATATGCACTATGTTCAATTTTTCTCTGTAACTCTACGCCACCTAATACATCATCAGTTCCAAAATCCTCTGGTTGTATAGATACCAAAAGTGCAGAATTTGCATTTTCCTTATCTCTTGCGAAATAACTCATACCATTTACAGCTAATCTTTCTTCTTCTGACGATGCTGCTACTACAACACCACCTGGGCACATACAAAATGTGTAAACATTTCTTCCATTAGGCAAATGGGCTACCAATTTATAACTTGCTGGTGGCAAATATTTTGCAAATTTTCCATACTGACTTTCACTAATAAAGTCCTGTTTATGTTCAATTCTCACACCCATAGCAAAAGGCTTTTGTTCCATTTTTATATTCTGTTCCTTTAAAGAATAAAAAGTATCTCTTGCTGAATGTCCTATAGCTAGAATAAGGGAATTAGTTTTTATCTCTTTTTCAACACCATTATTTACATATTTAACTCCAGTTAATGTGCCATTTTCAGAAATCACTTCTGTCATTTTGCTATCAAAGAGTACAGTACCACCTAATCTTATAATTTCTTCCCTTATATTTTTTACAACTTTTATAAGATAATCTGTACCAATATGAGCTTTTGCCTCATAAAGTATTTCTTCCGGTGCTCCAAATTCTACAAATGTTTTTAATATAAAGCTATGACGAAAATCCTTAGTATTAGTAGTCAATTTTCCGTCTGAAAAAGTACCTGCTCCACCTTCTCCAAATTGAACATTAGATTCAGTATCCAGTACCCCTGTTTCAAAGAACTTATCAATATCAGCCTGTCTTTCTTCAACAGCCTTACCTCTTTCAAGTACAATAGGATTTGCTCCCGCTCTAGCCAATAAAAGTGATGCAAACATACCTGCCGGACCAAAGCCAACTACAATAGGAGGATTGATACATTTATTTTCAGGAATTGTGTATAAAACTTCCTTATACTTAGAAACATCTTTTAATTTCAAATATTTATCCTCATTTTCAACATCAAATTTTAAAGAGAATAAATAAAACACATTTTCCTTATCTCTTGCATCAATAGATTTTTTTACAATACTTAAATCTTTAATAGCATTAAAAGATACTCTTAATATCTTCCCTACTTTTTTAGCCAAAATCTCTTTATTAACTTTTACATCAGCCTTAATTTTAACATTTGAAATTTTAAGCATATTAACCCTTTCTAAAACTCTCTACAGCACTTCTGCCAGCAAGTCTACCACTACTCCATGCCCATTGTAAGTTGTAGCCACCGCAGTCGCCATAAATATCTAAAACTTCGCCACAGGCATAAAGTCCATCTACAATATAAGATTCCATAGTTCTGTCATTAAAATCTTCTGTAAGTATGCCACCGGCTGTAACCTGTGCATTTGTAAAGCCTTTTGTACCAGTAACCTGAATTTGATAATCTTTAATATATGATGCCATAGACCATAAAAGCTGATTATCTAACTTGCTAACAGGAAATGACAATTTTTCAATGCCAGCTCGTCTAGCAATTAAATTTCCTATTCGCTTATTTAAAAGACCTACAAAATAATTTTCCATAGTCAAGTGACCTAAAGCATCTTTTCTGCTTTCCAATATGTCAAATATTTCCTTAGGAGAATACTCAACCATAAAATCCAAAGCAATAGTTAAGTTCTTTTTAAAAGCAACTTTTGTGGAAATCTGGAATATAGGTGGACCTGAAAGTCCATAATCTGTAAACAAAACTTCACCATATTCACTGGCAATCTCCCTATCTTTGTGGATAAGTGACACCCCACCAGTAAATTTTATACCTTGTAAACTTTTAACTTCTCTTGGTTCTGTTTTAATTTGCACTAAAGCCGGTGCAGTATTAGTCATACTATGCCCTAAGTTTTTGAGCAAATCAAAAGCTGAACCGTCAGAGCCAAGAGCTGGCTGTGCACAGCCACCACCGGCAACTATAACTCTATCTCCTCTTACAACTTCTCCATCTTTTGATATAATTTTAAAAGACTTCTTATTTCTTGAAATATCGGCAACATAGAAACCTGTTTTTATTTCTATACCAAGTCTAGCAATTTCATTTCTTAAAGCATCAGAAATTGCACTTGCCTGTTCGGAAAACGGATATAACTTTCCCTCATTTTCCTCTTTTGGAAAAACTCCCATTTGATTAAAAAAGTTTACCGTATCATTTACGGTAAACTCCTTTAAACTATAGGCTGTGAAACTGCTGTCTTTTCCATAATAATTTTTAACAGAGGCATTGAGATTGCTATAATTGCATCTACCATTGCCTGTGGCAAGAATTTTCTTACCTACTCTGTCCAGTCTTTCTAATATTAAAATTTCAACTTTTTCATCAGTGTGTGCTGCCTCAATAGCCGCAGCCATTCCGGCAGCACCGCCTCCTATAATAATTATTTTCATTACTCACCTGTACCAATAACAACAACAATATCGTATTCAGAAGCAACTGTTGGGTCTGTAACAACTTCACAGCCATCAAAAGACTTTTTAAGCTGTTGTCCCATACCATCTTCTTTTACATAAATTCTTGTTTTACTTATTTTTTCGCCACTATATGTTCCAATAGAAGATACATTATAGCCTTCCCCTTCAAGTTCCTGCTTAACCTTAGTAGCCATACCATTTGCATAACCACCATTAAGAACCTGAATAGTTAACTCAGCATCATTGTAATTTCCAGCATTTGCCTCTGCATTCTGCTGTGACTCTCTTTCAGCAATTATTTCATTACTTGGTCTTGAGAATATGTCATAAGCAAGTTTATTTGTTTCTTCCTCGTCCATAACATATCCGCCTACAAAACCGTACATTGAGCCGATTTCGCCCGGTAAAGTATATGTATTTACCTTATTGCTATCAAACTGCTTTAATACGTTTATATACTTTATAGCATCAGTAATCTTCATATCTGTTGTAATATATTTAAAGAAAGTATTAATATAAGCAGATGGATTAGAGAATATAGTATCTGCATTCATAACTTGCTTTAAGAACTCTTTAATAAAGTTCTGCTGTGTTTCAACACGACCTATATCCTGATTGTCATAACCCTTTCTGAATCTTACAAGACCTTCTGCCTGTTTACCATTAAGTTTCTGAGGACCAGCCTTTAAGTGAATTGCAAGGTCCTGACCAGGGTCATCATAGTCCATATCAATTGGAACATTGTACTCAATACCACCAATGGAATCAACAAGGTAATCAAATGCCTCAAAACTAACTTTAACATAAAAGTCAATATTAGTATCAAACATAGTATTAAGCTGTTTTTCCAAAAGCTCCATACCATATTTATCGCCACCATAGTGATGAATAGCATTTATCTTCATACCATGCTGTCCAGGTTCAGGGAATTCTTCATTCATCTTATTAAAAGTATCATCATCAACTCTTACAAGAGTATCTCTCGGTACTGAAATAAGATTTAATTCTCCTAAAACCGAATTATAACAACCTACAATAATTGTATCCGTTCTTGTTCCGTCATCATCAACACCGACAATAAGGAAAGTTGTTCTTTCTGGAAGCTTTGGTGTTACCATTTCAGAAATCTTTGTAACTGGTGTTTCCACCATACCGTCATCATCAGGATTATCATTGATGTATGTCCAGCCAAAATAGCCGAGAACGGCAACACAATAAAGACCTAAAACAGCCGCCAAAATCATAAAGAATTTGGCCTTTAAAGTTCTCTTTTTCTTAGGTTTATTTGGCTTATTTTTCGTAGCCTTCACCTTTTCTTTTACAACTTTTGCCTTTTTTTCCTTCTTTTTTCTTCGCCCGCTGTTTCTACTTCTTCTGCGGCTGGGAGTTTCCTCGAAGTCGTAGTCGTCGTAATCGTCATATCTGTTTTTACTCATTTCTTCCTCCTAAATAAGCCTACAAATTATTTGTTTGGCTTAAAAGAACTCTTAAGTGAAACAATACGGTTAAACACAAGATGTTCTTCTGTACAATGCTTGCTATCAGCAACAAAATATCCGTTTCTCATAAACTGGAATCTATCCATAGGCTTAACACCCTTTATAGATGGCTCAATATAAGCCTTTACAGTAGTAAGTGAATTAGGATTCATACTGTATCCGTTTTCTGAATTTTCATCTGGTACTACAAGATTTTCGTATAAGTTTACATCAGCAGTAACAGCAGTTGCTGCATTTACCCAATGAACTGTACCCTTAACTTTTCTTGCTGTAAAATCAAGACCGCTCTTTGTAGCTGGGTCATAAGTACCATGAATTTCAACTACCTTACCGTTTTCGTCTTTTACAAAATCAGTACAAGTAACAAAGTATGCACCCTTTAATCTTACTTCATTACCAACAGCAAATCTAAAGTATTTCTTAGGAGGTTCTTCCATAAAGTCAGAAGCCTCAATATAAAGTTCTCTTGAGAAAGGAACTTCTCTTTTACCCATTTCTTCATTCTTAGGATGATTTTCAACTTCAAGCATTTCAGTCTGACCCTCTGGATAATTTGTAATAACCAACTTAATAGGGTCTAAAACTGCCATAACTACAGGAACTTTTGGCTGTAAATCTTCTCTGATACAATATTCAAGCTGTGCTAAATCAACAACTGAATTAGCCTTTGAAACACCAACCGTATTACAGAAATTTCTTATTGATTCTGGAGTATAGCCTCGTCTTCTGATACCAGAAAGTGTTACAAGTCTAGGGTCGTCCCAACCATCAACCTGCTTTGTTTCAACAAGGTTTCTTAAATATCTCTTACCCATAATAGTGTCTGCAAGATTAAGTTTAGCAAACTCTACCTGTCTAGGCTTTGTAGCCTTAGGAAGTGTAATATTATTTACAACCCAGTCATATAAAGGTCTGTGGTCTTCAAATTCCATTGTACAAATAGAATGTGTAATACCTTCAATAGCATCTTCAACAGGATGTGCAAAATCGTACATCGGATAAATGCACCACTTATCTCCTGTAGTATGATGATGTATATGAGCAATTCTGTAAATAACAGGGTCACGCATATTAATATTAGGTGATGCCATATCAATTTTAGCTCTTAAAGTCTTTTCGCCATCTCCAAATTCGCCATTTCTCATTCTCTGGAAAAGGTCAAGGTTTTCTTCAATACTTCTGTTTCTGTAAGGACTTTCCTTACCAGGTTCAGTAAGTGTACCTCTTGCCTGACGAATTTCCTCTGCATTCATATCACAAACGAAGGCAAGACCTTTCTTAATAAGTTCTACGGCAAAATCGTACATCTGTTCAAAGTAGCTTGAAGCAAAAAACAATCTATCTTCCCAATCAAAACCAAGCCACTTAATGTCATTTTTAATTGATTCAACAAATTCTGTATCCTCTTTAGCAGGATTTGTATCATCAAATCTTAAATTGCACTTACCACCGTAATATTCTGCTAATCCAAAGTTAAGGCAAACGCTTTTTGCATGACCTATGTGAAGATAGCCATTAGGCTCTGGTGGGAATCGTGTAATTATTTTTGAGCAATCATCGCCTAAATCTTCCTGAATAAGGCTGTGAATAAAATTGCCTGTACCACCTAAGCCATTTTCTTTGTTATTATCTTCCATTATTTTGTCCTCCTAAAAATTCTTAGTTTGGAAATCTCTGTGGCAAAAACCTTTTCCACAGTGGGGACAAACCCCTATTTTCAATATTTCATCCCCTGTTTCCACAGAAAGTGTATAGTCAAGCATTACCTTCGTATGCTCTCCCTTTTCAGGGCAATTATGAAAAGTGTAATAGAAACTTGTTGTTTCCTCAAAGTCCTTTACACCTTGAAAACTTTTTAGTGTTTGAAGTAAATCCAAATATATCACCCACATTTTGCATTACTAATTCATTTATTATAATATATCTTGTTGAAATATGCAAGTTATGTTATTATTAATTGTGAATATTTTTCTAATTTAGGAGATGTAAAAGTGTATAATTTCAATATAGAACCCTCACAAATTAAGCTTTTTATGAACAAATTGCTTATTGAAAATAGCTTTGATGATTTTGAACTAAGAGAATGTACTATTGCAACAAAGGCTACATTTTCAATAGACGGCAAATTTAACAAGGATTGGAACGAAAATGAAAATAAAGTTTTCTGTAACTGGAGTGAAATTCGTCCTCTTGCTTTTGAAATTATAAAAGGAAAACAAAAACCCCTTTATATGAAATATGTCTTTGCATATTCTGACGAAAAAGCTCTTACATTCCACCCTAATGCAAAAGCTTGTTTTGTAAATATAGTTTTCAAAAACGATGTTGTAACTGTAAGCACAGGTACAGCACAAATTGAATTTTCAATGAACCACGACCTTGACCAAGTTTGGGATAGTTTTGTGTCTGAGTTTTTCAAGGCTTTAGGTATTACTGAAGTAAAGTAAATTTATTTTTCTTACACTTAACTATACCATCTTTTTGCAGTTTCCCTATTTCAGTTGACAAGGCACTTCTGTCAACTGAAAGATAATCTGCAAGCTGTTGGCGATTAAATGGTATTTCAAAAGTTAGTGAATTATTTTTCATAGACTCTCCAGACAGATATGAAAGCAACTTTTCCCTTATAGTTTTCTTTTTAATATGCTCTATTTTTCTTGTAAAATTCAAATTCTTTTTTGCTAAATTCACAAGCATATTTCTTATTATTTTTCTCTGACAATCTTCACTTTTTATATTTCCCTCAAGTATTTTTTCAACATTAAAGAACATTACTTCTGTTTTTTCCAATGCCTCTACACTTATTTCAGCTGTACTGTTTTTAAGGCAAGCAAAAGTTTCTGCAAAAATATCTCCTGAAAGAAGCTCCGAAATAACACTTCTATTTCCCCAAAAATCTTCTTTTATAACTATAGCTTTTCCAGAAATCATAATCCCAAAAGATTTTATAATATCCCCATTTCTTATTATAAAATTTCCTTTTTCATAACTTATTTTTTTAGGAGTTAAATCAATTAAAGTCGCTCTTATTTCCTCATCACTTAAACCATTAAATATAATTGATTTTTTCAACACACTTATATATTTCTCCAAATCAAATTCTCCTTTTTTAAAAAATGTTGTAATTACAACAGAATTAGTTTTTTAAGTATATTATAATTTACTCATAAATTCAAGAAAAGAAAAGGAGATTTATAATATGGAAAATAAAATGTTTTGCTTTCAATGTGAACAGACAGCAGGTTGTTCAGGCTGTACTGGTAAAGCCGGTGTATGTGGAAAGTCTGCATTAACAGCTAAACTTCAAGACCAATTAACAGGTGCATTAATTTCCCTTGCTAAAAAGAATGAAATTAATGAAGTAAACACAAAAGCCATAATTGAGGGTCTTTTCACTACAGTAACAAATGTTAGCTTTAATGATGAAACTCTTAAACAGCTTATAGACAAAGTCCACTCTTTAAGTGGTAACACATTGGACTACGATATGTCTAATCTTTGGAACGAAAACGAAGATATTCGCTCATTAAAATCTCTCATACTTTTTGGTATAAGAGGTATGGCTGCCTATGCTTATCACGCTATGGTCTGTAATTATACTGATAATGATGTAAATGAATTTTTCTACACTTCACTTTCAGCAATAGGTAGTGATTTATCACAAGAAGAACTTTTACCTCTTGTATTAAAAACAGGAGAAATTAACCTTAAATGTATGGCATTATTGGATAAAGCTAATACAGAAACTTTCGGCAATCCTGAGCCTACAAAGGTTACTCTTGAAATAGAAAAAGGACCTTTTATTGTAATTACTGGTCACGACCTCTATGACTTAAAACAGCTTTTAGAGCAAACAAAGGATAAGGGAATTAACATTTATACTCATGGAGAAATGTTACCAGCTCATGGCTATCCAGAACTTAAAAAATATCCTCACCTAAAGGGAAACTTCGGTACAGCATGGCAAAACCAGCAAAAGGAATTTGACAACCTTCCTGCTCCTATTCTCTACACAACAAACTGTCTTATGCCAGTAAAATCTAGCTATGCTGACAGAGTTTTTACAACTGAAATGGTTTCTTATCCAGAAATGGTACACATTGGAGATAATAAAGACTTTACTCCTGTTATAGAAAAAGCTCTTGAATTAGGTGGTTATACTGAAAATCAAATAAGAACTGGTATTAATGGTGGTTCAAGTGTTATGACTGGCTTTGGTCACAATACAGTATTATCTGTAGCAGATAAAGTTGTTAATGCTGTCAAGAATGGGGATATTAGTCACTTCTTCCTTGTTGGTGGCTGTGACGGTGCAAGAGTTGGTAGAAATTATTATACTGAATTTGTAAAGCAAACACCTAAAGATAGCATTATTTTAACTCTTGCCTGTGGCAAATTTAGATTTAATGATTTAGATTTAGGCACAATAGACGGACTTCCTAGAATTATGGATATGGGACAATGTAATGATGCCTATAGTGCAATAAAAGTTGCTGTTGCACTTTCTGAAGCCTTTGGTTGTGGAGTAAATGAATTACCTCTTTCTATGGTACTTTCTTGGTACGAGCAAAAAGCTGTTTGTATTCTTTTAACTTTGCTCCACTTAGGTATCAAGAATATTTATTTAGGACCAACTCTCCCTGCTTTTGTATCTAAAAATGTGCTTAACTTCTTAGTTGAAAATTATAACATTTCCCCAATAAGCACTCCTGAAGAAGATTTAAAGAAAATTTTAGGCTAAACTCAAAACAAACTATTTTAAATTTACTACTACAAAAGGCTGTTGAAAACTCATACTTTTCAACAGCCTTATTTTTATTTATAAACTTCTAACCATTTGCCTTTCCAAGCATATAAAACCATCAATACTGTACCTAAAGCCCATGAAACAGGGTATAATATGAAAATTCCGTCTATAGAATTAAACATTGGTAATATAAATTGTACCCACACAATTCTAAACAAGCACATAGATACTAACAATACCACCATAGGTGGAACACTCTTTCCAGTACCTCTGACTGTTCCTGCCAATGATTGCAAAATGCTAAGTATAAAATAAAATGGACAAAAGAACATAATTGCCATTCTGCCATAGGCAATTACATCTTTATCTTCTGTAAACAATCTCATAATTTCGTTTGAGAACAACAATATTAAAGCACCAGTTACTACGGTGTAAATCATTCCCATTCCTATAGTTGTCCACATACCTTTTTTTACTCTGTCAACTTTTCCAGCACCATAATTCTGACCAACAAAAGTTGTTACAGCCATACTAAAACTCATAACCGGCAAAATATTAAAACCATCTATCTTCATATACGCACCAAAACCAGCCATAGCTAATGCTCCAAAACTATTTATACTAGCCTGTACAAGTATATTTGAAAATGAAATAACCATATTCTGTATGCCTGTTGGTAAACCTATTTTTATAATACGGATTGCCATTTTACTATGGCATTTAATCTTCTTCAAGTCCACTTTGTAACTATCATTACTTTTCATTAAGAAAATTAATGCCAAAACGCAAGAAACAACCTGACTAATATCTGTTGCTATAGCAGCTCCGGCTACACCCATTTTAAGGAAACTAATTAATATTATATCCAATATTATGTTAGTAACTGAGGCATAAGCAAGGTAAATCAGCGAACGCTTTGAGTTGCCAGCTGCATTTAAAATACCTGCTGACATATTGTAAACAACATTAAATATTAATCCGCAAGAATACAATCTTAAATATGTAATTGATTCATTTATTACATCATCAGGTGTGCCCATTAATCTTAATATAGACGGAGTGAATATTACACCACCTATTGTCAAAACAACACCTAAAATAATTGCAATAAAAAAAGCTGTATGAACAGCATCTTGAGTAGCCTTTTTATCCTTTGCTCCTAAAAATTGTGCCACTATTACACCAGCACCAACAGAAGCACCTTGACTAAATGCAATTAACAAATATATAAGTGATGTACTTGAACCAACAGCTGCTAAAGCCTTACTTCCAACAAAGTTTCCAACAATAATAGAGTCGGCTGTGTTGTATAACTGTTGTAACAAATTGCCTAAAATCAAAGGTATCGAAAAAAATAAAATATTTTTCCATATTTTACCCTCTGTCATAAGGTTTGATTTTGAATTTTCTTTTTCCATTAAATTTCTCCCTCTTTGACAACATCTTTCCAGAGATATATTATAATCATATTATTCATCAATATCAAGTTAAAAAAGGAATGTACAATTTCTCGTACATTCCCCAAAGTGTCAATAACCCTTATATAAAGTCATATATTTTAGTAAAATCTAATACAAAATCTATTTTTCCAATAAATGGTCTTGTATAACAAAATCATCTATGCTAAAAAATTTAACTTGTGAGCGTTCTATTTTACATTTACTTAGCATAACTATTATTTCCGTTAATAATACTATAAAAAAGCCAAGTTATACTGGACTTTTCCGACAGACTAAAGGCTATGGAAGAAAACCATAGCCTTAATTGATTGTACTAATAAGTATTTAACTGGATTTTTTTACTATCTTTTGTAACAAAGCCAAATGCAGCAAGTGAATCAAAAGCAACAAACATTCTACCTTCGCCATTTACAGATTTACTATATTCTGAAGTATTTTCACAAATAACATTTATAGATGTAGCCTGTGCCTCGTAAGCTACTTTACCCTCAGGATAAGCTACTACATCAATAGGGGATAGCATTTTATCTCCATTTCGAATTATTGTTACAAGTGAATTTTCATTATCTTTTGTAAAAGATACATCAAAGCCATAGTTATTTAATGAATTACAATTTACATAGTATTCTCCGCCGTAAGTATAAAGTTGTATAGCATTACCGTCTATCAAACATTCTGTATTTGTATAGGCTATGTAGCCCTTGCAAGTTACGGTGTATGATGCACTTTTATATCCATTTGTTACAGTAATAACAGCAGTACCTACAGCATTTGCTGTGACTGTGCCTGTATAGCTATCAACAGATGCTACAGAAGGATTACTTGATGACCAACTTAAACTAGCACTACTATTATTTGACACAGCACTTGCTGTAAAACTTTCTCCAACTGTCATCTGTGGCATAGTGTGCATTAAATAAACATTGTTCTTATTAGGATTTTCTGCTACTGTAGTAGTTGTTGTATAACTGTTACTACTTGAACTGGATTTGTAAGGACAAACACCATTTGGATGTAAATGTGCTGGGTATCCTCCACAGTGATAGTGATAAGAACCTAAACCACTCTTATTTTTGTAATCGTGATGACCTCCATTTGCGTCAGTTTTTCCTGGATGTGCATATACTGAACCAGCTGAAAGCATAACTGATAACAATATAGCTGTAATTTTTCGTAACTTCATTTTAATTACCCCTTTCTAATATTTTATATATTAATAATACATAAAACAAGGGTGTAATTTCAATTCATATATATTGACATAATTCGACATAAATTGATGTTTTTTGCCCTAATTAACATCGTCAATTTGTGCCTCTAACTACAAAACCATCGAATTTATCTTTCCGATTCATTGGTCAGAACTTTCAACTTCGTTGAAAGCCACACTTCGTGTGTCCGATTTATCTTTCGGTTCATTAAAAAGACCATATACTTTTCAGCATATGGTCTTTAGAATTATTTCTCTTTTTTATATTTTTTAGCTTTATCCATTATTTCTCTAAGACTTTCCTTATACTTGTAAGAAACAGCCTTTGGATTGTTCTTTAAAAGTTTAAACTTTGCTTTATCTTCGGCAAGCATTCTCTTATAATACTTATCCTTTAACAAATCAAGCTTATTTTTAAGATTTTGCAATTCCGGAGAATCTTTATCTGATGCAATATTTGACATATTGTCCCTTGCTGATATATAGAGTTCCTGCAAAGACATTTGTTTAAGCTCGTCCATTTTTTCTTTGCCATTGGCAATAGCAGTATTAAACTCAATCATCTTATTATGAATATTCATAAGGTCATCTTTAAGCTTTTGTGAATTAGCAAGCATTCTCTTTAATTCAACAGCTGTTGTTGATGAATTAAATAAATCCACAATAAACAATGAACTTATACCAGAGTCTATAGACAACAATACCATATCATTTAGGAACAAAACTCCTTTTTCAACCCAACTGTGAACAAGATATATTAACAATATACTTAATACGCCCCAGCAAAGACTGTTAAAAAGGCAAATATAACCACATAAATTAAAAGGTTTATCGCTATAATCCCAATATCTAACCTTGTATATTCTTTCCATAACGAAACCAGTTACAAACTCTAATATAGAGGCGGCAACAGTTCCTACGATAAATACAAGGATAGGACTTGTTCTAAAAGGAATAACAGCAAAAAGTACAATAACAGCACCAGTACCGTAAATAGGTATAACAGGACCTCTCATAAATCCTCGATTTACCCAATTTCCAGTACAAACTGAAACATATGTACTTTCAATTATCCAACCAAAAAAACAATAAATATAGAAAAATAGCATCCATTGAAGCAAGGAGTAATGGTACATTTTTACCTCTCCTTAATAATCTTCAGGTCTATCTTTTCTAAGTCCGAAATAATAGCGAATAGCTTCTACAATTCTTTCTGCTGCGTATCCATCGCCGAAAGGATTTTTAGCGGCTGACATCTTTGCATACACTTCTTCGTTTGTTAATAACTCAACTGTAGTGTTATAAATATTTTCTTCTTCAATACCAGCAAGTTTTAAAGTACCTGCCTCAACACCTTCAGGTCTTTCTGTTACATTTCTTAAAACAATAACAGGCTTACCCATTGAAGGTACTTCTTCCTGAAGTCCACCACTATCAGTAAGAACTAAGTAACTTCTGTTCATAAGATTGTGCATATTTTTGATATCAAGTGGGTCTACAAGATGAATTCTATCGTGGTTACCAAGATACTTAAATGCAACTTCTCTTACAGCTGGGTTATAGTGAACAGCATAAACAACTTCAACATCAGGATAATCCTCGACAATTCTGAGAACAGCCTTACAAATGTTTTCAAGAGGTTCGCCAAGATTTTCTCTTCTGTGAGCAGTCATTGTTATAACTCTCTTGTTTTTATAGTCAATATTGTTAAGTTCATCTAAATCAAACTTGAAATCATCGCTTATTGTAGTCTTTAAGCAGTCAACAGCTGTATTACCTGTAATAAAAATATTGTCAGGGGAAATGTTTTCCTTTAATAAATGTTCCTTTGCAAGTTTAGTAGGAGCAAAGTGTAAATCAGCCATATGACCTGTAAGAACTCTGTTCATTTCTTCTGGGAAAGGCTGGTGCTTGTCATATGTTCTAAGACCTGCTTCAACATGGCCTAACTTACTGTCATTGTAGAATGCTGCAAGAGCACCTGCAAATGTAGTTGTTGTATCACCATGAACAAGAACTAAGTCAGGCTTACAATCCTTCATTACTTCTTCAAGACCTGTAAGAGCTTTTACAGTAATGCTTGTAAGAGTCTGTCTTTGTGTCATAATATCCAAATCGTAATCTGGCTTTAAATCAAAAATTTCTAAAACTTGGTCAAGCATCTGTCTGTGCTGTGCTGTAACGCAAACAACCTGTTCTATATCATCACACTTGTCCATAGCCTTAATAAGAGGAGCCATTTTTGTAGCTTCTGGACGAGTACCGAAGATACTCATTACTTTTACTTTATCCATAATCTCACCTCAAAATAATATATTACTATTAATTAAACCACATTTTAAGTATTTTTTCAACTTAATATTCCACATTTACTAAAATTAATCCTCTAGGTGGAAGTGTAGCACCAGACTTACTTCTGTCCTTAGCCTCTAAGATTTTAGGCATATCATCTGGGTTAGTTTTTCCAAGACCGACTTCAACAAGTGTGCCAGTAAGAATTCTGACCATATTGTAGAGGAAACCATTTCCTTTAAATATAAAACTTATTTCATCGCCGTCTTTTATTATTTCTATATCGTATATCTTTCTTACAGTAGACTTTTTTGTTCTCTTATTTGAACAAAATGACATAAAGTCGTGCTCGCCTTTTAAATATTCAGCAGCTTTTTTCATAGCATTTACATCTAAGTCAGCACAGTAGTGCAAAACAGTTCTTCTGTTGAAAACATCAGGCTTTTTGCCAACACATAATGTGTACATATATGTTTTAGCTTTAGCATTTAATCTGGCGTGAAATCTGTTGTCGACTTTTTCACATTCCAAAATTTTTATGTCTGATGGGAGATGCTTATTAATATTATCCATAAGTCTTTCAGGCTCTAAATCCTGTCCCAGTTTAACATTTGCAACCTGACCCATAGCATGAGTACCAGCGTCTGTTCTGCCAGAACCGATTACCTCGACCCTTTCTCCAGTTCCGTCAAAAACAGCATTTTCGACTACTTCCTGTATAGTGTTTTCTTGATTTTTTTGCTTTTGCCAGCCGTTGTATCGTATTCCTTCGTACTGTAAAACTAACTTGTAATTATGTAATTCATGTTCTTTCATAGCTATCAATCTCCTAATGACAAACCACAATATTTGTGATACAATTTTAATAGAACCTTAATAATACTATACAATAATTTTTCAGCAATATCAACTATAATTAAAAGGTAAATAAAAGGAGGAATGATTTATGGAATATAAAATTCTTGTAGCCGATGACGATAAGGAAATTCGTGAGGCAATAGAAATATATTTAACAAATGAACAAATGAAAGTCCTTACAGCCTGTGACGGACAAGAAGCTTTAAAGGTACTTGAGGCAAATCCTGATATACACCTTATTATTATGGATTTAATGATGCCTAAAATGGACGGTATACAAGCTATACTCCAAATCAGAAAGGAAAAGGAAATACCTATTATTGTACTTTCTGCTAAATCAGAGGACAAAGATGTTGTTCTTGGTCTTAATATTGGTGCTGATGACTATATTACAAAGCCTTTTAATTTCTTAGAGCTTATTGCAAGGGTAAAGGCACAGCTTAGAAGATATACAAAGTTTACAAGTTTTCAGCAAAGTAACGATGAACTTTTCATAAGAGGTTTATACCTTAACAAGAAAACTAAAGAAGTAAAGTTAGACGATAAGCCTGTTCGTCTTACTCCTATTGAATTTAAGATTTTACAGCTTTTAATGGAAAATCCTGATGTTATTTTCTCTATACAGGAAATATATGAAAAGGTATGGAATGAGCCTTTTATAAACAGCGAAAATACTGTTGCGGTTCACATTAGAAGAATAAGAGAAAAAATCGAGGTGGACCCTAAAGAACCTATGTACTTAAAGGTGGTGTGGGGAATTGGATACAAAATCTCAAAATAAGGTTGCTGTATTCTTCTTATTTTTGCTTAGTATAATACTTTTTGGCTGTAGTCTTTTGACTAGCTTTGAAAAGAAATTAGACTATGACAAAGATACAATGAGCTATTTTAGAGATAGCCCAGAAATACAGGAACTAGCAATAAGATATGCTAAAAATCTTCAAAGGTATTATTGCTACTACAAAAATTTTGATATTAGTACAGCTACAATGAAACTGGCAGAGTTAGACAAGTACATTTCTACTGGTCATGTAGATGAGGGTAAGTCCAGCCACACAGTTATTGCTCCTTTTAGTAATAAAAATGACAGTAGTACAACAGGTCCTACTCCTGATGATGAATATAATAATAAGCCAGAAGAATTATACAACTTTGATTTAGATAGTCTTACTCTTGATGAAGTGCTTTCAAGACAGAGTAAATTGGTAGATACTATAAATAACTATAATACAGTAGAAAATTACATAAGAACTAATTCAGATTTTCACTTTATGGTTTTTGATATTTTAAGAAACAGAGTTATAGCTACTAATTCAGAAGATTTTTACAAGGAAACAAACTATGAAACTATATCTACAGGCGATGATATTTTTAATGTAAAATTTAATGGGGAATTGCTTAGTACAGCCTTTTCTGCTGATAATATGCGTTGCTTTATTTCAATTCCCAATGCTACATCTCTTACAATAAAGGGATATATGTTTGAATTAAAAAATACTGTAGCCTATAACAAGATATTGGCTTCTCCAGCTTTACCTATTTGTCTTTTTGCTTTAGGTCTTGCTGTATTACTTTTTATAAAGTCTACAAATGAGGCGATATTACATGATATAAATGATAAATTTTTTAGACATTTTGGAAAACTTCCTTTGGTTATTTCAATTCCTTGTTTTTTAATATGTTTAAAATTCATTTTTTATCATTATGCACATACGAAATCAATGCCAGTTCTTACAAGTGACTTTTCACAGGGAAAGTATATTTCTATACTGGGTTTGATTATTGGTTCATCAGCTATGGTTCTTTATTTAATAATGACCTTTGAATATATATTAAAAATAGCTCGAGAACCTAAAAGAATATTTAACACCTATGAATTTAAGGGAGTAATATCTTCTATAGAAAATTTGAAATTAGCTATACTTAAATCAAAGAAAATATATTTTATAATACCTTTAATTTTATGCGTGCTTTCAATAGTGTTTATATACGGTATTATAATACTTTTAAGTGTAAGTATGGCTTTATTGCCAAAGTCAGTTGCTATTTATTTAGCTTGTCTTGTGGCATTAATGTTTTTCATTTTCTGCTACAGAATAATAATATCAGAAATAAAATTAAGATATTATATACAGGAAATGGCAAATGGAAATATTGAAACAATTCCTTATCAAACAGGATTTTTCACTACATCTATTAACAATATTAATAACATTAATACTGGACTTAAAGCAGTTATGGAGGAACAGCTTAAAAGTGAGCGTTTAAAGACAGAACTTATAACAAATGTTTCTCACGATTTAAAGACACCTCTTACATCTATTATAAGTTATGTAGATTTATTGCAGGCTATGAATTTGGATAATGAAAAAGCTAATGAATATATCGACATTATCAAGAATAAATCTCGTAGACTTAAAATACTTATTGATGATTTGTTTGAGGCATCAAAACTTTCAAGTGGTCAAATGAAATTGGAAAAAAGAAATGCTGATGTTGTTTCTCTTTTGGAACAAACATTGGGAGAACTTGACTACAAATTGGAAGATGCTCACATTGAATTTAAGATTACAGGTTGTACTGACCCGATTATTTTAAATATAGATGGTCAAAAAATGTGGAGAGTGTTTGATAATCTTATAAACAATATTATTAAATATTCAGCTCCAAATTCAAGAGCTTATGCCGATATTGAAAATAATGAAAATAATGTAGTTATAACATTTAAAAATGTTGCTAACTATACTATGGATTTTGAGGCTGATGAACTTTTCGAAAGATTTAAGCGTGCTGATAAAGCTAGAACTACAGAAGGCTCTGGTCTTGGACTTTCAATAGCCAAAAGTATTGTAGAACTTCATGGTGGAAAAATGAAAATAGTTACTGATGGCGATTTGTTCAAAATAATAATTGTTTTAGAAAAGAATATTGAAAATACTGAAGACGAGCAGTAAAAAAATTCATTGTTAAATAATGTGGATTTTAAAAAGTTTATAAATTTAAGGGAATGTACGAGAAATTGTACATTCCTTTTTTATAAAAAAGGTGTAGTCATTTAGACCACACCAAAAATTACAGAACCTAAAAAATCCATTGCCCTTTAGTTTAAAGAGTTGGCATATTGATTGCCAACTCTTTTTTATTTATTATAAATATTGTAGAGATTATTTACTATTTCTTTTACTTCATTTCTAAAATGTTCAGGTTTTGTTACTTCAACCTTATCCCCTTGACTTAAAAGCCACATAAGTACACCATTACCGTAGGTTTCAGCTTTAATAGTAAATACGCCGTCTTTTTCATCGACTATTTGAGCTGTAGGTAATCTATCCAAAATAGCTTCTACAGATTTTCCCCAAAACTTAAATTCTATTGTTTGGAGTTTTCCTCCTTGCATAAACTGTATGTATTTTCTGTACTCACCATCTTCAAAATGATTGCTGTAAGCTACGAAGAATTTTTCGTCTAAAATCTTAAAATTCTTAATTCTGTCAATTCTAAAAGCTATTGGAAATTTTTCTATCTCCTTATCACCATCAATATAGGAAATTAAATAGAAGTAATATTCAGCAAATATTAAACCCAGAGGGTTTATAACAACACTACTTAAAATCTCTTTGCTGTTTTCTACTCTATTATAATTAATTTTTATTTTATTGTGTTCACTTATGGCCTGACCTAAATCCCATAAATTGTTTATAAACGGCTTATTATGTTTTGGTCCAATATAGTGAAATTTTTCATTAGCAATGATACTGTGAACCTGTTGAGATTCTGCTGCATTTACACAACAATCAAGTATCGTATCTATTATAGGCATCATTTCTTCTTTTATAAATGCCTTACTTTCAAGCAAGATTTTACATACTGCCAATATTTCATTTTTAGAAAGAGACCTTCTTCCTTGGTACTTTAAAACATAACCACCAAGAGCTCGTTTGTATTCGATGTCATTTATATAACCATATTTTACTTTCATTTCACCAAAAAAGTCTTTTAAACTTTTTATATCTCTTTGTATACTTCTTTCGTGAACGCCAAAATATTCAGCATATTCCTTTTTCTTTACTACCTTACCTTCCAATAGGTCAGAATATATTTTTAAAATTCTAAATCCCTTTAAATCATACTCTGATTCCATATTCCACCTCATCTCCAATAGTAAGCACCCCATTTCTATAATCATTATACTATAATTATATAAAGATAACTAGACAAATATTGTCCATTTACTTACTATTACTTATTTTTTGTTAAGCATATAATACCATACCATATAGACAGGAATTGTCCCTCTTAAAAACTTTTTTACATTTTTTTACAAAAAAGAGTAAATGGACATTTAGTGTCGTATTATTATTTTATAATAAAGTAAGAGGTGATAAAAATGAAAACAAGAGTAAATATTACAAGTTTTAGATTTGATTCAAATTACAAATGTCCTTTTTGCCATAGGAGAATACCCCAGAATAGCAAAATATACCCTCATTGTAAAAAAGTATTACCAACAGTATTTTAAATAATTTTTTATAATTAATATACCATTGAATGTAAACTGACCTCTAAAAGTTAGCCCTAAAAAATCTAACAATTAGAGGTCAGTTTTAAAATATGCAGCATTTAATCATATTTTTTCAATTAATAAAGACCACTATAAGTCATACCATCCCAAGTTGATGTCATATAGATAGGCTGCTTAGGTTCATGGTAATCATATACTTCACGAGAGAATAATTTATATGGTGAAAGTTTATGACCGTTCTTGCTTACACGATAGAGAGTTTCATAACCCATATGTGCTGAATAAACGAATACACCATTTGCATTACATTCATAAAGACCTGCACTACCACCACTAAATGTACCTAATGTAATAATCTTGCCATATTCACAGCTATAAAATCTATAAGCATAATCTGCTTCACAAGTACCAGTCTTTACAATTAATTCCTTAATACCGTCTTTATTCATATCATAAACACAATATTCTTCTACTGAACTTGTTTTATTTAACCAATTAAGTTCATTGGCATATGCCTTATATACATCGTCCTGTATAGCAAAAGCATTTACTGAAGACATTAACGCAAACATAACAACTGACATTACAACACATAAAAATTTTTTCATAATAATACACTCCTTTTCTTTGTTTTCATTAAACCCTATATTACAAACATTTATTTAGATACCATGTACCTCCTTTCAGTTTTGTCCTTTCGGTATCCTTCATTTACTTAATATTTGTATATATAAGTATTTTTAATATTTTCTATTTTATAAAATACTGTAGACATAAGTTTGTCCATTAATAAAAAACACAAAATTTTTTTTAATATTCAGAACAAATTACGACCTTAATTCTATTCATAAAAAAAGCCCAGATAAACTGGACTTTTTAAATAGAGTGTTATGAATGTTTTTTTTATATGTATAATTTTTTATTTTAATCTATAAATAAAAATAGCTTTATGTATTTTGTTTATCCAAACTAGAATTTATAAAAGGCGAATAAAGTTAAAATAAATTAATCAAATGAATTGGATATGGATTAAAGCTAGATAAATCCACCATAAAACACCTACAAATTTATATTGATATAATAGAATGTTTTCTTTACTTATTGTTATTTTCTATTCAAAAAACTTTTTTAACTTCAGACAAGTTTACTCTGCACTTATTTGATAATTTCTGCAGCCTTTTTAATATCCATAACTATCTGTTTCCAAATATTCTCAAAAGAATATTCTTCAATATTCCAATACTGATATAAGAAATTTTTTCTATACCTACAATAAGACTTACTTAATCCCGTTTTATGTCCCCTTATTATTTTTTTATCTTTAGAGGCTTTATAATCTTCAAACCAACCTTTACTAACATATTCCCTAAAAAAGTTTTCTGTATCAGCATCATTTAAAGATTTTTCAACACACCATCTATACTGATTACCTTGTATTTGAATTCCAATATTAGATATTTTATTTTTATTTGTTTCATTAACAAATCGTACATTTACTATTGCTTGTTTACGACTATACTCACTAAAAATTTCTAAATCATATTCACCTATTTTTCTATTTAGAAATTCAGTATTTATCTTATTCTCAAGGAATAGTACAAATTTATTAGCAATTATTTTTTTTGCTATATCATCCATTCGTAATTTTGTCAGCTCTGAAAAGTCTAATCCAGAGACCCATTTTTTATCAGATTCATTAACAAATTTATAAATAAATTTATACAGTTCTGAAAATGTCTGTGTATATTTAAGAATTAATTCTTTTTCAAATCCTTCCTCTTCAACACGATTTGCAACACATTCTATTTTATTGCATATTTCAGAATATAAAATAAATCTCCATTCAGTTTCATTTCTTATAAAGTCAGGTTCAATAATACCCGTTAAAACACCTTTTGAGAATTTAGTTCCAAGAGCTTCTTGATAGCCTTTAATCTGGTCTAGTCTAGGGATTTATTTAAACTTATTTTCAACAACATAAGCTTTTCCATCTTCACTCCATATTGTAATGTCACGATTTTTCTGCTCTCTTTCAATCTTTTTACATGATTCTAAGTCTGGAAAAAATATTTTTGCATATTCAACATTGTGTCCAAATAACCAAGCCCAAAAATTAGAATGAAATAATTCTTTAGAATGTAACGACATAGCAAATACAGGATTACTATTTAATTTTTCAACAATTTGTTCACACATATATTTATTGCTCCTTTATTTTTTATATTTAAAATCAAATTAAAAAAAATCAATAAATTCCGATTTCTCAATCAACTTAATTATAGCATAAAAATACCGGCATTGTATATCAATCTATCAATATACAATGCCGGTATCTTTATAATACATAGTGGAGATGAGGGGGATTGAACCCCTGTCCGAAAATCCGTCGGTCAGGACTTCTCCCATTACAGTTTATCTTTTAACATTCCCTCGTTATAACGCCGACAAACAGGCTTTATACCTCAGTAGCTTCATAAAATCTTTCCTCTACTCAAAGCTTTGTAGAAAAAGTGCCTCACCGAGTCGACACCAAACACCTAGTAGGTGAGAAGACTAGGGTTGATGAGCAGCAACTTAGGCTGCTAACGCAAAATTATTTTTGTCGTTTATTTTTAAAAGTTTTGGGTTTTTAAAGAATTACCCATTTCTAATGGCTATCCCGACTTTCAAAATCCCCGTCGAAACCATTGCATCCCCATAAGTGTTGCTATATTATTATAATATATTACAGCCAAAAGTCAACTGAAAATTTATTACAAATATAGCAACATATTATCATTTATCTATTTTATTTACCAAAAAGTTTCTTCTTCTTAGGAGCATCTCCCTTAAATTCGTGAAGAAGTTCTTTCTGTTTTTCTGTTAAGCTCTTTGGAACTGTAACCTTAATAGTTACATATTCGTTACCTCTAACATTGGCATTTCTTACATTGTAAGAGCCCTTTCCTCTCAAGGTAACCATATCGTTTGGCTGAGTACCTGCCTTAACAGTATATTTTTCATCGCCGTCAATAGTTGGAATTACAATTTCTGCACCCAAAGCGGCATCAATCATACTGATTTCAACAGTTACATAAATATCATCGCCATCACGAGTAAATATATTACTTGGCATTACGCTAATAAGTCCGTATAAGTCGCCATTTCCGCCACCATTTTTACCCGGACCGCCAAAGCCTCTCTTTCTAAGGCTTTGACCATGTGCAATACCCTTTGGAATATCAAATGTAATTTCCTTATTCTGTCTAGTGTAACCATTACCCTTACACTTAGGACACTTCTCTTTTATAATTGTGCCTTCGCCATGACAATGTGAACAAGTTCTCTGTGTCTGCATTCTACCAAAAGGAGTTTGCTGTACAACAGTTTCCATACCACTACCATGACAGTAAGAACAAGTTTCAGGAGAAGTACCAGCCTTTGCACCTGTACCATGACAATCTGAACAAGTTTCATAAACAGGTACAGTAACTGACTTCTGACAGCCCTTCATAGATTCTTCAAATGTAATAGTAATATTTACTCTTGAATCTGCACCCTGCTGTGGAGCATTGTTTCTGCGTCTTCTTGATGAACCACCGCCGAATATATCGCTAAAGCCACCACCAAATATATCTCCGAAAATGTCGCCCATATCAGAGAAATTACCTGTGAAGCCACCACTAAATCCGCCGCTGCCCATACCGCCATTTTCAAAGGCACTGTGGCCGTATTGGTCATAAGCGGCACGCTTTTGGTCATCACTAAGAACTTCATAAGCCTCATTGACTTCCTTAAACTTTTCTTCAGCCTCTTTATCCCCAGGGTTTGCGTCTGGATGATATTTTTTGGCCATTTTTCTATAAGCCTTTTTTATTGTACTAGCATCTGCACCCTTTTGTATTCCAAGGACTTCATAATAATCTCTTTTAGATGCCATTATTACACCAACTTTCCCTTTTTATTAACCAAGCATTATCCTATGAAAATGCGACCTGACAGATAAGCTGTCGGATTTATCACTTTTGTTATATTACAGCAAAGGGAGCCAATGCTGCCACCGGCTCCTTTGCTATTATTATATTGCAAGGATTAAAAACTATCCTTTAATTAGTTATCAATTACATCATCTGCACCAGGATTTGCTCCACCCTGAGCACCTGCCTGCTGCTGAGCCTGCTGTGCCTGCTGATACATCTGAGTTGAGAATTCCTGAACAGTCTTGTTTAAATCTTCACAAGCGTTCTTTAATGTTGTAACATCAGTTTCGCTCATTGTTTCAGCCTGTAAACCTTCGTTTACCTTTTCAAGATTTTCTACCTGAGCATTAATCTTAGCCTTGTCAGCTTCGTTAATCTTATCGCCTAATTCGTCAATAAGCTTCTTAGTCTGGAAGATAAGGCTATCTGCTTCATTCTTAACATCTACAGCTTCCTTACGCTTCTTATCCTGTTCAGCATACTGTTCAGCTTCCTTAACAGCCTTATCAATTTCTTCATCACTTAAATTAGTGCTTGAAGTAATCTTGATATTCTGTTCCTTACCAGTACCTAAGTCCTTAGCAGTTACAGTTGTAATACCGTTTGCATCAATATCAAATGTAACTTCAATCTGAGGGATACCTCTTGGAGCTGGAGCAATACCATCAAGACGGAAACGACCTAAGCTCTTGTTATCTCTTGCAAGAGGTCTTTCACCCTGAACTACATTAATATCAACAGCTGTCTGGTTATCTTCATAAGTAGAGAATACCTGCTTCTTGTTTGTTGGAATAGTAGTGTTTCTAGGAATTAATGGAGTAGCTACACCACCAGCAGTTTCAATACCTAATGTTAAAGGTGTTACATCAAGAAGAAGAATATCGCCAGCACCTTCATCACCAGCTAACTTACCACCCTGAATAGATGCACCGATTGCAACACATTCATCTGGGTTGATACCCTTAAATGGTTCTTTACCCATAATCTTCTGTACTTCGTCCTGAACAGCTGGAATTCTTGTAGAACCACCAACAAGGAGAACCTTATCAATCTCACTTGCGTCAAGGTCTGCGTCCTTTAAAGCATTCTGAACAGGTACAATAGTTGCATCAACTAAGTCGTGAGTTAATTCATCAAACTTAGCTCTTGTAAGTGTAACATCAAGGTGCTTTGGACCTGTAGCATCAGCTGTGATGTAAGGAAGGTTGATGTTAGTTGTAGTAGAAGAAGATAATTCCTTCTTAGCCTTTTCAGCTGCTTCCTTAATTCTCTGCATAGCCATCTTATCAGCACTTAAATCAATACCGTTAGCAGTCTTAAATTCTGCTACAAGGTAATCCATAACTCTCTGGTCGAAATCATCGCCACCTAAGTGGTTGTTACCGCTTGTTGCAAGAACTTCGATTACGCCATCACCGATATCAATGATAGATACATCAAATGTACCACCACCTAAGTCATAAACCATAATCTTCTGTTCTTTTTCGTTATCAAGACCATAAGCAAGGGCAGCAGCTGTAGGTTCGTTGATAATTCTCTTTACATCAAGACCTGCAATCTTACCTGCATCCTTTGTAGCCTGTCTCTGAGCATCACTAAAGTAAGCTGGAACTGTGATAACAGCTTCCTTAACTTCTTCGCCAATATAGCTTTCAGCATCTTTCTTTAACTTCTGAAGAATCATAGCTGAAATTTCCTGTGGAGAGAAACCCTTACCATCATAGTTGAACTTGTAATTTTCGCCCATATGACGCTTAATAGAAATTACTGTACCATCAACATTTGTAACTGCCTGTCTTTTAGCAGTTTCACCAACTAATCTTTCGCCACTCTTTGTAAATGCTACAACTGAAGGAGTTGTTCTAGCACCTTCTGAATTAGCAATAACAGTAGGCTGGCCACCTTCCATTACAGCTACACAAGAGTTTGTAGTACCTAAGTCAATACCAATAATCTTACTCATAAACCATATCTCCTTTTTTAAATTCTTTCAAAATATACGACTTTTTTATATGTCAACTGGGTTAGTTTGCCACTTTAACCATACTTGGTCTGATGACCTTGTCCCCAAGTGTATAACCTTTTTGGAAAACTTCAACAACAACATTTTCGTCACAACTTTCGTCATCAACATGCATTACTGCTGAATGAACATTAGGGTCAAAAGGTTCGCCCTTTGAAGGAATTTCCTTAACACCTAAGTTTTCTAATATTTCCATAAACTGCTTTAATATCATTTCAACACCCTTGTACATTGGGTCTTCCTTATCATCAGCAGCTTCAACAGCTCTTTCAAAGTTATCAATAACTGGAAGTAACTTTTCAACAGTATCTCTGACACCGTTTGAATACATTGCTGTCTTTTCTGAATTACTACGCTTTCTGAAGTTTTCAAATTCAGCAAGCTGACGGATATACTTATCTAAGTTGTCCTTTGCCTGCTTCTGAGCTTCTTCAAGCTTTTCTTCCATTGTAGGCTCTTTGTTTTCTTCAACAGTTTCAACAGTTTCTTCAGTAGTGTTTTCTTCTTTCACTTCTGTGTTTTCAACAGTTTCCTCTGTCTGCTCCTGCATCTTTTCCTTATCCATCATAACCTCCGTCATCTTCCTCCAACAAACCATTACTCATAAAATTGTCAAGTGTTTTAACTATTTCATTAAGTACAGATACTGTCTGACTATAATTCATTCTTGTTGGACCAACAATACCAATCCTGCCTATTGAGTTGTTACCGAATTTATAATTAGCTCTTATAACACTACAATCCTTTAATTCTTCAATAGAGTTTTCATTACCTATAAGAATTTGTACCTTGTCAGCCGGATTATCTTCATTACCCAAAAGAGAAACAAGCATTTCCTTTTCTTCAAAGGTCTGGAAGATGTTCTTTATTTTATCTAAGTCATTAAATTCAGGGAAACCTAACATATTTCTTACACCACTTGTATATAAGTGAACATCTCTGTTATGTCTTAAATCTGAAATAACAACTTTTAAAACCTTAGCTATTGTTTCCTGATATTCAGGAAATACATCAAATACAGCAGCAGCAAATTCTCTATTTATTTCCTCTAAAGAAACATTACTTATTAAAGAATTAATAGATTTAGAAATCTGAGCCAATGTATTTGTATCTGGCATAGTCTTTATTTTTATAACACTATTTTTAACTGTGTTATCACTTGTTACAATAACGGCAACTATTGACCTTTCATCTACCGGCACAAGCTGTATATGCTTTACCTTTACCTGATTGTCAACAGGTTCCGAAACAACAGCTGTATAATTTGTAAGCATTGAAATAGCCTTTGCTGTCTGTTGCATAAGATATTCAATCTTAGTAACATTGTAATTAATAGCTTTTGCTAAATACTCAGCCTGACTTCCACTAAGTCCTGAAGAACTCTGCATCATATTATCTACATACAGTCTGTAACCTTTATCAGAAGGTATACGCCCTGCTGAAGTATGAGGCTGTTCAATAAGACCCATTTCTTCCAAGTCACTCATTTCATTTCTGATAGTGGCTGGAGAAATACCCAAATCATACTTTTTTGCTATCGTTCGTGAGCCAATTGGCTCTGCTGTTTCGATGTAATCAGTAATAATTGCTTCCAATATTTTAAGCTTTCTATCACTTAGAGCCATTTTACTCACCACATTTCTTTTTTGTTAGCACTCTATTAGTGTGAGTGCTAACCTTTGATAATAAGATACCACAATCGTTAAATATTGTCAATAGATTTTAGCAATATTTTTTAACAATTTTTATATAAATTCCTCATCAAAACTTGTTGATTTTTGAAAGTTCCTTTTTATAGATTAATACAGTTAAAACTCCTTATATTTACTGGTATTTTTTATGTTTAAAAAGCCTCCTAACAAATACCTACCTTAAATTTGACTTGTTAAATAAGCCATCTAATTTATCTTTTCGGTTCAATATAAAAAGTTCTCGGATTATTATTTCCGAGAACTTAATTTTTTATTTGTCCCATAGTATAAATGCACCTATTGCTATGACAATTATTGCAAAGAAAAATATATTTCCGCTTATAATTTTTCCTATTAGCAACCCTGCTCCAAAAGCAATAAGTCCTATGGCTAACATTTGATTTTTAAAAGATTTATTGCATCGCATATAAAACACCCCGTTTTATTCTATGCAAATGCAATCTTCTATTTGATATAACTTATCAATCCTGTGATAAAAAAACTATTAAAATACCTTTTTTAACACTTATTGAAATATTATCTTCTGTTGCTACATTACTTATGCCCAATGTTGAACCTATTGTCATAGTAGCGTCATTAAGGGCATATTCCAAATTTACAGTAGTTACACCCTCTGCTGTTGTAGTTAAAGGTATTAAAGATACTGTTTGTCCCCTATGGGTGTTAATCTCAATAGACTTATCCACAAGAGTTACGGTGTTATCCTCATTTATTAAAAAAGTTTTCACACCTTTTTCTAAAGATTTGCACATCAAATGCACATTTCCCATTGAATGGTCAAGTCGACTGCCTATGCCACCAAAAATATATATTTCATCAGCACCGTATTTTAAAGCCAAATCCATACCTATTTCCATATCGGTCATATCTTTGTGAGTTGGAAACTTTATTTCTTCAACTCCCATATTTTTAAAATACATATAATTTTCATTAGTAGCAGAATCAAAATCTCCAACCATAATATCTGGTACAATATTATCTTTTCTACAATGGTCAATACCACCGTCACAGGCAATTACTTTGCAATCCTTTGCATATTCCTTAAATTTGCTTTTTTCTGAAAATTGTCCACTTCCAACAAGAACATATTTCATAAATATCAATCCTCGTATCTATCCATAATTTCCTTAAATTTCTTAATTTCACTAGGAATATCTTCTTTGCCATAAATAGCAGAACCAGCAACAATAATATTTGCACCAGCCTCAAGTGGTCTATGAAGATTGTCAGCATTAACGCCACCGTCAATTTCAATATCAAAATTCATATTGTGTTCTTTTTTGTAATCAGCTAAGCCCTTTACATTTTCAAGGGTGCTTTCAATAAATTTCTGACCACCAAAACCTGGTTCAACACTCATTACTAAAACCATATCTACATATGGAAGTAAGTCAATAATTTCTTTCCAATCAGTCTTAGGCTTAATAGTAATAGCTGGAGATTTTCCAAGCTGTCTGATTTTAATAAGTGTATCCTTACACTTGCGACAAGCCTCGTAGTGAATGTTGATAATATCAGCACCAGCATTTGCAAAAGCTTCAATATATCTTTCTGGGTCAATAATCATAAGGTGTACATCAAGAACTAAATCAGTTATTTTTCTAAGACTCTTTACAACTGGTACACCTATTGAAATATTAGGTACGAACACACCGTCCATAACATCAACATGTAAATAAGGTACATTGTTTTTTTCCATAACTTCTACAGCCTCTGCAAGGTGTGTAAAATCTGCTGAAAGTAAAGATGGTGAAAGTTTATTCATTTTTTATTATCTCCTTTGTTTAAGTTCTTCGTATAATGACACAAAGCTGTCATATCGTTCTTTGTTTATATCTTTGCCTACTTGTTCCTTTACGGCACAATCAGGCTCTTGTAAATGTCTGCAATCGTTAAAACGGCATTTATTTAGGTACGGTTTAAATTCTCTAAAATAATTTTCCAATTCTTCTGACTGAAGAAAGTCCAAACTAAGAGAAGTAAAACCTGGAGAGTCCACAATATATGTTTCCTCATCAGCTCTCAAAAGTTCTACCTGTCTTGTAGTGTGCTTTCCTCTTTCAATTTTACGGCTTATTTCTCCTGTCTGTCTGTTACTTTCTGGTATCAACCTATTTATAAGACTAGACTTACCTACACCAGAAGGACCTGCGAAAACGGATTCACAACCATGTATTTCTTCTTTCAACTGGTCTATACCAATATTTTTTTCAGCAGAAGTAAATACAACTTTGTAATAAGGCTCATAAATATTTGCAAAAGTATCTTTTTCTTCCTGTGAAACCAAATCACTTTTGTTTATACATATGATTACCTTTGGTATATTTTGAGTTTCTGCAAGAATAAGAAATCTGTCTAATAAATCCCTGTTAATATCTGGAGAAGTTGCTGCGAATGTAATAATAGCACAATCTATATTTGCCACTCTAGGTCTAAGAAGAATATTTTTTCTCTTTTCTATAGTGTCTAAAGCACCCTCACACTCATTTTCATCAAGAATAGTAAACTGAACATAATCTCCTACTGTAGGAGTTATTTTTGCCTTTCTGAATTTACCTCTTGCACTACATTTATAAATTTTTCCTTTTGCACTAACATAATAATTTCCGCCAACGCCTTTTATTATTCTACCTATATTCATATATACCTCTATTTTAAACGACTTTTAACTTTAATTTTATCACAAATAAAAGCAAGTGTAAAGACAACAAAAGAGATGCCGTTAAATTACAGCATCTCTTTTTTAAATTAATGATTTTCAGTTGAAATAACCTGATTATTTAAATAAACCTTATAAGTTGTATCAGAATTAATTTTATCATTTACACTAAATGGGAAGTCAGACACCTTATACTTGTCATTAAGTATAGTTCTTGTAGACCCATTTTTAGATTCTGCTACAACCTTTACAGAATAAACATCGCTACCATCAGTATTGTAACTGTTATTGTTAAAGTCCGGAGAAACTGAAACACTTACGCTTCTTGTTGTTGCCGCTGAACTTTGTACAGGCTTAACAGTTTCATTATTTTCTCTGACAGCCTGACCATGCTGTGGAGCAGTTGTCTTTTCTTCCTTTGGTTCACTACTTGGAAGTGAAATAACAGGAGTTAATGTTGTAACTTCGTCTTGTGCTTCAGAAACAGCCTTATTAGGACCTTGACTTACAGTAAGTGTAAGAACAGTATCCTTTGTTGTAAGAGAATTAGCATCAATACCCTGGTCCATAACCTGACCTTCTGGAACTGTATCGCTGTAACCGTCAATAAACTTACCAGTTAAACCTATTTCCTTTAAAAGTTCTTCTGCTTCTTCCTTAGTTTTTCCATAAAAATCTGGAACTTTGACTTCTTCATCAACGCCACCACTGCTGACCTTAATTTTAATTTCTGACTTAGGTGCTACCTTTTCGCCCTCTTTTACATCCTGGTCAACTACAGTACCTGCAAGTTCGTCACTTGTAACATACTCAACATTAAGAACTAAATCATTAGACTCAGCAATTTCTTCTGCTTTAGATTTAATATAACCAACGAATTTAGGAACAGTTACTGAATTGCTACCACTACTTATATAGAGTGTAACCATTTCATCTTCTTTTATTCTTTCGCCCTTTTTAACACTTTGCTCAGCAACTACACCCTCATCAACATTTTCCTTATAAATTTCCTTTGTTTCAATAGTAATGTGCTTTCTAACAGCCAAAGCCTCTGCCTTTTCACTTGTCATACCGACAAAGTTTGGTACTTTTACAGTTCCTGCATAAAGGGTGCTGTTTATCATTTTACTTCCCATTGTAATACCAAGAATAAGTACAATACCTGTTATAATTGCAGCAATTATAACTTTCTTTTCCTTTTTCTTATAATCGGCATCTTCTTGTGAAAGCTCCTGTTTTTTATTTTTGTTGGTATTATTATTTTTGTTATTCTTGCTGTTTTTACTCTTTTTATTGTTATTTTTATTATTTTCAGAATATTTTTGGCTATTTCTTATTGTATCTACATCATCTTTTGTCATAATAACTGTTTCGTCATTATAAACATCTTCTTTGTCCTTTTTAGACATATGAAGTTCTGCCAAAACATATTTTAAATCCTTTACAAGTTCAGCAATAGTCTGGTATCTGTTTTTAGGCTCTTTACAAGTAGCCTTTTTAATAACCGACACAAGATTATCTGATACATTAGGATTAATAGCCTTAATATCTGGTATTGGTTCTTTCAAATGTTTCATAGCAAGGGCTACTGCTGTTTCTCCTGTAAAAGGAAGTTGACCAGTAACCATTTCAAAAAGTACAATACCAAGAGAGTAAATATCACTTCTAGTGTCTACATTTTCGCCCTTTGCCTGTTCAGGAGAAAAATAATGAACAGAACCCATAAAATCAATAGGGCTTGTCTTTGAAGTTGTAGCCTTTGCAATACCAAAGTCTGTTACTTTTATTGTACCAATATTTCCACTCTTTGTAATAAGTATGTTTTCAGGCTTAATATCTCTGTGAACAATACCATTTTTATGGGCATGTTCCAAAGCTGCACCTATCTGAAGCCCAATTCCAACAGCCTCCTCATCAGTAAAAGGAGCTTTTGAAGATATAAGTTCCTTCAGCGTGAAACCGTCTATATATTCCATAACAATATAGTGAATGTTGCCGTCATTTCCTACATCATATACATTGACAATATTGTTGTTGGATAAACGAGCTGCTGCTCTTGCCTCTGTGCTAAATCTCTTTATAAATTCTTCATCATTTATATAATCTTCCTTTAAAACCTTAAAGGTAACTTCTCTGTCAAGTTTTTCGTCTATAGCTCTATAAACTATAGCCATACCACCGACACCAATTTGCTCTTGTATTCTATATCTATTATTTATTAGCATATTCTTTTCAAGCACCACAACAAATCACCTCCTATAAACCTATGATAATAACTGATATGTTATCAGCTCCACCGTTATCATTAGCCTCTGCTATTAAAGCATCAACCTTTTCTTCGTCACTAATATTCATATCTAAAATCTGCTTAATGCCACTTTTTGCAACCATATTAGAAAGTCCGTCACTACACATAAGTATACTATCGCCCTCTTTTATAGGAGTAATAATACCGTCAATATTAACAGAACAATCTGTTCCTACTGCTCTTGTAATAACATTTCTTCTGAAATCTGTTTCAGCTTCTTCTTCTGTCATTCTTCCAGATCTTACCATTTCAGCTACTAATGAATGGTCATTTGTAATCTGATTAAGTTCGCCATCTCTATAAAGATATAACCTAGAATCTCCTACATGAGCAATATATGCAGAGTTATTATCTATACAGCAAGCAATAAATGTAGAACCCATATTTGAATATTCTTCATGTTCTTGACTTAATTTATGAACCAAGCCATTGGCATAGCTTACAGCACTAATCATAACATCAAGAACTTCTTCGCTTTCATTTTCAGGCTTTTTAACAAATTCTATAAACCCCTCTATTGCTGAGGCACTAGCAACATTTCCAGCTTTATGTCCTCCCATACCGTCAGCAACAACAAAAACATTTGGCAAGACACCTATAGCTTCATTAGAAACCAGAATTGAATCTTCATTTCTAGGTCTTAACATACCAACATTGCTTTTTCCTACGCCTACCATAACTACACCTCTTTGTTTTTGTATCTTTTTCTCAACTGCCCACAAGCGGCATTGATACTACTACCCAGTTTACGCCTTATTGTAGTTTCAATTCCACCACTTTGCAACACTTCAGCAAACTCTTTAATAGTTTTTTCAGAACTTCTTAAATAATCGTTTTCTTTTACATCATTTACTGGTATAAGATTTACATGACACATTATACCCTTTAATCTGCTTGCAAGCTCTGCTGCATTATCTGTAGAATCATTTACACCATTTATAAGGGCATATTCAAAAGTAACACGCCTTTTAGTCTTGTTAGCGTAATCCTTAGCCGCCTTTATAACCTTATCAATAGAATAACTTCTGGCAACAGGCATTGTTCTCTGCCTTATTTCATCATTAGGTGCGTGAAGTGAAATAGCTAATGTAATTTGCAAATGCTTTTCAGCTAAATCATAAATCTTATCAACAAGTCCACAAGTTGATACTGTAATATGTCTGTGGCTTAATTCTGCACCATTTTTGTCATTTATAATTGCAAGAAAATCCATTACATTATCAAAATTATCAAGAGGTTCGCCACTACCCATTAATACAACATTTGAAACTCTTTCTCCTGTGTCCCTCTGTATCTCGTAAATCTGCTCCGCCATTTCCCCAGCTAAGAGATTTCTTTCCAACCCGTCTACAGTAGAGGCACAAAAAGTACAACCCATTCTACAACCTACCTGAGTTGAAATACATACAGCATTACCATAGGAATATCTCATCAATACAGACTCTATAACCATAGAATTTCCTACATCAAAAAGATATTTTACTGTATTGTCTTCGTGGGCAACAAGTTTTTCAACTATTTCAATATTCCTAAGCTCAAAATTTTCTTTTAATTTCTCTCTAAGGGCTTTTGAAATATTTGTCATACTGTCTATATCCCTTACCTGTCTTGAATGTAGCCAGCTAAAAATCTGTTTTGCTCTAAAAGACTTTTCGCCCATATTCTCTAATTCAATTTGTAATTGTTCTAAAGTCAATGACCTTAAATCTTTCTTATCCATTTTATTTTCTCCTAAATTTTGAAATAAAGAAACCATCTGTGCCATAATCACTAGGCAAAATTTCTATATAACCTTTTTTCGCTGTTTCATATTTAACTTTTTCCGGTAAAAGCTCTGAAAAATCCACAGGTTCAAAATCAAAGTTATCCACAAACCAACGCACATTTTCAATATTTTCCTTTTCTGAAACTGTACAAGTTGAATAAACCAATATGCCGTCTTTTTTTACTTTCTTTGATGCTACAGCTAATATTTTTCTCTGTAAAGAGGCAAGTTCTTCTACATCAGCCATAGTTTTATTGTTTTTAATATCAGGCTTTTTTCTTACAAGACCAAGACCTGAACAAGGTGCATCAACAAAAACAAAATCTGCCCCTATATCTTCCTTATCCTCTAAGGCATCTCTTACCTGAACTTCTACATTAGTAAGTCCTAATCTGTCAGCACCCTCTTTTATAAGCTCTGCCTTATGTTCATAAATATCTCTTGATATAACCTTGCCAGTATTTTTCATAATTTCAGCAGTTGCAAAAGTTTTTCCACCTGGAGCAGAACAAACATCAATAACTACAGAATTTTCATCAGGATTTAATATCCTTGTAGCAAGCATAGAACTTTCGTCCATAATGTGAAAAAGTCCTTTTTTATAGCTTTCCAATTCTCCAATATTGCTTGTCTTTCTGACATAAAGACTGTTTGGCAAAAGTGTATCCATATCAATTTCAACACCTTCATCTTTCAAAGTATTGGCGAGTTCTTCCTTTGTATTTTTTAAAGTATTTACACAAAGACTAATTGACGGTGCTTTATTGTTGGCAATACATATTTTATTAACTGTTTCAAAATCATAAGATTTAAGCCAGTATTCAATTATCCATTCAGGACATGAATAAGTAACACTAAGATATTTTACCGGTTCTTTTTCCTTATTTGGATATGAAATGTTATCAATATTTCTTGCAACATTTCTCAATATACCATTTACAAAACCACTTAACGATGCAAATTTATGTTTTTTAGCTAATTTAACAGCCTCATTACAAACAGCACTTTGAGGAATTTTATCCATAAAAATAAGCTGATATATACCCATTCTCATATTAGTGCGTATAAAAGGCTTCATTTTCTTTACAGGTGTTTTAGAAAACTGATTTATAATATAGTCAATACGAATTAAATTTCTTAAAGTACCATTTACAATTTCTGTAACAAAAGCCTTTTGTACATTTGTCATTTCCGGATGAGCATTAAGAGCTTTTCTTAAAGCTATATTGTTGTAGCCACCGTCTTTAAAAATGTCCATTAAAATATAGAGAGCAATTTCTCTTTCGTTCATAATTTTCTCCTAAAAATCAAAACTATCTAGCTTCCACTAGATTTACAAATACTATAATTTACTTGTGTTGTAAAAAAATCCCTTTAAACTCCCACACAAATAACTTCTTGAAAATCAAAACATTCTAATATATAATATAACACATATAAAGACTTAAAAAAAGTGTTTTTTCAAATATTAGGAGGTATTTTTTATGTTTCGTTCCCTCTTTTGGTACACAAGAGCTGCTGTATCTCTTTTTTCTTCCAGAAAACCTTTGAAAAAGGCAGAACAGTTTCTTTTAACAGATAATAGAACAGAAGGCGACCTATTTTCTACAAAATATGTTAAGGAATGGGCAAAAGAGAGAGTTGCAGACTCTGGTTCTACAATAAATATTAAAGGTCTTGAAAACATTCCTGACCAAAATGGTATCCTCTTTATGAGTAATCATCAGAGTAATTTTGATATTCTCTTGCTTTTGGCTGAACTCCCTGTTCAGCACGGTTTTGTAGCAAAAGTAGAGCTTGACCATATTCCTTTCTTTTCAAGATGGATGAGATGTATACATTGTCTTTTTATGGATAGAAATGATATGAAACAGTCTGCTCAAACAATAATAGACGGTATCAAACAGCTTAAAGCCGGTATTAATATGGTAATTTTCCCAGAAGGTACAAGAAGTAAAGGTGCTCCTGTAGGCGAATTTAAAGCCGGTAGTTTTAAACTTGCAACAAAGTCAAAAGCCCCTATTGTGCCAGTTACTATTGACGGTACTTATAAGGTAATGGAGGGAAATAAAAACAAAATTAAACCTGCTGAAATTAACCTTATTATTCACGAACCAATATATACAGATAAGTTGACAAAAGAAGAAATTGCAGAACTTCCTGAAAAGGTCAGAAGCATTATTGTAGCTGATTTACCAGAAAATATACGAGGATAAAAAAATGTGGCATTAACTTTAAAGTTTTTGCCACATTTTTATTATTTATTTATTACTTTTCTATTATATACCAAATGCAAATACATTGAATCATGAGCCTTTACAGCATCGTGATTTTTAATTGCATTTGCAATTTCTCTATGAGTTTCTATAGTTTCGTTTTTCAAAGTTCTGTTTGTAACCTGTACAAACAAAGGTATAGAGCTATTTATAATAGGCACAATTCTAGGCACAACTAAATTTTTACTGCTAGATGCTATAGCATTATGAAATTCAATATCAGCCTGTGTATGGTCCTCCCCATTTATAAATAATCTTTCAACTTCGTCACATAGACTTTCTATTTTTGTAATATCTTCATCAGTAGCATTTAATGCTGCCATTTGTGCTATATATGGCTCAATCAAAAATCTTATTTCCAAAAGGTCACGAACAAGTTTTTCCTTATCATTTATAAAAGTAAAGCCCAAAGGGTCATCTACTACACCTGGTTTACTTGCTATATAAGTACCAGAGCCTTGTTTAATAGTTACAATATTTCTTGAGGCAAGGAGTTTCATAGCCTCTCTTAGTGAACTTCTTCCTGCTCCCATTTCCTTTGCCAAAAAAGCCTCATTAGGAAGTTTGTCCCCTGGTTTCATTTCTTTTTCTAATATATATGACACAATATCATCAGATAATTTTTCCGGTAAACTTTTTTCAGTATTCTCAAAATTCATCATACCAATTTCACCTCTATTTCCATATTCAAATAATTATATAATTTTCAAAAATACAATGTCAATAGGTAAAATTGCTTAAAAACTTGCCTTTTTATTCAGTAAATATTACAAATTGACAAATAAAGTAAAATGATTTATATTAAATACATCAGATGACTTGAAGCAATTTTACATCAAAAAGGAGGTTTTTCACTATGAAAATAATTAAAAACAGTAAAATTGGTATGATGACTTTAGGGGGTGAAGTTGTATGACAGATGTTGTATTTACTGCCGACCCTACTCGACTTATTATTTCAGCCAGTGTGGGAATTGTACTTTTGTTGTTCCTCATTATTAAGTTTAAACTCCACCCAGTTATTTCAATGATGATTTCAGCTATAGTAATTGGTATCGGTGCTGGTATGCCTCTTAATTTAATTGCTGAAACTGTTCAAAAAGGTGTAGGTAAAACATTACAAGGTATTGCACTTCTCATAGGTTTAGGTTCTATGTTTGGTGGCATTTTGGAAGTTAGCGGTGGTGCTCAAAAAATGGCACAAACACTTATTTCAAAATTTGGTCAGAAAAAAGCAAGCCTTGCTTTAGGGCTTACAGGTCTTGTAATTGGTACAACAGTTTTCTTCGAGGCCGGAGTTGTAATACTTATCCCTCTTGCTTTTAATGTAGCAAAACAGACAAAGAAATCTACTCTTTGTTACGCCATTCCTTTACTTGCTGGTCTTGCCTCTGGTTATGCCTTTGTTCCACCATCAGCCGGTTCAGTATTAGTAGCAAATGCCCTCGGTGTAAATTTAGGTGTAATGATTGCCATAGGTATTCCAATCGCCTTAGTTTCAACAATAGTTGCTGGTGTTGTATGGGGCAACTTAATAGGAAATAAAATTTTTGCAAAACTGCCTGCCAATGTAGAAGAAATTGCCGATAAAGAAGAAAGTAAAAATCTTCCTTCCTTTGGTGTTGTAGCAACAATTATACTTATTCCTCTTGTACTTATACTTTTAAGCACAGCATCAGACTATATTCCAATGGCTGAAAGTATTAAATCAGTATTAGGTTTCTTAGGTGAACCTTTTGTAGCTCTTACAATAGCCACTTTAGTAGCTATGTACTTCCTGGGCACAAAACAGGGTTACAACAAAGGTCAGCTCAAAAAAATACTTGACCATTCCCTTCGCCCTGTAGGTATGATACTTCTTGTAATTGCCAGCGGTGGTGTAATCCGTTGGATGTTACAGGACTCAGGTCTTGGCAATATTATTGGACCTGCTCTTGAACAGTCTGGAATGCCACTTATTATAGTAGCTTTCCTCATCGCCTTTCTTGTTCGTGCCTCAGTTGGTAGCTCTATTGTAGCTATGACAATGGCATCAGGTATTATGGCAACTATGCCAGCTACTGCTGATTGTTCAATGCTCTATAAAGCAGCAATGTGCTGTGCAATATGTGGTGGTGCTACAGCTTTAAGCCATGTAAACGATGCCGGTTTCTGGCTTGTAGGAACTTTCCTTGAAATAGATGAAAAAACAACTTTAAAATCTTGGACCGTAATGGAAACTTTAATCGGTATCACAGGACTTGTACTTGCCCTTATAATTTCAATATTTGCATAGGAGGAAATATATAATGACAAAGTTACCAGTAAAACTAAATTCAATGCAAGATGCAAAATATCTTGTTCAAATTGCAGAATCCTGTCCCTACGATGTTGAACTCATATGTGGCAGATATATTGTAGATGCAAAATCAATGCTTGGTGTATTTAGTTTGCCACAGTTTGACAATGTAGAACTTGTTCTTCATAGCGAAGAAGTAGAAAATATAAAAACACAACTTTCAAAATTTAACTTATTAAAATAAAAAGGAGAAATGAATTATGGAATTAAGAAGTCAGAAATTAAGAGAATTAGCCCCAGAAATTGACCCATTACGCCTTGGTACAGGTTGGAAACTTGAAGACCTTTCTAAGCCACAAATTATAATCGAAAGTACATTTGGCGATAGTCACCCAGGTAGTGGACATCTTTTGACCCTTGTTGAGGAATCTAAAAAAGGTGTTGCCAAAGCCGGTGGTTTTGGTGCAAGATACTTCTGTACAGATATTTGTGACGGCGAATCACAGGGTCACGACGGTATAAACTACTCTCTTCCATCAAGAGATATGATTGCAAATATGATTGAAATTCACGCAAATGCTACACCTTTTGACGGTGGTGTATTTATTGCAAGTTGTGATAAGGGTATGCCTTCACACCTTATGGCTATAGGTAGAATTAATATTCCTTCTATTGTAGTTACTGGTGGTGTTATGGATGCTGGTCCAGACCTCCTTACTCTTGAACAGATTGGTAAATATGATGCTATGTGTAAAAGAGGAGAAATTACAGAAGAAAAACTTACTTTCTACAAACATAACGCCTGCCCTTCTTGTGGTGCTTGCTCATTTATGGGAACAGCATCTACAATGCAGGTTATGGCAGAAGCTCTTGGCTTAATGCTTCCAGGTAGTGCATTAATGCCAGCAACAAGTCCTGACCTTTTAGAATTTGCAAAGAAAGCCGGAGAACAAGCTGTATGGCTTGCAAAGAACGACCTTAAACCTAGCGACATTGTAACAATGAAGTCTTTTGAAAATGCTATTATGGTTCACGCAGCTATTTCAGGTTCTACAAATTCACTTTTACACATTCCTGCAATAGCTAAGGAATTTGGTATTGAATTAGATGCCGACACATTTGACAGACTTCACAGAGGTGCTCACTATCTTCTTAACATCAGACCTGCCGGCGAATGGCCTGCTCAGTTCTTCTACTATGCTGGTGGTGTACCAACAATTATGGAAGAAATTAAGGATATGCTCCACCTTGATGTTATGACAGTAACAGGTAAAACTTTAGGCGAAAACCTTGAAGACCTTAAAAAGAACGGTTTCTATGATAAATGTCAATCTTATCTTGACAAGTGGAACTTAAAGAGAGAAGACATTATCCGCCCATTTGACAAACCATTTGGTACAGACGGTAGTATTGCTATATTAAAAGGCAATCTTGCTCCAGACGGTGCAGTAGTAAAGCACACAGTAGTTCCAAAGGAAATGTTTAATGCTGTTTTAAGAGCAAGACCATATGATTGCGAAGAAGATGCAATTCACGCAGTTCTTACTCACGAAATTAAACCTGGAGATGCTGTAATAATAAGATACGAAGGTCCTAAGGGAAGTGGTATGCCAGAAATGTTCTACACAACAGAGGCAATAGCATCTGATGCAGAATTAGGTGCATCAATAGCACTTTTAACTGACGGTAGATTTTCTGGAGCATCTAAAGGACCTGCTATTGGACACATTTCACCGGAAGCTGCTGAAGGTGGTCCTATTGCCATTGTAGAAGAAAATGATTTAATTGAAATCAGTATTCCTAATAGAGTTATAAAAGTAGTCGGTATAAATGGAGAAAGAAAAACTGATGAAGAAGTAGAAAAAATTCTTGCCGAAAGAAAAAAGGCTTGGAAACCAAAGGAAAACAAGTACAAGAAAGGTGTTCTTAAACTTTTTGCAGACAAGGCAGTTTCACCTATGAAGGGTGGATATATGGAGTAAAGAATAGCCCACACTTTTAAATGTATATGAATATATGAGTATATAAATATGTGCATAACAAAAGCCACAAATGGAACTCTCTCATTTGTGGCTTTTTACTATTTATTTTCTTCTAATCTTCTATCCTTAATACCCTGTAAAACTATTTTTTTAGCCTCTATTGCCCTTTCTCTAGGCAAAGGCTTTGTGTCCTTCAATGGATAATCTATACCTAAATTTTCGTATTTAATTTTACCCATATCGTGATAAGGCAATACATCAATGGCTTTTAAATTCTTTAATCCACCAATGTAATAGCCTAAGTCATAAAGGTATTTTTCATTTTCTGTAATATTAGGCACAACAACATGTCTTATCCAAACAGGAACCTCTTTTTCTTCAAGATATTTTGTAAAATCCAAAATATTATCTAGGGGCTGACTACACAATTTTAAATGTTCCTGTGGGTCAATAACCTTAATATCAAGCATTACAAGGTCAGTTACCTTTACAAGTCTATCAAATTTTTCTGTATTATCTTTTCTAAATGTAACACCTGATGTATCAAGACAGGTATGGATATTTTTCTCCTTAGCCTTTTCAAACAAATCAGTTACAAAATCAATTTGCATTAAAGGTTCTCCACCTGTTACAGTAATTCCACCTGTTTTATAAAATGTTCTGTTTTTTTCGAACTGTTCCAATATTTCTTCACTTGTCATATCTGTACCACCAGACATTTCCCAAGTATCTGGATTATGGCAATACAAACATCTCATAGGACAGCCTTTTGTAAAAACAACCATTCTTACACCAGGGCCGTCAACTGTACCAAAACTTTCTATAGAATGAATATGACCAACCATACTATTCCACCTTTCTCTTGACTTATATAAACTTATAAATGCTAATATACACTAATCTATTTTTACACTTAAAATTTATATTATCAAAAATTCTTACTATTTTCAATTACAAATAGCTAAAAACCCTATGGACAAATATGCCCATAGGGTATAGACAATCTAATTAATTATAAAGACTGGTGGAAAGTTCTTGAAATAACTTCGTCCTGCTGAGCCTTTGTAAGTTTAATAAAGTTTACAGCATAGCCTGAAACTCTTACTGTAAGCTGAGGATACTTTTCAGGGTGTGCCTGTGCATCCAAAAGAGTTTCTCTGTTAAATACATTTACATTTAAGTGATGACCGTCTTTTTCAACATAACCATCAATTAAAGATACTAAATTATCAATCTGCTGTTCGTTAGCCATTGTATATTACCTCCTATAAATCTTTTTCATCTCTATCCATACCATCAAAAAGTGTAGGAATGTTACAAGCCAAATTTCCCTTTGCACAATCAAGAGAAATTGTTTTATCTACATGTACACTATCCATATCCACCTTACCTGTATCATCAACTGAAACATTAAGGTGACCACCATCTTCTGACATAAATCCGTCAATCATTGCTACAATTTCATCAATTTTAGACTGATTCATAAAATCACTCTTTTCTTATTACTTGTTTAAGTCTAAATCAATGTCAATATCGCCGTGGAAAATCTGGTCTTCCTTACCTAATGCACCAGGAATAATTGAGAATGTATCAGAAATACCGTCCTGAGCATCCTTAAATGGAATCTTAGCTACAGATGCAAGTGAAGCTACTGCACCGTGGCTATCTCTGTGGTGCATTGGGTTAGCACCTGGGGCAAATGGCTGACCAGCCTTTCTACCGTCTGGAGTAGAACCTGTATTCTTACCATAAACTACATTAGATGTAATTGTAAGAACAGAAGTTGTAGGAATACCACCTCTGTAAGTATGGTTCATCTTGATATACTGAAGGAAGAGGTGTACTAAATCTCTTGCAATATTATCAACTCTGTCATCATCGTTACCATACTTAGGGAAATCACCTTCTACTTCGTAATCTACAACGATACCGTTTTCATCTCTTACAGTCTTAACCTTAGCATACTTAATAGCTGAAAGTGAGTCAGCTACTACTGAAAGACCTGCAATACCAGTTGCGAACCAACGAGTAATGTTCTTATCATGTAAAGCCATCTGTAATCTTTCGTAGCTATACTTATCGTGCATATAGTGAATGATGTTAAGAGCATTTACATATACGCCTGCAAGCCACTTCATCATATCCTTGTACTTGTCCATTACTTCATCATAATCAAGGTATTCAGAAGTAATTGGTCTAAACTTAGGACCAACCTGCTTCTTGCTAACTTCATCAATACCGCCGTTGATAGCGTAAAGAAGACACTTAGCAAGGTTAGCTCTAGCACCGAAGAACTGCATTTCCTTACCAATTCTCATAGAAGATACACAACAAGCGATTGTGTAGTCATCACCGTGGTAAACTCTCATTAAGTCATCATTTTCGTACTGAATAGATGAAGACTCAATAGAAGTCTTAGCACAGAATCTCTTGAAGTTCATTGGAAGTCTTGTAGACCAAAGAACTGTAAGGTTTGGTTCTGGAGCAGTACCTAAGTTCTGTAATGTGTGAAGGTATCTGAAGCTCATCTTTGTTACCATATGACGGCCGTCAATACCAACACCACCGATTGATTCTGTTACCCAAGTAGGGTCACCAGAGAAAAGTTCATTGTATTCAGGAGTTCTTGCGAACTTAACAAGTCTTAACTTCATAATGAAGTGGTCAACAAATTCCTGAATTTCTTCTTCTGTAAATGTACCATTTGCTAAATCTCTTTCAGCATAAATGTCAATGAAAGTAGAAGTTCTACCAAGTGACATAGCTGCACCATTCTGTTCCTTAACTGCTGCAAGGTAAGCAAGATAAGTCCACTGAATAGCTTCCTGAACATTAGCAGCTGGTCTTGAAATATCAAAGCCGTAAATTTCGCCAAGCTTGATTAATTCCTTTAAAGCTCTAATCTGTTCAGAGATTTCTTCTCTATTTCTAATAACATCTTCTGTCATAGTCTGACGGCAGAAGGCCTTTTCTACTTCTTTATCTTCAATAAGTCTGTTTACACCGTAAAGAGCAACTCGTCTGTAGTCACCTACAATACGACCTCTACCATAAGCATCAGGAAGACCTGTAATAATGTGAGCAGTTCTACAAGCTCTCATTTCAGGAGTGTACGCATCAAATACACCTGCATTGTGAGTTTTTCTATGAGTAGTGAAAAATTCTTCTACTTCTGGGTCAACCTTGTATCCATTATCTTCACAGGCTTTCTTTGCCATTCTGATACCACCATAAGGCTGTAAAGAACGCTTAAAAGGCTTGTCTGTCTGGAAACCAACAATCTTTTCTTTGTTCTTGTCAAGGTAACCTGCACCATGGGATGTAATAGTTGAGATAGTCTTTGTATCCATATCAAGGACACCACCAGCTTCTCTTTCCTTCTTAGAAAGGTCTAAAACCTGTTCCCAAAGTTCAGATGTTGCTTTTGTAGGTCCTGCTAAAAAGCTATCATCACCATCATAAGGTGTATAATTCTTCTGTATGAAATCTCTTACATTAATTTCAGTTTCCCATACACCTTTCTTAAAACCATTCCATTCTTGAATCATCATATTTCCTCCTAAATAAAATTGCCACATATTGTGTGGTTAGCCTCCCCTGGCTACTAGATACATTATACTTTCTCAATTCCAGTCAGTCAATAATGTAAATATATAAACTTTTTGGAATTATTATTAGAAACTTTGTAAAAATTTATACCCTTTTGTAAATAATAATTATTATTAATTACAATGATAATATATCATATATCCATTATTTCGTCAATATTTTAACAAGAAAAATTAAAAAAATAAAGTAAGGCTACAAAAACCACCATATATTAGCTTGTTTTTTCTAAAAAAATTAATTTTCTTATGTTGATAAAATTTATAATACAGCACAAATGCACCCGAACCTTCATTGATTCGAATGCATATGTTTGTACTATATATTTTTCATTAATTAAACGAGCTTTTCACCAAAAGCCTTGCACTCTTCAAGCTGTTCATCTTCTGGTGTATTCTGGCAAATTAAAGTCTGCTTAACACTAGCACCTGCATCAACAGCTCTCTGTTCCCAATCTCTCATCCACTGACCGTCACCCCAGTCGTATGAACCAAAGAGGGAAACTGTCTTGCCACTAAGGTCACCTTCAATAGATGAGAAAAGGCTTTCAACAGAGTCTTCTAATTCTTCAGCACCCATAGCTGGAGAGCCAAATGCGATACTATCATAGTCGCCTAATGTAGCTGTATCAAAGCTGTCTGCCTCACTAACTACAACTTCTGCACCCTTAGCCTGTGCTCCTGCTGCAATAGCTTCTGCCATTGCCTGTGTGTTACCTGTTGTTGATGCGTAAATAATTGCTACTTTCATAATTGTCCTCCTTAAATTAAAACAACCTTATTAATAAGCTGCTGCTCTGACGAGCTTTTCAATGGGTGTTCCTCCCATAAAAAGTTTATGATAAACATCTGTACATTTTCTGTATTTAAAGAAACTCTTTCTAGCCTCTTCTTCATTTCCATAAACTTTCCAATACCCGTTTAAAATATAATTTTTACCACGATTTTCAATAAATCCCAATACATCCTCAATAGGATAACTAAGGAATAAACCTATTTCATGAGGAAAATCCTCTAACTGTCTTATTCTCTCTTTTAATCTTTCAACAGCCTTTTTACTATCCTCTGTATTGTAACCATATTGACTCATAAATTCGGCAACTCTGCCGTCGGAAAAATCCCTTTCAAGAAATTTAGGTCTATACACATATATTAATGCCCCATTTGAATTACAGGCAAGAGATTCAATATAAACACCCATAGGGTTAAACATTTTATTGTTTTCCTCTATTTGCTCATCTATATTATTGCCTTTAAAAGTAAAAATATTTCCACTTTTAATTCCTCCAAGGGTAGGTGCAGCAAAATGTATTAAAGCTTCCTGCATATATTAAATCTCCTTTCTGTAAATTACACTCTTTACTAAACACAAATTTTATTTTAGATAATTTTCGCTATTTTATACAGCAATCATATTTGATGTTTATTTGTATGATAGAATGAAGGTAAAAAACAATGTATTTTTTTCGCTGTATTCTATGTATTTAGTAAATCAATTAGCAACCACAGTACTGGCTTAAAATCTTCTTTAATGCTGTTGCACTAGAGCTATGTGAACGAGCAATTTCAATATTATTTTTACCAGCAGTCTGAGTTGCTGTCACAATCATTTTGTGACATACTGTGTTTGTAAATAAAATCATTAAATCTGGTCTACCTATTTTTTCTCTTAAATTACTGCTAGGCTGAGTAAATACCTTTGCCTTGCATTTATAATTTTTACATAAATCTTCGTATTGGCGAATCATCTTGTCGTTTCCGCCTACTATAACTACACTCATTAAAATACCTCCTTGAGTTAGTCTCGGCTAATCCATATGTCAATTAAAAGTTAGCTTACGCTAACATATACTTTAAAAATATAGTTAGCTTTTGCTAACTTGTGTTTATAATAACATAGCATTTACCCTTTGTCAATTACTATTTTTGAGAAAGATAATCAACAACACACTTTTCATAGTATATTAATAGGATTTTCTCATTTACAAGGAATTTATAGGTCAAGCCATCGGATTTCTTTCCGATTCATTACTAAAAATTCATAAAAAAACAGACCCCAAAAATTAATTTGAGGTCTGTAAAATAATCAATTTATATTATTTTTCATTTGGCATTGTGAATGTTGAATCTAATGCCTTCTGTAAAATGTAAGCTGCATCTTTTGCTGTTAACTGACCGTCTTTATCTGCATCAAGTAATTCAAAAGCATTTGTAGCTACATCTTCAAGAGCAACCTTTGCACCAGTAAGAACCTTCTGTAATACTAAAGCTGCATCATTAGCTTCTACCTTACCATTACCATCAGCATCGCCCTTAACATTTTTGCTTGGTTCTGGAGCAGGAGCTTCTGTAGTAGTTTCTGAACTTGTTTCTGTTACAGTAGTAGTTTCAGTAGTAGTTTCAGTAGTTGTTTCTGTTGTTGCATCTGTTGTCTTAGCTGTAGTTGTTTCTGTTGGAGTTGTACCACCAGCTGGAACACCTACTGTAGGCTTAGACATAATAAGGTTTCTATTTACTGCACTATTAGCTGTAATACCAACTACAGAGCTAATAGACTGTGCATCAATGCTATGAGTTAAAGTCTTACCGTTTACTGTAAGAGTTACTGTCTGTGCATCAAGGTCAAATACAAATTCATAGTTGTACTTTGTTGATGCAATAGTGTCGCTTGTTGAAGTATATGCTGAAGAACCTGTACGAAGTGCAATATTCTTGCTTGCATCAGATGCTAAGTCAGCAATATCAGCTGAATCGCCAGCCTTGTTTGTACCCTTAACCTGAACAAATGCCCACTTACCAGCAGCCTTTGCAATTACAGGAGTTGCATAACCCTTTACGATAACCTTGCCAGAAGTAATTGGTTCAAAAGAGTTAGTCCATGTAGCAGCTGCTACATCAGAAGTATCCTTTAATAAGTAGTCATCTGTAGCTGACTGATATTCAACACTAATTGAACCAGCAGCTGGAGTAGCTGTACTTGGAGAGAAACCGTCTTTTGCAGTTAAATCAACTGTAGAAATTTCAATCTGAGCTTCTGTAGTAGTTTCTGTAGGATTTACACTAGAAGTTGTAGTTTCTGTTGTTGCTTCAGTAGTAGTTGTTGCACCAGTTGTAACAACAGTACCGTCTGAATTACCACCAAATGAAACGATTGAAGACTTGTAATTTACAACTGCTGACTTGAGTTCGCTAATTACAGCATAGTTTGTATCTTCTGTAGCATTGTTAAATGTCCACTTGAAGTCGCCACCATTTACACGACCAGCCTGAGCCATAACCTTAGCTGGAACATCTTCTGGAGCATCAATGTTTGCTGTGTCTACACCTAAATCAAACTTAGAAGTATCAGTATCAAAGTTGTTGTAGCTTGTGCCACCAGCCTTAGTAACTTCTGAAGAAGGAACCTGTGCACTTCTTTCAGTTACTTCGTAAGCATCATAACCAGTTGTTGCGTTAGGATTATTCTGAGTTAAATAAGCCTTAGCACCTTCAATGTGGTTGTTGTATGCCTTAATCATACCACCAGTTTCGCCTGAGAATGTACCATCGCCTGTTGCATCAGTACCCTGCTTAGAGCTTAACATTGGATATTTACAATTTCTGAAGTAGTTTGCTTCAACGAATGCTGAAGAACCCATTGTTGTACCTACACCATACTTTGCATTACCATCAAAGTAGTTGTTGTAAATATGTACAGACATTGTTCTAATTCTTGGATGTCTTGAATCAGAGTGGTCGAACCAGTTGTGATGATATGTAATCTGGCAATCAGTTGTTTCGCCCTTCATACCACAAAGAGAAGACTTACCACTATCAAAGAAGTGGTTGTAAGAAACTGTAACAAAAGTTGACTTACCCTTAACATCTACAGTACCGTCACCCTTTGCCTGGTCAGCATCGCCACCAGTCTGGCCATAGAATAAGTCCATATTATGAACCCATACATTACAGTTAGAAGTATCAAGAGATACAGAGTCATCAAGACAAGCCATAACTGCAAAGTTTCTTAATTCTACATTACCGGCATTTCTAATAAGCATACCGAAACCATGGATACCAGCATCTTCGCCAATACCTTCTATTGTAAGATTAAGATTTGAATAAGCATTCTTACCTTTAATCTGTAAACCTTCTGCCTTACTTGCAAAACTATCCATATCATCAGCATTAATCATACCAATGATACGAATATCTACAGGAGCTGTTTCCTTACCCTTCTGTAAAGCATTTACGATAGCCTGAAGACCTGTAAATTCCTGTTCAGCCTTATCCTGCATAATGCTTGCTTTTACAGTTTTTGCGTTTTCTGGTGTAACATAAATAACCTTAGCACCAGCCTTTAATGTACCGTCTGCGTTGTAAGCACCAGCACCCTTATAAGTAGACTTAGTTGAGAATGCTGCACCTGAACGGTCATAGTTAGTTACTGTTAAATCTGAAGTAGTAATAGCATCAGCTGTTACTTCTGTACCAGCAGAAACTGGAACAACCTTCATATTATATGTACCTGCTGCAAGACCTACTGCATCAGCTCTCCAACAGTCTGGATACTTTCTAATAAGCTGGTCATCAAGTCTTGTCCAGTCAGAGTCACTTGTGTTCTTTACATAAACATTGTAACCTGTGTAGCTTGAATCTCCCCCAATCCATTCTACATAACAACTTTCCATCCAGCCACTACTTTCATATACAGCAATATTGCTTGCTGCTAAAACTGAAACTGGAGTAACTGCAAAATTTGTTACAGCAACGCCTGTTACAGCCATTGTAGAGGCAAGGACAGCACTTATGAATTTCTTTACTTGTTTCTTCATAAATTTTCCTCCTAAAATTAATAAACACATTGTTGTTTGTTTATAAAGCTCTCACTTTAACCTCCATAATACCATAATTATGTATTTTTTACAAGTCGTTTTTACTACTGTGTACTCTTTTAGACATTTTGTACAAATATTCATATATATTTATGTATAATTATACCATAATTTGGACTTTTTAATAAAAACATAATTTATTTGACATCTTCTTGCATATCAAAAATAATCTTTAAAAATTTAATAATCAAATTTCACTATTTATGTACACTAATATTGATTTTTTTGCAAAAAAATGATATACTAAAAATAAAAAGGGGTTAGGCTATTATGGATAAAGTTAATGTATTATTAATTGGTAATTCTGGTGTAGGTAAAAGTACATTAATCAATGCTGTACTTGAGAATAAAGTGGCTAAAACCAGCATCGGCGAGCGTGGTACTGTCAAAATGGATGTATACGAATCTGACAGCGTTCCTTTCAGACTTATTGACTCTAAGGGTATGGAATATTCATTTTTTGAAAATTTCAAATTAAAAAGTGAATTAAAAAAATGGACTAAAACTTCTTTAGGCAACGAAGATTACGAAAAATGTATTAGTATGATTTGGTATTGTGTAGATGGTACATCTAAACGCCTTATGAAAGAGAATTTAAAAATTCTTAATTCTATAACTAAATTTTTTAAATCTGTTCCTGTTATTATTGTAATAACTAAGTCATACTCTCAGCCTGAGCGTAAAGAAAATATTGAAATGATTAGCAACGCATTATCTAAATACGAAAAAAGTATAAATTTAAAAGATATAATTCCCGTTGTTGCAGAGGCTTATACAATAAGAGAAGACACAGTCATTGAGCCAGATGGTATAGTCGATTTAATAGAAAAGACTTCTGAAATGATACCAGACTTGGAAAAAGGTACTTCTGATGCTATAACAAATTATAAAAATGTTTTACTTAACAGACAGATAGACGCTTATATCTCAGCGTGTGTCGCAAGTGCTGTAACAGTTGGTGCTGTGCCTATTCCTTTTGCCGATACACCTGTACTTATTTTAATACAAACTTCAATGATGGTTGGTATAGGAAAAATGTACAAAATAGATGGTTCTCTTAAAGATGTTGCTAAAATTTTAGCTAGTGAAATAGGAGTTTCTTCTTTAGCTAAATCTTCCATATCCTTATTAAAACCTTTTATTCCTGCTACTGTAGTTTTAAATGCCATTGTAGCCGGTTTATACACATATTTTATAGGACAGGGTGCAAAAATGATTTCTAAAAAAATAAAAGATGGAGAATTATCTATTGACGATATAGACAGTATCAGAAATATTTTTGAATCTTTTGTTGAGGGAAATAATTCAAAAGCTATGGGATATTTAAAAACTATAGAAAATATAAGCAATATACAACCATCACAAGTAAAAGATATAGTGTTTAAAGCAATAGGAAATACAAAATAAAACTTCTAAAGTCCAAGCTAAAAAGTTTGGATTTTTTTTATAAAAATAATAATTTTTATTCTTTACAATTTTTTTGACTAATATTATAATAGGTATAAACAAATATTTTTTAGGAGGTGCTGTTATGGATACACGAGTAGCATTGATTGGAATTATAGTTAGTAACCCTGATTCTGTTGAAAGTATAAATAAACTTCTTCACTCTTATAGTGAACATATTATTGGCAGAATGGGTATACCTTATCGCAAGAAAAATATTTCTATAATTAGTGCTGCTGTTGATGCTCCTAATGACATCGTAAGTGCCTTAGCTGGCAAATTAGGACAGCTTGACGGTGTAAGCACTAAAACAATTTACAACGAATAAAATTTTGTCTGACAGGAAAGAGTATTCTAACCTGAAAGAAAGGAGAAAACTATGTACAACCCAAAATCACTTAAAGCAGAAGAATTTATTTCTCATGAGGAAATACAGGAAACCCTTGCTTTTGCAGATGCAAACAAAAATAATGTAGAGCTTATTGACTCTATTATTGAAAAAGCTAAATTAAAGAAAGGTCTTACTCATAGAGAAGCCTCTGTTCTTCTTGCCTGTGAAATTCCAGAAAAAAACGAAGAAGTTTTTGCCCTTGCAAAGAAAATAAAAGATGATTTTTATGGCAACAGAATTGTTATGTTTGCCCCTCTTTATCTCTCAAACTACTGTGTAAACGGCTGTGTATACTGCCCTTACCATGCTAAGAACAAGCATATTGCAAGAAAGAAACTTACTCAGGAAGAAGTAAAGAGAGAAGTTATTGCTTTACAGGATATGGGTCACAAAAGACTTGCTATTGAAGCCGGCGAAGACCCTGTAAACAATCCCATTGATTATATTTTAGATTGTATCAAAACAATTTACTCTATTAAGCATAAGAACGGTGCTATAAGACGAGTAAATGTAAATATTGCAGCGACTACTGTTGAAAACTACAGAAAATTAAAAGATGCTGGAATAGGTACATACATACTTTTCCAAGAAACATACCACAAGGAAAGTTATGAAAAACTTCATCCAACTGGCCCTAAGCACAACTATGCTTACCATACAGAGGCTATGGACAGAGCTATGGAGGGTGGCATTGATGATGTAGGTTGTGGTGTACTTTTCGGTCTTGAAAAATACAGATATGAATTTGCAGGTCTTTTAATGCACGCAGAACATTTAGAGGCGGTTCATGGCGTTGGTCCTCATACTATTTCTGTTCCTAGAATTAGACGAGCTGACGATATTGACCCAGACGCATTCTCTGACGGTATTGATGATAATATTTTTGCAAAAATTGTTGCCTGTATAAGAGTTGCTGTACCATATACTGGTATGATTATTTCTACTAGAGAAAGTAAAGCCTGTCGTGAAAAAGTTCTTCAGCTTGGTGTATCACAGATTAGTGGTGGTTCAAGAACAAGCGTAGGTGGCTATGTTGAGCCAGAAGAACCTGACGACTTAACATCTGAACAGTTTGATGTAGAAGACAAGAGAAGTCTTGATGAAGTTGTTCATTGGCTTATGGACTTAGGCTTTATACCTAGTTTCTGTACTGCTTGTTACAGAGAAGGCAGAACTGGCGACCGTTTTATGAGTCTTTGCAAAAACGAACAAATTCACAACTGTTGCTTGCCAAATGCACTTATGACATTAAAGGAATACCTTATGGACTATGCAGCTGAAGATACAAAGATTGCCGGCGAAAAAGTTATTGCCAAAGAACTTGAACATATTCCTAACGAAAAGGTAAGAGGCATTGTTATTGAAAGACTTAAAGAAATAGCTGACGGTCAAAGAGATTTTAGATTTTAGGAGGTGTTCCTATGGGTTTAAATGATACTCCTAAATCTGACAGAATACACATTGGCATTTTTGGTAAAAGAAATGCCGGTAAGTCTAGTATTATAAACGCTATAACTTCACAAAATCTTGCTGTAGTTTCTAAAGTAAAAGGAACAACAACTGACCCAGTACAAAAAGCTATGGAGCTTTTGCCTTTAGGTCCTGTTATGATTATTGATACCCCTGGTATTGATGATGAGGGCGAATTAGGCAAAATGAGAGTTGAAAAGAGCTATCAGGTACTTAATAAAACTGATATTGCCCTTTTAGTAGTTGACGGTAATGTAGGTCTTACTCAATGTGATAAGGATTTAATAGAAGAAATTAAAAAGAGAAAACTTCCTTATCTTATTATATTAAATAAATCTGATGAAGTTTGTAACAGATATGACATTGAAAACTCTATATGGGTAAGTGCTGAAACTAAGGAAAATATTTGGGAATTAAAAGAAAGACTTTCTAAACTTGTTCCCAATGAAAATATGACACTTAAAATAATAGGCGATTTACTTGACCCAGAGGATATTGTGGTTCTTGTAGTACCTATTGACTCAGCAGCACCAAAGGGTCGACTTATTCTCCCTCAACAGCAGACAATAAGAGATGTGCTTGAGGCTGGTGCAATTTCAGTTGTTACAAGAGATACTGAACTTTCTCAAACATTGAAAGCTCTTGGCAAAAAGCCAAAAATTGTAGTTACAGACTCTCAGGCTTTTGGCAAAGTAAAAAATGATGTACCTGAAGATATTCTCCTCACCTCATTTTCAATACTTTTCGCCAGATATAAGGGAGATTTAGCCGAACAGATAAAAGCTGTGAAAGCTATAGACAGCCTTAAAGACGGGGATTATGTGCTTATTTCAGAGGGTTGCTCACACCATAGACAATGTGATGATATAGGAACAGTTAAAATTCCTAGATGGCTTAAAGAACACAGTGGCAAAAAAATAAACTATGAATTTTCTAGTGGAACAGAATTCCCTAGAGATTTAAGCAAATACAAGGCCGTAATACATTGTGGTGGCTGTACATTAAACGAAAAAGAAATGAAACATAGAATTGCCGTTGCTAAGGAGCAAAATGTTCCTATTACAAACTACGGAATATTCATAGCCTATACTCAGGGCATACTAAAAAGAAGTTTACAAGCTTTTCCTGAAATAGCTAAAATACTTGATTAACACAAAAGACCTGTGGAAAAAATTCCACAGGTCTTGTTTATAATGAATCAGAAATGTAAATCTGACGCCTTGCATTTCAAGACACAAATTAACTGTATTAATTTATCCTGAATATCATTTAGATATTCCAATATTAAATTCTGTCTTATCGCTGTTCTTGACCTTGCCTACTACATTTTTAGTAGTTTCTTTTCTTCTTGCTAACTGATTATAGTCATTCTCTCCACAAGACAAAACACTACCGTCTTTAGTAATAAACATTGAGAAATTATGTCCTGCTTCAATACCAACTGAATTAGCAACATTAGGTACTTCTATAGGTGTTTCTGCGAAAAATCGAATTTCACTACTATTACCAGTTTTTGACCTTTCAATTCTTCCTGTCATACCATCTTTACCTAATTCTCCTTCTGTATTATCACCCCAACCATATACTTTTCCATCACTACTTAAAGCAAGAGAATGGTCATACCCAACTTTAATATCTACAATTTTATTTAAACCATCTATTTTCTGTGGCATTAAAAGAGGTGCTTTATCTCTACCAAGTTTTCCATTTTCCTTGTCACCCCAAGACCAAACAGCACCTTCTTTATCAAGAGCAAGCAAAACATCTTCGCCTGCATCTATTTTTGTAACATCTTTTAAATATAAAATCTGTTGAGGTTCACTTTCTTTATTTTTATTTACTCTCTGAATATAACCATTTTTACTATCTCCCCAGTCCCATACTGTTCCATCATTTTTTAATGCAATAGCATAATAACTATCATTGTTATTATAAGTTTCTCCCATAGCAATGCTCTTTACATCTGAAAGTTCTTGAACCTGCTTAGGAGCTACTGTGTTTTTATTTCCAATATTTATTTTACTGTTCTCCCAATACCATACTGTTCCGTCTTTTTTAACAGCAATAGCAGTATTCCCATAACCATCAATTTCCTTTACATCACTAATATCGCTAATTACCTTAGGTGTTGCATCTTTTGATGTAAATATTGCATTACTATTATCCATTTTATGGCTTTTATCAGTTTCTTCTTCGTTATTATATTCTTTTCCCCAAACCCACACCTTTCCAGTATTATCAAGTGCCATACCAAAATCACTTTTAGCATTTACTTGTACTATGTCTTTTAATCCTTTTATCTGTGTTGGAAATTGGGCATACTTAACTGTGCCATTTGCTATTACACCATATTCATTTAATCCCCAAGCCCATACAGTTCCGTCACTTTTTAACGCCAAATTCCAAGTGCTACCTGACGAAATCATTGGCTGTGTTGAAAATTCTTTTGCAAACACATTTGTTGAAAAAAGCATACTTGTTGCTAAAATAGCCCCTAAAATTTTCTTTAACATAATAATCTCCCCTTCTACTTCTTTTCAACTGTAGCTGTAGTCTTTTTTACTTCCGTATTTGGCACATATGTGCCTACAGTAAATTTACTTCTATCACTATTTATAACATTTCCAAAAGAGCTTTCAATTTTTGATGCTGGTCTACCTAATTTATTATTTTTGTAATTAAAACCACAAGTTAAAACTCCACCGTCATTAGTAACTACTGCTGAAAGCCTTGTACCTGCATCTATACAAGCATTTTTACCTACTAAACTTATGTACATAGGTGTTTCTGCTCGTTTTTCGCCTTGATATACCATTCCACTTTTATCTCTTGTTGAATATACCGGAACATTACTACTACCAAGCTGACCGTCTGTACTATCTCCCCAGCCATATAACTGGCCACTATTACTTAAAGCAAAAGAGTGTTTACCACCAGCTACTATATCAGTAATATTTTTTAAATCATTTAACTTTGTAGGTTTCCAATCTGGAACTGTTTTTCTGCCAAGTCGGCTGTAATCATTATTGCCCCAAGTCCATACATTTCCATCTTTGTCTAATGCAAGGCTATGTACTTCACCTACGCTTATTTTAGTTATATTTTTCAAATAATGATTTTCTTCTGGCTGTAAATCAGTACCATCTTCTGTTGTACCAAGGCAATAGTCCTTATTATTGCCCCAACCCCATACATTTCCGTCTTTATCTAATGCCATGGCAAAATATTTATTGCTATCGCCATACACTTTTCCCATTTGTATCTGTTCAATATCACAAAGACCGTCAACTTTCTGTACTAAATCCGGAGTTCTATTATCAAATTTCCATACTGTCCCGTCTTTTTTCAATGCCAAAGCATAAGTACCACTACTGTCTACTTCCTTAACATTGTTAATGGCATTTATTCTCTTAGGTGTAGCCTCATCTGCACTTAATTTTATAAATTCATCGGCTGTCCCTGACCTTTCCTTGCCCCAGTACCATACATAGCCTTCACTATCTACTGCCATGGAGTAATCACCCTTTGCGTTGACACAGACTATGTCTTTTAGTCCTTTTGTCTGTACTGGATAAAGGCTGTCCTGTGATGTACCAATTCCCAATGAACCGTACTTATTTTCTCCCCAAGCCCATACTGTTCCGTCACTTTTTAAAGCCAATGTATAATCCTCATTTGTAGATACCATTGGTTTTGTTGAAAATTCTTCTGCCAACACATTAGAAGATAATAACATACTTGTAGCAAGAATAACCCCTATAACTTTCTTTAACATAATAATCCTCCCTCTCTTTAACTAAATAGTTATATTTTTATATTATCATATTTAAAATATTTATTCAATCATAATTATGATTTTTGTTAAAATGTCACAAATCCCCAAAATCTTAATATATTGTTAATAAATTAACATATTGATTTTTGTTGTGAAAGTGGTATAATAAATTTAAAGTTAATAAATATTATTTATGTATTTTCCACAACTAATTTTACTCGAAGGGAGTTTTTATATGTCAAATAGAATAGTTTTAAACGAAACATCATATCATGGTAAAGGAGCAATACAGGATATTGCAACAGAAGTAAAGACAAGAGGATTTAAAAAAGCCTTTGTATGTTCAGACCCTGACTTAATTAAGTTTGGTGTTACTAAAAAGGTTACTGATGTATTAGATAATGCAGGTTTTGCTTATGAAATTTATTCTAACATTAAGCCTAACCCTACTATTGAAAATGTACAGACAGGTGTTAAAGCATTTAAGGATAGCGGTGCTGACTACATAATTGCCATTGGTGGTGGTTCTTCAATGGATACATCAAAGGCAATAGGTATTATTATCAATAACCCAGAATTTGAAGATGTTAGAAGTCTTGAGGGTGTTGCACCTACTAAAAAGCCTTGTGTACCTATTATTGCTGTTCCTACTACTGCTGGTACAGCTGCTGAAGTTACAATCAACTATGTTATTACAGATGTTGAAAAGAAGCGTAAATTTGTTTGTGTAGATACTCACGATATTCCTGTTGTTGCTATTGTTGACCCAGATATGATGAGCTCAATGCCTAAGGGTCTTACAGCATCTACTGGTATGGATGCCCTCACTCACGCTATTGAAGGTTATATCACTAAGGGTGCTTGGGAAATGACAGATATGTTCCACCTTAAAGCTATTGAAATTATTTCAAAGAATTTAAGAGGTGCTGTTGAAAATACTCCAGAAGGCAGAGAAGGTATGGCATTAGGTCAGTACATCGCTGGTATGGGCTTCTCTAATGTAGGTCTTGGTATTGTTCACTCTATGGCTCATGCTTTAGGTGCTGTTTACGATACTCCTCATGGTGTAGCAAATGCTATTTTACTTCCTACAGTAATGGCTTACAACGCTGATGCTACTGGCGATAAGTATAAATATATTGCAAAGGCTATGGGCGTAGAGGGTACTGAAAATATGACTCAGGAAGAATACAGAAAAGCAGCTGTAGATGCTGTTAGACAGCTTTCTATTGATGTAGGTATTCCTGCTGACTTAAAGGATATTGTAAAAGAAGAAGATGTTCAGTTCCTTGCTGAATCTGCTGTAGCCGATGCTTGTGCTCCTGGTAATCCAAAAGACGCAAGTCTTGAAGATATTATTGCACTCTATCATTCATTAATGTAATAAATACTCTCTTGAGTTTTTATAATTTTTCTTCCTTATTAAGGCATCGGATTTATTTTTCCGATTCACTATGAAAAAGCTGGTGTTCAAGTGAACACCAGCTTTTTCTATGTTTATATTATTTATAATTTAATCTTAAAGCATTTCTGCAAAATACTTATGTACTTCTGTAGACTCTGTCAATTCTGGGTGGAATGCACTTACAAGCTGATTACCCTGTCTTGCAGCAACAATCTTGCCGTCAACAACAGATAAAATCTCAACACCGTCCCCAGCCTTTTCAATATAAGGTGCTCTAATAAATCTCATTGGGATTGTAGTATCACCAAATTTTTCTTCTGTAGAGAATGAACCAAGCTGTCTACCATAGGCATTTCTCTTTGCAACAATATCCATTGTAGCAAAATGTACTCTGTCGTCATTTTCAATCTTCTTTGCTAAAACCAAAAGACCGGCACAAGTACCAAATACAGGCATACCGTCATTAATTTTCTTAACAAGTGTATCTTGCATATCAAGTTCTCTTGCCAATTTACCAATAACTGTACTTTCGCCACCTGGGATAATAAGACCGTCAAAATCTCTCTCCAAATCTTTCTTTTGACGGATTTCGAAAGTTTCAACACCTATTTTGTTAAGTATATTTTCGTGTTCAATAAAAGCACCTTGAACTGCCAATACTCCAACTTTTTTCATATTATTTGCCTCTTTCTGCCATTAAAAGTTCAATTTCGTCTTCGTTAATACCAACCATTGCTTCGCCTAAATCTTCTGAAAGTTCAGCAAGTAACTTAGCATCATTGTAGTTTGTAACAGCCTTTACAATAGCAGCTGCTCTCTTTGCTGGGTTACCAGACTTGAAGATACCAGAACCAACGAATACACCTTCTGCACCAAGCTGCATCATAAGAGCTGCATCAGCAGGAGTTGCTACACCACCGGCTGCAAAGTTTACAACTGGAAGTCTCTTGTTATCGTGAACATACTTTAATAAGTCATAAGGAACACCTAATTCCTTTGCGTTGTTGTAGAGTTCGTCTTCGCTAAGAGAACCAATTCTGCGAATTTCGCTGTTCATCTTTCTCATATGAGTTACAGCCTGTACAATATCGCCTGTACCAGGTTCGCCCTTTGTTCTAATCATTGATGCACCTTCAGCAATTCTTCTTAAAGCTTCGCCTAAATCCTTTGCACCACAAACGAAAGGAACATCAAACTTAGTCTTGTCAATGTGGTAAACATTGTCTGCTGGAGAAAGAACTTCACTTTCATCAATGTAGTCAATTTCAATAGCCTGTAAAATCTGAGCTTCTGCAAAGTGACCAATTCTAACCTTTGCCATTACAGGAATAGAAACAGCTTCCTGAATACCTTTAATCATTTTAGGGTCACTCATTCTTGATACACCACCAGCTGCTCTAATATCAGCAGGAATTCTTTCAAGTGCCATAACAGCACAAGCACCAGCTTCTTCAGCAATCTTTGCCTGTTCAGGTGTAGTAACATCCATAATTACGCCACCCTTTAACATCTGAGCTAATTCGCAATTTAATTTATATCTTGACATAATACAATAACCTCCGAAAATAAATTGATTTTTATTTGAAATATGGTTATAATTATACATAAATCTGATATTAAATAAATATCCAGTTTTTAACTTTTTAATAAGGTCAGTTTTTGATTATATTTACTAAAAAAGGAGAATTATGTATGTTTACCTGTAACTTAGACCCAAAAAGTAAAGTACCTCTTTATCAACAACTTTACGAATATATACAAAATTCTATTAACAACGGAGAGTTAAAAGCTGAGGAAAAATTACCTTCAAAAAGAAAGTTATCTCAACACCTGAAAATAAGTGTTATTACTATTGAAAATGCTTACGAACAGCTTATTACAGAGGGTTATATTTACTCCAAACCTCAAAAGGGATTTTATGTTACTGATATAGATAATACCTCCCCTATTAAAGCTCCTGTTCACAATGAATTTCAACCTGTAATACCAGAAAAAACTTTACCTTATGAATTTAGAACAAATTCAGCTGACATTAACAGTTTTCCATTTTCCACTTGGGCTGCTTTGATGAGGGAAGTTCTTCGTGACCAGGATAAAAAATTGCTTGAAAAAGGTAATCCAAAAGGTTTGTATACTTTACGCCGAGAAATTGCCATTTACTTAAAAGCCTATAGAAATATTTCTGTTAGTGCAGACCAAATCATTGTAGGTGCAGGAAGTGAATATCTAATCAACATAATATTACAGCTACTAGGCAAAAACAGAATTTATGCTGTAGAAAATCCCGGCTATCACAAAATAGCTAAAATAATGGAGGCTAACGGCATTGAGCCAAAATACATACCCTTAAATGATGACGGTATTAATATGAATGAACTTATAAATTCAAAAGCAAATGTACTCCACATTACACCCTCTCATCATTTCCCATTAGGTATTGTTACTCCAGTAAAAAAGCGAAATGAAATACTAAACTGGGCATACAACACCGACAGTTACATTATTGAGGACGACTATGACAGCGAGTTTAGATATACAGGAAGACCTGTACCAGCATTGCAATCCTTAGATAAAGGTAGTAAAGTAATTTATTTAAATACATTTGCAAAAAATATTGCCCCATCTCTTAGAATTAGCTATATGGTTTTGCCCGAAAATTTGGCTGAAAAATATCAGAAAGAATTTAGTTTTTACTCCAATACTGTATCTAGTTTTGAGCAATACACTCTTTCAAAATTTATGGCAAAAGGGAATTTTGAGCGATACATAAATAAAATGCGTCTTATATACAAGCAAAGGTTAGATACTATTATAAATTCTATTAACGGCTGTTCTTTAAAAGATTTTGTAACCGTTAAAGGGGAAAAAACCGGTCTTCACATACTCCTTGAAGTCAATAATGGTATGACAGAAAATGAGCTTGTGGATAAAGCCAGAGAAAATGGAATTTTATTAACAGGTATGTCCCAATTTTTCCACGAGGGTGTTCATAAAGGAAAGCCTACTGTAATTTTAGGATATAGTGGTATAGATACTGTCAACATAGAAAAGGCTTTCAAAATTTTGGAACAAATATGGAAATAGGCTGTCGATAAATTCGACAGCCTTGCAAGAAATGCTTGCATTTCTTGCAGTTAGTCTAAGGTAGGGACCAGCCGAGAAAAATATGGCACTAAAAAACAGTACCATATTTTTGTCCCTGTCCTCGGTCGGGCAAAGCTCGACCTGCGGAATTAATTTAAGAAAACCAAGGTTTTCTTAACAACTTTCCTTATATATTTTTATTCTTAATATGGAAATTTTAGTTTTTTTGTATTATAATAAATTGATTTCAGAAAAAAGGAGGTTCTTATGGTTTTTCGAAATATAAAGCGTTCCGAAATTTATTATTTTGAATTTGTTCCTATATGATACTGTGACATTTAATTTGTAGCTTGACATGTCAAGTTATCGGATTTATTAAAATTATATAGGAGAATTAGTATGTCAAAAAAAGAAAAATTAAAAAGATACATAATATTTTTTATAGGTTTATTTTTTAGTTCATTTGGTGTTAGTTTTGTAACAAAGGCAAATTTAGGTACTTCCCCTATTTCCAGTATTCCCTATGTTTTAAGTTTAGCAACTAAGCCAACCCTTGGCGAATACACAATATTCTTTAGCCTTTTCTTAATTGCTTTACAGATATTAATACTTGGTAAAAAGTTTAAAAAGGAAAGTCTTTTACAGATACCTGTTTCTATAGTATTTGGTTATTTTATAGACTTTTCAATGTTTCTTTTAAGCTGGCTTAATCCTGAAAATTATGCCTACAGAGGTGTAGCACTTATTCTCGGTTGTATAATACTTGGTTTCGGTGTATATGCTGAGGTTATCGCCGATGTTGTTATGCTCCCTGGGGAAGCCTTTGTAAAAGCTGTAACTGTAAGATTTAAAACTGACTTTGGCACTACAAAGGTTTGTTTTGATGCCTCTATGACAATTATCGCCGGTGTTTCAGCTTTCATTATTTTCCATAAATTAAATGGTGTTGGTATTGGTACAATTATTGCTGCACTTATTGTCGGTATTATAGCAAGATTTTTCATCAGAAAACTTGTAGCACTTACAGAACTTCTTCTTGGAAAACTAGAAGAAAAGGAAGAACCAACTTTCTCCAACAATGGAAATATTGTTATTACTATAGCCAGAGAATACGGTAGTGGTGGTAGAGAAATTGGCAAACTTGTAGCACAAAAACTTGGCATTGATTACTACGATACAGAGGTTCTTTCTCTTACAGCACAAAAGACAGGAAAATCTCAAGACTATATTGAAATGAACGACCAAAAAATAACAAGAAATTTATTATTTAATGTTTATAGTCAAGCTGACTTGTATTCTTCAAAAGACGAAAACAGTATAAAAAGTATTTTCAAAACTGAGCAGGAAATTATAAAGGAAATTGCAAGTAAAAAATCTTGTGTAATTGTAGGTAGACTTTCTAATTTCATACTTAAAGATTCAGCCTTTAATGTATTTTTACATGCAAATAAAGAGGATAGAATTAAGCGTGTAGCAACTCGTGATAATATTTCTGAAACAGATGCAGATAAGAAAATAAACAGAGTAAATAAAGAAAGACACGAACATTGTCACCTTGTAACAGGTAGAGAATGGGGACTTGCAAAACACTATGATTTGTCAATTAACACTTCCCTTTTCGGTACAGAAAATACAGCCGAATATATTTCACAAATGGCAAAAATAAAGTTCTAATTTAATAAAGTAATTTTAAAAATCTCCATAGTAGATAAGTCTACTTTGGAGATTTTTTATGGTAAATCGGAAAGATAAATCCGATGGCTTGTTTCCTGTATTCCGTCGGCATTATATCATATTCCTGTTAAAAAATATCAATCAACAGACGAGAGGTCAATCTTCTTTTTAGATATTTTTTATAACAAGAGATATACCAGAAATCACTAATAATAAAGCAGTAATTTTCTTTGCTAAATTTTTATTCATTATGCTACTACATTTCATACCAGCTATTAATCCAATCAATACAAAAGGGATAAGAATTAAGCCTCTTTTTAAAGTATCCAGCGTAAGTATATGTAATGTACTATAAAGAATAATGCGAAATGTATTATCAACAATAAATACAGCACTTATATTTGCCTTAAATGACTGACTGTCATCTGTCACACGACTTACATAGGCAGCTAATAATGCCCCTACTCCAAACAGTCCACAAAGTACACCTGATGCAACTCCAATAATCGCCAACAATATCCTAGAAGATTTGCCACTATCCTTGCTATACTCTCGCAATAACATTTCCAAACCCAACACAATTACTACAACACCAAATATTAACTTAATTATGCTTGTATTTACATTTTTAAGCATAAACACTCCGGGAATACTGCCTATTATCACAAGTGCTATAAGAGGCAGATAAACCTTTGAATCAAGCTTTTTTCGATTTTCCCAAGTAAGAATTAAATTTGTTGGATAACCTATTAACAAATCTATAGGCGAAATATTAACATTTGGTGTTCCAAAACTCAAAATAGTTGTAAATACCAAAGTGTTTGCAAAACCGCACAGTCCTTTTATAAAATACGCAACTACTGTTGCAATAATCCACAAGTACATAATTACTTTTCCCCATTTCTTTCAACTTTTTATTCAGTATAACATAAGTATTTGATATATGCTTTGCAAAAATGGAAATTCAATTTTATAACATAAAAAAATGGGAATGTACAATTTCTCATACATTCCCAAAAACTTATAAACTAATTCAAATTCAAAGATTACTTATTCTTATTTTTGTTTCTGTTGTAGTTAATAAGGCAACCAGCAAGAATAATTTCTCTTTCATCGTCAGTTAATTCGCCCATTTTAAGAGTAAATTCTTTCATTTCGCCATTTCTTACAACATAGGCTGTAAATTCAGACTTCTTATCCTTAATACCCTGAGCAACCTGTGGAATGAATACATAATCGCCATTTTCAAATGGAAGATTTTCTTCATCAAAAATAAATGGAAGCATACCCCAGTTAATAAGGTTAGAACGGTATCTCTTAGTAGCGTATTCTCTGGCAATATTAGCCCAACCACCAAGAACCTTCTGACAAGATGCAGCCTGTTCTCTTGCAGAACCGTCACCAGGCTTAACAGCAAAAATTGTACTACCAATACCCATTACATCTCTGCTGATTGTAAACTTAGTCTTGATTGTATCCATAATAGGCTTAACTTCTGGGAATGCCTGTGATGGGCAGTTACCGGCTTCAATAGCCTTTTCAGCAACCTGTACTTCCTTAGCTCTGCCAACATAAGCAGGGTCTTTTCTTGAAAGTGTAAATTCAGCAAGACCTAAAGGATTTGAACGGTATGAACTTGTTTCGCCAGATGGGATAAGTTCATCAGTTGTTGTAACAGGGTCAGTAATAAGTGATACAACCTTTACAAGAAGGTTTTCTGGTAAAGCTACCATTTCAGGCCAATCTGTAATATTTGGACCTAACTTTAATTCAACACTTGTGTCTGCCTTGCCAAAGCCCTGATATACTCTATTGTCATATACAGACTTGTTGAAGAAGTACTTAGGCTTAGTAAATTCAACATCAATATTTTCAGCAGAAGTAAGGAAGCCCTTGTTTACTGCTGTAGCTGCAATAGAACGAGCGTCCATAAGTGCAACAGATGCAATCTGACCATTACCTGGCTTAGAACCCTCTCTGTTAGGGAAGTTTCTTGTAGAATGTCTGATACTTAAACCTTCATTACTTGGAACATCGCCTGCACCAAAGCAAGGGCCACAGAACGCAGAACGAACAGTAGCACCGGCATTCATTAACTTAAATATAGAACCATTTTCAACTAACTGCATAAACACAGGCTGACTTGATGGATATACACTTAAAGCAAAGTCATCAGCACCAATACTCTGACCATTTAAAATATCTGCTACATCACAGATGTTATCATATGTACCACCGGCACAACCAGCAATAACACCCTGGTCTACATAAAGTCTGCCGTTCTTAATCTTATCTCTAAGCTTGAAGTGAATATCAGGATTGTTAATAGTCTTAACAGCCTTCTTTTCAACATCAGCTAAAATGTCTTCAAGGTTAGCATTTAATTCATCAATAGTGTATGTATTGCTTGGGTGGAATGGCATAGCAATCATAGGCTTAATAGTTGATAAATCAACATAAACAATGCCATCATAGTAAGCAACAGAACCAGGATTAAGTTCCTTGTAATCTTCTGCTCTATCGTGAACTTCATAGAAATTCTTGATTTCGTCATCAGTTCTCCAAATAGAAGAAAGACAAGTAGTTTCTGTTGTCATAACATCAATACCATTTCTGTATTCAGCATTAAGATTAGAAATACCGTCACCGATAAATTCCATAACCTTATTCTTAACGTATCCGTTTGCAAATACTTCGCCAATAATAGCAAGAGCAACGTCCTGAGGACCTACAAATGGCTGTGGCTTACCTGTAAGGTAAATACCGATAACTTCTGGACGCTTTACATCATAAGTCTGCTGAAGGAGCTGTTTAGCAAGTTCGCCACCACCTTCGCCAATAGCCATTGTACCTAAAGCACCATAACGAGTGTGGCTATCTGAACCTAAAATCATCTTGCCACAACCCGCCATCATTTCACGCATAAACTGATGAATAACAGCCTGATGTGCTGGAACATAAATACCACCGTATTTCTTAGCAGCACTAAGACCAAACATATGGTCATCTTCGTTTATTGTACCACCAACTGCACAAAGTGAGTTATGGCAATTTGTAAGAACATAAGGAATTGGGAACTTTTCCATACCAGATGCTCTGGCTGTCTGGATAATACCAACATAAGTAATATCGTGACTTGCCATACAGTCAAATTTGATTTTAAGACTGTCCATATTTCCACTTGTATTGTGAGCCTCTAAAATACCATAAGCAATAGTATTCTTTGCAGCTTCTTCCTTAGTAACATTAATGTTTTTAGAAGCAAGCACCTTTTGTGCATCAGCATCATCTTTTACAAGTTCTGTGCCGTTTAAAAGATACGCACCAGTATTAAATAATTCTATCATACTTTTTTATCCTCCTGTGTAATTTTAAGAGTAAGTAAAACATTGCTTTTTGAATTTTTTGCATGTGTTATAGCATAATTATACCATAAATATAAAGTTTTTCAACCTAAAAATAGTAATTTTTGCAAGTTTATACTTAAAAAAATTCATTTTTATATTTTTGATAATTTATTTTATTAATCTTTACAATTATTTACTTGCTTTATATACCCTTTCCAGTTATAATAAGATAGATAATTTTTTATCAATCTTTGTAATATTATATAGATATGAATGTGTTTTTCTAAAAGGAGCAGATTCTATGATTAGAAAATTAAATAGCCGAGATGCTAGCGATATTGAATATTGTTTACAACAAAAGCCTATGTTTGGGCAATTTGTTCGTATTTTTATAAAAGATTTAGGTATAGGTATAGAGAACTGTAATATTTTTGGATACTACGAAAAAGCTAAGTTGACTTGTATTTTTTCCGTTGTACTAAATAATCTTATGGTTTATTCCTATGCCGATGTTGTTCCGGCAAAGGAAATATTGGACTTTTTAAAAAATCACAATATAAAATTTTCAATTATGAAAGGCGAAGAAAGTGTATTGCAACAGTTTACTCCTTTTGTCAAGGTAGTTACAAAATATGGCACTCTCCTTTGCAAACTTTTCAGAGAAGAATTTACACCTGTAGACTATAGTGACATTGTTATTGAAAGAGCTAACTCTGGTAATGTTGACGAAATACTTGGTTTCTTTAACAACACTATTGAATACAAAATGCTTTTAAGCCCAGAAGACACAAAGAAATTCGTAAACTTTGGCTATACCTATTTTACAAGAGAAAATGGCAAAATAGTTGCCCTTACAATGTGCAATTATATGAGCCGAGATATTGCAAATATTAGTGTCTTAGTAACTGCTCCAAATGCCAGAAATAAAGGCTATGGCAGTAAGTTATTAAGCAAAATTTGTGAAGAACTTTTGAAAATAAGCAATAGCTGTTCAATTTGCTATGATGTTATGAATGTTCTAAGTATTTACAGAACTGTAGGCTTTAAGGAAATTGACAAACAAGCAATATATATTGTAATACAGTAAAAGCATTGGCTACTGTGGTATGCCCTCTATTTATTTAGAGGTAGCATATCACATTTTGCCAATGCTTTTTGATTTATACACATTAAACTTATTTTTACTGTGTATATCTTTAATTTTTCTTTTTAAGACTAATAAATTTCTTAAATGCCTCTGTATCAGTATTTATAATAAGTTCATCTGGCATTTGAACTTCGTCTAAAAGTTTTTGAACATTAGTAAAGTCCCCAACAGAAGTCATATAGTGAGCATCACTTCCCAATATTATAGGCATATCCTGTCTTTTGCACTCTAAAATTATATCCTTCACTATTTTATCCCCACCCGCTCTTGAACCATTAGGGTCAAGAGATGAATTGTTTATTTCCAAAAGTGTATTATAATCTCTGGCAGCTGTTACCAACTTTTTAACATCAATAGGATAGCGTGGGTCCCCTGGGTGTCCAATAATATTTACCAATGGATTTTTAATAACATTTATAAGAGTTTCCGTAAAATCCTCCTCGGATTTTGGGTCAATACAAGGTAAATGCAAACTTGCAATAGCTATGTCTAAATTTTTAAGTATTCTCTCTGACATATCTACTTTTCCTGTACTGTCCAAAATATTAAGCTCAATACCCTTTAAAACTCTTACGCCCTCAATATACTCTGGCAAAATTCTTAAATTCAAAAAATGTAAATATCCGCAACTTCCCGGCATTTTAGGTGCGTGGTCTGTCATACCAATAATTTCAAGGCCTATTGATGCAGCATATTTTGCATTTTCTGTTACTGTGCTATATGCGTGTCCACTTGAAACAGTATGAGTATGTGTGTCAATTTTGTATTTATTCATATTTATTACTCCTATCCAAATTTTTCTTGTATACAAAGCCATATGTTTTGTAGTATACTTGAACTAAACTACAAAGGAGGTCAAAACCCAATGAAAAAGCTAGAAACCATAACAACAACTGAATATAAGGTAACAGAAGTAGTTTGCAACGGTTGTGGCAAACCTATACCTCAAGATAAATACGGTCATAGAGCAGACTGTCTTTCAGTTGATAAGGAATGGGGTTACGGTTCTTGCTTTGACGGCGAAAATCATAGCTTTGACCTTTGCGATGAATGTTATAGTGAAATCATTAAAAATTTCAAAATACCTGTTGAAAAACACTAATATGATTATAAAACTAATTTTTATTTTTTGCAATTATATTTAAAGGCTGTACCCATGCAAATATTGCATAAGATACAGCCTAAAATTATTATTCTTCAGGTTTATTATTTTCTTCTGAAATACTTTCTTCTTTCTTTTCCTCTTTTTCTGGGAAATCCACATACTTTTTAAGAATATCCATAAATTCCTCGCCGGAAATTGTTTCCTTTTCGAAAAGGAAGTTACTTATTTCTTCAAGGGCAGTTTTTTGTTCTTCAATAATATTCTTAGCCTTTATATGACAAGTTTTTATTACATCTAAAACAGCCTTATCAACTTCAGCAACTGTATGTTCTCCTACAAGAGAAACCTTTGTACCGTCAAGGTATCTATTTTCCACATTTTCAAGTGCCATCATATCAAATTCGTCACTCATACCATAGAGAGTAATCATATTTCTAGCAAGTTTTGTTGCCATTTCAATATCATTACTTGCACCAGTAGTAATAGAGTTAAACTCGATTTCTTCGGCACTTCTACCGGCAAGATAAGTTACTATTTTAGCAAGTATTTCTTCCTTGCTCATTAAATATCTTTCTTCTTCTGGCATCTGCATTGTGTAACCCAAAGCACCCATTGTTCTTGGAATAATTGTAATTTTCTGAACAGGCTGAGAATGATTTTGAAGTGCTGCTGCAAGAGCATGTCCAACTTCGTGAACCGCAACAACTCTCTTTTCCTTTTCGCTAAGTATTCTATCTTTCTTTTCCTTACCAGCAATTACAACCTCAACTGATTCCATTAAATCCTCTTGAAGTACCTTTTCTCTACCCATTCTTACTGCTCTTAATGCTGCCTCATTTACAATGTTTGCAAGGTCAGCACCTGTAGCACCACTTGTAGCAAGGGCAATTTTTTCATAATCAATGTCACTATCCATTTGCACCTTAGCAGCGTGTACCTTTAATACATCAACTCTACCCTTTAAGTCCGGAGCTTCAACAATAATTCTTCTATCAAATCTACCAGGTCTTAAAAGTGCCTTATCAAGTACCTCTGGTCTGTTTGTTGCTGCAAGTATTACAACACCATTTGAAGTATCAAAACCGTCCATTTCAGACAAAAGCTGATTAAGTGTCTGGTCATTATTTCCTAATCTGTTATCACGCTTTGCACCAACGGCATCTAATTCATCAATAAATACAATACAAGGGGCATTTTCCTGTGCTGATTTAAAAAGCTCTCTAACTCTTGACGCACCAACACCAACGAACATTTCTTCAAAGTCTGAACCTGAAAGTGACATAAATGTTACTTTTGCTTCTCCGGCAACAGCCTTTGCAAGTAAAGTTTTACCAGTACCCGGAGGTCCTACAAGCAAAGCACCTTTTGGCTGTTTAGCACCAATTTTATTGTACTTTGTAGGGTTGTGAAGAAAGTCAATAATTTCCTGTAAAGATTCTTTCGCCTCGTCTTGTCCTGCTACATCGGCAAATGTTACCCCTGTAGTTTTTTCCATATAAACTTTTGCATTGGACTTGCCAAAGCTTCCAAGTCCTCCACCCATATGCTTAGCCATAATTCGCATAATAAATGTGAAACCAAGGTACATAATCAAAAGTGGAAGTATCCAAGATAAAGCAAATGAAATGATTGGAGAGTTATACTGTATAGGAGCATAAAACTCAACATTCTTTTCCTTTAAAAGTTTTACAAGTTCGTCATCGCCAACTCTACCTGTGTAGAATACTGTTGCACCATTTACTAGCTTTTGGTCGCCGTCTTGCAACTTATCCTTATAAGGTTTAACAATAAGTTTATCACTTTGGAACTCAACGGATTCGACCTTACCTTCTTGTACTAATTTTATAAATTTACTATATTCCAATTCACTTTGACTTCTTGCTGTCATTACAACAGAAAAAACATTAAAAGCGAATGTAATAAGCAAGGATATTACAAGAATACGAATAAAGACTTTACTATCGCTGTTATTTTTGGAATTGTTGCTGTCATTTATTCTATTATCTTTTGCGTTTTCATCCATAAAAACAACTCCTTTCATTTCTAACTATTTTAATACAAAAAACAGCACAATTCAATATTACCCAAAGTAAATTTATATTTTCTTAATATTTGTATTCTTATAATAATGACTAAGTATATCTGTATATTTTGTTCCATTATTAGCCATATAAACCGCTCCATATTGACTCATACCAACGCCATGACCATAGCCCTTTGTTTTAAAAACTATGTCACTTCCATTTTTAGTTATAGTAAAATCACAGGATTTTAAATGAAATGTTGTCCTTATTTTTTCTCCTGAAAATTCTTTTCCGCCAATAGAAACAGTTGACACATATCCGGCATTAGTTCTTTCTTTTATAACTATATTTTCAGAACCAAATATATTTTTCATAGTTTTGGCTGATACAGTTACACTACCGTTATAATATGGAGAATATTTGTCCCCTTTTGACTCAACGCTAGTTAGATACTGTAAATCTTGTCCCCAAACATCTTTGCAATTTTCTGTTTCTCCATTAGAAGTAGAACAAAATACAGCCAATATAGGTTCATTATTGTATTCCAAAATTTCTCCCTGTGTAGCATTTACACATTGACTTATTTTTTTATAATTTTCATCAAAGGATTTTTCCCACATTTTTTTCATTTTATCAATAGAAGTATAGTTTTGCTTTAATTTAGTATAATCAAAATTTTTATTGCCATTAGCACCTCTTATCGCATAAGTCCTTGATGCAACAGCCTGTGCCTTTAATGCCTCATAAGGAAAAGATACTGACATTTCCCCTGCCACTACACCTATTACATAGTTTTCCAACCTGTCATCTCTTTTGTTCTGAATATTTTCCATAACTTTTTCTTGCTTTTCCTCTTTTGTTTCAACTATTGAACAAGCTGGTATTTCTACTTTGTTGTTATTGCTAACACCAAGACCTATTGCAATTAATAAAGACAGCAATATTTTTTTCACATTATCACCTCTTTAGAATTTATTGCACAGCCTGTTCATTTATTCTAATAATATCTGCTCCTATACCTCTTAATTTTCCGTCAAAATTTTCATAACCTCTATCAATATAGTGAATATCTGTAATTTCTGTTACTCCCTCTGCACCTAACCCAGTAATTACAAGACCTGCACCGGCTCTTAAATCTGTTGCCCTTACCTTAGCACCTTTCATTGTTTCTACACCTTTTACAACGGCACATCTTCCCTCTATGGTAATATCTGCACCCATTTTTATAAATTCAGGTACTTGCATAAATCTGTTTTCAAAAACCGTTTCATTTATTATTCCTGTACCAAGACCACCACACATTAGTCCCATAAATTGTGCCTGCATATCTGTAGGAAAACCCGGATAAGGCATAGTTTTAATATCTGTGTTTGCTATAAATCCGTCTGAACATACTGTAACTGAGTTTTCATCTTCTTTAACTTCAACATCGGCCTCTTTTAGTTTTGAAATAACAGGTCTTAGCTGTTCAGGTATTACATCTTGTATTTTTACATTGCCACCAGTACCGGCAACAGCAATCATAAAAGTGCCTGCCTCTATTCTGTCTGGAATTACTCTGTGACAGCAACCACCTAGTTCATTTACACCTTTTATTACAATAGTGTCTGTGCCAGCACCACTAATTTTTGCACCAATGGAATTTAAAAACTTTGCCAAATCTACAATTTCAGGCTCTATGGCACAATTACTTATTGTAGTTTCTCCCTTTGCCAAAACTCCTGCAAGCATTATATTTTCAGTTGCACCTACACTGGGAAAATCCAAATATACATCATTACCCTTTAACTCTTTTGCCTCAATATTTACCATACCTTGCTCAATGTTACATTCTGCTCCAAGACTTGTAAAACCCTTTAAATGCAAATCTACAGGTCTTAAACCTATGCTACAACCTCCCGGCATAGGCATAACAGCCTTACCAAATCTGCCTAACATAGCTCCGGCAAGCAAAAAAGATGCTCTTATATCTCTTGCTTTTTCATCTCTTGCAATTTGATTAAAAACATCATTACAGTATATACTAAGACTATTATCAAAATTTACTTCTGCCCCACAATCTCTAAGTAACTGTACCATAATTTCCACATCTGTCAATTTGGGAACATTTTTAATTTCACATTTTTCTCCTGTCAGTAAACAGCCAGCCATAATTGGCAAAACTGAGTTTTTTGCACCGCCAATTTCGACAACTCCTGAAAGATTTTGACTTTTTGTAACTATATACTTTTCCATATTCACGCCCCATTCTATTGTTTTATATTTTTATTGTTGCCACAAAAAATCAAATCAACACTTGTAATCTTTAGAAAAATATTTTTTTATTATTGACAAATTTTACCTAAAGTGATATACTATATTTAACTTAAACAATAATAATTATTATTTAGGAGGTATGATTTATGGAATTAAAGGGTTCAAAAACAGAAAAAAATTTAATGACAGCTTTTGCTGGTGAGTCTATGGCTCGTAACAAGTATACATACTTTGCAAGTACAGCTAAAAAAGAAGGTTACGAACAGATTTCAGCTATTTTCCTTGAAACAGCTAACAATGAAAAGGAACACGCTAAACTTTGGTTCAAACTCTTAGATGGCATTGGCAATACTATGGATAACCTTAAAGCTGCTGCTGCCGGAGAAAATGAAGAACATACAGATATGTATCCAACTTTTGCAAAGGAAGCAAGAGAAGAAGGTTTTGACGATATTGCAAAACTCTTTGATTTAGTTGCAAAGATTGAGGCTCATCACGAAGAAAGATACAAGAAGTTAATTGACAACATTAATAACAGTACTGTTTTCAAATCAGAAGGTAAAAAGTTATGGATTTGCCGTAACTGTGGTCACATTCACTATGGAGAATCTGCTCCAAAGGTATGTCCAACTTGTAAGCACCCTCAGGCTTACTTTGAAATTATGGCTGAAAATTTCTAATATATACTTTTGACACTTTAAAAGGCTCTGTGGAAAAAACCACAGAGCCTTTTTTGTACCCTTTTCAGTTACAGGAAGTCAAACATTTCCTGCACAATTTAGCACTTGCTGTCGCAACCGCCACAGCCACAGTTTGAATTATTTCCACAGCAGCAGAAAAGAAGAATAATGATAATAATCCAGCAATTGTCCATACCGTTTTCACAGCCACAACCACAGTTGCCGAAGTTACCAAATCCGTTTTCGCCACAGCCACAGAATAATAAGATTAAAATAATCCAAAGGCAGGAATTGTTACTAAAGTTCATAAATTAAATACCTCCATAATTTTGAGTACACTTAATTCTATGAACTATTTCTAAAAAATTGCCTGTCCTGTAAAAAAATATTTTTAATTGTCACTCCTTGTCCGATTTATCATCTTGTGAAAACTCATTTTCATACTTTTTCTCTAAATGTTTTCTGTATTTTCCTGTAATAAAATAGACAATAACAAAACAACCTATAAACAACAAGTAATTTAAACCACTTTCAACACCAAAATTTTTCTTAGTATGCCATACATACAAATATCCCAAACTAACAAAAGCAATTACAACTATGGTATAAATCCATTGCGTACTTTTCTTTCTTCCCTTTTCACTATCCCACATATTTATTTTAAGCATAGCAGTTCTTATAAGCTGGTAAATAGGAAATGCCACAACTATAATATACTCAGTAATAATATCATTAAATCCACAGCCAAAATAGAATACTTTTATCAAAATGGAAAGTATAACGCCATAATATACAATTAATGAAAATTCCGCTCTAACCTTGTTTATGCCATTTATAATTTTTTCATCTTTCATTTTTTACCTCACAAAATTTTTATAACCAAATCAAAAGTCATTATATAGGATATATCATTTAAGGTCAATTACATAATTGTTTTTGTAATATATATTTTTGTTTTATTTATTTCATACCCAGCATAAAAATAAATTGAGGTGATACAATGAATGAAAAGGCTATAGCTTATGTATATGGAAGTGCAGAATATCCTCGCCTACAGGGCAGAGTTACATTTCATCAAATACAAGACGGTGTTTTAATAACAGCAGAGGTTCATGGGTTACCTGTGGAACAAGACTGTTCTGGTGGAATTTTCGGTTTCCATATTCACGAGGGTAATGTTTGTACAGGAAATACTGACGACCCTTTTGCAAACACAGGCGGTCATTACAATCCTACAAACTGTCCTCACCCATACCACGCTGGGGACTTGCCACCACTTTTTTCAAACAATGGATATGCCTTTATGTCTGTTTTAATAAACAAATTTACTGTAAATGAAATAATAGGAAGAACAGTTATAATACATTCACAACCTGACGATTTTACAACACAGCCTAGTGGAAATTCAGGCAAAAAGATAGCTTGTGGAGAAATAATAGAACAATAATTCAAAACAAAAAGGGTATTCGTAAATATATCTACGAATACCCACTTTTATTACTTATTATTCACTAAATTCGCCAAATTTTCTAAATCTCTCATATCTTTCCTTTAAGAGAGTTTCTAAATCCTTTGACTGTAAAATATTAACTTCAATCTCTAACTTAGATTTTAAGAGATTAGCTGTGAAACCAAAGTCATTCTGGCAACCGCCATTAACTTCTTTTATAACCTTTTCGATTACGCCAAGTTCATATAAGTCCTGTGCTGTAAGACGCATAACATCAGCAGCCTCCTGAAATCTCTTAGGGTCTTTCCAAAGAATACTTGCAAAACCCTCTGGACTAAGAACTGAGTAAACACTATTTTCAAGCATCCATACTCTATCTGTTACGGCAAGGGCTAATGCACCACCACTACCACCTTCGCCAATAACAATAGAAATTGTAGGAACTTTAATTTTAGCAAGTTCAAAAAGGTTTCTGGCAATAGCCTCGCCCTGACCTCTTTCTTCTGCACCTACACCACAGTATGCACCACTTGTGTTAATAAAGCAGATAATAGGTCTATTGAACTTTTCAGCCTGTTTCATAAGACGAAGAGCCTTTCTGTAGCCCTCTGGATGAGGAGAACCGAAGTTTCTTTCGATATTCTCTTCCATTGTCTTACCTTTCTGAATACCAATAACAGTAACAGGTACACCATTTAAAGATGCAATACCACCAACAATAGCCTTATCATCAGCAAAATTTCTGTCACCATGGAATTCAATAAAATCTTCAAAAATATGAGTTATATAATCAAGAGAGGTCGGTCTGGATACCTTTCTTGCAATTCTGACTCTGTCAAAAGCCTTAGGCATTTTCAGCACCGCCTTTCTTGCAATTATGTAATTTCAAAATAGTCATTAATGTCTGAGGTAACTGTTCTCTGTCTACAATAGCATCTACGAAACCGTGGTCAAGAGAGAATTCAGCAGTCTGGAATTCATCTGGAAGTTTCTGCTTAATTGTACCCTCAATAACTCGTCTACCGGCAAAACCAATAAGAGCCTTAGGTTCAGCAAGTATAATATCCCCAAGCATAGCAAAACTAGCTGTTACACCACCTGTTGTTGGGTCAGTAATAACTGTAATATAAAGTAAACCAGCTTCTGAATGTTTTGCACAAGCAGCACTAATCTTAGCCATCTGCATAAGAGAAACAATACCCTCCTGCATTCTAGCACCACCAGAACAAGTGAAAACAATAATAGGAAGTCTGTTTTCTGTAGCATATTCAAAAGCTCTAGTAAGCTTTTCGCCTACAACAGAACCCATTGAACCCATAAGGAAAGTAGAGTCCATAACAGCTAAAACTGTTTCGTATCCACCTATTGTACACTTACCAGTACGGATAGCATCTTTAAGACCTGTCTTTTCCTGAACAGACTTAATCTTTGTCTTGTAATCAGGGAAGTTAAGAGGGTCCTTTGCTTCCATATTTATATCAAATTCAACAAATGAATTTTCATCAGCAATAGTCTTTACTCTATCCTTTGAATTAAGTCTGAAGAGCTTAGCACACTTTGGACAAATCTTTAATCTGCCTAAAGCTTTTTTCTCTAAGATATTGCCACAAGATGGGCATTTAATACAACCTGCAGGAACTTCTTCCTTTGCAGTTTCTTTTGATTTATCCTTAGAAGATTCTTTTGCCTTTTCAGCAGGAGTAAGGTTATCCTTAATTGCTTCTACTGTGTTTTTAAGTGTTTCCACATCAGGCAATTTAAAATTTTCAAATAGTTTCATCTTGCATCTCCTTAAAACATAAATGTCATTTCAGCTTCTGCAACCTTTTTATCGCCTACATAAGCAATGCCCTTGCCAATACCAGCCATTTTCTTGAGCTTAACAATTTCAACTTCAAATCTAAGTGTATCGCCAGGAGTTACCTTACCTCTGAACTTAGCCTTGTCAATACCACCAAAGTATGCAATCTTACCCTTATTTTCTTCCATAGAAAGAATTGCAACAGCACCAGCCTGTGCCATAGCCTCAATAATGAGAACACCTGGCATTACAGGTTCGCCTGGGAAGTGACCCTGAAAGAAGTTTTCGTTCATTGTTACATTCTTAATTGCTGTAATCTTTTTACCTTCTTCAAGTTCAAGAACTCTGTCAATAAGACAGAATGGATAACGATGAGGTATAATTGACTGAATTTCTTTAATATCCATCATATTATTAGTCCTCCCACTTCTTTAAACATAATACAGCATTGTGACCACCAAAGCCTAAAGTATTACTTAAAGCATACTTAATATCTCTTTCAACACCCTTGTTTGGAGTATAGTTTAAGTCACATTCTTCATCAGGGACTTTGTAACCAATTGTAGGTGGTACAAAGCTATTTTCAAGAGCTAAAACAGATGCAACAGCTTCAACTGCACCAGTAGCACCTAATAAGTGACCTGTCATAGACTTAGTTGAGCTAATGTTAATATCCTTTGCATAATCACCAAAACAAGTCTTAATAGCTAAAGTTTCTGCTGCGTCATTAATGTGTGTACTTGTACCATGAGCATTGATGTAGCCTACTTCTGTCTTTTCAATACCAGCTTCGTCCATAGCAGCTTCCATAGCCTTAACAGCACCGTCGCCATCAAGTAATGGGCTTGTAATATGGTTAGCATCACAAGTTGAACCATAACCAACAACTTCTGCTAAAATCTTAGCACCTCTAGCCTGAGCAGATTCAAGAGATTCCATAAATACCGCACCAGCACCTTCGCCCATAACGAAACCGCCTCTTTCCTTATCAAAAGGAATAGATGCTCTGTCTGGGTCTGTGCTTGTAGAAAGTGCCTTTAATGCTGCGAAACCACCAATACCAAGTTCGCAAATAGATGCTTCAGAACCACCAGCAATAATATAATCTGAGTAACCATGCTTAATATTTCTGAAAGCCTCGCCGATACAGTTTGTACTTGATGCACAAGCTGTTACAACATCAATACAAGTACCTCTTGCACCAAAACGGATTGCAATATTACCTGCTGCCATATTACTTATTGCCATAGGAATAAATAATGGAGCAATCTTGTTAATACCTTTTTCTACAAGTCTTCTACCCTGTTCTTCAATAGTAGTTAAACCACCAATACCTGAACCGAAAACTACACCAAACTTATGCTTATCAATGCTTTCAAGGTCAATACCAGACATTTTAACTGCTTCATCAGCAACAGCCATACCGTAGATACTGAACATATCAAGTCTTTTAGTTTCTTTCTTTTCAACAACTGTTGTTGGGTCAAAGTTCTTTAATTCGCCTGCACAAACTGCCTTACTCTGAACAGCTTCTGTGTCAAACTTAGTAATATGAGCAATACCGTTCTTACCATTTTTAAGACCGTCCCAAAATTCAGCTGTGTTATTTCCAATAGGTGTTAATGCACCAATACCTGTAATTACTACTCTTCTTTCCATTAAATAAATCCTCCTTAACCTATTACCATACCGCCGTCAACTCTGATTACCTGACCAGTAATATACTTAGACTTAGCAAGGAATACGGCTGTTTCTGCAATTTCTTCTGGCTGACCAAATCTCTTTAAAGGAATATTTGATAAAATACTTTCTTTCATCTTGTCAGCTAAAACATCTGTCATATCTGTTGCAATCATACCTGGTGCAATAGCATTACAAGTAATATTTCTTGGAGCAAGTTCCTTAGCTACTGAGTAAGTCATACCAATAACGCCGGCCTTACTTGCAGCATAGTTTACCTGACCAATATTACCAGCTACACCAATAACTGAACTCATATTGATAATAGCACCACTTTTTTGTTTCATCATAATCTTGCTAGCGTGCTTCATCATATTGAAACAACCTTTAAGATTTGTATTAATAACAGCATCAAAATCTTCTTCGCTCATTCTCATCATAAGAGTGTCACGAGTGATACCTGCGTTATTTACAAGTACATCAATAGTACCAAATTCTTCCTTAGCAGCCTCAACTAATTTAAGAGCCTCGTCAAATTTGCTTACATCTGCCTGAACAGTAAAGCACTTTACGCCCTTAGCCTCAATTTCAGCCTTTACTTCTTCTGGAGAAGTTGAACGATAATTTAAAACAATGTTACAACCTTCATTTGCAAATGCAAGAGCAATAGCCTTACCAATACCCTTTGCACCACCTGTTACAATAACAGTCTTATCCTTTAACATCCTAAACCTCCACAAGTCTTTTCAAGGGACTTTAAGTCCTCAACATTATATACAGCAACATCTTTGCTAATCTTCTTTACAAAAGAAGAAAGTGTCTTACCTGGACCCATTTCTACAAATGTGTCTACACCTAATTCAATCATTTTTCTTACAGACTGCTCCCACTTAACAGGATTCATAACCTGCTTTGTAAGAATGTCAATAACTTCGTCCTTTGATGGTACTACATCAGCAGTTAAGTTAGTAATAACTGGAATATTCATATCCTTAATAGTCATATGCTGTAATTCAGCATTAAGCTTTTCAGATGCTGGAGCAAGAAGTGAAGTGTGGAAAGGACCACTAACATTAAGCATAACAGCCTTTCTTGCACCCTTTTCCATTACAATTTCAGATGCCTTTTCTACAGCAGCCTTATCGCCAGCAATAGCAATCTGACCAGGGCAGTTGTAGTTAGCAATCATACATCTACCAATAGACTTAACTTCGTCACAAGCCTCCTGAATTTTGTCAGCATCTAAGTTAAGAACAGCACACATACCGCCTTCGCCAACAGGAACAGCTTCAGTCATAAAACGACCTCTTTTTCTTACAAGCTGAACTGCATCAGCAAAGTCAAATGTACCACTTGCAACATGAGCAGAATATTCGCCAAGACTAAGACCAGCAACATAGTCAGCCTTTAAGCCCTTTTCTTCCATTAATTTAAGTACAGCAACGCTCATTGTAAGAATAGCAGGCTGTGTATATTCAGTTTCATTTAATCTTTCGTCTTCGTTAAAGCAAATGTCACTAATCTTTAAGCCAAGTGCCTCATCAGCTTCATCAAAAACTTTCTTTACACATTCAAAATTGTCATAAAGCTCCTTGCCCATACCGGCTTTCTGAGCACCCTGACCACTAAAAATAAACGCAGTTTTCATTTCTTCCTCCTGTTACTTTACAAGTTCATTAAACTTTGCCATAATTTCTTCTATAATTTCAGAACAAGATTCTTCCTTGTTTACCATACCGGCAATCTGACCACTCATTACAGAACCATTGTCTACATCGCCTAACTTAACAGACTTCTGTAATGCACCAGTACCAAGCTGGTCAAATCTTGCCATATCTGGATTTTCCTTTGAACCTTCTTCTTTTTCAGCAGCGAGGAAAGCATTGGCAAGTTTATTCTTAATAACTCTTACTGGATGACCTGTAATCTGACCAGTAATAACTGTTGCAAGGTCATTAGCCTTTAAAATCTTAGCCTTATAGTTTTCGTGTACTGTACATTCAGTAGCAACAAGGAAACGAGTACCAATCTGTACACCCTCTGCACCAAGCATAAAGCCAGCTGCCATACCTCTACCGTCAGCAATACCACCAGCTGCAAGAACAGGAATAGAAACAGCATCTACAACCTGTGGAACTAAAGCCATAGTAGTAAGCTTACCAATGTGGCCACCACTTTCCATACCTTCAGCAATAACAGCAGACGCACCGATTTTTTCCATTTTCTTAGCCTGAGCAACACTAGGTACTACAGGAATAAGGCTAATACCATGTTCCTTAAACTTGTCCATATACTTAGATGGGTTACCTGCACCAGTTGTAACAACCTTTACACCCTCCTCACAGACAAGGTTAACAATATCTTCTACAAATGGAGATAAAAGCATAATGTTTACACCAAAAGGCTTGTCTGTAAGTTCTTTACACTTTCTGATTTCTTCTCTAACAATATCTGCAGGAGCATTACCTGCTGCAATAATACCAAGACCACCTGCATTAGAAACAGCAGACGCAAGACTTGCATCAGCAATCCATGCCATAGCACCCTGGAAAATTGGATATTTAATACCTAACATTTCACAAATTCTTGATTTCATTTTTTCACCTGTTAACCTTTCTATATCTTTTTAATTATTTACCATTTAATGAGGGTACTACCCCAAGTAAGTCCACCGCCGAAGCCAGTTATAATTATGTAATCTCCCTTTTGAAGAAGACCCTTACTATCCATATGCCCAAGAGCAATAGGAATACTAGCAGCAGAAGTATTACCAAATTCATCTACATCAATAAAGAACTTGTCCATTGTAGTTTTTAGTTTCTTTGCTACAACTTCTATTATTCTTGAATTTGCCTGATGAGGTACAATATACTTTATATCATCAACAGTCAAATTATTTCTTTCTAAAAGAATACTAACACTCTTTGGAACTGTCTTAGTTGCAAAGTTAAATATAGCTCTGCCGTCCATTTCAAGATAGTTTTTATTTTCTTCTTCCGGATTGCACACCATATTTCTGACTTTTCTTTCGCCACCAGTAAGTTTAAGACCGTCCTCGCCCGTACTGTGCATATCTTCATCAATGACGCCACTATCTTCGCTAGGTTCTACTAAAGCACCACCTGCACCATCGCCAAAGAGAACACAAGTTGCTCTGTCTGTCCAATCTACAATCTTTGAAAGTGTTTCAGCACCGAAAACAAGAACCTTTTTGTACTGACCACTTTTTACAAATTTATCTGCAACGCTTAAAGCATATACAAAGCCAGAACAAGCTGCACTTAAATCAAAAGCCCAAGCATTTACACAACCTAAAGCCCCCTGAACAAGACAAGCCGTACTAGGAGTTGAATAATCAGAAGTAATAGTAGCCACAATAATAAGGTCTATATCTTCTGGATTAGTGTTTGTTTTTGAAAGCAATTTTTTGCCCACTTCAATGCAAAATTCTGATGTATTTTCTCCTGTTGACAAATGACGGCGTCTGATACCCGTTCTGGTAGCTATCCACTCGTCATTAGTTTCCACTATGTTACTAAGGTCATCGTTAGTAACAACCTTTTCAGGAACATAATAGTCAACAGCTTTAATTCCTGTTCTTAACATTTCATTCTCCTCTATTATATTTTTTAGTCAAAAAACTTGTAAGGCTACCTAAAGCCTCTATAAACATATCAGCCTCATAGTCAGATAAATCCACAATAAGAGATTTTACTAATTCCAAATGAAATCTCTGGTGGACTTTGAAAAGCTGTTTACCTTTTTCTGTAAGACTTAATAAATACACTCTCCTATCTTTTTCATCTCGTATTTTGTTTACATACCCTTTTCTAACAAGATGATTTATAGCAACAGTAAGTGTACCCATTGTAATTTCCAACTTTTCAGCTACTGCAGACATAGTTTTAGGCACATATAGTCCTATTGCATCTACTGTATGTGCCTCGTTTACTGAAACATCTGTCAGCCCACTATCTTTTATGGCTTTTTGCTCCACTCTTGATATATCATTAAAGGCTCCACTAATGAGTCTGTTTAAAGTATTTAAAGTATTTTCCACTCAAAAAAGCCTCCTATTTATAAAAAGTTTGATATTCAAAGTATATCATTTCTACCCTTAAAAGTCAATAGTTCAGCCTATATACAACCACCTATACAACCTATAATTTTCCAAATATATTTAGACATCTAAATTTATTTTTTTACAGATTTTTTGTATTTTTTCGTATCCATAAAAAAGAAAAAAAGATTTTTTAGCAAAAAAAGACTACCCTCTTTAGAGAATAGTCCTAAAAAAAATTTTTACGCATACATTTCCAATAACTTTATGCCATTGACAATGTTTATTGTATAGTATATTATCATAAATATAAAGTTTTATATTGATAGGAGGGATTTTTATGATGTACCCATTTATGACATTGCCTGATAACACAGAAATAACTCATTCAGAAATGTTGTCTAACGGAAAAGTTAAGGTGTATATTGAAACTCCTGATGAAAAAGATGGTTTTCATAATGCAACTTGCTATCTACCTGACTATGAGTGGAAAGATATTAATGGCTATTCTAAAGTTGAAATGAACTATTTTAAAGAATTAATAGAATCAACAGCACACTTAATTTTGGAATTTTCTTCAATAAACGAAAAAGTGTAGACACTAAATAATTTAGAATCTACACTTTTTTATTTTTACGCATACATTTCCAATAACTTTATAGCAAGCATTAAAGTAAATCTTTCCTCAAAACTTGATAAATCACAAGAAAGTATATGCTCAATCTTCTTTATTTTATAGTTTATAGTATTTCTGTGTATAAACATTTGAGCTGATGCCTTATTTACGCTGGCATTATTATCAAAATAGCATTTTAAGGTCTGGTACAGATTTGTATTGTGAGCCTTATCGTACTTTATTATTGGTCCTATTGTTTCATTACAGTAGGCTCTTATTTTTTCATCATCTTTTATCTCCAGCAGTATTTCATACTGGCTATGATTTTCCAATATTTTTCTAGCATTAGCTTTTCCTGAAATCTTATTAGTCTGAGCAGAATGATAGCCTTTGCTTAAATTGCTTATTCCCTTAAAAACATCTGACACTCCACAAAGAGCCATTGTCTTTATTTTTCCTTGCATAGCCGTAGCCTCGCCAAACAGACTACTACCATTTTTATTGCTTAAAATTACAACAATATCTCCACCTACTGATGTCACAAAGGCAATACTGTTCAAATTTGGAATACAGTCATTTACCATTTTTTCAATTTCTTCATTTTTTGAAGAAATAACCAAAACAGTATAATTCATTTCTTCACTAAAACCGTACTCTGAAAAAAGGCTTAAACTATCCTTTGACAACCCCGGAAGAAACAAAGCCGTATTTACAGCATTTCTAAAATTTACACTAAATCTTTCGTCTTCTAAAATAGCTGTACTTGATGCCTTACCAACATCAACAAGTCTAATCTCCCAAGGCATTACAAAAAGAGGAAGCCTATTTTCATTACAAAAATCTTTTAACTTCTGTGGTATTTCATTAATGTATTTACCTGTATTTATTACTATGCCACCTGCTCCGTACTTTAGCATAGCCTTTACAAAGCCAAGAAGTGCCACACTATTGCCATTCATTTTAACTCCGGTTGTAAATACAAGCTCATCTCCGATTATAAAGTTAGAAAGAGTTTCGTCTTCGGCAATATGAAACCAACGAATGTTTCTGTTAAGACCCTCAAAGCCTGCAACCTGTGTTAGTTTGTAATCTTTCAATTTATCTAACAACTTCCAAAGATACATAATTGCCACACCCCTTTCCAAAATTTATAAACAAAAAAGGCACAGAAGTAAAATTACTTCCATGCCTCTTTGCATTATTTCTATTTCAATATGGACATATTATAAATCATTTGTGCTGAAATTGCAAGGCATATTACAATATTTGTGCTGTAGCATAAATTCAATTTTGATTATTGTAAAAAAGACTATTTTTGTAAATTTTTCTTGCATTTTAAAATTTGTGTGCTACCATATCTATAAGAATATTTTGGAGATTATTGTTTAATATAAATTTAAAGGAGATTGTAATATGAATATATTCGATATTTTAGGTCCAGTAATGGTTGGACCATCTAGCTCCCATACTGCCGGAGCTGTAAGAATAGGAAAAATCAGCCGACTTTTGCTAGGAGAAAAGCCTACCAACGCCAATATTTATCTACATGGTTCTTTTGCCCTTACAGGTGTTGGTCATGGTACTGATAAAGCCATTGTTGCCGGACTTTTAGGTATGGATACAGATGATACAAACATTCCCAATAGTTTTGAAATAGCCAAAAAAGAAAATTTACAATATAAAATAAGCACTATTGAATTAAAAGATGCCCACCCTAACACTGCCCTTTTAGAATTAACAGGAGAAAATGGCAGAGAATTAAAAATCGTAGCTTCATCATTAGGTGGTGGTAGAATAAGTGTGGAAAAAATTGATGACATTGAAACTCACTTTACAGGAGAATATCCTACTCTTATTGTTCACAATTTGGACCAACCTGGTCATGTTGCAGAAGTGGCATCAATGCTTTCTCACAAATCAATAAATATTGCCACACTTAATCTATATCGAGATAAAAGAGGTGGATATGCCGTAATGGTCGTTGAAACAGACCAAACTATACCAGAAGATAGTATAAAATGGCTTGAACATTTAGAAGGTGTAATCAAAGTAACATATTTGGATATTACAGGAGGTGGAAAGAATGTTTTATAGTGTAAAAGAGCTGATACAGTCTGCCAAAGAAAGTCGCCGAGAGGCTTGGGAATTAATACTTATGGACGATGCAAACGAAAGAAATGTATCCCAAAAAGAGTCCTTTGAGAAAATGCGTTATATGTGGCACTCTATGAAAAAATCCGTTGAAAGCTATGACCCTAACTTGATTTCTCCCTCCGGTCTATCTGGCAAAAACGGTGGTAAAATGGAAAAATATATTCCAAACTGTGTAAGCGGAGAATTTATAGGAAAAGTTATGGCTACAGCAATAAGTGTTGCCGAGTCCAATGCCTGTATGAAATGTATTGTTGCTGCTCCAACTGCCGGTAGTTGTGGTGTTTTACCATCTGTACTGGTGCCTTTTGTTGAAAAGTACAATATTGATGAAGATACTGTGTTAAAAGCCTTGTATCTTAGTGCCGGCTTTGGTCAGATTATTGCTCATAGGGCATCTATTGCCGGTGCTGAGGGAGGTTGTCAGGCTGAAATAGGTTCAGCCTCTGCTATGGCTAGTGCAACATTGGTATATTTAAGAGGTGGAACTATAGAACAAAGTGCCAACGCCTGTGCTTTTGCTTTAAAAAGTCTTTTAGGCTTAGTTTGTGACCCTGTTGCCGGACTTGTAGAAGTGCCTTGTGTAAAGAGAAATGTAATAGGTGCTGTTAATGCCATAACAAGCTGTGATATGGCTATGGCAGGTATAGAAAGTGCAATTCCTGTTGATGAAGTTATAGATGCTATGAAAGCTGTTGGCGACACTATGCCTTGCTCATTGAGAGAAACAGGTGAAGGTGGTTTGGCAGCAACTCCTACAGGTAAAAAATACGCAGAAAGTTTACCAAAACTATAAAAAAATTAAGCCCTATAGATTTACTAATCTATAGGGCATTTTTAATATTGAATAGGAAAGATAAATCCGATGACTTAACTTATTCTGAATTATTTTAAGCTACTAACGAAAGCCTTAATTTCATCAAGATTCATTTTAGAGTCAAATATTTTTCTAACAATAGCAGAACCTACAATACAACCGTCTGCAATTTTGTCAAATCTTTCAACATCAGCCTTTGTAGAAATACCGAAACCGATACAAGCTGGAGTATCTGTAGCTTCCTTAACCTTAGCAACAAAGCTGTCAATTCTTGTATCAAATTCCTTTCTAACACCTGTAACACCAAGAGAAGATACGCAGTATACAAAGCCCTTGCTTTCCTTAACAAGCATAGGTATTCTGTCTTCTGATGTAAGGGCTACAAGAGGAATCATATATACATTTGTTTCATCTAAAAGTGGCTTTAATTCGTCATATTCTTCGTAAGGAAGGTCTGGCACAATAAGACCGTCAACATCTGCGTCAACACAGAGTTCAACAAATTTTTCCTTACCAAAACCAATAATAGAACTATAGTAAACCATAATTACTAATGGAATTTGGCTATTCTTTCTTACATTCTTTACAATCTTAAATGTATCTTCAAGTCTGAAACCACCGGCAAAAGCTCTAAGACCAGCAGCCTGAATAACAGGACCGTCAGCAAGTGGGTCAGAATATGGAATACCAAGCTCAATAATATCTGCACCGGCTTCTTCAAGGGCATAGACTAATTTTTCACTATCCTCAACACTAGGGTCGCCACAGCAAATATATGGTATAAGTGCCTTTTTATTTTCTTCCTTTAATTTCTTAAATCTTTCATCTATTCTATTCATATCCAATTAAATCTCCTTTCCAAGATACTTTGCAACTGTGTGAACATCTTTATCGCCTCTACCAGAAAGACAAATAACAGCAATTTCATCTTTACCCATTTTAGGAATTTCTTTAACAGCACCAGCTAAAGCATGTGAACTTTCAATAGCTGGCATAATACCCTCTGTTCTGCAAAGCATCTGGAATGCGTCAATAGCCTCATCATCAGTTACAGAAGTATAACGAACTCTGCCTATATCATGGAGATATGCGTGTTCTGGACCAACACCTGGATAGTCAAGACCGGCACTAATAGAATATACTGGAATTACACAGCCGTCATCGTCCTGCATAATGTAAGTTTTCATACCATGGAGAACACCTGTTCTACCACCACTAAATGCTGATGCGTGTTCGCCAGTTTCAATACCATGACCGGCAGCCTCAACACCTACAAGTTCAACACTCTTGTCTTCAACAAATGGATAGAACATACCTATTGAATTTGAGCCACCACCTACACAAGCAAATACTCTGTCAGGAAGTCTGCCTTCTTTTTCAAGAACTTGTTTTCTAGTTTCATCGCCAATAATTCTCTGGAAATCTCTTACCATTGTAGGATATGGATGAGGACCTACAGCTGAACCAATGATATAGAAAGTATCTTCTGCTCTTGCAACCCAAGTTCTAATAGCCTCGTTTGTTGCATCTTTTAATGTACCAGTACCAGTAGTAACAGGAATAACCTTAGCACCTAATAATTCCATTCTGAAAACATTGAGTTTCTGTCTTTCAATATCTTCAACACCCATATAAACTTCACATTCCATACCGAAAAGAGCAGCTACTGTAGCTGTTGCAACACCATGCTGACCTGCACCAGTTTCAGCTATAACCTTTGTCTTTCCCATATGCTTTGCAAGTAAAGCCTGTGCAAGGGCGTTGTTAATTTTGTGAGCACCTGTGTGGTTTAAATCTTCTCTCTTTAAATAAACCTTAGCACCACCTAATTCCTTTGTAAGTCTTTCGCAATATGTAAGAGCAGATGGTCTACCAACATATTCCTTCATATAATACATAAACTCATTTTTAAATTCATCTGTAAAGCAATATTCTTCATATTCCTTTTCAAGAACTTTCAAAACTGTCATAAGTGTTTCTGGTACATACTGACCACCGTACTGACCAAAGTCTTTTTCTAATTTCATTGTACAATCCTCCTAGTATTTTAAACTTTCCATAAATTCTTTTATCTTATCATAATTCTTAAATCCGTCTACTTCTACAGAAGAACTTAAATCAATTATGTTTGGACTAACTTTTTCAATAGCATCATTTACATTAGTAGAGTTAATTCCTCCTGCTAAAATAGTAAAATGATTTTTGCTAAAATCTTCAACTGCTGACCAATCAAAGGTTTCTCCTGTGCCACCCCATTGATTTTTCTTAAATGTATCTAACACAAAACCGTCAGCATTTGTATAGCTTTCAGCAATTTCTGCACTTTCCTTATCCTTAACAGATATAGATTTCCATACAGTTTTATTTATAAAACCACAATCCTCGTTTGTTTCTCCGGAATGTAACTGGCAAACATCTAAATCTGCCTTTTCCATTATTTCAATTATTTCTTCCATAGGCTGTCCGGCAAAAACACCAACAGTTTTTATATCTGGTCTTAAATTCTTTTTTATTTCTAAGGCTTTTTCAATAGTAATTTTTCGTGGAGTATTTGCAAACACAAAACCTACATATCTAATATTCTCAAATTCATTTACCATTAAAGCATCTTCAACACGCTTTAAACCACAAATTTTAATTTCCATAGGCATTTCTGAACTCCTGTGCTTTTTCCTTTATATCTCCACTTTTCATAAAGCTTTCGCCTACTAAAATACCATTTATATTTGCCTTGCTTAATATCTTTATATCCTCTGCTGTGTGGATTGAGCTTTCGCTTATAATAACTTTGTCCTTTGGAACAAGTTCTCTAAGTCTTACAGTAGTGTAAATATCCTCTGTAAAATCGTGTAAATTTCTGTTGTTTATACCAATAATTTTGGCATCTGCTGAAAGTGCAAGTTCAATTTCCTTTTCATTGTGTGTTTCAACTAAAGGTTCAAAACCTACACCTCTTGCAATATTTATGTATTCTGCTAAAACTCTTTTTTCATTTAAAACAGCAGCAATCAAAAGTATTGTAGATGCTCCCAATTCTCTTGCCTCAAAAATCTGCAAAGGAGAAACAACAAAGTCTTTTCTCAAAAGTGGTAAATCTACATTTTTGTGAATTTCCTCTAAAAATAAGGGACTACCTTGAAAATAATCTTCTTCTGTAAGAACTGAAATAGCATCAACAGCACCTACATATTCCTTAGCTATTTCTACTGGATGAAAGTCTGGTTTAATAAGACCTCTTGAAGGAGATGCTTTTTTTACTTCCCCTATTATTGAAAGTCCGTCTTTAGCCATAGCATCATAAAAAGATGCAACTGGCTTTTCCATAGCCTTGTAAAGTCTTTTGGCATCAAACTTATAATCACTTTTTTCAAGGGTAATTTTTTTCTTTGCTACAATATCGTCTAATATCATATTAAATCTCCCCTTTTATAAAATTTTCTATAAGTTTCATACCGTCTGGAGTATTAATGCTCTCAGGGTGGAACTGTAATCCAACAACTGGCATTGTCTTATGTCTAATTGCCATTATTTCATCACCTACAGTAGCAGTAACTTCAAGGCAATCAGGAACTGTGCTAGGTACAATAGAAAGACTGTGGTATCTAGCTACCTGTAAAGGATTTGGTAAACCTTTAAATATACCCTTGCCATTGTGGTCAGCCATTGATGACTTACCGTGGAAAAGTTCCTTTGCATTACTTACAGTAGCACCAAAGGCAACAGCTATTGACTGATGACCAAGGCAAACGCCCATAAGAGGAATTTTGCCACTTACTGTTTTTATAATTTCAATACAGTTGCCTGCTTCCTCTGGAGTTTTAGGTCCAGGAGAAATAACAACTCTGTCTGGATTTAATGCTAAAATGCCAGCACCGTCAATTTCGTCATTTCTAAATACTCTAATATCACTATCAAATTCGCCCATATACTGGTATAGGTTATAAGTAAAACTATCGTAATTATCTACTAAAACTATCATTATACTTCTCCTCCTATTGTTTTAACAAGGGCTCTAACTTTGTTGTGGCTTTCTTCATATTCATTCTTTGGAATAGAGTCAGCAACAATTCCGGCACCTGCCTGCATATAAATCTTCTTATCTTTAATAATCATTGTACGGATTGCAATACACATATCCATATTACCATTGAAACTAAAGTAACCTATTGAGCCACCATAAAGACCTCTTTTTTCTTCTTCAAGTTCTTCAATAATTTCCATAGCTCTAATTTTAGGAGCACCTGAAAGTGTACCAGCTGGTAAGAAAGTTGAAAGAACATCAAAGCAATCCTTATCTTCTCTCTTTTCGCCCTCAACAAGACTAACAATGTGCATAACATGAGAGTAATAATGAATTTGTTTAAGCTCTGTTACCTTTACTGAACCAATCTTTGATACTCTACCCATATCATTTCTGGCAAGGTCTACAAGCATTGTGTGTTCTGCTATTTCCTTTTCATCATTTAAAAGACCCTCTGCAAGTTCTATATCTTCTTTTAAGTTTTTACCTCTTTTTCTTGTACCAGCTATTGGGCAAGTCTTAACTTTGTTACCTGAAACTTCAACAAGCATTTCTGGAGAACTACCGGCAACCTGATAATCGCCAAAGTTTAAGTAAAGTAAATATGGAGATGGGTTTATTGCTCTTAATTTTCTGTATAAGTCAATAGGCTTTTGGTCTGTTTCTGCTGTAAGTCTTTGAGAAAGAACTACTTGGAAAATATCGCCGTCATAAATATATTTTTTAGCCTTTTCAACTATTTCTTCGTACTTTTCTTCAGTCATATTTGAAGTAAACTGAATTTTTTTAGTAGGTTGAAGTGCATAGTGTTCTTCTGGAACAGAAGTTTTAATTTCTCTTTCCATTCTGTCAAGTACAGGAATTGCATCTTCTTCCTTTTCAGCAAGAGCAACAAGTATTATTTTATCGTGGAGGTGGTCATAGGCTATAAATTCATCAAATACCATTAAATGAACTGTTGGAGTACCTACAACCTCTTTGTTTGTGTCTGGTATGTTTTCATACTGTCTTATAATATCGTAGCCAACACCACCAACAGCACCACCTGTGTAGCAAAGGTCAAGGTCAGTTTCGATTTTAAAGCCTTTCATATAATCTCTTACACTATCTAAAAGCTTTCCCTCAACTACTGTCTTTTTACCCTTTTCATCAATAGTCAATTTGTCATTTCCGCTTAAAATAGCCATAGGGTGTTTACCCATAAATGAGTAATTTGTTTTACCCTCGCCTCTTGATTCAAGCAAAAAGCCTTTTTCATTTCCTACATATTTGTAAAAAAGAGTAATAGGTGTTTCTGTATCACCAGAAAACTCACGAACAAAAGTTTTTAAAATTTTCATTTCCATTACCTCCATAAAACAATTAATTATATGCCAAATTATGAAATGTAAATATCTGTTATATATACAAAAAGACCTTGTCCAAAATTGGACAAGGTCATATAATTCGCCTATTAAGCCACCCAATCAGATACCAACATATCTTATCTCTGTAACGGGAGAGCCCGTTGCAAGCTAATAACATAATGCTTTCGCCTACAAGTCTGTAAGTCCATTCCCCTAAAACCTCTGTATCGGTTCACACCAACCACCGACTCTCTGAAACATTTGTAAAAGGGTACTCCTCTTAGTCATCGACATTCATCTTTGAAATTGAAACAAGTATAGCACCATTATTCCAAATTGTAAAGACCTTTTTTGAAAAGTTTACAAATATTTTTTATTACTGTCTAGCGTTGATTGATTCGCTCATAAACTTGTCGTGGATAGCAATAGCAGCTCTGTCTGCATCAGAATCCTTAACAAGAATAGAAATCTTAATTTCAGAAGTAGAAATCATCTTTACATTGATACCTGCATCAAATGTAGCTTCGAAAAGCATAGATGCAACACCTGAGTTAGTAGCCATACCAGCACCAACAACAGAAACCTTAGCAACAGCCTTGTTTGCTGTAACATCTTCGAAACCAAGTCTTTCCTTGTGTTCATTTAAAATTCTAAGAGCTTCATCGCAATCGCCTTCTGCAACTGTAAATGAAATATCCTTTGTATTGCTTCTACCAATAGACTGGATAATAATATCTACACTAATCTTTTCCTTGCTTAATAAAGAGAAGATTTTGAATGCAACACCTGGTTCATCCTTTAAACCAACAACAGCTATTCTAGCAACATCTTTATCTACAGCTACACCACTAACTAACATCTTTTCCACTTTTACTTCCTCCTTAACGATTGTACCTTCTGCATCTGTCATACTTGAGCGTACAACTAAATTTACATTATATTTTTTAGCAAGTTCTACTGAACGGTTATGAAGTACCTTAGCACCTAAACTAGCGAGCTCAAGCATTTCATCATAAGTAATTTCATCAAGCTTCTTAGCATTCTTAACCACTCTAGGGTCAGAAGTATATACGCCATCTACATCTGTGTAGATTTCGCAAAGGTCAGCACCTAACTTTGCAGCAAGAGCTACAGCAGAAGTATCAGAACCACCTCTACCTAAAGTTGTTACATCAAGATGTCTATTTACACCCTGGAAACCTGTAATAATAACAATGTTCTTCTTTTCAAGTTCGTTATTAATTCTTTCAGTTGAAATATCCTTAATTCTAGCATTGCTATATGTTGAAGTTGAATAGATATTGCACTGGAAAGCATTTAAAGAAATTGCTGGATAGCCAAGCTTGTTAATAGCCATAGCCATTAAAGCAACAGACTGCTGTTCACCAGTTGATAAAAGCATATCCATTTCTCTCTTTGATGCGTTTGGATTAATTTCCTTAGCTTTTTCAATAAGTTCGTCAGTAGTATCACCCTGAGCACTTAAAACAACTACAACCTGATTGCCCTCTTTATAGCTGTTTACGATAGTCTGTGCAACATGATTAATTCTTTCTGCATTGGCAACAGAGCTACCACCAAATTTTTTTACGATTAACACAATATTTGCCTCCTAATCTTCAACTCTGATTGTGTTGAGGATACCTACAACACCGTCACAGTTCAATAATTCATTTAATTTATCATTTAATTCCTTTTCCTTAGCCTTGTTTGTAACGAAAGCAAATTCGCCATCAAGACCGAAGAATTCGATTACTTCATCTACGCCGAACACACTCTTAACATCAGCCTTAGCCTTTTCTTTATCATTATATTCAATTCTTACGAACTTGCGAGTTTCAACTTCGTCAATGTTCATAAGTTCCTGCTTTTCAGCAGACCAACCAATACCAAGGTTAATATTTTTGTGATTTACAGCTTCTACAATATCACTTACTACAGCACTAGCAGTAGGGAGCTTACCAGCACCCTTACCATAGAACATAACATCGCCAAGCATATTACCCTGAAGTAAAATAGCATTGAATACATCATTTACCATAGAAAGTGGATTTTCTTTATTTACAATAGCTGGAGCAACTCTAGCCCAAACCTTGCCGTTTTCAAAATCAGCTGTAGCAAGGAGCTTAATAGAGCAACCCATCTTCTTTACATAGTCCATATCTGTCTTAGAGATATTTGTAATACCTTCTGTATAAATATCATCATAAGAAACAGTTTTTTCTGTTGCAAGAGATGCTAAAATAGCAATTTTTCTACAAGCATCATAACCTTCAACATCGGCGTCAGGATTTCTTTCAGCATAACCCTTAGCCTGTGCATCACTTAAAACATCATTGTATTCAAGACCTTCTTCAGACATCTTAGTGAGCATATAGTTTGTAGTACCATTTAAAATACCAACAATCTTAACGATTTCATCAGAAGTAATACTTCTGTTAATTGGTCTAATAATTGGGATACCACCACCAACACTTGCTTCATAGAGGAAGTTTACATTGTATTCCTTAGCAAGAGCCATAAGCTCTCCACCATGAGCAGCAACAAGTTCCTTGTTAGATGTACAAACACTCTTTCCAGATTCAAGAGCCTGCTTAACAAATGTGTAAGCTGGGTTAATACCACCCATTACTTCAACAACTACATCAATAGTATTATCATTTAAAATATCATTGTAATCGTGAGTAATAATTTCCTGAACAGGGTCACCTGGGAAATCTCTTAAATCTAAAACATATTTGATGTTGATAGGTTCATAAGACTTAGAATTAATTCTGTCCTTGTTTGTATTGAGAACCTCAACTACACCTGAGCCTACTGTACCGTAGCCCAATACTGCTATATTTGCCATTAAATTCACTCCCTCGCAATAATCTTCAAGGACATAACACCTTGCATTTTGGCAATTTTATTTAAAAGCTTAGTCAAACCAATGACTAACTCTCCTGTTTCTATACTGATTGTGACATTGGCCACATTGTTTATAGGTATTGTCTGATTAATAGTAAGAACATTAGCACCACTAGCAGAAATAGCATTAAGAACATTTGAAAGTATGCCAGCCTCATCAGCCAAATTTATAGAAATTATCGCTGTTCGACCTCGTGTACTTTCTCCTAATGTAAACACATGGTCCTTATATTTATAGTAAGCACTTCTACTTACTCCAACTTTGTCGACAGCCTCTTGTACCGAGGTAATGCCTCCAGAGTTAAGCAGTTCTTTTACCTGCAATACTTTAGTGAATACCTCAGGCAGCACCTTTTTATCCACAATAATTAATTCCGAAGAATTGTCCATATTTTGTACTCCCTCTATATACATCTGTATTCCATAGGTGGAACTATACCACACTTTCGACAAAAAAGCAAGCATTTTTTTGTATTTTTCTAAAAAACATTTGTCCACCGTAAAATTACACCAATTTTACATTTTCCATTTTTCTGTAAAAAAATACCGTAAAACAATGGTTTACATAGTCGTTTTACGGTTTACATTTTTCACTATTTTTATTTTCTTTTAAAACCTCTTGAAATAAATTCAACCATTGTATCGTGGTATCCTTTATCCATATATTTATCCAATACAGTTCTCTCAAAATTTATAACTGTATACATATCATCTTTCATAGTTTCATCTGGAATGACTTCTATGAATTTACAATCTTTATATTTGCTTTTGTCCGGAATTTTTCTATTTGTTAAATAAATTATTATAAATTTTCTATAGCCTATATCGTAAAGAGGTTGTATAGGAACATTGTCAGAAAAACCACCGTCAAGATACAGCTCCCCATTTATTTTCTTTGTTCCATACACAGGATATATAGCACTGGACGCCAATGCAATTTCAATTATTTTTTCCTTTTCTTCTTTATTTAACATAAAGTAATAAGGTGTAAAAAGTTCATTTTCTGAAATTTTACTTGCACAGGCATAAACTGTTCTGCCGACTCTTAAACTTTCCATATTTATATTTTCTCTTAATATATTTTCCAAGCCGTCTTGAGAACAAAATCCCTTTGTATCGAATATAACCTTGTAAATATCCGTCATTCTACTTTTAACTATATCTTTTCCCAGAGGCAAAATTTTGGCAACTGCATTTGCAAAACCATTGGGGTCTACACCTAAGGTATCTATTTTTTCCATAGCTTTTTTGGATATTTCTAAAATATTTTCCGTTCCCGAATTTTTAGAGCCAAAAGGTGTTATATCCTCCTGTTTTATAGTTTTCCACACATTTATAGCCTTGTCAAAATCGTCTTGCCCTATTAATAGTGCATTTAAAGCACCTACAGAAGTACCTGAAACAGCTGTTATTTCGTCATATAGTTCCAGTTGACGCAAAGCAGCCCAAGCCCCTATTTGGTAAGCACCCTTTGCACCACCACCATTTAATACAAGTCCATAACCCTTGTTCAAAAAATCACATCCTAAAATAGAGTTTTATAAAATTCCGGTATTCTGTCCTTTCTAGTAGGAAAATCACTTCTATACTGTTTTACATCATTTGTAATATCTCCTATTACCATACCTTCTACTTTTGAAAGGCTTGAAAGCACATCGCCATTAGGATTTATAATGCAACTATCCCCTGAGTATCTTAAATCTCCAACTTTTCCTACACAATTTATGGCAAAAATGTATACTTGATTTTCAATAGCTCTAGCCTTTAAAAGAGTTTTCCAATGTTTTTTTCGAGATGCTGGCCAGTTGGCAGCTACAACTATTGCATCACATTCCTTTGAAAGTGCCTGAAAAATTTCCGGAAATCTCAAGTCATAACAAATAAGTAGACCTATTGTAAAATTATCGAATTTAAACTTTGAAAGACTTGCTCCGGAAACAAAATACTTATCCTCTCCACTATAGCTGAAAGGGTGTATTTTTGCATAGTCAGCCAAAACATTCCCCTCTGAATTGACTACTGTATACTTATTTCTGGCTTTATGCCCCATTTCTTCAACCCAACCAAAGCCTATAGCAATTTTATTTTCCCTTGCTATTTTAGAAATCTTTTGTACTGTATAATTATAATTCTCTTTTGTATTATTAATATTCATAGAAAAACCAGTAAAACTCATTTCAGGAAATAGCATTAATTCTATGTTGTGCTTTTTTGCCTGTTCTATAAATTCAACACATTTTTCTATATTCTTCTCTTTGTCTTCCCATATAATATTTGTCTGACACATAGCAACTTTCATACTTCAACCCCCTTTTTTCTGTAATTATATCCCAAAAAAATTAGGCTTACAATATTATATTTCAAATATTATGCTAAATTTAATATTTATTAATTTATTTGTGTTTTTTATAAAAAATTTTTAGGGCAAGTTCAGGGCAAAATAAAAGTCCCGAAAACCAGTAAATAAGCCACTTAGGGAATTTAGGGCATATTTTTTATAAATAAAATTATTAAAAATAAATATATAAAATATAATATAGTATAAAAAAATCATAAATTTTACCCTAAAATTTCAAAACAGCCTACACCCCCAGTAAATAAGCCACTTTGCGTTAAAGTAAATCCTCCTATAATTTTCCCTAAAACTTGTCCTAAAATGTCCTGAAATAATTTAACTGTAAAATCCTATCCTTAACGAATTTATTCTGAGTAAACAATCTTCACTCTTTTTTAGCTTGTTCAACTATGCCATAATTAAAAGAATTAACTATGTTTTTAAATATTCTTGACTTTTAAAATTTTGATGATATAATTAAATTTGAATTGAAAACGGTGATGAGGACAGTAATTTTTGTCAATATGTATTCAGAGAGGGATATGGTGCTGTGATTATCCTTGCATGACAACTATGAAAACCACCTCTGAGTGGCTTTAATAAAGCACGGTTTGCTCCGTTAAAGGCTGACAAGTGGCACTTTTATGTGCAATTTGGGTGGAACCACGGTTATTATCGTCCCTGCTTTGGCAGGGATTTTTTTATACCCGTAAAAAACATTTTTAGGTAAATTTGCCCCAATCTTATTTACCACAGTTATTTTTTATGGAGGAATTAAAATGGTTAATGTAACATTAAAAGACGGTACTTCTAAAGCATATGCTAAGGGTACTACTATTCTTGAAATCGCAAAGGACCTTAGCGAAGGTCTTGCTAGAAACGCATGTTGTGGCAAAATTGATGGCGAAGTTGCAGATTTAAGAGATGCAGTTGAAAAGGATTGTACAGTTGAAATTTGTACTTTTGACTCTCCAGAGGGTAAAAAGGCTTACAGACATACAGCATCTCACATTATGGCTCAGGCTGTAAAGAGATTATATCCAGAAGCTAAGCTTGCTATTGGACCAGCAACTGATGAAGGTTTCTACTATGATTTTGACAGAAAGCCTTTCACAAATGAAGAATTTGCTGACATCGAAAAAGAAATGAAGAAGATTGTTAAAGAAAATCTTCCTATTGAAAGATATGAACTTCCTAGAGAAGAAGCTATCAAGTTTATGAAAGAACAGGACGAACCTTACAAGGTAGAGCTTATTGAAGACCTTCCTGAAGATGCTGTTATTTCTTTCTACAAGCAGGGTGACTTTACTGACCTTTGTGCAGGTCCTCACCTTATGAGCACTAAGCCAATTAAGGCATTTAAGATTACTAACGAAGCTGGTTCTTCAGGTGCTTACTGGAGAGGTAACGAAAAGAACAAAATGCTTGCTAGAATTTACGCTACTGCATTTACAAAGGCTGCTGACCTTGACGAATTTATAAAAGCAAGAGAAGAAGCTAAACTTCGTGACCACAACAAATTAGGTAGAGAAATGCACTTATTCACTACTACTGATGTTATTGGTCAGGGTCTTCCACTTCTTATGCCAAAGGGTGCAAGAATTGTTCAGACTTTACAGAGATTTGTTGAAGACGAAGAACAAAAGAGAGGTTATTTATTAACTAAAACTCCTTTAATGGCTAAGAGTGACCTTTACAAGATTAGTGGTCATTGGGACCATTACAAAGACGGTATGTTTGTTCTTGGCGATGAAGAAAAGGACGACGAAGTATTTGCTCTCCGTCCTATGACTTGCCCATTCCAGTATATGGTATACAATGCAGAACAGCACAGCTACAAGGATTTACCTTGCAGATATGGCGAAACTTCTACACTTTTCAGAAATGAAGCATCAGGCGAAATGCACGGTCTTATCAGAGTAAGACAGTTCACTATTTCTGAAGGTCACTTAATTTTAAGACCAGACCAGTTAGAAGAAGAATTCAAGGGTTGTCTTGAACTTGCTACATTTATGTTAAAGACTGTAGGCTTATACGAAGATGTTAGCTTTAGATTTTCTCAGTGGGACCCTAACAATACTGATAAGTACATTGGTACTGCTGAACAATGGGACGAAGCACAGGGTGCTATGGAAAGAATCCTTAAACATTTAGGTGTTCCTTATACTGTAGGTATTGATGAAGCTGCTTTCTATGGTCCAAAGCTTGATATTCAGATTAAGAATGTATTTGGTAAGGAAGATACTCTTATTACTATTCAGATTGACCAGTTACTTGCTGAACAGTTTAATATGTACTACATTGATAAGGACGGTCAGAAGAAGAGACCATACATCATTCACAGAACTTCTTTAGGTTGCTATGAAAGAACACTTGCCCTTCTTATTGAAAAGTATGCAGGTCACTTCCCAACTTGGCTTGCACCTGTTCAGGTTAAACTTCTTCCTATTTCTGATAAGTATGCTGACTATGCTGCTAAGGTTGAAGCTGAATTTAAGGCTGCTGGTATCAAGGTAGAAACTGACTCAAGAGCAGAAAAGATTGGTTACAAGATTAGAGAAGCAAGAAACGAAAGAGTACCTTATATTGTTGTTGTAGGCGAAAAGGAAGCTGCCGACAATACTCTTTCTGTAAGATGTAAGGGCGAAGATTTAGGCTCTTATGCTGTTGAAGATTTCATCAAAGAAATTACTGAAGAAATCAAAAACAAGACTAAAAGATGGTAATTTTTAATTATTAGAATAACTATGGGAGGTCAAAAGCCTCCCATTTTTTATAATTTTATAGGGGGATTTTATGTACGATTTAACACAGCTTGGAGAAAACACATATTGCTTTAACTGTTTTTCAAATGTTGGTATTTATAAACTAAACGAAAAAGATGTTTGCCTTATAGATAGTGGCGATGATAAATCATCAGGCAAAAGACTTATGCGAACATTAGACGAAAAAGGTTGGAATGTAAAAGCTATTGTAAATACCCATTCTCATACTGACCATATTTTTAACAACCAAAGCCTTATAGAAAAATATGGCTGTAAAGTATATGCAAATTCCAATGATATAGCCTTTATGAATGACAGTTTTCTAAATCCAGCCTTTGTCTGTGCATCAAATCCACCAAAAGAAATGCTTACAAGGTACTATGTTCATCAGCCCCACTACGGAGAAAATTTGGATAAGGCGGATTTACCTCTTGAATACATTCCTCTCCCTGGACATACTGGATATATGATAGGCATAAAAACTCCAGACGATGTATTTTTCGTTGGAGATTGTGTTGTTGACCCTATTACATTTAGAAAAACTAAAATAATATACATTTACGATATAGCAGGCTTTTTAAACTCTATTGACAAGGCTTTAAATGTAAATGCTAAAATATATGTTCCATCTCATAGCACACCTACTGAAGACTTTAGACCTATTGCCGAGGCAAATAAAAATACTGTAAATGAAGTAGCTGAAATTGTTTGGGAAGAATGTAAAACTCCCCTTTCTCCAGAAGAATTGACAAAGGCTGTCGCCGATAGATTAGGCTACAAAATGGGCTATAGCCAGTATATGACAGTTCAGTCAACACTAAAAAGCTATTTGACATACCTACAACACCAAGGTAAAGCCCAAACCTATGTTGAAAACAATAGAATTTACTGGAAAAGCATTGTCTAATCTTGACATTAAATTTTTTATATGTTATTATTTATTCCAGTTATTTGCGATGAAAAAGTCAATATGCCTGTTTTGTTACAACCCAGAGAGTGTTCCGGTGGCTGAAAGGGACTCAGTAAATTCAGGTTAGTTACAGCTTTGGAGCAAAAAGGTTGTCCCTCCTTTATGGGGAATTTGAGGCAGGCATTTTTTGTCTGTGAATTAAGGTGGTAACACGGGTATTCTCGTCCTTTGGGATTGGGAATACCCTTTTTTATTTATTAACGGAGGTAAAACAATGACTATTTTTGACGAGTTAAAGGCAAGAGGTCTTCTTGCACAGCTTACAGACGAAGAAGAAATCAAAGAACTTATTAACAATGGTAAAGCTACTTTCTACATTGGTTTTGACCCTACTGCTGACAGTTTACATGTTGGTCACTTTATGGCTCTTTGCCTTATGAAGAGATTACAGATGGCAGGTAACAAGCCTATTGCCCTTATTGGTGGTGGTACAGCTATGGTTGGCGACCCATCTGGCAGAACTGATATGCGTCAGATGATGACACCTGAAACTATTCAGCACAATGTAGATTGCTTTAAAAAGCAGATGGAAAGATTTATTGACTTTTCTGACGGCAAGGCACTTCTTGTAAACAATGCTGACTGGCTTATGAACCTTAACTACATTGAACTTTTAAGAGATGTAGGTGCTCACTTTAGTGTAAACAGAATGCTTACAGCTGAATGTTACAAGCAGAGAATGGAAAAGGGTCTTTCTTTCCTTGAATTTAACTATATGATTATGCAGAGTTACGACTTCTTCAACCTTTACAAGGAATATGGTTGTAATATGCAGTTTGGTGGCGATGACCAGTGGAGTAATATGCTCGGTGGTACAGAACTTATCAGACGAAAGTTAGGTAAAGATGCTTATGCTATGACTATTACACTTCTCCTTAATTCAGAAGGTAAGAAGATGGGTAAAACTCAGTCAGGTGCTGTATGGCTTGACCCTAAGAAAACTTCTCCATATGACTTCTACCAGTACTGGAGAAATGTTGCCGATGCTGATGTATTAAAGTGCCTCAGAATGCTCACTTTCCTCCCTCTTGAACAGATTGACAAAATGGATAAGTGGGAAGGTAGCCAGCTTAACAAGGCTAAGGAAATCCTTGCTTACGAACTTACTGCTCTTGTTCATGGCGAAGAAGAAGCTAAAAAGGCTGATACAGCTGCTAAATCTTTATTTGCTGGTGGTGCAAAGGGTGGCTCTGTTCCAACAACTGAAATCACTAAGGACGAATTAGGCGAAGGTTTACAGATTATTGAAGTTCTTGAAAAGTGTAAACTTATCCCTAGTAGAGGCGAAGGCAGACGCCTTGTACAGCAGGGTGGCGTAAGAGTAAACGAAGAAAAGGTTACTGATATTGGTACAGTTATTACTGCTGAAATGTGTGATGAAGACGGTATCATTATGATTCAGAAAGGTAAAAAGACTTTCCACCAGTTAAAGGTTAAATAATTTAGTATAAACATAAAAAGGACTTTGCAAAATCGCAAAGTCCTTTTTTTATTGAAGTAGTTTATTTTATTCGTAATCTTTGTAGTAGTGACCAATTCTGTCAGCTGCAAGCATAGCATTGTACACACTTTCAGGAGTAACTTCAAAAGGCATATTGTGGGCTGTATCCCCTTCAGCACAAGCAAGAGTTGCTGCCTCCATAAGTTTTTCTTCATCAAGTTTCTTAATACCTAATTCTTCAAATGTAACTGGTAAGCCAATGTTGATACAGAATTCAACAACTTCTTCTAAATCCTCAGTTGAAACATTTTCCAATACAAGCTGAGAAAGTACACCAAAGGCAACCTTTTCGCCATGGTACATACCATGTGTTTCTTCTATACAAGTAAGACCATTGTGAATAGCATGAGCAGCAGCAATACCACCACTTTCAAAGCCAATGCCAGAAAGGTAAGTATTAGCCTCAATAATATTTTCAACAGCAGGAGTACAAGCACCAGCATTTACAGCAAGTAAAGCCTTAGCACCGTCTTCCATAAGAGTTTTGAAACAAAGTTCAGAAAGTGCCATAGCTGTCTTTGAAACACTACCACCCATACAGCTAGTAGTATTTGACCTCATACAGGCTCTAGTTTCAAAATATGTTGCAAGAGCATCACCCATACCTGAAACAATTAATCTTACAGGTGCAGCAACAATAATATCTGTATCCAAAAGAATTATGTCCGGATTAGCTGGCAACCATAAATATTCATCAAACTGACCGTCATCAGTATAGAGAACTGATAAAGCTGAACAAGGTGCGTCAGTAGATGCAGCAGTTGGCACACAAACAACAGCTATATCATCATAATATGCAACAGCCTTTGCAGTATCAAGTATTTTTCCCCCACCAATACCTACTACAATGTCACATTTTTCTTTCTTTAAATTTTCCACTATTCTATTAACTTCGCTCTTTGAACATTCCCCATTGAATATTTCCCATACAACCGTAGTATCTGTCCCCTCAACAGCCTTATTAATCTTCTCCTCTACTCTCTTTTTACCACTTTTACTAACGAGAATAAGTAACTTTTTACCTAATCTTTCAGTATATTTAGTAATTTCAGCAAGAGTGCCTTTTCCCTGTATATAACGACTTGGTGAACCAATAATTCTAGCCATAGTAAAACCCTCCAAAACTTTGTTATTTTTTTATCAATCCTATTTTACCACTTTGATAAAATTTTGTCAATTAGTGGATTTTCACTATTTATATTCCCCAAATTTAGTAAAAATTACAATATAATATTACTACACTACAAAAGGCATACCCCTTTCGGAATATGCCTTGTTCTTAAAATTCGTATATTTTATAACTAAAAGAATAAACCACCTAAAAAACCTAATGCTCCTCCTATTACTGTTCCTATAGTAGTTCCAACAGCTGGTCCAATAATAGGTATAATAGAGCCTATTTTCTTTCCTATTTTTGCTCCAATAGTAGCTCCACTTGATGCTGACTCTATTGCAGACATAACAGAGTTTTTAATATCACTTAATATTTCTTTGTTATACTCTTCTACACCATCATTTACTTTCCATATTTGTGGGTCACTATTTAAATTATCTGCCACTACAAATCTTTTTGTTTCTGGAATACTTTTTATCATTGTATATAGTAACTTAGAAATATTATACTTATATAAGGCTGAGTAATATATAGGACTCGTTTCTACTCCTGTATATTCTAAAATTCTATTCTTAACAGATTTTACTTTGTCATTTAAAAATTCTACAAGTTCCTCCTCTGGTTTGCCTTCATCTCTATTCCAACAGCGACCCTTTTTTGCCATATCACATTGATTTATAGCAATAACAATCCTATTACTATCTCCAATATATGGCATAATTATATTTTCGATTACTTCATAAGTAGTACCCATATCACGATTTGAACCATCAACCAAAACAACAACTTCATCAACTATTAAATTGCCATTTTCATCTTTTGCTTTTAAAGCATTTGCAATTTGTATAGCATAATTTGCATCATTTTCTGGGCTATCCCCTAAACCCGGTGTATCCCAAAGTATCATATTATCAATTTCATATTTTTTAATTGTAGAAGTTTCTGGGTTCACGCTATAACCAACCTTTGCTACTTCCGTATTAAAAATAGCATTTATTGTTGAACTCTTGCCAACACCTGTAGCTCCTACAAACATAATATTCAATTTTTGTTTTTTAGCTTCTTCTATAGCTTCAATAAAAATTTTTTCCTCTGATTCAGATAAATTCAAGTCTCCTTTTTTCACTTCAACCATTATTGTATCCATTATATTATTCATTTCAAACACCTCTACCTTCCAATTTTTCTCCTATCTATAGGCATATTTTCAATTATAAAATCAAATACTTTTTCAACATTGTAGCCATACTCTGCCGAGTAATAAACCGGTTTTAAAATTTGTACCCCTGTTGCTTCTTTTACCCTTTCTTTTATTGAAGATACTTGTTTATCTAAAAATTCAAGTAAAACATCATCTGGCTTATTTAATTTATAATCCCAATGTCGTCCTTTCATAGCCATATCTGCCTGATTTATCAACACTAATATTCTGTATTTAGATATATTAGGAACTATAACATCATTTAAGATTTTATATGTAGTACCCATATCACGATTAGCACCCTCAATAATAACTAAAACCATATCTATAAAGCCATACTCTCTCCCGTCATCTGTGTAGGTTTTATTTAAAAGTTCAATTATTTTCTTTTTATGTATTTCATCTTTATCAACACCGTCACCTAAACCCGGTGTATCCCATAACCTTAAATAATCATTTAGACTATAGGCATCTAATTCCATCGTTTCTGGGTCTACACCATCACCAACTTTGGCAACATATTTTTGAAAAAAAGTATTTAATGTTGTAGATTTTCCTGCACCAGTAACCCCTGTTACCATTACATCTAAAGGTTGTACTCCTATATAGTCAATTTTTCTTTGAATATCATCTATTCTGTAATTTTTAAAATCTATTGACATTTATTTTTCTCCCTATCGAGATAATTTACCATTTCAATATACAATTTCTTACATTCTTCATTTTCGCCATTTTCAATGTATTTTAAGCATTTTTCAAGATATTCTTTATTTATATAATCATAAATTTCTCGTCTATTAGGTTGTTTGTTTATCCATTCAACTATTTCCGGTGCTGTTTTATAATACCTTTCAATTAATTCTTCTCCATCCGGTTGTTTTCTTAACCAATTATCTCTAAAGTTTCTAAACGTAGTAAGTTCGTAACAATCATCAGGCTTTCCATATTCCTCACAAGTTGCTGTTGTAATATAACAACCACCAGTAAAAACATCAACTATACCCTCGACTACAGCACCTACTGTATCAACTACATCCTCTACTGCATCTTTTATGCAATCAAAAATTCCGTATTTATAATCACTATCATTACGCTCCCAAGCTTTAGAATCAGTATTGGCACTTGTTACTAAAACAACTCTTTTTTTCTTAGGAATATATCTAACAATATAATAAAGTAGTTTAGAAAGATTATATGGTTTCTGTTCTTCATCTCCATCTTTGAATCCCGCACTATAATATATAGGTTCTACATTAACACCTGTAGCTTCTTTAATTCTTTTTTTAACAGATTCAACTTTTTCTTCTAAGAAATCAACAAGTTTTTGTTCTGGTTCATTATTTTCGTAATTCCAATATCTCCCTTTCATAGCTACATCGCATTGATTAATAGCTATAAGTATTCTACTATCTTTTTCTTCTCCTAAATTCGGAATAATTACATTATTAATTAAATCATATGATGTACCTAAATCACGGGTACTGCCATCTAAAATAACTAATACAAGGTCAATTAAATAATCTCCTTTATCATCTCTTTCCAATAATTTATTTATAATATTCTTTGAATGTTTAATGTCTGCCTCTTTTCCATCACCTAACCCTGGACTATCCCAAAGAATTACATTATCGAGATTATATTTTGTAATTTCCATTGTTTCCGGGTCTACACCCATACCTACCTTTGCCTTATTTTCTCCAAACAAAGCATTTATAGTAGAACTTTTTCCACATCCAGTTGCCCCTGTTATCATAATATTTAACTTTTCTTCTTTTTGTTTTAAGAACTGTTTTAGCATCATATTTTTTTCTTTTTCTGGCATATGTGCATCTCTAATTTGTTTACTTAAATCTTCCATAAAAATATTTTTTTCCATAATTAAATATCCCCTTTATTTTTTTATTTCTTATGATAACACCAATCTATGACAATATATGTCCACTTTCTCATTTTTTTATAAAAGATACATTTTATTTTTTTAATGGACATTTTTATTTATAAAATAATAAATATATTTTTTTATTACAAATTAAGCAATACTCTTTATTCCACCAATTAATTATTTTATAAAAATAAAAAAGCCCAGCTATACTAGACTTTCTATAACACTACAAAAGGCATACCCCTTTCGGAATATGCCTTGTTCTTAAAATTCGTATATTTTACTTTCTTCTACAGCCTGTTCGATAAGTTCATCAAGACCTTCAATTTTTCTTTCTATATTTTCTATTATAGATTTTTTTGGCTTAGTTTCTGGGTGTTTTGCTACGAAAACTGTACAACAATCTTCATATGGTCTTATTGAAATATCAAAAGTACCTATTTTTCTTGCCCAATCTACTATTTCCTGTTTATCCATAGCACAAAGAGGACGAAGAACAGGCATATCTGTTACAGCTGAATCAATAGCATTTATTGCGTGCATAGTCTGACTTGCTACCTGACCAATACTATCTCCTGTTACAAGTGCCATACTCTTATTTTTCTCTGCTACAAGTCTAGCAGCCTTGAGCATTGCTCTCTTTAAAAGTATAGTCATTTTTTCTGGTGGAGTATTTTGGTAAATTGTAAGCTGAGTTTTAGTAAATGGTACAACATAAAGTTTAAAACTACCTGTAAATACTGCAACTCTTTCTGCTAAATCTAAAACTTTCTGCTTTGCTCTTTCTGATGTATAAGGTGGAGAATCAAAGTAAACAGCCTCCACTTCTACACCTCTTTTAGCAGTAAGGAATGCTGCAACTGGACTATCTATACCGCCTGACATAAGTACAGTAGCTCTGCCTGATGCACCATATGGCAAACCACCAAAGCCATAAATAAGTTTGCTATAAATATAAGCATTATTTCTCAATTCTACCATCAACTTAACTTCTGGCTCGTGAACATCAACAGTAAGATTTGGCATATTGTTGAGAATATATCCACCTACTTCTGCACTTACTTCATTACCTGTCATAGGGTATCTCTTGTCAGAACGCTTTGTTACAACCTTGAAAGAAACTCCACCGTTAGGATAGCTTTCCTTAAACTGCTGTAATGCAACTTCTCTTAAATTTTCAATAGACTGGTCATCTACTTCCCAACAAGGGCATACTGCTGTAACACCTAATATATTTACTACAAGAGGAACTACTGTGTCATAATCTACATCAGTAATTTCGTTGAGAACAAGTATTCTACCCTGTTCCTTATAAACCTTGTAGCCCTCGTAATCTTTAAGTCTGTTTATAATAGTAGTTATAAGTCTGTTTTCTACTAAATATCTATTTTTGCCACGCATAGCAATTTCGCCATACTTGACCAAAAGTACCTTTTTCATAATTTCTCCTTTATCTTGGCTGGAACATTCTAAGCATAGGAACTTGTTCCTTTAAAACCTCAATTACCTTTTCAGCTTCTTCAACTGTGTTTTCACAATCAAAACTAAAACGAACTGTACTAGAACCTCTGCCGTCAATTAAGTAGTCAACTATTTTCTTCTTTTCTTTAGCCCTGCTTGAACAAGCTGAACCTGTTGCTACATATATCTCGTAATTTTCAAGGGCGTGTAAGAGAACTTCTCCCTTTACTCCTTCAAAACTTAAATTCAATATGTAAGGACTACCATTTTCACTATCGCCGTTTACATAAACATCTGGCAAAATATCGCAAATAGTCATTAACTTTTCCTTAACAGCCTTAACTTTTTCAAAATTCTTTTCCAAATCTCTTTTAGCTATTTCAGCACCAAGACCCATAGCCACAATAGAACCTGTGTTTTCTGTACCAGGTCTGAAGCCCTTTTCCTGACCACCACCAAAGTGGAGATTTTTGGCTCTTACACCTTTTCTGAGATATAAAACACCTACACCCTTTGGACAATGTATTTTATGACCACTTACAGAAATAGCATCAAAATGTTTGCCATTTATAGGGTGCTTGCCAAAGGCCTGAACGCAATCTGTATGGAAAATACAATTTTTATTTTTACTTTTTATAATTTCTGCAATTTTTTCTATAGGCTGAACAGTACCAACTTCATTATTTACATACATTATGCTGACAAGAATTGTATTTTCGTCTACTTCTCTTTCCAATTCTTCAAGATTAATATAACCCTTTTCATCAGCATTAAGTGTAACAACTTCAAAACCTCTTGCCTCTAACTCTTTAAAGCTGTCAGCTACAGAGGGATGTTCAATATTTGAAGTAATAACCTTATTACCTCTCTTTTTGTATGCCTCAGCAATACCTAAAACAGCTGTATTATTTGCCTCTGTTCCACCACTTGTAAAATAAATTTCATCTTGAGTAACATTAAGGGCATTTGCCACTTTCTTTCTGGCCTCTATTAATTCCTTTTCAGCCTCAAAACCTATACTGTGAAGTGATGACGGATTAGCAAAATTATTTTTCAAAAAATCGCATAATTTTTCATAGACAGGCTCACTAATTTTAGTCGTTGAACCATTGTCAAAGTAAATCACTTTTATTCCTCCAATTCGTAAAGCAAAATAACTGATGTTACAAGACCGGCAGTTTCTGTTCTCAATATTCTCTTTCCGAGAGTAACAGAAGTTATGCCATTTTCTCCCGCAAGAGCAATTTCATCATTTGAAAAACCACCCTCTGGACCAATGAAAACACCTATAGAAGTACCTTTAAATTCCTTTGTAACAGCTTTAAGTGTATTCTTTTCTTCCTTTTCGTAAGGAATTATTGCCATATCAAGGCTTTTTGCTTTTTCAACAGCCTGCTTAAAAGTCATAACATTTTCAACAACAGGTATTTTACCTCTGCCACATTGTTTTGCTGCTGACTCTGCTATTTTATTCCAACGAGCAATTTTCTTTTCTTCTTTACCATCTAATTTTACAACTGTATGTTCAGTTTTTACTGGAACAATAGAGTCAACGCCTATTTCAATACACTTCTGTATTACAAGCTCCATTTTGTCAGCCTTTGGAAGTCCCTGAAATAAAGTTATTTTTACTTTTGGCTCATTGTCATTTGTAAAAATATCTGTAATTTCAGCTGTTACGCATTTCTTATCTATTTCAGTAAGTTTACAGGTATAATCTCTGCCCTCTCCGTCGCCTACAGTTATTTCGTCGCCAACTTTGCCACGAAGAACCATGGCAATATGTCTTGCATTATCTCCGTCAAGAGTTACTGTATGGTCAGAAATATTGTTTTTGTTTACAAAGAATTTAGGCACAGTATCACTCCTTAATAGATGTAATAGATACCCATTCGTCCTTTATAGAAGTATCTATAACCTTTAAACCAACTTCAGCAAGTGCCTTGTAAACATCGTCAATTCTATCCTTAATAATACCAGAGGCAATAAATACGCCACCCTTTTTAAGCTGTTTTGGAACAACTGGACTAATGGCACAAATAACATCGGCAATAATATTTGCTACAACAACATCGTACTTGTCATAACCGATTTCGTCCTGTAAAGCCTTATCATCAATTACATTACCACTTGTAACATAATATTTGCTCTTATCTACACCACTAAGGTCAGCATTTTCATAAGCTGTTTTAATAGCATTTGCATCAATATCAACAGCAAAGGCACTCTTTGCACCAAGTAAAAGTGCTACAACAGAAAGAATACCACTACCACAACCTAAATCGGCTACAACTGAATTTTCATCAATATATTTTTCAAGCTGTAACATACAAAGCTGTGTAGTCTGATGAAGACCTGTACCAAAAACATGACCAGGGTTAATTTTAAATGTAACTCTGCCGTCTGGAGCTTCCATATCTTCCCACACAGGCTTTACAAAAATTCTGTTACCTACACAGAAAGGCTTATAAAATTCTTTCCACTTGTTAAGCCATTCCTGGTCATCTAAGTTGCTCTTTGTTTCAATGGCAAGTCTACCTAAATCAAGACCTATATCCATTGACTTTAATCTTTCAACGCCAGCCTTAATATTTAAAAATATTTCGTGGCCATAAGGATTTTCACTTACATAAACTGTAACCTTAGTTTCTCCAATAGGCTTGTTTAAAAGTTCTTCGTCTACATAGTCCCAAAATTCGCTACTTGTATTAAGATATTCCTTTAATTCTCTGTCATCTTCTACCTGAATACCAGTTACACCAGTTTCTAAAAGCATAGCACTTACTGGCTCAATACCCTCTGTAGTTGTATATATTTTTACTTCTTTCCATTCCATAGCCTAAAACCTCCATAATTAATCTATTTTATAGTATCACAAAACAGCCTTTTTTACAAGTGAGCATATTGCCTATTTTACTGGTTATACTAGGTTATAACAAATAAAAAGGAGAAAAATATGAAAAATAAAATTTTACCCTGTATTATAGGCATAATAACAGGTATTGCCAATGGCTTTTTAGGCTCCGGTGGTGGTACTGTTGTTGTTCCCTGTCTTGAAAAATTTATGAAAACAGAACCTCACAAAGCCCACGCAACAGCCATAGCCATTATACTGCCTCTGACTGTTATAAGTGCCTTTTTATATTACTACAAGCTTCATGTTGACCTTAAAACCTTAGGACTTGTTTCCATTGGTGGCATAGCCGGTGGATTGACTGGAGCAAAATTACTAAACAAAATATCTGTCAAATATCTACACTACATTTTTGGTGGAATAATGATTATAGCAGGAGTGAAATCACTATTATGGCATTAATAATAACAGGTTTTTTATCTGGAATAATAGGTGGAATGGGTATTGGCGGTGGCACAATACTTATACCAATAATGACAATATTTTTAGGTTTTGACCAAAAAACAGCACAGGCTGTAAATTTAATTTATTTTATACCTACGGCCATTACAGCCCTTACAATTCATATCAAAAATAAACAAATAGAAAAAAATAACTTGTGGCTTTTAATAGTTTTTGGTATAATAGGCACAATAATAGGCACATTATGTGCTTTAAAACTAGACGATACTATACTTAGGAAGTGTTTTTCTGTTTTTCTCCTCATTGTAGGAGCATATGAAATTTACAAAGGTTTTAAGGCTAAAAACACTAATAAAAATTAGGTTTTGGCTGAATTTTCCTTACAATTAAAAGGGTTGTGCTTTTTAGGTATAGGTGTTATAATGTAGAAAGATTTATATTCTTTAGGAGGAAAACTATAATGGGTAATTATTTTGGTACAGACGGCGTAAGAGGCGTTGCCAATGTTGAGCTTACTCCAGAATTGGTGTATAAGCTAGGAAGAGCCGGTGCGTATGTTTTAACTAAGCATACTAATCACACTGCTAAAATAATCGTAGGTATGGATACTCGTATTTCTGGGGATATGCTTGAATCAGCTTTAATTGCAGGTATATGTTCTGTAGGTGCTCACGCAGTAAGTCTTGGTATTGTTCCAACTCCTGCTGTAGCTTATCTCGTAAGAAAGTATAATGCTGACGCTGGTGTTGTTATTAGTGCATCTCATAATCCAGTTCAGGATAATGGTATTAAATTCTTTAATTCTCAGGGCTTTAAGCTTAGAGATGAAATCGAAAACGAAATTGAAACTTATATGACAGATAAGTGGGAAGAAATCCCTCGCCCATATGGCGACAAGGTTGGAGCTAAGACTCTCGGGGAAGAAGCTATTGACGATTATGTAGACTTCCTTGTATCTTCAACTGATATTAAACTTGATGGCATTAAACTTGCTATTGACTGTGCAAACGGTGCCACATACAAGGCAGCTCCTATGGCTCTTGAAAGACTTGGTGCTGAAGTTGTAGCTATACATAGAGAACCAGACGGTACTAACATTAACCTTAACTGTGGTTCAACTCATATGGAAGATTTATGCCAGTTTGTAAAGGAAAATGACGATATTCAGCTTGGTATTGCCTTTGACGGCGACGGCGACAGATGTCTTGCCTGTGATGGCAACGGTAATATGGTTGACGGTGATGTTGTTATGGCTATTTGTGCTAAGCATATGAAGGACAACGGCAAACTTAAAAACAACACTATTGTTGCTACAGTTATGAGTAATATGGGTCTTTTCAAAATGGGTCGTGAAAACGGTATCAAGGTTGAAAGAACTAAAGTTGGCGACCGTTATGTCCTTGAACATATATTAGAAAACGGAGATTGTTTCGGTGGCGAACAGTCTGGTCATATTATTTTCTTTGACTACAACACTACAGGTGATGGTACATTAACAGCTATTCAGCTTCTTACTACTCTTAAAAAGCAGAACCAGACACTTGAAGAAGCAAAGAAGATTATGGAAGTATTCCCTCAGGTACTTGTAAACGCAAGAGTTGACAACAAGCGTAAAAAGGAATACCTTTCAAACGAAACTATTAAGGCAGAAATTGAAAAGTTAGAAAGCAAGTTTAGTGGAGAAGGTAGAGTTCTTATTCGCCCTTCTGGTACTGAACCAATTGTTAGAGTTATGATTGAAGGTCGTGACCAGTCTGTCCTCAAAGAAGAGGCCGAAAGACTTGCAAGACTTATTGAAGGTTTATTAAGTTAAGCCGAAGGAGGATTTAAAATGTGTGGTGTAGTTGGTTACATAGGTCACAGAGATGCTGTACCTGTACTTTTAAGTGGTTTAACAAAGCTTGAGTACAGAGGCTATGACTCTGCTGGCGTTGCTGTACTTAACGAAGAAACTGATACTATAAATGTGCGTAAAACTAAGGGTCGTATTGAGAATTTACAAAATCTTCTTCTTACTTCTCCTATTCAGGGTCACTTAGGCATTGGTCACACAAGATGGGCAACTCATGGTGCTCCATCTGATGTTAATGCTCACCCTCACTCTAGTAACGACAGTAAGTTTGCTGTAGTTCACAATGGTATCATTGAAAACTATATGGAATTTAAGGAAGAACTTGAAGCTAAGGGTTACAAGTTCAAGTCTGAAACAGATACAGAAACTGTAGTTCATCTTATTGATAGCTACTATAACGAAGGTATGGACCTCCTTGATGCAGTATTCAAGGTTCTTGACAGAATTGAAGGTTCTTATGCCCTTGGTATTGTTTGTAAGGATTTTCCTGACACACTTATTGCAGCAAGAAAGGATAGTCCACTTGTTGTAGGTATTGGCGAAGGCGAAAACTTTATTGCCTCTGATATGCCAGCTATTTTGAATTATACTAAGAATGTATACCTTCTTGATGACAAGGAAGTTGCTATTATCAAGGCAGATTCTATTGAAATCTTAAACGACAAAAAAGAACCTGTTAAGAAAGAAGTATTTACATACAACTGGGATATTGAAGCAGCTGAAAAGAATGGTTATGACCACTTTATGCTCAAGGAAATTTACGAACAGCCTAAGGTTGTAAAGGATAATATTTCAAGCCGTTTTAGTGATGACGGTAAGAGCATTAAGCTTGACGGTATCAAACTTGGTAAAAAAGAACTTGAAAACATTAACAGAATTTATATTGTAGCTTGTGGTACAGCTTTCTATGCTGGTCAGGTAGGTAAATTCCTTATTGAAAGAATTGCCAGAATACCAGTTAATTCAGAAGTTGCAAGTGAATTTAGATACAAAGACCCACTTATTGATGAGCATACACTTATGATTGTAGTTTCTCAGTCTGGCGAAACAGCTGATACTTTAGCTGCTATGCGACTTGCTCAGTCTAAGGGTGCAAGAGTTTTAGGCGTTGTTAATGCCGTTGGTAGCTCTATTGCAAGAGAAGCTGACGATGTTCTCTATACTCTTGCTGGTCCTGAAATTGCCGTTGCCTCTACAAAGGCATTTAGTGCACAGGTTGTAGCTATGTATCTTCTCACTCTCCATATTGCTCAGGAACTTAACAAAATTTCTCCAGAGGAATTTGCTAAAATTAAGGCTGCCCTTGAAGAATTACCTTCTTTGGTAAACAATATTCTTACAAAGGCTGCTCCTGCAATAGAGAAATTTACACAGAAATATATTCACTCAAAGAATGTATTCTATATCGGTAGAGGTCTTGACTACATTGTAGGTATGGAAGGCTCTCTCAAGCTTAAAGAAATTGCATACTTACACAGCGAACCATATGCAGCCGGCGAATTAAAGCATGGTCCTATTGCCCTTATTGAAGATTCTACACTTGTTGTAGGTATTGTTACTCAGGAAGATTTATTCGAAAAGACTGTAAGTAACATTCGTGAAGTTAAGGCAAGAGGTGCTAAGGTTCTTGCTATTGCTATGTCAGGTAATACTGAAATTGAAAAATACGCCGATGATGTAATCTATATTCCAAGAACTCATTGGATGCTTACATCTTTACTTGCTAATATTCCACAGCAGTTATTCGCTTACTATATGGCAAGAGATTTAGGTAATGATGTAGATAAGCCTAGAAACCTTGCTAAGAGCGTTACTGTAGAATAAGGAGGTATTGTATGACAATCGGTATTATAGGAGCAATGGAAGAAGAGGTTACTCTCCTCAAGGAATCCATGAATGTAGTAACTACAAGAAATGTAATTGGCTGTGATTTCTTCGTAGGTAGTGTTGAGGGTTCATCTCACAATATCGTTCTTGTGCGTTCAGGTATAGGAAAGGTAAATGCTGCCCTTTGTGCACAGGTTTTGATTGATATTTTTGCTGTAGACTCTGTTATAAATGTAGGCGTAGCTGGTGCTATTGACCGTACTCTCAAGGTTGGCGATATTGTTATTTCCTCTGATGCTATTCAGCACGACTTTGATACAAGTGCTTTAGGCGATGAACCTGGTTATATTTCAAGAATGGATACAAGCATTTTTGCTGCTGATATTAACCTTATTGACGCTGCTACAGATGCTGTTGAGGAATTAGGTTTAGTTCCTAATATAGGCCGTATTGCCAGCGGAGACCAATTTATTGCCGATTTAGATTCAAAGCATAGAATACAAACTCTTTTCAACCCTCTTTGTTGCGAAATGGAAGGTGCAGCTATTGCTCAGGCTTGCTACTTAAACAAAATTCCTTTTGTTATTTTAAGAGTAATGTCTGATACAGCAGATGGTGATGGAAATGTTGATTATGCACAGTTCTTTAGAGAATCTGCAAAAACAGCTGGTAATATTGTAAATAATATGCTTACAATTTTAAAATAATATATTGACAACATTTTGTTTTAAAATGTAAAAAATTAAATAATTGATTATAGAAGACAATAAATGTCACTTGTCCAATGTCAGACGGACAAGTACATTTGTTGTCTTTTTTTATTTTTAGGAGGTTTAATATGAAAAAACAGTATAAATTTTTAAAATTTATTGATAAAATCCCATTTATTGGACTTTGTATGTGATATATTGTAATTACAGTAAGAGAAAGGTAATAAGTACTCCTTTGTATTGTATTTTATTTATTTTTGTTTGTAATATGTTTTATCCTTTCTTGTGTAACTTTACACAAAATTTTTTATAGTTAATTTATTTATTTTTTCCCTTTCTCTTACCTTTCAGAACAAATTAACGACCTTAATTTGTGGCTTGGCAAGCAAGCCATCGGATTTATCTTTCCGATTCTTTATAAAATAGCCTATACCATTTCAGTATCGGCTATTTTTTTGTTTAATAATTTTCAATTTTTTTATTTTTATTGTTGAAATCCCATTTATTGGACTTTGTATATGGTATTATAACTACATTAAGAGAAAGGACCTAAATACTCCTTGAGTTTTTAGTTGTTTTTTAATTCATAATTTTACTTCGTTATTTTTCATATAGATTTTTATTAGTTATAGTTTTTATCTTTATTACTTATACTTCCTTTCTCTTATATCTAAATAAGTCGATGTCTTTTTGAACATCGACTTTTTTAGATTATTTAATATTTTTCATTTTTTTAATTTTTATTATTAAAATCCCATTTATCGGACTTTGTATATGGTATTATAATTACAGTAAGAGAAAGGACCTAAATACTCCTTAAGTTTTTAGTTATTTTTTTTAATTCATAATAGTACTTCATTATTTTTCATATAGATTTTATATTAGTATATTTTTTATTTTTATTAGTTACACCTCCTTTCTCTTATATCTAAAGAAGTCGATGTTATTTTGAACATCGACTTTTTTAGATTATTTAATATTTTTTTATTTTTATTATTAAAATCCTATTTATTGGACTTTGTATATGGTATATTATAACTACAGTAAGAGAAAGGTATTGTATACTCCTTGGTATTTTTATAATTTTTTCTTTTATTTATTTTGTGTTTTCCTTTTTCTTACATTTATTTCAAAACAGCCGATACCCTTTTCAGTATCGGCTGTTTTATTACATAATCTGTTTTACTAAATCTTTAATTTCACTTAAAATATTATTTTCATTTTTAATTGTATAAGAAAGAGTTGTATCTCCTCCGGCACTTGTAACCATAATTTTACCTTTGCTTTCAGCCACAAGAGCCATTGTCTTTTCAGCATTTACACTATTTTTTGGTCTAAACTTAATAAGCACCTTGCCATTTCTCTGTGCTATAGAAGTGCCACCCAAAGTATGAACACTAGATTTTACAAGGGCAATATCCAAAAGATTTTGTACAGCTCTAGGTAAATCCCCATATCTATCCAAAAGCTCGTCTTGTACATCATAGTAATCATTTTCATTATTTATAAGTGAAATTTTCTTGTACATTTCAAGTTTTTGGAACTCGCTTGAAATATACGAATTAGGAATATAGGCATTAATCTTAATTTCAATAAGGGTTTCAAAATCTTCTTCGATCTTTTCGCCCTTTAACTCTCTAACAGCCTCATCTAAAAGTTTACAGTACATTTCATAACCTACTGTATCCATATGACCATGCTGTTCAGCACCTAAAAGATTACCAGCACCTCTGATTTCCAAATCTCTCATAGCAATTTTAAAACCAGAACCAAATTCAGTAAATTCTTTTATTGTCTGAAGTCTTTTTTCTGAAACTTCGTGCAACACCTTATCCTGTCTATACATTAAATAGGCATAACTTGTTCTTGTAGAACGCCCTACTCTACCTCTTAACTGATAAAGCTGACTAAGTCCCATACAGTCGGCATCTTGTATTATAATAGTATTGGCATTTGAAATATCAAGACCTGTTTCAATAATTGTAGTACATACCAAAACATTTATTTCATTATCCAAAAATTCCATCATAATATTTTCAAGTTCTCTCTCACTCATTTGTCCATGAGCAAAACCTACATTTGCCTCTGGTACAAGAGCCTGTATCTGTGCTGCAACCTCGTCAATATTACTTACTCTGTTGTAAAGATAATAAACCTGTCCATTTCTTGCAAGCTCTCTCAATATTGCGTCTTTTACAAACTCCGGATTGTATTCCATAACATAAGTCTGTATAGGAAGTCTGTCATTAGGAGCTTCTTCCAAAAGGCTCATATCTCTTATTCCTGTCATAGACATATGAAGTGTTCTAGGTATTGGAGTTGCTGAAAGTGTAAGTACATTTACATTTTTTCTAAGTGCTTTCAACTTTTCTTTATGTGCAACACCAAATCGCTGTTCCTCATCAACAATAACCATACCTAAATCTTTAAACTTAATATCCTTGCTTAAAAGTCTATGAGTACCAACAACTATATCAACGCTACCGTTTTCAATACCGGCAATAGTTTCTCTCTGCTGTTTAGGTGTTCTAAATCTACTAAGCATATCCACATTAATAGGAAAATCGGCCATTCTTGACGCAAATGTGCTATAGTGTTGTTTTGCCAATATGGTAGTTGGAACTAGGAATGCAACCTGTTTTCCGTCTTGAACAGTTTTAAAAGCAGCTCTTATGGCTACTTCTGTTTTACCAAAACCAACATCGCCACAAACAAGTCTATCCATTACCTTTCCACTTTCCATATCTCTCTTACAATCGGCAATAGCATTTAACTGGTCATCTGTTTCCTCATAAGGAAAAGCCTCCTCAAATTCATTTTGCCATACAGTATCTGCCGAATACTGATAACCTCTTGCTGACTGTCTTTGAGCATATAAGTCCACTAAATCCTGTGCAAGAATTTTAACGGCATTTCTTGCCTTAGTTTTAGCCTTTTCCCAAGATACTGTACCTAATTTGTTTAATTTAGGCTTTGCAGCATCGCCACCAATATATTTTTGCACAAGGCTCATCTGGTCTATTGATACATATATAACACCGTCATTGGCATAGCCAACTTTCATATAGTCCTTGCTTACACCATCAGCTATTATCTGTTCAATACCTCTATACACACCAATACCATGGTTTTCGTGAACTACATAATCTCCCACTTTTAAGTCTGTAAAACTTTCAATAGGCTTGCCATTTTTAGATTTTTTCTTTTTCTTCTTTTTCTTTTCCTGTGTAAAAAGCTCATTATCACTTACAATAGCCAATTTATCTTCCGGATATTCAAATCCATGGGTTAAACTACCTCTTGTAATATAAACAATACCAGCTGAAAGCTCTACACCGTCTATATTTTCAACATAAACAGCATTTACATTTCTATCCAAAAGCTCTTTTAATATTCTTTCACTTCTGGTATGACCACCTGCAAGGAATATAATTTTGTACTGTCTTTGGCACATATAAATTAAATCCTCAGCCATCATATCTGGGTCATTTTTAGCTATTGAAGTTGAACGGACAGCAAATTCTACAAGTTCTTTTGGCTTGTAGTCCTTTAATGTATAGGTAATATTGCTTAAAAGTATCGTATTCTTTTTGCTAAGCTGTTTTAACAAATCATCATAAGAAAATACCAATTCTATCTGTTTAGGCAACATATAGCCTTTATCTATTCTATTTTCAATAGAATTGGTAAACTCTCTTATTATAAAATCTCCATGCTCTCTAACTCTGTTTGGTTCATCAATATAGAAACAACTGTCCTTTGGAAAATAGTCTATAAGGCTTGCTGTTTTATCGTAGAAATATTGTATATATCTATCTACTCCAGAAAAACTCTTTTGCTCCCTTAATTTTTCTATTACCTCATCAGTAAGCATTTTTATTTTGTCTGTTTTATTTTTAAAGGAATTTAAGTCCTTTTCAATGTTTTTTATAGCAATTTCTACTTGTTCCTCATTATATACCAATTCTCTCATTGGATAAATTTTAGCCTCACTAATATTGCCTAAAGACCTTTGAGTTTTGGCATCAAGAGTTTTAATTGCATCTACATCTTCATCAAAAAAGTCCAATCGTATAGGGTTTTCATTTACAGCTGAATATATATCAACTATACCACCACGCCTTGCAAACTGACCCTGACCTTCTACAACATCACTATGCTCATAGCCCATAAAAACTAACTTTTTACATAGCTCATCTATATCGTAGGTATCTCCAACCTTTATGTCAAAAACAAAATCTTCAAATATATTTTTAGGTACAAGTCTGTCAAAAAGAGCCTCAACAGTAACAACTACTGTTATTTCTTCATTATTTATAAGCCTTGAAATTATGTTAAATCTTTCTTTTATAATATCCATAGACTTTACATCAGCCCAATAGAAAATTATATCCTTAGCCGGATAAAGAACTACTTTATCCTTTAAAAAGAATTTTAAATCATTATATATTTCTTTAGCCTTTAATTCTGAATGTGTAATGACCAAATTTGACTTATGAACATCATTTGTTATTCCGGCAATTAAATGAGTTTTCTGACCGTCTACAACACCTGTGGCAAGAACAGGAGTTTTATTTTCTTTTATGCTATCTCTTAATCTGTCATAATTTTTATTGCTGTCCAAAAAATCATAAAATATATTCACACTTCCACCTCCTGCAAAACACTTTTACCCCCAAACTTTTTATTTGGGGGTGTATAAAACAACTATTTTCTTGTTTTTACTGTTTTCCTTGACCTTTTTTGTTAAATTTATTCATAGCCTTATCAACATCGCCAGTTTTAACAATAATAGAAACAGCCTCAGCAGCATCAGTAATACCAGAAATTATATCGTCTTTTTCATCATCAGTAAATTTGCTGAGAACATGCTTTGCTAAATCCCAACCGGCAGGCTTTTCGCCTACACCTACTCTAACTCTAGTAAAATTATCATAGCCAAGCTGTCCTATAATACTTCTAAGACCCTTTTGACCACCGTCACTTCCCTTTTTGCGTATTCTGATACCGCCTACAGGAAGATTAATGTCATCACATACTACAATAATTTCTTCCGGTGAAAGCTTATAAAAATTAACAAACTCTCTTACACTATCTCCACTTAAATTCATATATGTTAAAGGCTGTATAAGAAGAACCTTTTCGTTACCTATTCTTCCCTCGCCAACAATAGCCTTATACTTTTCTTTGTTCATATTTATATTATTGTCATAGGCAAGCTTTCCTATAACCTCAAAACCAATATTATGTCTTGTCCAATTATATTCTCTACCTGGATTTCCCAATCCGATTATTGCTATCATTTCTATCACCTCACAAGGCTAAATTATAACATAAGGCACTTATATTTTCAATATTCCCAAGAATTTAAAATAAAACATTTAAGAAGACAAATTATTACAAAAATATTATTCTTCTTAAAAAGTATTGACATTTTTTACCAACCTTGTTAATATTACCTTGTGAATTACGAATATATTTTATTTAAGGAGGTTTTTGTTGTGATTTCTACAGGTATAATAAGAAAGGTCGATAAGCTTGGTCGCTTTGTTCTTCCTAGTGAGTTGAGAGAAAAGTTTCACATTGTTGAAAACGACGCTTTAGAAATTTTCACAAGTGGGGATATGATTGTTCTTAAAAAATATGAAGCTAGAGATATTTTTACAGGTCAATCAGAAAATCTTATTGATTATAAGGATAAGAAGGTTTCTATTGAAAGTATCAGAGAACTTGCTAAACTTGCCGGTTTCAAGATTATAGAAGAAAACGGACCTAAAGAAGAAGATAGATTTAAAATCGAAACTATATTCTAATTATTATACAAAAAGCTATTCCGAAAATCACTTTGGAATAGCTTTTCTGTTTTTCCTAATTTATGCTGTTTTCTTCTTCATTATTTTCTTTACTAACAAAGGCTCAATATTAATGTGCTTATCCATTAATTCTCCTATAAGACCTACAACCTTACCCATAGTAAATGCTGCAAGTACAGTACCTATGCCAAGTCCATCAATATGACCTAAGCCAAAGCCTGTAAGTATTGCTGTAATTGTAAGACAAATTACATCATAGGCTATTTTTATTTTAGAGTATTTCACTTTTGTAATATCTTCTAATTCTCGAGGGAATAAATCTGTTGGTATAATTGGCAAACCACATCTATTGGAAATAGCTATACCAATGCAAATAATTAAATAACTTATTATAAAATAAATCACTCTAAGAGGTATAGTCTGTGGTAATGTAGTTATCCATAGCTGATGTACATCAAGCATTTCGCCAAAAGCAAAGCCTACAACAAAGCTAAATAAATAAGACGGTATAAATCTTTTACGCAAAACCATAAGACTAAATACTAAAACGCCCTGAAAAATATAAGTCCAAGTACCTAAAGTAAGCTGTGGAAAAAGCTCAGAAAAAGCAAATGGAACACTAGAAATAGCAGATATACCTGCACCTGAATGGAGCATTAAAGCAACACCACAGCTATTTATTATAACTGCAATAATAAGTGCTATCTCTCCACTAAAAACAGGCAAACCACTTTTTTCATTAGTTTCTTTCATAAAATAATTCCTCCTAATTTATATATAAAATATAAAAATCAGCTATTATTGTAAACCTACAAAAAACCGCTGTCAATAGTAAGACAACGGTTTAATAATTTAATATGAAAATTTCGTATCAGGAAAGAGGAAACTCCTAGAGAGGTTTAACCCTCTCCGGAATTTGAATAATATCATTATTTTAGAACTGGTCAACGCCCTGAAGTGCTGCTGCATTTGTTTCCCCTGTTCTAACCTTTACTACTTCGTCAATACCATAAACGAAAATCTTACCGTCGCCGATATTACCTGTGTAAAGAGCCTTCTTAGCAGCCTCAATTACTGCTGAAACAGGAACTGCACAAACAACAACTTCAACCTTAATCTTAGGAAGAAGATTAACTTCAACTTCAGCACCACGATAATACTTAGTATTACCTTTCTGAACACCACAACCCATTACATTGACAACTGTCATACCTGTAATGCCTACAGCCTCAAGAGATGCCTTTAAATCTTCAAACTTATCCATCTTACAGATGATTTCAACCTTAGACATTGCTACATCACTAGCAGGTACACCACTCTTGTCAGTAACAACCTGAACAGGAACTGCTTCATCAGAAGATACTGTACCAACTGCAACAGCAGATGGCATTGTAGGATTAGGAACAGAACCTAAAGATGGCATAAAGTCTGCATAAGAACCGGCTACAAGACCATGTTCAAGAGCATCAAGACCAATAACTTCTTCTTCTGTTGTTACTCTTAAGCCGATTGTAGCCTTAATAAGTAAGAATACAATAGTCATTGTAACAATAACGAAAAGAGCTACTGAAAATACACCAACGAGCTGTACTACTGTTCTGTCAATAGAACCTGTAGTGAATAAACCACCATCTCTACCGAAAAGACCTACACAAATTGTACCAAATAAACCACAAGCACCATGAACACCAACAGCACCAACTGGGTCATCAATCTTTAACTTCTGGTCAATAAATTCGATAACTACTACTACAAGAATACCTGCAACAAGACCAATAATAGCTGCTGCCCAAGGGTCAACTGCTGAACAACCTGCTGTAATAGCAACAAGACCTGCAAGAGAGCCGTTTAATGTCATTGAAACATCAGGCTTACCATACTTAACCCAAGTAAATACCATTGTAGCTACTGTTGAAACGGCTGCTGCAATATTAGTTGTCATAAATACATTACCAACATCCATTCCCTGTTCAAAAGAAGAAAGACCGTAGCTAGATGCAGGGTTGAAACCGAACCAACCCATCCAAAGAATGAATACACCTAAAGCACCAAGTGTTAAACTGTGACCTGGAATAGCCTTAGACTTACCATTCTTGTCATACTTACCAATACGAGGTCCAAGAATTGTAGCACCGATAAGAGCTGAGATACCACCTACCATATGTACAATAGTAGAACCGGCATAGTCTGTGAAACCACCTGTCCAAGAACCAAAGCTGAACTGTGATAACCAGCCACCGCCCCAAGTCCAATGAGCTTCAATAGGATAAATAACAGCTGAAATAACAACTGAATATACTAAGTAAGACTTGAACTTAGTTCTTTCTGCCATAGCACCTGAAACGATTGTAGCTGCTGTAGCACAGAAAACAGTATTAAACATAAAGTGTACCCACATAGGTACTGAACCTGTATCGTAGTTTCCTGTAGCAAATAAATCAAAAGAACCTACGATTGGACCATCGCCACCAAACATAAGGCTGTAACCGATAATCCAGAATACAATAGAACCAAAGGCATAATCCATTAAGTTTTTCATAATGATATTACCTGCATTCTTTGCTCTAGTGAAGCCTGTTTCAACCATCGCGAAACCTGCCTGCATCCAGAATACCAATATAGCACCTAAGATAAGCCATATTGTGTCAAAAGCATTAAATGTACTAGCGTCCATAACGACCCCTCCTTAATTGTATAAAAAAAGGAGCCGGATAATGAACTCTGTCATATCCAGCTCCCTCGCTTGATAGTTGGATTATATTCCAAAGTTAAAAAAAATGCAAGACCTTTTTTATAATTTATTAATATTTATGCAATTTTTAGTTTTTTAACTTGCATTTTTTTATATTTTTATAACTTTTTAATAAAAAAAATTTCTCACTTTTTATACCTCCTAAATTCATTTTATTTTTTATTATTTTATCCACACACAATAGATATTCTCTAGTTTTTAAATTTATGACCAACTAATCCTGCATTTTATTTTATATTTTTCTACTATATAGTAGTGTGAAATAAATTTTTGAAGATTTTAATGACTATATTATTCATAATACTTGACAGCAAGGTGCAAAAACTTGTATAATGAACAGGAATAAGCAAGAATTTTAATATGAAGTTTTATTTTTTTAACTTGTATTACTAGGAGGAGATAAGTATGGCTACTTTGGACGAAATGTCTCAAGTCGAGCTTCTACAGTTACAGAAAGATTTACAGGCTGAATACGATAAATTAAAAGGATTAAACCTTAACTTGGATATGTCCAGAGGTAAGCCTGCTGGAGCACAGCTTAATTTATCTAATGATATTTTAACTATGCCCCTTAATAACTACATCACTTCTGAAGGTGTTGATGTAAGAAATTACGGTATACTTGACGGTATTGCCGAACTCAAGGGTCTTTTTTCAGACTTACTTAATATTCCAACAAAAAATATTATTGTAGGTGGAAATTCCTCTCTTAATCTTATATATGATTCTTTTGCTAGACTTTATATATTTGGTGCTCTCGGTTCTACACCTTGGGGCAAATTAGATAAGGTTAAAATACTTTGTCCTGTACCAGGTTATGACAGACATTTTTCTATCTGTGATGAATTTGGTTTTGAAATGGTTCCTGTTCCTATGACTGAAACAGGTGTTGATATGGATATAGTAGAAGACCTTGTTAAAAATGACCCTACTGTAAAGGGTATCATTTGTGTTCCTCTTTATTCAAATCCTGACGGTATTTGCTACAGCGATGAAACCGTTGAAAGACTTGCAAAGATGGAAACTGCAGCAGAAGATTTCAAGATTTTCTGGGATAATGCTTATGCTATCCACCATGTATATAAGGAAGTTGAATTATTAAACATTTTTGATGTATGTAGAAAGTACAATACTCTTGATAGAATACTTTTCTTCTTCTCTACATCTAAAATTACATTCCCTGGTTCAGGTGTTGCCCTTCTTGCAGCAGGCGATAACTATATAGAAGAAATAAAGAAGCATTTTGGTGTACAGACTATTGGTCATAACAAAATCAATATGCTTAGAACATACAATTTCTTCAAGACTGCTGACGGAGTTAAACTTCATATGAAGCGTCTTGGTGCATTATTAAGAGAAAAATTTGATATTGTTCTCAATAAACTTGATGCAGAATTTGAAGGTACAGACTACTTAAAGTGGCATAAGCCTATGGGTGGTTACTTTATTAGTGTTTTCACTCAGAATGGTTGTGCTAAAGAAACTGTACGCCTTGCAAAAGAATGTGGACTTATTTTAACAAATGCAGGTGCTACTTACCCTCATGGAATGGACCCTAACGACAGCAATATTAGAGTTGCTCCATCTTATCCAACTTGCGAAGATTTAATTCAGGCTATGGATATTTTCTGTGTATGTGTAAAACTTGCAGCAGTAAATAATAAATTAAGAAATAACTAAGGAGATATAAAAATGGCAAAATTTAATGAAAATTATCTTAATGTTAAGCAGAGCTACCTTTTTAGCGAAATTGCTAAGAGAGTAAGTGCTTTTGAACAGGCTAACCCAGACAAGCCAGTTATCCGTCTTGGTATTGGCGATGTAACTTTACCACTTAGCAAAAGTGTTATTGAAAGCTTACATTCTGCTGTTGATGAAATGGGTAATGCTGAAACTTTCAAGGGTTATGGTCCAGAACAGGGTTATGACTTTTTAAGAAATGCTATTCAGGATTACTACAAGAGAAACGGTGTTGAAATTGACGCTGACGAAATTTTTGTTTCTGATGGTGCTAAGAGTGATACTGGTAACATTACTGACCTTTTCTCTGTAGACAACACAGTTCTCATTCCTGACCCAGTTTATCCTGTTTATGTTGATACAAACACTATGAACGGCAGAAAAATCATTTATATGGATGCTAATGAAGAAAATGGTTTCCTCGCTATGCCAAATCCAGATGTTCACGCAGACATTATTTACCTTTGCTCTCCTAACAACCCAACAGGTGCTGTATATAACAAGGAACAGTTAAAGGCTTGGGTAGATTATGCTCTTGCAAACGATGCTATTATCCTTTTTGACTCTGCTTACGAATGTTTCATTACTGAACCAGACCTTCCACGCAGTATTTTTGCTATTGAAGGTGCTAAGAAGTGTGCTGTTGAATTCTGTTCTCTTTCTAAGACAGCAGGTTTCACAGGTACAAGATGTGGTTACACAGTAGTTCCTAAGGCAATTACTACAAAGGCATCTAACGGTACAGAAATGAACCTTAATAAGATGTGGAACAGACGCCAGACTACTAAGTTCAACGGTGTTCCTTATATTGTTCAGAGAGCTGCTGCTACTGTATTCTCTGTAAAGGGTATGGAAGAAGCTAAGGCTATGATTGATGTATACAGAGTAAACGCAAAGATTATTGCTGACACTATGGACGAACTTGGTATCAAGTACTTCGGTGGTGTAAACTCTCCATACATTTGGTTACAGTGCCCAGACGGTATGTACAGTTGGGACTTCTTCGATAAGCTCTTAAATGAAATTCAGGTTGTAGGTACTCCAGGTGCTGGTTTTGGTACAAATGGTGACAACTACTTCCGTCTTACTTCATTTAACAACAAGGCTAATACAGAAGAAGCTATGAGAAGATTTAAGAAATTATTCCAGAAGTAATATCAGAACATTCAGTACAAGTTAACTTCGTTAATTTGTGGCTTGCAGGCAAGCCATCGGATTTATCTTTCCGATTCACTATTCAAAAAGGCTGTCGATTTAATCGACAGCCTTTTATTTTTGTGGCTTTGTAGCAAAAGGTGCAATTTCACTACATTATTTTGTAATTGTCTTTTGTCCTTTAAGGCAATAAAACAAAATATTTTAGCCCTTATCACCTCCCAGAACTTCTCTCTTTTTTCTTGTTCCTAATTTTATAATATCACTTGGAGTTAGCTCTATGTCAATAGATTTTTTGCAAAAAAATAAACCTCAGCCTTTTACAGCTAAAGTTTATTTCAATTATATATTAGTAAAATTTCAATATATCGTCTACAGCCTTACGCTTTGGCTTAGCTGGTGCAACTGTACCATATCCTACAGCAATAACAGAAACAACGGTTTCTGTTTCAGGGATATTTAATTCCTTGCGTATTTTTTCACTATCTCGTATTCCCATAATAAGTGTATCAAGACCTAATTCTTTGGCTTTGAGAATAAAGTTTTCATTATGCAAGCCTAAGTCATAGTATCCCCAGCCATTACCACATTCATTATCCGGATTGCCATCTCTATCAAAACCTGAACGGTTTGATACAAATGTTGTAACAACAAGTGTTGCTCCATGAGAATTTTTGGCATTAAACTCTGGAAGACAGTCTGTAGATAACTTTTTCTTCATTTCATCACTTAATACACAATAGTATCTAGCTGTTTGGGAATTTTTCCACGATGGAGCTTGTATACCCGCCTCTACTAACTGTCTTATTTGGCTTTCAGATACCTTTTTTGTTTCATCAAAAGCACGCACACTTCTTCTTGTTTCAAGTAATTTATCAAATTCCATTATCTTTCCTCCTGAAATTTCATATCACTTCAAATATATTGTTTCTATTTATCCCAAAGTATCACTTTTCCACTCTTTAATGTTTCCGGAATGTTAATTAATCTTTGATTTTCAGAACCTCTGAACTTTAGAGTTATGTTTTTCTTTTCTTCTATAAACTCTCCGTCTACAAGAATATCTATATTTTTAAGTATTTTATCCACAAAAGGTGTATTCATTTTTCCACCTGTGTGCAATTCTTCAAAAACATAACCACTATACACCCATATATTTTTCTGTGGGTACAAATCCTTTGCTTTTTCTACAAGTTGTGCCACTGGTTCTTGATTTTTAAATTCAAAAGGTTCTCCACCTAGTACAGAAAGCCCAGCTATATAATCGTGATTTAATAAATCAAGTATATATTTTTCAGTTTCCTGTGTATAAGCCTCTCCAAAATTAAAATCCCAAGTAGCCTCATTAAAGCAATTTTTACAATGATGAGTACAGCCAGAAACGAAGAGGGAAACTCTTACACCCTCTCCGTTTGCTATATCAACTTTTTTTATTTCACCGTAGTTCATATTATAAATGTAATTCTCTTTCCTTTATTTCCTGTGTTCTACCCTGATTCCAGAACTGAGTACCAATATATCCACAAGTTCTTCTGGCAACACTCATTCTATTCTGGTTTGTATTACCACAGTTAGGACATTTCCACAAAAGTTTGTCATTTTCGTCTTGTACTATTTCAATTTCTCCGTCATATCCACATTCCATACAGTAGTCAGACTTTGTATTAAGTTCAGCATACATAATATTGTTGTAAATATGCTTCATTACAGCAAGTACAGCCGGAATATTGTTATTCATATTAGGTACTTCAACATAACTTACAGCACCACCTGGAGATAATTTTTGGAACTGTGACTCAAATGAAAGTTTGTCAAAGGCATCAATTTTTTCTCTTACATTAACATGGTAGCTGTTTGTTATATAGCTCTTGTCTGTAATACCCTCAATAATACCAAATCTCTTTTGCAAGCACTTTGCAAACTTATATGTTGTAGACTCTATTGGAGAACCATATAAACTAAAGTCAATATTTGTTTCCTTTCTCCACTTTTCACAAGCATCGTTTAAATGTTGCATTACACTTAAAGCAAAGCCTGTAGCAGATGGGTCTGTATGTGACTTACCTGTCATATACTTAACACATTCATAAAGTCCTGCGTAGCCAAGAGAAATAGTAGAATAACCATTATACAATAACTTGTCTAAAGTTTCTCCCTTTTTAAGGCGTGCCAAAGCACCATACTGCCATAAAATAGGAGCTACATCTGAAGGCGTATTTTTCAATCTTTCGTGTCTACACATAAGAGCCTTGTAGCAAAGGTCAAGTCTTTCATCAAAAATATCCCAGAATTTATCCATATCTTTTCCTGAAGAACAAGCTATATCTACAAGGTTAAGAGTTACTACACCCTGATTAAATCTGCCATAGAATTTTGGCTTATTATTTTCATCTTTATAAACAGTAAGGAAAGAACGGCAACCCATACAAGGATAACAATTACCCTCTTTTAATTCCTTCATTACCTTTTCAGAAATATAGTCAGGAACCATTCTCTTAGCTGTACAACGAGCAGCAAGCTCTGTAAGATACCAATATGGACTATCTTCACTTATATTATCTTCTTCAAGTACATAAATAAGTTTAGGGAAAGCAGGTGTTACATATACACCCTTTTCGTTCTTTATACCAAGAAGTCTTTGCTTGAGAACTTCCTCTATAATCATAGCAAGGTCATCTCTAAGACTTTCTTCTACTTCATCTAAGTACATAAATACAGTAACGAATGGTGCTTGTCCGTTAGTTGTCATTAATGTAATAACCTGATACTGTAAAATCTGAACACCACGCTTGATTTCTTCTTTTACATTCTTTTCAGCAAGGGAATTAATCTGTTCTTCTGTTACTTCAATACCCTCATTTTTCATATTTTCAGCAACAATTTTTCTGTACTTTTTACGACTAATATCAACAAAAGGAGCAAGATGAGAAAGTGTAATACTCTGACCACCGTACTGTGAACTTGCTACCTGTGCAATAATCTGTGTTGCTACATTACAGGCTGTAGAAAAACTCTTTGGTTTTTCAATCATAGTTTCGCTTATAACTGTGCCATTTTGGAGCATATCCTCTAAGTTTACAAGGCAACAGTTGTGCATATGCTGTGCAAAATAATCTGAATCGTGGAAGTGAATTATACCGTCTTCGTGAGCTTTTACAACATCTTCTGGAAGTAAGAGTCTTTTTGTAATATCCTTTGATACTTCGCCTGCCATATAGTCACGCTGTACACTATTTATAGTAGGATTTTTATTAGAATTTTCCTGCTTTACTTCTTCATTAGCACATTCAATAAGGCTCAAAATCTGGTCATCTGTAGTATTTGCTTTTCTAACTAAAGCTCTCTTATATCTGTATGTAATGTACTTTCTAGCAACAGAAAAATGCTCTCTTTTCATAATCTCATCTTCTACGAGATTTTGTATTTCTTCAACATTTAAAGTTCTTGACATTGAAGAACATTCTTCCTCTACACTTTTAGTAATATCCTCTATTTCTTCTTTGGTAAGTCTTTCTATTTCAGGCACTTCAGTATTTGCCTTTTCAACAGCAGCAACAATCTTACTATTGTCAAAAACAACCTCTGTACCATTCCTTTTTATTATGTTCATATCTAACTTCCCTCTTTACTTTTTTAATTTCAAAATTTTCAGCACTAGATATTGTATCACAAACATTATCAAACCACAAGATATAGTTTGGAATTTTTAAAAATATTAATTTTATTAAGCCTATAATTTATTTTCTGTGTATTACTTGCTTTTTTGGTAAATATACTTTAATATAGAGTTAGAAGTATTGTTTTTTCCATTTATAACCTTATTTTGCAATATGTAAATGGAATTTTTTAAGGAGGAAGTTATGGCTGATAGTACAAATTATATCGAAAATATATTACGACTTTCTCAGGTTGACTTTAAATATCTTAATTATGATGCCATATTCTCTGATGAAACAGAAAATTATCGTTATCCATCTGTTCCTGTATCAGGAAAAAATTTTACTATAACTCTAAGAGTTGGCAAAGATAATATTGATAGTGCATATATATGCTATGGCTGTTGTTATGTAAAAATGCAGAAAAATCATTCAACAGATTTTTTTGATTATTACGAAGGTACTTTCATATGTGATAGTGAACCTATGAACTACTATTTTCAGATAATATGTGACAGTCGCACCTATTTTTATAACAAAGCCGGCGTTGTAAAGGATATAAACAGCGAATATAATTTCACTATTTTACCTGATTTTAGCACACCTAGTTGGGCAAAAGGTGCTGTAATGTATCAAATATATGTTGACCGATTTTACAACGGGGATAAGTCAAACGATGTAGTTACAAATGAATATGAATATTTAGGTTTAAAATCTAAACACATTGAAGACTGGGACACTCCTTTAGAAAATATGGATGTCTGTAACTTCTACGGCGGAGATTTACAGGGTGTTATTGATAAAATGGACTATCTTTCAGATTTAGGCATTGACGCAATATATTTTAATCCTATATTTGTTTCTCCTAGTAACCACAAATATGACATACAGGATTATGAACATGTTGACCCTCACTACGGTGTTATTGTTACAAAAACAGGCAATCCTCTTTCTAACGAGGACAAAGACAACAAAAATGCCACCTTGTATATGGCAAGAACTACCGACCCTAAAAATTTAGAGGCAAGTGACCAGCTTTTAGCAAAGTTAATTGGTATTGCTCATAGTAAAGGTATAAAGGTTATACTTGACGGTGTATTTAATCATTGTGGAGCTTTTAATAAATGGCTTGACAGAGAGGGTTTTTATGAAAAAAACGGCTATCCAGTAGGTGCTTATGCCTCTGAAAATAGCCCTTACCACAATTTTTTTAACTGGACAGGTGGAGAATGGCCTAACAATGAACATTATTCTAGCTGGTGGGACCACCCAAATCACCCAAAACTCAATTATGAACATTCTGACGAGTTATACACATATATAATGAATATTGCTCGTAAATGGGTATCTCCACCTTATAATGCTGACGGTTGGCGACTTGATGTTGCTGCTGATTTAGGTCTTAGTAAAGAATTTAATATGAAATTCTGGAGAGATTTTAGAAAAGTAGTTAAAAATGCTAATCCTAATGCTGTTATTATTGCTGAACACTATGGTGACCCTAAGGATTGGCTTATGGGCAACCAATGGGATACTGTAATGAACTATGACGCCTTTATGGAGCCTATTACATGGTTCTTAACAGGTATGGAAAAGCATAGCGAAAAGGCAGATATACACAAATACAACAATGCTGGAGATTTTGAGGCATCTATGAGATATTATACATCTCGTTTCAGTAATGAAAGTCTTAATGTCGCTATGAATCAGCTTTCAAACCACGACCATTCAAGATTTTTAACACGAACAAATAGAAAAACTGGCAGACTTCATACTTCTGGCACATTTGAGGCAGATACAGGCATAAACTTAGGAATAATGAAAGAAGCTATTACTTTCCAAATGACTTGGCCTGGTGCTCCAACAATATACTATGGCGATGAAATTGGTATGACTGGCTGGACAGACCCAGACAATAGGCGTCCATTTCGTTGGGACGATATGAATGAAGATATTCTTTCCTACCACAAATGCCTTATTAATATAAGACATTCTCGTGAAATTTTCAAAAGCGGTTCTTTAGACTATCTTTATATGGGATATGGTCTTATATGCTACGGAAGATGGAATAAAAATGACTATGGAACAGTAATATTAAACAATCAGTATAAAGCAACAGATATATCTGTTCCAGTATGGCGTTTAGGGGCAAAAAACGGCGATACTATGATTAGCCTTGTAATAAGTAATATGACAACTTTTGCCCAAAATAACACAGTTTACATTGTTAAAAACGGATGTATAAAAGTTTCACTTCCACCTTTTAGCAGTTGTGTTATAGCAAAGAAAATATAATTCATTAAATAAAAAAATAGCTTTGGTTTTGTAAAAAATCCAAAGCTATTTTTATTGCAAAGATAAAAGCAAATGACATCTCATTTGCTTTTAAAAAATACAGAACGCAGTATATTATAGTTAATCAACCCAAGGCCCTTAACTGATAGATATTATATCATACCATTTTTTGTCAGTCAATATAATTTCTGTCTTTTTAAAAAATTTTACAAAAATTATACAAATTTAATGATATGATAATCTATCAATATTAGTTTAAACCATACAAGACCCTAGGTCAATCCAAAAGTTAATACCTTTTTCGACAATAGTATACACAATTTTAGCCATATAATAACCAACCTATATTTCCCATATTTTCCCAATTATATTTATAGACAACAAAAAAAGATGCACTTCAAAGAAATGCACCTTTTCTATATTCATATAGTCATAATTAGTCAACTGTAACAACAGTTTTCTTGTCGTAAGAACCACAAGACTTACAAACTCTATGAGGCATCATCAACTCACCGCACTTGCTGCAAGCAACTAATGTTGGAGTAGAAATCTTCCAACTCTGAGCCTTTCTCTTGTCTCTCTTAGACTTAGACATTTTTCCCTTAGGACAAATTGACATCTTTTACACCTCCTCATCATCATCTTTAAAAAGAGTTAACAACTTTTCAAATTGTGGATTTATATAACCTCTGTCACAGCCACAATCGCCTTCGTTGAGATTATGCCCACATTTAGGACACAAGCCCTTGCAATGGTCGGAACACTCTGCTTTCATTGGCATATTAAGCATAATGTCAGCAATAACAGCCGGCTTTAAATCGACAGTCTTATCTGAAAGTTCCCAAAACTCTTTTTCAGAATCGACATCCTCGGAGAAGACCTCGTTCATATTCAAATCAAGCTGGGCTTCAAAAGCACTAAGACATTTGTCACAATTCAAGCTTAAAACGGCAGCAATCTCGCCTTCCACAACGCAGTTTCTGTCAACACGCTGCACAGTACCAGTAACTTTTACCTTACAAGGAACATCTCCACCACTTCTAGGAATGGTAATTTCTTCCTCAAAAGCAAAGTCCATAGGCTCTAGTGCAAGATTTTTAACATTAATAAGCATAACAAACACCTCTGTTCCGTCAGAATAGTGTGTCTATCCGATATGTCAAGGAAAACTCCTTAACACACATCAAACGATATTATACAGCTTTTTATAAAATTTGTCAAGTAATTTTTTACTTTGAAAGTAATTCCATTGTATCCTGAGCAATCATTAATTCTTCGTCAGTAGGAATGATGAAAGTCTTCATTGTGCTACCTTCGCCAGTAAAGTCTACATCGCCTCTAAGCTTATTCTTTTCTGGGTCAATCTTAACACCAAGACATTCAAGATATTCACAAATAGCAGCTCTGTGACCTGCATTGTTTTCGCCAATACCAGCTGTGAATACGATAGCGTCACAACCACCAAGAGCGATAACATAAGAACCAATGTACTTAGCAATCTGGTATCTGAACATATCAAGACCAAGCTTTGCTCTTTCGTTACCTTCGTTCATAGCAGCTTCAGCATCTCTGAAGTCACTTGAAATACCAGTAATACCTAAAAGACCAGACTTCTTGTTCATAATAGTATCAATTTCATCTGGAGTAAGGTTTTCCTTCTTCATAAGGTAAGGAACGATAGCTGGGTCGATGTCACCACATCTAGTACCCATTTCGAAACCTGCAAGTGGAGTAAGACCCATAGAAGTATCAATACACTTGCCGTCCTTAACAGCAGCAATAGAAGAACCATTACCTAAGTGGCAAGTGATTACTCTGCTGTGTTCTGGGTTGCCTAACATTTCGATAGCTCTCTTAGAAACATATCTGTGGCTTGTACCGTGGAAACCATATCTTCTTACATTGTACTTTTCATAATATTCGTATGGAAGTGGGTACATATAAGCCTTTGGAGGCATAGTCTGGTGGAAAGCTGTATCGAAAACAGCTACATTCTTAACACCTGGCATTAATTCTTCACAAGCTTCGATACCCATAAGGTTAGCTGGGTTGTGGAGAGGACCAAGGTCAGCACATTCAGCAACAACCTTCTTAACTTCTTCAGTAACAATACAAGATTCTGTGAAGAACTTGCTACCATGAAGTACTCTATGACCAACACCATTGATTTCGCTAAGGTCAGCGATTACACCACATTCTGGGTCAACAAGCTTATCCATAACTAACTTAATAGCTTCGCTATGGTTTTTAAGTGGCTGTTCGAAAACATACTTATCCTTTGCCTTGCCTGCTGGCTTATGCTGAAGATTAGAACCGTCAATACCAATTCTTTCAACAAGACCCTTTGCAAGAACATCATTATTATCCATATTGTATAACTGGTACTTTAAAGATGAGCTACCACAGTTAATAACAAGAATTTTCATTGTTTTTCTCCTTTATAGAAAATTATAAAATATATTTATACGGTGTGGAAATGTTTATGTAAAACAAAATCAAGTATCACCGTTTTTAATACAAATACTAAATTAAGCTAACTGAGCCTGTACTGCTGTCATAACAACAACACCTACGATATCGTCAGCGAAACAACCTCTTGAAAGGTCATTAACAGGCATTGAAAGACCCTGTAAAACTGGACCATAAGCATTTGCCTTAGCTAATCTCTGAACTAACTTGTAACCAATGTTACCAGCTTCAAGACTAGGGAATACTAATGTGTTAGCATGACCAGCAACCTTGCTGTTTGGAGCCTTAGCAGCTGCAACACTAGGAACGATAGCAGCATCAAGCTGTAATTCACCGTCAATAGCAACTTCAGGATACTTTTCCTGTGCAATCTTAACAGCGTCAGCAACCTTAGTTACATCGTCAGACTTTGCACTACCCATAGATGAGAATGAAAGCATAGCAACCTTAGCTGTACCACCAGTAAATGCTTCAAAAGATTCAGCAGAAAGACCAGCAATTTCAGCAAGCTTTTCAGAATCAAGAGTAGGGTTTACAGCACAATCAGCAAATACGAATACGCCGTCATCACCAAATTCACAATCAGGTACTTCCATTAAGAAGAAACCAGAAACAGAGCTGATACCAGGCTTAGTCTTTAATAACTGTAAAGCTGGACGAATAGTGTTACCAGTTGAATGGCAAGCACCAGAAACAGCACCGTCAGCATCGCCACACTTACACATAAGGCAAGCATAGTACATATAATCTTCTTCCATCATCTTCTGAGCAGATTCAGCAGTTACGCCCTTCTTAGCTCTTAATTCAACGAACTTGTCAATATACTTCTGCTTGTTAGGGTCATTAAATGGGTCAACAATAGTTGCACCAGAAATGTCAAAACCCTTGCTATTTTCAGCAATTTCTTCAGGTGTACCGATGATAATAAGATTTGCAAGACCTTCCTTTAAAATCTTTTCAGCGGCTTCAAATGTTCTCTTATCCATAGACTCAGGTAAAACAATAGTCTTCTTGTCAGCCTTTGCCTTAGCCTTTAAGCTATCTAAAATACTCATATTTTTTCTCCTTTCAGAATTGAAAACTCGGAGTAGCCTACTCCTACATATTGTCAATTATACCCCTATTAACAAAATTTCACAATATGTTTTTCAAAAAAAATTGTAATTTTTTTATAGTTTTGTTATAATTGTAGAAAATATAATGGGATTTAAAAAATAGTTATGCGTTTTTCCCATATGGGGTTATTTTAAGAGGAGTTGTTTGGCTATGAATACGGCTATAATTGCAGAATACAATCCTTTCCATAAAGGACATTTATACCATATTAACAAAACAAAAGAAAAAACTGGAGATAGTAATATTATAGCCATAATGAGTGGCAATTTTACTCAAAGAGGCGAACCCGCTATTTTGGATAAAGTTTTAAGAACTAAAATGGCACTTTTAAACGGTGTAGATATGGTTCTTGAACTTCCTGTGGAATATGCTACTGGTTCAGCTGATGTTTTTGCCTTTGGTGCAATAGATATTATAAACAAAAGTAACTTTATTGATACACTTTCTTTTGGTTCTGAATCTGGGGATATTACTGCTTTTTCAGACATTGCAGATGTTTTGAACACAGAACCTGAGGAATTTAAAACTCTTTTAAAAATGGAACTTGGAAAAGGTGCATCTTATCCTGTAGCACGAGCTTTGGCATTAAGCAGCTACCTAAACAGAGATATTTCATTTTTAAATAATCCCAACAATATATTAGCCCTTGAATATACCAGAGCTTTAAAGCGTACAGAAAGCCCTGTTTGGCCTTGTACTATACAAAGAGTAGTTTCAGAATACAATTCAGAAGAAATGACAGGCAGTATTTCTTCAGCATCTGCTATAAGAAAAGCATTTTCCGATGAAAATATAGAAGAAGCCCTTTCAGCACTACCTGAAAGCTGCGGAGAAATACTGGTTAAAGAATTAAAATCTGTACCAGTCATTGACGATTACTCCTCTGCCCTCCACTACATTCTCAGAACAAAGTCAGCTGAAGAAATATCACAATACGCCGATATTACAGAGGGTTTAGAAAATAGAATTATTAACAATATGGGGCAAAAGCCAATAAGTGAAATCATAAACATAATTAAAACAAAAAGATATACCTATACAAAGCTTCAGCGAGCTATTCTCCATATTATTTTAAATGTAAAGAAAACTGACCAAAATATGAACGAAGGTGTTCAGTATATACGAGTTCTAGGCTTTAGAAAAGAAAAGGAACATTTATTAACAGAACTTTCTCAAAAATCATCTGTTCCTGTAATAACAAATGCTAAAACTGCCGAAGATTATCTCCATAAAGAAATTATGGCAACAGATTTGTACTATATGATAACAAATGGAGAAAAAGGCAAAGAATATACTAACCCTATAGTTGTGTTGTAATATGGATAAGAAAACATTTGCCGAAAGACTAGCACAGTTACGCACAGAAAAAGGTATTTCTGCCCGTGATATGAGCCTTTCAATAGGTCAAAGTCCAAATTATATAACAAGTATAGAAAGTGGTAGAAATTTGCCATCTATGACAGCTTTCTTTTATATTTGTGAATATCTCCATATTACTCTTGTAGAATTTTTTGACACTGAAAATATAAATCCTAAAAAAAATACAGAGCTTTTAGGTCTAATTAAAAATCTCAATAGTGAAGACATAGATATAATTATTACTTTAATAAAAAGACTAAAGAAATAAAAAACTGCTTTATACAAACATCAAGTCTGTATAAAGCAGTTTTTATTATACTTCAATATTTTATTTATCTAATGTAGGTATTTCTGTATCGTCTGTACCCTCAAGATTATTAAGCCATTTCTTAGTTTCCTTAGCAATAAGACCAGAAGTAAACACAAGAGCAATAATATTTGGAATAGCCATAAGGGCATTGAAAATATCTGAAAGACTCCAAACAATATCAAGCTCAATAACAGGACCTAATAATATAACAAATACAAATATAATCTTAAAGAAGATTGTAGCTCTCTTACCAAATAAATATTCAGCACATCTTTCACCATAATAACTCCAACCTAAAACAGTTGTGTAAGCAAAAGTAATAATACCGAATACTAATATAATTGAGCCGAGAACAGGTATCTGTGAAAAAGCAGCTGTAGTCATCTGACCACCATTCTGAATACTGCTCATATTAATATCTGGATTTTTCATAATTGTTGTTACAAGTGTAACACCTGTAATAAGACAAACAACTACTGTATCCCAAAAAGTACCTGTTGATGAAATTAAAGCCTGTCTTACAGGGTTCTTAGTCTTTGCAGCAGCTGCAACAAGAGGAGCAGAACCAAGACCGGATTCATTTGAGAATAAACCTCTTGCTATACCATATCTAGCAGCAGTAATAGCACCCTGACCTACTAAACCACCAGCAACAGCACCAGGAGTGAAAGCAAGGTGAAAAATAGCTTTAATACCTGGAATTATGTAATCATAGTTCATACCTAAAATTACAAAACAGCCTATAACATAGCAAGCAGCCATAGTTGGAACAAGTTTTTCACAGACTACAGCAATTTTCTTAATACCGCCAATAATAACAAAAGCAGTAATAACAGAAAGCACAATACCTATTGCTATTGGTGGAATTTTAATGAAAGTAACATTTGATGTTACAATTTCTGAAATTGCATTAACCTGTACAGTACTACCAATACCAAATGATGCAAGAAGTGCAAAAAGTGCAAAGAGCATACCAAGCCACTTCATATTAAGTCCACGCTCGAGAACATACATAGCACCGCCAAGCATACGGCCATCTCTACTCTTTACTCTATATTTAATAGAAATAAGAGATTCTGCGTACTTTGTAGCAATACCAAATACACCAGTAATCCAGCACCAAAATACTGCACCAGGACCGCCAATGAATATGGCTGTACCTACACCAACAATGTTACCAGTACCAATAGTAGATGCTAAAGCCGTTGTAAGTGCCTGAAAAGGACTAACATCGCCATCTTTAGATGGGTCCTTAGTAACAGATAACTTAATACCAGTAAAAACTTTTCGCTGAATAATACCTGTTCTCAAAGTGAGAAATATATGAGTTCCCAATAATAAAATTACCATAAATGGGTCCCATATAACTTTATCCAACCAATTAATAAAATTGTTGATAAATTCCATAATCTTTTCTCCTTAAAATTATTTTACTAATTCTTAAATTTTTATAAACAAAATTTTATCACATTGTAATATAATTTGTCAATAAAATACAAAAAGACCCATTTCTACACTTAGAAACAGGTCTTTGTTCCAAATCAAAAACTATATTACAGAATATTTTTCTTCTATAAAAAAGCACTATTTTTTACAATTATATTCCATAATACATTTTTTATACACCCATTCTACCAAAAAATTCAAAATATTTCAACAATTTTTCAGTATTATTTTTTTCTCAATTTAGCAAAATAATTACAAAATGCTCAAAGGCAATAGGATAATTTACTACATTTATAGATAAAATTCAAACTGACAAATTCATATAAATATAGTATAATATATAAGGAAATGGTTTTTCTGAAGATGGTATTAATTCTTCGATGACAGTATCTATTTCCTATTGACATAATAGGAAAAATATAGTATTATCATTTCACAGATAATTTATAAAAAATAATTATATAAAATAAATAGAAAGAAGTGTAAAATATGGAATATTATTTTGACAATGCAGCTACTACTCAAACTAGAGCAGAAGTTTTTGAAGCTATGAAAGATTATTTCTGCGTAAATTACGGAAATCCTTCTAGTATTTACAAAATTGCTCAAAAAAATAAAGCTGCTGTCGATAAAGGTAGAGAACAGGTTGCTAAGGCAATTAATGCAGATACAAACGAAATTTACTTCACAGCTGGTGGTTCTGAATCAGATAACTGGGCTTTAAAGGGTATTGCTTTAAGCTATCAGAACAAAGGTAAGCACATTATTACAACTGCTATTGAACACCATGCTATTCTTCATACTTGCCAGTTCCTTGAAACTCAGGGTTATGAAGTAACTTACCTTCCTGTTGATGAATATGGTAAGGTTTCTCTTGAAGATGTTAAGAACGCTATCCGTCCTGACACAATTCTTATTTCAGTAATGTTCGCTAACAACGAAATTGGTACTATTGAACCTATTGCTGAAATCGGTAAAATTGCTCACGAACATGGTATTATTTTCCACACAGATGCTGTTCAGGCTGTTGGTCATGTGCCTATTGATGTAAAGGCTATGAACATTGACCTTCTTTCAATGAGTGGTCACAAGTTCTACGGTCCTAAGGGTATCGGTGCTTTATACATTAAGAAAGGCGTTAAGATTGGACCTTTCATTCATGGTGGTGCTCAGGAAAGAAACAGACGAGCTGGTACAGAAAATGTTCCTGGTATCGTAGGTATGGGTCTTGCTCTTGAACTTGCTGTAAATGAGCTTGATGAAGAAATGGCAAGACTTAAAAAGTTAAGAGAAAAGCTTATTCATGGCATACTTGATAACATTCCTTATGCTAGACTTAACGGTCACCCAGAAGACAGACTTCCTGGTAATGTAAATATTTCTTTTGAATATATCGAGGGCGAATCTATTCTTCTTCTCCTTGATATGAAGGGAATCTGTGCTAGTAGTGGTAGTGCTTGTACAAGTGGCTCACTTGACCCATCTCATGTTCTCCTTGCTATTGGCTTACCTCACGAAAAGGCTCATGGTTCAATCCGTTTAACAATGGGTCACTTTACAACAGAAGAACAGGTTGATTATGTTATAGAAGCTTTCCCTCCTATTATCAATAGATTAAGACAGATGTCACCTCTTTTTGAAGGAGTAGAAAACAAATAATAAAAAACACTAGATTTTTAATTACATGGAGGATATAATATGAATTACAGTGAAAAAGTTATGGACCATTTTATGAATCCTAGAAATATGGGCGAAATCGAAAACGCAAGTGGCGTAGGTACTGTAGGTAACGCAAAATGTGGCGATATTATGAAGGTTTATCTTGATATTGAAGACGGTATCGTAAAGGATGCTAAGTTCAAGACTTTCGGTTGTGGTGCTGCTGTTGCAACTAGCTCTATGGCTACAGAACTTATTAAGGGCAAGTCTATTCAGGACGCTCTTAAAATCACAAACAAGGTTGTTATGGAAGCTCTTGACGGACTTCCACCTGTAAAGGTACACTGCTCTTGTTTAGCTGAAGAAGCTCTCCACGCTGCTTTATGGGATTACGCTCAGAAAAACAATATCGTTATTGAAGGTCTTGAAGAACCAGTTAACGATATTAACGAACACGAGTTACCACCTGAGGAGTGATATTAGATGAAAAAAGTTGTTGTCGGTATGTCTGGAGGAGTTGACTCCTCCGTTGCCGCTTACCTTTTAAAAGAACAAGGTTATGATGTTATCGGTGTTACCATGGAAATTTGGCAACCAGATAAGGTTGAAGTTGACGGAAGCTGTTGTGGTCTTTCAGCAGTAGAAGATGCCCGTTCAGTTGCCAATATTTTAGGTATTCCTTACTATGTTTTGAATTTCAGAAAAGAATTTAAGGAAAGCGTTATTGATTATTTCATTGATGACTATCTTAACGGCGAAACACCTAACCCTTGCATAGCCTGTAACAGATATGTAAAGTGGGAATCACTTTTAAACAAAAGTCTTCAGCTTGGTGCTGAGTATATTGCTACAGGACATTACGCAAAGGTCGAAAAACATCCGACAACAGGTAGATATACTATTAAAACTGCTGATACAGAAACTAAGGACCAGACTTATGCTCTCTACAACTTGACACAGTTCCAGTTAAGTCATACTCTGATGCCTGTTGGTTCATATGAAAAGCCACAAATCAGAGAAATTGCAGAGAAAATTGGTCTTAGAGTTGCTCACAAGCCAGACAGTCAGGATATTTGCTTTGTACCTGACGGAGATTACGACAAGTTTATTAGAGAAAATACTAATGCTGTTATTCCTAAAGGCAATTTTGTAGACAAAAACGGTAATGTACTTGGCCAACACTTAGGCATAAGCCATTATACTATCGGTCAGCGAAAAGGTCTTGGTTTGGCTCTTGGTGTTCCTGCCTATGTATGCGAAATTAAAAAAGACACTAACGAAGTTGTTATAGGTAGTAATGCTGATTTATTTAAGAAAACTGTTTTAGTTAGAAACTTCAACTATATGGCTTACGAAGACATTGTTGGGGAAATGCGTGTTGAAGGTAAAGTCAGATATTCACAAAAGAAAAGTCCTTGTATTATCCGTAAAAAAGGCGAATTCGTTGAATGTATATTTGATGAACCTCAGAGAGCAATTACTCCTGGTCAGGCGGCTGTTTTCTACGACGGCGAATATGTTGTTGGAGGCGGTGTAATAGTTGAGTAGTATATATACAAGAAAAGTTGAATATTACGAAACAGATAAAATGGGTATTGTTCATCACGCAAACTATTTACATTGGTTTGAGGAGGCTAGAACTTTTGCCCTTGCTGAAATGGGTTTGGAATATAAAAGCCTTGAAGATATGGGCATTATGATGCCTGTTTTGGCTGTAGATTGTAAATATAAAACTGGTGCAAAATATGGCGACAGAGTTCTTGTTGATGTAAATGTTGAAAAGTTCAACGGTGTAAAAATGAAATTTTCATACAAAATTACAGATAGCGAAACTGGTGTTTTAAGAGTTACTGGTTCTAGTGAACATTGCTTTGTAGACAATGATTTTAAACCTTTAAGCCTTAAAAAGAGTTATCCAGCTATTTACAACAAGGTTCTGGAATGTATAGATATTTTGGCAAATAATTAAATTTTTCTCCGAATACATAGTATTCGGAGATTTTTTTCACTTGAAATATACGATTAATAAGTTATATAATTATCCTAGAAGGTGATTTAATGACAGCAGATGAAAAATATACACAAATGACACAAGCACCTGTAGAAAAACTTATTTGCAAACTTGCTGTACCTACGATTTGTAGTATGCTTATTACATCACTTTACAATATGGCAGATACATTTTTTGTAAGTAAAATAAATCCTAGTGCAACTGGTGCTGTTGGTGTTGTTTTTTCCCTAATGGCTATTATACAAGCTGTTGGCTTTTTCTTTGGTCAAGGTTCAGGGAGCTATGTTTCCAGACAGTTGGGTATACATAACACTCAAGAGGCAGAAAAAATGGTTAGTTTTGGTTTTTTCACTTCCTTTTTTTCTGGTTTTCTTATAATGATTCCCGGACTTATTTTTATAAAGCAACTGGCTATAGTATTAGGCTCAACCCCTACTATTTTGCCCTACAGTATTGATTATTTGGGCATAATACTTTTAGCAACTCCATATATGACATCATCACTTGTTTTGAACAACCAACTCAGATTTCAAGGTAATGCCTTTTATGCTATGATTGGTCTTTGTAGTGGTGGTATTTTAAATATTGTACTTGACCCAATTTTCATATTTATTTTTAATATGGGTATTAAAGGAGCTGCTCTTGCTACAGCATTAAGCCAATTTGTAAGTTTTTGCTTACTTATTATTGGCACATTTAAAAGTGATAGTATAGATATAAGAATAAGCAAATATCCTTTAAAATTATTTTACTTTGGAGAAGTTTGTGCCGGTGGTTTTCCTAGTCTTTCAAGACAGGGTATCGCTAGTGTTGCAACAATATGTCTTAATATACTTGCCGGTAGATATGGCGATGTAGCTGTTGCTGCTATGTCTATAGTTTCCAGAGTTGCTATGTTTGCAAATTCAGCTATGATAGGCTTTGGTCAAGGTTTTCAGCCTGTGTGTGGCTTCTGTTACGGTGCAGGACTTTATAAAAGAGTAATAAAAAGCTATAAGTTTTGTGTCAAATTTTCATTTTTCTTTTTACTTGTAGTAAGTATTTTAGGAATTATATTTGCTCCTGAAATTATTATGCTCTTTAGTAAAGGCGAAAAGGAAGTTTTGGAAATAGGTACAATGGCTTTAAGATGTCAATGTATAGCCTTTCCTCTTAACTCTATTATAATAATTTCAAATATGCTATTACAGGTAATTAGAAAGCCAGTAAAAGCCACCATACTTTCTGTATGCCGACAGTGTTTAATATTGATACCAGTTCTTTTAATCACTACACATATTTGGGGACTTTTAGGCCTTGAAATTGCACAGCCTATATCAGATATAACATCAGCTGTAGTTTCTGTTGTCCTCGTTGCTAGTGTATTGAATGAATTTAAACAAAAGGATAGAGAATTGCAGAATTAATTCAGAATAATTTAACTGCGTTAATTTGTGGCTTGTCTTACAATATTTCCGATTTACTACTTAAAAAGGTGTGTGAAGCCTCTTTCACACACCTTTAATTATTATGTAAACCCAAACTGATTTCAAGAGCTTTATTGATTTTACTCATAATTTTCCCTTCCAGATGGTCTACCTTTTCTCTTAATCTACTTTTGTCTATAGTCCTAAGCTGTTCTAACAAAATTACAGAATCCTTTATAAGGCAGTAGTTTTTACAATCTATTTCAATATGAGTAGGCAATTTTGCCTTATTCATTTTAGATGTAATGGCAGCACATATAACTGTAGGAGAATACCTGTTTCCTACATCGTTTTGCACAATAAGCACAGGACGCACCCCACCTTGTTCTGACCCAACAACCGGACTTAAATCTGCATAAAAAATATCCCCTCTTTTTACAACCATAATCACACCTCTGAATAAATTTTTTCAGTTTTCCTGTGTGAGTTCAATATGTTTTTCATATTTTCCTCTACACTATATCTCTTTGTATATAGTGTGGACTGGTATTGGAATTTTTATACACTTATACTAATTTTTTATATTACATTTTTCGACAAAGCAATGATTTTAGATGGCTTTTACAGTATAGACTACCTGACCATTTTTAACAAAGGCTCTAGGTACTCTCTTTCCAACATTACAAACAATTTCATAATTAATTGTACCTACTGTATTTGCTATTTCTTCGCAACTAACTTCTTTGTCGCCAGATTTACCCATAATTACGACTTCATCGCCAACTTTAATATCCGGCACATTTGTTACATCAACCATACACTGGTCCATACATACATTACCTACAATATTACAGTATTCGCCATTTATAATTACTCTACCCTTATTTGATAAACGCCTTGAATAACCGTCAGCATAGCCAATAGGAATTGTGGCAATTTTAGTTCTCTTATCTGTAAAATAAGTTCTGCCATAGCCTACACTTTCCCCTGCCTCAAGATACTTTACATAGCTAACCTGAGTTTTAACACTCATTGCTGGAACAAGTTTTACATCTGTACTTACATCTGTACTTGGATAAAGTCCATAAATAATAATACCTGCTCTTACCATATCCATTTGAAGTTCCGGCATATCAAGTATTGCCCCACTATTAGCACAATGTCTTATAAGGCCCTTGTGACCTCTTGCCTCAACTCCGTCAGTCATAAACTTAAACTTTTCAAACTGTTCTCTAGTATAAGTTTTGTCCTTTTCATCAGCTGTTGCAAAGTGAGTAAAAATTCCTGTTACTTCAATATTAGGAAGTTCAAAAATTTTATCTATTTCATCAAGATTTTCCTCAGTTGGAGCAAAACCTATTCTGTGCATACCTGTATCAATTTTAATATGGACAAGTGCTGTCATATTAAGTCTTTGAGCAGTTTCAGAAATCTTTTTTGCAATATCATAGTCAAAAACAGCCTGAGTAAGTCTGTTTTTAATCATAGCTTCCATTTCCGCCTCAACTGTATTTCCCAAAATAAGTATAGGAACTTGAATACTACTTTCTCTAAGGGCTACACCCTCATCACAAGTAGCAACAGCCAACTGATTTGCCCCGTTATAAAGGCAAACTCTACTGACTTCTAAAGCACCATGACCATAAGCATCAGCCTTTACAATAGCTAAAAGCTGTGTTTTAGGTTCAATCTGAGTTCTAATATTTCTTATATTTTCTCCTATGGCATCTAAGTTTATTTCTGCCACTAATCTATGGTATTCTTTCACGATATATCCTCCTCAGTTTTTGGGAACAAAAAAGTCCTTATCTATTTGGGTATTATACTCGCATTTTGTGAAATTTTCAACAACTATTTGCTTATTATCAGCCGAATAAATAGCAAGCCTTTCTGGTAATTTACTTTCATTATTTACCCATAATTTTTCTGTTTTAAATAAATTGCCTCCGTCTTTAATATCTGCCTCTAATACAGTACACCTACTCTCGTCTAATGTACTGGCTGTTACATCTGCCCTATCTGTCTGAATATAGTTTTTCATAAAACTAAACACAAGTATTTCACGCCTTGATGCCTTGTCAGTTGGCAAAATGCTTATTTTGTTGTTAGGCAAATTAGGATTGTATTGCCATATCATATTGCCGTCATACAAAACACTACAACCCTTGTATTCCTCAGGAGAATTTATTGTCATTTTGTATTTTCCGTCACTTTGAGCAGTTATATCCATATTGTAGGTTGTTTCTCCCTTATTTGAAAAATATGTAACATCTGCATTTGCACTATAATTTTCCAATTCTGCAAGTGTATCCTGTACTGATTTATACTGTGTTTTTCCACAGCCACACAGCATAAGTGCAATAAAAAGAAAAATAATCCTTTTCATATAATCACCTTATATCTTTGGATTATTATATGAAAAAATAAGCAAAAAAATACTCTCACAATAAAGTGAGAGTTAAAAATAATTACTTTTTCTTTTTATCTTCTTTAGCCTTTTCCTTTTTAGCCTTAGCAATAGCCTTCATTTCTTCAGCAGACTTCATACCAACAATATTTACAATATAAAGTCCTGCAATTTCAACCTTAACAGTTTTCTTTAAAGGCATAGCATCGAAAACTCTTTTATCAGCTATAAGTGTAAGTATCTGAGGACCAACCTTAACCTGAACAAAGTTCATTTTCATAAACTTGCTCCACTTAGGAATTTGGTCGATAACCATTTTTGGCATATTGACATTAGTAATTTTATCTCGTCTTTTATCAATAACATATACCTGTTGAGTAGTCTTTGTTTTCTCAATCATAGAACTCTGACTATCCATCTTCTTATAAGCCCAACGATTAAGCATATAAAGAACAAAAACAACAATAGCAACGATAACTACAACTAATAATAAAATATCTGTAAACTGCACCAAATTTCCTCCTTTCTGAGAGTTTTTAAATAACTACATTTTCGGAACTTGGTTCCCATTGTTGTGTTTTTAACTTTTCACACAACATTACATTCAAGTTACATTATACAATATTGACAGACTTTGTCAAGTCAACTATAATAAAAAATGCCCTTGTAGGCTTACAATAATAAGGATTTTGAGGTGATAAAATGCCACCTGTTAGCAAAAGAATAAAATACAAAGTTGAACATGTTTTACCATTACTTGATGAGTATTATCCTACAATGGATAAGTGCTATCTTCATTACACAAAACCCTACGAGCTTTTAATTGCTACAATACTTTCTGCTCAATGTACAGACGATAGAGTAAATATAGTTACAGAAACACTTTTTAAGAAATATCCAGCTCTTGAAGCCTTTGCACAAGCAGACTTATCAGAAATGGAGCAAGATATAAGAACAACTGGATTTTTCAGAAATAAGGCAAAGAATATAATACTTTGCACAAGAGCATTGTTGGAACGATTTAATGGGGAATTACCATCGGATATAGAAAGTCTTACTTCTCTTGCCGGTGTAGGAAGAAAAACTGCCAATGTGGTCAGAACTCACATTTTCCATATTCCTAGCATAGTTGTAGATACTCATGTTAAACGAATAAGCAATAAATTAGGCTTTACCAACAGCGAAGACCCTGTAAAAATAGAATTTGAACTAATGCGAATTTTTCCAGAGGAATACTGGGGTAGATATAATACACAGATTATTGCCCATGGTAGAACTATATGTAAAGCCAGAAATCCACAATGTGAAAAATGTTTTTTAAGTGAATACTGTGACCAATATCAAAATGTTCAGAACAAATTAAATTCTTAATTTGTGGCTTGTAAACAAGCCATCGGGTCTATCTTCCCGATTCACTGTCAGAACATTTTGCTTTGCAAAATGTGGCTTGCAAGCAAGCCATCGGGTTTATCTTCCCGATTCACTGTCAGAACATTTTGCTTTGCAAAATGTGGCTTGCAAGCAAGCCATCGGGTTTATCTTCCCGATTCACTAAAGGATATGCCTTAATTGTGGGCATATCCTTTTATATTATTCACAAATACTTTTATACAATTCAGGTCGTCTTTCTGAAAGCATTGTATATCCATTTTCCTTTAAATTTTTAATTCTTTCATAATCAAGACTTGCATAAGTGTAGCCCTCTACTTCTCCCCTAATTTCAGAAATAATCCTGCCTGTTGGGTCAATTATCCTAGTGTGGCCAAAGAAATCAAGGCTTTTATCTTTACCTATTCTGTTACAACAAGCAATATAAACTGTATTTTCCAAAGCTCTTACAGATACATACATATCCATATCATAATCATCTGGCTTATTCCAATTTGTACTATGTACAAGCAATTCTGCTCCCTTTATTGCCAAAATTCTGGAAACCTCTGGGAAAGAAGCATCATAACAAATAAAAAGACCTATTCGGCCTATTTCAGTATCAAAGACCTTATATTCTGTTCCGGCTGTAAACCAATCCTTTTCAGTGTCGAACAAGTGAATTTTTCTGTATGTCCCTATAATTTTCCCCTTGTTACTTATAAAAAGCTGTGAATTATATAATATTTCAGAGGCATTGGCATCTCTTTCTGCCATACCCAATATGATGTGTATATTATGTTTTAAAGCAACATTTGAAAAGGCTTGTACTGTTTCTGATTTATCATCTATAACTTCTGCCAACTCTTTAAATTTTTCTCCACATTCATAGCCTGTTGTTGCCAATTCCGGAAATACCACAAGCTGTGTATCAGGCTTTTCACTAACAGCCTTTTCAAGTAACTCTATCATTTTATTTATGTTTTTAGCTTTATCACACCGGAACGGATAAGTCTGTATACAAACTACATTACAAATCATAATATCTTTCCTTTCTAATAAATTCAGAACAAATTAACTTTGTTAATTTGTGGCTTGCAAGCTAGCCATCGGATTTATCTTTCCGATTCATTATAAAAAAAGAGACCCTTAATATAAGGACCTCTTTGTCGTAAAACTTATTTACCAATATATCACTAGAAAATAAATGTGTCAACTTAATTTACACCTTATAAATTTTCCCACCTATTGCCTGTATTTTTTCATCAAACTTGTCATATCCTCTTTCAATATGGCTTATATTTTTAATAGTTGTCTCTCCCTCAGCTGAAAGCCCTGCTATTACAAGACCTGCTCCACCTCTTAAATCTGTTGCCTCTACTTCTGTTCCTACTAAATTGTCCACACCATTTACTTCAAAATGGCGTGAATCTATCTGTGTTATGTTTGCTCCCATTTTGTTCATTTCCGGAATGTGCTTATTTCTGCCATTAAATATATTTTCTGATATATAGCTTTTTCCTTTTGCCTTTAAAACCATAGCCATTATTTCAGCCTGCATATCCGTAGGTAATTTTGGATATACATTTGTGGCTATTTTTTCAATAGCATTTATTTTTTCCGGAGCGTCAATATACAGGCTATTCTTATTTATTTTTATAACTGCACCTGTTTTCTTTACAATATCAATGGTGGCACTTAAATGCTTAGGCTCTGTACTTTCTATAAATAATTCCCCACCTGTTGCAACTGCCATTGTCATAAAAGTACCTGTTTCTATTCTATCTGGAATAATAGTGTGTTCACACCAATCTAATTTCTTGACACCCTCAATATATATCCTATTCGTACCAGCACCACAAATGTTTCCTCCTGCTTTATTTAAAAACAACTGTAAATCAACTATTTCTGGCTCTTTTGCCGGATTTTCAATAATCGTAACACCCTTTGCAAGTGTTCCCAAAAGCATAATATTTTCAGTTGCACCTACACTAGGAAAAGGTAATTTTATTTTTGTTCCCTGTAAATTTCTTACTTTACAATATATACCCTTGCTACTTTCTGCTATTTCTACGCCCATTTTTTCAACAGCCTTTAAATGAATATCAATAGGTCTGCTACCTAAAGAACAGCCTCCCGGATATGGTATAGTTACCTCTCCGGCTGATGCCAACATTCCACCCATAAGAAGTATTGAAGAACGCATTTTGCTACAAAGTTCCGTAGGGAGAACAGTATTTACTATGCCACTATTTATAATATTCATTTTGTCATTTTCTATTGTTATATTCATTCCCAAATTTTCAAGTATTTCAACAGTATAAGACACATCACTTAAATTGGGTACATTCTTTAAAACTGCATTTTTAGTCATTAATGTACCGGCAAGTATAGGAAGTACAGCATTTTTTGCACCACTTATCTTTACCTGACCTGAAAGCCTTTCGCCTCCACAGATAACATACCTATCCATACTGTCCTCCGAAAATCTATATATTTATATTATGTCGCTTTTTTAATTGTGTTACTGACAGTAATGTGTTAAAATTGCCATTGTATGGAGGTATACTATGAAAGCTGTAATTTTTGATTTAGACGGAACACTTGTTAATTCTCTTGAGGATTTAATGGATAGCACTAACTATGCTATGTCAAAAGTTGGTGCTAAACAGATAAATATTGAACAAACCAGACAATATGTTGGAAATGGTGCTGATATGCTCGTAAAAAGAGCATTAGGTAGTGAAAATCAAGATAAATTTGAAAAGGCAATTTCTATTTTCAGAGAATACTATAAAGACAATATGTGCAACAAAACTAAGCCTTATAATGGTATTTTAGAAGTTTTAGATACTCTTAACAAAAAAGGCTATGTATGTGGAGTTGTATCAAATAAGCCTGATTTTGCTACTAAGGATATGGTGAAAAAATTATTTGGAGATAAAATTCAAATATCTATAGGTGCTGATACAACTAAAAGACCTAAAAAGCCTGCCCCTGACGGTGTATTCCTTGCCCTTGATACATTGAAAATAGATAGAAAAAATGCTGTTTATGTTGGAGATAGTGAGGTTGATGTAGCTACAGGTAAAAATTCAAATTTACCTGTTATTGGTGTTCTTTGGGGATTTAGAACAATAGCTGATTTAGATGGTGCTGATATAATAATTGACTCCCCTGTTGACATTGTAACTGCTGTAGAAAAACTTTTATAAAAGAACTTGTATTGACATTTATATTTATTTATATTAATGTTCTATATGCTAGTCTATTATTTGATGATTTATTCATCTATATGCCTCCTATGCTTTTATGGTATGTAAGTCGAATCACTACCATTTTAGCCTAGGAGGTTTTCTATATAACTTTCATCTGAATATATTTTTATTATTTATTTAGATTTCTTTCCAATATTCTTTCTCCCACATATAAATCCTCAGGAGTTGTTATTTTAATATTGTCGTAACTACCCTCAACCATTTTTATTTTCTGACCTGTTCTCTCTACAAGCATAGAGTCATCAGTACCTAAATAGTTATCTTTCTTTGCCTTTTCATAGGCCTTTTTTATAACATCATATTTAAAACATTGTGGTGTCTGTGCGTGCCACAATAATTTTCTGTTTGGAGTATCAACTACAAAGCCATTTTCATCACAAATTTTAATAGTATCCTTTGCAAAAACACCTAACACACAAGCACCATATTTTGCTGTATCCTCAGCCAAAACTTCAATACTGTTTTCATCAATAAAAGGTCTTACACCATCGTGAATCATAACTATATCACAATTATCAGATACATTATTTAAGCCATTTTCAACAGAATACTGTCTTTCACTTCCACCCTCAACAACAGCCTTTATTTTTGTAAAACCATATCTATCAATAATTTCACTTTTTACATACTCTATTTCGTCTTTTCCTGTAACCAATATTATTTCATTTACAACAGGACTTTCTTCAAACACTTCAACAGTATAGCTTAATATACTTCTGCCCTTTAAGTCTAAATATTGTTTAGCAATAGCACTTTTCATTCTCTTTCCACTACCTGCTGCTACAATAATAACACTTACATTCATTGTATCACCTCCAATGACATTTTATCACTAAATAATATAAAAATCTATATTGAAGTTTTACACACCTTAGCCTATAATAAAATTAAAAGGAGAGGTAACTATGGATTTTGTAGATTTAATTATCAAAAAGCGTGACAATAAAAAACTTTCTAAAGATGAAATAAACTATTTTATAAAAGGTGTAACTGACGGCACAATCCCAGATTACCAAATTTCATCAATGCTTATGGCTATTTATCTCAATGGCATGGATATTGAAGAAACTTCACAACTTACAATGGCTATGACCAATTCAGGCAAAACATTGGATTTAAGTTCTATAAAAGGCATAAAAGTAGATAAACATAGTACCGGTGGCGTTGGAGATACTACTACCCTTGTACTTGCCCCTTTGGCAGCCTCTCTTGGTCTGCCAGTAATAAAAATGAGTGGCCGAGGTTTAGGACATACTGGTGGCACATTGGATAAGTTAGACTCTATACCAAACTTTAATGTATCACTTTCAGAAGAACAGGCGTTTTTACAGGTTGAGAAAAATGGCATAGCTCTTATGAGCCAAACTTCCGACCTTGCTCCAGCTGACAAGTCCCTTTACGCCCTTAGAGATGTAACAGGAACAGTTGAAAATATATCCCTTATTGCATCTAGTATAATGAGCAAAAAACTGGCTGCCGGTAGTGATGCTATAGTTCTTGATGTTAAATTTGGTAACGGTGCTTTTATGAAAAATATTGATGATGCCGAAAAACTGGCTACTACAATGATTGGCATAGGTAAACATTTGGGCAAAAACATAACAGCATTTTTAACAAATATGAATGAACCTCTGGGTATGCACATTGGCAACAGCCTTGAAGTTATAGAAGCAATAGAAATTCTAAAGGGTAATATAAATGGTGCATTAAAAGATGTTTCCCTTGCTTTAGGTAGCGAAATGCTTGTATTAGGTGGCATTTTTGAAAATGCTGAAATGGCACATAAAGCCTTAGAGGAAAATATAAATAACCATAAGGGTTTGGAAAAGTTCAGAGAATTAATAACATTACAGGGTGGAAATCCTAATGTTATTGATGATTATTCACTTTTCCAACAGCCTAAAGAAAGCCTTGAATTAAGAGCCGAAAAAGACGGTTATATTTATCATATAGATACAGACAATATAGGCAGAGCGTCTGTTGCTACAGGTGCTGGCAGGTTAACAAAAACAGATAAAATAGACTATAGTGCCGGTATAATTATGAAAAAAAGACTTGGAGATACTGTCAAAAGTGGCGAAGTTATAGCAATTGTATATTCTTCAACCGCTGAAAAATGTAAAAAAGCAAGTGAAATAATAAAGCAGGCTGTTGTTATTGGCGAAAAGCCTGAAAAACAACCTTTAATCTATAAAATTATTAAATAAGGAGGGGTATATATGAAAAGAGCAATAATAATTGTATTAGACGCTGTAGGCATTGGAGAATTACCTGACGCTGATAAATATGGCGACAAAGGCAGTAACACTCTTATGCATGTTAAAGAAGCACTTCCGGCACTTAATTTAAAAAATATGTGTAATTTGGGATTAGGACTTATTGACGGCGACAATGTATATGAAAAAGTAAATAACCCAAAGGGTATCTATGGGAAAATGGCTGAACATTCTGCCGGCAAAGATACTACAACTGGTCATTGGGAAATAAGCGGTATATGGATTGATAAGCCTTTCCCCACTTATCCAAAGGGATTTCCAAAAGAAATTATTGAAGAATTTGAAAGTAAAATAGATAGAAAGGTTTTAGGCAACTGTGTAGCATCTGGTACAGTAATTATACAGGAATTAGGCGATGAGCATATGAAAACAGGCTACCCTATTGTATATACTTCAGCCGATAGTGTTTTCCAGATTGCTTGCCACGAAGATATTATACCTATTGAAGAACAGTATCGCTACTGCGAAATAGCAAGAGAAATTTTACAGGGAGATAATGGTGTAGGTAGAGTTATAGCCAGACCTTTTATAGGCTCAAATGGTCACTATACAAGAACTGAAAGAAGAAAGGATTTTTCACTTCCACCTATTGCCCCTACACTTTTGGATTATGTTTCTGATGCTGGTCTTACAGTTTCTGCTGTAGGTAAAATTGAAGATATTTTCTGCAACAGAGGTATAACTCAGTCTGTTCATACTCATACAAATGCTGAAGGCATAGAACAGACCATAAAATATATTGAAAATGCTCCAGACGGTCTTATATTTACAAATTTAGTAGATACAGATATGCTCTATGGTCATAGAAATGATGTAGAGGGATTTGGAAAATCACTTCAATATTTTGATGATAATCTCCCTAGAATTATTAATGCTATGAGCGACGATGACATACTTTTTATTACTGCTGACCATGGCTGCGACCCAACAACACCATCAACTGACCATTCAAGAGAATATGTTTTCCTCCTTGGCTATGGTAAAAATATTAAACCTCACAACATAGGTATAAGAAGAACCTATGCCGATTTAGCAAAAACTATTGCAGATTATTTTAATATCGAAAATGATTTACATGGTGAAAAATTTGATTTATAGTTACAAAAACGGAGATATTCTAATTGCTGAATATCTCCGTTTCATAGAAAAATAGCTGCCCTTTTTAGGACAGCTATTTATATTTATCTAAATATTTTCAACCCTCTTATTTAACAGTTTCAACTTCTTCTTTTTTAACTTCTCTATTACAAAGATTTGCGTAAATTGTACCTGATATATTGTGCCATACACTAAAAATTGCACCAGGTAATGTAGCAAGTGGATTTGATGCAAAATTAGCTGTAGCCATAGATATAGCCAAACCACTATTCTGCATACCTACCTCAATAGCAACGGCTGTAGTCTTTGGCTTATCCAAATGTGCCATTTTGCCAACAGCAGTACCAGCTAAAAGACCTATACCATTATGTATCATAACAACAACAAATGTTAAAGCTCCACATGTCATAATTTTTTCTGCGTTTGCCCCTACAATACCAGAAATTATCATAACTATAGAAACAATAGAAACCAAAGGCAATACATCTCTAATGCTGTCAATCTGCTTAGGGAAAAGTCTGTAAAGTAATATACCTGCTAAAACAGGAATTAATACAACCTTAACAGCTGAAAGCATCATGGCATATATAGAAACTTCAACCCAAGAACCGGCAAGAACATATACTAAAACCGGTGTACAAAGAGGTGCAAGTATTGTAGAAACTATTGTCATACCTACTGAAAGAGCTACATCGCCCTTTGCAATATAAGTTATAACATTACTTGCTGTACCTCCTGGGCAACAACCTACAAGTATTACACCAAGAGCCAAATCTGTAGGCAACTGGAATACTTTTGCCAATACATAGGCTGAAAGTGGCATAATTGTATACTGTAACACAAAGCCTAAAGCTAACTCCTTTGGTCTTGTAAACACGACCTTGAAATCCTGAGTTTTTATGGTTAAGCCCATACCGAACATAGCTACACCAAGAAAAATAGCTGTGTAATTTGTTGCCCAAGAAAAACCGTTTGGTTTAAAGAATGCAATAATCGAAAATAGAATAATCAATATTGCTACATTTGAGGATAAAAATCCACTTATACTTTTTAATTTACTCATTTCTGTTCTCCTTCTCATTACTGAAAAAGAGCCGAAATACCATAAACAGCTCTTTTTCAGAGTTGTATTATAGTATTATTTTAAATCTGATAATTTTCCATGCTTTTCATAACGAGTAATACGAGAAATTGTATTATCGTCATTTACAAAAACAACCTTTGGAGGATTTTCCTTTATCTCCTCTGGTGTCATTTGAGCATAGCTCATTATTATAACCTTATCTCCTGTTGATACCATTCTTGCAGCTGCACCATTTAAACATATAATTCCACTATTTGCCTTACCACAAATAACATAAGTAGAAAATCTTGCACCATTATCAACATCAGCAATTTCTACTTTTTCGTATTCAGTAAGACCAGCAGCCTCCATAAGAGCTTCATCAACAGTAATACTGCCTATATAGTCAAGAGCTGACTGTGTAACAGTTGCTCTATGTATTTTACTTTTAAGCATTTCAAGTGTCATAATATTAAACCTCCACTATAAAATTATCAATAAGTCTAGTTTTGCCAATATATACAGCCATAGCTACAAGAACTCTGCCCTCTGCTGTTTCAAGAGGTTCAATGCTGTCAGCATTTACAAGCTGAACATAGTCTATTTTAGCCAAAGGTTCACTATTGATAATATCTTTCATAGTGTTGAGAATAACATCGCTATTCTTTTCGCCATTTTTAATAAGTTCTTCTCCCTTAAAAACAGCTTTACTTAAAACTAATGCTGCTTTTCTCTCTTCAGCATTTAAGTATGTATTTCTTGAACTTTTAGCAAGTCCGTCATCTTCTCTTATAATAGGACAACCAATAACGTCAATATCCATATTTAAGTCACGAACCATTCTTCTGATAATTGCAAGCTGTTGAGCATCTTTCTGACCAAAGTATGCTCTATCAGGTGTCACAATATTAAATAACTTACTTACTATTGTGCAAACACCTCTAAAATGAATAGGACGAGTTTTGCCACAAAGTTCCTTACTTAAATTCTGAGTTTCTACAAAAGTACAAAAATCAGACGCAAACATTTCATCTGGTTCTGGATTAAAAAGCATAGCTGCACCCGCATTTTCACAAAGTGCCTTATCTGCCTCTATATCTCTTGGATATGTAGATAAGTCCTCATTTGCACCAAACTGAATTGGATTTACAAAGTCACTTACAACAACTTTGTCATTTTCACTAACAGCTCTGTCTATAAGACTTTTGTGTCCCTCATGGAGATAACCCATTGTTGGCACAAAGCCTACTGTAAGACCCTGTCTTTTCCACTCTTTAACCTGTGTGCGTACTTCTGCAATAGTTTTTACAAATTTCATTTTTTCTCCTTTCCAGTCAGCGTTTAAAATAAATCGCTGCCTACACCGTAAAAACATAATCACTATTTAGAACAAAAAAATCCGGACAGAAATTGTCCGGATACACACAAAAAACACCCTCTATAAAACGTACTATCCCTTACGGGTACAGACACTTAGTAGAGAATATAATTTTACATTAATATAAATCGTGCATAGGGTACAATTCCAAAAGGATACTGTCCAAATTTGGTTTAATTCTACCACAGTAATACCAAAGTGTCAATAAGACAAAAAAATAAGAGGATTACTCCCCTTATTTTATAGTAAGTTTTCCATATATTTCGGCATATCTGCCTAAAATATCTGTAGCATAATATTTTACATCATACTCTCCAACTGCTGTAGGATGAATATTGTAAGACAAATCGTAGCTAATAACATTATTGGCTGTATCATAAGCTGTTACGCCCTCTCTAATCTTTTCAGCAAGCTGTTGTGATGTAAGATTATCTGAGGCATTGATTGTTTTGTGAAGTGATGAATAGTTAGCCAAAAACTTTACACCCTCTTTATGCCAAGGATTATTAACATTAGGGTCTGTTGGGTCCCAATTTGGATATGACGCATTCTTGCCCAAATATATACTCTTTGGTCTGCCTAATGGGTCTGTACCATTATTAACAATTGTAACCTGTGTTCCAAGACTACAATTATCATATATCCACTTTGCATCGGCTGTTGTCAATCTTACACAACCCATAGAAACAGCCTGTCCCAACTTGTTGTACTCAACTGTCTTGAGAGAAGATGGGTCAGTTTTTTTATAATAAACTGAATGGAAAAGAATATTTCCGTTTATTCTTGTGGCATACTGACCATATACATTTCCAAAAAGTGGTCGCCAAGTATACTTAGCACAAGTATTAAACACCCCAGATGGTGTGCCATCATTTGCACCAACAGAACAAATCATAGCCTTTATAGGCACATAATTATTACCCTGTTTTTCATAAACAGTTACGCAATTAGTTCCCTTGTTTACAGTCAACCTATATGTACCTGCATATGTACAGGCTGACAGCATAAGAACAAAAAATGCTACTAAAACCCCTAATTTTAATTTTCTACCCATATATTACCTCCTCATTTATACAGATTTTTCGACCTAAATTATAATATAATCTTACATTACATTTTATTTATTGTCAATATATTACTTAATTCTAAAGACACAAAAACACCCCATAGAAATCTATGGGGCACAAAATCACACTCGTTTTTTGTAAACAAGCAACATTAATATTAAAATTAAAAAGAAAACAAGGACCACAATAGTAGCTCTAATATCCTGTAATGCTATAATAACAGCAATAAGGGAACTACCAAGACTTAAAGCATATAAAATCATAACTGCCTGCTGATTTGTATAACCAGAGTCAATAAGTCTATGATGAAGGTGTCCTCTATCTGGGCTCATAATAGGCTTATGATTAATTGCTCGTCTAATCATAGCAAAGGATGTATCAAAAATAGGCAATGCCATAGAAAGCACAGCTAACAAAAGTGAAAGAATAGCATAACTCTTAAACACACCTATACAAGAACAAACAGCAAGTACATAACCTAAGAATGTTGAACCTGTATCTCCCATATAAACTTCAGCCGGACTGAAATTTCTAGGAAGAAAACCTAAGGCTGCACCAGCAAGAGCTATTGTCATAACAGCACCTACTGTACCACCTGAAATAGCACAAAGTATAGCAAGACAAGTGGACATAATACTTGTAACACCGGCTGCTAAACCGTCAAGACCGTCAATAAGGTTTACAGCATTAATAAGACCTATTATCCAAACAACTGTAATAATATTTGAAAACGGCTTAATATACTGCCACAATGGCCACATTATAAAATCCAATTTAGTTCCAGTTGAAACAACAATTACTGCCACAACAATTTGGGCAAGCAACTTCATTTTTGCACTTAATTCATAAATATCATCAAGCATACCAACAAGAACAATAATAATAGCACCAATAATAAAGCCAACAAACTGTCTATTGTGCAAGTCCTCTAAAAAAATGGACATAAGTATCATTGAACCCATAAACCCACTAACAATAGCAAGTCCACCCATAAGTGGCACAGGTTCTTTATTCATACCTCTGGCTCTAGGATAGTCCACAGCGTGGAATTTTATACCTAGTCTTTTAGCCATTGGTGTTGTCAATAGTGAAATTGAAAAGGCAACAGCAAAGCTAGCCAAATACAAAAGCCATGTATCAGACATAGTATACCTCCCTTAGAGTCAAAGCAAAACGCAAATCGTACATTTTACTTTGTACCAAACATTCTATCGCCTGCATCGCCAAGACCAGGAATAATAAATCCATCTTCACTTATAGTTCTATCCATAGCTGCTGCATATACATCAACATCTGGGTGGTCAGCCTGTAACTTCTGAACGCCGTCAGGAGTACAAATAAGGCAAATATACTTAATATTCTTGAAGTTTCTTTCCTTTAAGAACTGAACAGCAGCAGATGCAGTACCACCTGTAGCCATCATAGGTTCAAGAACGAACATTTCAATATTATCAGAATATTCTGGAAGTTTACAGTAATATTCAATAGGCATAAGAGTATTAGGATCTCTGTAAAGACCAATGTGACCAACTCTTGCATTTGGAATAAGGTTTACAATACCGTCAACCATACCAATACCAGCTCTTAAAATAGGAACAAGACCAATTTCCTTATCCATTGTCTTAGCCTCTGCTGGAGCAAAAGGAGTTTCAATATTTTCTGTCTTTACTTCCATATCTCTTGTAGCTTCATATGCTAAAAGACCAGAAACTTCACTTACAAGTTCTCTAAATTCCTTGTTGTTAGTATTCTTATCTCTTAAAAGAGCAAGCTTACTCTGTACTAATGGATGGTTAATAATAAATAAATCACTCATACAAATACCTCCTTATTCTTCAATCATAGCAATTCGTCTGATGTGACGCTCATCGCCAGAAAATTCAGTTTCTAAAAATGCCTTAACAATTTCAAGAGCAAGACCAGGTCCAATAACTCTTGCACCCATAGCAAGAATATTAGCATCGTTATGCTCTCTAGTTGCCTTTGCTGAAAAAACATCGTGGCAAAGAGCAGCTCTGATACCCTTTACCTTATTGGCAGTAATTGAAATACCAATACCAGTACCACAAATGATAATGCCCTTATCGCATTGACCGTCTGCTACTGCGTGAGCAACAGCCTTGCCATAAACAGGATAATCGCAAGAGTCACTTGTGTATGTACCGAAATCCTTGTATTCAATACCCTTTGAATCTAAATATTCCATTACTGTTTTCTTTAATTCAAGACCACCATGGTCACAGCCTAAACCTATCATTTAAACTTCCTCCTACACATCTATAATTGAATAACCTGCTGCCTTTTTCAATCTGTTCATTATAGCAAGTCCAAGTTCTGTTTCTTCAAACCCCTCTGCATATACCTTTTGAATATTGTGATAATCACATTTTCTAAGCATTTTAAAGAGATTTGCTGCAATAGTTTCTGGATGCTGTCTGCTTCCTATAACCAAAACTTCAAAGCCTTGGTATCTGTCTTTTGTTTCTTCAGTTGCAATAATGCCTGTTCTGTATCCTTCAGCCTTTGACTTTTTAGCAAGTTCTGTTATTTTGCTAACTGTATTATCTACATTACCTCTAACAATAACAACATCTGCTGATGGCGAATAGTGAGTATACTTCATACCTGGAGCTTTTGGCAATTCGCCGGCTGAAAGTTTAGTAACAACAGCCTTATCAACTGTTACCTCACCTAAAACATCTCTAAGCATACCTAAAGTAATAGAACCTGGTCTTAAAAGACAAGGTACATCTCCTGAAACATCAACAATAGTAGACTCTAAACCAAATTCACAGCTACCACCGTCAATAATCATATCAATTTTGCCCTTTAAGTCATACTCTACGTGAGATGCTCTTGTAGGGCTAGGTCTGCCAGAAGTGTTTGCACTAGGTGCGGCTATTGGCATTTTTGCGGTTTTAATAAGTAAATTAGCAACCTTATTTTCAGGAAAGCGTATTGCAACAGTTTCAAGTCCACCTGATGTAGCATAAGGCACAATATCAGCTTTCTTGAAAATAAGAGTAAGTGGACCAGGCCAAAAAGCCTTCATTAACTTTTTAGCATTTTCTGGTACTTCCTTTACTAAAGGTTTTAATTCCTCAATATCAGAAATATGCAATATAAGTGGATTGTCAGATGGTCTGCCTTTAGCCTTGTAAATATCCTTTACCGCCTCAGCATTAAGTCCGTTTGCACCAAGTCCATATACTGTTTCTGTAGGAAATGCCACAAGACCGCCGGATTGTAATATCTCAGCGGCCTTTTCAATGACATCAATATCCTTCAAAGGTTCTGCAAAATCTACTTTTGAAATAATAGTGTCCATTTAATAATACACCTGAAATCTTATTTATTTGCTCCACAGCACTTCTTGTACTTCTTACCACTACCACAAGGACAAGGGTCATTTCTACCAATGTTCTTATCTGGGTTGTGAACTGTCTTAGAATTCTTCTGTTCCTTGTAGAAAGCATCAAGCTGTTCTCTTGTGAATACATCTTCCCACTGTGGAAGGCTGTATAAATGGTCAGCCTTGTATTCTACCATCTGCTTGTAGAGCTTTTCAAGGTCGATAACTAAGTTAATCTGAGTATCGTCTGTAAGAGTTTCAAGTTCAATCTTTTCTGGCTGAGTTTCGTTGATACCGTCTACAAAACCAGCAATATAAGCCTTTGGTACATTGTATCTTTCAGCTAATTCAGTAACTGTACCACTTAAAGAAGTAAGCTTGTTACCGATAATATCTTCGTAGATAGCCTGTTCTCTTGGAATATAGTCAGCCCAAGTTCTTTCGTTTGTTCTACCGTTTCTGTAATAAGCACTTGCGAGCCAAGTTTCATATAAAGTCATTTCGTTTTCCTCCTGAAATTTCATACAATAATTGATATTTTACACTAAAAACAATATTTTGTCTAGTATTTATTACAAAGCCTTACTTAAAAGCTCCTCTACAGAGCTAACACCTATAACGCTTATATTTTTAACCCTCGAAGCCTCTTTATAATTAGCCTGAGGTACTATACAACATTTAAAACCTAATTTAGCAGCCTCAGCAACTCGTCTTTCTGCCATTGAAACTGCTCTTATTTCTCCTGTCAGACCTATTTCGCCAAACACAACTGTATCAGCACTAACTGCAACATTTTTGTAGCTTGATGCTATAGCAACAGCCACAGCAGCATCAAGAGATGGTTCAGCAATTTTTATACCACCTGTTAAATTGACATAGCTATCATAGGCTGCCAGTTGTAAATTAGCTCTTTTTTCAAGAACAGCAATAAGCAAAACAACTCTATTAAAGTCCATACCTGTAGCTGTTCTTCGTGGAATATTAAAGGTAGTGTAGCTTACCAAAGCCTGTACCTCCAACAGCATAGGTCTTGTACCCTCTAATGAGCAAGTAACAACTGAGCCTGAAACATTTTCCGGTCTGCCAGAAAGCATAAATTCTGAGGGATTAAGTATCTCTCTTAATCCACTATGAACCATTTCAAAAACACCAATTTCATTTGTGCCACCAAAACGGTTCTTTACTGCTCTCAATATTCTGTAAGATGCTTGTTTATCTCCCTCAAAGTAGAGAACAGTATCCACCATATGTTCCAATATTTTAGGTCCGGCAATAGCACCGTCTTTTGTAACATGTCCGACAATAATAAGAGAAATATTTTTACCCTTTCCCAAGTGCATAAGCCTTGAAGTAGCCTCTCTTACCTGTGACACAGACCCCGGTGCTGACGAAACCTCATCTATAAACATTGTCTGAATAGAATCTATAATAACATAATCTGGATTTTCCTTTGCTATTACACTTTCTATTATGTTCAAATTTGTTTCAGATAACAACTTTAATTTTTCTGTTGTTATTTCCAATCTATCTGCCCTTATTTTAATCTGCTGTACTGATTCTTCGCCAGAAACATACAGAATATTTTTGTCCTGTTCTCCTAGCTTTTGGCATATTTGCAAAAGAAGTGTGGATTTTCCTATACCAGGGTCGCCACCTACTAAAGTAAGAGAGCCCTGTACAAACCCACCACCTAGCACTCTATCAAGCTCACTAAGTCCTGTCTTTGTTCTCTCCTGAGATAAAGGTTTTATTTCAGAGAGTATTTTAGGAGTCACATCTGTATTATAATTTACAGGGTGATTACCCTTTGGCTGAGGCTTTTCTATTTCTTCTACAAATGTGGAAAAACTACCACATTCAGGGCATTTACCAAGCCATTTTCCTGTTTCATATCCACAATTTTGGCAGACAAATTTTGACCTTATTTTAGCCATAATAATTAAAGATGCTTTTCAATCTTAATATCCTGTGGTCTTTCTGAAAGTTCAACACTAAAGTTGATTTTGCCAGATAAGTTAGCCTTAATCTTGCCAAGGTTTACATCATCAACATAAACTGAATAGTGGAAACCTGGTTCAAGTTCAAGAGTAACCTGAGTACCACCATTACCTTCCATAGAGAAAGTAATAATCTTGTCGCCTACTTTGAAGTTATGAACAGTTGCACCTGGAACTGTTTCAAGTACAAGTGTGCCGTCTTTTGAAAGGCGTGTAACTTCCTTATGTGTTCTTACTTTATATGTGTCATCATTAACTTTGAAATCTTCTACTTTAAGCTTGTCTGCTCTAATATAATCACCAAAGCTAAGTGTATTATTATTTTCTAAAATTATGCCTTCTTTAACGATTGCCATCTCATTTTCCTCCTGACAAACTTCTTAATAAATTCTTTTTTGACAATTATATTTATATTTTATATAATTAAATCAAGTCAATTATAGCAAAATTTTGACGGTTTGTATACACATTTTAATTACAAAATAATTAATTTATTTTAACGAGGAAAAAATGGCAGATTTAAGAGCAGACAAATTCTTGGCAGACCTGGGGATAGGCACAAGAAGCCAAGTTAAAAACATTATTAAAAATAAAAAAGTAGCTGTTAATGGTCAGATTATAACATCAGCAAATGTAAAAATAAACACAGAAAAAGATGTTGTTACCGTTAATGGCAAAGAAATAAATTATAAGAAATACACATATATTATGATGAATAAACCTGACGGTGTAATTTCATCGACAGAAGACAAGCAAAAGACAGTAATTGACCTTTTACCAAAGGAACTTCAAAATTTAGACCTTTTTCCTGTAGGTAGATTAGACAAGGATACAGTTGGTCTTTTAATTCTTACAAATGACGGGATTTTCGCCCACAATACCCTTTCTCCCAAAAAGCATATAGACAAAAAATACTATGCCAAAATATCTGGTACACTTCCGGAAAATGCCGTTGAAATATTTAAAAATGGTGTAACCATAGGGGACTATAAATGCAAAAGTGCTGACCTTAGAATTATAGACAGTAACTCTATTGAAGTAGTTATTCACGAGGGTAAATTTCATCAAGTAAAAAGAATGTTTGAGGCTATTGATTGTAAAGTAGAATTTTTAAAAAGAGTTTCATTTGGAGAAATTAACCTTGATGAAAACTTAAAACAAGGAGAATACAGAGAGCTTAACAAAGCTGAAATGGAATATATAAGCAAGTTTGTAGGTGAATAATAATGAAAAAAATTTTATTAATTTTTATATCAGTTTTTTTACTTTGCCAGAATGTATTTGCTGACAATTTGGGAGATGCTATTACAGCATGGAGAAACTTAGTTTCAACTGTAAAAGGCATTACCTACTCCGTACTTAATAGTTCAATACCAATTAAAAGTGTGGAACAATGGAAAGCAGTTATGAATGAGGCTATAAATCATCAGGTAGACACTCTTTCCCTTACAATAGTAAATTTCGACCAAAATGTTTATGACATTACAACATTTAGAAGTTACGATGTTGCTATAAGTGCAAAAGGTAGTGTTACTGGTACTATTGCCACTATTACATACAGTTTTTCATACAATTCCAACTATAAATTGACAAAAGCCTATGAAAATGGTTCTATGGATAAGTTAAATGTAGAGGAATTGGCTGTATATAACAAATTAGTTGCCAAAGCTCAAGAAATAAAAAGTCAGTACACTTCCGATTTTGACAAAGAAAAAGCCATTCACGACTATATTGTAACAACTTTTAAATATGGTCCTCTCGATGTAGAACCCCCACCTGTAAGAGCTCATACAGTTGTAGGCTTAATAAATGATGGCGAGGGTGTTTGCGAGGCTTATGCACAAACTTTCAATATTTTAGGTAAAATGTGTGGTCTTGATGTACAGTGTATTACTGGCAAAATGGAGGGTATTTCTCATATGTGGAACATTATAAAACTTGACGGAGAATATTACCACATTGATGTCACAAGTGATGACCCTACTCCTGATGACGGTAGTCGCTTAATTTACAGCAACTTTAATTTAACTGATGCACAAATTTCAGAAAAACATACTTGGGATACAAGTCAATTCCCAAAATGTACAGCTACAAAATATAATTACTATGACTACTACAGTCTTGTAGCAACTAACTATTCTGAGCTTCAAAATATAATAAACACAGCCCTTTCAAAGGGACAAAAAACTGTTACTTTTGAAACAAGAAATTATATTTTAAACTCATCAAATGACATAAAGTCCCTTTTCCAAGGCAAAGGTTTTTCAAGTATTTATATTACTGGCGATTTTGGTAAAGCCGGTGCTTTTTCTATAACTGTAAGTTAATAACCACATAAAAAGAATGACCCATTGATTTTTCATTTCAATGGGTCATTCTTTTATTTTACATCCTTGGCATTTTCCAATTCTTCAAAGGATAACACTACTGTGTTATCACTTACATCAACATTGCTGTCGCCATATGTTGCTGTTTCTCCTAACCACTTAACGTGATTATCATTCCCTGTAGTATTACTATTTACAGTTGTATAGATAGCTGTAGGAGCATCTCCACCATTAACGTAGTCCTTGCCGTCAATCTGAGCAAAAGGTACTACATAAAACTTTGTATCAAAGTAATCTGCCGGAATATCTGTCAATACAACATTAAACCAGCCCTCTTCTGTTGCAAAAGCATCTAAATTACTATTTAAAATTATCTTTAATATATCTTCTTCATTTAGTTTGTTACCTTGTGTACCTGTTTTATCAACACATAAAGCCAATCCATATTTTTCTATAGAATCTTTATAACTTGTGTATTCTGGTAAACTAATATTGAAAGAAATAACACCTTTTCTTAAACTTGTGTCACTTTCTCTTTCCGGACTACAATAACCTGAGTCTGTAATACCTTCAAAATTCAATACAATATTTGAAGTGTCTATTTCAAATGGGTCAAATTTAAGAACTACATCAATATCTCTTGTTACCCCAATATCTACAATGGAAAACGTTTTATATTCTATAGGCACAACTGTTTGTCCACCCTCATAAGTAGTTTTGTTACCACTAACATCTGTTATGGAATCACTTGTATACGTATTTCCAGCTTCATCGGTAATAGTCCAGCCATTACTAAAGAATTTATAACCATTATTTGCCTTAGCAGTTAATGTTACGTTTTGTCCCTGTTCTACAGTTCTACCATAAATAGTTACACCATTTACAGTACCTGTTTCTACTGTATTGCCACTCTCATCTGTACAGGTTGGAACTTGTGCGTGTATAGTGTAGTATTTCTTTGAAGTAGGTCCTACAGCACCAATTACGCCCTTAGCTCTTGTTCTGTTATTCTGATAAGTAGTTACCTTATGGTCAGCCTCTAACTCCTTAGCAACTACGTCATCAACCTTTTGGTCATTAGTGTATGTATATGTTACACCACCTGTAACATAAGAAGAATTACCTAAACTTCTTATATCACCATCAGCATCTTTGTAAGCCATTAAAATATTTGAAAAATCTGAAGCACAAATGTAAGTTTCTGTACCACCTTTTACGGCTGCTGTATTATTCTTAATTGGAACATAGTAAGTAGTATCAAATATAATACCTGGGTGGTCAATTTCTTTGTAATTAGTATCACTACCACCATCGGCTTTAAGGACACCAAATTTGTTTAAAGTTGAAAATATATCCTGTTTTTCAGTAACAGTTGTATCATTATATTGATTAAACGCACCTGTTTGGCTTGTGCCGTTTACAACAGCCTCATAAGCACAATTACGGAAGAATGTACTCTGTCCGTCACTTTGATAACTTGAATCACTGTAGCTGCTACTACCAATATAAGGAATACCTATATCTGACGGAATAGGCGTACTACCAACATTAGCCTGATTGTATGCCAACAGAGTATTTGCAGCATATACATAGCCTCTGTTGTTACCTATACCAGCACCATTTTTAGCTTCACTTGTTGTTATGTTGCCAGTTACTGTACAATTTGTCATATAAATTGATGAACCAGCATTTAATTCATCTGGTGACCAGCTATTACCATTGTTATTAATAGCACCACCTATTTCATAACTTTGGTTATTTGCAATAGTACAGTTGTTTAAGTATAACTTACTATTACCTTTATTTTCTACTGCACCACCACCACGAGAACCATTTACTGTTCTATTTTCTGTTATAGAACATTGGTCTAATACGAAAATACCGTTACTCTTATTTAAGAAACCAGCTCCGTAATCGGCTACGTTCTGTGAAAAGTTGCACTCCTTTGCAAAACATTTACCACCGTTATTCTGTATAGCACCACCGGCAGTTTCACCCTCTGCACTTGTTCCTGAACGAGATATAGTACACTTAGACAAGAGTATTCTCTTATCCTGATTATTTACAATAGCAGACTTTCTACCACCATATATAGTTAAGTTTTTAAGTAAAGTCCCTGTAGAGTTGTTAATAAACATATTGTAGTTACTAGAATTACTATTTACAACCAACATATCGTCAGTACCAGTAACCTTTGCTGTTACAAAATGGCCATCGCCATCAATAGTAATTTCCTTGTTAAATGTTATAGCACCTGTCAATGTTTCATCATTAATCATAGTGATTACATCATTAGTATTAGCACTTGCTACTGCATCTGAAAGGGTATTGTAATATTTATCTCCTATTTTACAAGTGTAATATTCACTTGTTTCTGAAGTATCTTCAGCATAAACCGAAACAGGCATAGCCATTAATGATATAGCCATACACAAACTAATAACGATTGATATAAATTTCTTCATTTTTATTCCCCCTTTAGCTATTAAGATTTGCTCTTATAGTATCTATTCTTACACCCTTTGTAAACAATGTTTCGGGGGTAGCACTACTTAACATAATGTCGTTACCAAAATTAAAATAAGACATTATAAATTCTGGCTTTTTGTAATTTTTTCTCATATTTTCCCCTCCTGTATATCTTCTCTACTTCTTCCATTTATTTTATTATACAAAAGATACTATAAAAGTTCAATATTTTTACACTTTATACACAAATTTCGTAATTTAGCCTTATTTTCTGGCTAATAATTATTAATAAATTAAATATATTTACTAATAAAAATTATTATAACTATAATTAAACTATTGTGTTTTTGTTATATATGCTCTTTTCTGTTGAACAGATTTTAGTTTTGGTGTATATTAAACATATATGGAGGTGTTGTATATGATAAATAAATTGACTACAGAAATGATAAAATATTATAAAGGTGACCCAAAAAGAATTAACCACTTTTTAAAGGTTTTCTCTTATTCTAAATTTATCGGTATGAATGAAAATCTGGATGAAAAAACTCAATTTATATTAGAAACAGCTGCCTTAGTTCACGATATAGGCATTAAAATTTCCGAAGAAAAATACAATTCTTCAAGTGGTAAATATCAAGAAATTGAAGGTCCTGCTATGGCCCAAAAAATGCTTGAGAATTTGAACTACGATAAGGACATAATAGAAAGAGTGTGTTACTTAGTAGGTCATCATCACACATACAATTCCATAAATGGTATGGATTATCAAATATTAGTAGAGGCTGATTTTTTAGTAAATTTATACGAAGATAAAATTTATGATGGTCAATATTCACAATCAGCTGTAGAAAGTGTATACAACAAAATTTTTAAAACCGAAACGGGAAAAGAATATTTTAGAAATCTCTTTATGTAAGGAGTGATTTTATGGATTATAAAACTATATTAGATACAGCAAATGCCATAAAAGAAAAGTTAGATAATTTTACACCAAAGGTAGCTATTGTGTTGGGTTCTGGCTTTGGAGAAGTAATTGACTCTATAGAAAACAAAGTAGAAATTTCCTACAAAGATGTTCCAAATATGCCAGTTTCAACTGTAGCCGGTCACAAAGGTAGTTTTATATTTGGCAATATAGAAAGCACAAAGGTAGCTGTTATGAATGGCAGAGTTCATTTATATGAGGGATATTCTGTAGACCAAGTAGTTCTGCCTATTAGAGTTCTTAAACTTTTAGGCTGTGAAACCATAATATTGACAAATGCTGCCGGAGGCATTAGCTATAATCTCAAGGCTGGAGATTTAATGGCATTAAATGACCATATTTCTGTATTTGCACCTAATCCACTTATCGGCAAAAACATTGACGAATTAGGTACTCGTTTCCCTGATATGTCCTGTGCCTACGACAGAGAATTGACAAAACTTTTATCTGATACTGCCATAAAATGTGGTATTCCTCTTAAAGAGGGTGTCTATGCTCAATTAACAGGTCCGTCATATGAAACTCCAGCTGAAATAAGAATGTTGCGTTCTTTAGGTGCAGATGCTGTCGGAATGAGTACAGTATGCGAGGTTATTGCTGCCCGCCATTGTGGTTTAAAGGTTGTAGCTATGTCACTAATAACAAACCTTGCCTGTGGTATGGAAAACAAAGAGCTTAACCACAAAGAAGTTCAGGAAATGGGTGCAAATATAACACCTAAAATTTCAAAACTTATAAAAAGTTTTGTTCCTTTATTGAAAGGGTGATTTTATGAACACTAGATTTTACAACTGTAAAATTTTGACATTATGTAAAGACGATGAAATATTGGAAAATTGTGAATTATGGGTTGAGGGAAATAAAATAGCCTATATAGGTAAGCCAAAGGAAAGCCCTATTTCCTTTGACAGAAAAATTGATTGTAATGGAAATCTTGTTATGCCCTCTTTCAAAAACGGTCATGGTCATGGCATAATGACTTTTTGTCGTTCTATTGCTGATGATTTACCTCTTGATAAATGGCTTAATGAAAAGATATTCCCTATGGAAAATAATTTGGACTTAAAAAGCTGTTACTGGTTTTACAAACTGGCAATTATGGAATATTTAAGTTCTGGTATTTCAACTTCCTTTGAAATGTACCTTATTGAAAAGCCAATGGCAGAAAATGCTATTGATACAGGTTTTCGTACTATCATTTGTGGAGCAATAAACGATTTTGCACAAAATCCAGACGAGATAGAGGATATGTACAAGTTTTACAACAGCCTTTCCCCTTTACTTTCATTTGAAATAGGTTTTCATGCTGAATATACCACAAGCCTTGATATTATGAAAAAAATAAGTACGGCTTCTCACAACTTAAAAGCACCAGTGTTTACACATTGTGCCGAAACTGAAAACGAAGTCAATGGTTGTATTGAAAGACACTCTAAGACACCTGTTGAACTATTTGACAGCCTTGGTCTTTTTGACTACGGTGGAGGTATTTTCCATGGTGTACACCTTACTGATAAGGATATTGAAATTTTAAAGGATAAAAATGTACTTACAGTAACAAACCCTGCTGCAAATTGCAAATTGTCTAGTGGCGTTGCTGATGTATGTAAACTCCTTGAAAACAATGTTCCTGTAGCTCTTGGTACTGACGGTCCTGGTGGCAACAACGCTCTTGATATGTTTAGAGAAATGTATCTGGTTACAGCCTTACAAAAAATAAAAACCGGAAATCCACAGGCACTTCCACCTACTGATGTTTTAAAAATGGCTTGTAGTGCCTTACCAAAAGCATTACACATAGACAATGACTGTCTATCTGTTGGTAAATTAGCAGATATTATTGTGATTGATTTACATCAACCTAATATGCAACCTATAAACAATATTGCTGACAATATTGTTTATAGTGGAAGTAAATCAAATGTTGCACTTACAATGGTTGATGGTAAAATACTTTATGAAAATGGCAAATTTTATATTGATAAAGATGCCGAGCTTGTATATGAAAAATGTAACGAGGCCGTAAAAGGTCTTATATAATGGAGAATAGAAAAATGGCAAAAGAAAAAGATATTAAAACAAACGCAATGAGAATATTGGATAGAAATAAAATACCTTATGAAGTAAACACATACGAATGTGACGAATTTATAGACGGTATTCATATAGCTATACAAAACGGTCAGGACCCTGACATAAGCTACAAAACCCTTGTAATGGTAGGTAAAAGCAAAAACTACTATGTTTTTGTACTCCCTATAGCTGAAGAAGTGGATATGAAAAAAGCTGCCAAATCTGTAGGCGAAAAGTCTGTTGAAATGATACATGTTAAGGATATAAACTCAATTACTGGCTATATCAGAGGTGGTTGTACTCCTTTAGGTATGAAAAAGCAATTCCCTACAGTTGTTGACTCCTCTGCTGAAAAATACGATAAGATTATAATAAGTGGTGGCCGTATTGGTTCTCAAATCATACTTAACCCTCAAGACCTTGTAAAGGTTGTAAGAGGTAAATTTGACAACATTGTTGCCCAACATCAGGAGGCATAAAAATGGAACTTGCACTCCTTACATTTGAAAAAATTATAGCTATGTTCATAATATTAATTATAGGTGTTCTGTGCTATAAACTGAAATTTATATCTATTGAGGGAAACAAAAGCCTTTCAAGCGTGCTGTTATTTGTTGTAAATCCTGTAATCATATTTATGTCTTTCCAAAGAGATTATGAGGCAAGACTTATTAAAAACTTTTGCATATGTATTGGTTTTACTATTCTTGCACAAATAATAGGCATTGTAATAAGCAATATATTTTTCAGAAAAAAATCTCGAAACTATGAAATAAATAGATTTTCAGCTGTTTATTCCAACTGTGGTTTCATAGGTATACCTATTGTAAGTGCAATATTAGGAGCTGACGGTGTATTCTATCTTGCCGGATATATGCTTGCTTTCAATGTTCTTTTATGGACCCATGGTTATTTAACAATAACAAATAGCAAATGTGATATGTCAACTGTAAAAACAATACTTACAACTCCTGTAAATGTATGTGCTGCCATAGGTATAGTAATGTTTTTCTTGCATATTAAATTGCCAGCAACTGTAGCTGACGGTTTAAACTACATAGGCGATATGAACACACCTCTTGCTATGATTGTAGCCGGTGCAACAATAGCACAGGCAAATCCTTTTAAAGCATTAAAAGATTACAAAGTATATATTGTATGTATATTAAAGCTCTTGGTAATTCCAATACTTACAGCCATTTTACTTTGTTTCTTGCCAGGGGACTCTGTTGCAAAAATGGTATGTGTTGTTGCTACAGCCTGCCCTGTAGCAGCCTCTGTAACACTTTTTGCTATTAGATATAACAAAAACGCTGTATATGGCTCTCAACTTTATGCCATTACAACTATACTTTCAATAATAACTTTACCTGTTGTCGTAAGAGTAAGTCAATTACTTATAAAATAATAAATTAAGAAAGGAATAAAACTATGCCATTTATTAATGTAAAAACAAATGTAAAAATTAGTAGAGAAAACGAAGTTGCTATAAAGACAATGCTTGGAGAGGCTATTGCCCTTATTCCTGGCAAAAGCGAAAAGTCCCTTATGCTCTCTATGGAAGAAAGCAGAATGTGGTTCAGAGGAACAGACGAACCTTGTGTTATGGTTAGTGTATGGGCTTTAGGTCAGGCAAACAGAGATGGTTATGACAAAATGACAAGTAAAATCTGTACTGACCTTGAAGAAATATTACATATTTCAGCAAGTAGAATTTATGTAAAATACAGTGAAACATTAAACTGGGGTTGTAACGGTAGCAATTTCTAGTAACTAATTAGGGGATAGATTTTTCTATTCCCTTTTTTATATCATAATCGTAAACCTATCACTTTGTAACAGTTGACATTATTGCCCCATGGTGCTAAAATATCAATAATTATTTTATTTATACGAGGTAATATTATGACTAGAGAAGATGCCATTGAAATTTTAAATACTCCTGATGAAAAAATTGATGAATTGATAGCTAAGGCAGAAAAATTACGCCGAAAGTATAAAGGTGATAATGTTGGTATTCATATTTTGACAAATGCTAGAAGTGGCAACTGTTCACAAGACTGTGCCTACTGTGCCCAATCCTGTCGTTCCAATGCTGATATCGACAAGTACCGCTGGGTATCTGATGAAAAGTTATTCAAAGATAATGATTTCGTAAACAAAAACCACCTTGCTCGCCATTGTATTGGTTTAAGTGGTATGAAATTTACAGATGATGAAATTTTAGAACTTGCAGAACGCATAAAAACTATGAAGGCTACTGGCACACACCTTTGCTGTTCTATAGGATTTTTAACTGAAAAGCAGGCTAAAATATTGAAAGATGCCGGTCTTGACCGTATTAACCATAATCTTAACACAAGCCGTTCATACTACAGCCATATTTGCTCAACTCATACTTTTGACCAGCGTGTTAAAAACATAAAAATGCTCCAAAGTATTGGGTTTGAAATATGTAGCGGTGGCATAATAGGAATGGGAGAAAGTAAAGAAGATATTGTAGATATGCTTTTAGAATTAAAGGAAATAAATCCAGAGGCTATACCTATTAATTTCTTACTTCCTATAAAGGGAACACCTTTTGAAAATGTGGATACTTCCATACTTACACCTAATTACTGCTTAAAGGTACTTTGCCTTGCCCGTCTATTAGTTCCACAGGCTGATATTCGCTGTGCTGCTGGTAGAGAAATATATTTTAAGGGCGATGAAAAGCGTCTTCTTAGTGTTGTCAATTCTATTTTTGCATCTGGTTATTTGACAGAAGACGGTCAAGGAATAAAAGATACAATAAAGGCAATTACTGATGCCGGATTTACATATGAAATAGAGTCAGCATAAAATACAAAAAAGACGAGTGATTTTTCAACCACTCGTCTTTTCTAATTAATCTTCAAATACATATTCGTCGCGGAATTTTTCTTTAAATGTTTCAAACACAGCATCAGCAACTTTTTGGTCGCCAACTACTTCGTATTCTTCATCATTTACATCTCCACCTGTAAGTTTCATAATAAGAACTTCGCCGTTACAATCCTCTGTTGGAAGAAGAACAACATATTCCTCATTTTTATACTTTACATAGTCAAGGAACTCAAATTCCACATCATTACCATTTTCGTCGGTAAGAGTTACGAAATCTTCCATAGGAACCATATTTTCTCCTTAATTTTACTTAGAAAGGTATTCGTCAATAGCTGCAGCAGCCTTTTTACCAGCACCCATAGCAAGGATAACAGTAGCAGCACCAGTTACGGCATCGCCACCAGCATAAACAGCCTCACGAGTTGTAAGACCTGTTTCTTCTTCAGCTACAAGACACTTTCTCTTGTTTACTTCAAGACCTGGAGTATGAGAGCTAATAAGTGGGTTTGGAGATGTACCTAAACTCATAATAACTGTATCAACATCCATTACAAATTCAGAACCCTCAATAGCAATAGGACTTCTTCTACCACTTTCGTCTGGTTCGCCAAGTTCCATCTTAATACACTTCATACCAGATACATTACCATTTTCATCAGTAAGAATTTCAACAGGGTTAGTAAGAATATCAAAAATGATACCTTCTTCCTGTGCGTGATGTACTTCTTCTGCTCTTGCAGGAAGCTGTTCTAATGCTCTTCTGTAAACAATGTGACTTTCGCTACCAAGTCTTAAAGCAGTTCTAGCAGCATCCATTGCTACATTACCACCACCGATAATAGCTACTTTTTTACCAATAGAAACTGGAGTATCATAGCTTTCATCAAAAGCCTTCATTAAGTTTACTCTTGTTAAAAATTCGTTAGCAGAGAATACGCCATTAGCCTGTTCGCCTGGGATACCCATAAACTTAGGAAGACCAGCACCAGAACCAATGAATACAGCGTCAAAACTTTCATCTTCGAAAAGTTCATCAATAGTAATTGTCTTACCAATAATAACATTTGTTTCAATTTCTACGCCAAGCTTTTTGATGTTTTCAACTTCACTAGCAACAACTGTTTCCTTTGGAAGTCTGAATTCTGGAATACCATATTCCAAAACACCACCAGCCTTGTGAAGTGCTTCAAAAATCTTAACTTCGTAGCCCTTTTTAGCTAAGTCGCCAGCACAAGTAAGACCAGCAGGACCAGCACCAATAATAGCTACCTTCTTGCCCTTTGGAGCATCTTTCTGAGAAAGGTCAACCTTATGTTCTCTTGCCCAGTCAGCTACAAATCTTTCAAGCTTACCAATAGCAACAGCTTCGCCCTTAACGCCTAATACACATTGACCTTCACACTGATTTTCCTGTGGACATACACGACCACAAACAGCAGGAAGTGCAGAATACTTAGCGATTTCCTTTGCAGCACCTTCAAAATCTCTTTCCTTAACCTTAGCAATAAAACCAGGAATGTTAATACCTACAGGGCAACCACCTACACATCTAGGCTTTGGACAGTTAAGACAACGGCTTGCTTCTGCAACAGCTTCTTCTTCATTATATCCAAGACATACTTCTTCAAAATTAGTTGCTCTTACCTTTGGTTCCTGTTCTCTTACAGGAATTCTCTTAAATCTATCCATTACTTGTCACCTCCGCAGCCGCAACCACCGTTTTTATGAGTTGCACCTTCTTCAAATTCTAACTTAGCTTTACCTTCAGCTGTCTTGTAAATAGTCTGTCTTCTCATAGCTTCGTCAAAATTAACCTTGAAACCGTCAAATTCTGGACCATCTACACAGGCGAACTTAACTTCATCGCCTACAGTAACACGACAGGCACCACACATACCAGTACCGTCAACCATAATAGGGTTAAGACTTACGATTGTAGGAATACCAAGTTCCTTAGTAGTCATTGTTGTAAACTTCATCATAATCATAGGTCCAATAATAACTGCCTTGTTGTATACCTTACCGTCTTCCTTTACAAGTTTCTGTAAAAGGTCAGTAGCTCTACCAGCAAAGCCGTAAGAACCATTGTCAGTAGCTATGTACACATTTTCAGCAACAGCTTTCATTTCTTCTTCAAGAATAATGAGGCTCTTATCTCTTGCACCGATGATAACATCAGCCTTAATGCCATGAGCATTTAACCACTTAACCTGTGGGTAAATTGGAGCAGCACCAACACCACCAGCTACGAAAATAATCTTCTGTTCTTTAAGTTCTTCTTCTGGCATAGAACAGAATTCACTAGGCATACCAAGTGGGCCTACGAAATCACAGACATAGTCACCCTCGTTGTAGCTCATAAGTTCCATTGTTGATTTACCGATAGCCTGAGTAACAATAGTAACTGTACCCTTTTCAGCATCATAATCAGCGATTGTAAGAGGAACTCTTTCGCCCTTTTCTGTATTCTTAATGATAATGAACTGACCTGGTAAAGCTGACTTAGCAACTCTAGGGGCTTCAATTTCCATTAAAAAGATTGTTTCTGTCAACATTTTCTTTTTGACAATCTTATTCATTCCTAATCCTCCTCAGAAATAAACAGGGGCTGTCCCCTGTCTTAATGATTTTAAGTTGTATTATACAACATTCCCGTTAAAAATAAAAGTGATTTTTAAAACTTTGTTATAAAAATAACATTTTTTGTGCATATTACCCAATAAATTTACATTTGTATTTTAAGTTATAAAAAAACACTTGCTATTTAATAAAATTAACGATAAAATATATGTTAAACAGTAAAAAATTATGAGGTGTTTTCTTAATGGTTACAAATAACGCAAATAGCGATTTGACTGCTAAAAAGCAAAAAGAAAAAAAAGTAATACCGATGATGATGGTTATTGTTGTTATTGTCGGTTTCTTTATAGGTGTAGCTAGTTTTTGTATGGCATACACATATATGATGAGCGATGAAACATCTGAACCTACAGAAGAAAGATTTTCTGCCAACGGTGTTTTAAAACAGGCTCAGGCAAACCTTATCGGTTCTGATATTGATGCAGTAGTTAAGTCTATTGATAAGGAAGCTAATACTATCGTTTTCTACAACCTTAAAAATGATACAAGCTCTACTGTAAATGTTACTGACACAACTATATTCCCTAAAAATGTAACTATGGATACTATTGCTGTGGGAGATATTTACACTTACAAATTTGATAAAGACGAAAACATTACTGAAATCAAGACTTGTCAGAAATCTTGGACAGTTGAAGATATTGGTGTTTCTATTAACACTTCTGCTAAACTTATTAAGTTCTCTGATACTTCTTCAAAGGATAATGCTGAAAAGTCATATAAATATGTAGAGGGCTTAACTTCTGTTAGCTATAAAAACCAGCCTAAAACTCTTGAAAACATTAGTCCTTTAGACTATGTAAAGATTAAGGGTTATGACAACGGTAAAATTAACAGAGCCTACTCTATTGAAATTTTAAAGAGCCATGGCGAAATTCAGTTCCAGAATATGGACTCCATTTCAAATGCTAAAATTTACATTAACGACAAGCAGTATTCAATGAAATCTGATTCAAGAGTTCTTCTTACAGAGGGTACCTATAATGTAAAGGTTACTGGTTCTAATACTATGGATATTACAAAACAGGTAAATGTAGTACCTGACAATCCTACAGTTGTTGACCTTTCAAAAATACAGGTTAAAACTGGTGTTTTAAATATCAGTTCAAATGTAGACGGTTACAAACTCTACCTTAATGATAAGGAACAGAATACTGGAGAATCTCCTCTTTTGGAATACGGTACTTATACTGTAAAGGCTACAAAAGACGGATACAAAGACTTTACATCATCTGTTACTATTGACAGCGATACAAACACTTTAAACATTAAAATGAAGAAAAGCGAAACTGGCGGAACATTAAACTTAAATTCCGTTCCTAGCAGTGCTGAAATTTACATTGACGGTAGCTATGCTGGCACAGGTAGTGTTTCAAGGTCTGTTGCCTTAGGTTCTTATGTTGTTGAATGTAAGGCTGACGGTTATAATTCTGATAAAAAGCAGATTAATGTTTCAGCTGACGGTCAGGTTATAAACCTTACTTTCCAGCTTACTCCTGCTGAATAAAAATAATAATACAATAAAGATTATACCTGTTCTCTATGGACAGGTATAATTTGTTTTTATAGTAAAATACTTAATTGTGAAAGGAAGTTTTTTAATGGAAGTAAATAATATCCGTTCTATATTATCTAATAAATTTCACGAGGCACAAGCTATAATGAACAAAAAGGAAAAAGTATTAAACATTGTATCTCAAGGAATAAAAGCTACGGCATCAACTCCTTGGGCTAAAAAATACAAAAAAGATATTGAACTTATGGGTATGATGATTACCGACTATGCTAAAAAGGATTATCCCTACTTGAACCAAAGTACAATAGTTATTGCTATTTCTGCCCTTTTGTACATTATTTCTCCAATTAACAAGATAACAGATAAAATACCATTTTTAAGGGATATTGACAATATTGCAGTAATAACTTTTGCCCTCCATGCTATAAGGGAAGAACTTAAAACTTATAAGCTGTGGTTAAATACAAAAAACTTGAGAAAATAATTAAAAATTTGGTGTATATTTTTGTTGACAAGAGGGTTTGGCTGTGTTATACTACAACATGTTTAGCCGCACGAAAAGGTTGAAGTTGGCTTTGTGCCACACCAAATTCGGCGAGTTCTGGTTTAAGGAGGTGTACGAAGAATGTACGCAATTATTGAAACTGGTGGTAAGCAGTACAAGGTATCTGAAGGTGACATCATCACTGTTGAAAAGTTAGGTGTTGAAGCTGGTTCAGAATATACTTTTGAAAATGTTTTAGCTGTAAATAACGGTGAAAAGCTTACAGTAGGTACTCCTGTTGTTGCAGGTGCTAGCGTTGTAGCTTCTGTTATTGGTGACGGTAAGGCTAAGAAGGTTATCGTTTACAAGTACAAGCCTAAGAAGACTTTCCACAAGAAGAATGGCCACAGACAGCCTTTCACAAAGTTAAAGATAGAAAAAATCAACGGCTAATATGATTGAAGCTACTGTTTTAAAAGAACAAGATAGTCCCGTTGGTGTTAGGGTTTTAAATCATGGCGACCCTATAGTCTGCTCTGCTGTATCAATACTAATGCTTAACTGTGCTAACAGTATTGAAGAATTTACAGATGCAGGTTTTACTGTTGATATTGCTCCTGATGGTGGTGATATGACAATAAAGGTTACCGAATTTGATGATGCAGGAAAAGCTCAGCTTCTTCTTGATAGTCTTATTTTTGGTTTGAAATCTATTGAAATCAGTTACAAAAAAGAAATTGTAGTATTCAATTAGGAGGTGCAAATTATGTTATGTATTAACCTTCAGTTATTTGCTCATAAAAAAGGTATGGGTTCTACAAAGAACGGTCGTGACTCTGAATCTAAGAGATTAGGTGCTAAGAGAGCTGACGGTCAGCATGTTTTAGCTGGCAACATCCTTTATACTCAGAGAGGTACTAAGATTCACCCAGGCGTAAATGTTGGTAGAGGTGGCAATGATACACTCTTTGCTCTCGTTGACGGTAAAGTAAAGTTCGAGAGATTAGGTAAGAGCAAGAAGCAGGTATCTGTATACCCTGTTGTTGCTGAATAATTTAGAGATTAACTGACCTGAAATTGTATTTGTTTTGGGTCAGTTTTTTTGTATAGTAAGTTTTTTGTAGTTATTGTATATAATATATAGGTAAGGAAGTGATAAAATGTTTGTCGATAAAGTCAGAATACATGTTAAAGGCGGAAACGGTGGTAATGGTGCAGTAAGTTTCTTCAGAGCAAAGTATGTTACTAACGGTGGCCCAGATGGTGGCGACGGTGGTAAAGGCGGTGACATTATTTTCATAGCTGACGAGGGTATGAACACACTTTTGGATTTTAGATACAAAAGAATGTTCAAGGCACAGCCTGGTCAAGACGGTGGAAAGAGAAATTGCTTTGGTGCAGACGGCGAAGACATTATAATTAAAGTTCCCGTTGGTACTATAATTAGAGAAGCTAATTCCAACAAAATTATGGCTGATATGACTGAAAACGGTCAGAAGAAGGTCCTCATTAAGGGTGGCAAAGGTGGTAAAGGTAACCAGCACTTTGCAACTCCTACAAGACAGGCTCCTAGATATGCAGAAAGAGGACGCACTTCAAAAGAATATGATTTAATACTTGAGTTAAAGCTTATAGCTGATGTTGGTTTAATAGGTTTCCCTAATGTTGGTAAGTCTACATTGCTTTCAATGGTTACAAATGCCAATCCAAAGATTGCAAACTATCACTTCACAACTCTTAGTCCTAACTTAGGTGTTGTAAGAAGTCGTTGGGGCGAAGATTTTGTTATGGCAGATATTCCTGGTCTTATTGAGGGTGCTAGCGAAGGTATAGGTTTAGGTCACGAATTCCTTCGTCATGTTGAAAGAACTAAGGTATTTATCCATGTTGTAGACGGTTCTGGTCTTGAAGGCGACCCTATTGAAAATTATGAAAAAATTCAGAATGAGCTTGTAAAATATAAAGAAGACCTTGCAAATCGCCCTTCTGTTATAGCTGTAAACAAAATGGATATTCCAGAAGCACAGGAAAACTTTGAAAAAATTAAGGCTAAATATGAGCCTATGGGTATTAAAGTATTTCCTATTTCAGCTGCTACTAATACTGGTCTTGATGAACTTTTGGCAGCAGTTGCTGATATTCTCAAGAATTACCCAGATGATATTGTATTTGAAGAAGATTATGACGAATACAGCGAATACGAAAATGTTGGTAATGAGCCTTTCACTATTTCTCAGCCATCTCAGGGCTACTATGTAGTTGAAGGTGTTGGTGTAGAAAAGATGATTGGTTACACAAACATCGACACAGAAAAAGGCTTTGCATTCTTCCAGAGATACCTTAGAGATAAGGGTATTATTGATGCTCTTAAAGAAAAAGGTATTAACGAAGGCGATACAGTTAGAATTTACGACTTAGAATTTGAATTCTTTGAATAATTTTATTTTGTATAAGGAGAAAATATGACAAGTAAGCAAAGAGCATATTTAAGAAAACTTGCACAGAAACTTGACCCTGTTGTTCAGATTGGCAAGGGTGGCGTAACTCCAGAAGTTGTTGCCAGCGTTAATGAAGTTTTAGAAGCAAGAGAATTAATAAAGGCTACTGTTCTTGATAACTGCTTTGAAGAAGTAAGAGATGTTGCTAACACAGTTGGCGAAAGAGCAAGAGCAGAGGTTGTTCAGGTTATTGGTAGAAAGTTTGTGCTTTATAGACCTGCTAAAAAACCTGTTATAGAATTACCTAGATAATATATATGGGGTGTTGATTTCAGCACCCCATTTTGTTGTTTTGTACACTATTTCAGTAACAATTTAGAAAGACTTATACTGTCTTTCAAATCAATTTTTCCATCACCGTTTACATCTTTTGTAACCTTATACTTGCCATTAGCATTTTTCAAAATTACAGCTATATCAGCTCTTGAAATAGTACAATCACTATTTGTGTCAGCATTAGCATAGCTATCTATGCCCAAATTTTCAAGTAATGTATTTGTTGTTGGGTCTATAGCATTAAAATCATACTCCATACTCTCAATATGGGCTGAATCTTGGTCAATGGCAGTAGCTTTATCTGACCCTATAGCAAGCCAGTTATAACAAGTAAGATTTTTATCTTTTACATTTGCTGATATGTAAGCATCTTTATAATTGTCATTCCAAGTAGTATCTACAATATACCATTTTCCATTTAGTTTAACCAAATTCCACATATGAGTTGATGATGTAACAACAGTACAAGGTATATTTGCCTCATCACAAAGATATTTCAACGCAAAAGCGTAACTTTGACAAACTGGATACTTTTCTTTTTCATCTGTATCTCCGTATATCATAGCTCCTGTAATAATATAACGCATTTTGGTAACAAGAGTGGTTTCATTATATGTGTTATTATCACAAAGCCAATCATTAAAATATTTTACTTTTTCAAAATCACTACCTGTATTATCCATATTTGCTATAAGCTCATTTTTACACTTTACAAGTTTATTCCAATCTGTTTCAACTTCCTCTTGTGTATCATAACCGTCTGGATAATAATTTGTATAACCTGTTCCGCTATTATTAACACCTGTTTTAATAATAAGTAAAAAAGTTCCCTTTTCACTATTGTATGATAAATTTGGATAATAACTGGCACTAAAAATTATCTTATTAATATCAAACCAAAAATACTGTGGATTATCGTACCAAAAAGCTACAATGCCCCTCTTTGCTCCATCAAATCCAATATTTAAAGCATTATTAATGGCAGTATTCTCATCTAAGCCTGTTCCCACATTAACTGTAATATTAGTAGTTACAGTTTCTGTACCATTTACCATCTTCATTACATTGTCTTCTAAAGCATCATAATACTGTTTTCCTTCATCTGAGAGCTGACTATAAAAAGTGTATTCCTCATTTAAACCACTTTTAACATTATGAACACTTGGAGCATACTCTAAGTCTGTTTTCTCTATTGCTGTAATACTTCCTGTTGGAATATCCCCTATTTTTTCTATTCCACCTATTTTCTCTACGCCCTTTATTTCCCCTGCATATACAGGCATTGTAAATAACAAAGCTGATAGCAAGCAACATATAAATTTTTTCATATAATACCTCCATTTCTTTTAAACCCTTTATGAAATTATGATACCATAATTAAACAGTAAATAAAAGTATAATATATATTTTTTGCCAATTTCCCAAATGTTGAATAACCTCTTATTTTGTGATATACTGAAAGATACGATTGAAAGGAGGAAAGAAGATGGAAAACACTAGAAATTTTACACATTTACATGTTCATACTGGCTTCAGTCTTTTAGACGGTTCTTCTAAAATAAAAGAGCTTGTTAAAAAGACAAAAGAATTAGGTATGGATAGTATAGCCATAACCGACCATGGTGTTATGTATGGCTGTGTAGAATTTTATAAAGCTGCCAAAGCAGAGGGTATAAAGCCTATTATTGGTTGTGAAGTATATGTTGCCAGTAAAAGCAGATTTGACAAGGAAAATAGTCCTGACAACTTCTATTATCATCTTGTCCTTCTTGCAGAAAACAACAAGGGTTATGACAATCTTATAAAAATTGTATCCTATGGTTTTAAAGACGGTTTTTACTACAAACCTAGAGTAGATATTGAACTTTTAGAAAAGTATCACGAGGGCATAATCGCCCTTAGTGCTTGTTTAGCCGGTCCTGTAGCCCGTACTATTATAAGACAAGGCTATGACAAGGCAAAGGAAGTAGCATTAAGATACAACAATATTTTTGGAGAAAACAATTTCTTCTTAGAATTACAAGACCATATGGACGGTTCTGTAGACCAGCAAACTGTAAATCAATCCCTTATGCGTATGCATCAGGAAACAGGCATACCTCTTGTAGCCACAAACGATTGCCACTATATTTCTCCAGAAGATGCTGAGGCTCACGATATTCTCCTCTGTATACAGACTAACACTACTGTTGATGAAGCAGACAGAATGAGATATGAGGGTGGTCAATACTATGTAAAATCTCCAGAGGAAATGTACTCCCTTTTTCCTTATGCTCATCAGGCTTGTGAAAATACTTACAAAATCGCTCAAAGATGTAATGTAGAATTTGAGTTTGGTAACTATAAATTGCCTGTCTTTGATGTTCCGGAGGGAAAAACTGCTGTTGAATATTTAAGTGAGCTTGCCTTAAACGGTCTTAAAGAAAGATATGGAGAAGTTACTCCAAAACTTAAAGAACGACTTGATTACGAACTTTCAATTATAATTCAAATGGGCTTTGTAGACTACTTTCTTATCGTTTGGGATTTCATTAAGTACGCTAAAGATAACGGCATAAGTGTAGGTCCAGGTAGAGGTTCTGCTGCTGGTTCAATAGTTGCCTATTCTCTTAGAATAACAGATATTGACCCTATTAAATATGACCTTATCTTTGAAAGATTTTTGAACCCTGAAAGAGTTTCAATGCCTGATATAGATATTGACTTCTGTTACGAAAGACGAGGAGAAGTTATTGACTATGTAAGACGAAAATATGGTAACGACCAAGTTGTACAAATTGTTACATTTGGTACCATGGCTGCTAGAAATGCCATTCGTGATGTAGGTCGAGCATTAAACATACCTTATGCCGATGTTGACAGAGTTGCTAAAATGGTTCCACAGGAACTTCACATTACTATTGAAAAAGCACTTGTTAAAAATCCAGAATTTAAGGAAATATACGACACAGACCCTACTGTAAAGCACCTTATAGATATGTCAATGAAGTTAGAGGGTTTACCTCGACACACTTCTACCCACGCAGCAGGTGTAATTATTTCCGATAGACCAGTTGAAGATTATGTTCCCCTTAACCTTAATGTAAAGGATAATGCAATCACTACACAGTATACTATGACAATTTGTGAAGAATTAGGTCTGCTTAAAATGGATTTCTTAGGTCTTAGAACTCTTACAGTAATACAAAATGCCTTTAAGGAAATAGAGAGAAATTACGGTCTCAAATTTGACGGTCATAATATTGACTATGCCGACAGAGAAGTTTATGACCTTATTTCATCAGGTAAAACCTTAGGTGTATTCCAGTTAGAAAGTCCAGGTATGACATCATTCATGAAGGAACTTAGACCTAACAATATTGAAGACATTATTGCCGGTATTTCACTTTATCGACCAGGTCCAATGGACTTTATACCAAAGTATATTGACGGTAAAAATAATCCGTCACATATAAAGTATACCCACCCTCTCCTTGAGCCTATACTCCGTAATACCTATGGCTGTATAGTTTATCAGGAACAGGTAATGCAAATTGTTCAGGAACTTGCCGGTTACTCTCTTGGTCGAAGTGATATGGTGCGTCGTGCTATGTCTAAGAAAAAAGCCGATGTTATGGCAAAGGAAAGAGAAAACTTCATAAACGGTCTTGGGGATAGTGTTCCTGGCTGTGTTAAAAACGGTATTTCTGCAAATATTGCAAATACTATTTTCGATGAAATGACAGACTTTGCAAAGTATGCCTTTAACAAATCTCACGCAGCCTGCTATGCTGTTGTTGCATACCAAACAGCTTGGCTCAAAACCCACTACCCTGCTGAATTTATGGCAGCCTTAATGACAAGTGTTCAGGACAGACCAGATAAAATTGCCCTCTATATTGCCAACTGCAAAACTATGAACATTGGTATACTTCCTCCAGATATAAACGAAAGTTTAAGCAACTTTAGTGTTTCTGACGGAAATATACGCTTTGGACTTTCAGCTATAAAGGGCGTAGGTTCTAACAACATTACTTCCATAATAAAAAACAGAAGTAATGAAGGAAACTTCAAAAGTCTTCATCAATTTTTAGACAGAATGGGTAGCAACATAAATAGCAAAACTATAGAAAGTCTTATTTATGCTGGTGCTTTCGACTCTCTGGGAGGAAAAAGAAGTCAGTATATACAAAGTTATAAAAAAATGTATGAGGGACTTAATTCCAGAAAAAAATCTAACATTGAGGGACAGATGAGCCTTTTCCAATTAGGCGGAGAAAATTCTCAAGAAAATTACAAAGATGAATTGCCTAATGTACCTGAATTTGAAAACAGATTTTTATTGGATAAAGAAAAAGAATACTTAGGTATTTATGTAAGCGGTCATCCTCTTGATGAATATAACGAAGTATTAAGTAAATACATTTCAAATTCAACTTTAGATTTCGCCTTTGAAGAAGAAGATTTCAGCAATCCAAATAAAATTACAGACGGAACAGAAGTTATTGTAGGTGGTATTGTAACTACTGTTAAAAAGCATTACACTAAGAGCAATCAGCAAATGGCATTTGTTACTATTGAGGACCTTTATGGCACAATAGATATTATTGTCTTCCCTGCTGTATACACAAGTGTTTCCTCTTTTTTAACAGAAAACAATATTATTCTGGTAAAGGGACGAGCTTCTGTTTCTGAAGATAAAGGCTCTAGTATTTTAGCTAGTGCCATAAGCGATTATGACCACATTAATCGCAAAAAACAAACTTTATGGATAAGAATTCCTAAAGATAGCTCTGTAACAATAAGCGATGTTTCCACCGTTACAAAAAAACACGCTGGCGATGTAAGAGTTATAATTTACGATGAAAAAACAGGACAAAAAATGACAACTGCCAGAGAAGGTTATGTCAGTTTAAATGACATTCTTTTACAAGAATTAAAGGAACTTGTAGGAGAAAGCTCTCTTGTTGTCAGATAGAAGGTAAATAAAATGGATAAAAAAGCACTAAATGAGGCTTTAAAGACAAGCCTCCCTGTTATATTGGGGTACTTGCCCTCAGGCTTTGCCTTTGGACTTATGATGAGTTCTTTGGGTCAAAAAGTTATAACATCTGGTATTATGGCAATACTTATGTATGCAGGTGCCGGACAGTATATTGCCGTTGACTTTATAAAAAACAACTCTCCCCTTATAACAATAATAATCACAACATTTCTTATAAACTGTAAGCACCTTTTTTATGGTCTTTCTCTTATAGAAACATTTAACAAAACAGGTAGAAAAAAGCCATTTCTCATTTTTCTGCTTACAGACGAAACCTATGCCCTATTAACTGGCACAGTATATCCAAAAAATATAAATACAAACCAATACATTTTTTATGTAGCAGTTATTAACTATTTAAGCTGGATAGCCGGTTGCGTACTTGGTGCCGTCTTTGGCTCTGTTGTAAAATTCGATACTACAGGACTTGATTTTGCTATGACAGCATTGTTCTTAGTAATTCTTACATCTCAGCTAAAAACATTTACAACAAAGTATCCTTTCATAATAGGTGCTGGCACAGCATTGTTTGCCCTTATGTTATTTGGTAAAGGCAACATACTTTTAGGTGGGGCTATAATGACAGTTATACTTTTAGTAGTTTTAAGAGAAAGGATTGAAAAAGATGACAACAAGTAAACTTATAATTTCAATACTTATAATGGCTGCTATAACTTTTGGAACTAGATTAGCTCCTTTCGTAATATTTGGCAGAGGGGAAAAACCACCAGAAATTATAATATATTTAGGCAAATATTTGCCTCCAGCAATTATAACAATTATAATTGTATATTGCTTTAAAAATGTAACTTTAACATCAGGTAACCACGCTATTCCCGAAGTATTGGCAAGTATAACTGTAATCCTATTACAGTTAAAACTAAAAAACACTATGATTAGTATTTTCACTGGAACAGCACTTTATATGGTTCTTTTACACCTAATTCCCAGTTTTTAAACAAATTTTTTTAATTTTTTTGTAGCATTATCGAGAAAAATATGTTATATTAGGGTATGGTGATTTTGCGATTTATTCGCTTATCAATTTGTAACGAATTTAAACTATATTTTATCAATTTTTAAAGGAGATTTTATTTATGCGTAAAACCAAAATAGTTGCAACTTTAGGCCCATCGTCTAATGATGTAGAACAGTTAAAGGCTTTAATCGAAGCAGGTATTGGTGCTGCTAGACTTAACTTTTCTCACGGTGACCATGAAGAGCATGGTGCAAGAATAAACAACTTCAAGCAGGCTAGAGAAGAATTAGGTAAGCCAGTACCTATCGTTCTTGATACAAAGGGTCCTGAAATCAGAATTAAGACTTTTGCTACAAAGAAGGTTTCTCTTGTTGCAGGTCAGGAATTTACTCTTACAACTGATGATATCGAAGGCGATAACACAAAGGTTGCAGTAACTTATATGGACTTACCAAACGATGTAAAGATTGGTTCTACTGTTCTTATTGATGACGGTCTTGTTGGTCTTACTGTTGTTGACATTAAGGGTTCTGACGTAATCTGTACAGTAAACAACTCTGCTGAACTTGGTTCTCGTAAGGGTGTTAACCTCCCTGACATTCACATCAATCTTCCAGCATTAACTGAAAAGGATATTGATGATATTAAGTTTGGTGTAGAAATGGGTATCGACTACATTGCTGCATCTTTCATTCGTTCTGCTAAAGATGTTCTTGAAATCAAGAGAGTTCTTGAAGAATGTGGTGGTTCTGATGTACACATTATCTCTAAGATTGAAAACAGAGACGGTGTTGACAACATTGACGAAATCCTTGAAGTAACTGACGGTATTATGGTTGCTCGTGGTGACCTTGGTGTTGAAATTCCTTTTGAAGAAGTTCCACTTGTACAGAAGCTCCTCATCAAGAAGTGTATTGAAAAGGGTAAGCCTGTTATTACAGCTACTCAGATGCTTAACTCTATGATTGAAAACCCACGCCCTACAAGAGCTGAAGTAAACGATGTTGCTAATGCTATCTTCGATTATACTGACGCTGTTATGCTTTCAGGCGAAACTGCTAACGGTAGCTACCCTGTTGAAGCTGTTAAGGCTATGGCTAGAATTGCTGAAAAGACTGAACAGTCTATTGACTACATCGAAAGATTTAACACTTCTCGTAGAAAGACTACTGGTGCTAGAAATATTACTTCTGCTGTAAGCCACTCTGCATGTACTACTGCACAGGACTTAAATGCAAGCCTTATTTCTACAATCACTATTTCTGGTAGAGCAGTTAAGGATGTTGCTAAGTACAGACCAAGCACTCCAATTCTTGCATGTACTCCAAACGAAAGAACTTTAAGACAGCTTAACCTTATCTGGGGTTGTACTCCAATGTACATTGGTCTTGAAAAGAAGAGCATTAATGCCCTCTTTGATGATATTGCTGAAAAAGCTCTCGTTGAAGGTATTTCTAAGAATGGCGACCTTATGGTATTTACTGGTGGTACTCCTCTTGGTACAACTGGTTCTACAAACACAATCAAGGTTGGTATTGTAGGCAACACACTTTTACAGGGTAAGGCTGTTGTTAAGTCTGGTACTGTTGTTGCTCACACAAATGTTATCCACACAGTTGGCGAAGCTAAGCTTCACTTCCGTAAGGGTGATGTATTCATCACTTCTAACACAGATAAGGGTCTTATTCCTTATATGATGAAGGCTGCTGCTATTGTTGTTGGTAACACAGATGGCGATGAATTTACTCACGCTGCTGATTTAGGTAGAGAATTAAAGATTCCTGTAATCCTTTGCAAGGGTATTGATGTTGCTGCTACTATTCCTGATACACTTCTTGTTCAGATTGATAGCAACAAGGCTACAGTTTCTCTTGCTGACAGATAATTTATAGATTTTATAATAATTGGGTAGATGCGAAATTCGTGTCTACCCTTTTTTTGACTAAAAAAACTTACTTGAAAATGACCTGTAAAAAATGTATAATTCTATTAAGATTATTTTTAGAAATGTAGGAGAATGGTAAAATGAAAAAAATATTGTTAATAGGGACAGGAGGTACTATAGCAGGTAAAGGTTCTGAAGGCAAAAGTAGCAATTATTGTTCCGGTACACTATCTGTAAAGGATATTATTTCTGCTGTAAAAGGTCTTGATAAAGTAGCACATTTTGATTTTGTACAAGCCAGTAATATAGATAGCTGTAATATGACAAAGGAAATCGTATATAACATTGCCTATCTCATAGAAGAAACAGAAAAAGATTATGACGGCTTCGTTATTACCCATGGTACAGACACTATGGAAGAAACAGCTTTTCTTCTTAACCTTACTTTAAAGACTGAAAAGCCTGTAGTATTAACAGGTTCTATGCGACCAGCTACTGCTACTTCCCCAGACGGTCCTATGAATTTATATGAAGCATCTGTTCTTGCCGCCAGCGATAGGGCCTATGGAAAAGGTGTTTTAGTATCTTTTGCCGAGATTATTTCATCTGCCAGAGATGTTCAAAAAGTAAGCACTTTCAGAACAAATGCCTTTAATCAAAGAGATTTAGGTGCATTAGGTTGTGTATATGACAATAGAGTAGAATTTTTCAATGCTCCTATAAAACCACATACTATATCTACTGAATTTAACAAGGAAGATATAAAGCGTATGCCGGATATACCTATTGTAACATTTGGTCCAGATATGGATACAAAACTTTTAAAATACGCTATAGATAACTACAAAGGTGTTGTTATTGCTGGAGCCGGAAATGGTGGATATAACGATAATTGGGTAGATACAATAGCAACTACTAAAATCCCTATAATTCGCTGTTCAAGAATAGCAAATGGCATTATTTCTTATGATTCCAGAATGGACAGAAATTACAATATAATATGTGGCAGTTTCCCTCCTCAAAAATCCAGATTACTTTTACAATTAGCTCTTAGCCACAATAATGATACAAGCTATATTAAGGAGGTATTTTCTAAATACTAGGTGGTGATTAAATGAAAAAACTTTTACTCTTAGTAAACACCCACTCCGGCCGTGGAGATATTCAAGGTATGATAGGCTCTATAATTGACTATTACAACAAAAATGACTTTGAAGTTACAGTATATATTACTCAAAGGCGTGCTCACGCAACAGATATTTTGTTAAAAAACAAAGGTGTATATAACAATGTTGTATGTTGTGGTGGTGATGGTACTCTTAATGAAGTTATTACTGGTTTAATGGGTATGGAAAAAGACCAACGCCCTATTATTGGATATATTCCCTGTGGTTCAACAAATGACTTTGCCACAGGCTTGGGCATAAAAACATCTTACACAGAGGCATACAAATTAGCTGTTGACGGAAATCCCTTTCCTATTGATATAGGAAAGTTCAACGACTCTTATTTTTCCTATGTAGCTGCCTTTGGTATGTTTACAAGTATATCCTATGAAACTCCTCAAATATACAAAAATTTATTAGGCTATCAAGCCTATGTTATAGAGGGAATTAAACAAATTAGCAAAATGGAGTCATATAATCTCCGTATTTCCTACGATGATGGCATTATAGAAGATGAATTTATACTAGGAATTATTTCCAACTCCAATACTGTTGCCGGTATTAAAAACTTGTTTAAAAACGATATACAAGACGGTTTATTTGAGGTAGTGCTTATTAAAAAACCAGCTAATATAGCAAATTTATCTACAATTATAACCGCCCTTGCCGAGAAAAAGTTAGATAATCCTATGATGTATCATTTCAAATCCAGAAACTTTGTTTTTGAAAGCCTTGACAATAACGGAATAAAATGGACTTTAGACGGAGAATTTGGTGGAGTATTTACATCAGCCGAAATCAATGTTTGCCCTCTTGAGGTTACATTAAACATATAATTTATAACAAATCTATAAACCACTTTTTACAAAATCATTATTTTTTACAAATAATGTGAAAAAAAATGTAAAATATAGTTGCAAATTGAAAGAACTTTTTACATTTTGAAAAAAAGATTTTATTGACTTTTTATTAAAAGTGTGGTAACTTTAGACTATAGCATTTGTGCTATGTAACTTTTTTTATTTTTTAGGAGGATTTTTTCATGAAGCAAGGTACAGTTAAGTGGTTCAACGCTGAGAAGGGTTTTGGTTTTATCTCTGTTGAAGGCGAAGATGATGTATTTGTACATTTCTCTGCTATCAATGCTGATGGTTACAAGACTTTAGAAGAAGGCCAGAAGGTTGAATTTGATGTAGTTGACGGTGCTAAGGGACCACAGGCTGCAAATGTAGTTCGTTTATAATCTAGTACATTGAAAGACAATAGTTGCTTATTATAGAAATATATATATAGATTTACTTTTTGTTATTTAAAGAATTATGATTATGATAAAAAGAGCTGTCTTAGGACAGCTTTTTTTATTGTGTTTAATTTATTTTTGACCCTATTTTTTTAAGTTATGCACAATTTATTTTTTGCACATATACAGGTATTATCCCCCGTAAAATGGTATATATCCACTACTTATCCACCGTATTGTGGATATTTTGTGGATAAATTGGGGATAACTAAATTGTACCACTATATATAGTTTCAAAAAGTCTATATATGCCTACAAATTTTACATTAATTTTTATTTATCTACATATTTCGACAAAATATCTTATAACTTATTCACCACTTTTTACTCTTTATCCACCTTTTATCCACCAATAACTGTGGATAACTCAGCAAATTTGTTTATAACCTATATATTTACTATACTTTAGTCTGTGGATAAATAGCTTTTCATAACATATTCATATAGCATAAGACTATTTTGTGTGTTACTGTCATTTAGGGCAAAAAAAAGCCCTGCACTTTCGCACAGGGCAAATAAGAATCGGAATTAAATTACTTTAAAGTAACCTTAGCGCCAACTTCTTCAAGCTTAGCCTTTGCAGCTTCAGCATCTTCCTTAGATAAACCTTCCTTGAGAACCTTAGGAGCACCGTCAACGATTTCCTTAGCTTCCTTAAGACCAAGACCAGTTACTTCTCTAACTACCTTGATAACCTTAATCTTTTCAGCGCCTACTTCTGTTAATTCTACATTGAATTCAGACTTTTCTTCGCCTGCAGCAGCACCATCGCCTGCAGCAGCAGCAACTACAACACCTGCAGATGCAGATACACCAAATTCTTCTTCAGCTGCCTTTACTAAATCGTTAAGCTCTAAAACAGAAAGCTCTTTAACAGCTGCAATAATTTCTTCAATTGATAACTTAGCCATTTTAATATCCTCCGTTAATTTTAAATATAATTAGTTTCTAGGCGACTAATTCGCCACAATTTCTGCAAATAACAATTAAGCTTCTGCAGTTTCGTCCTTGTCTGCAATAGCCTTGATAACTCTTGCAAAACTTGCCATTGGTCCCTGGAAAGAACCAAGTAATCTTGAGAGAAGTACTTCTCTTGATGGGATGTCTGCAACTGCAACCATACCCTTAGCATCGTAGCAAGTACCTTCGATAACACCAGCCTTGAATTCAAGAGTCTTAGCTGTCTTCATATACTTACTAAGAATACCAGCAGCTACTGTTGGGTCATCATAACAGATAGCGATAGCACTAGGACCTTCAAAATAATCCTTTAAGCCTTCGAACTGTGTACCTTCTACTGCGAAGTTCATCATTGTATTCTTGTAAACTTTGTAATCAACGCCTGCTTCTCTTAACTGCTTACGAAGTTCAGTATCCTCTGCAACAGAAAGACCTCTAGCGTCAACAAGTACAGCAGAAGTAGCCTTTTCAAGCTTTTCCTTAATTTCGTTTACAACAACCTGCTTCTGTTCAACCTTTGCCAAAACTTACACCTCCTATAATATTTATGGAAGCCGTATAAAAAAACCCTGTCGGGCAGACAGGGTGAAAAATACAAATCAAATGTATCCTCGGTAGGTAGTTCCACGTTACGACTATTGTCACCTACTGTCTACGGCACTTTTTGTATTATACTAAATTTATAATCTCTTGTCAAGAGTTTTTTTATTTTTTTCTTTCAATTTCTGATTCTGATATTTCATCATATCGAGAAATGTTCATAAGAATACCCATACAAGCCATCATAATTACCATTGAAGTACCACCATAGCTTATGAAAGGTAATGGAATACCTGTATTAGGCATTGAGTTTGTAACAACGGCAATATTGATAATAACCTGTACAGCAATCATAACTGTAATACCTGTTGCCATAAGCATAGCAAACATATCATCTTTATGATTTATTGCAATTACAATACCTCTCCATACAAGTATGGCAAACAATATTACTACAATGGCAGCACCAAACCAACCTAATTCTTCGCAAATAATAGCAAAGATAATATCGTTATGTGCTTCTGGCATATAGCCCAGTTTCTGACGAGAACCACCAATACCAAGACCGAACATACCACCGCTGGCAATAGCATAAAGGGACTGAACAATCTGGTAACCAGTACCCTCTAAATCTGAGAATGGGTCACGCCACACTCTAACTCTGTCGGAACGGAAACCTGTACCAAAGGTCATTGCAAGTACGCCTACTACGCCAAGAACACCAATAGGTACAACTCTGGAAATTTTAGGAGTAGCAACAAAGAATAGCGAACAACTTATTACACCAAGTACAATGGCTGTACTAAGGTTTTCTTTGGCTACAAGACCTGTAGGTACAGCTACTATCAAGAAATAAATACCGACACCTTTCCAAGTGTCAAATATTTCAGGCATCTGAGAAATAATAGTTGAAAGCACTATAATTACGGCTAATTTAGCTATTTCTGAAGGCTGGAAACCCCATAACCATCTCTTAGCACCACCGGCCTCTGTACCAAAAATAAGAACCAATACCAAAAGTATATTTGCTATTACATAGCCAATCATAGCAACTTTTTTCCACTTCTTATAAGAGAATTGTGAGCATAAAAACATTACTACGAAACCGGCTCCTGACCAAAGCAATTCCTTTTTTAAGTAGTAATAAATATCCCCTATTTTACCTCTACCTGCTGTATAATAACTAGATGAGAAAACCATTATTATACCTATAGCAACCAAAAGTATAACACAAAGAAGAAGAATATAGTCTGTACTACCCTTTATTCTAATTTTATTATCAGCCTTTGGAGTTGAACCAAAACCATATTTAGTCGGGATATTCATTTATTTCACCTTACCTAAATTTTTTACATAATCCTTAAATATTTCGCCTCTTTGCTCATAAGACTTAAACATATCCCAACTTGCACAAGCTGGTGAAAGAAGTACGCAATCGCCGTCTTCAGCATTTTCAACACAAAGGTCAATAGCCTTTTCAAAAGTATCAGCTACTTCATAATTCTTAAAATCTATGTTGTTAAGGCACTTTACAATATTGTCCTTTACTGCACCAATAACAGCTACAAACTTTACTCTGTTAGGGAAAAGGTCAACCCATTCCTGAAAATCTGAGCCCTTGTCATAACCGCCTGCAATAAGACAAATAGGACTCTTCATAGCTAAAACAGCCTTTATTGAGGCATCTGGATTTGTACCCTTTGAATCATTGTAATAAGCAACATTCTTGTATGTAGTAACATATTCTATTCTATGTTCAACAGCTACAAACTCTCTTAATACCTTTCTTATTGTGTCCATAGGAACACCTACAGCAACGGCACAACCTATTGCTGCCATAGCATTTTCCACATTATGACCACCAAGAATATTAAGTTCGTCAATGTCCACAACTTTTTCGTTATAACCAAGACAGTTAATATATATGCTCTTTTCATCTGAGTATATACCATCTTTATTTTTGCCATCAAGAGAGAAGTAAACAACCTTTGCCTTTGTTCTGTCTGCCATACCACGAGTAACTTCATCGTTGTAGTTTAATATACAGTAATCATTTTCATCCTGATTTTCAAAAACTCTTTCCTTAGCGGCAATATAGTTTTCAAGAGTATGATGTCTGTTAAGGTGGTCTGGTGTAATATTGAGAACAGCACTTACCTTTGGCTTAAATGTATCAATAGTTTCAAGCTGGAAACTAGAAAGCTCTGCTACAACACAACCGTCTTCTGTAGTATCAAGGCAACAGTCAGCAAAAGGATTTCCTATGTTACCTACAACATATGAATTCTTAAAATAAGCCTTTAAAATTTCGCCTACAAGAGTTGTAGTTGTTGTCTTGCCGTTAGTACCTGTAATACCAATAACCGGAGATTTACAGAAAAGCCATGCAAGTTCAATTTCTCCCATAACCTTTACTCCTGCCTTTTTAGCCTTTTCTACAAAAGGTAAATCAGTAGGAACACCAGGGCTCATAACGAGAATATCCATACCCTCTACAATGTCATCTGGATTTGCACCTAAAAATAAATTAATACCCTCTGATTTAAGTTCAGATACAACATCTCCAAGCTTGTCCTCTGTTTTAGCATCTTGTATTGTAACTTCTGCTCCTAATTTTTTTAAAAGTCGAGCAGCTGAAATACCACTTTTAGCTACACCACTAACCAATGCTTTTTTATTTTTGAAATCCATAATCTATTCTTCCTCCTAGAAAAGATTTTTGCTTGCTACAAAACCTAATAAACATAATACAGCAGTTGCAATAGTGAAAAGTTCAACAACCTTAATACCCTGCAAACCACTTAATTCAAAATGGTGGTGGATTGGTGCCATTTTGAAAATTCTCTTACCGCCAGTAAGTTTGAAATAACCTACCTGAATCATAACTGAAAGAGATTCACAAACATATACAAAACCTACAATAACAAGCATTATAGGCATTTTTGTAAGTATTGCCACACTTGCTACAAAACCACCTAAAGCAAGTGAACCAGTATCGCCCATAAATACCTTTGCAGGATATGAGTTAAATACTAAGAAACCTAATAACGCACCTATTGCAGCACCACAAACAGGAATAAGTCCCTTGTTTACAGCATATGCAATAAATACAAAGTAAGTTGCTACAAGTACAGTAACACCAGATGCAAGTCCATCAAGACCGTCTGTTAAGTTTACACTATTTACTGTACCAACCATAACGAAGAAAAGGAAAGGCACATAAAGCCAACCTAAATCAATATAAAATCCCTTTGTAAATGGTACATAAATTTCTGTACCAAAATCATTCATCTTTAACAAGTAAATCGCAAAAAGAATTGTTACTATAAGCTGGAAAACAACCTTTTGCCAAGCTCTCAAACCAAGAGAACGCTTTTTAACAACCTTAATGTAGTCATCAAGGAAACCTACAAGTCCATAACCTACTGTAATAAGCAATACTACAATAGCATCAGGGTTGTCCTTTACAAAAAACAGAGTTGCAATAGCAAATGCACCAATCATAAATATACCACCCATAGATGGTGTCCCCTGTTTCTTTAAATGTGACTTTGGTCCGTCATCTCTTACATTCTGTCCAAAATTATGAAGTTTTGGAATAACAAACGCTCCTAAAACAACACAGGCAATAAAAGCAATAATTAAAGCATATGCTGCTGAAAATAAATCGTAATTCATATTATTTAATCTCCTTTATTCTTTCTGTTGTTTTTTCAAAGTGCATACCTCTGGAAGCCTTTATTAATATAGTCATTCCGTCTTCAAGAATGTTGTCCATTTTCTTCCAGAATTCTCCCTGTGTAGGGAAGTAATACACATTTTCTTTTCTTAAACTCAATGCTCCCTCATACATAGACTTGCTTATTTCGCCTATGCAAACAAGGGTGTCAATATTTTTCTCTATAGCATATTGACCTACTTCACTATGGAGCTTTGGTCCAAAATCTCCAAGCTCAAGCATATCGCCTAATATACAACAGCTTTTACCCTCAACTGGAGCAACTACATCAATACCAGCCTTTGTAGAGTTTGGATTTGCATTGTATACATCATTTACTATTGTGTATTTACCTGTCTTTACAATATCCATTCTCATTTTTGTAGGTACAAAAGATTCAATACCTTTTTTTATTTCCTCTGCATTAAGACCAATTTTTAAGGCAATAGCAGTTGCTGCCATAGCATTACTTACCATATGAAGTCCTGGTACAGGGATATTCACATCAAAGGAAACATCTTTTGTATGTATAGTACAAGAAATACCCTCTATTCCCTTTGGCTGAATGTTATCTGCATAAACCTCTGCATTTTTATCATTCATTGAAAAATAGCAAATATTTTTGTACTTATCCTTTACTGTAATAAGCATATCGTCATCGCCATTAAGAACCTTGTATCCGTCTTCCATAGACTCAAACATTTCACATTTAGCCTTTAAAATGCCCTCTCTTGAGCCTAAATTTTCAATGTGGGAAACACCAACATTTGTAATAACAGCCATATCAGGATTTGCAATATGAGTAAGATAGCTGATTTCTCCAAAATGGTTCATACCCATTTCAATAACAGCACATTCTGTGTCATCTTCTAATCTGAAAAGTGTAAGAGGTACACCAATATCATTGTTAAAATTGCCCTCTGTTTTCAAAACATTGTATTTCTGTGCAAGAACAGATGCCACAATATCCTTTGTTGTTGTTTTGCCTGTACTTCCTGTAATGCCGACAACAGGAATTTTATGAATAGAACGATAATATCTGGCTAAATCACCTAAAGCCTTGTGAGTATCTTCAACCATAATTACAGGAACAGTAGTATTAACTTCTTCCTGAGAAATAACAGCTACTGCTCCATTTTCAACAGCTACATCTATAAACTTGTGACCATCAAAAGATGCTCCCTTTAGTGGAATAAATAATGCTCCCTCAGAAATAGTTCTTGTGTCAGTAGAAACAGCTGTAACAACAGCATTATCTCCTATAAGTCTACCCTCAACAGCCTTAGCAATTTCTTCTAAAGTAAGTTTCATTTTATAATTCCTCCAAAGCTTCCTTGGCAACTTCTACATCGTCAAAGTGAATAGTCTTATCCTTGAAAATTTCGTAGTCCTCGTGTCCCTTACCGGCAATTACAACACTATCTCCAGCCTTTGCAATAGCAACAGCTCTGAAAATAGCTTCTTTTCTGTCAACAATCTTTTCGTAATCATCAGTTACTGGGCGTACACCTTCTTCAACCTGATTGATAATATCAATAGGTTCTTCAGACCTTGGATTATCAGAAGTAATAATAGAATAATCTCCCAATCTGGCAGCAATATCTCCCATAATAGGTCGCTTTGTCTTATCTCTGTCGCCACCACAACCAAAGACAGTAATAACCTTACCCTTTGTAAACTCTCTAACAGCATTTAAAATATTTTCAAGACCGTCTGGAGTGTGGGCATAGTCTACAATTACATTAAAGCCCTTGTCGTTTGGAACAGACTGTATTCTTCCCGGTACACCCTTTATAGCGTTAATACCTGTCTGAATATCATCAACAGCAATACCCATTGAAAGAGCAGCACCAATAACACCTAAAGCATTGTAAACACTAAATCTGCCAGGAACTTTTAAGTTAAAATCAACATCAGCACCGTTGATATTAACTGTAAATACTACTCTGTCCATTAAGTAGTGAATATTTTTAGCCTGTAAATCACTAGGTTCATCAATACTGTAAGTAATAATATCACAAGTAGCTTCATCAATAATCTTCTGACTCCACTTGTCATCTACATTTATAATACCTGTCTTACACATTTTGAATAATTTAGCCTTAGCAAGGCAGTAGTTTTCCATAGTCTTGTGGAAATCCAAATGGTCCTGTGTAAGATTTGTAAAAATACCAATGTTAAAATCAATACCATCAACTTTCTTTAATGCCAAACCATGAGAAGAAACTTCCATAACAAGGTCTTCTACATTTTCGTCAGCCATTAACTTTAATATAGCATTTAAGTCAAGGGTATCTGGAGTTGTACTTGTGGCAAACTTAATATCTCTTTTCTTGCCACCAATTCTAGTTTCAACAGTACCTATAACACCTGTTTTATGTCCTATCGTATTTAAAATAGATTCCATAAAATATGTTGTACTTGTTTTGCCGTTAGTTCCTGTAACACCAATCATATTTAACTTTTTAGATGGGTGTTCATAGAAATTGCCAGCTATAACAGTAAGAGCCTCTCTGCTTTCAGAAACCTTATATACTGTCATATCCTGTGGTAAATTTTCCACATCTTCCTCAACAATAACAGCTCTGCATCCCTTTTCATAAGCTCCACCAATAAAGCTATGACCATCAACCTTCATACCTTTAATAGCTACAAAAAGCACATTACTTTCTGTCTTTCTTGAATCAATGGTAATGCTATTGATTTCCTGTTGCAAATCCCCCTGCAACAATGTACCGGATACGCCATTTAATATATCCTTTAATATCATAAGCTCTCTCCTTTATATATAGGCATAGTAAGCCTAGTATCAGATTTTACTTTTATATTTTATTATACACCATTTTCACAATTATGTATAGACAATAATTTTAGTATTTTGATTTATAACCGTTTTTTCCTTAGGGAACTGTTTAACTACAGTTTTTCCCTCCCCTATAACCTGTAATTTTATATTGTTTTTTGTCAATTTCTGTCTTAATTTGTCTACATTTTGTCCTATATAATTTTCAACAGTAAATGTACCTATACCCTTCATTTTTTGCTCATTTTCATTATATATAGGCTCTATACCTAAGTATGGCAAAGAGTTGGAAAGTATTTCTTTCATTACCGGACCTGCCACCTGTCCTCCATAGTATACCCCCTTTGGTTCATCAATAAGCACCAATGTAATTACCTGTGGTTTTTCAGCCGGAGCAAAGGCACAAAAACTGGCTATATACTTGCCTGAGCGTCTTGGCAATTTTTCACTTGTAGCGGTTTTTCCACCTATTCTAAAGCCGGGAATATACGCCTTATTTCCTGTACCTATTTCTACTACACTTTCAAGAATATTTCTCATAGTGTCAGAGGTCTCTTTTGATAAAATCTGTGTTCCATTGCCATATTCAAACTCTTTTACAATGTTTCCTTTTTCATCACTTAAAGCCTTGGCAACATGAGGTGTAACCAACCTACCACCATTTATAGATGCCGAAATAGCTCTTATAAGCTGTATTGGTGTAATCTGTAAGGACTGGCCAAAACCCATAGTAGCAAGTTCTACTGGTCCTATTTTATTCTTTTTATACATAATACCAACAGCCTCGCCAGGCAAGTCTACACCAGTTTTTCTATCAAAGCCAAATTTAATAAGGTAGTCATAAAATTGCGAACTGCCCAATCTTTCTGCCACATCCATAAAAACAGGGTTACAACTATTTTGAACACCTTGTACAAAGGTTTCTGAGCCATGACTTCTAGGAGAACGCCAACACTTGATATATCTTCCACCTACTGTTCTACCTCCACCACAGTTAAAAGTATCATCAGGCTTTACAACTCCAGCCTGTAAACCGGCCGATGAAGTAATAACCTTAAATGTAGACCCCGGCTCATAGGTATCGTTAATATTGAAATTTCTCCACATTTGATTTAAGGCATAGTTTTTATCCTTTACTTCATCCGTAGTATTCAGTTTATAAGGTTCGTTTAAGTTAAAATCCGGTTTACAAGCCATAGCCAGTATTTCTCCATTTTGTGGATTCATCATTATTACAGAACCTCTTTTTGCATTTTTCCCTATAACAGCCTTTTCTAAAGTCTGTTCTGCATACTGCTGTAAATTAATATCTAAAGTTGTAACCAAATTATAGCCCTCTTTTGCCGGTTTTCTGTCCTGTTCACTATTTTTTAATTCATCGCCCCTACCGTCAGTCTGTGTTAATATTTTGCCCTTTTCTCCCTTTAAATACTGTTCATACTTCGCCTCAAGTCCAATAATACCTTGATTATCCTTTCCTACAAAACCAATAACATGGGAGGCTAAATTATTAAACGGATATATCCTCTGTATATCCTCGTCCACTACAACACCCTTTAAATTAAGGTCTGATATTTCCTTGCCCTTAGCCTTATCAACTTTTGTTTTTATACGCATTAAGGCGACTCTTTTGTTTATTTTTTCAAGAGTTTCTGTATAATCTAAATCCAATTTTTCAGAAAGTATTTTAGCAACCTTTTCAGGCTCTTTAACCTGTGCGTGAATAACACTTATAGCAGAAACACTTTTAGACGTTGCAATAGGCGTATTGTTTCTATCTAATATTTGACCTCTGACTGGAGAAATAAGTCTGTCCCTTGTCTGTTGTTCAAAAGCCAATTTCTGATAAAAAGGTCCTTTAAAATATTGTATGTAAAAAATTCTAAAAATAAGGCATAAAAGCAAAAATTCAAATACAAAAAGCATAAAAGCTAATCTACGCCTTGATTTTAAGGTCACTCTCTCCATAATATCACCTGTATTTCTTTATATATTATATTATGAAAGAGTTGTGATAATAACAAAAAAGACAGACCCTTTAAGCCTGTCTTAAAAATATAATTTATTTTCTACTTTATAAATCAAAAGCACATTCATCTTCAGTATTGGTCAATTCTGCCCATCTAGCACTTCTGAATTTTGCATACTTTATTACATCTAAGCCATATGAACCTATACAACAAGAGGCATTTACTTCAACAACCAAAGTTTTTCCGTCATCTATCACTCCAAAATCTATGGCATAGGCTTTAGGTGCATCTTTAAAATCATTTACACAGCTTTCAATAACCTTATAATCCGGATATACTCTCCAATCTCCCTTATAGTGTCTGACATCTAACACTTTACCATATCTTACAAACACTCTATATTCAGATACAAAATTTACTATTTCGCTTACATAAACTTTTTGGTCTATCCCACACATTCCACAACCAATAAGGTCTTTTGCCTGTCTAACAATTCTGCCATTAAAGGTTTTATTATTTATAGGCTTTACAAATACATTCCATAATTCTGGATTTGAATTAATAGTATCTATTGTAGATTTCCATATTTTTCTACCAAAATATTTTCTTATACTTTTAGGATAATCAATATTCGGTACTTCTATTCCAAAATCATGCAATCTAGTTTTAACTGGTCCAAAAAAAGCAACTATTACATCATTTTTCTCTGATACTTTTAATTGTTCATAATTATGAAAAAATACTATTTCAAACCCCATTTCCTTAAAGCCTGCGTAAGCATTAAAAAAATCATAATCTAAAGGTAGCCCATTTTTATCACATTGTACGAAAACTTTCATTTTAACCCCTCATTTTCTTAATATTAATAAACTTATTGCACTTAATTTCACTATGAAAAAATGACAGCCATAAGACTGCCATTTACTCTACACAAAATCCACAAAAACTGTATTTGCCAAATCTAAACCTTTTCTTGTAAGTCTTATATTATCTCCACACTTTTCCAATAGACCGTCTGAAATATGGGTATTTATTGCTTCTCCGTAAATATCATATATGTCATCGCCATAAAGTTTTTTGAAACTCTTTACATTAATACCCTCATTTCTTCTAAGACCTAAAAACATAAATTCAGAATAAATATCCTCTTTTGTAAGTTCCTCGTCTTCCACTACATAAGTACCAGCAATATAGTCATTCATATTTTCAGTATTTTTAAGTCGATGGTTATTTACAAGGCTTGATGCACCAAGCCCAAAGCCCTTATAATCTCCCCTTATCCAATACACATTGTTATGAACTGACTCTTTTTCCTCTTTTGCAAAGTTGGAAATCTCATATTGATGAAAACCTTTTTCCTTGAGAAAATCCTGTGCAAAATGGTACATTTCCCTATCCTGTATTTCATTAGGCAAGTTTAAGTCCATATCGTAAAAAGGCGTACCCTCTTCAATAATAAGACTGTAAGCTGAAATATGCTGAGGTTCTAAAGCACATACATTTTCAAGACTCTCTTTCCATTCCTCAAAAGTTTGGTCTGGCAAGTCAAACATCAAATCCACATTTATATTGTCAAAGCCTGCTTTTCTAGCCATAGTATAGGAATGTAAAAACTCCTCAACGGTATGAATTCTGCCTAGTTTTTTCAAGTGATGATTTTGCCAAGCCTGTAAACCAATACTTATTCTGTTAATACCAAAGGACTTATAATCCTTTAATTTTTCTTCTGTCAATGTGCCTGGGTTTGCCTCTATTGTTATTTCACAATTTTTATCAAAAGTAAACTTTTCAAGGGCAGTAAAAATCTGCCCTATTAAACTACTTTCAATAACTGACGGTGTACCTCCACCAATAAAGACACTTTTTACAACATTGTCAGTTTCAAAAGCCTTTATTTCTCTAACAAGAGAGTCAATATATTCCTGTCTACATTCCATATTGGGGAAACTAAGGAAATCACAGTATTTACACTTGCTTACGCAAAAAGGTATGTGTATATATAATGCTATTTTATTATTCATCATCAAGTTTGAGAACGGACATAAATGCTGCCTGTGGAACTTCCACGCTACCAACCTGACGCATTCTCTTTTTACCTTCTTTCTGCTTTTCAAGAAGTTTCTTTTTACGAGAAATATCGCCACCGTAACACTTAGCAAGTACGTCTTTTCTATATGCTGAAATAGTTTCTCTTGCAATTACCTTATTACCAATAGCTGCCTGAATAGGAATTTCAAACTGGTGTCTTGGAATTTCTTTCTTTAACTTTTCAGCCATTTTTCTACCCTTTTCTGCTGCACTATCTTCGTGAACAATAAAGCTAAGGGCATCTACAACTTCTCTATTTACAAGCATATCAAGTTTAACAAGTTTACTTTCTCTGTATCCGATTAATTCATAGTCAAAACTTGCGTAACCTCTTGAACGAGATTTAAGAACATCAAAGAAATCGTATATAATTTCATTTAATGGTAATTTATAATTAAGTACGGCTCTTGTAGATTCAATATATTCCATACCTAAATATTCGCCTCGTCTTTGCTGGCAAAGTTCCATAATTGTACCAATGTACTCTGTTGGAAGTATAATTTCAGCCTTTACAATAGGTTCTTCCATTTTAACGATTGTACTTGGGTCTGGTAAATCACTAGGATTAGATAAGTCGAAATGAGTACCGTCTGTTAAATAAACCTTATAAATAACAGATGGAGCAGTTGTAACCAAATCAAGGTTATATTCTCTTTCCAATCTTTCCTGAATAATTTCTAAATGTAATAAGCCTAAGAAACCACAACGGAAACCAAAACCTAAGGCTACAGAAGTTTCCGCCTCAAAGTTAAGAGCTGCATCATTTAACTGTAATTTTTCAAGAGCATCTCTTAAATCCTGATATCTTGAACCGTCTGCTGGGAATATACCACAGTAAACCATTGAATTTACTTTCTTATAACCAGGTAAAGCCTCTTTAACAGGATTATTTGCAAGAGTTACAGTATCACCAGTATGAGTATCTCTTACATTTTTGATACTTGCTGTTAAGTAACCTACATCGCCAGCCTGTAATTTTTCAGTAGGAATAAACTGACCTGCACCAAAAGCACCAACTTCAACAACATCAAATTCCTTGTTAGTTGCCATAAAGCGAACCCTGTCGCCCTTCTTTACAGTACCATCAAAGACACGCATAAATACTATAACACCCTTATAGCTATCATAAAAGCTATCGAAAATAAGTGCCTTTAAAGGAGCATTTTCATCGCCCTCTGGAGCAGGAATATCTTCAATAATCTTTTTAAATACCTGGTCAATATTAATATCAGCCTTTGCTGAAATAAGAGGTGCATCTTCTGCATCAAGACCAATAACATCTTCAATTTCAGCCTTTACTCTATCTGGGTCAGCACTAGGTAAATCAATTTTGTTAATAACTGGAACTACTTCAAGGTCATTATCTAAAGCAAGATAAACATTTGCCAAAGTCTGTGCCTCTACACCCTGAGCAGCATCTACTACAAGTATAGCACCATCACAAGCAGCCAAACTTCTTGATACCTCGTAATTAAAGTCAACATGGCCTGGAGTATCAATTAAGTTAAGTGTATATTCCTGTCCATCTTCTGCCTTATAAATAAGACGAACAGCCTGTGCCTTAATTGTAATACCTCTTTCTCTTTCAAGGTCCATATTATCAAGAACCTGTGCCTGCATTTCTCTCTCTGTCAAAAGACCAGAACGCTGTATAAGTCTATCAGCTAATGTAGACTTACCATGGTCAATATGGGCTACAATACTAAAGTTTCTAATTCTCGATTGTCTATCAGAACTCATATATATTCTCCTTACTAAATTTCTCTATACATACTTGCCCATTATTATAACATATTAACCACCTTAAAAGCAATTAATATGAAAAAAGTTTTCAAACTTTGTAAAAATATTTATATAAAACTATTGACAAATTATATTTATGGTGGTACAATGTATTTACAAACGGAGGTGAAGGTATGGCAAATAGTGTATACAGCATAGTTCTCAATGATGCTGTTGTTGAAGCGATAGACCGACTAGCTTACCAAAATGGTACGAACAGGTCTAGTATGATTAATAGGATATTGGCAGAAAGAGTGTCATACACAACTCCTGAACAGAGAATAAGGAATATTTTAGGCTATGTAGAAAAGAGCCTTGATTCCACAGAACTGTTTCAGATTTTAATGAATACGGGAGATTCCTCCCTTAACATTAAAAGCCCTTTTAAATACAAATATAACCCTAGTGTTAAGTATCAAGTAGTTCTTAACAAAGGTGGAAGTAACAAAAAAGGCGAATTGAGAGTGACAATGCGAACTCAGAACTCCACCCTTTTAGAGGAATTGGATAAGTTCCTTAATGTATGGAGTGCCATAGAACTTAAATACCTTGACGGAAAAATGCCTTGTGAATTATCATTTACAATTTCCAAGGGTAAATATGTTCGTGAGTTATATCTGCCAACTGACCAATATGATGAAAACACTATTGGCAGTTTAATAACAGCATATATCGAAAACTTTGATAGTGTAATGAAATTTTATTTTGATACAAATGATTCGACGAAAGCCGAAAAAATGTATCTTAAAAACCTTGAAAAAGCAGACTATATTATTTAGGGGGTTTGTTTATGAATTTAGAGAAATTTACACAAAAATCATTAGAGGCTTTACAGCTTGCCCAAAGTCTTGCTGCAGAGCATAACAACACCCAAATAGAAGAATGTCATCTTTTATATGCAGTAATTGCTCAAGACGGTGGCATTGGTGCAGAAATATTCAGAAAAATGGGTGTTGATGTAAATCAGCTTGCTTTTGATGTAAAACAGGCAGTTTCTTCTCTCCCTGGCGTTACTGGTTCAGGTGTAGAACAAGGAAAAATATATATTTCAGCTGATGTAAACACAATTCTTGCAAAGGCTGAAAGTATCGCATCTTCTATGAAAGATGAATATGTAAGTACAGAACACATTATTCAGGCTATTATCGAAAGTCCTGATACAAAAGTAAGTGGGATATTAAAGAAACACAATATCAGAAAGCCAGAGTTTTTAAAGGCTATGAAAGAGATTAGAGGTAATACTAGAGTGACAACAGACAGACCAGAATCAACTTATGAAGCTCTTACAAAATACGGTCAAGACCTTGTTTCTCAAGCTGAAAAAGGCAAACTTGACCCTGTTATTGGTAGAGATACAGAAATTAGAAATGTAATCAGAATACTTTCAAGAAAAACTAAAAACAACCCTGTTCTTATTGGTGAACCTGGTGTTGGTAAAACAGCTATTGTTGAAGGTCTTGCAATGAGAATTGTAAAAGGCGATGTACCAGACAACTTAAAGGACAGAAGAATTTTCTCACTTGATATGGGTGCATTAATTGCTGGTGCTAAGTACCAAGGCGAGTTTGAAGAAAGATTAAAAGCCGTTCTTCAGGAAATTAAGAAATCAGACGGCAAGATTATCATGTTTATTGATGAGTTGCACACTATTGTAGGTGCTGGTAAAGGTCAGGGTGCCATGGACGCCGGCAACTTGTTAAAGCCTATGCTTGCAAGAGGCGAGCTCCATTGTATTGGTGCTACAACACTTAATGAATACAGACAGTACATTGAAAAAGATGCAGCCCTTGAAAGACGTTTCCAGCCTGTTATGGTAAATGAGCCTACAGTTGAGGATACAATTACTATTTTAAGAGGCTTAAAGGAAAGATACGAACTTTACCACAATGTAACTATTCAAGATAATGCCATTATAGCAGCTGCTACACTTTCTGACAGATATATCACTGACAGATTTCTTCCAGATAAGGCTATTGACCTTATTGATGAGGCTTGTGCTACTATAAAGACAGAAATGAATTCTATGCCAACTGAATTGGACGAAATTAATCGTAAGATTATGCAGCTCCAAATTGAGGAAATGGCACTTAAAAAAGAAGACGACAAGCTTTCTAAGGAAAGACTTGAAAAAATCCGCAAGGAACTTTCTGAACATCGTGAAGAATTTAATGCTTTAAAAGCTAAATGGGAAAACGAAAAGAAAGACATTGACAGCGTTTCTGAAATTAAGCAGAAGATTGATGACATTAATCATCAAATAGAAATTGCTCAGAGAAATTCTGACTACGCAAAAGCTAGTAAACTTATGTATGAAGAATTACCTAAGTTAAAGGCACAGCTTGAAAATGCTAATGAATCAGCCGAAGACAAGGACAACAAGCTTCTTCGTACAAAAGTTACAGAAGAAGAAATCGCTATGATTGTTGGTCGTTGGACTGGTATCCCTGTTTCTAAGCTTATGGAAAGCGAAAGAAAGAAACTTCTTGACCTTGATAAAATTCTCCACAAGAGAGTTATTGGTCAGGACGAGGCAGTTCAGACTGTTACTGATGCCATTATTCGTTCAAGAGCTGGTATACAGGACCCTAACAGACCAATAGGTTCATTCTTGTTCTTAGGTCCTACTGGTGTAGGTAAAACAGAGCTTGCAAAAGCCCTTGCTGAGGCACTTTTTGATGATGAACGAAACATTGTCAGAATTGATATGAGTGAATATATGGAGAAATATTCTGTGAGCCGTCTTGTGGGAGCTCCTCCAGGATATGTAGGTTATGAAGAAGGCGGTCAGCTTACAGAGGCTGTAAGAAGAAAACCATATTCAGTAGTCCTCTTTGATGAAATTGAAAAGGCTCACCCAGATGTTTTCAATATACTTTTACAGGTACTTGATGACGGTAGAATTACAGACTCACAGGGTAGAACTGTAGACTTTAAGAATACAATTATTATCCTTACTTCTAACTTAGGTTCTAGCTTTATACTTGACGGTATTCAGCCAGACAACACTATTAGCGAAGAAGCCAGAGAACAGGTTAATAACTTACTTAAATCACAGTTTAGACCTGAATTCCTTAACAGAATTGATGAAATTGTATTCTACAAACCATTAGCTAAAACTGAAATTACTAGCATTGTTGACCTTATGCTCCACGCTCTCGAAAATAGACTTGCCGACAAGCAACTTAAACTTGAGGTAACTCCTAGTGCTAAGGACTTCATTATAGACAGCGGTTATGACCCTGTTTACGGTGCAAGACCTTTAAAGAGATTTATACAGAGCCATATTGAAACACTTGTTGGTAGAATGATAATTGCAGAAGACCTTGCCCCAGATACTACAATCGTTGTAGATTATGACGGCAATAAGTTGGTTGCAAGTAGTAAGTAAGAAGTCAGGACTATCTAAAATGTCTTGGTTTTAATAAATTCTCCTTAATAGATAAGGCGTGGAAATTAATCCACGCCTTATTTTTTTACTTATCTACTTTCCAAATAAATATCCTTTCTAAATTCTTTCACTACCATAATGGCACAAATTACTCCTGCAAAGAAATCAGCAATAGGTCCTGAATACATTACACCGTCTATACCTATAAACAACGGAATTACTATAAGCAAAGGCAAAAGGAATATAATCTGTCTTGTAAGAGATAGGAATGTACCTATCTTTGGTTTACCTATTGATGTAAAGAAATTTGAAGTTATTGGTTGCATAAAGTTTATAAAAGTAAAGAACAAGAATATATGGAAATAATTAATTGCAAATGTATAGTATTCCTCTGAACCATTTCCAAAAATAGATATAATCTGGCGAGGTACTAACTGGAAAAGCAAAAATGCCACAATAGCCAATGCAAAGCCACATTTTATAGCAAATGTATAGGCTGTTTTAACCCTTTTATACTTTTTTGCACCATAATTGAAACTGGTTATAGGCTGAAGTCCTTGTGATATGCCAATAACAAAGGACATAAACACCTGATTTACCTTTGTTATAATACCTGCACAAGCAATAGGAACAGCCTCTCCATAAACAGAAATTGAACCATAGTATTTTAAAGACTTATTCATAACTATTTGTACAACCATCATAGCCAACTGGTTACTAAAAGGAGCAGTTCCAAGAGAAATTATCCTAGAAATTATCTTTTTACTAACTCTTAAATGTTCCTTGCCAACTACTACTGTTTTACAATGGCTTAAACACCATATTACCATTATAGCTGACAATATCTGACCTATAATTGTTGCAAGAGCTGCCCCTCTCATTCCCATATTAAGTCCAAAAACAAAAAGAGCATCTAAAAATGTATTTATAATTGCACCAGTTAAATTGCAAATCATACTTACTTTTGGTCTACCGTCTGCACGAATTAAATGCCCTCCACCAGTTGTCAATATAAGAAATGGAAAACCAAAGGCAATAACACCTGTATAAGTTTTTGCATAATCTAAAACATTATTCGGCGAACCAAAGAAATGCAATAAAGGTTCAAGAAACATTAATGTAATTACACATAAAACAATGCCACAGCTAAAAAGCATAACAGCTGAATTACCCAAATAGTAAACAGCTTTTTTCTTTTCTCCTGCCCCCATAGAAATATTAAAAGCTGATGCTCCACCTATGCCAAACAAAAGTGCAATAGCAACACAGGATATAGACAAGGGGAATGAAATATTTGTAGCTGCATTACCCAACTCTCCAACACTATGACCAATGAAAAACTGGTCAACTATATTGTAAAGAGAACCTACAAGCATAGCTATAATACTGGGGACTGCAAATTGAAAAAGCAATCCCTTTTCTGATTTATAGCCTAAGGGATTTTTCATTTGTTTTTCTTCTGTTGTATTCATATTTCCTCCTTTATATTTTCAATAGCCATTAATAAAAGTCTTTTAAGCTCTTTTTCCTCTTTATCAGACATATTTTTCGTAACTATACCGTTCCATTTTTCTATAGATTTTTTAATTGGTTCAATAGCCTGTTTTCCCTTTTCTGTTAAAAAAACTCTGTTACACCTTTTATCTACTTCATCTTTATTTTTCTCAATTAATCCCTTATATATAAGAGATTTTATAATTCTGGCTACTGCACCCTTATCAATACCAAGGTCATTTACTATTTCATCTTGAGTTATACCATCGCCACAACTTAGTTTAAATATAACTGGATATTCTGAGGATGTAATATTGTAGATTTTTAATTCTTTAGTGTAAAAAGATTGAGATTTTCTATGTATTACAGCCGTCAATTTGCCTATTCTGTTATTTTCCATAATCCCCTCCTATTTTCGAAAACATTTTACCACAAATTAGTTGACTAATCAACTAATTTTATTCAGAACAAATTAACTTTATTAATTTGTGGCTTGATATATCAAGCCATCGGATTTATCTTTCCGATTCACTATTATAAAAAAATTCCTCGTAATTAAACGAGGAATTTCAGAATTATTTAATTCGAACTCTTACAGTAGTTCCACTTTCTACCTTTACATTTGCCGATGGCATCTGTACATAAACCTGATTACCTGTAGATGTAGTGGTCTTTGTCTTGTCAGACTTACTTGTGTCTGTATCTGACTTTTCTTCTGTAGTAGTTTCAACATCTTCAAGTGGGTCATGAGTAGTTGTTTCAATAGCATAAGTTTCCTTTTCATCTGAATTAGAATTGCTATCGTCAGCTACACTACACTTAAATCCAGATGATTCCAACATACGCTTAGCATCACTTGCACTAAGTCCCGTAACATCAGGAACCGGCACAAGAGTTGTTTTTCCACTATTTGAAAGGCTTAACAACAACTTACTTGGTTTAGCTTTAAGCTGTGTACCTCCTGCTGGAGATTGCTTTGCAATAGTATCACCAGAACCAATAACCTCAAAGTCAATACCCTCATCAATAAGAGTTTCAATAGTTGATTTAAGGTTAGATTTTGTATAATCCTTAACAGTATAATTCTGTGCTGTATCAACTTTAGCTATACCAGATTTTCCATCATTATCTGGTGGAATAGCCTCATAATTTATAATCTTCTCTAAAAGAGTTTTCATCATAGGAACAGGAGTAGCTGCACCACCCACATCACTATAATTAGCTGGTTTATGAATAAGTGTAAGACAAATTATATTAGGGTCTTCAATAGAGTGATAAGCAATAAATGAAAGTGTGTACTTCTGCTTACTTCTATCGCCCTGCTGTGCTGTACCAGTTTTACCACCAAAAGCGTAACCCTGTATAGCAGCCTTTTTACCAGTACCCTCTGTAAATACATCTTCCATAGCTGTTCTTACGAAATCTGAAGTTTCCTTTGAAACAACTGACCTTACAACCTGTGGAGAATTTTCCTTAACAATATTACCGTCATTATCAACTACCTGTGATACAACATATGGTCGCATAAGTTTACCACCATTTATGATAGATGAAAATGCTGTAATAGCCTGAATAGGGGTACAGTTAAAGCCCTGACCGAAAGAACTTGTTGCCATTTCAGCTGAATGAAGATTTGATAAAGAGTATAAAAGATTAGAAGCACTTGCCTCGTTAGGTAAATCTATACCTGTCTTTTCACCAAAACCAAAATCGTGCTGATACTGTAAATACTTTTCTGCACCTAACTTTGTAATAATTTCCATCATACCAATGTTACAAGATTGAGCAAGAACACCAGTAAGACTTAATGTACCATGACCATTTCTGTTGTGACAATGGATTTCATAGTCTGCAATCTTCTTAACACCACCGCAGTAGAAAGAATCTGTAGACTTTATTACGCCTTCTTCAAGAGCCATAGCCACTACAATAGGCTTATAAATAGAACCTGGTTCAAAGGTATCTGTAATAGCAAAGTTTTTCCATGCCTTGTTTGCCAAATCGTTTTTCTGCTTGTCGGTCATTTTATCCCAAGTAGATGAAATATTAGTTTTACCTAAATCAGTAAGTTTCATTGGGTCATTTAAGTCAAAGCTAGGATACTGTGCCATAGCATATATTTCGCCAGTTTTTGGATTCATTACTATAGAATCTGTATATTCTGGGTCATAGGCATCGTAGGCAGTTTTACATACATCTTCTGCAAACTGCTGTATGTTTGCATCAAGAGTTGTTACCAACTTGTTACCCTTAACAGGGTTTTCTCTCTGGGTAACAATAGAACCGTTTCTTTCATAAGTTCTAAATGTTCTACCTGGAATACCTGTCATATCATCATTGTAAACAGACTCAATACCCCAAGACGCCTCGCCTCTTGTAAAGCCAATTACCTGTGCTGCAAGAGTACCATGTGGATAACTTCTCTTTGTATCCTGTTCAGCATAAAGCCAGTTACAGTTAAGGTCATTTATTTTTCTACCTACACTAATAGGAACTTTCTTAGCAAGTATGAAGTAGTGTGTATCCTTAGCCGGTTTTTTATTTGCATCAAGGGCTACATAACTTCTTATTGTTTCAACAGGAATACCAACAATCTTATTTATGTTGTTAATTGTTTCTTCTTGCTTGTCCTGTTTCTGTTCCACCATAAGACGCACATCAAGTATAATGTTAAATACAGTTTCGCCTACAGCAAGAGGTTCGCCATTTCTATCTACAATATCCCCTCTGTTAGGACTTACAATTTTGTCCTGTATTCTATTTACCTGATTGTAAATAGCAGATTTTTCATAATCTTTTCCATCAGCCTTAATAGCAAAAACTCTATAAAGACCTACATATGAAAGAAGTATAACAAAAACCAAAAGCATACACAAAAGCCTACCTGTAACATTGGTAGGCTTTGTAGTATGTGCTTTTGCCTTTGGTCTTGAATTATTAATTTTATTAGCCATAATTATCAACCCTCAAAAATTCTCTGTATCTTAGACCAAACTTTACTTAAATAACTTTCGTTAGCATTACTTTGGCTATACTGAACTGTATAGCTTTCTTTTGGCACTTTAATGTGCATAATCTGATATTCTGCCGGTTTTTGTAATCCCAGTTTTACAGCCTCATTTTCGATTTTTTTCAAATCAAGACTTTCTTCAATACTGTTTTCCAAAAACATATTTTCTTCCTGTAGCGTTGCCACCTGTTCCTGCATACCAACTATACTATCTCTCTTTGTACTATTAGATGCAAAAACAATTAAGTTGACCAAAGCCATAGTAAACAACAATGCAATAGTTCCGTAAGTCTTAACAAGACTTAAAGGAGCTACCTCCCTAGCTCTAGCAAAAACAATTCTTCTCTTAGGCTTACGAGGAGCAGATACTCCTGCATCTGTTGCATAATCAAGTGCTTCAGATGTATAGTTATATCTATTACTGCTGTAATATCCTCTTTCAGCATTATTCATTCCATAGTTAGAATAATTTCTACTTCCATAATTTCTGGAGCTAGAATATGTATTTCTGCCATATCTTGTTGAGGAGGAATTTCGTGAAGAATAAGTATTTCTTGTGGCAGGTCTTGTCTTTACTGTATTTCTGCCATTATTCCTCATACTTATCCCTCCTTTCTTTTTTCTCATTATAATTTTTCTACAATACGAAGTTTTGCACTTCTTGAACGATGATTTACCTCTAACTCCTCTTTAGACGGAGCAATAGGCTTTCTTGTAATGACTTTTACTTTAGGCTTTTTGCCACATACGCAAATAGGGAAATCTCTTGGGCAAGTACAAGGATTTTCCAAATTTCTAAAGACATTTTTAACTATTCTGTCTTCAAGAGAGTGGAAAGTAATAATACATATTCTTCCACCAGACTTTAATATATCTACCATACTGTTAATGGTATCTTCTAATATTCCCAATTCATTATTTACTTCTATTCTGATTGCCTGAAAAGTACGCTTTGCCGGATGAGGTCCGTCAGCTCTTGCACCCTTTGGCACAGCCTTTTTAATAACTGAAACTAATTCAAAAGTAGTTTCAATAGGCTTAATTTCTCTTTCCTGAACAATAAACTGAGCTATTCTCTTTGCCCATCTTTCTTCCCCGTATTCCCTTATAATACGGTTAAGCTCGTCCATAGAATACTCGTTGACAACCTTATAAGCAGACAATGGACTACGAATATCCATTCTCATATCAAGAGGTGCATCGTGATTATATGAAAAACCTCTTTCTGCCTCGTCTAACTGATGTGAAGACACACCTAAATCCAACAAAAAGCCGTCAACACTTTCTTGACCTAAATCAAGACTTTCAATTATATTTTCAATATTTGAGAAATTGTCGTGAACATACTTTACATTTGTATAATCTTTTAATCTTTCTGATGCTGCTGCAATAGCATTACTATCCTGGTCTATACCAATAAGCATACCCTTGTCAGAAAGTCTTTTAACTATTTGAGAGGAATGTCCTCCACCACCTAGTGTGCAATCAACATACACACCATCAGATTTTATATTAAGTCCCTCTATACATTCGTTAAGAAGTACAGAAACATGTTCAAAATTCATTTTCTCAAATCCTTATAATCCAAATTCAGCCATATCCTCAAACAGGCTTTCATCAACAGGGTCGGAATTGTATTCTTTCCATTTTTCCCTGCTCCATATTTCAGCTCTATCGTTGCACCCGATAGAAACTATTTCTTTTTCCAATCCTGCAAACTCTCTTAAAGTTTGGGATAATGTAATTCTGCCATTATTATCTGGCACACATTCCATAGCACCAGAAGTATAATAACGCACTATTCTTCTGGCATTAGGATTTGTTAGTGGCAGTTTAGATAGCTTTTCTTGCAGTTTTTCCCAACCTTCAGTAGTGTAAACAAACAAACATCCGTCATTTCCTTTAGTGATATAAAAACAATCACCAAGAATATCACGGAATTTAGCTGGCAAAATAACTCTGCCCTTTGAGTCAATATTATGATTATATTCCCCTATAAACATAACAACACCACTCTCTGGTTATGTAAAACCACTTTCCACCACTTTCAACCACTTACATAATATAATAATACATTTCGGGCAAAATTACAAGTGTAAATTTATTAACATTTACTTCAGGAATATAGTAATTATGCTGAATTTTCGACATTTTTCTACTTTTAAAATCCCATTTCAAAAGCACCAAAAACAGCCTAAATACAGTATATCACACCTTTTTTTACTTACACAGGGATTTTAACATTTCTTAAAAAACAAGTAATACTTTAGTAATATTTATTTTCCATACAATAATTTTGTTAATTATTAATAATTTTCATTTACATAACCCAAAGGTAAATTGTCTATAATCACAACCAACATTACACTTATGTTACACATACAATACAACCTCTTATCAATTTTGACTTTAATATGTAATATGCTTTCCCTTATTTTCCTAAATTTATAACAATTTTGTAATATATTTTATTTTTTATCAGAAAATGAAACAATTTCAAATAAATTCTTTTTGCCCCTGTTTTTTAACAACTTTATTTATATTTTATACGGAAATTACCAAGCCCTTTCATTTTTTAATCATAAAATTAGCCTGTTTAACATCTAATACATTAAAAGGAGGTTTTTATATTGTTAAAAAAAATTATAGCAACAACTCTGTTACTTGTACTTACACTTAATTCAACAGCTTTTTCTGCCACAGCTCCAGATATAGATGCAAAAGCCTCTCTGCTTATGGAGGCATCTACTGGTAAAATATTATCACAGCAAAACTCTGACACAGCACTTCCTCCTGCCAGTGTTACAAAGGTAATGACATTACTTTTAATATATGATGCCGTACATAATGGAAAAATTAAGTGGACAGATAATGTCACTATATCTGAGCATGCTGCTAGTATGGGTGGTTCTCAAATTTTTCTTGAGCCAAATGAAGTACAAACTGTAGAAGTTCTTACAAAATCTATAGCTATTGCGTCAGCTAATGATGCAGCCGTTGCTATGGCTGAATTTATTGGAGGTAGTGAAGACGCTTTTGTTGAATTAATGAACCAAAAGGCAAAATCTCTAGGTATGAAAACTGCTCATTTTGAAAATGCCTGTGGTCTTGATACTGACAACCATCTTTTAAGTGCAAAGGATATTGCCATAATGAGTAGGGAGCTTATTACAAAGTATCCCGAAGTAACAAAATACACTACAACATGGCAAGACACAATCACACATACAACAAAAAAAGGTACAACTGAATTTGGACTTACAAACACAAACAAACTTTTAAAGTGGTATAACAACGCTACAGGGCTTAAAACCGGCTCAACTGGAAAAGCTCTTTACTGTCTGTCTGCAACGGCTAAAAAAGACGGTATGGAGCTTATAGCCGTTATTATGGCAGCACCAGACCCTAAATTAAGATTTAGAGAGGCTATACAGCTTTTAGACTTCGGTTTTGCTAATTATAAACTAATACATGGTAAAAAAGTTGGAGAAGAAATAACTGATGTTCCTATTTATAAAGGAGAAAAAGACACCGTAAAAGCCGTAGTACAAAGAGAATTTACAACTCTTGCCAATAAGGGTTCAAAAGCTGAATTGACGACTAAAACAGAAATTATACCATCTGTTCAAGCCCCTGTGGCAAAGGGAACTAAATTGGGAGAATTGGTATATTACATAGGAAATAAGGAAATGGGTAGAGTAAACTTAATATCCAAAGACGCAGTAAATAAGGCTAATTTAGGTACTATGTTTCAACGATTGACTTATTTATGGTTTAGATAGGAAAAGGCTGACTAGCAATGCTAGTCAGCCTTTAGTGAATCGGAAAGATATATCCGATGACTTGTTTACAAGTCACATTTTGCAAAGCAAAATGTTCTGAATAGTGAACCGAAAGATTAATCGGTCACACAAAGTGTGACTTTCAACGAAGTTGAAATTTCTGACCGTTGAATCGGGAAGATTAACCCGATTACTTGTTTACAAGTCATACGAAGTGTGGCTTTCAACGAAGTTGAAATTTCTGAATACATCTAAGCTACACTATTTTATTGTGGACCACCGTAAGGTACAAGTTCGCCACTACCTAATGTATGAGTTTCGCCCTGAAGGAAATCATTTAATGGGTTATTCATATTGTAGTAAAGAATATTACCAGCAAGGTCAAGGTTATTAAATGCTGTATCTTCAAGTTCGAGAGCATCTACATAACTTGTGTTAGTAAGTGTAAGTTTTGCATCTGTAGCAAGTTTTACATTTACAACCTGACGGCTATCTACATCAATAGCACCCTTGTATGATGAACCGCTACCAATGTTAAGATTTACCTTTGTATTGTAGTCTGGAGTAATATCCCCAGTAAGTTCCTGATTTTTCAAAGTAATATTAAGTGTTGAGCCCTTTGACTGCTTAACACCATTGCTAACATTGTCAAAAACAGAGTCACAAGTAATATCAGAATTTGAAATAACAACATCAGCTACGCAATCTGTAAGCTGTAAAAGAGGAGCTTTATTTGTTGAAATAGTAGACTCATCAATATTAATGTTTGTTAAGTTTGTATTTGTATCATCTACTTCGCCCTTACTAACTTCATTACCAGCTATAACAATAGGAGTAACGCCCTTATCAGTTACTTCTAACTTAGAACCGTTAGACATTTCAAATGTAGAACCACCTAAAAGTGAAACAGATGAGAACTTACTAGTTGCTATTGTAGACTTATCTAATTCAAGAGTACCACCCTTAACAACTGCACCAAACATTGTAGTAATCTTACCGTCTGACTTTATTGTACTGTCTTTAAGTGTTACCTTTGATGTACTGTCGATATTTAAAGTATTTGCTTCACTAGCTGAAACTGTAGAATTTTCTACATTAGCTCTACCATTGTCTGAAACAACAATAGCGTCATAACCATAAGATTTAACAGTTGAACCAAATACACCAAGTGTACCATTAGCCATCTTTAAAACGCTGTCCTTCTGAGAAGCAAAGTCTATTGTACAATTTGTAAATGACGCATCTTCTCCGTCATAAGCCTTTGATTCTGTTACAGCAGTCTTCTTATAGTCATTACCCTGAATTTCCTGTTCTGCGTTCTTTTCAGCTTCTTCTTTATCCTTTTTAGCCTGTTCCTTATCGGCAATCATTTCCTTAGCTGTATCTATGTATGAACAAGTTTTGCTGAAAATAGTAGCCATTTCTGCTCTTGTCATAGTATCGTTAATGTTAAGTTTTCCGTTACTACCACTTACGATACCCATTTTTGTAAGTGTACCAGCAGCAAGCTGTAATTCAACATTGTTAAGTGTATCGCTGTCGCTATACATTGAGCAGTCAGTTGTACCATTACCAAGAATATAGTTCTGGTTTAAAAGACCTCTGTAAATGTAAAGCATAGCGTCGCCTCTTGTAATTGGGCTATCTGGGAAGAAAGTATTTGAATTATCAAAAATACCATTACCTGTACAGTTAATAATATACTGATGATAATAAGAATTTTGGTCTACATCTACATAGCCAAATGCAATTTTAGATGCTTCCTTTAATTCAAAAGTCTTGCTAAGGAAGATAGCAAAATCCCCTCTTGTAATTGTTCCACCTGGGTTAAATTTATTGTTACCAACACCAGAAGCAATTTTTCTTGATGCAATATCGTCTACAAACTGAGCTGACCAACCATAGCTATTCTTATTTACATCAGAGAAGTATATAGAATTGCCAGTTGAATTAGAAGAAATTACATTTATTTTTGTGCTACTATCTGCACTACCAATAGTAGTAGTTTCAGTATCTTCTTCAGTAGTTTTTTCTGTTGTACTTTCCTTTGTAGTTACTTCTTTATTTGCACTACCCTCTGTTTTAAGACCAGTTGAGCTTTTCTGTTCTTGTGTTGTAGTTTCAGTTTCTGCCCCTGCACCTACAGAAGATGTTTTTGTAGATGTTCCCATAGATTTAGTCTTACCATAACAGCTAATTGAGCCTAAAACCATAGCAAGGCATAAACACGCTGATACAGAAAGATTTAAAAACTTTTTCATTTATTTATCCTCCTATCAATATACATTTTCTTTCACTTAAAAACATTGTCGCATAAATACCTATTTTTTGCAATAGATTTTACATTAAATTTTTATTTCAAATTTGATTTATATAGCATTTTTGCCAAATATATGGTACTATTTATCCATATTATGTTTAAGGAGGAAAAATAATGAAAAAATTATTTTCTACAATTGTAATTTCTGCTCTATTATGTGTAAATACATTTGCCACACCAGTAGTTGTAAACTCAAAAACAGTCACATTCGAAAAACCTGTTATTATAAGACAGAGTACAAGTTTTCTTTCATTGCGTGAAATTGCCTCTAATCTTTTAGACAATGTAAATTTACAATGGAATGCTGAAAACAAAACAGCTATACTTACATCAAATAATATTACTGTGCAAGTTCCTATTGGAACAAATTACATAATTGTAAATGACAATACAAGACCTATTGACGCCAATAATTCACAGGTAACAAGTTTTATTGAAAACGGAACCACTTATGTTCCTATTCGCTGTATTGCAGAGTCTTTTGGTTATGTTGTAAACTATAGTGACAATACTATATATGTTTCAAATAAAGACACACAAAATTCAACACTTCCTCAATTTTCAGAAATGAAACAGGGAGAAACTATAGCTACTATGCACACATCAATGGGAGACATTACTTTCAGATTTTTCCCACAATATGCTCCAAAGGCTGTAGAAAACTTCCTTACCCACGCAAAAGATGGCTATTATAACAATGTGGAATTTCACAGAGTTATAGACAATTTTATGATACAGGCCGGCGACCCTACGGCAACAGGTGCAGGTGGCGAAAGTATATGGAATAAGCCTTTTGAAAACGAAGTTACTTTAGATTTGAGAAACTTCAGAGGTGCTTTATGTATGGCAAATGCCGGTCCAGACACTAATGGCAGTCAGTTCTATATTGTACAAAATAAAAATGTGGGAAATATGTTTGACAGTATTGATAGTGCAAAAAATGAAATATATTACAGCAAAGACGGAAAACAAATTACTGTAGGACAGGCATTTTCTGATGATATAATAGAGCCTTACAAGAAATACGGTGGTTACCCTAGTCTTGATATGGGTTATACAGTATTTGGTCAAGTAATAGACGGTATGGATATTGTAGACAAGATTGCATCAACAAAAACAGACGATTTTAACAAGCCTGTAGAAAAGGTAGTTATACAATCTATTGATGTAACAGAATATAAATAAATACATATCACAACAAATTCAATTTGCCATAAGATACAAAAAGAGGCTTTCCACTTTTTAAGTGGAAAGCCTCTTTTTTATTTATCTATGGGAAATTATTAATGACAAAGAACACACAACTATTTTTAGCCTTCAATAGCTACATAATTCTTCTTTTCAATCTCTGGTTTCTTTTCTTTCTTAGGTACTTCAAGTTTCAAGATACCATGCTTAAATGAAGCCTTAATATCTTCCTGAGTTACAGCATCGCCTACATAGAAACTTCTTCTGCAATCGCCGGCATATCTTTCTCGACAAATGTATTTAGAGTTCTTTTTATCTTCCTTATCCTCATCAAGACCCTTAGCAGCCTCTACAGTAAGATAACCATTTTCCAAAGAAACCTTTACTTCATCTTTTGTAAATCCAGGTAAATCCATATACAATTCGTAACCCTCATCATGTTCCTTAATATCGGTATTCATAATGTTTTTACCTCTATGACCGTAAAGCTTCTTTTCAGCCTTTCTCATATCTCTGTTAAACCAAGCATCATCAAAGAAATCATCAAATAAACCGTTAGTAAAAATGTTAGACATTAACATAAACTCACTCTCTTTCTTGTTCTTCAAAACAATGACTTTAAATCAACTATAAATTAGCCCTCAATAGGAATATACTTCTTTTCCTCTACCTGTGGCTTTGGTTCAATCTTTGGTACAAACATCTTCAAAGTACCATTTTCAAATTTAGCCTTTATATCCTCCTGAGTAATATCATTACCTACATAAAAGCTTCTGTTTGCTGTACCATAATATCTCTCTCTACGAATGTAGTTGCCCTTTTCATCTTTTTCATCACTATTGCTGTGAGAAGTAGCTTCTACTGTTAAATAACCATCTTTCAACTCTGCGTGAACATCTTCTTTATGCACACCTGGAATATCCATTGTAATCATATAACCTTTTTCATTTTCTTCTACATCAGTATTCATAAATGTACTTGAATTACTTGAAGTTTCAAAAGGTTCAATAAAATCATTTAAAAAACTTTCTCCAAAAATACTAGGCATCAACATAAGTCATCCTTCTTTCTATAATCATAAGCCGAATTTTTTATATCGAACCCGGAGCGTTTTGGAAATCAAAATAGACACAAACCAATGGGAACAACTTTCACATCAATAGGTGTCTTCATTCTTTCCTTTTCCTTTGTTCTGATTGTATTATAGCACTCTTGTTAGCACTCGTCAATAGTGAGTGCTAACAATTCATAATTTCTTCATAATTTTATTTATAACATATAACATAACAATAAAAAAGCCCACTCAAACTACAAAAGTAGTCTGAATGGACTTAGTTATAGTAATAGTATTATCTACCTTTTACCTTTAATCTTGTCATAGCTCTTGACAAGGCTGCCTGTGAATGATTGTATTCCAAAATACTCTGTTTCTGACGCATAGCTTCCTCGGCTCTAATCTTAGCCTCCTCAGCACGCCTTGCATCAATTTCTTCTGGGTATTCTGCAGTATCAACAATAACTTCCACCTGTTCAGGCTTAATTTCAGCAAAGCCCTGACCTACGGCGATAATATTTTGTTTACCATTTGCAGTAAATCTACATTCGCCACTAACAATGGCTGTAACCATTGGTTCATGGTCTGCAAGAACACCGTGTTCGCCATCTATTGCTGGCAATACAATACTTTCGCAAGGGCCAGAATAGAAACTTCTATCACAGGTTGTTATTTTAAGATTAAATTCTTTTGCCATAAGTCACACCTCTTTCGGCATTATGCCTCCATTGTTTTAGCCTTTTCAATGACATCTTCAATAGTTCCAGCAAAGAGGAAAGCAGCTTCTGGATATTCGTCCATATCGCCATTAATAATAGCCTTAAAGCCTCTAATAGTTTCCTTTAATGGAACATACTTACCTTTGATACCTGTAAAGACTTCACCAACAGAGAATGGCTGAGAAAGGAATTTCTGAATTTTTCTTGCTCTATAAACTGTAAGTTTATCTTCATCGTCAAGTTCTTCCATACCAAGGATACCAATAATATCCTGTAATTCCTTATATCTCTGTAAAATTTCCTGTGTCTGTCTTGCTACTGTATAGTGTTCCTCGCCTACTACATCAGGTTCAAGAATACGAGAAGTTGATTCCAATGGGTCAACTGCTGGGTAAATACCCTGTTCAACAATCTTTCTTGAAAGAACTGTTGTTGCATCAAGGTGAGCGAAAGTAGTAGCAGGAGCAGGGTCTGTAAGGTCATCAGCAGGAACATAAACGGCCTGAACTGATGTAATAGAACCATCTTTGGTAGATGTAATTCTTTCCTGTAAAGCACCTACTTCGTTAGCAAGTGTAGGCTGATAACCTACGGCTGAAGGCATACGGCCAAGAAGTGCTGAAACTTCTGAACCAGCCTGTACATATCTAAAAATATTATCAATGAATAAAAGCACATCCTGATGCTGTTTATCTCTAAAGTACTCAGCCATTGTAAGACCTGTCTGAGCAACTCTCATTCTTGAACCAGGTGGCTCATTCATCTGACCAAATACTAAGGCAGTCTTTGAAATAACGCCTGATTCATTCATTTCTGACCAAAGGTCGTTACCTTCTCTTGAACGCTCACCTACACCAGTGAAGATTGAGTAACCACCATGTTCAGTTGCTATATTGTGAATAAGTTCCTGTATTAATACGGTTTTACCTACACCGGCACCACCGAACAAACCGATTTTACCACCCTTTGCGTAAGGGGCAAGAAGGTCAATAACCTTAATACCAGTTTCGAGAATTTCTACAACTGGGCTCTGGTCTTCAAAACTAGGTGGGTCTCTATGAATAACCCACTTATCATCACACTTTACTTCTTCGCCACCGTCAATAGCTTCGCCAAGAACATTGAACATACGACCAAGTACGCCTTCGCCAACTGGTACTTTAATACCGTCGCCTGTAGCAGTAACTACCATATCCTTTGCTAAACCTTCGCTGGCAGCAAGTGTAATACATCTAACGATACGGTTACCCATAAGCTGGGCAACCTCCATAACAACCTTTTTACCGTCAACTTCAACAGTCAGAGCGTCTTTAATAAGTGGAAGTTTACCTTCGTCAAACTCAACATCAACAACCGGTCCTAATACCTGAACAATTTTACCTGTATTAATTTCCATATTATTCCAGTTCTCCAAAAGGAGAATAGCTCCTTTCTATAAAATTAATCTGCCTGTAATGCAGAAGCACCACCGACAATTTCGTTTATTTCTTGTGTAATAGCTGCCTGTCTTGCTCTATTGTACAACAACTCAAGGTTCTTGAGCATATCTGTTGCACTATCTGTTGCAGACTTCATAGCTACCATACGAGCATTATGCTCACTTGTATATGAAGAAACGAGAGCAGAATATATAAGACCCTTTACATAGTTAGGTACAAGGTTCTTTAATACTGCCTTTGGAGATGGAGAGAATATAGCAAACTGGTTATATTCTTCCTTGTTTTCTACCTTTTCAAATTTCTTTCTTTCAAGTGGCAAAATTTTTGAAACATCAGCCTCACAGCTACCATTTTTTGTCTTACTGAAAATCATATAAACTTCGTCTATATAACCCTTGTCATAAAGTTCAATAACTCGTTCTGCAATATCTCTAGCTCTATGAGGATTAGGATTCTGAACAGTCTGTGTAAATTCAACATCTACTAAAACACCCTTTTTTTCAAAGTAGTGTTTACCCATCTGCCCAACAACGAAAAGTGTATTATTATTTCCCTTTGCAAGCCATTGCTCTGTAAGCTTTATAACATTGTGATTATAAGCACCTGCAAGACCTTTATCAGCTGTAACAACAATGAAAAGTCTATTTACCTTACTTTCGTCAATAGGTGGCTTATCATTTATGTACTTGTGAGTAACTTCTGGCTCAATATGCTCCATAATATCTGCCATTGTATTTGACAAAGCCTTGTAATATGGCTTTGTACGGTCATACTGTTTCTGTGCCTTCTTTAACTTAGAAGAAGAAACAACATACATGGCTTTGGTGATTTTCATAGTATCCTGAATACTTTTCATTCTATTACGAATTTCTCTCATATTCGCCATACATTATCACCTACTTTTGAAAGCCTTAATATCAGACAAAATCTTTTCCTTTATTTCATCAGTATAAACTTGCTTTTCATCAATTTCCTTGATAAGCTCTGGGTCTGTATTTTCAATAAATTCAAGCATTTCAGCCTGATAAGCCTTAATATTCTTTAAGTCAACATCCATAAATGACTTATTGTTACAAGCACAAAGAGTAATGATTTCTCTATGTAACTGCATTGGCTTGTTAAGTGGCTGTTTTAATATTTCTACAAGTCGCTTACCGTGTTCAAGAAGTTCCATAGTAGCCTTATCCAAATCAGAACTAAACTGAGTGAAGGCTTCCATTTCTCTAAACTGAGCTAAGTCAATTCTAAGAGAACCTGACATCTTCTTCATAATCTTAGTCTGGGCAGCACCACCAACTCTTGATACAGAAAGACCAACATTTACGGCAGGTCTTACACCAGCGAAGAATAATTCACTTTCAAGGAAAATCTGACCATCTGTAATAGAAATTACATTAGTTGGAATGTATGCTGAAACATCGCCAGCCTGAGTTTCAATAATTGGTAATGCAGTAATAGAACCTCCACCAAGATTATCACTAAGTCTAGCAGAACGCTCCAAAAGTCTTGAATGTAAGTAGAATACATCGCCAGGGTAAGCTTCTCGTCCTGGTGGACGCTTTAAGAGCAAGCTCATTGCTCTGTAAGCTACAGCGTGCTTTGATAAATCATCATAAACAATCAAAACATCCTTACCCTTGTGCATAAAGTATTCAGCAATAGCTGTACCAGCATAAGGAGCTATATACTGTAAAGGAGCTAAATCACTAGCTGTTGATGAAACAACAATAGTGTAATCCATAGCACCATGCTTTTTGAAGTTAGATACAATCTGAGAAATTGTAGATGCTTTCTGACCAATAGCAACATATACACAGATTACATCTTTACCTTTCTGATTAATAATTGTATCAGTAGCAATAGAAGTTTTACCAGTCTGTCTATCGCCGATAATTAATTCTCTCTGTCCACGACCAATAGGGAACATAGCATCAATAGCAAGAATACCTGTTTCCAATGGAACGCTTACAGACTTTCTGTCTATAACACTAGGAGCTGGGTTTTCAATAGGTCTGTACTCATCAGCAGGAATACTACCCTTGCCATCAATAGGAGCACCAAGAGCGTTTACTACTCTGCCAAGCATAGCATCACTTACACCAATACCGGCTTTCTTGCCTGTACGAACAACCTTTGAACCTTCTGTAAGTTCTCTGTCAGAACCAAGAAGAACGACACCAATAGTCTTCATTTCAATATTCTGAACAAGACCTCTAACACCGTTTTCAAATTCAACGATTTCGCCATACATTGCGTGATTAATACCGTAAACATTGGCAATACCATCACCTACAGAAACAACTGTACCTGTTTCCTGTATTTCAGTTTTCACATCATAGTCTTCTATTTCGCTTTTTAATACAGATATAATCTCCTCTGGATTAATATTACTCACCCTGCTCACCTCCAATCATATTTTTGTTTTAATTTATTAAAAGTATATTTAAAGCTCTTATTATACTCAATATCCCCAACCTTGAGAATAAATCCACCAATGAGTTCTGGGTCATTTACAACAGAAATATTAACCTTTTCCTTGTTGTATTTTGACTTGAGCATATTTTCCATACCCTTTAATTCGTCATCATCTGGATTTTCAGTAACGAAAAGAGTAGCTCTCATAATACCATTACTTTCCTCAACAAGTACCTTATATACTTGATAAATCTCTGCATAACTTGTAATTCTACCGTTATCGCAAAGACATTTGACAAAGGAGGAAATTTCTTTGTCAAAAATTTTATCTATTATATTGTGTTTTACTGCTTTAGTTACAGTAGGATTATCCAACGATGTAAGAAGTTCATCACTTCCATTAAGGATATTATAGAAATTCTCAACTATTTCAGTAGGATAATTCAACTGAAAAAGCAATTTGCCGTAGTCTTGGGCCAAATTTGTCATTGAGTGTCACCTGCCTCAGATAAAAAGTCGTCAATGAGCTTTTTATTTGTTGTAGCATCCACATTCTTTTCAACAAGTTTACTTGCCATACTAATAGCCAAATCAGCCATTTCTGCTTTAGACTGTTTAATAGCCCTTTCCTTTTCCTGAGCAATAGCCTTGTCTGCATTAGCCATAATAGCTGCTGCATCTTTATTGCCCTGTTCAATAATGCTGTTGTATTCAACTTCGGCTCTTGTCTTAGCATCTTTTACAATATCAGCTGCCTGATTTTTAGCAGTATTAAGAGTGTTTTCATATTCACCCTTCATCTGCTCTGCATCGTCTTTAGCCTTTTTAGCATCATCTAAATCCTGCTGAATCATAGCTTTTCTTTTTTCCATAATTTCAGTAACAGGTTTAAAAAGGAATATTTTAAGCAAAACGAACAAGACTAGAATGTTAATCACATTATAAAGAATACTTATATTAAATGTTAACATATAGTCTCACTCCTTATATCTTACTTTAAGAATAAAATACACATTACGGCAATAACGAAACCGTAAATAGCTGTTGCTTCTGCAAGGGCACAACCTAAAAGAAGGTTCTTTGTAATCTTACCTTCAGCTTCTGGCTGTCTAGCAATAGCATCTACTGCCTTAGAAGTAGCCAAACCAATACCCAAACCTGCACCTAAACCTGTTAATACAGCAATACCTGCACCAATTGCAACTAACATAAATAAAACATCTCCTTAATAAAATAATTTTTTTAATTAATTTTTTAGTCCTCCAAGCTCTCTTTTAAGAACAATGAAGTTAAAAATACAAACACATATGCCTGAATACCACCATCAAAAATATCAAAATAGAAACTAAATGGCAATGGTACGAGAATGGCACATACATGCTTTAAAAGTTCCATTACTATAAAGCCACCAAGTATGTTACCAAAAAGTCGCATACAAAGTGATAATGGACGAATAAAGATTTCAAGAACATTAATAGGAGCTACAATAGGAATTGGTTCCACAAAATGATGTAGCCATTTTTTAATGCCCTTTTCGTAAATACCGCTACCCTCAATAAGTAGGATACTCATTAAGGCAAGAGCAGTTGTCATATTTATATCCTTTGTAGGTGGTGTAATACCAAACAAACCTATTGTATTAGCTACACCAAGATAAATAAGAACTGTACCTAAATAAGGTATGTACTTCTTGCCTCTTTCTCCGAGAAGTTCTGTAAAGAAATTGTTTATAAACCCAACGATTGCTTCTACAACCATTTGTGGCTTAGATGGAACAATCTTTAAATTTCTCGTAAAAAGGATTGATACTATGACCAGAAAAGCCATAATACACCAAGTGATAATTACTGATTCTGGAATATTCAGTCCACCAATGACATAAGCTTTATTATCCAAAGCACTTATCATTTCCTTGGACAGTTCCTCCATAGGCTCACCTCCCTATACAGTCTAATATCAATAAGATATTTTAATGCTTTATTTTTTAAAAGTCAACAATTTACAACCTTTAAAATTCCATAAAGTTACAGTTAATTTGCTGTTACATTTTTCCATATTTTTGCATAGAATTCTAACTAGATTGTGTTTTGTATAGCAAAAATACACAATTTAATTAAGTAGAAACACAAAATAACCCAAAAATTTAAACAACGAAACCAACAATTTTATGTTGCATATTTCTATTTAATATATCTGTAAAATTTATAAAATTTATAGTACAAATTTATATTTTTACAGAAAAATTACATAAAAATGTTAAACTTTTCCATTAAAAAAATACCCTTTACAATATTTTGACCTTTATTGTCAAAATTTCTGTAAAAAAATGACGCCAATAATGGCAAAATACCATCATCGGCGTAAGCATCAAAATAATTTAGAACAAATTTGTTTTGTTCAAAATAACAAGCCCCCGATGTCTCCATTCGGGGGCTTTGGTTTGTATAATTATAGCATATAATTTATATTTTTCAAGTATTTTCTGTGTTATAACACATATTTTTTCATTATCTATATGTTATGTAGCACATTTTTATCTGTTAAGGTAAGCATCGCAAGCCTTAGCTGCTTCTCTACCTTCGTGAATAGCCCATACTACAAGTGACTGACCTCTACGCATATCGCCTGCAACAAAGATACCCTTTGTACTTGTCTTATGGTCTTCCTCATTAGCCTTAACATTACCTCTATTATCAGTATCAAGAGAGAACTGCTTAATAAGAGTATCTTCTGGACCTGTAAAGCCCATAGCAATAAGAAGTAACTGGCAAGGCCATACCTTTTCACTACCCTTAACTTCGTGAGGTATCATTCTGCCATTTTCATTTTTCCATTCTACCTTTACAGTATGAACTTCCTTAATATTGCCCTTTTCATCTGGAACAACTTTCTTAACTGTTGTAAGGTATTCTCTAGGGTCTTTGCCAAATTTGAAGATAGATTCTTCCTGACCGTAATCTGTCTTCTTTACTCTTGGCCATTGTGGCCATGGGTTGCCGGCTGTTCTACCCTCTGGAGCTTCTGGCATAATTTCAATCTGAGTTACGCTCTTACAGCCATGTCTGATAGAAGTAGCACAGCAGTCAGTACCAGTATCGCCACCACCAATAATGATAACATCTTTACCCTCTGCACTAATATAATTTCTATCCTTTAAACCTGAGTCTAAAAGGCTCTTTGTATTAGCTTTGAGGAAATCAACAGCAAAGTGAATACCCTTTGTTTCTTCTCTGCCCTCTGCTACTAAATCTCTAGCCTTTGTAGCACCACAGCAAAGAACAACGGCATCAAATTCGCTCATAATCTTAGCAGCAGGATAGTTCTTGCCAATTTCAGTATTAGTAACAAATGTAATACCTTCTTTTTCAAGAATATCTACTCTTCTTTGAACGATTTTCTTATCCAACTTCATATTAGGAATACCGTACATTAAAAGACCACCAATTCTATCGTTTCTTTCAAATACAGTAACCTTATGACCAAGCTGATTTAAAATATCTGCACAAGCAAGACCTGAAGGACCAGAACCTACAACTGCAACTCTCTTTTCTGTAGACTTCTTAGGAATTCTAGGCTTAACCTTGCCTTCCTTGAACATTGTATCAATAATATGAACTTCAATATTCTTTACAGTTACGGCTGGTTCATTCATACCTAAAGTACAAGAACCCTCGCAAAGTGCAGGACAGACTCTACCTGTAAATTCAGGGAAATTACTTGTTTTACAAAGTCTGTGGTATGCTTCTTCAATTTTGCCATGATAAACAAGGTCATTCCATTCTGGAATAAGGTTGTTAAGTGGGCAACCGCCTACCAATCTGTCACCAGTGTGACAGAATGGTACACCACAGTTCATACATCTAGCACCCTGTGTCTGAAGTTCTTCAAGGCTACAATGAGTGTGAAATTCTTCCCAATCCTTCATTCTTACCTCAGGTTCTCTATCCTGAGGTAATTTTCTTTCATATTCCATAAAACCGGTTGGCTTACCCATTTACAGCACTCCTTTCAGTCTTTGTAGCAGCTGGAGCAGTATGACTTACAAGTCTGAAAGCATCTAATCTAGCTTCTTCATCTGTCATACCAGCAGCCTTACACTTTTCAATTTCTGTAATCATTTCCTTATAAGCCTGAGGAATAACCTTTACAAACTTCTTGTATTCTGTATCCCAGTTTTCAAGTATTGCCTTAGCTCTCTTAGAATTTGTATATTTAAGATGATTTTCAATTAACTTCTTTAATTCTGCAATATCCTTATCTTCTACCATTTCTTCAAGTAAAAGACCACTCTTATTGCATCTTGATTCAAACTTACCATCGTAGTTGTATACATAAGCTATACCACCACTCATACCAGCACCAAAGTTAATACCTGTCTTACCAAGTATAGCAACTCTACCACCAGTCATATATTCACAACCATGATGACCGATACCCTCTACTACAGCAGAAATACCAGAATTTCTTACACAGAATCTTTCGCCTGCCATACCGTTGATATAGGCTTCACCATCAATAGCACCATAGAATGCTACATTACCAATAATAACATTATCTTCGGCTACGAACTTAGCATCCTTAGGAGGAACTACTATAATCTTACCGCCTGAAAGACCCTTACCAATGTAGTCATTAGAGTCGCCGTAAAGTTTCATTGTAACACCATGGTTCTGGAATGCACCAAAACTCTGACCTGCTGAACCAACAAATTCAAGGTTGATAGTGTCTTCTGGAAGACCTTCAACACCGTAAACCTTTGTGATTTCGCTTGAAAGAATAGTACCGCAAACTCTATCAGTATTAGAAATACCAAGAGATGCACTAATCTTCTTACCATTCTTAATAGCCGGCTGACAAAGTCTTACAATAGCATTTACATCGAGGCACTTTTCAAGCTCGTGGTCCTGCTTAACATTGAAGTATCTTTCATAATCGTTAGAGCAAATCTTTGGCTGATAAAGCATACCAGCAAGGTCAACATTCTTAGCTTTCCAGTTGTTGATGTTCTTTCTAGGAGCAAGCTTTTCAACATGACCAACCATTTCGTTAATACTCTTAACGCCAATCTTAGCCATCCATTCTCTTAAATCCTGAGCAATAAATCTCATAAAGTTTTCAACATATTCTGGCTTACCCTTGAACTTAGCTCTTAATTCTGGATTCTGAGTAGCAACACCAACTGGACAAGTATCAAGGTTACAAACTCTCATCATTACACAGCCCATAGTAATAAGTGGACCAGTAGCAAAACCAAATTCTTCAGCACCTAAAAGACAAGCAACAGCTACATCTCTACCAGTTAATAACTTACCGTCTGTTTCAATAACAACTCTGTTTCTAAGGTTGTTCATAAGAAGTGCCTGATGAGTTTCAGCAACACCTAATTCCCATGGAAGACCTGCGTGACGGATACCTGTTCTTGGAGCAGCACCTGTACCACCGTCATAACCACTAATTAAGATAACATCAGCTCTACCCTTAGCAACACCAACAGCAATAGTACCAACACCTGCTTCAGAAACAAGCTTTACAGAAATTCTTGCATCTCTGTTGGCATTCTTACAATCGTGAATAAGCTGAGCTAAATCTTCGATTGAGTAAATATCGTGGTGTGGTGGAGGAGAAATAAGGCTTACACCTGGAGTTGAGTTTCTAGCCTTAGCAATCCATGGGTAAACTTTCTTACCTGGTAAGTGACCACCTTCACCTGGCTTAGCACCCTGTGCCATCTTTATCTGAATTTCAACAGCATTCTGTAAGTAGTGAATTGTTACACCAAATCTACCGCTGGCAACCTGCTTAATAGCTGAGCGTCTTAAATCGCCATTTTCATCTGGTGTAAATCTTTCAGCTTCTTCGCCACCTTCACCAGAGTTAGACTTACCACCAAGTCTATTCATAGCTATTGCCATACATTCGTGAGCTTCCTTAGAAATAGAACCGTAGCTCATTGCACCTGTCTTAAATCTCTTTACAATAGATTCTACAGATTCAACTTCATCAATATTAATTGGCTTTTCAACTGTCTTAATATCAAGCATACCTCTGATTCTGAAAAGCTGTTTGCTTGTGTCGTTTTCCATAGCTGCAAACTCTTTGTAAAGTTTGTAATCGCCCTCACGACAAGCTCTTTGGAGAAGATAAACGCTCTTTGGATTGAACATATGACATTCGCCATCTTTTCTCCACTTGTAGTTACCACCAGCTTCAAGAGCATCAACCTTCTTTAATGGGTCAAATGCCTTTTCGTGACGCAACTGAGCTTCCTTATCAATCTGGTTAATATCAATACCACCGATTCTTGTTACAGTACCTGTGAAGTATTTGTCTACAACGCTTTCGCTAACACCAAGGGCTTCGAAAATCTGAGCCCCCTGATAAGACTGTATTGTAGAAATACCCATCTTAGACATAATCTTTACGATACCACTTGTAACAACATTTCTGTAGATATTAACAGCCTCGTCAGCGGTCTTATCAAAGTATTTATTTTCAGCCATATCTGTTAATGTTTCATAAGCAAGATATGGATTAATAGCATTAACACCATAACCAAGAAGAACAGCAAAATGGTGTACTTCTCGTGGTTCGCCAGTTTCAAGAATGATGCTTGCATTCATTCTCTTACCGTTTCTGATTAAGTGATGATGAACACCAGCACCAGCTAAAAGTGCAGGAATTGCACACTTGTTTTCATCTACGCCCTTATCAGATAATACAATGATGTTGTAATCATTGTCCATAGCAATATCAACAGCCTCGAACATCTTATCAAGAGCAGTTTCAAGACCATTTTCTTCCTTTGGATTATATAACATAGAAATAGTAACTGCCTTAAAGTCATTTTCTTTAATAGCCTTTAAGTCTGCCATTTCCTTATTTGTAAGTATAGGAGAATTACATCTTATTCTCTTGCAGTTCTGAGGTTCTGCCTTTAATAAGTTCTTTTCTCCACCTAAATAAGTAATTGTACTTGTTACAATCTTTTCTCTTATTGCATCAATAGGAGGGTTTGTAACCTGTGCAAAAAGCTGCTGGAAGTAGTTGTATAAAAGCTGTGGCTTATCAGAAAGAACAGCAAGCGGAGTATCTGTACCCATTGCATGAATAGGGTCTGTACCTGTTTCCACAATCTGCTTTAATGTCATATCAATATCTTCCCAAGTGTAGCCAAAGGCTTTCTGCTTAGTAAGAAGGTCAAGTTTGCTTTCAAAGTTATTTTCCTTGTTTACAAACAATGTTTCAAGCTCAATAAGCTTGTTCTGCATAAGTTCGCCATAAGAATGAGATTCTGCATCTTTCTTAATCTGGTCAACAACATCTTCCCAATGGTAAACCTTATTACCAGTTTTAATATTGTCAATATCAAGAAGATTTTCTTCAACCCACTTCTTGTATGGATGCTGTTTAGCAATTTCGCCCTTTACTTCTTCATCAGGAATAATCTTGCCCTGCTTAGTATCAATAAGGAGCATTTTGCCTGGTTCAAGACGCTTCTTAGCAATAATGCTAGAATCATCAACATCAAGAACACCAACTTCAGAAGATAAAATAAGCATATCGTCTTTAGTTACATAGTATCTTGCAGGTCTTAAACCATTTCTATCAAGTGTTGCACCTACAATGTCGCCATCAGTAAATGCAATAGCAGCTGGACCGTCCCAAGGTTCGCCACAAGTAGAGTTGTACTCATAGAAAGCTCTCTTGTCTGGGTCCATTGTTTCATCATTTTCCCAAGGTTCAGGAATAGCCATCATAACAGCCTGTGCCATTGGAATACCTGAAAGTGTAAGCATATTCAAGTAGTTATCAAGCATAGCTGAGTCTGAACCGTCTTCATTAATAACAGGATAAATCTTTTTAATATCATCACCAAATGCGTCAGTTTCAAACATTTTCTGACGAGCATTTGTCCAGTTTACATTACCTCTGATAGTGTTAATTTCGCCATTGTGGATAATGTATCTGTTAGGATGTGCTCTTTCCCAACTAGGGAATGTATTAGTAGAGAAACGGCTATGTACAAGAGCAATAGCTGTTGTCATATCAAGGTCCATAAGGTCAAGATAGAAACGAGTTACCTGGTCTGGAGTAAGCATACCCTTGTATACAATAGTCTTTGCAGAAAGAGATGCAAAGTAGAAGTAGCTATCTCTTTCGCCTTCACAATATCTGATTTCTTTTTCTGAACGCTTTAATACAACAAAAAGCTTTCTTTCAAATGCCATACCAGCTTCTACATTTTCAGGACGCTTAATGAATACCTGGACAATGTGAGGCATAGCCTCTCTAGCTGATGCACCAATACATTCTGAATAAGTTGGAACTTCTCTGTAACCCAGATACTCCATACCTTCTTCTTCAATAATACCCTGTAACTTAGCAAGAGAATTCATTCTTGTATCTGTATCAGGAGATAAGAAAAGCATACCTACACCGTAGTCGCCTTCCTTAGGAAGATTAATGGAGTCGTTGTCACAGACTTTCTTCATAAACTTATGAGGAATTTGAATTAAGATACCAGCACCATCACCTGTATCAGGCTCACTACCGACACCACCTCTGTGTGCTAAGTTCTTGAGGATTTCAATAGCATCATTTACAATGCTGTGAGACCTCTTACCCTTAATGTTTACAAGACAACCGATACCACAGTTATCATGTTCAAAACGAGGGTCATATAAACCCTGCTTTTGTGGCAAACCATTCTGAATCACAAAACCAATCCTTTCTTAAATTAATATGCTATAAATATTTTTTTGATATAAAAAGCGCCCGAAACGGTATAGTATCCCTATACATTTCAGACGCCTTTGCCTTTAACAACATAATACAACAACACCGCCTCAAATGCAAGTGTTTTTTCTAATTTTTTAAAATATTTTGCAATTTTTATTTATTTTATTAAGTAAAAGTCTTTTTCACTTAATAAAATAAAGGCACAAATTTTTCTTATGTATTAAAAAATCATTATTTTTAAGTATTATACCAATCAAATTATTTCATTATATTATCAAGGGCATTTTATTCACAATCAAAAAAGCATAACCTACTTTTAATTGGTCAAAATATTAAACACCCTTAATTTTATTATAATTTACTGCTCTTTTTTGTCAATAAAATTTTATCATTATTGACTAAAAAAATTAACAAAATTTTCATTGACATTTTTTATTGTTTATAATATACTCTCCTTAATAAAAGGGAGTAGTTTGCAGAATTTTTTCTGTATGCGTTATCGTCAGTACGATTTTTAATCCGGTGCGTATTTAATAAACAAGACTTTTATTATATCACAGTAAATGGGGTATGATAGGATTCTTGTTTTTTTATTGCCCCAAAGACCTAATGAAAGGGGAATTTTTTATGATGTATTTATTGTTAATTGTTGGCTTTGTATTCCTTATAAAGGGAGCAGATTTATTTGTGGAGGGTGCAGGTTCTCTAGCTCATTCCTTAAAAATACCTAGCATTATCATTGGACTTACTGTAATTGCTATGGGTACTTCAGCTCCGGAAACAGCTGTAAGTATTTCATCTTCACTACAGGGAGCAAATGAAATCGCTGTAGGAAATGTAGTAGGTTCTAATCTATTTAATCTCCTTGTAGTAGTAGGTGTATGCTCAATTTTACACCCTATTAAAATTACAAAAGAAATTACTAAAAGGGATTTTCCATTTTCAATACTTGCAACTGTTGCTTTGGGAATTGCCCTTTTAAGTGGCTTAGTCATTTCAGGTAGCCCTACTGTAAGCCGATTTGACGGTATATGTTTCCTTGTTATTTTCGCAATTTATATTTTTATGCTTGTTCGTTCAGCAATGGCATCAAGAAAGAACTCTACCAATGAAGAAGTGGTTATACACAACCATTCTGTACCTACTTCACTTCTTTTTGTTGCCATAGGTCTTGCCGGTGTAATTATTGGTGGTAATCTTGTTGTAGACAATGCAACGCTTATTGCTAAAGCCTTTGGTATGTCGCAGACACTTATTGGGCTTACAATAGTTGCCATAGGAACTTCTCTCCCAGAACTTGTAACAAGTATTGTTGCATCTAAAAAAGGCGAAAACGATATGGCACTTGGCAATGTAATAGGTTCAAATATATTTAATTTGCTATTAGTTCTCGGTGTTGCCGGTACAGTTTCTCCAATACATTTGCCTAATATGGAGTCAGTTATAGACTGTGTTATTCTTCTTGTAGTCAGCTTACTTGTTTTCTTCATAATTAAGAGGACAAGTATCGTAGGTAAAAAAACTGGTGCTTTAATGGTTTTAATTTATGTTGTTTACACCATTTATATTTTTTACAGAAATTATTTTATGTAGTGAGCAAATACAGAAAACTTAAAAATATTAAATATCATTTGTTTTTTAACCACAGTGTAAAGGTATAATTATTGTATTTTTTAGTTAATTCTGTTTAAACTTGACATCAAAAAACAATAGTATTAGAATATACACCAAAGCGAGGGTGTGATGTTTCTTTAGGGGAATGTCCGCCCTCTTTATCTATATAATTGGAGGCACTATTATGTATTACACATCATTTTTACCAGACTACAGCGTTGGAGAGGATTGTTATGACGCTGTACCTAAAATTACAAAACAATACGGAAAGACTGCTGTTGTTATAGGTGGTAAAACAGCTATGAGCAAAGCAAAGCCTTATCTTGATGAAGCTGTAAAAAGCAGCGAAATAGAAATTATTGACTATATATGGTACGGTGGCGATTCCTCTTATGAAAACGCTCAAATGTTAATAGATAACCCTGTTGTTCAGAAAGCTGATATGATTTTTGCAGTAGGTGGTGGTCGTGCTGTAGATACTTGTAAAGTAGTATTTACAAAACTTGATAAGCCATTTTTCACTTTCCCTACTGTTGCATCAAACTGTGCTGCTTGTACAGCAATAGCCGTTATATACAATGCTGACGGAACATTTAAGGAATATTTCTATCCTAAATGCCCATCATATCACACATTTATAAATACAAGAATTATTGCTGACTCACCAGATTCACTTTTATGGGCAGGTATTGGTGATGCTCTTTCTAAGGAATATGAAGTTCTCTTTGCCACAAGAGCTGAAGAACTTTTCCACACTACACTTTTAGGTGCTCAGCTTTCAAAGGCTTGTACAGCTCCTTTAATTGACTTTGGTGCAAAGGCTCTTGAAGATTGTAAGGCTAACAAGGCATCATACGAACTTGAACAGGTTGCCCTTGATATTATTATTAGTACAGGTATTGTATCTAACCTTACATCTGGTGGCGAAAAGTATTACTACAACAGTAGCCTTGGTCACGCATTTTACTATGGCTCAACTGTTATTCCAAAGGCTGAAAAGCATCTTCACGGTGAAGTTGTTTCCTTTGGTGTTCTCTGTCTTTTAACTTACGACAATCAGCTTGAAGAAAGAGAAAGAATTATGAAGTTCCACAAAACTATCGGACTTCCAACTTGCCTTGCCGATATGGAAATAACTGAAGAAGATATTCCAGCCATTGTAGAAAAGGCATCAACTGTAAGAGAATGGTCTTGCGTACCTTATGCAACTGATAAGGATAAATTTGCAAAAGCTATTCTTGAAACAGACAAAGTAGGCAAAACATTCTAAAACAAAATAATACATCCCTTTTAAGTATCTTTCATTAATTTGGAAGGTACTTTTTTTATACCATAAATCTCCAATATTGGACTAAGAGTACAACAATTTTACAATTTACAATGCTAAACTATAAAAAAAGACGAAAGGGAGGTAAAAATTATGTCTGAAAATGATAACAAAAACATTAACAATGAGGAAAATACAAATGTTAATGAAAACAACGAACCAAATACTGAAAATACTGTTAAACAACAGAACGTTTCCAGTAATCCCCAATTATTAAGTGAGGAAGAAGAAAAAAAGAAAAAAGTGGTAGAAATGCTGTTGATATTGTTACCTATGGCCGCCATAGTTATCTTTATTTTCATTGGTTTAATTACTATGACCTGTACTTTTGGTCACAAATGGGGAGAAGATGCAACCTGCGAAACACCTCAAATTTGTGAAAGATGTGGTGAAATTGGTGAACCTGCTTTAGGGCACGACTGGATTGATGCTACTTGTACTGAACCAAAAACTTGTTCTCGCTGTGGCAAAACAGACGGCGAACCTTTAGGTCATAAGATTGAAAATCCTACTGTAACAAAGGTAGCTACTTGTACAGAAGCCGGAGAAGAAACCGGTACTTGTTCTGTATGCCACCAAGACGTAACCGAAACTATACCTGCTACTGGACATAGCTTAGGTCAATGGGAAATAGGCACACAAGCTACTCTTAATTCAGCCGGAGAAAAAGTTCAAAAATGTACTGTATGTGGACAGATTATAAACAAAGATTCCTACGAACTTACATATGAGGAAAAACAGGCAATAAGAAAACAGCAACAAGCAGAACAAGAACGCCAAAGAAAGCAACAGGAACAACAGAAGTTAAAAAATTCTTATCCTATTACAATTTTATCACAGGATGTTACATATATGGATTACGATAATGAATATCGTTATAGTATAAAATTTAGAATAAAAAATAACAGTTCTACTGATGCAAGCATTATTACAGTAAGGGGTACATTATGTGACAGCAGTGGAGCAGAAATAACATCCAACGAAACATACATATATGATTTACCAGCATCTCAATCAAAAGAAAGAGAAGTTTATATTAGAGATTCAAGAAGTGGCTTACACTTTAAAGACCTTGAAATTGTTAGTTAATAATAAATTTATTAATTTACACTTTTCATAAATCAGGAGGTACGACTTATGAACACAAAATTATTAGAAAACGAAACTTTAATCAGAGAAGGAAGTGCAACCTACTTTAACTCTCGTCTTGGAGCTCTTGGTTCAAGTGCAGGGGGCAAACTTTACTTAACCAATCAACGATTGTTATTTGAAGGTCATGGATTTAATGTTGGACGAGAAGCCGTTGTACTATACATTAATGACATTATAAATTGTAGCACAGGTTTTCCTAATACCTTAACAGTTCTCAATAACAGAAATGAAGAATACAAGTTTTCAGTATCTAAAAAGAAAGACTGGCAAAGTGATATAACTAAATTATTATGAGGTGATGATTATGTTAAAAAAAGTTAAAACAGCATTTGCTCTATTAATGGTTACACTTGTTTTATGCTCTTGTAACAACAGTGGAACAAGTTCCAATACCACTACACAGGCTGAAAATACTGTCAGCTATGAAGCCTTTGTAAAAGACGATGTAATGTACATAAGAGATGACAAAGGTAATGCCTATGAGTACAATGACGGCATATATACTGATGACGATACAGGAGAAGAATACATATATGTTAACAGCCTTAATACCTTCGGTGGTAAAGTTGACGAAATACGTAAAGAATACAATTTAACTGCCGATGTTACCGATATGGATAAAAGAATGGAAGAAATAAATAAATTAGATGAAAAAAATACAGAACGCAAAGGTTATAGAATTCCTTTATCTCTTTTATATTTTGATTCCAATGCAAATCAATATTATTTTGAGGCAGATGTTCTTGGCAACAAAAATTATTACCCTGAAAACGGTATTTACTCATACTTCTATAATGATGACCCTGAAAACTCTTATTATATTTTTGCCAAAGACGGTACAAGAATAAGTTTTAAAAGTATAGAAGATATAACAGAATAAAAAGGAGTGGTTTTTATGTTAAAGAAATTATCAGCAGTAATTTTAGCAACAGCAATGACAATAAGCTTTGGAGTAAATACTTTTGCTTACAGCAATATGTACTCATCTAACAGCAATATACCTGATTTTTCAGAAGTAACAAATGCACAGCTTCTACGTAAAAATTATGATTCAGGAGCTACTGTTTATCTATATTCAGTGCCTTTAAATGGTGACCCCAGCTGGCTTTACAAATACATAAAGACTTTAACTGACAATGGATATGAAGCATATGCAAGTGACTTTTTTACTGAAGGTAGAAGCAATATTGGCATAGGTCTATACAACGCAAGCAAAGGCTTATATGTAAATATGTTCATTTCAGAATACGGTGTAACTTTAATAATAGGTAAATAAAGACATAGGGACTAAATTCTAGTTTATGAATTTAGTCCCTATATTTGCCGTTTTACTGTTATTGTTTATGCCATCTTCTCTGTTATAACACCATTACTTGGTACATACAGAGTTGAATATTCATTACAATATATAGAACCTTTATAATTGCCACCTACTTCAAACATACTTCCTGCTGATGTAGTTAATACTTCTTTATAAGTATAAAAACCTTTTTCAGAAGAATGTTCCACAAGTTTAAGGCTATTCCAATTGTGTACAATATAAGGTTCTGAACCGTTTCCGTAATCTACACTAACAGGATTACCTTCCTCATTAATAGATTGAGTAGCATCTGTAAAGTTTACAAAAATGTCTGTATTGCCGTCACCATTGTAATCGGTGAAAAATATATAGGCATTAAATCCGTGATTATTGGGGTTCTGGCAATTTTTAAGCTGTACATCTGAAAAGCTCATTGACAAACTGTTTTTATGCCCTAAATTATCACTTAAATTTACTGTTAAGTTTGAGTTATTTTTAATACACTCTACCGTAACATAGGCATTATTCATAGCTATACTACAGGTTTTGTGGGTTTCATTTTTAAGCATTTCCATACAATCTGCATTTGCCGGAGTTTTTAAACCACTGTAATAAAGTTTGGCATTTCCCGATTTTATTACATTTACATTTTTATAATTTACACTTTGTGGTTTGCTTGTTGTGCTTTTATTCTGCTGTACAGCTTTAGGCTGTGAATTTTGTGCAACAGCCTTGTTTTCTGTAGAAACTGTATTTTGAGATGAAACCTTTGTTGTTTGCTCCTCAGTTTGCAACACGGTAGTTGTCTGTGTAGCCGTTGTATATTCAGTAGTTGTATCAGCTATTGTAATGTCAGTAGTTGTTTGTTCTGTATGTAGTTCAACTTTATTATGGTTATTTTTAAGTACAATAATTAAAGCCAAAACAAAAATCAATGTTGTTACAACAGAAAAACTTATACCATATTTACTTATAATTACTGCCCTTTTCATTTCAGATACTGAATTGTATCTGTCTTTAGGGTCAAAAGATATAGATTTTGAAACAATCTTTTTCAAATTACATTTAATGTTGTTAGCTTTTATTAAAGCTTCTATTGTTTTACCTATAGAGTATATATCGGAGCGAAAATCTGTTTGCTGAAAGCCATATTGTTCCGGAGATGCAAAGCCTTTCGTACCGAACTGTGTAGTATCTGAATCCAAAATTTCAGAATGAAATCTGGCAATACCAAAATCTATTAAATATGCTCTATAATCTCCAGTGATTATAATATTTGAAGGCTTTATATCTCTATGTATAATGTTGATACTGTGTAAGTCTTTTACACTTAACAAAAGTCTGTCTATTAATTTATACAAATTTGACTTTGTTAAATTAACAGAGTCTGCTGTATGACCTAAAATATATTCTTCTATGACAATGGTATTTTCACCGTCATAGAAAACTTCATAAATTTGAGGTGTATTTCTTACACCTTTATTTTTAATAGTGTTGAATAATTCTAACATATTAGAATTTTCATAAACTCTTTTAATATACAATTTATTGTCAAGAGAAGATTGAGTTAAATAAATATTACAGTTATTGCTAATATGTATTTTTTCTTTTTCCACATATAGTGACAGTTTATATTTATCTGTTTCTGTTAGCATTTTACACTCTCGCCTCCTTGCAGTAATTGTAAATTTATACTATAATTATATTTTGAAAGGAAGATAAAGTCAATGAAAAAGACAACTGATGAGTTGCTGAACCATATTAAAAATGTATTATCCATAGAAGATTTTTTAAAGGATAATAACGCCGAATATTTTAATATAACTGCTGACCAATACTTGAGAAAACTTCTCAATGAAAAGGATTTAAAAGTAAGTCAAATTTCTGTCAATTCTTGTCTTGGGGACTACGTCTATAAAGTTTTTAACGGAAGTAGAAAAGCTAATAGAGATGTTTATATAGCCATAGGAATAGCTATGAAACTTACATATAATGAATTACAGCTTTTACTAAGGCTGGCAAAATATTTAATGCTTGACCCTAGAGATAGGAGAGATTCTATCTTTCTTTACGCCATTTCAAAACAATTAACTGTAATGGAAACAAATGATATACTTTTTAATTGTGGTAATGAAATATTAGGTAAAATTTCAGAACACAAATAACATAGGAGGAATTGCCTTTGAAAAAAGTCTTATTTATAATAGGTATTTTCGTGCTTTTGAACTTAAACATTGTGTATGCAGCCAATGATTCAACAGCTGTTGTTGTAAACAATACTGCTATTGACAAAGGTGGCAAAATGTTTAACGGCAAATTTTTAATTCCTGCCAGAAGTGCTTTTGAAGCAATGGGAGCTGACATAATATGGAACAACAACACAAAAGTCCTTACAGCTACAAAAAATAACTCAACTGTTTCTATAAAATTAGGCAGTAGTAAAATAACAGTAGACGGACTTGAAAAATCAATGGAACATATAACCGTTATATATGACGGTAATTTGCTTATGCCGGCAAAAAGTATAGATGGACTTTTTAACTATACATCTGCTTTTGATGAAGTAAATAATATTATGTTTTTCTCCCCTAAAAACTATACTTACATATGCTCTATTATGCCGTCTGTAGGTGTTCCAAAGGTAATAAAAAACATAAGTAGTGTTTATACTACCTATCCGGAAATTGTAAAAAATGCCCCAGCTGCTATTACTTTCCGTAATATAACAGGACTTATAGCAGATTATCCTGCAAATCCATTTCCTCAAGCCTCAAAAATATATAATGTATCCTGCAACAAAAGCAGTCATTTAATAAAAGACCTTGACGGAGATAATATTCCTGAGCTTATAATAAGCTACTCTGACAATAATGGAATAGCTGACGATTATATTGTCTATACTTGCAAAAACGGTAACATATATTATTGTGGCAACATAAGAAACATCCTTGACTGTGGACCAAGTGATGAACTAAAATTTTATGACGGCTATTCAGGTGTATTTGTATATGACTATAGAATAGGTGGCTATATGCAAGTAGTACTGAATAACACTACTCTTTCTCGTGGTACCAGCTATGTTCCTAGTAATAAATAACCCCAATTTAAAACAAAAAGGTATCTCCTTAATTATCGGGAGATACCTTTTATAGTTAATCAAAAAATATAAATACAATAACCTAATATTATCAAGCTATAAATTATATATACAGTGTATTTTCTTTTGGCTCACTACAAATCATTTTCAATTTTTCTGTAACAGCATTAACAATAGCACTGTTCAATTTTCTAGCATTTTCAGGACAGACAGCCACACACCTCATACAGCCTATGCACTTTTCCTTATCTGTTTCCTCCAGAGAAATAATAGCACCAACAGGACAGTTTTCAACACAGACACCACATTTTGTACAATTCTTATTTGCCCTAGGATAATCCGGCATAGTTCCAATTTCCTTATATGGATAATTGCCTACTATTTCAACACCACTTTTCCCACTTTCTATTTTCTTGTTTATTTTTTCTTTAAATATATTCAACTGTTCAATGTCACTTTTATTAGGTCTACCCTCTCCTATTGTGTTAGCAATAGAATGTTGAGCTATCGCCCCTACTCCTGCCACCACTTTAAAACCTATTTTTTCTGACGTATTCTTTAGTTCCAACAAAGCATCATCAAACTCTCTATTGCCATAAACAGCTACAACAACAGCTTTTGCACCATTACCCTTAATTTCACTTAATCTCTCAATGAATACCTGTGGAACTCTACCATAATATACCGGTGCAAGTATGTAACAGACATCTTCACTCTTAAAATTCAGCTCTTTTCCACTTAAAGTAAAATCAATTAAGTCATTACACAGTATTTCAGCAACTGTCTTTACTCCACCTGTAGGACTAAAATATATAGCCTTTTCTCCCATTGTATCTCCTCCTAAACAAATTTTTATCTTACTGGCTCGTAATCTATTTTAGAAACTTCATCCGTTGCTTCTAATTTAAAAATAACCGGTCTTAATCCATCATTGCAACTACAAATAGCAACCCCTGGCTTTTTTATCCAATCTCCATAGTAAAACACATCATTTCCTGCCCCATGTGCAAGTGCAAAAACATATTGATAAATAGCTTTCCAAGCCTCATCACACAATTCCTCCGGCTTTGCATAGTCTGCATAAAATACTTGCCCTTCTTTTAACATTGGACAGACAGTAAGACCATCTACACCATATTCTAAAGCTAAATCTTCATTAAACATAGTTTTTAATACTGTAATTTTTACTTTTTTCATAATTATCACTTTACCTCTAAATCTTTCATCATTTCCATAAAATGGCCTAAATTGCCTTTACCGGCAAATTTATCAATGTCGAAAAAGTTACTGTTTACATCTATCCACAGTAAAGGGTTTTCATCTCCATAAACTTCAAAATCCTTTTCCAAATATCCAAAATAAACCTCAAGCGTAAGCCCATGTATAAAATAAATTGAATCCACAAGGTGGTGCAAAACAATATCTTTGGATGAAATTCCTGTTTCCTCAAAAAGTTCTCTGTAGGCTGCACATTCACTACTTTCCCCTTTTTGAACTTTTCCACCAACAAAATTTAACTTTCCTTTATAAGGGTCTTTTCTTCTTTGGCACATTAAAACTTTATCTCTATTTTTATTAAATACTATAACTAAATTTACATCCATATTTTTATCTCCTCTTTTTAATTATAGCATATAAATCATAACATACTAACCCCGTTAATTAATTGCTTGCAAGCAAGCTATCATTTATCTTTCCGATTCATTGGTCAGAACAAATAACTGCGTTATTTGTGGCTTGCAAGCAAGCCATCGGATTTATCTTTCCGATTCATTAAAAACCATAGAACAAATTTTAATTCTATGGTTTTTATATGTTATCTTATAACTTTTCTAATTCATAATCCATTGTACCAATTCCAATTTTTTCTCCATGTTCTAAGGCTGAAATCCAATTAGTTTCGGGAGATACATCTTTAAAGTGGTCATTATGTGAATGTCCATGTTTTTCAAGGATACTGCCTGCTACAGATGGTTGTTTATTTACTGCATCGGCACAAGCTTTATCCACAGCTACATGGTCAAAAGACACAAACATACCTACATCTGGCACAATAGCTACATCATTTTCAGCATGACAATCGCAGAAAGTCGAAACATCAACTACCATATTAATATGGAAGTTTGGTCTATTTTGAATTACTGCTTTTGTATATTCCGCAATCTTAAAGTTCAAAACATCATTAGCCTCATCAAACGCTGCCATTACTGCGTCTTTTGGACAGACACCTATACATCTGCCACAACCAACACAATATTCTTGTTCAACCTGTGGCTTACCAGCACTGTGCATTTCCATTTTACCAGCTCTTGAACCACAACCCATGCCAAGATTTTTTAAAGCACCACCAAAACCTGTAAGTTCGTGACCCTTAAAATGATTTAATGAGATAATAATATCAGCGTCCATTATAGCACTACCGATTTTTGCCTCTTTTACATACTCTCCACCTTCAACTGGCACAAGCCTTTCTTCTGTACCCTTTAAACCATCGGCAATAATTGTATGTACACCTGTTGTAAAAGGATTGTAACCATTTGTATAAACACTGTCTAAATGGTCAAGGGATTCTTTCTGCCACCCACCTAAAGTGTATTGCAATCAGTTACAAAAGGCTTATCACCTAACTTTTTAACATAATCACAGATTACTTTTGCATAATTCGCTCTTAAATAAGCTAAATTTCCCGGTTCACCAAAATGCACCTTTACAGCAACAAACTTTTCTTTAAAGTCAATATTTTCAAAACCAGCCTTCTTCATTAAAGCCTCTAATTTTTGAAGTAAATTTCTTTCTCCTGTAACGTGCATATCAGTATAATATACTTTAGATTTTGCCATATCTTTCCCTCCTTAATATTCTATAAATAAATTATAACATATTCATATATAAAAACAATCCGTGGAGTTAGCTCCAGATTTTGTTAAATTTTTTAGGCTTATCCCGTGTCTATAATTAGGCTGAGAACAATTAAATAATAATAAACTGAAAAAATAGAAACAATTTATAAATATATTTCTGAAAATCTTGAAGAAGTTCAAAATACAAAGTATAATAATGCTAGCAAATAGATAGCGAAGCTAAACTGTTTGAGTATGCTGCTGATATTGCCAAAGATGGCAAAGAACACACTATAAATATGCTATCAGAGAAATGTATGTGTGATAGCTGTTTAGGAGTTATGAAACAGTTTAAAGAAAAGTATCCCAATGTTACAGTAAATGTGGTTTCAAACAAAAAAGAAAGAAATGAAAAAAACAAGGGCAAGCCTTGGAAAAATAGGGAGTGATAATAATGAGAGTAGACCCAGATTTGGTATATGATGACTACAAAGATAGAGTTGAAGCCGCCTTCCATTTATTAGAAAAAAAAATTTGCGAAACAGTAGACGATGTAACAAATTATATGGCTGATGAAGATGATGATTTGTTGATTGAGGATAGTACCTCTTTAGCAATATGGATAATTACCATTGGAGAATATGAGGTAAGGCACGACATTCTTGAAAAGAGGGTTCATAATGAATTGTGTTATCATATTCCTAGATTTTTAGACGGCTTATATGATGATGACTTAACAGAAGAAGAACACAAACAAATGCAAGAAGATGTAGATTATATATTATCTAAGATTGAATTGTATGAAGTTCACCCTGCAGAAGACGATGACGAAGAATAGCTGTTATCTAAAGTTCGAAAGTATCCTATTTCGAAAAGTTAATACAAGTAAACGATGTTAGCACTCTGAAAAGGGTGCTTTTTTGATGTAAAAGTTACAAGCAAGTTAGTAGACACAATTTAAGCACAAAAAAAATACATCTTTCGATGTACTTAAAAATGTGGCGACCTGGAAGGGGCTCGAACCCTCGACCTCTGGCGTGACAGGCCAGCGCTCTAACCAGCTGAGCTACCAGGCCACAATATATATCAAGAAGATTTCTCTTCTTTATATCTTTTCTATCCTTTCTAAATGGGCCCTCAGGGACTCGAACCCTGGACCGTCCGGTTATGAGCCGGATGCTCTAACCAGCTGAGCTAAAGGCCCTTAAAATTGTTAAAGCAAATCTTGGATTATTTCCAATATTAAAAAAAAGCCGATGAACGGACTCGAACCGTTAACCTGCTGATTACAAGTCAGCTGCTCTGC